>OAVE01000001.1_pt1 | contig 653014 bp, 457 predicted proteins | sample 1476361 | NCBI WGS metagenome assembly OAVE01 (sample SAMEA2580078, study PRJEB22360) | human gut metagenome | biome: human gut; feature: human-associated habitat; material: faeces | place: Denmark | collected 2008/2010
GTGACTTTTCTTTGTCAAATGTAAAAAAAGGAGATATCATTCAGATCTCTTTTGTGGGATATCAGACACAGGAAGTTAAATGGACCGGACAGCCTATTGATGTAACTTTAAAAGATGACACGCAACAGTTAGGTGAAGTTGTGGTAACAGCTTTGGGATTGAAGCGTGAAGAAAAAGCTTTGGGATATGCAGTTACTGAAGTGAAGGGAGATGAATTAAAAGCTGCCAATACCATTTCTCCGGTAGCCGCATTGCAAGGTAAAGTAGCTGGTGTTGAAATCTCAGGCTCAGATGGTGGTTTATTTGGTGGTACCAAGATACAGATTCGTGGAGCTTCAACCTTAAGTTCCAACAACCAGCCTATCTATGTGGTGGATGGAGTGATTTTAGATAACGGTGTATCTGGTAATACGACAGCAGACTGGGATGCAGGTGCCAACAACGCCAGCGATTATGGTAATGAGTTGAAAAACTTAAATCCTGATGATTTTGAAACTGTATCAGTATTGAAAGGTGCGGCAGCAACAGCATTGTATGGTTCTCGTGGTTTGAATGGTGCGGTTGTAATTACTACCAAATCCGGTAAAGGTACACAAGGACTGGGTATTAGCGTTTCTCAAACATTTGGTATTGACCATGCTTTCAAGACTCCGGATATTCAAACTTTATATGGTCCTGGATATATGCCGGGACAATCTGATGCCGACCAAAATGGAAGTATATGGGATGCACATCAGTTTACGGTAAATCAGAATGGAGAACATACATTAGTAGGGGTACCCAACTTTGGTTTTGGACCTAAATATGATGGCTCTCAAATCCGCAATTATGATGGTACATGGACTACCTATTCTCCACGTAAAAATAATATGCTGGATTTATATAAATTAGGGTTCAATACAAATACGAATGTTTCTATTCGCGGTGGTAATGAAAAAACATCATTTTATACATCTTTATCTTATAAAAATGCCAAATCAACAACAGAAAACAATACTTTTGAGCGTTACTCCATGTTGTTGAAAGCTAGCCATAAGTTGAACGATTGGGTGGACGTTGCCGCTTCTTTTAGCTTTGCCAACTCAAAACCGCGTAATGCACAACTGAATGCGGGTGAATTATTTGTCAATGCAAATACCAATGTGATTAACCCGCTATTTGATGTAGATTATTTCCGGAACAAATATTTAGGTGAGCATGGTGGTATCGCTAGTACCAGCTATGGTGACCAATATGGTTCGGTTCCTTCCAGCGCTAAAAATTATTTCTTCAAAGTAGATAATTATGATTATGTGCGGAAGGAAACTGTTATTCGTCCTACATTTGAAGTAAATGTAAAGATGACAGATTGGCTGAAATTTAAAGCAGACGCTAATATGAACCGTTATTATACTTCAATAGAAGATAAGCAATTAGGTTCCGGTTATGCAAACGAAGGAGGGTATTATGGTATTACGCAAGATATAAAAGAACAATTTACCGTAGGGGGAACTTTTACTGCCAGCAAGCAGATAAAAGATTTTTCACTCGGTGGATTCGCACGATTTGAGTATTACAACACCTCTTCCAAACATTCAAAAGTATCAACTGACGGAGGAATGGTGGTGCCTGGAGAATGGTTCGTGGAGAACTCAAAAAAGACTAAAAAGAGCGAAGCGACAATATCGGGTAGCAAAAGAATTATTTCTACCATTTTTGCTTTAAATTTAGGATGGAAGAATCAAGTCTATTTGGATGTTACAGGACGTAATGACTGGTCTTCTGCATTGGTATATGCCAATCGTACAGGTAATCACTCATACTTCTATCCTTCCGTATCAGGTTCATGGTTGATTAATGAAACTTTCCGTGAAAGTATGCCTTCATGGATTAACTTGGCAAAACTTCGTGCATCATGGGCACAAGTAGGTAATGATACAGACCCATATACAGTCAATCAGACGTATTCTTTTGCCACAATGGAAATGTATGACGGCAATATCTATACCAATGAATTGGACAAACTGATGAAGATTGCTGACCTTAAACCGGAACGTAAGAATTCATGGGAAATAGGTTTGGATTTCCGTACTTTTAATAATCGTTTGAATTTGGATTTCACTTATTATAAGGAAAATACCACAGACCAGATTATGAAAATCAATGTTCCTGCTATTTCCGGTGTTACCCAACAGTTGGTAAATGCTGGTAATATCCAAAACTCAGGTATTGAAATCGCATTAAATACCACTCCTATCAAAACTAAAGACTGGCAGTGGGATCTGGACTTCACTTATACACGAAACAGAAGTAAAATTGTATCCTTGCATCCTAATGTTGCCAACTATATTGAATTATCCGGTTATGTAAACGCATACGACTATCATATCGGCTCTGTAGCAAAAGTCGGTGAGTCTTATGGTGTGTTGATGTCAGATGTCACTCAGGCACGTAATGAAAACGGTGTACCTTTGTTGGAGTGGGATGACAGTTGGAGAGGCGCATATAGAGCACAAAGCAAAACAGCGGAAGTAGTAGGTAACATGACACCGGATTTTCTGGGATCTGTAGCAACAACATTAACTTGGAAAGATTTAAGTTTGAATATTGGACTGGATATGCGTTTTGGAGGTTTGGTGGCATCTTACTGTAACTTATACGGAACTCAGGCCGGTTGGACGGAAAGCTCTTTGCAATACCGTGATCCGGAACATGGAGGTATGACTTGGACTAGTCAATATGCCGATTCTAAAGGTATTCAATATACTGATGGTATGATTCCGGAAGGTGTTTTTAAAGAAGGAACAATTGCGACCTTGGTGGATGGAACAAAAATGGATGTCAGCGGTCTGTCTTACGCACAGTTGGTACAGGAAGGAAAACTGGAGCCCACTCATGCCGGTTCATGGTATGGAAATAATTATGCATGGGGAGCACAGACAATTGATGACATTTGGGTACACAAGTTGAGTTATATCGCTTTGCGTAATATTACTGTAAATTATCGTTTGCCTAATAGCATCAGTCATAAATTGGGTGCAAAAGGGTTGAACCTATCATTCAGTGCACGTAATTTGGGATATCTGTATAATTCATTACCTAATAATCTAAATCCGGAATCTGTACGTTCTAATTCAGCTTCAGAGTTCCGTATTCGTGGTTTCGAGCCTTATACAGCAAGTTACATATTTACAATTAATGCCAATTTCTAATTGTTAACTTTAAAAGAATTATCAACAATGAAATATAGAACTTTAGCAGCCGCACTGCTTTTAGGAAGTGTAATGTTCACTTCCTGTGTAGATGAATTTTCTGAATTAAATTCAGATCCGTCTACTATTACAAAGCCTGATATCCGTTTCCTGTTCACTAAATGTGAAGCTTCCTTCCAACCGGGAGATTATGCACAATGGTTTGGAGGATTTAATGACCTTTCTACCTGGTCGCAAACAACAGTTTCATCAGGAGGTAATACAACTCGTTCAAATCGTCCGACTGATGAAGCCAATGGTTGTGGTTATGAAGTAAACGAAGTGCTTCGTTATGCTAATGAGATTCGATATCAAATCAGCCTGTTGCCTGAAGAGGAAAAAGCGACTTATGAATACATCCAATATCTTTGTAATCCTTTGTTGGTTTACTTAAGTATCCAAGATGCTGACCTATATGGATCACGTCAATATACAGAAGCAGAACAAGCCAGATATACCAATCCTCCTTTGTTATTGCCTAAATATGACACTCAAGAGGAACTTTTGGAAGTATGGCTGAAAGAACTGGACCAGACTATTAATTATCTGAGCAGTAATGAAATCAAAGATGTTTTGAATAATCAGGACTTTATTTATAAAGGTGATTTGAAAAAATGGGGCAAACTGGCCAATTCTTTGAAATTGAAAATTGCAGCCCGTTTGATAAACAAAGATCGGAACCGCGCTTTTGAAATAGTAAAACAGGTAGCAGAAAGTCCTGTTGGCTTAATTGCTACTACGGATGATGATTTTGTATATAACAAGGGTAAGTTCGATAACAATTGGAATAATGATTTTTCTGTAGGAGTAGGTACGCAACATCTTATAGACTTTTTAGTAAACAACAAAGATCCGCGTTTGCTTTATTTCTTCCAAAAGAATGACTACAATTCTAATGTTGTACAGGCTTATTTTGATCAAAAAAGAGAAATGCCGGATTTTGTAGAGAAGAATGTAATTTCTGAGGTTAAAGACGGAAAGAAAGTCTTTAAAGAATGGGGGGGGCCAGGTGAACCTTGGGTACGTTATTATGGCCTTCCTGTGGAAATAGGTGCAGGGCAGATGGACAAATACGAGGATTATTTTGATCCCACAGGACAATTGTTTGTCTTGTACTCGGCAGCTGGTGCCAAGAAAAGCTATTATCCGTGTACTTACCGGAATCAAGAAATGGTAAAAGGTCTGTTGACATATACTTATCCGGATGCCCCGGATGTTACTCCGGTTCAAGACACTCAACAATATGGTTGGTATGGACTGTATTTTTCGGCAGCGGAAACCAATTTCTTCTTGGCTGAATTCACCCTGTTGGGAGCCACTTGGAATGGACAAAAAAGTGCCCAAGAGTATTTTACAGATGGTATCACTGCTTCAGTAAAAGGATATGATTATGTTGCCAGTCAGAATCATATACCTTATTATGACAGTCCCTACGTAAATGATCCTCATGATGTATCTATTAAGCTGCAAGATGAATGGCTGACAGAACTGCTTAAGAAAGAGGCTTATATTTTAAGTGGAGATAAAGTTTCTGATCTGGAGAAAGTGTATATCCAAGAATATCTCCATTATTTTAATGCACCGATTGATCAATATGTTAACATTATGCGTTCTGGTGTTCCTATGAAAAATAGTTCCCTTTTACCGCGTAAGGAATTTGACGAACAATTGGGTGATTCCTATCCTATCCCTAGAAGATTTGCTGTTACGGAGCCTTTGGAATCAGATCAGTTACATGACATAACTATCGCTGCATATAAAGCACAAGGTTATACATATCAAGGTACAAATGCAAAGAATCCACAGGTTTTGCATGACGAACGTGTATGGATGGATAAAGAAAATCCTGATTTTGGTAACGGACCGAAGAACTGAAAATAAAATTAAAGAATAGCAGTTCCCCTTGTTTTTCCTGTAAGAACAAGGGGATTGTTTTATTTTGACCCTCAGGACTATACATAGAATTATTTTGCAAATATTATTTATATGCAAGTAGAGAATTGATTCTTCTTGAAAAAGATAAGGACCTTTTAAAACAATGAACCGATGCTATTTTCATTTGTAAGATGAAAAACTTTCCCAATCAATTATTGGAAGTTCTTATTCTTTTACGGAATATAATACTCCCTTATTTGTTTGTACAAAGTAGTGATTTCGGTAGAAAATAGATAGAAAATTGTATTTAAAAGCCCTTCTATAGACTTTTAAATACAATTTTTCTTTTTGAGATACAAAAATAAAATACACTGATATTCAGATACATAGCTGTAAGAGTAGTTCTGAAGGAACTAATGAAACGGAATTACTTGATTTTCAATAAACTTTAAAAAATCACAGCTATGTTAAAACGACTAAAATCAGTCAGTATGTTGCTGTTCCTAATGGGTGCCTCTACCGGAGCAGCATACGCGGTCGCCAATCCCGGCGTTACCGATGTGAAAATCACACAACAGACAGGGACATGTACGGGTATCGTCAAGGATGCTACGGGAGAAGGTGTTATCGGTGCATCTGTAGTAGTGAAAGGGACTACGAATGGTACTATCACAGGGCTTGACGGTGACTTCTCTTTAAGTAATGTAAAGGAAGGGGATATCATTGTTATCTCTTTCGTTGGTTATGCTACTCAAGAAATAAAATGGACCGGAAAACCTCTAGATGTTCTTTTGAAAGATGATACTCAATTGTTGGGTGAGGTAGTTGTAACCGCTTTAGGAATGAAGCGTGAAGAAAAAGCTTTGGGTTATGCAGTAACCGAATTAAAAAGTGAAGAGTTATATACCAATACAGTCAATCCGGTTGCATCATTACAAGGAAAAGTAGCTGGTGTAGAGATATCTAATTCAGACGGTGGTATCTTTGGTTCTGCTAAAATCCAAATTCGTGGTGCGTCAACCTTAGGAAGCAATAACCAGCCTATATACGTTGTCGATGGTGTCATTCTTGATAATTCCACTCAAGGACGTGATATGGATGGTGAAGAAATTGATGCAATTGATTATGGTAATGAATTGAAAAACTTGAACCCGGATGACTTTGAAACAGTATCTGTACTGAAAGGTGCCGCAGCCACAGCGCTTTATGGTTCTAGAGGTTTGAACGGCGCCGTAGTTATTACCACCAAAGGTGGAGGAAAGTTCAAAGGATTCGGTGTAGATGTTACTCAAACATTAGGTATCGACTACGCCTACAAACAACCCAGTATTCAAACTGTATATGGACCTGGAGCCCGTCCAGGTAGAATCGGATATGGAGAAAATGGTAATACTTGGATTCCTACTTATTATACCAACGCAAAGGGAGAACCTTCATTAATCGGAGCGTCTACTTTAGGATGGGGACTCCCCTACGACAGTTCGGTAATGATTGAAGATTATGATGGCCGTAAAGTACCTTATTCTCCAATCAAAAATAATATGTTAGATATGTATCAATTAGGCTTTAACACTAATACTAATGTATCAGTACGTGGCGGTAATGAAAAAACATCATTCTATAGTTCTGTTTCTTACAAGAAAGTGAATGCCACCACTCCTAATAATACATTTGAACGTTACGCTTTCTTGGTAAAAGGTAGCCATAAAATCAGTGATAGAGTAGATGTTGCCGCATCTGTCAGTTTCGCCAATTCTAAGCCACGCAATGCTGCTCGTGCCGTAGGTGAATATTTCTACCAAGGATTAACCCCATTATATGATGCTAAGTACTATCGTGATAAATATTTAAGTGAACAAGGTGGTATTGCACGTTCTGGAGATACTTATGCCAATGTACCCGAATCCAGCAAAAGTTATTGGTTTAATATTGACAATATGGACTACAACCGTAAAGAAACCGTAGTACGTCCTATTTTAGAAGTCAATGTAAAAATTGCCGATTGGGTCCGTTTCAAAGGAGAAGGCAATATGAACTATGTATACATTCGTGAAGAAAATAAAGAACTTGGTACCGGAGTTGCTTACGAAGGAGGTAACTATAAATTAGCACAACAAACTAAAGAACAAACCACCTTTGCAGGAACTTTTACTTTTGATAAAGCAGTAAAAGATTTCAATTTGGGTGGTTTTATTCGTGGTGAATATTACAACAACTATCAGACTGCTTATTCTGTAGAAACTGATGGTTTGATTGTACCTGGGCAATTTTTCATAGGCAACAGTAAACGACAGGTCAAAGCAAGCGGAAAAATAGAAGGAACTAAACGGATGTTATCTGCAGTATTTGCTTTCAATGCTTCTTGGAAAAATCAATTATATTTAGATGTAACCGGGCGTAATGACTGGTCTTCAGCATTAGTTTATGCTAATAAGAACGGTAATTACTCATACTTCTATCCTTCAGTTTCCGGTTCTTGGCTGATCAGTGAAACATTCAAAGACAAAATGCCTTCATGGATTTCGTTTGCAAAAATTCGTGGTTCATGGGCACAAGTAGGTAATGATACAGGTGCTTACACTATTAATTCCGGTTACAATGTAGGTAATTTACAGTTAATAGATGGTAGCTATGTATATACAAATTCATTCTCAAGCACAGCCATTTCACCTAACTTAAAACCAGAACGGAAAAACGCTTGGGAAGTTGGTCTGGATTTACGTTTCCTAGACAATCGTATCAACCTAGATGCAACTTACTATAAAGAAAATACAAGAGATCAGATTATGAACATCTCTACACCATCTATTTCTGGTGTTAGCAATCAGTTAATTAACGCTGGTAATATTCAAAACAGTGGTGTAGAAATAGCTTTAAATACGATTCCTTTCCGTAATAAAGATTGGGAATGGAACTTAGATTTCACCTTTACAAAGAATAATAACAAGATTATCGAATTACACCCTGACGCTGCCGAATACATTGGCTTACGTGGTTCTACAGGATGGGGTAACATGCGTATCCAATCGGCAGCCAGAGTTGGCGGACCTTATGGCGTATTGATTTCCGATATAACTCCTAAAAGAGATGACAACGGCAATATCATTCTGAAATGGAGCGATTCTGACCGTTCTGCCTATGCTGATAGAAGCTTGAAAAATGAAGTGATCGGTGATATGAATCCAGACTTCTTAGGTTCTGTTTCGACCGGATTAACTTGGAAAAACTTAAGTTTCAGAATGGCCTTGGATATGCGTTTTGGTGGTAAAGTAGCTGTTTATGGTAATCGTTATGGTACAGCTTATGGATGGACAGAATCTTCTTTAAAATTCCGAGATGAGGCTCATGGCGGTATGACATGGACCAGCCAATATTTAAATGCGGATGGAAGTCAATCAGGAAGTTACGGTGTTACTTATCATGATGGTATGATCCCTCAAGGAATATTTGCTTCGGGGACTCAAGTTACAGGTATAGATGGTAAAACTCATGATGTAGGAGGTATGTCCTATCAACAAGCTTATGAAAATGGAATTCTTGAACCAATGCATGCTGCATCGTATTATAATTATGCCAACCAATGGGCAACAGGTGTAACAAATGACGGATGGATACATGATTTGAAATATATTGCTTTACGTGAAATTACCGTTGGGTATACATTCCCATCAAATATTGCCGGCAAAATTGGAGCAAAAAGATTGGGAGTAAGTTTCTCTGCACGTAATCTAGGATATCTATATAACTCACTACCTAACGACGTAAATCCTGAAGGTGTGCGTGGTAATTTGAGCGGTGAATTCCGTATTCGTAGTTTCGACCCATATACAGCTAATTACACAATGACTATAAATGTAGGATTCTAAACTTATAAAAAATTGAAGATTATGAAATTAAAATATATAATGGCAAGCTTTTTAATTGGCAGCTGTACTTTTATAAGCAGCTGCAAAGATGATTTTGCCGATATCAATACCAATCCAACTATCGTTTCAAAACCAGACCCTCGCTATTTATTTACTCAAGCATTAGCAAATTTTGATGGTCATGACTATTTTGCTTGGTATTACGATTACAATAATATGCTGAGATGGTCTCAAACAGTAGCTTCAACAGGAGGTAATGAAAACCTGATGACTACTATGTCCAATTCAGGCAAAATGGGATCACAAGTTTACAATGTAATGAACCAAGTAAATGAACTGACTTATATTGTAAATACAACTTTAGAGGGAGAAGAACAAGCAAAATATACTTATCTAAAAGCACTTTGTCAACCTTTAATGATTTACTTGGCTATGTGGGATACTGATATGTATGGCTCCATGGCATACACAGAAGCCTATCAAGCACGTTACGGAGGAACCCTCACTCCAAAATATGACACACAAGCTGAATTGTTTGATTTGTGGGAAAAACAATTGAAAGAAACTGTTGAAACATTAGCCAATGATGTAACTATTGATGGAAATAAAGTAACACAGCAGTCTTTAGGCTCACAGGATATCATCTACCAAGGCGATTATACCAAATGGTTGAAATTTGCCAACTCTCTCCGTTTAAAGCTAGCAGTTCGTTTAATTAACGAGGATAAGAATCGGGCACTGAATATTGTAAGAGACGCTGCCAAGTATCCTATTATGGATGGTTTGGAAGATGATTTCTTCTATAATAAAAGTGCTACAGACCGTCATATGCCTGGTGGAAATTCTATGGATAACCGTGGTGCAGGATCAATGCAATTAATCAACTTCATGCTTGAACATTTTGATCCACGTATCCGTGTCTTTTTCGAAAAGAATGATTATAATTCAATCGTCGTACAAGCGTTCTATGACAAAGGACAAAGACTACCTTCATTTGTAGAGGAAAATGTCATATCAGAAGAAGTTAACGGCAAAAAGGTTTTCAAAGGCTGGAAAGCTCCTGGTGAACCTTGGGTACGTTATTACGGTTTACCGACAGAAGTAGAAGCCGGTTTAGCCGACCAGCACCCAGAATATGTTGATTATTTTGACAAAGCTGGTAAGCTGTGGAAAGTTTCAGATAAGGACGGCAATGGAGAAACAACTTATTATCCATATTCTCCATTAAATCAATATATGTTTGACAAAAAAGTCATTATAGATTATCCGGTTGCTCCAGGTGCGCCAAAAGTTCAGATTACAGATTTATACGCATGGTATGGATTGTATCTATCCACAGCAGAAGTAAACTTGTATCTGGCAGAACTTAAGTTACTAAGCCAAGGACAAGATATCGGTTTTTCAGGAAGCGCAGAATCCTATCTGAAAAAGGGAGTAGAATATTCAATGCGTGCTTATGACAAGTTAGCAGGTTTAAATCATATCCCCTATTATGACAATACATTTGGGCAAGACAAATTTGATGTAACCATTAAGTTGCAGGAAAATGAAGTCACTAGATTACTAAATGATCCTATCTTGACTTTAGATGGATCTACTACAGAGAATCTGGAAAAAGTATACTTGCAACAGTATATTCACTTTATTTTCTTCCCGGCTGATCAATATATCATGATGCGTCGTTCCGGATGTCCTATGAAAGAAAGTGATTTATATCCCATGCTGAACTTAAATCCTAAAGTAAGCAACTATCCATTACCTCGTAGATTTCAAGTGACGCAACCAACTGTAGATGATAAAATGGGAGATATCAAGAGAAAAGCATATCAAGATCAAGGATATTCCTATGGTCCGGAACCTACAATACTAAATACAGAACGAGTTTGGTATGATAAAAAAGCTCCGCAATTTGGTGAAGGACCTAATTTGAATTAATGGAAAAACAGTCTGAAATATGACGCTAGTCCAAGTTTATTAATAAAAAAGGAAGAGGTTATGTGATATATTCTCTTCCTTTTTTATTATACCCAAAATCATTTGATATTCTGATATCGGCAAAGCATATTATGCATAGGTCATAGAGCCACTTAACATAAGCCAAATAAAAAAGGGCAGTACACTTGGGCGAAGGTCTGAACTTTATTTAAACAAATGGTAATGTGAGCATTTTATTGCTGCAACTTTTAAAAAAAAACTCATTTTGTTTATCATGATGAACAATTTATTACTATTTTTGTAATGTGTGATAAACAAAAAGAAGAAATGGAACGATTATTTGAGTCCTTTATCAAGAAACTGGCTATAACAAATACTTCTTTTGTACGTAGCCTGATGAATGAGATAGAATGGAAAGCTCGTCTTATAGGTATAAAGGGGGCCCGGGGAGTTGGAAAAACAACTTTATTGTTGCAGTATATCAAACTGAACCTTCCAATGGATAAAACCGTACTTTATGCCAGTGTGGATAATATCTGGTTCAGTGAACATAAACTTTATGATTTAGCTTCCGATTTTGTAAAGCGGGGAGGAAAATATCTATTTCTGGATGAAGTACACAAATACCCCAACTGGTCTCAAGAACTGAAAAATATTTATGATGACTTACCTGAACTTCATGTAGTCTTTACAGGTTCGTCCTTGCTTGAAATCTTAAATGCCAAATCGGATTTGAGCCGGCGGGCAATTGTTTATGAAATGCAAGGTTTTTCTTTTCGCGAGTATTTAAACTGGAATGAAAAACTATCATTGCCGATATTAACTTTAAATAATATATTGGATAATCATCTGTCATTATCTGTCGGGATAGTAGACAAAGTTAAAGTTCTGAAACATTTTCCTGATTATTTGAAACATGGGTATTATCCTTATTACAATGAATTACCCGCTCTTTATTATTCAAGAATAAATGAAGTGGTCAATCTGATTGTGGAATTGGAAATTCCACAGTTAAGAGGGGTTGATATTTCATATACAACTAAAATTAAGCAGTTACTATATATCATTGCAGAGTCGGCGCCTTTTATTCCTAATGTCAGTAAACTAAGCGAACGGATAGGAATCTCGCGTAATTCATTGCTGGCCTATCTGGATGCCCTCCATGACAGCTGTCTGACTATGAATCTCCAAAAAGAAGGCTCCGGCATAAGCCGCTTGCAGAAACCTGATAAACTGTTTTTAGAGAATCCTAATTTAATGTATGCATTGTCTGCCAGTCAAATTGATATTGGAAATGTCAGGGAAACTTTTTTTGCCAACCAATTGCGTTATTGCCACAAAATAAACGTTTCTAAAGAGAGTGATTTCTTTATTGATGGACGCTATACTTTTGAAGTCGGTGGTAGAAACAAAGGTAAACAACAAATAAATGGACTTTCTGATGCATATATTGTTGCTGATGATATAGAGTATGGAATAAATAATAAAATACCATTATGGTTGTTCGGTTTTCTATATTAGTACTCTTTTCGGTAGAAAATAGATAGAAAATTGTATTTAAAAGCCCTTCTATAGACTTTTAAATACAATTTTTCTTTTTGAGATACAAAAATAAAATACACTGATATTCAGATACATAGCTGTAAGAGTAGTTCTGAAGGAACTAATGAAACGGAATTACTTGATTTTCAATAAACTTTAAAAAATCACAGCTATGTTAAAACGACTAAAATCAGTCAGTATGTTGCTGTTCCTAATGGGTGCCTCTACCGGAGCAGCATACGCGGTCGCCAATCCTGGCGTTGCCGGTGTGAAAATCACACAACAAAATGGAGCTTGTACAGGAGTTGTAGTAGACGCTACAGGTGAAACTGTCATTGGTGCGTCTGTTATAGTGAAAGGTACGACTAATGGTACGATAACCGGACTTGATGGCGACTTCTCTTTATCCAATGTGAAAAAAGGGGATATCATTCAAATTTCATTTGTAGGTTATCAAACAGTAGAGATTCCTTGGAATGGACAACCCATGAATGTAACTTTACAAGATGACACACAAACATTGGGCGAAGTTGTAGTGACTGCTCTTGGTATCAAACGTGAGAAAAAAGCGCTAGGTTATGCCATGCAGGAGGTAAAGGGTGACGCGTTACTTGAAGCTCGTGAAACGAACCTCGCAAATGCTTTGACAGGTAAAGTTTCAGGTGTCCAGATTATTCGTTCAAGCAATGGTCCTGGTGGCTCTTCCAAAATCCAGCTTCGTGGTGCGAATTCTGTAACAGGTTTGAACCAGCCGTTAATTGTTGTCGATGGTGTGCCAATGGATAACTTTACAGGAGCAAGTAATAATGATATTGATAACCCGACATTGGATATGGGTAATGGACTTTCAGATATTAATGCTGAAGATATTGAGTCCATGTCTGTGTTGAAAGGTGCGTCAGCTGCTGCACTTTATGGTTCTCGTGCCGGTAATGGTGTTATTTTGATTACAACTAAAAAAGGAACAAAGCGTGAAGGTTTGGGTATCACCATCTCAGGTTCAGTTTCTGCTGAGACAACATTTATGCTCCCTAAACGCCAAAAGACCTTTGGACAAGGTGAGAATGGTGTGTTCGATTCAACTAACGGCTATAGCTGGGGACCTGAAGTAACAGGGCAAAGCTATACAAAATGGGATGGTACAACTGCAAATATGCAAATCTTTGATAACGTAAAAAATTTCTTTGATACAGGTGTGAACTTATCAGAAAGCATATCATTCCAGCAGCAATATGATAAAACATCCATTTACACCTCATTGAATCGTATGGATGACTCCAGCATGATACCGGGCGCTAACTTAAGCCGTACAAACTTAACTTTGCGTGCATCTTCTACTTTTGGTAAAGATGATCGTTGGAGCATCGATGCAAAAGTACAATACATCAATACCCTCGCAGAAAACCGTCCTATCAGTGGTGCACGTGGGAATAATGCATTTTATACTATTTTCAATATGCCTACGACTATTGACATCCGTGACTTTTCCAGCCCTGTCAAAGACGAATATGGCGAAATGATCTGGTGGAGTAAAGGGGGAATCAACCCTTACTGGTCCAAAGATTATAATCCAAATAAAGATAGCCGTAATCGTTTCTTGATGAACGGATCATTGAAGTACAAATTCACAGATTGGCTGGATGCTGAAATCAAAGCCGGTAGTGATATGTATTTCACTGAGGGTGAAGAGAAGTTGTATGCAGGAAGTCCTACTAATAATAAGAACAGCCGTTATAGCACTAGCGAGAAAAAGTTCTTCGAAAATAATTTCAGCTTTTTGATCAGTGGCCATAAAGATGAATTGTTTGGAAAATTTGGTGGCAATTTCTCTTTTGGTGGTAACTTAATGGAAAGAAAATCTACAGGTTTGGACAATGCTATGGGAAAATTGACTGCGCCCGATTTATTCTCTCTAGCCAATGGTGACAAAAAAGATTTGTCAATAACCGAAACCTATATTCATAAAAAAATCAATTCTTTGTATGGAACTCTTGGAATCAACTATAATGGTTGGGCATTCTTGGATGCAACTTTCCGTAATGACTGGTCATCAGCTTTGAATAAAGAAAACCGTTCATTCTTCTATCCGTCTGTTTCATTGTCATGGGTGATCAGTGATATGGTGGGTAAAGTCGGCAAAGGTATGCCCGAATGGTTTACTTATGCTAAAGCACGTGCATCTTTCGCACAAGTAGGTAACGATATGGATGCATATCAGTTATATAATACATATAGTATTGGTTCAGACCCTAATGGCAATACAACTGCCGGACAAGGAAAAACTAAATACGATGCAGATGTACGCAGTGAGTTGATTACTTCTTGGGAAGCCGGTGCTGAATTGAAATTCTTCAATAACCGTTTAGGAGTTGATTTTGCATGGTACAAGACAAATGCAAAACGCCAGTTAATGAATATTCCTTTAAATAACCTTTCCGGTTATGATAACATGAAAGTAAATGCAGGTAACATTCAAAATACCGGTATCGAAATCATGTTGAATGCACGCCCTATCGAAACAACTCAATTTAGTTGGGATACTCAATTGAACTTCTCTCAGAACAAGAGTAAGATTATTGAATTATTGCCGGGAAAACCAGGTATGCAGTATGCTTTAGGAGGTTCTGACGCATTGCAGGTCTATGCAGTTGCGGGAGGTGCTTATGGTGAAATCTGGGGTACCAAATATCAACGAGTAGAAGAAGGAGAATTTAAAGGACAATTATTACTCAATGAATCAGGACTGCCACAGGCCACTAGTGACAAGCATAAGATTGGTGAACAACAGCCTGACTTCTTATTAGGATGGACAAATACATTTAATTATAAAAACTTCACACTTAGTTTCCTGATTGACGGACGTTTTGGTGGTGATATTTTCTCATTCACCAATATGAACTTGCAACGTAGTGGTATTTCTGAATGTACTGCTCCTGGCGGTAAACGTGAGGATATCGTTGTAGCGGGAGTTATCAAAGATGGTAATGGTTATAAGGTAAATGATCAAAGTGTTTCTTTAGAACGTTATTATAAAGCTTTGGCTACAGGCCGCGCCGGTATTTCGGAAGCTTATATTTATGATGCTACCAACATCCGTTTGCGTAACATCGCCTTGAGTTATCGTTTCCCGTCATCTATGTTGAAAAAGACTCCGTTCCAACAGGTTAAGCTTGGTTTCACTGTGAATAATGTATGGATGATTTCAAGCCATTTGGATGGTATTGATCCGGAATCAGTATATGCTACAAGCACTAATGCAACAGGTTTGGAGAACTCGTCAGCTCCGACATCACGTTCTTACCTGTTTAATGTGACTCTTGGTTTCTAATCATAAAAAAGAAAAAGAACAATGAAAACAATGAATAAATTATTTTTGGGGCTTGGCTTTTGCGCCGGATTAGTTTCCTGCTCTGACTTTGATGAAGTCAATACCAATCCCACAGCTGCCGGTGAGGAATATGTAAAACCTCAATATGCATTGAATAATTCTATAGGACAGGCACAGATGAATCCCGGTACTGCAGAACGTATAGTAGTCTATAATTGGGCTAGTGCTGCCAGAATTTGTGGAGAAATGAGTTTTCTGAACGTAGGCCGCTATAGTGATGATTATACATCTGCTTATTATTATCCTGATCTCAGCGCCAGTATTAAAAATGCGACGTTGGCTATTACAGCAGTAGAGAACCAACTCGAAGCGGCCACTACCACTGCACATGAAAAAGAATTTTTCCCGAACGTAAAGCAGTTTGCCCGTATTTGGCGTGCCTATCTTATCAGTGAGTTTGTCGATAATTTCGGACCTTATCCTATTGAAAGTTTCCTAGGGGAAAATCCTGTTTTCAACTCAGAGAAAGATGATTATGAATTCATTTTAAAGGAGTTGAAAGAAGCCGCAGCAGCTATCAACACCTCTGTCCTACCTGTTGAGGCAGAAGGTAAATGCGACCCGTTTGACAATGTAAAATATGATCCTGTGAAGTGGCAGAAATATGCAAATTCACTCCGTATGCGTCTGGCTATGCGTTTATCAAACATCGACAAGGCAACTGCGCAGACCGAATTTGAGGATGCGGCTAAAGGTAACAAGATTTTAACGGCTGATGAGATGTTTGCAGTAAAAGAAAATGATGGATGGGATGTCTTTTCCGGAGTATATACCCGTTCATTTGACGATCAGGTTCTTTCCTCAACAGTTGCTAATCTTCTGACCAATTTAGGTGGTATTAAAGTAACAGAACAACGTTCCGATTTGGCTAGTTATGTTAAACCAGCTAATTATTTAGGTATTAAATATGACAGACATTATGTTGCTAATACAGATAATCCTACTAAACAATATTGGCTGGATGGTATGCCGGAAAATCTTGATCCGCGTGCATTAAAGATATTCTGTTTACCTGATGATGAAAATGCTGAGAACTACATAGATAAATATAATGATAGAACAGCTAAAGATTTCGTTCTTTACACAGTAGACGAAAACGGGAATCCGATTCCTAATAAGGATAATCCTGGGGAAATAAAGATTGATGCAACTCGTTGTTGGAATGGTTATCCCGCTGGTTCGCGCGGTGGATGGTCGCCAACCTTGGCTTATAACCAACTAGTGACAAATGGATATGGCCCCGGCTGTACTCTTCCAATGTTGGGTAAAGACTATTGTCAGGGCAAATCTCGCATATTCTTTGCAGCATGGGAAACTTATTTCTTGTTAGCAGAAGCTTCATTGTATGGTTGGAACACTGGAACAACAGCAAAAGAAGCCTATGAGAACGGTATTAAAGCTAGTTTTGAATACTTTGGTGTTAGCGAATATGTGAATGATTATCTGAATTCCACCAACTATAATCGTGTAGGTACTTCAGTCAAATTTGATCATACCACTGAACCGACTGCTGAACAAATGACTTATGTGGATGGATACAGCAAAGAACAGAAAACTGTTACTTATGAATATCCTACAGCTTCTAAAACTTTATATGGAAAAGCATTGAATGACCACTTGACTAAAATTATCACTCAAAAATTCATTGCACAAACTCCGTATTTGGTATTGGAAATGTGGTCGGATTTCCGCCGTTTGGGATTACCATTCTTTGAGATTCCTGCAAACGAAAGTTCAATGACTGGTTCAGACATGGTTAATGCTTGGAATCCTAATTCTTGGAAAGACGGACAGAAGTGGGAATTTTATCCACAACGTATGCGATATCCTTCCAGTCTGGAGAATGCAGATCCCGAAGGCTATAAACAAGCTGTAGAGTTGTTAGGAGGCTCAGATAATATCATCACTCCTTTATGGTGGACCGGACGTTAATGTCTTAACCTAGGACATTCATAGAATAATATAAGTTAGCCAGCTAATTCATACTTAAAGTATTGCGAATTAGTTGGCTAACTTATATTCTATGAGTGTCCCTTATTATGCCCAAAATCATTTGATTTTCTGATGCCGGCAAAGCATATTACACATGGATCATAGAGTCCTTTAACATTCATAACTACACAAAAAAGAAGGACTACCTTCTCACGAAGACAGCCCTTTCATTTGCTATTAATAATCTAGTAATTTTCTGGTAAATTTTGAACGCTCTCTTATCTAAGAAACAAGCATTAACGCTCTTTTGTTTATTCCTCCATTATAAAACTTTTCAGTATTTTTTCGGCAATATTTTCATTTTCCTTGCTATAGATAATAGATATATAAAATCCACTACCTGCCGTCTTAGTCATCAAACAAGCATAAAGGCAATGATCTGTTTCGCAGCTCCCTCTTAAATAAGTACCGAAAAACTGTGGTAACTCAAACTCCTGCACTGCCGACTGGTCTTTCACCCCGTCATCATTGGCATAGTCTTTTAATACACTTTTCAAGTCACTTTTTGTCATACCATCCGAATCCAAAGACTGAATGGTGATATAAAACTTGGAATTGTTCAGAAGAAAAGTCTCCTCTGTATCCTCCTCCACCAAAATCCCTTTTGGAGCCTCAAAAGTCAGACCATAGGCTGTCCATGTAATAGGAACCAAAGCTTGCGCACTTACTGATAGCCAAGCCAGACTTAAAAACACAAGAAGTAAAACCTTTTTCATTTTTAATTATTTTACCAATAAAACTCCGATCAGTCCACAACTGATTATTTATCCTTTTCACGGATTTCCACGCGACGAATCTTTCCACTGATGGTCTTTGGAAGTTCTTCTACAAACTCTATGACACGTGGGTACTTGTACGGAGCAGTCACACGCTTCACATGATCTTGTAACTCCTTTACCAACTCAGGTCCTTCCTTACCCTTAAAAGTTTTAGAAAGGACAATCGTCGCCTTTACCACCTGACCACGGATTTCATCAGGCACACCGGTAATGGCACATTCCACAACAGCCGGATGAGTCATCAAAGCACTTTCCACCTCGAACGGGCCTATACGATAACCCGAACTCTTGATCACATCATCAGCACGACCTACAAACCAAAAATAACCATCCTCATCACGCCAAGCCACATCACCTGTATAATAAATACCATCATGCCAAGCATCTTCCGTTAATTCCGAAGCACGATAATATTCTTTGAACAATCCCAATGGTTTACCCCTATCTGTACGAATAACAATCTGACCTTGTTCTCCATCTTCAGCAGAACGCCCGTCGTGGGTCAACAAATCTATATCATATTGAGGATTAGGTACCCCCATACTTCCAGGTTTAGGCTCCATCCAGGGAAAAGTACCTAAAGTCAACGTGGTTTCCGTTTGTCCAAAACCTTCCATCAGACGAATACCTGTGATTTTCTTGAACGTTTCATATACAGAATAGTTCAAAGCCTCTCCCGCCGTAGTACAGTATTCCAAAGAAGAAAGATCATATTTACTAATGTCCTCCTTAATTAAAAAACGATAAATAGTGGGAGGAGCACATAAAGAAGTGATATGATAATCCTGAATCTTTCCAAGAATATCTGCCGGTGTAAATTTCTCATGATCATACACAAAAATATTGGCTCCTGCTATCATCTGTCCATAAAGTTTTCCCCAAACAGCTTTCCCCCAACCTGTATCGGCAATGGTAAGATGAAGACTGTCACGATGCAAATTATGCCAGAAACTGGCAGTTACAATATGTCCCAAAGGATATGTAAAATCATGTGCCACCATCTTAGGTTCTCCTGTAGTACCCGAAGTGAAATACATCAATGAAGTATCTTCATTCGTATTAGGATGTTCCGGTTTAACAAAAGGAGTAGCCTTCTCAATACCTTTATGAAAATCTTCAAAACTCTCCGGAATATCCGGTCCTACACTGACCAACTTTTTTACTGAAGGACAATCGGGCATGGCATCTATAATATGCTTTGTTATCACATCTTCTCCTGCAGCTACAATCATCTTGATATCAGCAGCATTACAACGATACACGATATCCTTTTTCGTCAACAGATGAGTCGCAGGAATAACCACAGCTCCTAATTTATGCAAGGCAATAATAGAGTACCAGAACTCATAACGACGCTTTAAAATAAGCATCACCATATCGCCATGACCAATACCAAGGCTCTGAAAATAAGAAGCAGTCATATCCGTATACTTTTTCAAGTCAGCATAAGTATATTGTATATGCTCCCCTTTATCATTAGTCCATAACAATGCTTTCTTATCGGGTTCTTCGGCAGCCCAAGCATCTACTATATCATAACCAAAATTAAAATTTTCAGGGATTTTAATCTTTAAATTCTTTATAAAGTCCTCTTGTGAGGTAAATGTGGTCTGTTCTAAGAATTTTTCTACCATAATCTTATTCAATTAAAAATTGAGAACTAAAAATTAGAAATATTATGCGGTCAATGACAACACAGTCTTTTTAATCTCAATTTATTATAATATTACTGCCAAGAATTTCACAGTCTTATCGTCCAATGCCAACATACCATGTGGAATAGAAGAATCAAAATAAAGACTGTCACCTGGATTCAAGATCAATTCTTTTCCATTTATATTAAGTAACATTCTTCCTTCAATAACCAAATTGAATTCTTGTCCCTCATGTGAGTTAAAATGAATCGGAGTATTTTCCGGTTTCGGTTCTACAGTTACAATAAAAGGATCAGCCTTACGCCCACGAAAACCGGAAGCCAATGACTGATATTTATACGCCTTGGTACGCTCTACCGACACTCCTGAACCACAACGAGTCAGAAAATAAGAACTCATCTTAGGTTCTTCACCAAACATTAATACATCCAATGCAATACCGTATTTACGGGCTATTTTCTGTAAAGCACTGACAGAAATATCTTTCTCCCCGCTTTCCATACCCAAATACTCTTCCACTGAAAGCTGGCAACTTTTAGCCACTTCATCAGGAGTCAGTTCCAGAACGTCTCTTAATCCCTGGAGACGCTCAGCTATTTGTTTTATCTGGTCACTCATAATCTTATTGTTTTATGCCTCAAAGATAATGAAGATTTGAGAATTCCTAGCAAAGTTTCATTAAGTTTCGAAGAAAACTATCTAACAGACAATAAAACTGCACAAACACGCTTACAATGAGCACAAACAAACCTTTTACAGAAAGTGATCATTCAAATACTTTCATTTGAAACTATAAAATAATCTTTGTCCCATAACCTTTCTTATAACCATATTTATACTTACTTTGCAGAAAAATGAAATAGAATGAATTATACGAATGAACAAATCAGACGCCAAGACCGTCTGTTAGAAAAAGAAAAAGCTATCAGCTTATTGAAAAACGGAGAATACGGAGTTTTGTCCATGCAAGATGAAGAAAACGGCGCTTATGGAGTTCCTATCAATTATGTATGGAACAAGAAAAATTCCATTTACATTCACTGTGCTCCCGAAGGACGAAAATTACATTGTATCAAACGCTGCAACACCGTTTCTTTCTGTATTATAGGAAAGACTCATATCATATCCAATCAATTCACAACTGAATATGAGAGCATTATATTGAAATGTCGGGCATACATTGGCTTAAATGAAGAAGAACGAATAAACGCTTTACATTTATTAATAGAAAAATACTCTCCAAACGACAAAGTAATTGGTAACCAATATGCCCAAAAATCTTTTCACAGAACAGAAATTATCCGACTAGATATAGAAGAGGCAAGCGGAAAATGCAAACATATACCTATGAAATAAGTATTAAAAGTTCATTGAACTATTCCTCTAATATTCTCAACTATTATTCCCCCGATAAAAGAGAGTTAAAAGGAGATAATTGAGAAAGACGAAAAGAAACACGATACAACTTTTATAAAGGATCATTGAGAAAATTACATGCTATAAAAACATTATTCCGGCAAAACAATATTACCGGAATAAATTTTCTTTATGTTATCCTTTTTCAGATTAGGTATTTGGAAAAGCAACCATCTTAACAACCATAAAAGTTGTACACATTATAAATTATTTCTCATTCTTTCTACAAAATCATGAATAATGGAATACAAAATCTCCAAAGAATTCTCCTCATAACAAAGAGTTTCCAAAGGACACCAACCTGTCCGGTCCCTATTCTGAATACGAGGAACTACCTGCATACAATCTAGCTTTATATTCGCACGCCGCAATAAAACCAATGCAGGTTCACTGATAATATCTGTATAAACTTCCTGTACTCTACCTAATACCATCAAAACAGCAGCAGCTTTTCCTATCACCTTGTCAGCAATCTGAGCCCCACGCAGAAAAGCCGGATCCGTATTCAACAAATCATACAAATCAGTTATTCCACGCTGTGTAAAAGTGCTGATTTCCTTATTCTTTATTACACAAGAATAATTACCTTCATGCAACAGTTTGATTAATTTATCCATTTTTTATTTCATTCAAATAACACGATGCATTTCGTGTCCTTCCACATAAATGGCACTGAACGGACGTGCCGGACAAAGATTTTCACAAGCGCCACAACCGATGCAACGTTCTGTATTCACAACCGGTATTTTAGGTGAACTTTCATCATTCTCATCTTTAGGTATCATTTGAATAGCACCAGTAGGACAATGACGAGCACAATTTCCACAACTTACCTTATCCGTATTCACTATACAATTTTGAGCAATCCACACTGCATGCCCTATTTGAATAGCCGACTTTTCAGCCAAACTAGTCAAATGAATGGCATCAGTAGGACATACTTCTGCACATTTCGCACATTCGGGGCGACAATATCCACGTTCATAGGACATCTCAGGCTGCATCAACCGCTTCAGATCACCCGATGGACGCAATATCTGATTAGGGCACACCGACACACAAAGCTGACAAGCCGTACAATGCTGTGCAAAATGACGAAGACCTCTCGCTCCTGCAGGAACAATAGAAGTGGCACGTTTAGGATTCTTTTTATCAATAAGAGGCGCCAATCCTCCATCCACTTTCTTTTCCTGCGCTTTCATTACGGCACTTGTAGCAAGTAAAGCAGAAACCGTAAAAAAATTTCGCCGCGACGTATTCACCTTTTCTGAATTTGAAGACGATTGAGAAGCTGACTGACCTGTTTCTTCTCTTCTCAAAACCTGCTTTTTCTGAATTATTGCTCCAGATACATACTTTATCGCATCCTGACGACATTTACCTAAACAATCCATACAAGCAACACAACGGGAATAATCAATCTCATGTGCTTTGGGATTAATGCAGGAAGACTTGCAATTACGAGCACAAAGTCCGCAACCATTACATTTAGACGTATCAATAACCGGTTTAAAATAAGAATATCTAGATAAGAGTCCCAATACTGTACCCACCGGACAAATGGTATTGCAATAAGTTCTTCCTCCACGCCATGCCAAAATAAAAAGCACTATCACAGTACCCACTGCAACTACAAAAGTAGAAAGACCTTTCATCCAAACATCTACCGAATAAAAAGCATAACTGTCTACACGCTCCGCCCACAGGGCAAGTACATTGTTCCCCCACTGATACAAAGGTGTCAGCAGGTTAGAAATGATACGGCCGTATGCACTGTAAGGAGCAATCAATGCCGTCAATGAAACTACCCCTGCTACCAAAGCGACGATAAACACCGCCAATACCCCATAGCGCAACCACGACAAAGCAGGCGAGTAGTGGAAACGATTCTTCTTTACCCTTCCCGAAACCCAGGAAATAATATCTTGAAACACACCTAACGGGCAGACAACCGAACAATAGACACGCCCCAAAAGCAACGTCAACAAAACAAGGGCTATCATCACCCCCACATTCAGTGCCAGCACGGCAGGAAGAAACTGTATTTTCGCCATCCAGCCAAACCAACTATGCACAGTTCCTGTAAAATCCAGAAACAGCAACGTGATCATTGTAAAGAACAAAAGGGCGGCGACGAGTCTTATTTTACGTAACATAAGCATTCGTTATTTTATCATGTTTATCCATTCCATTATAAAGTCTCTTGTTTCAACTGCTCCACATATGCGTCTATACGATGCAGTTCTTTGGGAATATCAATACTTTGAGGGCAATGCGGGTTACACTGGTTACATCCGGTACAATGACTTGCCTGCCGCAGTTTGGGCACACTACGGTCATAACCTATCAGGAAAGCACGCCGTGCACGGCGGTAATTCTCATCCTGACTGCTTTTAGGCACATTTCCTTCGTTGACACATTTATTATAATGCACCAGAATCGCCGGAATATCCAAGCCGTAAGGACAGGGCATACAATATTTGCAGTCATTGCAAGGAATCGTAGGGAACTTCAGCATCAATTGGGCTGTTTCTTCCAAGAACTCTTTTTCCTCCTCATTCAAAGGTTCTAAGGGAGAATAAGTCCGAAGGTTATCCTGCAAATGTTCCATATAAGTCATTCCACTCAGCACACACAACACATTGGGATACGTACCGGCAAAACGGAATGCCCACGATGCCACACTGTTCTCCGGACGACGCTGCTTCAAGCGCGCCACCAGATGGTCGTTCAGTTTAGACAAACGTCCTCCTAACAGAGGCTCCATAATCACAGCCGGAATTCCACGCTTGGCCAACTCTCCATACAAATATTCCGCATTAACATTTCGACCCGAAGCATGGCGCCAATCTACATAGTTCATCTGAATTTGCACAAAATCCCATTTCACATCCAGCGACAGCAAATAATCAAACACTTCCACCGATCCGTGAAATGACCATCCCAAATTACGAATACGGCCTTCTTCACGCTCTTTTAGTAAAAAGTCAAGAACTCCATTGTCAATATAACGGTCATGGAAAGTTTTGATCCCTTCCCCTCCACCTACAGAATGAAGCAAATAATAATCCAGATAATCCGTCTGCAATTCTTTCATCGACTGATGGTACATCTTGATGGAATTCTCACGAGTATAATTTTGAAAATTAGACATCTTTGTCGCAATCAACAGTCTTTCACGAGGATGACGTTTCAAAGCCACACCAGTGGCCCTTTCAGAAAATCCCTGGCAATAAACAGGAGATGTATCGAAATAATTCACTCCGTGAGCGATAGCATAATCCACCAGCTCATTCACCGCATCCTGGTCTATCACATTTCCATCACTGTCCGGCGCTGGTTTCAACGGCCAGCGCATACATCCATATCCTAAAAGTGAAACATGTTCTCCCTTTGGAGAAGTACGATAAGTCATTTTATCAACAGGCACTTCGCCTAAAATAGAAGCCTCAGACGCATTCGACTTCTCGCCGGATGCACAACCATACATTGCCACCGTAGATGCAACTGTACTAACACCCACAATTTTTAGAAATTCTCTACGGTTCATTTCCTTTTTGTCTCTTTTGTCCATAGTCTTTTACTTAACCTTCCTTTATTTACTGTAAACCACCACTATAGCCTGATCATCAGTTAATGCAAAGTTAATTAGAATTCATGAAATTCCTTGCAACACAACCTTAATAATCAAAACAACTTTAATTACAGAAAGCAAATCACTTTTTAATTCACATAGATCACTATTGAAAATAATTATTTAAACAACTGTATCATAGGGCGGCCTATCCAAACCTGCGGTTGTTTCAAGCCAAAAATAAAAGCAACTGTAGAAGCACAATCAAACTGCATCATACTTTCATCAAAAATTCCTCCTTTTTTTACATTCTTTCCAGCAATAATAAATGGAGTTTCCATTTCTTGCATCGTTTTTCCACCATGCCCCTTATTTATTCCTCCATGATCGGCTGTAACAATAATAATACTATTATCATAAATACCTGCCTCCTTGATAGCATCTACTATCCGACCTACATATCCGTCTAATTCTTTCAATTTTGCATAATAAGCCGGAGTATCATGTCCATCCACATGACCTACATGGTCAGGATTATCAAAACAAATTGCAGTCAAGACCGGCTTCTTTTCTGTAATATACTTACATGCCATCTCACATAGAGCAGCGGGATATAGATTATAGTCAGGAGCCTGCACATGATAATTCAAAGCCAAAGTATCTACTAGATATTTAATACCATCCCACTCATACAACACTCCTATTTCAGCATCAGGAACAGCTTTACGAAGTTCACTGAAAATAGTTGGAAATATATGATGCTCATTTACTACACGTGAAGGAAGTTCGGGAGTTTTAGACCCCCATTCTGTATATCCATGGAGTTCAGGTCCTGCCCCCATAAACATAGAAGCCCAGTTTACTGCACTTGAAGAAGGAAGCACACTACGTTTTTTCAAAGTATAGCAACCTGCATCCATTAAAGTTTTAACATTTGGCATCTCAGCCTTTTCCACACTATAAGCCCCCCAACCGTCAAGGCCAATCAAGAACACATGGTCGGCTTTCCAATTCTGAGCAAAGCAAGAAAAAGTAAAGAATGCTATCAATATAGCAAATAAACGATTTTTTTTCATAGCAACTTATATTTTTCAGTTATACATATTATCTTAACAATTCTCCACACTATGAAATGATTGGATACTCTCCATCGGATAAACTTCCACTTACACACAATATTTCATCAAGAAAGGTGGAAACGATATCTAATCCCAATATTGGGAGATATCCCTATAATATGAAAAATTAAAAGATGAGCAAGCGCTGGTTTCCTTTCTCCAAACGCCTGCTCAGTTCAAATAGAGACATAAAAGCTGATTTCCATCACAGCTCCATCATACCTATTATCTATTTCAGACAAGCCTTCATTGCTTTAATGATCGCTGAGTCAAACCCTTCGTGATCCAATTCATTAATACCCTTGATAGTCATACCACCGGGCGTACACACCTTATCTATTTCCACACTGGGATGAGTATCATTATTCAATATCAAGGAAGCAGCCCCTTTCACAGATTGAGCAACCATTTTCTGTGCATCTTTCGGATAAATTCCTAATTCAATACCTGCCTGCATAGCTGCCTGAATATATTTCAAAACATATGCGATACCACATGAAGTCAAAGCCGTAGTAGCAGCCATCTGACTTTCAGGAATAAGAATAGCCAATCCTAATTCATTAAAGATATCCAGCATCAGTTGTTCTTGTTCCTTACTGGCGTTACGACTGGATATCAAGGTCATACTTTCCAGCTGAGATATAGCAGTATTGGGAATCAGACGGAATATAGTCTGTTCCGGGCCTACACTCTTCACCAATTGCTCAAAGGTTACACCGCCTGCGATAGAAACTAATACTTGTTGAGGAGTCAAATGAATCACACTCAATACCTGATCTATCAACCACGGTTTTACAGCCAGAATAACGATATCGGCATCCTTTATCGCTTTCGGGTTTTCCGTTGTTACATTAATCTCCGGATAATCCGCCTGTAGAGTTTCCAGACTTCCGCTGAACGGATCGGCTACTGTTACATCACTCGCAGGAATGATAGTGCCTTGGGCAAGGCCGCGAGCAATAGCCCCTCCCATATTTCCCGCACCAATAATTGCTACTTTCATATTATTAAAGATTAAGTCTATAGCTACAAAGATAAGGGAAAAAAAGGAGAAGAACGTATTATGAAAAGCTAAAAATAAAATTACTTTGAAGAAGATTAAATCAAAAAGCCTCGCCGGAACCGAAATGTTTCCTGACGAGACCTCATTTTCTTTCGTAGATTATTATCCCTTTTGAATCTCCAGCTTATACCAACACTTTACGAAAGCGTTCAAGAAATTCATCAGCCTCTGCCATAGTAAGGCACAAAGGCGGAAGCAGACGAATCACATTAGTACCACTGACTCCGGTAAATACTTTCTGTTCGAACAGCAAACGCTGACGCAATTCCTTAATCGGTTCTTCAAATTCCATACCGATCATCAAACCTTCGCCACGCACCTCTTTAATCTGTGAGAATTGTTTCAATTCTTTCAGCAGATGAGCACCTACCTTGGCAGCATTCTCTACCAGATTCTCACCTTTCATAACATCAAGCACCGCGATAGCAGCAGCACAAGCTAGGTGGTTACCACCAAAAGTGGTTCCCAATTGTCCATATACCGGCTTGAATTTCGGACTGATCAGGACACCAGCCATCGGAAAGCCATTACCAATCCCCTTTGCTACCGTAATTATATCGGGACGGATACCTGCATGTTGGTGAGCAAAAAATTTACCGCTACGCCCGTAGCCGGATTGTATTTCATCCAAAACAAGGGCTGCATCCACTTCTTCGCAAGCCTTACTCAGTTCTTTCAAGAATTTTACTTCCGGAACCTGAATACCGCCTACTCCTTGAATACCTTCAATAATCACCGCACAGACATCTCCTTTTGCCAATTCCGCTTTAGCTGCTTCTATATCGTTCAAAGGCAGATAAGTCACATGCCCATTGTCATTGATTGGGGCTATAATTTTCGGATTGTGGGTTACCTCCACTGCCAGTGAAGTACGTCCGTGAAATGCTTTGCAAAAAGAAAGCACACGGTTGCGACCATTGTAAAAAGAAGCCAGTTTCAACGCATTTTCATTAGCTTCAGCTCCACTGTTTATCAAAAACAATTGATAATCATCATAACCCGAAAGTTTCCCTAAACGGTCTGCCACTTCCTGCTGTAGCTTGTTAACCACCGAATTGGAATAAAATCCCAACTGTGCAACCTGCTTGCTTATCATTTCCACATAATATGGATGTGCGTGACCGATAGAAATAACCGCATGACCACCATACAAATCAAGGTATTCCGTACCTTGGTCATCCCATACATGACAACCTTTTCCTTTGACAATATTTATGTCAAAAAGAGGATATACATCAAATAATTTCATAAACTCTTCTTTATTAAAAAGCAGACGGTTTCAACCTCAACCCTACGGTTTCTTCCAAATTGAACATGAGATTCATATTATGAACCGCTTGTCCGCTTGCCCCCTTCAACAAGTTGTCAATGCAAGAGATAACCAGCAGCTTATCGCCATGTTTCTCCAAATGAATCAAACACTTGTTGGTGTTCACCACCTGCTTCAAATCTATATTTTTGTCTACAATATGAACGAAAGAATCCTCGGCATAATAGTCTTGATACATCTTCACCAGTTCTTCCAGTTCCACCTTGCATTTGACTACCAGAGTAGCAAAGATACCACGCGGGAAATCACCCCGGTAAGGAATAAAATCTATTTCAGCATTAAAGCTGTTTTGCAACTGTTTCAATGATTGCTTGATTTCGGGAACATGCTGATGAGAAAACGGTTTATAAATGCTCATATTATTATTACGCCAACTGAAATGACTGGTAGCACCCGGTTTCACCCCTGCCCCTGTACTTCCGGTAATGGCATTTACCATTACATCCTCGTTCAGTAACAGATGTTTGGCTAACGGCAATAAACCCAATTGAATACAAGTGGCAAAACATCCCGGATTGGCCACGTGCTTGCTATGGCAGATAGCACGACGGTTCAGTTCCGGCAAACCATAAATGAAGTCATGGTCATCACTCTTGATACGGTAGTCCATACTGAGGTCTATGATTTTCAAATCCTCGGGTACATTGTGACTATCCATAAACTTCTTTGTATCTCCATGAGCCGTACAGAAGAACAATACATCAATCTCATCCAGAGGAAGTTCGTCTGTAAAAACCAAATCCGTTTCACCATAGAGTCCCTCATGTACGTCGGTAATCTTATTGCCAGCGTTACTGCTGCTATTTATAAACTTTATGTCTACATCAGGGTGATTAATCAGCAGACGAATCAATTCGCCCGCCGTATAACCTGCCCCACCGATAATTCCTGCTTTAATCATACTTATTAAATTTCTTCGTCCTTGTGGTTATTATAATAAACACGCAAAGGTGTAGAAGTCACTTTGATAAAGCCTTTAGCATCTTCTGCTGTCCATCCCTTCTGCATTTCACCATATTCACCAAATTTGGTCTTCACCAGATCGTCTTTTGATTCAACACCCACAGTAGAGAATGAAAGCGGACGGAGTTCCAAGATAGCTGTACCATTTACATTACGCTGAGACTCCTGCAACATTGCCTCAATATCGCGCATTACCGGTTCCAGATACTGACTTTCATGCAAGAACATTCCGTACCAATTGGCAACCTGGTCTTTCCAATATTGCTGCCACTTGCTCAACGTATATTTTTCAAGGAAACGATGGGCACCGATAATCAGCATAGGAGCAGCAGCCTCGAATCCTACACGCCCTTTGATACCGATAATGGTATCCCCAACGTGCATGTCGCGGCCGATACCGTAGGGCGCACCGATCTCCTCCACTTTTTGAATAGCCTTGATAGGATCATCAAACTTCTCGTCATTAACAGCTTTCAGTTCACCTTTTTCAAATGTAAGACGAAGTTGTTCGCTTCCTTCCTTGGTCACCTGTTTTAAATAAGCACTTTCGGGCAAACCCTGCGCAGAGTCCAATATTTCCCCACCGCAGATAGAAGTCCCCCAAAGACCTACATTATAAGAATATTTCAATTTTGTAAAGTCAGCGGCAAAACCATGTTCGTTCAAATAATCGATTTCCTGCTGACGGCTTAATGCCATGTCACGGGTCAATGTAATGATCTCAACTCCCGGAGCCAGTACCAAAAAAGTCATATCGAAACGAATCTGGTCATTACCCGCACCAGTCGAGCCGTGTGCGATAGCGTCCGCACCTATTTCATTAGCATAACGCGCTATAGCCAACCCTTGGAAGATACGTTCAGAACTTACAGAAATAGGATAAGTACCATTACGGAGCACATTACCGAATACCATATATTTCAAGCTCTTCTCATAGTATTCCTGGGTCACATCCAATGTCACATACTTCACAGCACCCAGTTTGTAAGCGTTCTCTTCGTTCTGCTTCAGCTGCTCCTCACTGAAACCACCCGTGTTTGCACAAGCTGCATACACTTCATACCCTTTTTCCTTAGCCAGATACATTACAGTGAAAGAGGTATCAAGCCCCCCGCTGAATGCCACTACTACTTTTTTCTTCTTTTCTTCCATAATGATATTATTTTAATTGAGAATTAAAAATTGAAAACTGAGAAATAAGTACATGAATGCGCAGCCATCTTTTAATTCTTAATTTTTAATTCTTAATTTTTAATTTATTAAATAGTGTCTTCTTCGTGCAAAGCCGGATCGTAAAGCATGGCTGTACAAATACAGAACTTACGGTTCTTCGCCACTAATATATCGTGATTGATACAGCCTTCACAACCTTTCCAAAAGGCCTCATCATCAGTCAGTTCATTGAAAGTTACAGGAACATATCCCAGTTCTGTATTCATTTTCATTACCGCCGCGCCACTGGTCAGACTGAATATCTTTGCTTTAGGCCATCGTAGACGTGCCAATCGGAACGAAGCCGCCTTTATACGCTTGGCCAAACCTATTCCACGATAATTAGGATGCACAATCAATCCCGAGGTTGCTACATATTGTTTGTTTCCCCATGACTCAATATAGGTAAATCCTGCAAAATCATCTCCACATAAGGCAATAATCGCCTTTCCTTCTTTCATCTTTGTAGTCACATATTCATGTGTGCGTTCTGCAATGCCTGTTCCGCGTACCTTAGCAGCTTCTCTAATAGTATCTAAAATTTTATCAACGTAAACTTCATGTGAGGCATCTGCCACCATCACATCCACTTGTTTAGCATCCATCTCCTTTTTTATCTATTATTATATTATTGTATATTCGGTATAATCAATGAAAGTGCATTCTTCACTCCCGCTCTTGTGCAACCTTCACGAATGACAAGCATAATAGTATCATCACCAGCAATAGTTCCCAATATTTCATCAAAGTTCCGGTTATCAATATCATAAGCCAAACTACTAGCATATCCGGGACGAGTCTTGATTACTGCCAGATTAGCCGAAAATTCAATGGAAATAAATCCATTATGCATCAACATCTCACTGGCCGAATGTTGCTCAGTCATACGTTTGTACATGGTATTGTTTGGTAATACATATACATAATTTCCGTTCATACTGGCTGCCTTCGCCACTTTCAACTGCTTCAAGTCACGAGACAAAGTAGCTTGGGTCAATTGGAATCCTTCTTTCGCCAATTCCTGCAACAACTCTTCCTGGCTACCTACTTCCTTACTCGAAATAATAATCTTAATGGCATCAAGTCTGCTATTCTTGCTCTTCATACTGCATAATTATTCTAATTCGGCTGCAAAATTACAGAATATTCGGGAATATAGATACAAAAAAGAGAATATTTTTGCGACTTTATGCATATTTTCAATAAAGCTTTTATCTATCATCCTAAGAATAAACCAAAATCATACCAAATTTTTCTTTTCAATGCAATCTTCTTAAAAAGACGGTAATATTATGTTTTACGACAGGTACAACCAAATCCAACAGTTATAATATCAAAAAAACAAGGACGACTTTCGGGGAATAAACTATTTTTGCATCACTATTAATTCCTTAAAATCAAAAAATAAAGGCATGGAACACACTTATTTCTTTGCGGTAGACCTGGGAGCCACCAGCGGACGTACCATCTTAGGTTGCCTGGGAGAAGGCAAAATGGAGTTGAAAGAACTGACTCGTTTCCCTAACCATATTATAGAAACCGGAGGACATTGTTATTGGGATATTTATGCCTTATACAATGAAATTATCAAGGGACTGAAAGTGGTAGCCAAAGACAATCTGCCTATCCAGTCTATCGGTATTGATACTTGGGGGGTGGATTTCGTATTAGTGGGCAAAGATGGAGAGTTACTCCGCAATCCTTATTGTTATCGCGACCCTCACACAATAGGTGCACCCGAAGAATATTTTACCCATATTCCCCGTGAACGAGTATATGACATCACTGGAATCCAGATTATGAATTTCAATTCCTTGTTCCAATTATCAACACTCCACCGCAATCATTGCTCGGCCTTGGAAGCAGCAGATAAAATACTGTTTATGCCGGATGCTTTAAGTTATATGCTGACCGGTAAAATGGTAACAGAATATACCATCGCTTCTACTTCCCAGATGTTGAATCCGCGCACCAAATGCTTCGAAAAGGAACTACTGGATGTAGCAGATATCAAGAAAGAACAGTTCGGCCGTTTTGTTTTTCCAGGGGAACCTATTGGAGTGCTGACAGAAGAAGTGCAAAAAATTACAGGTCTGGGAGCTATTCCTGTTATTGCCGTTGCCGGTCATGACACAGGTTCAGCCGTAGCTGCCGTACCGGCACAAAACGAAAAATTCGCATATCTGAGTTCCGGCACGTGGAGCTTGATGGGGATTGAAGTGAAAGATGCTATTATAAATAAGGAAAGCTTTGAACAGAACTTCACCAACGAAGGAGGTGTGGAAGGAACGACCCGGTTCCTGAAAAATATCTGTGGCATGTGGTTGTTGGAACGTTGCCGCAAAGAATGGGAAGCAACCAACAACTATTCTTATACAGAACTGATAGATGCAGCCCTGGCAGTTCCCGCTTTCCGCAGTGTCATCAATCCCGATGCTCCCTGCTTCGCCAATCCGTCATCTATGATTCAAGCCATCGGACATTATTGCAAAAAAACCAACCAACCTGTACCACAGAGTTATGGCGAAATCACTCGTTGTATTTTCGATAGTCTTGCCCTGCGCTACAAACAAGTATTCGGCTATTTGCAACAAATGGCCCCGTTCCCCATCGAAAAGCTGCACATTATCGGTGGAGGCTCACGAAACAATTTGTTAAACCAATTCACTTGCAACGCAGTGGGCGTACCTGTTATAGCAGGTCCCAGTGAAGGAACAGCTATCGGCAACATTATGTTACAGGCAAAAGCCAACGGGCTGGTAAATGATATTGCGGCTATGCGCCAACTAATCAGCACTTCCATAGAAACCGTTTCTTTTGAGCCCCAGCAAGCAGAAGAATGGGAAGAAGCATATAAGAAGTATTTAGCTCATTATAGAGAAGATATTTAATATTCACCTTGAAATTTATTCATTAAATAAACAAATAATATCATGAAAGAAGAATTGATTAATAAAGCGTATGAGATTGCAAAAGAACGTTATGCCGTTGTAGGTGTTGACACAGAAAAAGTAATGGAAACCATGCAGAATTTCCATCTGTCACTGCATTGCTGGCAAGCAGATGATGTAACCGGTTTCGAAGTTCAGGCAGGTTCATTGACCGGTGGTATCCAGGCTACAGGTAACTATCCCGGCAAAGCTCGCAACATCGACGAACTGCGTGCAGACATTCTGAAAGCTGCTTCATATATACCAGGTACTCACCGTTTGAATCTGCACGAAATTTATGGCGACTTTCAAGGAAAAGTCGTAGATCGTGACGAAGTAGAACCCGAACATTTCAAAAGTTGGATTGAATGGGGTAAGGAAAACAACATGAAACTGGATTTCAACTCTACTTCATTCTCCCATCCCAAAAGCGGTGATCTGTCTTTGTCAAATCCCGATGAAGGTATCCGCAACTTCTGGATTGAACATACTAAACGTTGCCGTGCCGTAGCCGAAGAAATGGGTAAAGCTCAAGGCGATCCTTGTATCATGAACCTGTGGGTACACGATGGCAGCAAAGACATCACTGTAAACCGCATGAAATATCGTGCTTTGTTAAAAGACTCTCTGGATCAGATTTTCGCAACAGAATACAAGAACATGAAAGACTGTATCGAATCCAAAGTATTCGGTATCGGACTGGAAAGCTATACAGTGGGGTCTAATGATTTCTATATCGGCTATGGCGCCAAGAACAACAAGATGATTACCTTGGATACCGGGCACTTCCACCCGACAGAAAGTGTTGCAGACAAAGTTTCTTCTTTATTGTTGTATGTTCCCGAACTGATGCTGCACGTAAGTCGCCCCGTACGTTGGGACTCAGACCACGTAACCATCATGGACGACCCGACTATGGATTTGTTCAGCGAAATCGTTCGTTGCAACGCCTTGGATCGTGTACACTATGGACTTGACTACTTCGATGCTTCCATCAACCGTATCGGTGCATACGTTATCGGCAGCCGTGCAGCTCAGAAATGTATGGTACGCGCTTTGCTGGAACCGATTGCCAAATTGCGCGAATACGAAGCAAACGGACAAGGATTCCAACGTCTGGCTCTGCTCGAAGAAGAAAAAGCTTTGCCTTGGAATGCTGTATGGGATATGTTCTGCTTGAAGAACAATGTACCCGTAGGCGAAGAGTTCATTGCAGAAGTAGAGAAATACGAAGCAGAAGTTACTTCTAAACGCTAATCAATATCCAACCACAATATCGTCCTCTGTAAGGGTGGCCTCATGTATCTGCCCCTACAGAGAACGTATTTGTGGTTTTAAAGAATATAAACAATGGAAATCATTATCGGATTAATCATTATCGCTATAGGAAGCTTCTGCCAATCCAGTTCATACGTACCTATCAAGAAAGTAAAAGAATGGAGTTGGGAAAGTTTTTGGCTGATACAAGGTGTATTCGCCTGGTTGGTGTTCCCACTATTGGGCGCATTGCTAGGTATTCCCCAAGGAGGCAGTCTGTTTGACCTTTGGGGAGCGGGAGGTGCTCCAATGAGCATCTTTTATGGTATATTATGGGGAGTGGGCGGCCTTACCTTTGGTCTTTCCATGCGTTATCTGGGAGTAGCCTTAGGACAAAGTATCGCACTGGGTACTTGTGCCGGATTCGGTACACTGTTCCCCGCCATCTTTGCCGGAACCAACCTGTTCAAAGGAAACGGACTTATTCTTTTACTAGGAGTATGTATCACTTTGTCGGGCATTGCCATTATAGGATATGCCGGCAGTCTTCGCGCCAAAAACATGAGCGAGGAAGATAAACGCGCGGCAGTAAAAGATTTTGCTCTGACTAAAGGACTGTTGGTAGCCCTACTGGCAGGTGTGATGAGTGCCTGTTTCGCTTTGGGACTCGATGCAGGAACTCCCATCAAGGAAGCTGCGTTAGCTGGAGGTGTAGAAGGTCTTTATGCGGGACTTCCTGTAATCTTTCTGGTAACACTAGGCGGTTTTTTAACCAATGCCGTTTACTGTCTGCAACAAAATGTAGCCAACAAAACTATGAGTGATTATGCCAAAGGCAATGTATGGGTAAACAACCTGATATTCTGCGCCTTGGCAGGAGTACTGTGGTACATGCAATTCTTCGGACTGGAAATGGGTAAAAGTTTCCTGACCGGAAGTCCTGTACTGCTTGCCTTCTCATGGTGTATATTAATGGCTTTGAATGTTACTTTCAGTAACGTATGGGGTATTTTATTAAAAGAATGGAAAGGTGTATCCACCCAAACTATCACTGTTCTGGTAACCGGACTGGTAGTTCTTATCTTTTCTCTTGTATTCCCTAATTTATTCTAAAAGAATTATTATATTTGTAGCATACTGTTATTCAGAATAAAAAAATGAATAACAATACCCTATGAACAATCAAATAAAAGAAGATATGAAATCAATCTTAGACAATCGCCCCGAATTGGTCAAAGAGGTGAATAAAGTAGCCGAAGTAGCCGGATATTTGTGGCAAAAAGGATGGGCCGAACGTAACGGAGGTAATATCACCGTCAATATCACCGAGTATGTAGACGATGAAATCCGTCAGATGCCCGCTATCAGCGAAGTAAAACAAATCGGTGTAACACTGCCTCACTTGAAAGGCTGTTATTTTTATTGCAAAGGAACCAATATGCGTATGCGGGATTTGGCACGTTGGCCTATGGATAACGGTTCTGTCATCCGTATTTTAGATGATTGTGCTAGTTATGTCATTATTGCCGACAAACCGGTTCAACCTACTTCGGAAGTTCCCTCCCACCTGAGCGTACACAATTATCTCATTAGCATAGGCTCTCCTTATAAAGCATCCGTACACACACACCCCATCGAACTGATTGCCTTGTCTCACAACAAAAAGTTCATGGAGAAAGATGTGGCAACCAACCTGCTATGGAGCATGATTCCCGAAACAAAAGCATTCTGCCCACGTGGATTGGGCATGATTCCTTATCAGTTGCCCAGTTCTGTAGAATTAGCAGATGCAACTATCAAGGAATTGGCTGATTATGATGTAGTCATGTGGGAAAAACACGGTATCTTTGCTGTTGACTGTGACGTAATGGCCGCATTCGACCAAATTGATGTTTTAAATAAATCCGCATTAATTTACATCGCTGCCAAAAATATGGGATTTGAACCCGACGGCATGAGCCAGGAACAGATGAAAGAAATGAGTGTGGCTTTTAATCTACCCAAATAATATTTTTATGGTCTTCCCCTAATGGGGAGATTTTGAAGATGATTTGAACCCACATGGGGACAAATCATCTTTTTTATTATCGGAGCTTAAAAGATAAATGAGATCCAGATTGCCACTTAAGCTTTTCATCACACGATATTCATCACAAATGAACAAGCATATAAAATGACCAATTTATGTTTTTATCTCATTATTCTATTGATTAAAAAGATTAACACTCCCTATATAGCAAACACTTCCTAGATAATCGCGTACTTAACTCATTGACAGTTTGAGTATCTTATGTTTTTTTTAGAACAACGAGTACTCTTTTTGGCTATCTTTGACAAAGACAGATTCACTAAACCTACAGAGATATATGAAAGCAAATAAATTATTCCTTTTGGCAAGTTTCTTTCTATCAAGCAGCCTGACACCTATAGCGGCTCAGAGTAAGAAAGAGAAGAAGCAACAGACAGAACAAGCTGTACGCGAAGCTGTTGACGCAAAGACATACAAAATCAATGTGGACCGGGTAATGCCTATGAAAGGAGGCAGCAAACACCTGACTTCCGATTATTCTTTAGAAATAAGAAACGATTCGGTTTATTCCTATCTGCCTTATTTCGGAGTGGCGTATAACGTTCCTTACGGGGGTGGAAAAGGATTAAATTTTAGTGCTCCTTTATCAGAATATACTTCAGCATATAATAAAAAGGGGAATGCTAAAATCACACTAAAAGTACGGAACGAGGAAGACAATTACCTTTACAATATCATCATTTATCCCAATGGCAGCAGTAACATACAGGTCACCCCTACAAACAGACAATCTATTTCTTTCTCCGGAGAAATGGATCTAAAGAAGAAAGAATGAGCCATAAATAAAAGGGGAGCAAAACTAAAACAACCTATCGTGCTATATGATCAGGTCATTTTAGTTTTGCCCCCCTGATTAAATTACAGCTATTATTTACTTATTTCTCTAACCGGCTAAAGAAATTCTCAATGGCTTCCTTATTGACAAAAACTCCTTTTACTCCGGTCACTTCCACCGTATCCATCAACAAAGCCAAGCCCTGATAACCGTTTTCATCCTTTGCCAATACTTCCTGCTGATAAATTTCAGCTGATTGGCAGGCTTTACCATCTTCAGGTAATTTCTCGAACCGACCAAGGTAATAATTGCCTTCAAAGACATTATGTGTAGATTCTGTCAATTGGAATCTGCTGGATTCTGGAGCATAAAAAATATTTCCACTAATAAATGTACTATCCGGATATCCGCCCCATGAATCCAAAGTAATCATAGTACGATCGATATCAGCCGCAGGTTTACGGTTCACATGAATAATGTTACGGGTAATGCGACTGTCCTTTACAGGACCTGCCAGATGAACAGCTGGTGAGAACATCCCGGCACGAGTCGGTTCAGGCCGCACTCCGTCACCTATACTCACATTGTAACGGACAATAGTGCCCAAGTTACCTACATTAAAAGATGCGTCGGCCGTGCCGTCATTGCAAACCAATACTAAGCCACCATAGTTATCATGACTATAATTATACTGAATGACCGTTCCCCGGCAATTCCAGTCCGAATCAAACCCCTGTGCATCCCACGGAGCCTTATGACCACTTACCTCATTGAATTGCACCAAAGTATTATCACAACTCCACGGCCAAATACCTGCCGCCGCCTCTGTGTCAGGAAGCATATCAGGACAATCACGCATTACGTTGTATTCTATCAAGGTACTGTCACAACCGATAGGTACAATACCATCACCTGGTACTTCCTCTATCAAATTTCCCCGTATCACGGTATGCTTGCTGGGATGCCAGTTCTGCCGATCGCTATAAGCGGCCCAAATCATAGCATTACGGGTACATCTCAAAATATGGCAGTTCTCTATGGTTAACCTATTGAATGTTGAAATTTTCTTTTCACCGCCATTCACTATATAAATACCGCACCCTCCGCCTTTTTCTTTTACCAACGAACCATTGACATCCCGTACAGTCACATTATTGACAACAATGTTCTGCGATACGCCATAATCCATACACTCTATCTTCAAGCCCGAACGATAAGGCAGAGGCTGTCTACCTGTATTCACGATTTCCAAATTCTGCATCGTTATATAGTCCGAATTACAGATACGAGCTGCATACAAGGAAGTATCATATCCCACAATGCAAGGTTTCCGTTCACCATCACCATAAGCATCTATATAAATACGATCTTCGGGTATACCGTGTCCGGTGATTTCAAGTTCGCCATTAAAAACCTCACCGCGCTTCAACAAAACTTTATTGCCCGGCAGTAATTTCACTCCACGTAGTTTTTCCAGACTTTTCCATGCTTCATCCGGGGCTAACCCACTATTATTATCATCACCGCCGGTAGCATCCAGATAATAGCACACTGGACTATCAGAACATGCTGCCAACAGGAAGGAAAATAAAAGAAGGATCATTGTTTTTCTCATTTCTCTTCCGTTTTTAAAAAGTTATCTATTTATTCCAGAAGTTGTCAGAACAACTAGGATTCACCACAGATTACGCAAATTCACACAGTTTTTTGATTTAAAGGTTGTTTGCCTCCTACTTCTTTGTGACAATCCATGTATCCTGTGATGAAAACCTACACTCTACATTACTTCCACAAGTCGTGCTGAACCAGTTTCTTGTTAGTATCCAGTTCGGCAGTTGGCAAAGGCCATACATAATCCCTCTCACCGTTGAACTTACGTGCTTCATAAGCCAAGCCATACATAGTGCGTTCATTCTCTATATTAGCTACCGCCTTATCCAATTCCTTCCAACGATAAAGGTCAAACAAACGCAAGCCTTCAAAGGCCAGTTCCACACGACGCTCATGCTTAATGACTTCCAACAATTCATCTTTAGAAAGAGAAGTGCCTTCCACTTCCTCTACTGTGGGCATGTTCACATCTGCACGTTGCCGCACTTCATTCACTAAAGCAGTTACATCACTATAAGCATAGCCTCCTTTCTGTACCATTGCCTCCGCCAAAGATAATAAAACTTCAGCATAACGCACCACATAAAAGTCTTGTCCATTATCCCAAGAGTTAGAAGTATCCGTAGGATCAAAATACTTATAAACATATATGGTAGACAGGGAAGCGACAGCTCCACCATATACATTGACATACGGATTTGAAGCCGAAGTATCTATACCTCCTTTACCGTTCCAAAGCATACCGGGAACAAACAAAGTACTATACAAACGTGGATCACGATTCTCAAAATGAGCAGGATTAGGCTTGCTAACATCCAAGCCACCCTCATTGTTTAATTCGGCTATCTTCGTATCGGTAGTCGGCTTACCGTCTTTGCAATAATAAGCATCCGCCAAATCTATAGTACCATTCATTGCTTCCAGCGGAGTATTCCAATGCGCATTAAAAGCAGCACCTTCACTCATACCCGGTCCTTCATAACGGACTGCAAAAATGATTTCAGGAGAAGTTTCTCCACTTTGAGTAAACAGTTTGGCATAACTCGGATCAAGCGAGTATCCCAAACCTTGCACCTGCTTATAAGCAGCAATTGCGTCATCCCATTTTTCATTATACAAAGCCACACGCCCCAGTAGGGAAAGAGCAGCTCCTTTGGTGATGTGTCCCCGTGAAGACGCGTTTTGCGGAAGTACTTCAGCCGCGTCCTGCAAATCAGTCATAATATGAGCCACAATAGCTGCACGGTCCGTCTTTTCACATTCAGCCTCGTCAATGGTCAAAGGGGCGGTCAGGAAAGGAACATCCTGATACGTCATAGTCAAGTTTATATACATCAATGCACGTATGGTCTTTGCCTCAGCCTGATAAATCGCCTTTTGGGAAGCATCCATATCCACTCTATCAATATTAGCAATCAGCACATTACAACGACTGATCACTTCATAGCAATCTTTCCAATAACTGCCAATAATAGAAGAACTTGGGGTATGAATCCCCATAGCCATATCATAACCTTCCATCCAGCCACTCCAATTAAAATGACCGCCATTATCTGATATACAATCCATATATAAAGGGCCCAATGAATATTGGTCGGAATTATAAAGCTGATTGCTCTGCAAAGCATCATAACAAGATGCCAACGCCATCAAAGCATCATCCGGTGTCTGCCAAAATGTATTAGATGAAGATTCTGTCAATGAGTCCCTCTGCAAAAAACTGTCAGAGCAAGAAGTCAGCAAAGCTCCTGACAACAGAGCTAGCCCTATAAATTTATTAATTGATTTCATAGTTGTTGCTTTTAAAATTTAACGTTAACACCAAATGAATAAGTTCTTGTATTGGGATGCACATCATTACGGGAATCTGTGCTCAGTTTCTCAGGATCATAATCATCCAAGGAAGTGAAAGTAAGCAAATTAGTTCCTGCCAAATAGAGTCTGAGACTCTGAACGCCCAACTTGGTCAAAAACTCTCTTTGTCTGAAAGTATATCCAATTTCCAAGTTCTTCAGGCGCAAATAATCTCCTTTTGTCAGCCAAAATGAAGAGTAGTTATTATTAATAGTTCCTCCCAAACGAGGCATGCTTCCATCCGGATTACTTTCAGACCATCTGTCCAACCAACGGCTAGTCTTGTTTCCGCCATTGGAAATAGTAGTTTCATCCCAATTATAACGATATACACCTGCAATGCCTTGCCAAAATGTATTAACATCAAAATCTTTATAAGAGAATCCCAAGTTAAAAGAATACTGCATTTTAGGGAACGGATTTCCGATAACAGTACGGTCAGCATCATTTATGTTGCCATTATTATCTATATCTTCATACATGATATCACCTAATTGCGGTTCCTGGTTGTTTTGCAGAATCTTCTGTCCGTTCGCATTTACACGATCCAAATCTGCCTGGGTACGATAGATACCGATAGCTTTCAGCCCATAATAAGAACCGATGGCTTCACTTTCACGATTGATGGTATTATTACTTATATCTTCCACCCCTTTCATATCAGTAATCTCATTTTTCACGCCTGAAAGTGAGAAACCTGCCTGCCATGCCCAATCACCTTTTTGGTCGAAATAGTTAGCTGCCAATTCCCAACCACGGTTACGGACCTTTCCCGCATTCTGATAAGGAGCATCCAAAGATCCCAGGAAAATACCCGGCATAGCGAGTTTCATCAAAATATCCGAGGTATTTTTCTCATACCAGTCAAAAGTGACATTGATCTTTCCACCCCAAAAAGCAGCATCAAAACCAAAGTCTGTAATAGTAGTTGTTTCCCATTTAATGTTCTCATTAGGTATCTTGGCAGTCTTCATACCAATCTGTTTGCTATCACCAAAATAGTAACTACCACTAGCCGCCAATGTAGCCGCATAAGCATAGTTACCAATTTCCTGATTACCCAATTTACCCCAGCTACCACGCAATTTCAATGAGTGGAGGAACTTCACATTCTCCATAAATTTCTCATTTGTCATGATCCATGCACCCGAAAATGAAGGGAAGGTAGCATAACGATGTGCCTTGGGCATACGTGACGAACCATCGTGACGGACATTCATCTCTAACAGATAACGGCCTCCGTAATTATAGTTCAAGCGTCCGAAGAATGACTGCAAGGAACTTTCTTCCGCCGATCCGGTCACATGATCATTCATAGTACCTCCATCCATTTCATAAATATTATCGGTAGCAAATCCCTGCTTGGACGCCTCATTCTTGTCCCAACGGGTAGCCTGGATAGAATGGCCTGCCAACAGATTGAACGAATGTTTTCCTACAGAAAAATCATAAGTCAGGATATTTTCATTAATATAAGTCGTTTCCAGATAATGATAATCTGTCAGTTTATTGGTACCGACCGTGGTCAGCGCATTTCCTTCAGCATCGTATCTTACATTATTCTTCGGATTGAAAGTAGTCACATCATTCATATAATATTTATAAGCCAGGCTTGAACGGAATTTCAATCCTTTCATGATGTCAATCTCACCAAAGAATTTACCATCAAAACGATAATGCTTGTTATCCTTATATCCCATATTCAAAGCTTCAATCGGATTTTTGAATACGGATTGGGAAATATTGGGATTTCCATCCAGGAATCCATAATGTCCGTTAGAATAGCGTACAGGAACAGTAGGACGGGTAAACCAAGTAAGGTAGCGCATCAAACCTTCGCCGGTAACACTGGTCGTAGGCTCATCAATGTTCTGGCGGCTTCCCGAAAGATTCAATCCTAATTTTACAATACCCAACTGCGCATCCAGATTAGAACGGAAATTGAAACGTTGGTTAGCTGTCTCACGCAAGATACCATCTTGCTGGAAATATTGAGTGGAAATCATGTAATGTACTGCCTTACTACCTCCATTCACTGACAAATGGTGTTGGTGCATAGCTGCCGTACGGAACATTTCCTTAGCCCAATTGGTATTGGCAAAATGATCGGGATCTGATCCATTTTGCAATTTCTGTAACATATCATCCGTATATGCCTTGGAAGGCCAACATTCATTATACATCTTCGCCCACTCATAAGAATTCACATAATCGGGCAACACGGTAGCCTCCTGCAAAGCGATGCTACCAGAATAAGTAATAGTAGGTTTCTGCTCACCGCCTCGTTTGGTAGTCACCAAAATAACACCGTTTGCAGCACGCACACCATAGATAGAAGCCGAAGCCGCATCTTTCAATACAGAAACACTTTCAATATCATCAGCAGGAATTTCCGCAATCTGGCTCACCGAGCTTTCCACTCCGTCGATCAGGACCATCGGATCATTGTGTTCAAAAGTTCCCACACCACGGATACGGATTTCGGGACTGTCATGACCGGCCTGGGCACCATTGTTGGTCAACATAACACCCGGCAAACGGCCCTGAAGCATATTGGCAGTATTAGCTACCGGCATAGAAGCTACATCCTTGAAATTTACAGCAGCAACAGAACCCGTCAGATTTTCCTTCTTCTGCACACCATAACCGACTACTACCACTTCGTCAATCATTTCCGTATCTTCCTTCAGATTTACATTCAGTGCCATATTGTCTTTCGAAATATGAAATTCCTGATCGGAATATCCTATAAAAGAAATGACAATAGTAGAATTAGAAGCCACCGAGAGATTAAAATTACCATCCAAGTCAGTTACCGTTCCATTGGTTGTTCCTTTTTCAACCACACTAGCACCGATGACCGGTTCGCCTGTGGCATCTTTTACAATACCGGAAACTTTAAACTTGTCTGCTTGCAGACTGGAAGCGCTCACATTCATCGCAGGGATGAAGAAGCAGAAACACAGCAATAGGCTCAGTACCCGGAATGTACTGGTTTCTGTCAGAGTTTTCATGTTCATAATACTTTTTTTAAAGGTCTAACAAATAAAGATAATTCGTTTTATTTGCCAGCAAAAGTAAGAGGAACAGAAAAGAAACAGGGAGAATTATTACCGGAAAAAGGCTGTTTATTCCCTATAGAGCCTATTTCCGGTAATAATCAGCCATCATACTTCATCATATACTCTGTAGGAGAAAGTCCGAATTTCTTCTTAAAGCAGGAACTGAAATATTTAGGGTCGTTGAAACCTACAGCATACGCCAAATCGGCTATACGGATTTTCTTTTTCTCGTCTATCAGCCGACAAGCCGCTTGCAAACGGACATTGCTGATAAATGCAGAGGGAGTAAGTCCGGTCAACAGTTTCAATTTATCTGCTAGTGTAGTCCGGGCCATACCCATCTCCGCCATAAACTGTGCATGTTCAAAATCACAATCACTCAAATGGGCATTCACACAATCCACCGCTTTCCGAATGAAAGCTTCGTCCATCGAGGTGTAATTTAATTCTTTGGCCTCAAAAACCAACTGCTTACGGAAATCCACCCCCATACGTTTGCGCCGTTTCAACAAGTTATCTATCTTGGCAAACAAGACAGAGAGGCGGAGCGGTTTACAGATATAACCATCGGCCCCAGACTCATACCCTTCCACACGGTCTTCATCACTAGTCTTGGCCGTTAACAAAATCAATGGAATATGGCAGGTCTCAAATTGAGTCTTCACCCGGCGGCACAATTCCATACCGTCCATTTCGGGCATCATAACATCAGAAACAATTAAATCCACTTCCTGTTTGGCAAGTATCTCCAAAGCTTCCGTTCCATTGGCGGCCTTCAGAATATGGTATTTGCCATGCAACAGACGAACCATCAAAGCCAATAATTCCTCATTATCCTCCACCAACAAAATAGTCGATGCTGCCGGTTTCTCTTCCAACATATCAATCTCCGAGACATTCTCCATTTCATCTGCCGATAAAATAGCATAGTCCACATTTTCGGTATTCTCGTCTACCTCATCCTCATCAAAAGCCTCACGTCTTATAGGAATTTCAACCACAAAAGTATTCCCTTCCTCCTTATCGCTAAATACTTGTATCGTTCCATGATGCAACAATACCAAGTCTTTAGTCAGTGACAAACCGATACCCGTCCCTATGGTATGGAATTTGCGATACTCCCCTTCATAAAATCTCTCGAATATATGATCCAACTTCTCTTTTGGAATCAACTCGCCGGGATTGTTCACACTCAATTTAAAAGTTCCCCTTTCCTCATCATGAGCCTGTGACACCACAATAGTTCCTCCTTCAGGAGTATATTTAGCGGCATTGGAAAGCAGATTGTACACCACTTTATCCAATTTATCCACATCAAAATATCCCGAATATTCTTCAGACAAATCAAATTGTATGGACAATTTCTGCTTTTTAACCAAAGGTGCGAAAGCCGACACTGATTTTTTCAAGAACATACTGACATTTCCATGCGAGACTTTCAGCCGCAACTTGCCATTCTCCACTTTTCTGAACTCTAAGATCTGCTGAATCAACCGGATTAACCGCACAGTATTATCAGCTATCACAGGACAAACCGACGAACTTGCCGGTACTTCTTGTTTCAGTTCATCCACCGAAGCCGATATAATAGAAAGCGGAGTCAGCAACTCATGAGTGATATTGGTAAAGAACTGTAATTTAGCATGATTGATTTCCTCCATTTTCTGCCGTTCTATCTTCCCCATCTCTATGGCCTGTTTCATCCGGATACGGTTTCTGACAATCCGATAAGTATACCATGCCAATGAAACAAACAACAAGACATAAAGGCAATAAGCCCACCACGATAACCAAGGCGGCGGAAGAATAGTTATACGCAGACATTTCATATCCGGAGACCAGATTCCATTCTGATTGGCTCCCTTTACACAAAAAGTATAAGTACCTGCCGGAAGATTGTTATAATAGGCAAACCGACGTCCAGCCTCAACGGACAACCATTCCTTGTCATATCCCTCCAACCGATATAAATAACGGTTCAACTCAGGATTGATATAGTTCAATATTGAAAAATCAAGACTGAAATTATTCTCCCGGTATCCTAATACAATTTTATCAATAAAATCAATAGACCTGTTTGCAGCAATCCCCTTTCTGATGGAAAGAGGGTAGGTACGTACCGATACATTATGTACCTTTATATCTGTAATCACTACCGGAGAATAAGCAGTATCCTGAACAATTTTATCAGGATAGAAGCTGTTCAATCCACGGAATCCTCCGAAGATAAGTTTCCCATCCGCCCCCTTGAAGCAAGAATTCCGGTTAAACATGTGGTCTTGCAAACCATCATCTACCGTGTAAGTATGTATTTTCGGTGCAGCACCATCCAAAGGGATATCAATGTGATACATTTCCGCATTGGTAGTAAGCCATAAAGTATGCTCATCATCCTCCAGCATACTGAAAACAACATCTCCATTCCGGAAATAATCATTCAAGACTGAAACAAAACGATCATTCTTCCGGTCATACAAATCGAGTCCATTACCATTCGACCCCACCCATACTCTATTGTATCCATCCACACAAACACTCATCGCCCCGATAGTGGATAATGTACCATCCGAAGGCGTATAAAACTTAACCTTATATGTTTCTCCGGATGTATCTATCCGCCATACCCCTTCATTGCTAGTCGCTATCCAGATAAAACCATCTTGATCTTCCGCCATTTTGAAAATAGAAATTTGGGGCAATGCCTGATTTGTCAAAGTCACCAGTTCATTCAAAGAATGAAGCCTTTGTTCCGTATCCAAAATAAACACTCCCGAACGTGTCCCCAACCACAGATTCCCTTTCGAATCCTCCAACAAAGAATAAATACAAATATCACTCAGTTCCGGGTTGGTTACGGTATTTACCACGTGTGCTTTCCCGGCTTTGACGTTATAGAACCACACACCGTCATCCCAAGTGGCAAAACACAATTCATTTGTCCTTTTACGATAAATAATATCATTGACCGTCGATGTATATCCCATATTCTTCAATACAGGATGAGAGCGGTAAGGAACAATGGTATGCTGTTCCATATCATAAAAAACCAGACCGAATCCCATGATTCCCATCCACAGATTCCCATTATCCTCCTGATAGACACTGCGGACAGAGCTGGTAGGGCAATGCTCACGCAAAGCCTCCAAAGAATCATAATTAAACCGGAACTTATTTGTATTTACAGTACAAACACCTCCCCCCAACATACCCAGCCACATCAGCCCGTCTTTACTGCACAACAGAGAATTCACTTCATTAAAAGGTAAATCTCCTTGAAGGTTGCCCGGAACAATATTGGTAAAATTCCCGTCCCCCGATTCATCTTCCAAAATACTGACTCCACTGCGTGAACCGATCCAGAGCTTTCCGGAATTTTTATCCTGAGCAATGGCGTAGATAATATTATCCAACAGAGAATGAGAATTTCCCTTGATGTTCCGGAATGTTTTAAATGAGAAATGTTCCGGATCATACGGATTAATGAGTTTCACCAATCCATACCGCCAGGTACCGATCCAAATATTCCCGGCTTCATCCTGAAATATGACATGCGCCGAATTACCAGGGTTAATCCCCTCGTAAGTATAATACAATTCCTCTTGAGGATTATAACGCAGCAACCCCTGTTCCCAAGTACCAATCCATATTTGTCCTTCCCTGTCTTCGATAACGGACTTTATGTCCATGTTCTTTTCACAATCGAAAGTACGTCCTCCGGCTTTCCTGCGAAACAACCCTTTGTTGCTTCCCACCCATAAGTCCCCGTTGCTTGCATAAAGAATACTCTCCACATTGCTTACCTGTAACAAAGGACTGATTATTTTTTCTATCTCATCCGTTTCCTTATGCAATACATATAATCCATTGTGCGTACCTATCCACAAATTATTCTCCTTGTCTTCGGCCACCATGTTCACAAAACTATCAATAGAACGTCCATGATTCACTCCATCGGGTTTATATACCACAATAGAATACCCATCATAGCGCAAAAGGCCATTGTAAGTCGATATCCATATATACCCCTGGCTATCCTGAAATAATTTCCGGACTTCATTGGTCGGGAAATTCACCGAAGTGGAAATAGATTTAAAATGATAGGTATTGACCTTGTTATCAGCCCAAAGCCAAACGGGAAAACACAAAAGATATATTACTCCAAGAATATATTCACAGTTACGGTGTGCAAAGTGCATAGATTCAACTTTAAGATTTGATGCAATATTCGCAAAAAAAAGCATTTTAAGCAAATATTCCATAAGATTTGTTCTAAATTTCCCTCATCCGCATACATAAGAAATGTACCTTGCAAATTTACACACCTCATTTTTATGTAATTTAATATATCCCACTTTTAGCAGGATATTACTTTACAGTTGTTAACTCTTTTAAAGTGTCCGTATCTTCACTCCGATTGCTAAAAATTGTTTTCCTGTTTTCCATCCGATAGCTGTTTCTTGACAGTTGTATAATCTCACAACAGTAGAGCAGTCTGTCAAGCAATGCCGCTGCGACAGCTTCCTCTCCCGGTGTTACCAGTCATTCTGTAAGGGAGTAGTTGGCTGTAACGATAAGCGATGTCTTTTCCTGAAACTCATTCACCAGTTTGAACAGCAACATGACATCTTCTCTTTTCAAGGGAAAGAGTGTGGCATTGTCAATGGCCAGCAGCTGTGCCTTCATGATCCGTTTGTAGGTTTTCATCGCATGCCTGGAAACATCCCTTGTCTTCAGACAGGTCAGAAGGTCCTCCAGCGTAACCATATATGCCCTGTATCCGGCTTTCACCGCCTCATGGACAAGTCCGGCGGCAATATAGGTCTTTCCTGTTCCGGAACCGCCTGCTAGAAGCAGGTTGTATGCCTGTCCCACCCATACCAGCTCGCGCAGTTCGCGCAGCTTTCTGGAGTCGATTCCTTCCGTCCGGGTAAAGTCGTAACGGTCCAGATCATGCCTTGCAGGAAGCCCGGCCGCTTTCAAACGGCACAAATATTTCCGGTTCTCCCTGGTCCGGACCTCCTCCCTGAGGCAGGCGAGTAGAAACTCCGGATAGGTCAGCTGCTTTTCCTGGGCCTGATGCAGCAGTTCTTCCAGATGTTCGGTCAGATTGCCCAGCTTGAGCATACGTGCACATTCCATGAGTTCCTTCTTATGTCTTGTCATAATCCCTGAGTATTTCGTTATAAGACTGTATCAATCCGCCTTGTCGGGGCAGGTGATCCTCCAGTCCGTATATTTCTGTTCCATTTTCCTTTCCCCTGCACACATATTCACACAGGCTTTTAACCGAATCCCCGTTATAGATGCCTTTGTCCAGACATATCCGTATGGCCTCTATCAGTGTATTCTTGTCATATCCGGGAATTATGCGCAGGATCACCTCCGGATTATCCCTGTAATAACGTTCCTTCCTCCTTTTCAGATTATCCATCCACATGGCCACCTCCCTGTTGCCCGACACATGGACAAGGATGCGTTCGGCTATCTTCACTCCGGCGTTTCTCGGTTTTCTGTGGGAGTCGTCATAAACGGTCCTTCCCTTTCTGGTACAGAGCGCATGCCGGCAGATGAGTTTCCCCGTATCCTTGTTGTACAGCTCCACATTCCCTTCCGTTTCCTGCAGCCAGACGGTTGTCTGCCCGCTCCGGTAAGTTCCGCATGGCAGGCTGTAATAATTCCCCCTGTACTGCACTGTATTGTCCTTGCGTACATGGTATTCCCTCATCTCCTCCTGCGGTGGTTGTGGCGTCCCATGATAGGGCATGAGAAAGCCTTTCTCCACGGCAAACTCTTCCCGGGGAACAAGACGGGTGGTCCCGTGCACCTTCCCGTTCCCCGTCCTTTCAAGCCATTCGAGGGCCTCCCTGTTCAGACTGTCAATATCACGGAACACACGTGCCACCAGAAAGTTCTCCTTCACATATTTCACTACGTTCTCGACCTTGCCTTTTGACTCGGGATCGGCCTTATGGCAGAACACCGGCTGGAAATGCTGCTCCCTGACAAACGTCTGGAACTTCCTTGTCAGCACCAGGTCTCCCAGGTTCTCCCGGGAAATCAGCACCCTGTCCTGGTCATAAAGGATCTTTTCCGGTTTCCCTCCGAAATACTCAAAGGCGCGCTCGTGTGCATAGATGGCGAGCTCCGTGTCGAAAGGGCGACGGCTGAAACAGGTGAACTTGTAGCGTGAACGTGCCAGGACGATCGCAAAAAAATAGACTTTCGTGCTTCTGCCGTTTTCCGCGGACATCCATTTCTCCCCGAGATCTGCCTGCGCATACTTCCCATAGGGGGTATCCGGCAGTTTCTCATAGTCCCTGCGTATCCTGGCCTCCGACTTCTTTCCGATGCCATATTTGCAGCGCACCTTTTCTACAAAATTGAATACGGTCTTGTCGCACACTTCCGGGAAATCCGGATAGCATTCCTTAAGCCAGTCATGTATCCTTGCGGCCGATATATACGGATATTCCTCCAGAGTCCCCCGCACATACTCCTCGTATCCTGCCAGTTTCAGCGTGTATTTGCGATGCGAATTCCGCCGCCTTACAAAATCTTCCCGGGACATCTGCAGATATCTCCGCACGGTGCTTCTGTCCACTCCCAGGTGCTTCCCGATCTGTGTCTTGTTTAATCCTTTTGACTGAAGCTCTCTAACCTTGTACCACATATACTGTTTCTCTTTAAAAAATCGGCTCGTTGTTATCATAATGATGTCTGTCTTTTTGAGCCGGCAAAGATAGGCATCCCCGGAAAAGTGCTGTATTCACATTTTCCATTTTCCTGCTGGTAAAGTTACAAATTACATGCATGGATAAGAATTCCCCGCATTGGGCGGGATATACGGAACGGCCGTACTTGAAAAAACATTCATTCCGGATAAAAGTGAGAACAAGGTTATTTTTTATCGGGTGTGAACTGTAGCGGGGACGGGTACTATTCTTCAGACTGCCATTCCCGGAACTGTCGTACCTTTTTTACCAAAGACAATGCCGCCCTCCTTGAGAAATGTACGGGGGAAAACGTTTGGCAGGGAGGTGAACGGTATTCTGCAATTTACTTAAAAAGTATATATGTATAATAATAGAAAAAAAGTAAATCATTGCCTGAAGTTTTATATGCAAGTTACTTGTTTCTATAAAAAATCCCCACTTTCCCTTGAAAGGAAAATGGGGACACGGTAATAATAAAGGAGAGCCGTCCGTTATATTTCTTTTGCATATCCTGTCCGTATGAGATCGGATAGGAATTTCTCCGGAGTATCGGTGGCAATCCTCACCCCGGCCTGCACCACATAACGTTCGGCAAAATTGTGCATATACTGCTCGTCGGTACAGTCGGAATCCATCCAGCTGCCCACACGGAGTTCATGCACAAACTCTTCGGCGTTGCCGGCAACGATACGCTCGTCACCAGGCAACATATATGTCTTCTTGTTCATATTATTCATACGGCTAATTTTTTTGTTCTTAATTTATAATACAACTTTTGTTTCTCTCCCAGGAAAGGAAAATCTTCCAGTCTGATTCCTGCAGGCAGAGAACCCACGGATGCAAAGGTAATCATTCTGTCGAGAAAACACACCCAATTTTCTATTTTTGTAAAACTGATGGTTCCCGAATGCTGGCGGAACTCTACCGTCCTGTGGCGTGAATAGGCTTGAAGGTTCACTTTCATATACCTGCTGGGGAACAGCCCCTGAAGTTCCCTGATGTTTCGTGCCGAGCGTATCCGCTCATCGGGAAACTGGATGAGGGAGCCACAGTAAGTGTTGCTGCCGCCCCTGCGCGAGGCTGGCATGAACTTGTCTATTTCCGCTTCGGCATGCTTGTAGGAAAGCAGCAGGTTCCGCCATGTAGTGATGTTGAAGTCCTCCGCATTCATGTGCACATGCAATCCGCAGCTTCCATTAATCTTGACATTACAGGAGTCCAGCACCCAGCAGACCCTCTCCAGCTTCTCCAGTCCGTCCTCTCCCTCCAGTATGGGGCTTACGAGTTCGAATGTGTCATTCCCGTTCAGACTGCTGTCCGTTACCAGTTTCCAGTGCGGACGGAGGTCATGGTTGTATCTTTCCGAGGCCACCTCGATTCCCGCTTCCGTCAGCTCGCGTACGAGCCGCTGGCATGTGCAGTTATAGGCTTCTATCTCGACACCGAATTTCCTTCTGAAAGAATAATCAAGTTCGGGTGTGGTGGTGGCGGTGGGAGTCCCTGCGGATACGATCAGCCCCTCGTCCCTCATTCTCTTGTAGACATTCCATACAAACCCACGGTTTCCACGGGTTACAAGATTGGCAATTTCACGGTGGGTGAGTCCGAGCAGCAGAAGTTTTCTGATTTTCGAGGTCTTTGTACCGTCCTCGGCTAAAATGGTTCTAATTTGTTCATTCATAAGATGTTATCTCCTTTATTATCACATATCAAAGGTAATGATTTTTCTTCGAATATCCAAGTTTTATCATGCTATTTATCAGCGTGTTAGCTTTGTTTTGCTTCTGCTAAAAGTTGTATCCGGTATTTCCATGAGCCGTTTTTCCTTCTTTCATGGGGATTTTTCCACATGCCCGTCATTTCCTCTATACGTTTTCCCCTTTTCTGCATGTCATTTCTTTTCATGGGATGGACCTCCCCTAAAAACGCCTTGTTCCGGACATGCCACGCTGCCCTTCCTTATCGGGGGGCTAAGGGGTTCATCCCCTTAGTGAATTCCTGATAAGGAAGAGCAAGAGGAGTTCCCGCACACGTGAACATGAATCGACGCATAGCGTTGATTATTAGTATATTATATATGTCTTCTGTAAACATTGGTGTTACACTTCGTTAACAAAAATCTGCCAAAATATTGATTTATAGCGTCTCCCGTCGTTAACTTCGCGTTGTTTTTTTTGTAACTGTTCTACTATTTTACTAATTTTCAGAATATTATAATATATTACCTCCGAAAAGTAGGTGTCACACTTGAATCCGGAATGCATTTGAATTACCTTTGTTTCAGAATTAAAAAATGTAACGGAAATGAGTACAGGTAAGGAAATATCAACCAAAGTGGTCAGGGTTTCCCCAAGTGTGAAGAAAAGACTGGAAATCTTTCAGGGAGGCGACACTCCAAATGTTGTCATTGACAGAATGCTCACTTTTTTTGAAGTGACCGGGTACAATCCACGCTATGCCTCAAGGAATCCGACGGCTTTGGTGGAAAAGAGAGTTGAGGATCTTGTCAGAATAGTAAAGTCCCAGGAACGTGACATTTTCAAGCCCATTCTTGAAAAACTGGCCGGCATGGGAGGCGGCCTCCATGAATCCCCGGACTATGCAAGGCTGATGAATGAGATGCACGATCTGCAGGAAAGGAACAGGAAGCTCCAGCAACAGCTGGCGGAGTACGGGGAGGGCTCCCCGGCGGATGTGGAAAAAGAACGGGAGAAGCTCCGCAGGCTGGCAGAACTGATAAAATTCCAGCTCAATCCGGACAAGTTCCCGAAGGTGAAATTCTGTGATGACGTCAAGATTCCCGTCAGCACCCTGCAGCTGCTCATCAAGAAGATCAACGAGGAATATGTATTGTAAAGTCCACCGGCCTGTAAATACTCCGGGCGTGTCGGACAACAAGGGAAAATGCGTGCAGCTGGTGGAATATCTCAGCAAGGAGCTGAAGGAGGAGCGTACTTATTATGATAATTTTTTCTCACAGAAAGAGGATTATGTGACCCCTCTGACCGTCATGTATCATATGGACAACAACCACAGGACACTGAAAAGGAACGACGACAAGTTCTATATGCTCACCATCAATCCCAGCGGTGAGGAGCAGCAGCACCTCATTGAAAAAGTGACCGGGGAAAAGACCGGCGAATTCCCGGAGCTCTCCCCGGAGCAACAGAAAGAAGTCCTGGCTGAAATGAAACGGCTCACCCGTGAGTGCATGGATGAATATGCCCGTAATTTTTACCGGGAGAAAATCAGATCCGGTGACGATCTGGTATGGTATGGGCGTGTGGAAACAGAACGCCACTATAAAGGCGATGATCCCGAGGTGGAAGCCGGCAAGGCAAAAGCCGGTGAAAGAAAGCCGGGACTGCAGCTGCATGTGCATATTATCGTCTCCCGCATGGACAGATCCCAGACCGTGTCCCTTTCCCCGCTGTCCAAGAGCAGGGGAAACCGGCAGGTTCTTGACGGCAGGGATGTGGTGGTCGGCTTTGACCGTTCCCAGTGGTCCGCCCGGTGCGCCTCCAGGTTCAACCAGCGGTATGGCTACTTCCCTTACTGCCGGTCCAAGGATGAGGGCCTGAAGGAATATTCCGGGGAATGGAAGGCAAGGAACGAGCTGCGGAACGAGACTGTATCGAGAATCAAGCGTGAGATCCTGCACGGGGAATTCAAGGAGGAAAGGCGGCTGTACATGAATGTCTGCCGTCTGTACCGGTTCGTAGTAAATCCCAGGAAGGCCATTATCCAGGAACTGGAAAGGCTGGGAACCGATCTTCTGACCGGAAGGGAGAGATGACCGTCGGTTGTATCGTAAAAACATTTATAATTTACGATATGTGCAAAGGCGAACAGATAGGAATTTTTGCAAAAAGTGAGGAGTTTCGCAGAATAGTACACAAAGAAATGAGTAAGGTAGCCCAATAGTTCTTCTGAAGCAATATTCTTAATAGAATCTCCATTTATCTCACTTCCCCGGCAGTGTCACCAGGAAATGCGGGTTCAAGGTATGCTGAGCAACGGTGATAGAAAAAATTAGTCGGGTAACAAGCAGAAGTCGGAACAATACTCCATCTGTCAAGTTGCTCCGACTTCTGTATAAGCTATTCATTAACCGTAGGCCATCCCGGGTTTTGGGTTAGATTTTTGTTCAGCAAAAGTTGTTCGGTAGGTACACAATACAAGTAGTATTTGTCAATCCATCCCTTCCCTTCCACTTTTGGACTGGGTTGAACGTAGATGTAACCTTCCCGGAGTGTTTCATCTTTCAAGCCTGTTTTGGTATTCAGGATACCATTGGTGTTGGCCGTATAGAGAGGATCGTCCATACTCCACCACATGCCTTTTTCCTGACGGTTGATGAAATAAGGTGCTTTGGCCCACCGACGTACATCATAGAAACCAAAACCTTCCCCCATCAATTCCACTATGCGCTCACGGCGGATTTCCCACAAAAGTGGTTCTACTTCATAGTCAGGCATTTCACCGGACCAGTGAGGGTTGTTGCCCTTATCACGGTTCGGGTCGAACGAGGCGTCAATCTTGGCCACTTCCATGTCGGCTACACCGGCACGTTTACGAAGGCGATTGATAGAGATGTCGGCTGCAGCTTGGTCAAACTGCCCGAGTTCGCAAGCAGCCTCGGCATAGTTCAGAATTGCTTCTTCTACCTTAAAGATAGGCTTGTCAGAATCGCACATGGCTGAATTGTTGTTGCTCAATTCCCAGCCATTGTAGTTTTTCCACAGATAATAGCCCGATGCAGTACTGCAAGGTCCGTTGTCCCCCCTAAGGTTAGGCATTTTCTTGATCAGATTACCTGCATTCCAGTTGCTGATGGGCAAACGTTTCATCTGCCCGGCCTTGCCTGGGTTAGCTACCGTCACATCTGCCCCCATGATATCGATGAACTTGCGGTATTTAGGGTCACGGGTATCATATCCCCAGCTGCAGTTAGGGTTTTCAGCCGGTTTATCGGTACCTCCCTGAATGACAGAGTAAGGAGGAGTCACCGTATGATACATACGCGGGTCTCGGTCGGTAAAGATGTCGTAGATGTCCTTGCTGGCTCCCTTGTACTGTGTATTCTGTGCATTGGTTATGGGAAGTCCGTTTTTGGTCAGATACATATCAGCCATATCTTGTGACAGCTGATAGACTGCCTGGTCATTCCGTTCGCGGAAATTGAACATGGAGGTCAGGAAGTCGGTCTTGTACTCTCTGTACAGAATCACGCCCGGCACATTGGCCAGACTGGGCGATGTCCACAGTTCGCCATAGCCGGCAGCCGGCTGACCGTCTGTACCGGTATAGAGTTCCGGATATTTGTTTATCAGTTCTTTCGATACCCGTACGCATTCCGTGAGGTATTTGTCTGCATCATTCAGACCATGATATTTCCGCCAGGTACCTTCACGCAAGGTAAAGCGCGACAAGGCCATCTGGACACAAGCCTGATTGATGGCGTTTCTGCCGTCTTGTTCTTCAAAATTACCGATGTGCTCTTCCGCCCATTTCAAACGGGTCAGGATGTTGTTGGCCACTTCATCACGCGGAGTACGCGGACCGTAAGGCTCATCGGTGTCGGTGTCGAGCACCTTATCAATCCAAGGCACATCACCGAAGCGGTTGATCAACTCCATATACCAGAAAGCGTGGAAGAAATATCCCACCGCTTGCCAGTGTTCTTTCTCGGCAGTAGGCATGGAAGAGGTTTCCAGTCCCTTCAGCATGATGTTGATGTGATAGATCCAGCCGAAATCCCAGCCGTTGCCCGAAGAGGACGGAGCTACCGTCTGGAAGGCATAGGCATTATATCCTCCCGGTGTACGGTTGGAGAAGTAACCGGCATTCCGATCACCATTATATACCGACGCATAGCCGTGGTCATTGGGCGAGGTGGCAATGGTGGTATTGTAGAGGATGGCATAGCATGGCCACATATAGGCCTGGGTGGACTTATAGGATTCGAAAGCCGTCACTTCACTGATGGTGGTAGTTGGAGCTTTATCGAGAAAGCTGTCATTACATCCCGCAAAGCCTATGGCCAATGCGGCAATGGCTGTATATTTTGCAATCTTTTTCATGGTTCAATCGTAGGTTTTAGAGTGTAACATTAAGACCGAATGAAAGAGTACGGTAGAACGGGTATCCCCAGCTCAATCTCTCGGGGTCGTAGCCTTTAGGCAGTGAACTGATGGTGGCCAGATTTTCTGCGCTGACAAATACCTTCAGTGCACTGAGGCTGACTTTGCTGATCAGTGCCTTGGGGAAGGTATAGGCCAGGGTGATGTTCTTCAGACGCATGTAGGCACCGTTCTGCAGATACTTGGTGGACGCACGCTGGTTGGAACCATGGTTCTGCATATTGCTGTAGAGACGATACAGAGACGCATCGGGGTTCTTGGCTACCCAATATTCGCGGTCGTTTTCGGTGTACTGTCCGTCGCAGCTGCCCATCGGTTCCCAATAGTCGGTCTGGTTGTAGAACACCGGATAATAGGCTTTTGCACTGCCGCCGAAAGGGAAGAGTGACATGCCTCCGATCCATACATCACGCTTGGCAGTACCTTGCAGGATGGCGCTCAAAGAAAATCCCTTATAGCTTACTCCTAAATTGACTCCGAAGTTATAGCGCGGAGTGCTGTTTCCGATTACCTTCTGGTCTCCGGGACTATCTACCGTATTCAAGCCACTATTGATTTCGTTAGTACCCCGGTCATCGTTCAGATTCACAAATTTCTCGTCACCCGGACGCGGATTATATCCGTCAAGCGAAGCAACCCCGTCTTTCAGCTGCCAGGTACCGGGACCGTCAAAATCATCAATGGTATAGAACCCGTCGCTTACATAACCCCAAATTTCACCTAACGTCTTTCCTTCGTAGTAATTCTGAGACAAGAGTTTGTCTTCATTGTTGCTGTATTTGGTAATCTTTGACTTATAATCATAGAGGTTGAAGCCTACGTTATACTTCCAGTCGCCAATCTGGTCACGCCAGTTTACGGCAATTTCCCAACCGCGTGTACGCATGTCAGCTGCATTCCGCATCGGAGCAGAAGTACCTACTACGGCAGGAAGCTGGATACCGGCTATCAGCATATCACGGGTAGTACGCTGGTACCAGTCGAAAGTCACCTGCAGGCGGCTGTTGAACATGGAAGCATCAAAACCGATATCCAAGGTTTCTACGGTTTCCCATGTGAAGGAATTGGATACCAGACCGGGAGTACTGATGTAAGTAATGAATTCACCGTCTTTCAGCCAGTAGTTGCTGTTACCCACCGGCTGCATGGTAGAATAATAGCCGTAGTTACCAATATTCTGGTTACCGATCTGTCCCCAGGATGCACGCAGTTTCAGGTCGCTTACATAATCCAATGCCTTTTCCATCCAGGATTCCCGGGCAATGTTCCAACCTACAGAGAAGGACGGGAAGAAACCAAAGCGGTCATCCTTGGGAAACTTGGAAGAACCATCATAACGACCGTTGGCCTCGAACAGGTAGCGGTCTTTGTAATTATAATTGATACGATAGAATGCCCCCCGGATAGCGTAGTCGCTGTATGAGTTCTGAGGAATGATTTTTCCTGTGGCACTGGTGAATGACGGAGCCGAAGGAGCAATCATATCGTGCGTCTGTACGGAAATCCATGAATTCTGCTTACGTTCCTGGTTGAAACCGGCCATTACCTTGAACATATGGTCTTCCTTGATTGAGAAGTTATACGTACCATACAGGTTCAGGGCATTATAGTCTTCATGGTCTTCGCTCTTGAACAGGTAGTCTGAAGTAACTGAATTATTGGAACCCAGCTGCTCAGTAGTATATTCCCACTTTTTGGCATAGTATGACTTCTGCCAGTTTTTGCGGTCGTAGGTATATTCACCCACCAGCTCCAGTCCCTTGATGGGACGCATAATGGTGCGCAGGTAGATACGCGTGTTATCGGTGTCTGTCAGATACGGGTTGTTATAGCGGATCTGGTTTTCAGGAGTAATCAGAGGCAAGTCTTTGCCTACCGATGTATTGACCGAACCGGGCATCATACCTGAAGGATAGAACGAGATGTGGTTCATACAGTAGATACCGTCACCGGAACCCATCGGTTCTGAGCGGTCTGCCACGGTATAACGGAAGTCTGCCTCCTGTGTCAGCCAGTCGGTGATGTCTGCACTGATGAAAGAAGAGATGTTTTTACGCATGTAGGTATCCTTCGATTCAATCAGCGGCCCGTCTTCTTTGGTGAGACCGGCACTCAGACGGTAGCGCAGTTTTTCAGTACCTCCGTTGGCAGTCAGATTATGCGTCTGCATGAAGCTGGTTTCCTGAAAGGCCTTGTACACATCCTTGTCGTTCAGGTAATAGGGAGCACCGTCTTCACCGATATAGATACCGTCACCCACGGTAGGATAAGCAGCAGGATTTTCCTTATATCCGGCCAGGTATTCGCGCCACTTACTCACGGATCCGTTTCCGGCATAGTAAGTTTCAGAGAAACCGGCAGCCTGGTAAGCTCTCAGGTATTCGTCAAGGGAAGCTTGTTTGGGACTGTTGATAGAAGTCTGGAAGCCAAAATTGGCGTTGTAGTTCAAGTTGAATTTTTCGCCTTTCTTGGCTTTTTTGGTGGTAATCAGGATAACACCGGCAGCAGCACGTGCACCATAGATGGCGGACGATGCCGCATCCTTCAGTACGGTGACGCTTTCAATATCTTCCGGATTCAACAAGTCTATATCACCTTCAACGTTGTCGATCAGCACCAGCGGATTCATACCGTTGATGGATACTGTACCACGTATGTTGAAGCTTTTTGCTTCACCCGGTGATGCACCACCACTTACCATCAGACCGGGCATAGAACCCTGCAGGGCATTCTTGACATTGGTTACAGGACGTTCGCCCAGCACATCATCCATCTTGACCTGCGAAACCGAACCTGTCAGGTTGGCTTTTTTCTGCGAGCCGAAGCCTACCACTACGACTTCTTCCAACGTCTGGGAGTCTTCTTTCAATGTGATGTTAAGCGGAGTTCCCTGCCATACGACTTCCTGGCTCACATAGCCGATGTAAGAAATCTGGATAACATCACCTCTCTTTACATTGTCAAGGGTGAAATCACCGTCAAGACCTGTAATGGTACCATTGGTACTTCCCTTTACAACAACGGACGCACCGATGACAGTTTCTCCCTGATTGTCCTTTACTACACCTTTACACACACCGTCTTGCTGTGTAATATCACTGTGTATCAGTGTGTTATAGGGGGGGGGTAAAAGCGGATGCCGTTCCCGTAGAAGCACCCAAAAAGGCAAACAGCATGCCTACAGTTTTGAATTGATCTAACATAGTTTTAAATTTAAATTAATACAAGGTTAGTTATGTTTATTGTCTCTATTCTAATAAACGGGTATCTGTTATTTGTTTAGAATTAATTTCTTTCTATTAAAATAGATTTAATAAAACGATGCAAATATATTAAAATGTGCAAAACGACATATTATATGGATAGTTTTTTTAGTATATCATCTAAGAATGTTCAAAAAATCCCTGAATATCTCATTTATTACTTGTTTTTGTCGCTTTATTGAATTGCTTATCCCTTACTTTGAAACAGCAACAGATTTTAATTCTTTTGGAACTAAATGCAGGATGCCATAATAGGCTTCTTTCGGTAATACGCATCTGCTAAAAAAGGAGTTCCAAGGCCATTCTTTAACGGGTGGGGCGCTACAATACCCCCCCCCGTTCCGTCATTCACACGGGAACAGCTCCCGTACTTCCTCAAGAATCCTTGCGAAGTTCCTGCCCAGCTCTCCCGGCTCAAGGACCCGAACATCGGGCAGGGGCTCCTCGTTCCTGTCGTCATACATCTCCAGCTTTACCTTGAAGTAGCTGACGTTGGCACGCGTGGCGGAACCGATGAACTCCCCGGGTTCCAGATCCGCAAAATCCTTTCCCTGATATATGTCCTCTTTCTGGGATGATACGGTCACGCTCCTGTTCGTGCTTCCACCGCTTTTTCCCGTGCTGCGGGATCTCCGTTCCTTTTCCTCCTTTCCGAAGATCATGGGATAATATTTCAATGATTCCACGTCCTTGGTCCGTCCGAAAAACTGGTTCCCGAAGTTGGCTTCCACGGATGAACGGTCGAGCCTGCCATACTGGTTCTCCACTTTGGAACCGGACTGGGTCAGCAATATGAATGCCGCCTTATACTCACGCAGGACTGAAGGCAGCGTCTCGAAGTTCTTGATGTTCACCGTGGTCATCTCATCAAGGAAATAGACGAAGGGAACCCTGTTCTGCATGGAGAACTGCCTGGCGGATATGGTCATGAGCATGCTGATGACCGGGGCATAGACCGAATTCTTGGAAAAGTTGTTGCTGACGGCGAACAGCTTGGGGTTCTCCGGATCGATCAGGTTGAAATCGAAATCGTCCCCTGAAAGGACATAGGCGATCTCCTCGTTCTGTGAAACGGTGGCCAGATTGTTACACAGCGTGGAGAGATAGGATGCCTGGGTCTTCTCGGAACCTTCCGCCTTCAGATAGGCGCCGGCCAGCATTTCCGACACGAGGTTCTGCTGCAGGAACAGGGAGAGCTGCCTTGCCGAGGCGGTCATGATGAAGGCCAGTATATGCGGCAGCGTGCAATGCTCGGGGAACTCGTCCCAGAACCGGAACGCCACGCCGCGGAGGATGCCCAGACCTCCGGCGACCCATTCGTTCTGCTGTTCCTTCTTGGGAAGCAGCGCGAGCAGCACGTCCTCCATCAGCTGGATCAGTTCCGTGCGGTCCCTCACCACCTTGAGCGGGTTGAACCGGTACGACCGTTCAGGCCTGTCGAAACTGACATAGTAGAACTTGTGCGGATACCTGTGCCTTTTAATGAGGTTGTAGGCGGTACGGGTATAGTCCGTATCCTTGAAGTCATAGATGAATCCGGCGAATCCCAGCCGCATGTATTCGCTCAGAAGCCATTTTCCGATACTTTTCGTCTTTCCGGAACCGGCCCCTCCGTAAACCAGGAAGTTGGAGTAATAGTAATAGAATTCGAGCCGGGACTCCCGGATTCCTGACCTGACCGGCAGCCGGATGGGATCAGCCCCGTTCCCCTTTGCCGAGGTTCTGGACAGGTCCCATATCCGGGAAAGGAAGAGGATTATGAACGAGGCGGCCGCTGGACACAGCATGTATCCGGGGAAGAACAGGTGGGCCAGAAAGGTCTCGCCCGAGAGGCATGCAAGAAATGCGGCCAGGTTGACATACCATCTCCGGCTCAGCATGCAGCAGGCCGTTATCAGTGACAGGACTGCCAGAAGCGACAGCTTGCAATAGAAAATGTAATGTTCCATTGTACTTTTTTAGTTTTTACCGCTATTAACTTTATTAATATCATACTTTATAAGTAATCCGGTCCAATTACTGCATTTCCGCCTGGAAGGAGTGTTCCTTTTCTCCGGCCGGAAACAGACACCTGACCGTATATCCGGAAGGGACCCGTACTATGACCAGGGGGCTTTCACATCCCGGCAGCACGGTAGGCCGTCCCCTCAACAGGGAGATCCATCTGGCCGGGGACATCCTTTCCGGTCTCGCGCCGGCTCCACGGATAGCCTCCAGCATCATGGTCATGTCATGGGGGACACCGTTCACATACAGGGTGGTCCCTTCTCCGGAAATCCGGATTTCCCGCCTTCCCCATGAGAGGCTTATAGCATTTTTTTCATCGCACTCGTCCATATCTTATTTTTCAGTATCCTGTTTTACATTTCCATTCCCGACTCTCTTGTACTCCCCGGTGACACACCGGATATCCTCATCCCGTATCCGGCCGGTTCCCTTACGGCCATGAGTTTCCTGCCGTCGGGAAGGATGATGCCGCCGTTAAAGACGGCTTTCCAGGCCTCCTGCCCGAGAGAGGCGGGGCTGATCCCCGCTTTTCTCATCCGTTCCAGAAGGGAGGTCGCATCCGTTTCGACCCCTTGCCGCCTGAGAACCGCCCGCCCGTATCCGCAGGAGAGTTCAAGGTCTCCTCTTGCCGTCTGTATTACGGCCGGTTCCGCAATTCCGGTGAGATTTTTCCGGCTGGCGGCGAGTATGCCCCTCAGTTCCCTTGTGCCGATTTCCAGGCAGAAGCCCAGCTTTCGGAGGAGATTCCGGAAGGCGGTGACAATCCTGTCCCATAAGGATTGGTCCGTACCGGCCTCGGCCATCCGGGCCAGATACTCTTCCGTTGCGACACGTATGTCCGTCTTGTCTGCAGCCGCCATCCGGAGAATCTCATCCCGTACTTTTTCTCCGCATCCGTTGAAGATGTCATCCAGAAAAGCATCCATATGCTTGTGACCTGCAAGCTTTCTGAGTCCGTAATGTGCCACACCCTCATGCAGCAGGGTACGCTCGACGTCCGCTTTCCCCCGGGCATGCGGAAGATACAGGCAGACACGTTGCGAGGGGATGTCATACCAGCCCCGGATGTCTTTCCCGCAGGAGAGCAGGCCGCGTATGTCGGGAGAGCCTACCTCGTCGGCATGACGGATCACTTCCACCGGAATGTGCAGTTTCCCGGCCAGAAAAGACACATGACGTGCGAGCTCGTCCATCCGGACGTCCCTTGAAAGGAATATCTGCCCGTTCCGGGCGATATCCTCGGTGGAAACGGCAAGCGTGTTCCGTCTTTGGGCGGAAGTAAAATCCAGCCTGCTTTCCACATTGCGCGCTTCCACCTCCCCTGCAGTGGAACGGTATTCCTGTATGCCGCTTTTAAACCGGCCGATGTCATTCACCAGGTCAAAGATGTTCTCATATCCGTACTTCTCAGCCACGAGGCTGAGGGGATAGTCATAATGTCTCAGTATTGTCCCGTAGGGCACTTTCCGGTCAAGTGCGGCAAATATGCCTTTGGGGGTATTGTCGAAACCGCCACCCTCCAGAATCCTTCCGTCAGTGGCCCGCACGATGTCCAGGATCACATTCTCCACCGTGTTTTTAAACTCCCCGGGATTGCTTCCCCGCGCAAACCCCTCCATGGTCTGTATTGCGTGCTGTATCTCATGGGCCAGGACAGACCTCACATCATCAGTCCGGGAGATGTTTATCACGATTCTGTTGTCCGGATGGAGATAGCCCCCGCAATAGTCGGCCGACGGCAGGTCCACAAATTCCAGCCGGGTCCGTTTCATTTCAGGATAGGCCTGGAACAGTTCATCGTCCTTCACATAGTCATCAAGATAGATCCGTTCACGCAGCGCGTCCTGTTCCTTCAGTCCGGTTGCCAGCTCCGTCAGTTCCTCAAAACGTTTCCACTCCGCTTCAGAGAGTGTTTCGCCCTCTATCTGCCGGTCAAGAAGATTTTCAAGCTCCCTATGCCAGGACTGTTTTTCCAGCAGTCGTGAATAGCCCAGATCTCCGGCCGGATGGTATTCGAAATCCGCCGTCTCATAACGCCACTTGCTGTCAGCCCCGCGTTCCCAGCCTGTCGCCGCCTTTATTGTTCCGGCATCCTTGCCGGACTTTTCCATTTCGCGGGCGACGGCGAGGTTCTCCAGCCGCAGGGAGGCCCCTTCAGACCGGTCAAGTCTGGAGGCCCCTTTCTCTCCGATGAAGCGGAAGCGTTCATGTGCGGTTATCTTCAGGTCGGCCTCGCTGAAAATGACATAGTTCCGCGCGCCGTCAGCCCGGCCGCCGGTTGAACACTCCGCCGGATAGTCAATCCCGGTAAAACCCGCCCGCGAAAGAAACCCGCTGGCAAGCCGCTGTGAATCGGTATCCCGGTCCGGATTCATGAACATATAGTCCAGAAAGCCGTAGAACTCTTTCCCGCTGTTCCATACATGCGACCTGCCGCTCCAGAACTCCGCCGTGGCTTCCGGAAAGAAGAAACGTTCCTTGCGGAGTTGCAGGAATATCTTTCCCTGCTGCTCCGCGGATACCGGCCTGTCCCAGTACAGATAGTTCATCCCGTTGTCTTCCGGGATTTCCACCGTATAGAGGTGGCGCGGCGGCTCAATGCGTATCCTACCCGCATCTATGTCGGAAAGCAGCTCCTGCTTCTGTCGCTCGAATGCCTTTCTCCGTCCGCTGTATGCGCTTGTGGTACGCCCGTCCATATACACGGAAGAAATGTTCCGTTTCAAACTGTCCACATCGGTGGAAGAAAGGATCTGGCGTTTCCATATTCTCCATACCTCATCAAAATAATATTCGTTGTCAAGCACCGGGGATAAAGGCTCCCCGTCATAGGTGATGTGGTTTCCCCGCTTTATACCGATGGCCGCATATTTGCGGGCGATTCCTTTCACTTCCGTCACGTATGTCCCCCATCCGTAGGCCTGCGCCCCTTCACCGGTTCCGGTAAAGGCATGGTCGAAATGCCCGAAGGAGGCCGGACTGCCGTGATAGACCTGACGGAAGCGGATGTCGTCATTTGATGTGGAAAACGCGCCCGTGTTTTCATAAGCGTCCTTCAACTGTCCGGGAGACATCACGGCTATGTATTTCACTCCCTCGTCGTAACCGACAAGCCCGTCATAGCCCGCCTCCCTGACTTTGGACAAAAACTCCGGGGTTTCCGTCAGCATCCAGCAGTTTCTTTTGCTTGATGCCAGCTCCAGCGCTTTCTCCGGGGATACCGTACCTCCTTTTCCTCCATAAAAAGACAGGACAGGTATTTCGCTGCCCAATGACTGCAGGATTTTTTTTACGGCCTGCCCGTCTTTCGGGTCAAAAGGGTTTCTTGAATTTACATACAGGTCATACACGTATCCTTCTTCCGTCCATTGTTCATTGCCATATTTGTCATCAGGAATGCTCATTGCACGCGTCTCTGCAATACCTCTTGCCTTTTCCGCATCGACGGAGGTGAAAATCAGGCCGGAATATTCACCGCCCTTGAATGTGTGGAACGGAACCTTTTGGGGTATATAAGTGATCCCGTCCCTCTGCCATCCCCTCTCGGGAGTAATCTGGTCTCTGCGCAAAGGTGTTCCATGGTGGACAACCAGAGGCTCGCCATTCTCATCGACAATCCTTGAAGCTGCCTCCGGTACATTTTCCCAGTCTCCAAACCAGTTCTTGAATGCTCTGGTGCGCACTTGGACCCACTGCCTCTCATTCAGGGAAGTCGGACTGCCGTTCGGAGCTTTCATGTATATGCCGTCCGCCTTGCCACGTGTGACAAGCTCCAGTTCTTCGTCCGTGACATGTTTATCGGAAGTATGTGTCATTGTTTGCCGGCTTAATATGATACCTTGTTCATAAAGTCATAAAGAGTTTTATCAGCAAAAAACTTGTTTACTTATTTACATTTCCGAAATTTAAAGTAAATAAGTAAACAAGTGATATATGTAGAATGCAAATGTTACTTACATTTCCGCATTGGCCTGCCGGCTTGCCTGGTTTATGGTGCCCGCCGCCTTCAGTGCATATCCCGCGGGTGTTCTGGCAAGCATCAGTGCGCTTCCTTTTCCTGCGGCTCCGGATGTGCCGGAAACAAGGGGCGGCTGTACGGCCTTCCCCTTCATCAGGGAGTGCCATTCCCCGGCTTTCATGTTTTCCACGGCCACCCTTTCCTTACGTAGTTCTTTGACAATCTTCCCCACATTGCATTCCTTCCTTTCCGGAACGGCTGCCGAGTTGAATTTTTCATAAGCTTTGACAAGCTTCTTCTCCCTGTTTTTCCCGGCAGCCGAGATCTCGCTTTCCCGTTCCGCGGCGTTGTCCGAGTACTGCGCCTCGTAAGTGGCCTGGAAGTACTCCCTGTTTATTTCCCTGATCTCGCTGTCCAGTTTCTCCACCGCCTCTCTGACCTGCTTTGCCGAGGGTTTCTTTGCCACGCCCTCCGCCGCTTTCTTTCCAGAGCTTCCGGAGGTTTCGGATGTCCGGGCCGCTGCCGTCTGCTTGCCGGCGGCATTTTCCAGTCTGGGGCCGTACATTTCCATCGCCAGTCTTTTGATCTCTTCCGTAGGCGAACTGATAAACGGTGCCGCATCCCGGTCTGCGTTCAGAACGACGGACTGCACCTTTTCCGTAGGGTTTTCTATATACCGGATATTCATCGGATCGTTTCTGACAGCCGCCAGTTGTACAGTCTCGGACGGGGCGGACACGTATCTGATGTTCTCCCCCTTGGCCTGCACCGCCGCCAGCCGCACGCTTTCCTCAGGCTGCCTGATCTGCCGGAAGATATCCGGATTCCTCTGGACGGCCATATGCTGCACCTTCTCCGTCGGTTCCGCTATATGACGGATGCATTCCGGATTTTTCTGCACGGCGGCCAGCTGTACTTTTTCTGTCGGCTCCCTGATTGCCGAGAGATACCGGGGATCTTTCAGGACGGCCGTCAGTTGCACCTTTTCTGCAGGCTTCTGCAGCAGGAAGATGCATTCCGGTCTCTTCTCGACGGCTTTCAGCTGTACTTTTTCCGTAGGGTTTGGGATGAAGCCGATATAGGAAGGCCTGTTGCCTATGACCGTCAGCTGCACCCTCTCACTTGGCGAAGTGATGAAATGGATGTTGTGCGGTGCGTTTCTGACAGCTGTCAGCTGTACCTTTTCCGTCGGTCTCTCAATAAAGCAGATGACACTTCTGTCCCTTCTGACCGCGGCCATCTGGACACGGGCGGAAGGGTTGGCGATCATGCTGATGGCGCGGGGATTGTTCAATACCGCCCTCATGTCCTTGTCGAACAGCGCGGCAAGGTGTTCCAGGATTGTAGGCATGGCTTTCAATGTTTAAAGGATTTGACTTCATCAAAAAACTCCTTTACGGCTTCCGTATCCGGTTCTCCGGATTTCCTGTTCCCCTTCATCCGGAATACCAGCCTTTGGGCGGCAGCCAGAATACCGGCTGTGGGCGGCAGGTCCGCCTTGAACATCCCTTCCACGGCCGTGAAGCAGGCCAGGGGGGATGGGGCCTGCATGAGAAGGACACTTTCAGGAGAGGCGATTACGGCGGCAAGCTGTACTTTCTCCGTTGGGTTGGTGAACAGCCGGACAAGTTCCGGCTTTTTCTGTACGGCGGCAATCTGCACTTTTTCTGTCGGCTCTTTGATCCTTTGGATTGCGTCCGGATTGTCCAGAACTGCTGCAAGTTGTGCACGTTCCTGCAACAGGTTGTTTTCATTTGGCATGGCAGTTTCTTTTTTATGTTATATTTCAGGGGCAATGATAGGAGGATACAGTGCAACCGTATTGCACTTAACAAAAATTAAGCGGATATCCGGGACTCACGTCCGGGATATCCGCAAGTGGAATTCAAGGTGGTGTGGCCGCTTCAGGCCGCTTCAGTCGTTTCCTTGTACAGCATGATGTCCGTATAGGACGAACTGTAGTTCATTCTGGCCGTAAGAGTGGACATGCCGGCCCCCTTGAAAGGATTGCCGGTTTCCGGATGTTCCTCCATCCACCGGCAGAAATCCAGTATGGGGGACTTGCCGGAAGTGAAATAGACGAAAGGGTGTCCTTTCAGTACCAGCAGGACATCCAGATAGTCCGTAAGTTTCCAGTCCATCCTGTATGTGCTGATGTCCGTCGCCATGTAGGGGGGATCTATCAGAAAGACCACATCCGGGGAGTCCCTGTACTTGTCCGTCAGTTCCCTGTAGTCACAGCATACCACCTCGAGTCCGTCAAGATAGCCCTCGCAACTGTAGTCGCTCAAGCGTATATTGTTGTAGAAGTTCAGTTTTCCGAGCTCCCCGATGTTCCTGGCATATTTGCCGGAGAACAGCAGGGAGGAAGAGATGGTGAGATAGTCCACAAAGCCGGTGCTTTCCTCCCGGCGGATACGTTCCAGGAATATGCTGTGCATCTTCTTGGAGAGCATCCTGTGGCGGGGAATTCCTTCCGAGAGGCGGCGAAGGTCGGAAAACAGGGCGTTCGTCCGGCTGATGTTCTCCAGACGCTCGCGGTAGTTGTCGTGGTCATTGTAGATCACGGTTGCATCGGGTCTTTCCCGCTTGGTGATGTGCGAGAGCAGTCCGGAACCGCCGAACAGGTCGACGAACACCGTCCTGTCACTGAAACGTTTCAAGACTTTTCTGAACTCCGATGCGAACATGCGTTTCTGTCCCACAAAAGGAAGTGGGGCCTGGCTATAATAGCACTTTTTCATTGCTGTAGTCATTCTGTCGTGTAATTGAGTGTTTATGTTTCGGATGCAAAGTTCGTCTCTTCTCCCCAGGAAAGCGAAAGTTCCGCTCTTTTCATACTGTATGGAACGTACATTCCTTTTTGAACCGCCCGAGGATCTCATACACCTTTCTTTCGGAAACGCCATGTCTGGCCGAGAGGAAGGCCACACAATACGTCACCTTGTCACCTTTGCGGCGCATTTGTTCGTACTCCCTGTACAGGTCTATATATTTATAGTCGTCCGGCTTGTAACCTGTCCCGGCCAGACGCTCCAGAAGCTCCCTATTAAAATTTAGAATCTCAAACAGTGTCATAGCAAATATTTTTCTATCTTTGCAGAGCCAATCATTCAACGACATATAAAAAGCGCACCCCGCGACGGAGGGTATTTGCCCCCAGTCGTGCGGTGGTGCGCATTTATATGTTAATGAGTGATTGGCGTTACTTTTTAACAGGCTGGGGGCTTTTTTACTTTCCTTTCCGTACAAAAATCCCCGCAGATCTTTTTTGATTATGTGCGTATGTGACAGGCTCCGGGCCTTTAAGGCTGCAAGATATACCACAAGGCTGCAATTTCGTTGCAGTATGACTTTTATTTTCAGATAACACGTTTGCTTCTATGGAAAATATACTTATTTATATATTAAAGTAAATAAGTAATATACATGATTATGTATATTTATATATTTAAGTATGTAATGTGAAATATATTTAAAGTATAATACTGATAAAGTAAATATGTAGAAAAATATTTGGTAAACATTTCAAAAAAGCGTATCTTTACAGCGTAATAATCAAGGAGATAGACAAATCATGAAAACAATTACGACAGCATGTGTAAACCACAAGGGCGGTGTGGCAAAGACCACTTCGCTGCTGAATCTGGCGGCCGGAATCGCACGGCTGCACGGAAAGAAGGTATGTATCATAGATGCGGACCCGCAGGCGAACACGACGATGGCGGCGTTCGGGGAGGAAATGGCAAGTCTTCCCCAGGATGTCATGCTCGAGAGTGTGCTGCAGGAAATCATGCAGGACAGACCCCTGGAGCTGAAGCCTCTCACGTGGCTGGACAGGGTGGATGTGCTGCCGGCGTCCTTGGACCTGGCGGCCACGGAAGTGATCATGAACACTACCCCCGGGAGGGAATTTCTTTTCAGGGAGATAATAAGAGGCCTGGAAAAGAAATATGACCATATTCTGATAGACTGTCCTCCCTCATTGGGCATCATCACACAGAACGCGCTTATGGCGAGTGATTTTGTGATCATACCCACGGACGGGAACTATTTCGCCATGAAAGGAATCGAGAAGATACATTATATCATCAGCCTGCTCAGAAGGAAACTCGGCGCGGAGGTCAGGATTCTCGGTTACTTCATGACAAAATACAATGCGGGAAGAAAGCTGGACGTGGACATCAGGGAGAGTCTGATAGAAACATTGGGGGCGAGCGTGTTCGAGACAACCATACGGAACAACGTGGCGCTGGGAGAGGCGCAGTACAATGCACGGAGCATTTTTGATTATGCACCCTCGTCAAACGGGGCAAGGGATTACCGGAGTCTGACCGAGGAATTCCTTAAAAGGATCAGGAAAATGAACAAATAATAAAGGAGAAGGAATATGAAAGAATTCAAGTCGAAAGGGATTTCCCTGGAAAATATGGTGGGGGCAGACCCCATGAAAGAAAAAAAAACGGCGGGGACACCGGGAAAGGCGTATAACCAGACCATTGTCCTGACCGAGGATCTGGTATGGGAACTGAGGACATTTGCCGCGGACCACCGTTACAGAGGGGTAAAGACTGTCATAGAAGCGATGATAGGCTGCTTTCTCAGGGAGGACGGGACATTGGACCGCGACAGGTTGGAGCAGTTCTGGAAAGAATACGTAAAGAAGTAAAGTTTTATATTACTTTTGAAGTAAATAATATTTCAAAGTAAGATACTTATAAACTGAAAGAAGTAATACAATGAAAATTTTAAGGTATATATTGTTGGCCTCACTCACATGTGCATTATCCGCATGTGAAAAGGATGAGATCCTGCCGGAACCTGAACCGCCGGTTGTCACCCCGGGGGATGATCCGGGAAAGGATGAGGAAGAAAAGATACGACTCGGAATAACCGCATCGTTGCAGGCGATGCAGACAAAAGGAATCATAGAGGCATTCCTGCCGGGACATGAGATGGGGGTGTTTATCAGTACTACTGACACCGGCTCTCCATATGTATATAATGTGCCTTATGCCTTTGACGGTAAAAAATGGAATGCCGGCGGGGACGCTCCGGTAGAGGGTGATTCGGAGGTGGCCGCTTATCTGCCGTACAACGGACAGGCATCAGGGGACAGGCTCATCCCTTTTGAACTGGCGGACCAGCACGACATCCTGTATGGAAGGGCGTCGGTCACCAGGGACATTCCGACAGCGGATATTGAGATGAGACATGCCATGAGCCTGGTACGCATCAAAATTCTGAAAAATGAATATATGGGAGAAGGCATTGTCTCAAACATAAGGTTTGACAATGTGATCACAAGGATGACGCTTGACATCAGGCGGGAAACCAACTCCCCCCTGATATTCGATTTCTCAAGCAGGGGGAGCCTGCAAGCTGGCGGCAACTATCATCTGAACGATGCAGATCCGGTGGTGGTGGAGACAATCCTTCCCCCTGTCTACGGTTATGACCAGAAAGTGACGGTCAGTTTTACCATTGACGGAAAGGAATATTCCTATGAGTTCCACAGGGACCATGAATGGGAGGCGGGAATGAAATACACCTATACATTGAAAATGACGGGAAACTACAACTCCCCGGTCAACATGGAGCAGGTGGACATCGATGTGGAGTACTGGAGTCGGTATGGCAAGACGGACCAAATTATACTCAACCCGAATCCGGAAGATTACGAGTTTACCATTTGGCCGAATTATACGGAATATGGCTATGACTGTTATCAAAATGAAGGTAAAGTATTTGGTACATTCTACTATCCTTGGTGTGGCACATCAGAAGGAGAAATGCGGTTTGTATTTATGAGGCCGGGTACGAATGAGATTGTGGAGCAGTTCCAGCCGATAGACATCAAGACGAATGGGGCATGGGATGGAAAACGTATCCAGTGCTATGTGACTTCCGTTCCCGGTACATACCAGCTTGTGCCGTTATTCCGCAAGAAAGGAGAAACGATGTGGTGCAGGGCAGCTGATTATGATTATGGCAGTACGGACGAGGAATGGCTGTATGAGGTGAAAGCGCCTGCGTCGGATAATCTGCCGGCATTACGCATGATGGAAGTGGAAGGACAGGGATATACTTCTATTCTTGCATATCCGGTTCCTGATGATGATCCGTGGAATCTGGTATATACTTTATCCAACCGAGGAGAAAAGGCACTGAGGGGCGAAATAAAAGCAGTTTGGGAACGTGAGTTCAAACTGAAGTCTAATTCATATAGTCCAAGTACCAAAAAGAAAGGAGCAGTAAACGATGAGGAATGGAAAGATGAAATCGGTAAGGATTCTGTGGACATTCCGACAGGAACACGTTTCTGGAAGGGTATTATGAGTTGCAAATTCCCAGTTAAAAGACTTGCTCCCCGACATGATGGAGTTAAATATGCCATTCCAGTCTTACATTTATATTGGAGAACTGAAAATTCCAATGAGTGGATATTACTTCGTTGTGATGCGGATTATCTGTTCAACTGCAATTATACAGGAGGTTATATATGGGATGAAACGACGAATTATGTGAAAGTCATGCCACAAAGTTGGCATTAAAATTTATATATCATGAATATATTTACAGACAATCAGTTGCGAAAAGCAGAGCAGATACTTCAATCTCCGCTTTCAAAATTATCGGACTTGACTTCTTCCGATATCCGGAATCTGGCAGTTGTATGGTGTTATTATTCCGGAAAGATTGAAGGGAATACATATACATACGTCGAAACAGAGGCCTTGTTGAAAGATGGCATAACATCGGAAAAACGATACGAGGATGCCAAAATGCTGAAGAACCTGCATAATCTTTTTGTTTCTGAAATGGAGTATATCCATAAAGGGAAGAATACCGAGATAATAGATGAGCGTACTCTGCTCCGTCTGCATTCCGGGCTGTCTTCCGGACTGGTTTCCGATGAGGAAGCCGGACTGTTTCGCACACGTCCGGTAAGAATATCCGGAACTGATTATGTACCTCCCCGGGATGTATATGAGATACGTTTCAAACTAAGCGAGGTGCTTTACCGGCAGACGGAACTGGAGAATCCCCTTGAACGTGCTGTGTATCTCCATTGCAACATTGCACGGATACAGCCGTTCATCGACTGCAACAAACGTACGGCACGCCTTGTGGAAAGCATTGTGATGATGAATGCCGGACTGATTCCGGTCTATTCAGCAAAAGATGCCGATATTCTGAATTACCGCAAGGGGCTGATCAGTTTCTATGAAAACGAAACATATAGTCTGTATACAGATTATTTTCTGGACAGGCAGTTGGTTCGGATAAAGGAATTGACAACGGATGCCAGAATGGAAATGTAATTCATTGAAATGACATAAGATGAATTTAAGGTGGAAAAGTCTCGCTGCAGTGATGCACCGGGACTTTATTTTCTCATTCCTATTATAAAGTTATGAATTAACTCTCAAGAAGATTAATCTTGAATTATAAACAAATTATTCATTAAACCAGATCAAATTGATCTAAAAGGTAATGTCTATTATACCCGAACAGTTTTATATGGTATAGAGGATTGTCTTTCATCACGTATTTAAGAAGAACTTAACTTTTGTAGTAAAATAATCCGATGTTATCATACGTACAATAATATTCTAGTATTCCTGTATCCTGAAAAGCATTATCTCCGTTCGTGAATACGTTTCAATAAGCAAATCGATATAATACATTATAATCATACTAATCACTGTCCATGTACTTCATACTGTATCTTATTAGGGAAGCAGTAAACCTGCCTATGCCTTTCTTGATTCTGCTCAACTCTTTACCATTGACAGAAAAAAACGGTAAAAGTAATCTTTTTATTAAGTATTATTTCCCGTACATTTACTATTAGATACAACCATAATTATACTACCAGATAAATTTTATTTTGGCGTTACAGATGTAGGAATTTCTTTTACCGTTTACGCAAACGGTATTTTTTTCTATAAAAATCTTATAAATATTGGATTATATTTTAATTCATATTTATATATTTGCGTTGAAAAATAAAATAACCTTTAAAAAAGAGCGAATTTATTAACTTGTTAATTGAAAAAATCATAATTAGAAAAACTGCTTAAAACCGAAATAGAAATCACAGATAAATTTTCATAAAACACATCTTCAAATATTAAAGCTATGAAAAAAGAGCGACTAAAGTTAGTAAGCGCTATGTTACTTTTATCCGGCTTTTCTACCGGATATGTTCAGGCCGCCCCTCATGCAGCGGCTGTAGAAATGCATTCTGTACAACAGGACAATGCTTGTACGGGAGTGGTTGTGGATCAGAACGGTGAAACCGTCATCGGTGCGTCTGTTGTTGTCAAAGGGACAACGAACGGAACAATAACGGGACTGGACGGAGATTTCAGTATTCCAAACGTAAAGAAGGGTGATGTCATTGTCGTTTCATATGTGGGTTATATGAACTCTGAAATCATATGGGAGGGCAAGCCATTGAAAATAGCACTGAAAGAAGACAGCAAGACCTTGGACGAGGTTGTTGTTGTAGGTTATGCGACTGTCAAGAAAGCCAATCTGACCGGTGCGGTTTCTGCCGTCGATGACAAAGTGCTGGCAGACCGTCCCATCGTCAATCTGGGACAAGGTTTGCAAGGAACAATCCCTAACTTGAACATCACCACCAGCGGACAGCCGGGAAAAGGCTCAAGCTTCAATGTCCGCGGTGAAACGTCCATCAACGGTGGTAGCCCGCTGGTTTTGGTTGACGGAGTACAGATGGACCCGAACCTGATCAATCCGCAAGATGTGGCAAGCGTATCTGTATTGAAGGATGCAGCTTCTGCCTCTATCTATGGAGCCCGTGCCGCTTATGGTGTTATCCTTATCACAACCAAGAGCGGCCGCAAGAATATGCCTACACAAGTGTCATTCGATGCATCTGTCTCATTCAACAGCCCGACAACCCGTCCGGAATATATGAATTCCATGGAATATGCGCACTGGATGAACGCCGCAAACAATACGACCAGCGGCCGTGACCTGCTCAGTCAGGAGGAAATGGAGCATATAGAGGCTTATTTCTATGATCCGGTCAACAACCTTCCGGTCTTTGTGGCAAAGGACCCCAGCAGCTGGCAGTACGGAAACTGTCAGGCCGGCAAATATGCCTATTGCGGAAATACGGATTGGATGAAAGAGATGTATAAGAAAACTTACCCTGTCCAAAAGTATAATGTAAATATTAACGGTGGTAGCGACAAGGCCACTTATTATACCTCGGTGGGTTATATGGACCAGGGATCACTGATGCGTTACGGGGATGAGGGCTTCCGTAAGTTCAATATGGTGAACAATATCAATTATGACATCAACAACTGGATGCACGTATCCATGAAGACAAGCTATATCCGTACCGAACTGGACGGACTTGCCCAGGATGCCGTGCACGGAGAGTCATGGATCGGTAACGACACACAACCTCTCATGCCTGTAAAACATCCTGATGGTAACTGGTCAGGTCAAGGTAATTACACCAACTTTGCCGCAGTTTTGGATGAGATGGGTTCACGTAAGACCACGAAGAATGACTTCTGGAACACCCTTGCCTTGAAACTTACCCCATTGAAAGGACTGACAATCAACATGGACTATACATTCAACTATTATGCGGAACATGGCAAGGTACACAGAAAAACATTCAACGAATACGGTATAGATGGCAAATTCTTACAGGTTTTCCAACACTCCAGGCCAAGCGGCGTGTCAGAAAGCCAGGCCAATGACACATACAACGCTTTCAACCTGTTCGGTGACTATGAACTAACTTTGGGCAAACATTATTTTAAAGTAATGGCCGGTTACAATCAGGAAACCAAGCATACCCGTGGCTTCTCGGCAAGCCGGGATGAGCTTATCTCCAATGACCTTCCCTCAATGGACGCCGCTACCGGAGAGAAATATGTGGGCAACTCGGACGACAGCTGGGCCACAAGAAGCGGTTTCTTCCGTGTAAACTACAGTTTTGCGGACCGTTATCTGTTGGAGGTGAACGGCCGTTATGACTTGTCGTCCAAATTCCCGAAAGATGACCGTTCCGTATTTAGTCCTTCCTTCTCTTTGGGCTGGAAATTATCGGAAGAAAGCTGGTTCAAACAAGCCACTAACGGATTTTTTGATGAATTGAAGATAAGAGCCTCTTACGGTAGTCTGGCAAACCAGGCTTTGGATAATGGGTGGTACGCTTATCTGTCCAATTATGGGACAGGTACCTTGGGATATATCATGGGGGGAAAACAGCCCCAATATGTATTGCCCGGTGGTCTTGTAAGCAATACCGTTACCTGGGAAAAGGTTACCCAGTGGGACTTGGGGCTTGACTTTGTCATCCTGCAGAACCGTTTGAAGGGTACATTCGACTATTACCAGCGTAAAACGACCGATATGTTGGGACCGGGTAGAATATTGCCTAATATCCTAGGTATGAGTGAGCCCTTGGAGAATGCCGCCGATATGGTAACACGCGGTTGGGAACTGGCATTAACCTGGAATGACCAGCTGGACAACGGATTGCATTACAGTGTGGGATTCAATCTTTCTGACACCCGGGCGGAAATCACCAAATATGACAATCCGACCAAGTCATTGTCTTCTCCATATTATGAAGGACAGATAGTCGGTGACATCTGGGGATATGAATCCAGCCTGTTCCAGTCTGCCGATGAGATAGCTTCGGCTCCTGACCAGTCCAAACTGGACGGCGGAATCAGCAAAGTGCCCGGTGATATCAGATTTATGGATATTGACGGCAACGGTGTCGTGGATTATGGAGAGAATACGGTTGACAAGCCGGGTGACATGAAGATTATCGGTAACAACAAGGCGCGTTACCGTTACGGATTCAATATCTCGGCGGACTGGAAGGGCTTTGATTTAGGAATATTCTTCCAGGGTGTCGGAAAACGTGACCTGATGCTCCCCCATACATTTAAATGGCAATACGGAAGCATGTGGCAGGTTCCTACTGCTGTAGGTAACGATTACTGGCGTGAAGACAATGCAGGGGGCTGGCTTCCGGTGGCACGTTTCAATGGCAGCCAAGCTTTAGGTCAAAACCAGACACGCTATCTGCTTGACGCATCCTACCTGCGTCTCAAATCATTGTCTTTCGGATATACCCTGCCTGTTTCCCTGACGAAACAATGGGGAATACAGAAATGCCGCGTATATTTCACCGGAGAGAACCTGCTGACTTTCAAGCATACTCCGGAAGGATTTGACCCGGAACTGGACGATCCATACAAGTATCCGCAGCAGAAATCGCTGGCTTTGGGACTTAATATTGTATTCTAATCTTAACACAAAACTTTTATGAAACTGAAATATGTACTTTATATGGCGGCTGCCCTGTCTCTGACAGGCTGTAATGACTCTTTTCTGGAAAGAGGCCCGCAAAATTTGAATGACCAGAGTTTTTGGATATCTGTCAATGACCTGAAAGCCTATGCCAATGCCTTTTATGGTCTGATACCGGGAGGAGTCAGTGTTCTGGATGACACGGACAGTGACATCCAGGTCCCCAACGATATCAATTCTTTCCTATGGGGACAATATGTCGTGCCTACAGAAGGTGGCGTATGGCAAAAATCAAACTGGCAGAATATTCGTAACATCAATTATTTCATGACACATTATCAGAGTGTGCAGGCTGCCGAAGCGGATGTCAACATTTATGTAGCTGAAATGCGTTTCTTCCGTGCGCTGGAATATTTCAACAAGATTCAGCTTTTGGGAGATGTGCCTTGGCTGGAAGTTGACCTGAATGTGGACAGCGAGGAACTGTATGGTCCGAAAATGAAGAGAAACCAAGTGTTCCAAAAAATCATCGAAGACCTGGATTTCGCCATCCAATGGCTGCCGGAAGCAGGCAGTGAAGAAGCCAACCGCCTGAATAAGGACATAGCCAGACACGTAAAGGCACGTTTCTGCCTGAATGAAGGTACCCATTATAAATACCATGATGAATTGGAATATGCCTCAGAAGCAGAAAAGTGGTTGCAAATGGCTGCAACTGAAAGTGACAAGCTTATCACATCAGGAAGATATGAAATCTATAATACGGGCCATCCACAAGAAGACTATTTCAATATGTACCGCATAGACGACAAGAGTGACCTGAAAGAGGCCGTCCTCTACGTGGATTATAAGACGAACATACGTGAACACAACATGGCAGCTGCAGGACGTGAGGCCGGATGCGGTTTCTCCAAAAGTTTTGTAGAAAGCTTCCTTTGTTCGGACGGGCTTCCCATTTCACTAAGTAATAAATATTTAGGCGATGAAACAATGAGAAAGGAAACGGCCAACCGTGACCCCCGTCTGAAACAGCTGATCCTCACCAACGATTTTCCGACAAACGTGACAGATGACCTGAAAGACTCTACTTTTGTGGTGAATGAGGATGAGTTTATCACCCAGCACTGTTTCACAGGATACAGACCTATCAAAGGATTCAATCCCATATACTCACAGGCGTTGTATATGAAAAGCTCCTTCGATGGCATCGCTTACCGTTATGCAGAAACCCTGCTGATCAATGCGGAAGCAAAAGCGGAATTGAATACCATCACCAATGCGGATTTGGATAGAACTGTCAACCAATTAAGAGACCGTGTTGGAATGCCTCACCTGACAGTAAATGTAGGTTTTACCGATCCCAAATGGCCGGACTGGGGATACAGCCTGAGTCCTGTTTTACAAGAGATCCGTCGTGAACGCTGCATTGAGTTGGCAGGAGAAGGTTTCAGATTCAATGACCTGAAACGTTGGAAAGCCGGTAAACTGCTCAATAATGTACTAACTTATGTGGGAAAAAGAAAACCTGACGGTAATCTGGCCATTGTATATCCCAACTACACGAATCCCGACCTTTCATATCAGGCAGGAAAAAGCCGTACTTGGGAGGACAAGATGTACCTTTATCCGATTCCGACAGGAGAACTTCAGAGAAATCCGCAATTGTTACCACAGAATCCGGGATGGTAGATGTAGTAACAATGGATTTTCCAGCTGTGATTTAGATTGACAAGGAAACCACCATGGGCAGATATGTACCGGTGGTTTCCTTTTATTTTATCAGGTCGGTTACTATATTGCCAGATAAAATCCTGTAAGACGGACAGATTCAAGAATGTCAGTATTTGATATCAATATGTTTGCCAATAATGAATAAAGAATCAGAAAAGAAGGCCGGCTGTCTTTAACATCACTGGGAGTAGATAAAGGACAATGGATGTACTCTATTCACTATACTTTTAGGCTGTCTTAATCTCTTCAAGAAAGACATCATATATGTGGATGGTTTTTCTACTATTTTAGAAAATATTTTAACTAGAGAAAAAGGTTTTTCCATTCCGTTTTTTGATCCTTTTCGTCTGCAATGACAATAGCCTTGCCACACTCTAGTTTAGAGTAATGACAGGGCTATTTCATGTTTATCTATTATAATCTTTCATTTTCCCGCATATCCGGGTTTTATCCCATCCTCTTTATTGTTTCTATTCCCAATGAGATGTGAATTGGAAAGTTATCTTATATCCAGTGCCTGTTATCTCCTTGCCATCAAATTCACCGAAATCAAGAGTCTGCTTGCCTGACGGAGATTTGATGTTTGAGAGTATCATAGCATTGTCTATTATAATATCGAAAGACTGCGGAGTGGCACTTTTTTCCCGTGTATCCCCATCCTGATTTATTGTTTCCCATTCTGAATACGCATACATAACCTTTTGGTTCTGCTCTATCCGCACAGGATAGCTCACTTCATCCATATTGTCCATGTCGTTTTTGGTCTGTCCATATATCCTGCATATTATACCGGAACAATCTGTGGATGACACGGTCAAATATTCATAACTTTTACCACTATTCGTACTTGAAGTTGAACTGTAAAATCTATCCAAATTAATTGTGATACTTCTTATGGATTGCTTGAAACTGGCTGTAATAGTACTGTTGGAACCATGCAGGGTGGCGGTAGTGGTTGAACTGCCTGGATTTTCGATAGTTACATCACCACCTATAATTGTCCAGCCTGTAAATTCATACCCACTCTCCGGAGTAGCCGTAATACTGATCGGCTTTTCCACCTGATATTCCCTTGTTCCTTTCGGATTAGTTGTTCCGCCTTCACCTGCATTGATCGTCAGTGTGCGTTTTTTTTCCTTGAATCCACAATGGAAAGTATGGTCCTGACCGCCTAAGTCAACATCGAACTCTGAAGTCCCGGATTGTGCATAATCGTATTTCTTAGGTTGATTAGCCGGCCCTCCATAAAAATAGTTCACCTCATATCCTGCATCAGGATGGGCTTCAACAGGAACATTTTTGCGTCCGTCATACAGTCCTGCTCCAGTGGCATACCCCCCGGTAAAATCAACCCTTCCGTCTGAAGAGCGGGCTGAGGTTTCCAGCATCCCCTCGCCTTCGATGATGATACGTGTATCACCGGTAGGGACCGGTTCGTCCTTTTCAGAATCCTGTTCCATTATCTCCTCATTCTGGCAGCCTGTGAACATGGCCACGAACGCCGCCAACAGTAAAAATTTAACTTGTTTCATACTTCATTCTTTTTTAAAGGTTTATTATAATTGTATGTATCATTTCTTTTTCTTATCGTCCAGCACGTCGGCATCGATGCGGGCCTCGAACGTCGCATAAAGCACGAACCGGTTGAAAAAATAATAAGTATTGCGTGTCTTGCTGAACCTTATGTCAGCCCCCATCAGCCGGAGTTCCTCCAGGTAGTTGCTGACGGTCCGTTCACTCACCCGCATCCTGCCGGCCAGTTCCGCACGGCTGCCGGTACTTTCCTTCCGGATCAGCCTGTACATCCGGTTGATCCGTTCTATGTAGCTGACAACGGAAAGGCTCGTCATATCCTCTCCTCCAGTCCGGTCTGTTCCAGGAATCTGCGGAAATACCCCTCCTCCAGGTACAGGCATCTCATCAACGCCTCCTTTCCCTCCCTGGCATACACCCGGCGAAGGAGCGGGAAATCCGTGGAATAAATGTTCCATCTGATCAGCCCCTCCGCCCTCCGGTCAAGTTCCGGGCAGTCAGTTCCTTCCATCCGATACCTCACGGAGAGGAAGTACAGGTTCTTCAGCCTGTATTTCTCAAGAAAGGAAATATCCTTCGGGCATGCCTTCAGCCCGTCGGCGGCGATGCACCTTAATACAAGCTGTTCAATCTCTTCCTGAATTGTCATATCCATACCAGTATGGTTTTATAGTTCTACCGTTCTTTCTTATCTCATAATGCAGATGATAGCCTGTGCTTCTGCCCGTGTTCCCGGCAAAGCCGATAACAGCCCCTTTCCCGAGCTTTTTGCCCTCCGTCGTATAGTAAGCCGCCAGATGTGCGTAAAGCGTTTCAAAGCCGTAGGAATGCCGTATGATAACGCATCTTCCATAGCCTCCCTTCCTTCCTGCGAAAACGACCGTACCAGAAGCGGTGGCATGGACCGGTGCGGCCAGCTCCACTGCCATATCGATTCCCGAATGAAAACTATGTTTTCCCGTTATGGGATGAATCCTGCCTCCATACGGGCTGCTTATCCTGAACTTGTCTTTCAGGGGACATGACAGAGGGAGCCTGTCTGCCACCCCGTACCGGTAAAGTATGTCCCGGCAAGCTTCCAGGCTTTCCAGACGGCTGCATTTTTCCAGTGCCGTATCGAGCAGTTCCCTTCCGTTTTCCCCCTCGAAAGAAAAGGGGAAGAACAATATGAGCATCAGCAGTTTCATCTGGATATCCTCCTTAATATCCTGTCCGCTTCATCTTCCGTTTTCTGCTCCTGCAGGCTTCTGAACACTTCCTCCGCTCCCAGAAGTGACTTGTTTTTAAGTTTGTACAGAAAGTGCCGGCCGCCGTTTCTCTCCTGGATCTCGATGATGAGCCTTTTCTTGTCAGGAATGGTAAACTTGTTCATGGCCACTGTGAACGTCCGGCTCTCATGTGCAGGTATCTCCTCCGGGTAGTCGAAAGCGAACAGGATGTTCTGCTCGATCTGCTGCACCGCCGTCTTCTTGTGAATCTTTGCATCCTGGATATAGAACCGCATGAAATCCGTCGTATAGCCTATCTGTGTGCGGTTTGTCAGCGTCATTCGCAGCAGCAGGATGTCCCCGTCGATGAAGATGTTTCCGACCTCGAACTCCATGCCGGCATTCTTGTCCTTCAGTCCCAGGTCCAGGGGAATCCTCTTCGAGATTGCCTGTCTGATCCTTTCCTTCTGTTCGCTTGACCGTTCCCTCTCGTCAAGGATGGCCACCCTTTGCGTCTTTTCCTTGTCAATGACAAAGCTGAAACGTTCCGGGAAAGGGGCATAATGGAGATTGAAAGTGTAGAATTTCCCCCCTTCGACCACTGCCGAGATGTTCGTGTCTTCCGTAAACTCTCCGGTGGCTTTCACTGCCAGGATGTTGTCCACTCCCTCGGCCTTTTCAACCTCCACATTTGTACTGCCATAGTCCACATAGGTGATTCCGGCCGGGAAAATGAGGAACATCTGCCTGTCCTTTCCCACCGGCAGTGTATGGGGCGCGGGTGCCTGGCCGTCCACACGCACATAGCTCTCCACCGGGTGGGCGTTATAGCTGATGGCATAGGAGTAGAACTTCGTGTCGGCTGTCACCACCGACAGGGTAGTCTCACCCGGGAAATTCTCCTCGGCCGCTTTCAGGCGTATGATCTCCGGGCAGTTCCCGACTTTCTCACCGATGACATAGTCACCGCCGATACTGTAATACTTCACCTCGGTAGGGAATATCAGGTGCAGGGTCTTCTCGTATCCTATCTGTAGGGGAACAGCCGGAAGTTCCTCTATTTTCTGCGCTTTCCCTGAAAGGAAAACGGACAGGAACAGTCCTGTTATGTAAATTCTGTTCGGTTTCATGGTTTTCTTTCAATTCTATATCTTTGTATGCTAATTTTAAAGTTGTTTGCTTATGAATACAAATCTCAATCAGTTGCTCAAGGATCTTGAAATAGGTCCCGCTTATGTCAAGATCCTTATTTGCCTCTTGGGGTGTACTTTTATGCTGTACCCGACCTTTTTTCACTTCACCTGTTTTTTCCGGGAACTTCCTGTATACGAACAGGTACTTTTCACATCGGGCAGTTCCGCTTTGTATACGGGGGTCGGAATTCTTCTTTCAGCGATAAGTCCGGTGAGGTATCCAAGGATACTCTATACCCCTTTGGCGATGCTTTCCTCTTCAGTAATGATAAGTATTTTCATTTGTTTATTTTTTCTGAATGAGGAGTGCAACCGTTTCAAGCTATTCTCAACCGTTCTGTCGGTAATGTATCTGCTGCAGTTCATTGCGGGTGGCATTTCCATACTCAAGGAAAAGAAAGGAGAGAAAGACAATGCACATTACTGACTCCCTTATAAAATCCGCGTATTCATATACTGTTTGCAAGAAAGCGGAGAAGCCCATAAGCACACAGTCAGCCACCAAAAAGCAATGAAGGTATCCTGTTGATTCATATCATGCAGGATCTCAGTATTGCACAGCAAAGCGCTCCTAGCGCACAAAACAGCAACAGCAGCCAGTACCAGTTCTCACGTATGAATGCCCCCAGGTGGCTTTCCCCTTTCCGTGCCTTCACTTCCCGCCCGCCTTCCGGTTCTGAAGCCAGACGGAGAAGGATTGCCTCAAATGTCAGTACGGCAGCCATTGTGAAGAAAATGCCGGCATGGCTCAACAGGTTTTCCATTTTGCTTTAGTTTTTATTTTCATTTTCATTCTTTTTCTTTCTCATTTTTCCCTTGTCCTCTTCAGGCAGTCCTCCGGTTCCGCCTTCCTACCCAGATTCCGGCTGATTGTTCCGTGCCCCATAAAGAGGGGCTATCACTATAAGTATACATGCAATTCCTAATACTATGATGAATAATAGTCGGATCAGGTAATCTGCTTTTTCCCAAATAATTCCCATATCACATCGTTTTTTTAATTCTTTATTTGATCAGACTCTTTCAGGAACCGTGCCACATCGACGGCTGGTCTTTCCTCTCCCTGATATCATGCAATTTATTTCATGGATGTTTCATTTTTCTTTTCCTTATGATATTCTCCAGATATACCCAACATCTTATTATAATCTTTTCAAAGATGTCAGTAAACAAGAGTATATTTAAACAGAGTAACATAAGGATAGGGACAGCATATCCCCAAGCCCCAAGCTTGTTCCAAAGTTCTTCCATGTCATACAGTTTTTAAGTTATTCAATCTGTCAAATTCCTTCAGGAAGCGTGTCACGCCGTCAACCGGGCTTTCCTCTCCCTGATATCATGCAAATCTATTTCATGGATGCTTCTTTGCATCTGTCCGGTCCCTTTCTGACGCCTTCTTCTTTTTTCCTTGAATATTCATGGTAACTCTTCCAAAAGCCCAAAATGTGGAAAACAATATTAAGGCTGAGAAGAAAGCAGAAAAGCAAGATGGTCACAGAACCGTTTTTCGATAAGAATTCTTCCATATCATACATTTTTTTATCATTTGTTATTGTCACTTTCAGAGTCCGTTTATAATGGCTTACAGGTACACAAGGCTTGCCAAGTCCTTGTCTTTTACCGGAGTAGCTAATTATCAGGGCATGTCCCGTCACATGGACATGAGGACTCTCCGCATCCAATCGGCAGAAGCACTGCCGGAAGCTCCTTGATCCTCTGGGCTTTCCCTGAAAGAAGAATCAGGAGAAGTATCCCTGTGATGTAAACTTGGTTTTGTCTCATTCTTACTAAATATTATCCTCAGTCAAATAGCCTATAAAAGCAGTTTGCCGGGATTTTATTACTTTTGCAATTCAGTTATTAATTAAAAGCAACCGTCATGTCTACAAATTACAACCAGTTACTGAAAGATCTTGAAATAGGTTCCGTTTATGTCAAGATCCTTATTTGCTTTTTGGGATGTACTTTCATGTTGTATCCATTTTTGTGTTATTTCACCCATTTTTTTCGGGAGCTTTCCGTATATGAACAGATCTTTTTCACATTAGGCAGTTCTGCCCTATACCTGGGTCTTGGACTTCCATTCTCCATTATGGGACCTGTCAGATATCCTGCCTGTTTTTATACTCCCATGATATTGTTAACCTGTGCCATTGTGATATGTATTTTTATATATTTATCGGTGGATTTTTTTTCTCCGCTAGCATCATTATGCATAGTACTGTTTTTAGAATATCTGTTTCTCATTATCACAGGGGCAATAGCCGCTTTCAAAGAGAAAAAGATTTCTAAAAATGAAATCTATTACTAATGTCTTTTCATTTTTCTTTTTATTTTCCATTTAAGTGCTTCTAGATATTCCAAACATTTTATTAGGATGTCTTCCAGCCTTCCTGTAAAAAAGAGCATAATGAATACGTTTAAGCAGATTCCGAAAAGAATGGGGAGAATATATTCCCACCCTTCTGGTTTGTTCCAAAATTCTTTCATTTCATACATTTTTTTTCATCATTCGTTATTGTCGCTTTCAGAGTCCGTTTATAATAGTTTACAGGCACTTCACTTCCTGATTAGCGGATGCCTTTTCCCCTTTAAATACTTTTTAATTTTTCGCATGGCCTTCTTTACAAAAGTCCCGATACTGAGAATGAAATTTTCCAGTTTCCCTGAGAACAGGAGTAGGATATATCCATTCAGGCAGATAACCAGAAGGGCAGAAAGTGCATAGTACCAGAATTTTTCCATGTCATACAACTGCATGATTATTCATTTCATCAAACTCCTTCAGGAAGCGTGCCACATCCGCAGCCGTTGGGAATATCCCGTCAAAGAGCTTGTACATCAGTTCCGGTCTCTGCGGCCGGTTCCGATATACTATCACTTTCTTTCCGGCCCCCTTCATCCATCCCGCTTCGGAATGTGCTGAAGCCCCGCAGGGGAGCACAAGCACACATACGTCGGCCTGCCGCATGGCATCGAAGTCCGACCTGAATCCCGCTTCTGCCAGCGGATGCTCCAGCGCGTCCAGGTACTCGTCTGTCTCCATCTTCTCCCAGTTCCCGCTGATCTGCGACCAGCGGAAGTCTGTTTTTCTTTCAGGGTTCCTGAAGTCGTACACCTCATGCCCCCGTTCTCTTAAAAAAGCCACGATCCGTGGCTGGTATTCGTTGCTCCAGCTGCTTGCCACATATACTTTCGCCATTGTCCTTATCCTTTCCTATTTAATCTGTATTTCTATTTTTTCGCATCCTTCAGCAGTATCCGGTAGTTCGTCTTGATGGTCACCTTTATCTTTCGGATATTCTTGCTTGCGGCCGACTTGGTCGCGTTGATGACGCTGTTCGCCGCGCCCGCCACTATCTGGCTTCCCATGTCAAGTCCCCCGGAAATGCTTGTGTTCGTCCCGCTGACACCCGCGGCTTCCGCCTCCTTGATGGTTTCCGCCTTGGCATTTCCCGGAACGTATATGCCTTCCATGGCATCCTCGGAATACACCTCCTTTTCAAAGGGAAGTATGTTCCCTGCCAGATTCACCGAGGTGATTTTGACCAGCACCCGTTCCCCGTCGATTCCGGTCACCTCCCCGAACACCGGTGTCCCCTTGCGGATGCGCTGTCCGTCGTCCGTAAGGCAGTTCTCCGCCAGCTGCATCTTCAGCGTCGCTCCGACCATGACCGTCTGTGTGGAATGTACGAATGCCCGTATGACGTTCCTCTCGTCCTGCCGGACAAGGCGCACGCTGTTGAATCCTCTCCGGGGAGTCTCTTCGGGAACCGTGTCCTCCGGTTCCGTCTTCCCCGGTTTCTCCTCCTCACCGTCCGTCGCCTCCTTCTCCCTGAAGGCGGAAGGGGCGGGCTGTTCCGTTCCGGAAAGCGGACCGCTTCCGAGGGTCTGCTCGTTGCGTCTGATCAGTTCCCGGATGCGCTGTATCTCGCTTTCCGGGGAAACGGTGTCCTCGGGTTCATCCATTCCGTAATTCCCTCCACCGGGCATGCGGTTTTCTCTCCGGTTCTCCATTTCCTTTTCCACACTCCCGAGCATGTCCTTGAGCGTGAAGTTGTCCTTGATTTCAGAGCGCAGCCTCACTTCTTCCTCCCTGCCGTCCTCTTTTTTCGGTAATGTGGCGATGATCCCCCATACCAGCAGGATGATCACGGCTCCTATACCCCCCAGCGCCACTATTCTGCTCCTTTCAGTTTTTGTCATGGCATCTCGTATTGCTGGTTGTATGTCCGGAAGAAAAATCCGGAAGTGTTCTCCGGAAAACGTGGCGTGGTACGTATGACGGTGCCCTCGCTGAGAATCCGTATCTTCCTGACATCATTTCCGTTGATGATGCTCAGGACTGACGAGAAGGTGACGTGATACTCGTCCCCGCTGACGGATACCGAGAGCATCTTCTCGAACTCCGTCCTGTAGACCACTCCGAGTTCCAGGGCGTCGCCGTACCCCCTGTCAGCCTGGTATTTGGCGAATATGGTGTTCGCGTCCGGCTTGTTGACCAGGAACAGGGCGCGTGCCCGGTTCTCCTGCAGGGAGAGCCTGTCGAAACTGTTCAGATAATAGGCCGTATGGTAGCAGTGGTTCTTTAAAAGGGATTCATACAGCATGTCCTGCCGTACCGCCTTGAAATGCACGAACTCGCCCCCTTCGTTGACAACCAGTATCTTGTTCATCGCGCCGTTCACCACCCTGTAGGCGAACAGCAGGACCATCGCGATTGTCACCGCGCTGAATATGAACACCAGTTTCGTACGGAATGTATGGTTCCTTCTGGCTTCCGCCAGCCCGGAAAAATCCCTGAGTATGTTTTTTATATTGAGTATGTTCTTTTTCTCCATCATAATGTTATAACCATTTGTTAACTGTTGCTTTTACCGTCGCGAGCATTGTCAGTTTCAGGATGAACGAGAAGATCACCATGAGCACCACGGACCAGGGCCTCTGCTGTACGTAATTGACCACTATCAGGTCCGAGAACACGCTGGCGATGATGAATCCCGGATACAGCATGTAGCACCCGACCATCTGTCTGACCCATGTATAGAAGGAACTGCGGGTGTCGCTGTTGTACAGACAGGCTATCGCCAGGGGCGATATGACCTCGAGCAGTATCAGGATAAGGTAGCGCGTGCACAGGAACACCAGCATGAGGTAGTCGTATGCGACTCCCCCGAAACTGCCCACCGCCCCCGCCAGCAGGGAGTCGAAGGCCGTGTCCAGCCCGTTGACCGCTATGTCGATGATGTCACTGTTCATCAGGTCGTCGAAGAGCTGCTCGATCGGCTTCTTCCAGATATTGTCCGGATTGTAGACCCCTCCGGCGGCGAGCGACTCCATCAGCCTGTCCGCGGCGTATGCAAGTACGGTCTCAAGCGTGTCCAGCAACACGGGCATGATGCAGATGAGGGCTATGCAGAGGATGTACTCCCTGCCTAGCTCATAAAACTGTTTTGCATTGAATCCCTTGCCTTCGTGAACCATCTCCTTGATGATACCCGCAAGCTTGAATACAAAGGTGGTAATCACAAATCCGGCAACAAGGGCATAGAATCCCTCCACCACTATCATCCCCTTGATCTGCAGGTATGCGTTGTTCAGATTGCTGTATGCCTCTTCCATGTCTATCTCAGGTTTCTCTTCAGTCTTTCATACTGGGATATGATCCGGGATACCTTCGAGACCTTCCTTTCCTGCTCGATGGTCTGTCTCTCTATCTCCTGCAGGACGGCCAGCCGCTCGGAGTCGTTCATCTTCACGCTTGTGGAGAGTATGGTCCTTGACAGGCTGATGAGCCGTGTGTTGTTGAGCATGACCAGGTCAAGGCTGGATGTGAGCGTCTGCAGGGTTGACGTGCCCAGTTTTTTGTTCGTCACCAGGTCTATGCACTTCTCTGACAGCCTTCCCTGTCTCTCTATGATTGATTTGGCGGTCTCACAGCTGGAGATGACGGAGTTGACCTTGCGCATCATGTCCAGTGTCTCGTCCAGCCGGTCTTTCTGCTCCTTCAGGTAGCCCACCTGTTTCTGCAGTTCCGAGAAGTTCTTGACGTTCTGTGCAAGGTTGGGCGCGTCCGCCACCGCCCATTGTGCGGATGCGGTTGCCGCCGTCATCAGCACGAGCATGGATAAAAGTAATTTCTTCATTTGTTCTTGTTTTTGTTGTTTCTTATTGATGTTCCCTTATATATTCCTCTATGGCGTCCTCCATGGACATCCTCCGGTTCTTCTCCTCAAGGTCCGACCATATCTCCCCCTCCGTCTGGAACGCAAGGAATTTCTCCCTTGAGAACTCCAGGCGGGTGACGGTGGCGTAATGTTCCCCCAGCCGCATGAAACACTCCGAATAGGGCCGTTGTCCCGAAAAATTGTTCCTCATGGACTTCATCAGGGCTATCTGTCCGGGATGGGTCAGCCTGAACCTGTCTATGACGGACTGGTAGATGACCTCCTTGGTGGGGAGCACGAACAGCATGTCCGTATTGGCTATGATGTTCTTTGTGTGCTCGTTCTCCGGCAGCTGGTCGGGATTCTGGATGATGGTGTACACCGCCCCGTTCTCCTTCCTGATCTTCTGATAGCAGAAGGCCACGGAGCTGTGTATCCCGGTTCCCGTGGCCGTATCGACCATCTGCGCGGTCTCGCCGTACTCGTCAAAGATCAGGACGCCCCGTTTCCTCCGGTCACTGAGCAGCTTCTTTTGTATGACGGTGAATATCATGCCCATCACGAGGTTGCTCAGAAACCTGTCCTGCTTGATCTGCGTCAGTTCGAACACGATGAACTTCTTTCCCGAGAAGTCCGTTCCCGTATCCTTGCATACGTTCTCGTAGCGTCTGCCGGGCAGGAACTCGCCGCAGTTCAGGCTGAAGGACTCCAGGGAGAAATAATCTTTGGGGATGTGCTTCCTTGCCAGAATCTCGGGGTAATGTTCCGTCACGTGGTTGTAGAAACTCTCGAAATTGTGCCCTTCACGGACATTCTCGTAATAGTCCTGGATGAAACGGGTGAGGGCCACCTCCTTCTCCGACTCGTCCTTTGTGAACATGTGCCTCCAGTATTTCTGCACGACCCCCGAGAGCATCTCGATGCTTCCGTTGTCCAGTTCCTCCCCCTGCAGGTCGAAGGGGTTGATGCCCAGCGCCGTCCTGCCGTCGTAGTCCACGTGCAGGGAGATGTCCGGATAGAGCCTGCAGAGCTGGCTGAAGCTCTTTCCGAACTCGACCACCACGACCGTATAGTCCTGCTCGATGAGTTGCTGGGTAAGGTTCAGGGTAAAGGCGGACTTGCCGCCGCCGGTTCCGGCTATGACCATCCCGTTACGGGCGTTGACCCTCTTCTTGCCCGCATCCCAGATGTCCTTTCTCAGAGGGACCTGGTACATCCTGTCATGCACATAGATGCCCTCGCTGTCATTCCTGAAACTGCCGCACTGGAGAAAGAAGCACAATGCCATGGGCAGGGTGGTCAGGAACAGGTATTTCCGCGGCATCAGGTGGATCTGGCCGGGGACGCAGGCGAAATGCACCGCAGCCAGGTTCTCATATCCGGGAATATAATACCCGAGACGGGCCAGGTTGAGCGTCTCCCTGATCTTTTTGTCGGCCTTCTCCAGTTCGGCCCCCGACTCGTCGAACACACAGACCGAGAAGAAGCTGCGTACCAGTGTCTCGTTCTCCTCAAGGATTTCCTGCTGGAGCTCGTCCAGTTTCTGGTACTGTACCTTGATGGACCTGCTCATGCCGGAATTGCTTCCATAAATGTCGATATTGCGGGCGATCCGCTCGCGCAGCCGTCCGTTCCCCTCAAAGAAAACCACCTGGTTCACGATGTGGTTGTACGGCAGGTACATCCCAAGCCGCTCCAGCATCGGATGGTACAGCAGGGAGCCGGCGGGAGGAAGGGAGTCGTCCCGTACACAGGAATCCAGGCTGCCGTCAGGGAGAAAGATTTCATCGCAGACGGCGAAACAGCGTGCCCGTTTCTTTCCTGTGCGGAGTTCCGTGTCGGCATGTATGTCCACAACCGCCCCCGGGGCGTCGAACAGGGTGGTGTATCCGGCCGTGAAGTCCCGCATTTCCTGCCCTGACATCGGGGCTATCTCCGTATCACGCATGCTCCGGATGATGCAGACGGCGTTGTCAACTCCCTCGAGGAATTCATCGAGCCTGGCGAGGTCCTCCTTATGGAGGTTCTCCTTATAGGACAGGGGTGAGGATATGTAGGCCTTCTCAAGACTTTTGAGTCCGGAAAGTACAAAGTGCATGACGCAGGTATGGCTGACATACAGTCGTCCCCGGAAATGCCGCGCATCGGCCCGGTCAAGGAAAGAACCGCCGGCAATGTCCGGACAGTACCTTTCCTTGAGGAACACATCCTGTTTGTGCACATATGTGCCGTCCGGGAGAAACTTGAAGGCTTCCCGGAACATGCCGTCCCTCCTGTCGATATCCTCCGGAGTCAGGGAATAGCATTCCGGTTCCCGGAGTTCGAAAGAAACGCATATGCTGCCGCTGCGGGTCAGGACGACGCCCTGGCCCTCCGATTCACTGACGATGTCAAGTATGCTGTATGCCTCTTCTGATTTCATTATGCTCCTTTTTTGTTAATACCCTGTTTATGTCCAGATTACTGATGTTTATCTCTTTTCCCGTCTCCTTGAACTTTTGGGGCCGTGCCTTTCTTTTCAGCTTGTATAGAAGCAGCGGCAGGGTGGGCAGCGAGATGACGAGCACCAGGACCGGCAGGTTCCAGTTGCCTGCGGATATCCCCGCACGGATGCCGAGGAAGAACAGGACGAAAGCGGCGGAACAACAGCCGACGAATATCCAGTAGTCCCCGGAAAGAAGCCCCCGTATCATGCAGGGGCTCTCCAGTCCTTTTCTGATCCTGTATCTCATATCGACAGGCTGATACCGGAAATGGCACTCTTTACAGCGGACACCACGACTGCGGCCAGCAATGCAAAGCCGACATACCAGCCCAGTGCGACAAATCCTTCCTTTCGCGTGCCCCTGTTCTCCTTGTCGATGATATTGTCCCATTGCTGGATAAGGCCCAGAATGATACCTCCAAGCATAAAACCGCCGAACACGGGTAGTGTAAAACTGTCCAGGACATCATTGATTGCTCCCCGGGCATCCTGGGCGAATCCCCGGAGTGTATATGATGCAGACATGACAGTCAGAAACAATTTTTTTCCTGTAAAATTTCTCATTTTGTTATTATTTGTTAGGTTTGATAGTTCCGTTATAGTCTTCTCCTTCCTGCCAGGGACGGACACTTACACCGGAGAGAATGAGTCCCCCTTCTTTGCCCAGGGACAATGCATATCCGTATCTTTTCCCGGCCTCCAGGGTGACGGCCGGCAGCAGCCAGCCGTATGTGTTCTCCTGAAAACGGATCACGACCCTGTTGTTTCCCGCCTTGCCCGGCAGCAGAAGGAGGGTGTTCCCCTCCGAGGGGACCGTACCTTTTTCGCCTGCCGACAGTTTGCCGCCGGCAAGGTCATAAGTGCCGCCTGTAGGAACATCCTCCACACTCAGAGTGCACGCGCTGCTGCCCTCTATGGTGAATTCCAGCAGGCAGAGCAGGTGTTCCATCCCTATGTCCGCTGACCGGTTCTGCCAGTCCAGGCGTATCTCCCCGGATGCCAGGTAGTCGGTCTGGGGGACCAGGCTCAGGGGCAGCTCCTTTCCCGGGATGGCGGCGAAAGGGGAGAATGCGAACAGCCTGCAGGGGGTCTCCGTGAGTGTGACCTCCGGAAAGATCCAGCCTTCCCCGTATGTTACATGCAGCGGGTTTACGGCTCCGGCATAACCGCCGCCCGTATCGTCAAGCAGCACCATTCCGAAATCTTTCACAAGGGTGGGACTTCCGTCAGTTCCGCCACGGCTGGAGCAGCTCTCTATCCTCAGTCCGGCCTTCCCGCCCTGCGGGAAGGGCTCCCGTTCACCCGAGCAGCCCGCAAGGACTGCCGGTAGCAGGAACAGGACAACCGGTTTGTATATGTCTATTTTCATAACCGCATTCAATTGATTTTTTGTTATTGTTCGATGTCAATGGAAGTCTTTCCCTTTTGTCTGACAGTCAGGGTCAGCTTCATGTTGCTTTCCTCTTGTGTGAGTGTGACATTTCCACTACGTATTTCCTTTGCCGGATTCTCCTCGTAGCTTACCGACGAGCCGTTCACATGAATCCAGCTGTCACCGGATGCGCTCCAGGAAAGGGCTTTTGTAGAGTTGCCCGTCTTCTTGTAACTTGTTATGTCCAAAATAAACGAACCAGAACTGGATTCGACACGCTCACTATGGCTGGTTCCGCCATCCGCATAGCTGAAATAATAGCTTACCGGAGATCCCTCCTGGGTGATTGTGGCCGTGGCCGAGCTTCCTCCGTGACTTGCCGTAAACACACAGCTCCGGGATGAGCCTGACGGGTTTTCCGACACTGTCACCGTATTCCCTGAAAGGAGGAATCCTTCTGCTCCTCCGCTGAGGGAGGGGACAGCCGTCTGTGTGTTTTCTGCCACTCCGTTGACGAACACTCCGCGTGAGGCTCCCGCCACAAGGGAAGATCTGCCGCCCTGCCAGCCGATGACGGAGGGATTTGCCGTAAGGGTGACCGACCAGCCGCCATAATTACGGTACCTGGGCTCGAGTGTACGGTCCGACAGTACCTCGAAACTGTACCGTGTGTCATTCGACACGATCCTGCCGTCCTCGTACCATCCTGCGAACTCATAACCGCCGTTCACGGACGCGGTGACCGTGCAGGTGCTTCCCATGTCGTACAGGCCCGCACCTGTGGTGCTTCCACCCTGCGGATAGTCAAGGACGGTTATCCGTATCTTGTAATCTATCCGGTAGTTGTGGATTCTGCCGGGTTCGGTGGTCATGTCGGAAGTGCCGCGCAGCTTCATGTCCGGGGTTCCTGTGAGGGTTATGTAATTGGAGGTTGTCGTAAGGGTCTGGGCGGGTATGGTCATCCGGAATACCGTGGTGAGGTTCCCGGAACTGTACCTGTACATGGCATAGCTTCCCCTGGTCTCGTCCGTAACGGTTTTTCCGGTAAGCAGGTTGAACCGGCTGCCGTATTTCACATTTTCCATACGGGCGCCGTCCACGCGGTCGCTTCCTTCCACCCGGACCTCCACGGTCGACAGCCGGTGCTCGAAATGCAGCGGTATCGTATAGTCCTGTATTACGTCCGTATAGGACGCTGTCAGGAAATCGGCTGAAAGCCATCCGGACTTTTCCTGCTGGTCTCCTATGGCATGGGATATGGCGGTGATGTCTGTCTGCCCCTCCTTGAAAGGATAATATACATAGAAGTCAAGATCGGTCCCCACCGTCACAATGATGTTGTCCTCTTCCGTTGCGGGTTTGAATGCCCGGCCGTCATAGGTGTATTTGTTATTTGTGGCCCAGTACACGCCGGTCTTGGGCTCGATGGCAAATACGCCTATGGAGTTTCCCTTTTCGAACGTGCCTTCCTGGGTGGCACGCGTTTGGGCGACGGTAAAGGTGACACGGCCGTTTTCCGGGCATGGCTCCTCCTGTTCCTTCCGGCAGGAGGATACGGACAGCAGGACAAGGAAGCCGCAGATTATCATTGTTATTGATTTTACCATGATTGTTTTTTTAGGACGGGGACCGGAGTCCCCTGTTGTTCTGTAATTTATTTGACCGGTACAAGCGTTACGTCGGATTCGCTTGAACCCCATGGCTCGATGGTTACGGACTGTCCGTTCTCGCCTCCGATTTCCGCGTCATTGGAGCGCATCGTTATCGAATAGATATATCTCTTTCCGGCTTCCCAGCTTATCTGGGGAATGGAATAGGTATAGGTTGCCCCGTCGATGACGACCTCCATGCTGACTTCTCCGGATGCCAGGCTCATGGGATAGATTGCGGCGGCGAAGTCTACCGACGGGTTCCCCTGTGCCGGAATGGTCGTGTTGGGAGTCCATGAGAGTTCCGTGGATGTCGGGGAGAAGATGATCCTTCCGTTGTCGTTCAGGTTCATTGTCCCCGAGGTTCCGAACTTGGCCGCCTTGGATTTCAGTTTCGCGGATGTCAGGTTGCCGTCATTATGATATTCCGGAGAAACTTTCAGACGGATGACGAGCTGGGACAATGCATGTTTCATGGGAATGACGGCATCCGTTTCAATGACCGACACCTGGTTTGTGCTCTTTCCCCACATGTAGTCGACAGAGGTTCCCGCATTGATGGGAACGGGGACTTTGGTACCGTCAGCGACGGCCTGGTTGTATGGGTAATACGCCCATATCGTCGCCTTGTCCGAAAGAAGATAGACGGGTTTTGCCTGGCTCCATCCGGCCGCTGTTTTTGTGGACTTGTTGTTCTGCGCGTCATAACGCGGATAGGCGTCCCCCCATCCGGTGGCCTTGTACATGAACAGCCCCATGGCGTCATTTACCGCCCATTCGGTTTTCGGCACGAAGCCGGCCCTCGTGTCCGTGCCGACTGTCGGCACAATATTCAGTACGGAGGCTGAAACCCCGTCTGTTTCCGGTTGTTCGTCCACTATTTCCTTGTTGCTGCATGAAGCCAGCATCCCGGCGGCAATTACCGCTGCCGAAATCATAATTCTTGTTTTCATTTTTCTTGTTGATTTGGTTTTGTTATAATTATAGTCTTATGGAAATTCCGTTTCGGGGGTGTCCTCCCAGTCCGGGATGATGACCGGCCCGCCAATCTCCAGTTCCCTGCCGATGTGCAGGTCCAGCTCCAGCGAGATCTCGTCACCGTCGAATCCCCGCAGATACGGGGTCAGGTCAACTGACTGCCGTTCATTGAATACGGAGTCCTCCTCCTTCATCAGAACCTCTACGGCAAGAATGTTCTCTGCCGCCGGACTGAATCCGAACACATAAAGGCCCGCCGTCCATACATTGTCGGCCTTCTTTGCGAAGGAGGCGGTCGCACTTGCGGTTCCGGTCCTTTCACGGGAGGCCAGATACCTGGCCGTAGAGATTCCCGAAAGGGTACAGTTCAAGCCGGACAACGGTACGGTGTTGCCGGACACGTTAATCTTTATGTTCAGTTTCTGGACAAAAGCCGCAGGCTGTATCCTTACCCGTTTGGGATTCCGGTATTCAAGCCTTTCACTGAAGGCCGAGGAACAGCAGAATTTCTGTACCTCTGAAATGTGCGCCTCCCCGTCAATGGTGTCAGTCCGGACGGACAGACGCGTCTCATGATAGTCATTCCTGTCCAGCAGTTCATAGTTCCCCGTATAGAACAGGAACCTGTATGCCCCCTGGGGCAGGCTCCAGCGGAGTGTATCCTGTGTGAACGTTGTCCCTTCGGAATACGGCACATCCGTTCCGAAAGGGATGACGTGTCTTTCCTGGGGGACAGGCGGCTTTTCCTTTATTCCGCTGAAATCGCACCAGGCTACAAGTTCTCCTTCCCGGATGCAGAAGTCCTCATTGAAATTGCAGCCGCCGAGCATTATTGCGGGGAATGACGCAAGTACCAGTACTTTTCTGTCAATATTCATCTTTGTATAAATTATAAGTTTCAATAAGCGTGTTTATTTCGGGGTCCAGCCGTCCGCGCCATATCTTGCCGGCATCCTGGTCGCATGACCTGACATATGACTTGACGGCATCCTCCTTGCGCCCCAGGCGGCTGTACAGGATGGCGAGCAGGTAGTTCCGGTCTGATGTGTCCCGCTGTTCCCGCATGATCTCAAGCGCACGGGCGTCATAGCCGAGCGACATGAGGCAGACAGCGGTATTATAGTCTGCCGGGTAGTGTTCGTCCAGCAGGGCAAGAGCCTGTTTGTACCTCCTGTCCTCTATCATCCGCACGGCAGCCATATAGGTGCTGTCGATGACCGGCATCACAACCGTGTCCTGAATCATGTCCCGCCGGTGGAGATGGAACAGGAATTCCACTCCGCGCAGGAGAGGATAATGCTTTTCCCGGATTCTCCTGTAATCCTCCGGATATTTTCTCAGGGCGTGCTCACGGATGTCCGGATTCCTTGTTTCCTCCATGATCCGGAGCAGTTCCGGCCGGTGTCTCAGGGTGTCGTCTTTTGCGACAAGTCCGCGCAGCCTTTCCCAGTCTTCCCCCCGCCATGCAGGGCGGAAGATGGTGTCAACGCCTTCCGCATCCTCCGTACGTCTTGCAAGGTACTTTTTCAGTTCCGTCGCACGTCCCCTGGACAGGAACAGATTCATCCCCGCATCACCCTCCGGAGATGAGGTCGCGGTCATCAGCACGCTGTCTATGAGGAACTCTCCTGTATAGTTTATGCTCCGTATCGCCTTGAACACCTTGTCGATTTCCGACCTGTTGTTTCCGGTTTCCTCCCGGAACTCGGTACTGCCTGTCTTATAGGCCACGTATGCGCGCAGGCTTACCTCGTCCTTGCGGGTGACAATCTTCTTTTTATAGCGGGGAGTCCGGTCAAGGAACTGCACCATGCTCGAGATGAAATAGGTGATCGTGTCCGACGGCGGAAGCGGGGTACGTGTCTCGTCCTTGGAAAGGATCAGTCCGTCAAGCGTCAGATCTATCCTTTTCGTGTTTTCCGTGGCCGGGAGCTCCTGCTTGTAGTAATAGACGAACTTGTTCCCTTCCCGGATGACCGTATCCAGACGGGCCGGCTCATACGGAAAACGCACATATTTGTCATACATGGCACCGGCCTGTTCCTTTCTCTTCTGGTTCTCCGCCATCTTGCCGTAATCGGTGAAACGCCTCGTGATGGCGGCGGAATCTTCAGGGGAGATGCTCCGGGTACGGATCTTATATCCGCCTTCGGCAAACATCCTCCATCTGGAAGGGATATATTTCCCTTCAAGCTCCCTGGTCATCCAGTAGGCGGGAAGATGCTCCAGGATTGAATTGTAGCCGGCGATGGCTCTCCGGTTCTGCTCGACACGCCAGTTGAACAGGGCAAACCGGGCATTGGCCTTGTCCGACCAGTCAATCCAGCGTTCTTTCTGCAGCACCTCGTGCTTCCAGGCCTGGAAGTATTCCTCTTCCAGTTCGGCCAGCGCCTTCCTGTAGCCTTTCCCGTCGAACAGTTTCTGCAGGTACAGGCTGTCGGGTATGATGGAGTTGATGAACGCCTGGTAGCGCATATAGCCTCTTTTCTGCATCTTGGCAAAGTCAGCCCCTGAAAGGAAGATCCTGTCCAGATATAACGTATCCGAAGGCTTGTAGGCCACCGGGGCCAGCTGGAGTTGCCACTTGTTGCTGACCAATTCTCCCGGAACCGTCACGACAAAGTCCAGGTTTATCTTCCCGTTGCGTTCAGCCACCTGCTTGCTTCTGGCCATAACGGTAATTTCGGACAGTTCCACGGAAGTGATCTCCTCACCGGTCACGCTGTCTTTCTCGGCCCGCGTGACGATATGCCGCTCACCCTTGTCGTCCGTCCATGCTATCTGTTCCGGCACCTTGCAGGCCGTATCCGTTGTCGCCTCCCTCACCCCGGGCTGCGAGATGCGCACGCGTGCCAGACGGTGCTCCGATCCGCAGGAAAGGAGCAGGCCCGAGAGCAGTGCAAACGGTATGATACGTCTTGTAGTCCTCATCCTTCCCGCTTAAAAAAGATACACGACATTGAGAGCTGCACGGGTCGGAAGAAAATGCCAGCCGTACTCCTGTCCGACAAGGTCCCCGCAGCGTTTGCACAGATATTTGTCATAAGCCAGCCATACGGCACCCGCACCGGCTTCCCATTCAAGGTTCCAGCGCCTGCCTATCTGGTAGGCCTTCCCGATACTTAAACCTACTCCGTAGCCTTCCCCCTCGTAGCGGTACTTGTTGCCGAACAGGTTCCCCACGCTGTAGGTGCCGGCCGTACCGTACATGCCGATGAATCCGCCCATGTAGCTTTCCAGCAGCCAGTAGCGTACTCCGGGGGCCGCATAGAAATTGCGGAACTGCCGGTTGCGGCCGAACTTGAACGGGTTGTACTGCACGGGCAGGTGCAGTGACCATTTACGGTTCAGCGTCATGGAAGCCTCCAGATTCAGGTTGGTCGTTGCCAGACCGATCACATTGGTACGCAATGAGTAGGACTGTGCCGATACCGACAGGAAGAATGCCAGCAGTCCCGCACACAGAAACAGCTTTTTTCCCGTATTCATTCTCATGCCTCCTTTGCTTTGATGACGGTCACCTCCCAGGCCGTCAGGGTATTGAACCACCGGTTCTCCCACTGGCGGGCGGAACAGTCAAATTTCACATGCACAGTCTGGCCGGCTTCAACCGCATACCGGTCGATGTTGGCGTTCATCAGCTGCAGGCACAGGCTCTGCGGTCTGCTTTCCTCCGTCTCGAGGACAAATTCCCGGCTCTTCCACTCGTTGCCGGAAGTTTTGCCGACCCCATCCTTTATGGGAAGTACGGCGATAACTTTTCCTTGTATTTCCATTTTTAATCGGTTTTATTTAGCAGAATGTCACAATAGGCATCTGCATCTATTTTTTGAGATTGTATTTTATTGATTTTGAATCCGGCTTCTAAAAAATCAGAAAGTTCGATGCCTGATAAGAAAAAAGTCCTTATCTCAATATATTCTCCGGGCATTGTTAAACCTGACATCTCCTTTTGTTGCCAATATCTAACCCATGTATGAGCGTTCTTATTGAGAAGGTTGAATATAATTTGTTCTATACTCATTCTTAATTTAATATTAATCATCTTCAACGAAAGTGTTAGTCGTGTTTATCACACCAGCAGAATCAACGCTCTTACCATCCCGGATAAACACTTTTTCTCGCATTAACTCTTCATAGTCATATCGTGACATTCCGATTACACACACACGACCATCAACATACAATTTACATTTCATTAATTCAGTTTCTTCTATCGGACCGATAACATCTATTTGAATTGTTCTTTTATTCATAATTCATTCCTTTCTATATCGTTTATAGTCATATCCAGCTATTTCCGTTGAAAATCAAAAATGGCTTTCTGTAGCTCTTCACTATCTTTGGGTATATGTGTTTCATCAATATGACAATAGCAATATTTGCTGCCGTAACTGCACACGTTGAATGTATTGTTCAGAATCTCGCCATATTCCCACCGTGCATTCGGATTCGGTATCCTACCTTCCTGGAGCCACTGCCATTCTGTTTTCATGTTCTCTCGATAAGCCATGTTTTTTTTTCGCTTCTCGTCCCTTTTATCTGATGCTTTTTTGTGCTCTTTTCGTTTAGCTCTAAGCATGTCCTTTGCAGTTTCAGAGTCTTTGTGAACTTCGTTGTCTTTGTAGTATGTTGCTTTCTGCCCGTGAAAACAATTAGTCCAACGTTCTTCACCTACCGCATCAGCGTTAGGTACATAACCCTCTTTTGCCCATTGTAATGCCGTTAATGCTTCCATAGGTCTTATTGTATTAAATCCAATTTATAGCTTCAACTTTCTTAATACATCTACCATCAGGGGGAGTTATTGTGAATCCTCCATATCCTTTGACTGATTCCTGCCGGTATGCCTCCGCAGAAGATGGAGGCAGCGCTTGACAAGACGCAGTCGCCGGGTTTCCACGCAGGGAAGCACCTCCAGGGTCACCACCACCGGCGCGTCCTGCCAGGTGATTCGCGGAAACATCTCTCCGAACTGTCCTTTGGGGATGTAAAGGGCTTCCTCGCCGGTCCACATCCCCGTGTCCCTTTCGGGAGGACAGGTGAAAAGATGTCCCGTACCGTTATAGTCCACGGCAAACCAGTATGTGTTCCTCATCCTTTCTCTCCGTCCTTGTCTTTCCCGGGAAAGGAAACTATGCCTTTTCCCAGCAGGTTCCTCACTTTTGCAATGGAGATGATGCATACAAGATTGTCCGGCTTTCCTTTCACATGGATGTACCATCTTCCGGAATCGTTTCCCGCATCGAAATGCAGGGGTTGGGTACGCGGATACCTGGCATCCAGTTCTTCTATCCGGCAATGAATCTCCTCTTTCAGATCATCCAGTGCGTTCCGGTCCTTGAGCAGGCAGTCCTTGAACTTCAGGATATGGCTCTGGAGCTCGTTGCCTTTCCTGTTGACCGACGCATAAGTCTGTATATAATGTATAAAGTACATACTATTATGATTTTAACGGTTTATTCTATTTCCTCGCCCCATAAATCCAGATCACTGGGGGCGGTCCTGATCTGATACGCAAGCCACAGCATGCCCAGTGCATACAGGGCCGCAAATGATATCCACAATACTGTCATATACCACCTCCTTTTATCTGCCGGTTCAGACTGATGTTCCTGCCGTCACCCATGCCTGAGTAATACGCGGAGCGGTCGGTTCCGGTCTTTCTCGGATGTGCCTTTGAAGTGCCGGCTCCTATTTTTTCCAGGTACTTGTCAATAAGCGCGTCATGGCAGCATGTTAGGGCGGTTTCCCGTGACTCCTCTGCCGGCCGGCTGCGACCTGCCTCAAACTGTTCCCTTAATCCGGGGGTGACGCCCTCGAGATAGGAGCGTATGTATTTCTTTCTGTATTTCCCGGTCCGGTAATATCCGCGTCTGACGGACACGTATTCCTTGTGCCTCTCTTCTGCCAGCCGGCGGAAAGCCGTGCGCAGATAATCGTACAGCACGGTGACGGCAGTAATATTCTCATCGGTTCCGACGATGAACATGTCGGTTGTGCCCCGGCAGAGAAGTATCCGGCAGTAGTTGTACCGGCACAGCACGTTCAGCAGGTCGCGCTTCCAATAGCTGCCGAAAGCGTCCTTGTAGCTGAATGCTCCGGACCTCCCGATTGCAAAGACTGTTTCCTGAGCTCTTCCACTTATGTCGAACAGGGACAGGTTGTATTCCTTCAGAAGCCGGCTTGCGGCTGCGGCCGCCGCACGTGCCTCGCCTTCGGAAGTGGTGGATTCCTTCAGACGCATCAGCTTGCGGATACGTTCCATGATTTTATCCGGTATGCCATTGTTCTGTTTCATGCCTGATCGTTTAATCCTCATCAAAATCATCCTTCTGTAAATCGTAGCCGGTCAGTACGGCTTCTTTCAACAACGTTTTCAGGTCATCTGACGGGCCGGATGACAGCAGTCTTCCGGCAATCTCTTCCGCACGTTCCTCAAGGCTTCTCTTTTCCTCCGTGCAGAAAGTGACCGTACCGAACCGGGTGGTGTATTTCCTGCCTTCTATTGTTATGTCCTGGGAGAAGTTCACGCGGGCGGCATTGCACCTGACAGATTCCCTGGCCAGACGCTTTCCGAACCATCCGGCAAAGGCCATGAGGTCTGTATGGGAACCGGCGGCCCTGTCCATGCAACGCTCAAGGTTCTGGCTCATGCCCTCCTCGAACATGACCCTCGCAAATGTTTTCCCGGCATTGCAGCCGTTCCGGACTGCCGCATCCCGGTATATTTCCTCAAATGTTTTCATCGTTCTGTTTTTTTTGCTCTTCATATTTCATGTCCCGCTGCCGGACATCCGGCCTTCTGCAGGAATTCGTTAAAATCATTGCACCCGGGATACAGGCGTTCCGACTCGTTCACCAGTATCACGTTTTCAGGAAGGAAACTCCGTATCTTTCCCAGTGCCCCGCGCCCCGGGGCGTCGTTGTCGAGAAAGGCGTGTACCCTCTCATACTTTGAAAGGAAATCCTTTGAACGGTCCACAATGGCCGTGGAGTTCAATACGCACACGTCCAGCTTTCCAAGTGCGGGCATCTCCGGATGCTCCCTTGCGTACTGCTTGAAACTGAGAAGGTCAAAAAAGCCCTCGAAAACGGCGCAGGACCTGTTGCCTTCACTGATGCAGGTAATATCCTTGGCGTAGGCGCACCCCTTGAACATGCTGTTCCGCAATTCGAAACCCCGGTGGTCGTTGGCGAATCCGAGCGCGTATTTCTCACGCGGATTCCTCTCGAAACAGTAGTGGACCTCCACACAGTATTTACGGACAATCTCCCCGTCAATGCCACGTGAGGCGGCGTAGTCAAGCAGATGCCTGTTCTGAACGGGAATGACCTTCAGGACGGTCATCGGGGCGGCTGCCGGAAGCCTTCCTGACACCGTTTCCGGTTTCCGTATCGAAGGCATGGAAAGCTGCGGGGAGGTCCTCATCCTTCCGAGTTCCTTCATGGCCTGCGGAAAGGAGCAGTTTTCCACACGCATGACCAGATCCACCGCCCTGCCATACGTACCGTCCCCAAAATCATACCAGCGGTTCTCCTCCCTGAAAACCTTGAAGCTCGGGGAAGTATCGGAACGGAAGGGGGAACGGTACATGTCATAGCCGCCGTACCGTCTGGACGGCTCGTAACCGTAATGGGAGAGGATGTCTCCCAACGGGATTGAATTGGCTTCCTGTGATGTCATGGTTATGTCGCTTTAATGGTATTTTCCGTTTGATTCCTGCCGGTCCTCACGGATGGGCAGGATGAGTTCTTTAAATTTATAAATTTATTCCCGCCATCCTCGCGGACAGCTTTTCAGGGTAATTCCATCATATTGTCAACACGGCGTTTCCGGCTTCTATGCGGAAACTGCCTGCCTCATACGGCTCAGGATAAACCTGGTGGGGCTCTTGATCCTCTTGTTCCCCCAGGTTTCCTTCAGGGCGGTGTCCAGCACCATGGGCGCCACGGAGGCGAGCTGCAGGATCTCCTGCTGGTCCCTCACCGCGACCCCCAGAAGCTCGAGCGTCTTGCGGCGGTTGCGCATGGTTTCCTCCTGCCTCCTCTGCCGGTCGGCCTCTCCGTACTCGGCGTTGTATTTGGCGATATAGTTTTCAACGAGAGGATACAGGTAGTTCCCCTTGGTCAGGTGGAAATCACTCTGCAGGATATCCTCGATCGCCTTTCCGACCGGGAATTCGGGATAACAGGCCGAAAGCCGGTATATCCAGCCGGTATAATACTCGTCCACTCCCAGATACTTGAGCTTTCCCGGAAGAGAATCCCTGTCCTCATCCTTCTCCCCTTCACCGGAGGCTTGTGCCGGAGGGGTTGGGGAGGATATTTTATTTTCTTTTATTTTATACGGTTTATTTTCGCGAGTTTTGTCCGCTTCTTCGCGAAGTTCCTTTTCAGCGGCGAACAATGTGCGTATGCGAGTCACGGCCTGCCGGATTTCCTTCCCATCCTCCGGAAGGGAGGCCGGAGATCCGCATTCATGTGCCGGGGTGTCCTGCTGTTCACAAGTGGCATGCGGTATGGTGGCGGACTCCGGTGACGGTTCCGTTTCCAGCAGAAGGATGCTTTCCGGAATGCCGGGCTTGCGGTGGATGGCCTTGCAGATGCCTACATACAGTTCCTGTATCTCCTCACTGGTCAGAATCTGTTTGTCCTGCCACAGTTCTTTGTTGAAAAGGCCCAGTTCGGCGCAGTAGTCGATGATGTCCGAAACCTTTTTCTCATCCATACGGGAATAGTCCGAGATGTCGAACAGACCGTCGGCATCCATAACCATATAGCATCCCTCGACACGGTAGATCTCGTTTACAATGAAATGGAACACACCCCAGCCTTCCATTCCAAATTTATTTTTTAGTCTCTTTACTTTCGGATCATAGAAATGATCGGTTTCGAACCTGAAATAGGTGAAACCCTTTTTAGCTGTTTTTGGCATAAGCTTTATATTTAAAGTGGATAATACATCAGCTGGCCGAAAGCTCGAACTCCTTGGGAATGTCGGGATATCGGGAGAGCAGACCGCAGGATCTGACATGATCCATATAGTTCCGCTGTATGTCAGCGGAAGTCAGGATGCGGTGTTTTTCGTATAGCTCACCGTTGAAAAGTCCGACTTGTATGCAGCCGTTGACAATTCTTGTGACATCTTCCAAAGAGGCATTCCAGTAAGAGGCCACCGCCTGCGCCGTTTCCTCGCACCACAGCAGGAGGTAGCTCCCGTTGTGGAGTGTCTCGTTTACGAGATACCGGTAAATGCTGTAACCGGAAAAACCGTATTGGCGGGTGAGTCTTCTGACTTTCATGTCAGAAAATTGGGAAGTGCTGAGCTCATAGCAAGGATGTGTTCCGCATTCCTGGCGCCGTACAGCCCGTGACAGGCGGCGGCTTGTTCCGTTTGTAAAGCTTTGGGTATTCATATATGATAATGTATAATGTTTACTGTTAAGAATTATGTATATGACGGACCGGGCTCCCACTCCTTGGGAGAATGGGACCGGTGATTATCTGGCCGGAGGAATATGGTGCTTCTTCCGGACGAACTGGACATAATTGTGGACGGTCTTCTCGCAGACGTGCGGAAAGTCCGGATAATGTTCCCGCAAGTAGTCGCCAATGCGGCTGCTGGAAATGGAGGGAAAACTGGTAAGGAGGGATGCGACGGCCTGCTCGTAGGCATGGAGTTTGTAATGCCGTTCTTTGTGCTGGAGGACTTCCTCCAAGCTTAGGGATTGAAGATGTCGTACCGTATTACGGGACACACCAAGACGACGGGCTGTCCGCGCAATGTTGATTCCCCGTGAACGAAGATCAAGGATATTGCTCCATAATATGTATTTTTCTGTTAAATTTGCCGCATCCATAATCTATTAGACAGATTTCGTAACTGGGACATTCCAGATTACGAATCTTTGATGCAGCTAAATTACCGCCCTCATAAGAAACTAAAATTATACCTCCAGAAACACTTAGGACAAAAAGGTTAGAGACAGTTAAGATAAAAAATTGTATATTTGCCGATAAGTGTGACCTAATTTTAAAACAGAGAAACATGCATTACAACGACCAAGGCGCTGATTTTAAATACCTAATTGTCAATGAACGTGACAAGCGTTTCGGCTTGTCGGTGACTACCGTCGGATTCCAGGCCATCAGGGCCGGGAGCGTTTATCCACCACGCAACCACCCGGACGCTTATTATTTCACGGCCCAGAAAGGACGTGTGCTGCATGAATATCAGTTGGTATACATTACTAAAGGACGGGGAACTTTCGCCAGCGATACTACTCCGTCTGTCGACATATCTAAAGGACAGATACTTTTCCTGTTTCCCGGACAGTGGCATACCTACGCGCCGCTGCAAAAAACAGGATGGAACGAATATTACATCGGTTTTGAAGGTCCGATTATAGACAATCTGGTAAAAAACAGCTTTATTTCAAAAGAAAACCAGATTTTGGATATCGGTATCAATGAAGAACTGGCCAGTCTTTTTGCCCGTGCACTGGAAGTAGCGGAAGCAGACAAGACCGCAGCGCAACAATATTTGTCCGGCATTGTTTTACACATTATGGGAGCCGTACTTGCTATCTCGCAGAACAAACGCTATGAGGTGGACAATGCGGCACAAAAAATAGAAAGTGCCAAAATCATCATGCACGAAAATGTGTACAAGGATATAGATCCGGAAGAACTGGCACTGAAATTAGGTATCAGTTATTCCTGGTTCCGCAAAGTATTCAAAGAATACACCGGCTATGCGCCTGCCAAGTATTTCCAAGAGCTGAAACTGCGCAAAGCGAAACAATTATTGATTGAAAGTTCCATGTCAGTGAAAGAGATATGCTATGAATTGAATTATACCTCTACTGAACACTTTTTCTCGGTATTTAAAAAACGTACCAACTTCACCCCTACCGAATATCGTAACTTCGGACGGGGAGGAAAAGAAAAAGAGAATGAAAACGAATAAAGGAAAAATGAGAAAAATAACCATCAATCTGGCTGCTGTGGCAGCCTTTTGCATTGTAGTCGCCTCACCCGCCTTAGTGAGCAGCAGTTGTGCTACTCCCCAAACGGAACAGGAAGATACCACTATCATACAAGAAGATTTAGGTATTACGGCATTGAAATACAGTAGTCCCAAAGTTCCCTCCAGCATTGAATTTTGTGGTAAAGTGATTGACTTGAGCCGCTTTGACCGCCACGAGCGTATGGACCGTGAATTATTGGCATTCACCTATATGCACAGTACTTCCCTGCAAATGCTGAAAAAAGCCAACCGTTATTTCCCCATTGTAGAACCCATACTGAAAGAGAACGGAATCCCCGATGATTTTAAATACCTGATGGTCATAGAGAGTAATATGAATCCCACCGCCCGTTCCTCTGCCGGAGCCGCCGGACTATGGCAATTCATGCAAGGTACGGGAAGGGATTACGGACTGGAGGTTAACAACAATGTGGATGAACGTTACCATATTGAGAAAGCGACTCGTGCCGCCTGCCGCTATCTGAAAGACGCGTATGCAAAATATAAGGATTGGGTGGCTGTTGCCGCCTCATACAACGCTGGTCAGGCACGTATTGCCAGCCAACTGGCTAAACAGGATGTGGACGATTCGCTGGATTTGCAACTGGTAGAAGAAACAGCCCGGTATGTGTACCGCATTCTTGCAGCCAAACAATTGTTCAGTGCCCCTACTACTTTCGGTTTCCGTCTGCGCGCATCGGATTTGTATCCGCCCATTCCCTATACGGAAGTCACTGTGACGAAAGGAATTGCAGACTTGGCACGTTTCGCACGCAGCAAAGGAATCAATCTGGCCATATTAAAGAATATGAATCCCTGGTTGCGGGAAACATCCTTGTCCAACCATAGCGGGCGGACTTACGTGATAAAAATCCCTACCAAAGAAGGAATGACTTATGATCCGAAAAAGACGGTGGCGCATGATAAGCGATGGGTGATAGAATAACTTTCTATCATACAGCATTCCATAATCAATTTACCAGTTTTCCTCCACAGTATTTACAATAAGCAGCCCCGTCCTCATGTCCGTCCTTACCACAGTGCGGACATTTCAGGGCCACCCTGCGCCTGTGTTCCTGAATCATAGATGCAGACACAATTCCTGTGGGAACTGCAATGATGGTATAGCCCAGTAACATTACAATGGCCGAAAGGAAGCGCCCTAACGGAGTTTCCGGAGTAATATCCCCATAACCTACTGTTGTCATCGTCACTATCGCCCAATAAATACTATTCGGAATATTATTGAAAGAAGTACCCGGCCGCTGTCCCTCAATCATATACATCAATGTACCGATCGAAGTCACCAATATCAGTACAAACAAGAAAAAAACAATAATCTTCCGACTGCTGAACACCAAAGAGCGCAACAAGAAATTACCTTCATTCAGATAATTGAAAAGTTTAAAGATACGGAACACACGAATCAACCGGAAAGTGCGGATCACCAGCAGATAACGTGCCGTGCCGAAAAGCCAGCCTATATATAAAGGTAAGGTAGCCAACAAATCCACTATACCGAAAAAACTAAGAGCATACTTGCGCGGTTTAGGAGAACAATAAAGCCTCAACACATACTCCAACGTAAAGAAGAAAGTAAAAACATACTCCGACACTCGCAGATAAGGCCCGATAACAGCATCCCAACTCTTGATACTCTCGGCAACAACCACCAGAATACTCAAGACAATAAACCCTATCAACGCCACATCGAATAACTTTCCCATCGGTGTGTCACTCTCAAAAATAATCACATATATTTTATGCTTTAATTTCTCATCATGCAGTAAATTCTGCCACCTGTTCCAAATATGCTTCAAGAATGCCATAATTTTTTATAATAGAACGCAAATCATTCATAATTATAACAAATATTGCCCGATTTATGTCCTATTGGTCACTATTATTTTCACTATATTTGCACAAAACCAATAAAATAATAGCATGAAGAAACAACTTATGACAGGTCTGTTCACAGTCCTCGCCCTTACAGCAGGTGCGCAGACCTTCCAAGAATGGCGCAATCCGGAAATAAATGCGGTAAACCGTGCGCCGATGCACACGAACTACTTTGCTTTTGAAAATGCAGATGCAGCTAAGAAAGCGAACAAAAAACAATCAACCAACTACATGACTTTGAACGGAACCTGGAAGTTCAACTGGGTGAAGGATGCGGATTCCCGCCCCACTGATTTCTGGAAAACCGGTTTCAACGACAAAGGCTGGGATGACCTGCAAGTGCCCGCCGTATGGGAACTGAACGGATACGGTGATCCTATTTATGTGAACGTAGGCTATGCCTGGCGCAACCAGTTCCAGAACAACCCTCCCGAAGTGCCGACAGAAAACAACCACGTTGGTTCTTACCGACGTGAAATTGTAGTTCCTGCCTCATGGAATGGAAAAGATATTATCGCTCATTTCGGTTCGGTTACCTCTAACATGTATTTGTGGGTAAACGGACGTTATGTAGGCTACAGCGAGGACAGCAAACTGGAAGCCGAATTTGACCTGACTCCGTATTTAAAACCGGGTCAGAAGAATCTGATCGCTTTCCAAGTATTCCGCTGGTGCGACGGTAGTTACCTGGAAGACCAGGATTTCTTCCGCTACAGTGGTGTGGGACGTGACTGCTATCTATATGCCCGCAACAAAAAACGCATTCAAGATATCCGTGTAACTCCCGATTTGGACGCAGCTTATCAAAACGGTAGCCTGGCTATCAATCTGGATTTGAAAGGCAGTGGCAAAGTCGATTTGGAACTGGTGGATGCACAGGGCAAGCAAGTGGCAACCGCTACCGCCAACAAATCCGGTCTGGTAACGATGAACGTAGAAAACCCCAAAAAGTGGAGTGCCGAAACACCTTATTTATATACGTTGCGTGCCAGTATGCAGGGCAGCAATGAAGTAATTCCCGTCAAAGTAGGTTTCCGCAAGATTGAATTGAAAGGTGACCAGATCTTAGTTAACGGTAAAGCAGTCCTGTTCAAGGGGGCCGACCGCCACGAAATGGATCCGGACGGAGGATATGTAGTATCTCCCGAACGTATGCTACAGGATATCCAGATAATGAAGCAATTCAACCTGAACGCTGTACGTACCTGCCACTACCCGGATGACAACTTATGGTACGACTTATGTGACCAATACGGTATCTATGTCGTAGCCGAAGCCAATATAGAATCTCACGGCATGGGCTACGGCGAAAAGACTCTGGCCAAGAACCCCTCTTATAAGAAAGCCCATCTGGAACGTAACCAGCGCAATGTACAGCGCGGATTCAACCACCCAAGCATCATCTTCTGGTCATTGGGTAATGAAGCCGGCGACGGCCCCAACTTCGAACAATGCTATCAATGGATTAAAGCAGAAGACCCCAGCCGTGCCTGCCAATATGAACAAGCACGCCAGAAAGACCATACCGACATCTTCTGTCCGATGTATTATGGCTACGAAGGAATGGAAAAATACGGTCAACGTACCGATGCTACCAAACCATTGATTCAGTGTGAATATGCCCATGCAATGGGTAACTCGCAAGGTGGTTTCAAAGAATACTGGGATTTGATTCGCAAATATCCGAACCTGCAAGGTGGATTTATCTGGGACTTCGTTGACCAGTCCTGCCGTTGGAAAGGAAAAGACGGTGTGATGATTTACGCTTACGGTGGAGACTTCAACCGCTTTGACGCTTCTGACAACAACTTCTGTGACAATGGTTTGATCAGCCCCGACCGCGTTCCTAATCCGCACATGTATGAAGTAGGCTATTTCTATCAGAACATTTGGACTACTCCCGCCGATTTAAGCAAAGGGGAAGTAAATGTGTTCAATGAGAACTTCTTCCGTGACCTATCCGCCTACTATATGGAATGGCAAGTACTGAAAGATGGAAAAATAATCCGCACCGGACGCGTGGATGATTTAAAAATCGCTCCTCAGGAAACAGCCAAAATTACGTTGAATATCGGCAAGACCTGTACCTGCAAGGAATGGTTGCTGAACGTTTCCTACAAACTGAAAAACCGCGAAGGTTTGCTGCCTGCAGGTTTCACCGTCGCCAAGAATCAGTTGACACTGAATGATTACAAAGCACCGTCTATGGATTTGAAGAACGTGGAAACAACCAATGTAGCCACCGTTGTTCCGCAAATCATCGACAACCAATATCATTATCTGATCGTAAAAGGCAATAACTTCGTAGCCGAGTTCAACAAACAGAACGGTTACTTAAGCAAATATGCAGTGGACGGAACGGAAATGCTGAAAGAAGGCGCAGCCCTGACCCCTAACTTCTGGCGTGCCCCGACAGACAATGATATGGGAGCCGGCCTGCAAAACAAATATGCAGCATGGAAGAACCCGGGATTGAAACTGGTTTCCTTGAATTCCAAAACAGAAAATGACCAGATAGTAGTGAATGCGGAATATGACATGAAGAATGTTTCCGCCAAATTATATCTGACTTATGTCATCAACAACGAAGGAGCCATCAAAGTGACCCAAAAGATGACAGCCGACAAGAATGCCACAGTATCTCCGATGTTCCGCTTCGGTATGCAAATGCAGATGCCTAAGTGTTTTGAAACCGTAGAATATTATGGTCGTGGTCCGGTAGAAAACTACAGTGACCGCAACCACAGCACAGACTTGGGTATTTATCGCCAAAGTGTGGATGAACAATTCTATTCCTATATCCGTCCGCAGGAAACAGGAACCAAGACCGATATCCGTTGGTGGAAGCAACTGAATGCCGGTGGTAACGGACTGAAGGTGGTAGGTGATGCTCCATTCTCCGCATCTGCCTTGCATTATACCATCTGTTCACTGGATGATGGCGAACAAAAAGACCAGCGTCACTCGCCCGAAGTACAGAAAGCAGACCTGACCAACCTGATTATCGACAAGGCTCAGATGGGATTAGGTTGTGTAAACAGCTGGGGAGCTCTGCCGTTGCCTCAATATATGTTGCCTTACGGTGATTATGAATTTACTTTCATCCTGACTCCGGTAAAACATCAGATTGAAATAGAATAAGACAAGAATTTAAACGATAGAAACAGGGTGGCTGGATTTGGTTCTCAGCCACCCTATTCTATTCTCTCTGTTCTTCATAGCTACCGCCATCTACAATTTCCGATGCAACAAGTGTAACACAAGTAGCTGGCCTAATCATCTCCTTTCAAGATACATTTTCCACCTTTTTTCCCTTCAAATCCTTCATACACAACCAATACACTGAATATCAAACTATTACAATGAATCATTCTTATTCCAATCCTTCATAAATTCTTCATAAAGTTATATCCGTTCCCTTTGCATGAACCAACCACGGGAATCCATTCCGACAACCCATCGAATCTTTTTCCTTATTTTACCGTACCCGATTACAAACCTCGGTTGTATTACTCATAAAGAACAATTAAACACTAGTAAAATGAGACCAGACGGCTATTTGAAAACAGCGTGGATCATGACCATATTATTCAGCATCATCCTTCCGCTTCATTCACAAACACCCCGGCAATTCTCTATAGAATTAAAGGACAAACCACTTCCCGCTGCCCTTAAACTAATCGAAAAGGAAGGTGGAAAGAATATTATCTTCTCCTATAACGAAACTGAAAGTTACCGGGTTACAGCCTCCATCCGGCAAAAAACTGAACTTGAAGCCATCGGCACTGTCCTGAACGGCACTCCTTTCATTTGCAAAGAACGGGAAGAATACTTCGTCATACAGAAAAAGGGAAAGAATGTACCCACCACCGAAATACGAGGACAAGTAACCAATGAAAAGAATGAACCGCTGCCCTACTCCAATGTACTCTTATTGACCCCCGGCGATTCCACCTTTGTAAACGGATGTGTCACCCGTGAAGACGGAAGTTTCCTGATGATAGCGGAAGAAGGGAGACCTTACTTGATACGGGTTTCTTACATAGGCTATAAGACAGAAGTGCAACCTTACCACCCTACTCCTACGTTTCACCTGCTTCCCGACACCCAACTGATGCAGGAAGTCACCATCAGCGCCCGACGCCCCATGATAGAAGTGGGTCCCAACGGACTAAAAGCCAACGTGGCAGGAACTTCCCTGGCCCGAATGGGGTCTGCCGCAGAAATGTTGCCCCATCTTCCTTTCGTCACCGGCCGTAACGGCGAATACAATGTAATGGGATGTGGTTCTCCTGTAATCTATATAAATAATAAGAAGGTACGCGACATGACAGAACTGGAGCGTATCCGAGCCAACGAAATCTTATCCGCGGAAGTCATCACCACTCCCGGAGCCGAATATGCCTCGGACGTAGCAGCCGTCATCCGCCTCCACACCATCCGCCGGCGCGGACAAGGGTTGAGCGGCCATTTCAATACGACTTATTCACAAGGACATTCTGCCAACGCCAACGAATATATGGCATTAAATTATCGCACCGGCGGTCTGGATCTCTTTGTAAAAGGCTATCTGGCACAACAAAACTCGTATGGAAAAACCACAAATATGAACCGCATCAAGGGTTCCGCCATTTGGCAAACCAACAAAAATGATGTGCAAACCCATAAGAGCCAACGTTTTTCCGGTGAGCTGGGATTCAATTATGAACCGGATGAACACCATTCTTTCGGTCTGCGCTATATGCCCGAAACCGGAATAGGGAATGCAGACAGAAATTCATCCGGTAGAACCGTCACCAGACGTAACGATGAAGAAACCGACCGGATAAACTTTACTACAGCAGAACAAACACATACAGGTTGGGATCACGCGGCAAACGCCTACTACGCAGGAGAACTGGGCAAATGGAATATTGACTTCAACGCCGATTATCTATTCAAACGCTCGCATTCCGACCAGAACGCCATTAATAATGACGATGCAACCGTGCAAGCAGACAGTCGTATGCGCAGCTCCCTCTATGCCGCCAAGCTGGTAGTCAGTGCCCCTTTATGGAACGGACGTTTTTCATTCGGTACGGAAGAAACTTTTACCAACCGCCATGATATCTTTACCCAAAACGGTTTCTCTGCCGATGCCGACGACCACATCAAACAATCCGTATATGCCGCATTTGCTGACTATTCAAAATCCATCCGCCATTGGAAACTGAATATGGGAATACGTTATGAACATCAACAAACAGATTATTATGAAAAAGGAATAAGGATAGATGCACAAAGCCCTACCTATAATGATATTATTCCTGTATTGGCCGCCAGTTGGTCACACAATGGCAAAAGTTTCAGCCTCTCTTACCGGTTAAGGAAAAATAATCCCGACTATAGTTTATTGACCAATTCCATCCGCTATCGCAGCAAATATGAGTATTCTCAAGGAAACCCTTTGCTGAAAACACAAAAGACGCACCGTTTTTCGGCCAGTACCTCTTGGAATTGGCTCTATTTCTCAGCCTATTTCAGCCATATTCTCAATATGTATACCAATATAATTATGCCATACAAGGAAGATACACATCCGGGCGTCCTCTTATTTGCCACACAGACCATTCCTACAACCCATAATTACGGCATTAGTCTCAACGCCTCTCCCAAGCTAGGGTATTGGGAACCGCAACTCAATGTGAATATGGCTTTTTTGGATATGAATGCGAATAAAATAGGAATCACCGAACGCCGGAACCAACCCCGTTTCTATATCAGTCTGGACAACAACTTCAACCTTCCCAAAGGCTGGTTCTTCAATATAGAAGGATATCTCTCCACCGCTTCCCGGCAAGGATTTTTTGTAACGCGCACGGAAGGACAAATCAGTGCACGCTTATCCAAATCATTTTTAAATGAAACATTAAACATAGCACTTACCGCCAATGACATTCTTCATACCGGTTACTATCATTTCAATTTATACGGCATAAACGCTTATATGGAAAATCGGATTTACCGCGACTTCCAACGCTTCGGCCTCCAAGTATCCTATAAATTCAATGCCACCAAGAGCAAATATAAAGGAACCGGAGCCGGACAAAGTGAAAAGAATCGTCTGTAACCCCGGCGGAGAAAAGGAAATTTCCGTACCTTTGTTCACGGAAGACAAAGAAACATGCAGATTTTATTCAGGAGAAGAAACCATAAAGAAGAGCACTTCGAACGACTGTTCTCAGAGATGTACCCACGCCTCGTCCGTTTTGCCACCACCTTGATGGACAATACGGAAGAAGCCAAGGACATAGTAAGCGAAACCATGGAACAAGCCTGGAAGGAGTTCGACCAACTGAAGGAAAACACCCGTAGCGCTTGGCTCTATGCCGCCGTGCGTAACGGGTGTCTCAACCGTTTGAAGCATTTGAATGTGGAACAGCAACACATCGACCGCCTCACCGAAGCCACCCGTGCGGAAATGAATCAAGGTTATCGTGCACACGAGGCACTGTTGCAGCAAGCAGAAAACATAGCCCACAGTTTGCCCGAACCGACTTGCACCATCTTGCGAAGCTGCTATTGGGAGAAAAAAACATATCAACAGGTAGCCGAAGAACTGGGAATCAGCCCCGACACCGTGAAAAAACATATATCAAAAGCATTGCGGACTCTGCGCGAAGCGATGCTGGGAAAGGAGGAGAAACAATGAAAAAGGAGTTTTCAACAAATGACCACATCCATCCGGACAGCGGAAAGGATACCCATAACCAAAGCTCCCAAGAAAACGGGACTTGGAATGACCATCAATTGGAACAGCTCTTCGGTGAAGCATTGGGGGATACTCCCACCGCGGACGAAACCCGGAAAGCCTGGCAGACATTCATCCGTCGTCACCGTATCAGACACCAATCTATCCGCCGGATAATGATACTAGGTATAGCCGCCGCTGTCATCGCCTTGGCACTTGTATTCCAGCCTTTACTGCAACCTGAGCAGCAGGAAGTGGAAGTCTTCACTTCACTGGAAGTTCCTGAGGAAATTACTTTTCGGAAAGAAGGGAAAAGGATAATTGTAAACACCCCACCCGCTACCATTACCTCCGTTCAATTAAGCGACGGAAGCAAGGTATTGCTCAGCGCAAACAGCCGTCTGGAGTATCAGAAAGAGTTTACAGATACCATTCGCAGTGTCAAACTAAGCGGAGAAGCCCGTTTTGAAGTAGCCAAAGACGCTTCCCGCCCCTTTATAGTCTGCACCGAGCAACTACAAACACGAGTATTGGGAACGGTGTTCGATGTGAAAGCCTATCCCCGTTACTCGCCGGATGTCATCCTCTATCAAGGACGAGTGAATGTAAGTCATACCAAGCGCCGTCAAAGCCGGGAAATGCACCCTGGGGAACAAATATCCTTGGATAAACAAGGAAAACTCCAATTGAAAAGAGTCGATACGGAGAAGAGAAAAGGATGGGCGGAGAATAAATTTTCTTTTGACAATACCGACTTGAGGCAAGTCATGCAAGAAATAGGTTCATGGTATAACATCAGCATCGTATTCCGTTCACGTCCGTTGCTGGACGAACGCATCTATTTCCATATCAACCGCCAACTCCCGATGAATACCGTACTGGATGCGCTGAATGATTTGAAAATCGCACAGTTCACCATGAAAGAAGGAAAAATAATAGTGGAAACACCACAAGACAAGAAACGATAACATCAATGGGAGTTCAATAAACAAGCCTATATTTTCATCTGGAGATTAAAATATCAGCGTTCTTTTCATCTTCAGGTGAGAACCATTCGGTTTATCCCCCTGTGCTAAAGAACCTACAGCATTATCTCTTTTTCCAGTCCCCTCGTGTGAAATCGGGAATCTCCACCGGAACACTGCCCTGCCGCACGGAACGCTCGCTCAGTTCCGTAATGCAGGACCATTCGGCGGCATCATACACATCCTGATCCAACGGCAAACCGTTCCTCAAACAATGAATAAGCCGATAGTCCATGATATAATTCATTTCATTCGGCATATTCTTCCGCCGGGCCTCTTCTCCGATAACAGCTGTAAAAGGATGTTTATACTGCTCCATCATCCGCTCAAACTGCTCGCCGGACAAAGGCTCTTTTCCGTATTTATCCAGCATAAGACAGGGAACGGGATATTTCTGCATGAATCCCTTCGTGCCGCACACCGTCTGATGGCGGCTGTACGGGCGAGGAGTGGTCACATCATATTGCAACAAGATAGTTCTTCCTTTTGCGGTATGAATCAGCGTGGTATTCACATCCCCCATCTCATAATTCTGTGCCGCTTCTTCGGAGGATGCGCCAAACGCCTGTCCGGCATAAGCAGAAAGACCGGCCTGACGCGAGGACATGGAAACCAGATATTCCATACGGTCTCCCCGATGAATATTCATCCATTGGCAGACAGGACCCAAACCGTGAGTAGGATAAGGATTCCCCGTATGCTGCTGACTATAAAGCTTTATCCAGTGATTGTGATACCCACCCGCCTTTTCATCTGCAAAATAATGCTTGCGCAAGTCATGTATGTATGCCCCCTCGGCATGAGTGATCTCTCCCAACACCCCCTGCTGCACCATGTTCAATGTAGTCAAGGCAAACGCATCGTAACAACAGTTCTCCAGCATCATGCAATGACGGCGGGTTTCTTCGGCTGTATCCACCAAACGCCAGCAATCGGCCACACTCATGGCGGCAGGAACCTCCAAAGCGACATGGCGTCCCTGCTGCAAAGCATAAACCGCAATCTCGGTATGAGTCAGCCAGTCTGTACAAATATAAACAAGATCTATCTCTTTACATTCGCACATCCTGCGCCACATCCCCTCTTCCGAATAGTTCTCAGCCTTGGGGCGGCCGGACTCCTGCAAAATCCGCTCTGCACGCTCTATGTTTTCCTTCCGCAAATCACAAAGCGCTTTCACCTCAATGCCTTCCAGGTGCATATATCTCTCGAGTGCAAGAATGCCCCTGTTTCCTAATCCGACAAAACCGATCCGAACTACGGGGATGGCAGGGCAGGTTAAATTAAGTACGTTGGGTCGTTTCATGGACTGCTTTATTTTTCTGACAAAGATAAAGAGAAAATTCGAGAATGGGAGCGGATTGGAGCAAGAAGGTCGTAAACAAGGGATTTAGAGAGAATCGAATTGCGATATCGAAGCCAAACCGAAGCCATCGAAAAGCCAACTGAAACCGGGTGACAACTATGTTACCGCCGAGAAAGTTCGCAATGCCTATTTAGGTTTGGGCATGAACCACGAGACGCAGGTCGGTAAACTTAAAAGCCTGCGCAGCTATTGGAAATACTGCGTCGTTTACAAACACCTCGCGGAGTTCGTCGAAAAGCGGTACAAGGCCAGTGGTATTGCGCTGAAAGAGCTTACTCCGGCATTCATCACCGACTTCGAGTTGTTCCTCAAAGTGGAAAAGAACCACTGCAATAACACGATCTGGTCGTATACAGAGGAATAAAAATTTAAGTAAAAAACAGCCGTATAAAACGGCTGTTCTTATTTGTATCTTGAACAAATATCTTGTTGTTTAGCGGACAGATATATCTTTCCTATACTCTGACGGTGTTGTCTTCATCCTCTTTTGCACATACCGACTGAAATAAGAAACAGAGGAGAAATTCATTCGTTCGGCAATCGTAGTTAAAGACAACTCTTTTTGTCGAAGCAAGCGGGTAATCTCTTGAAGAGTAAAACGGTCAATCCAATAAGTGGCAGGTTTGCCGCTTACCTTTTTACATATCTCCGACAGATAATGAGGTGTTATGCAAAGCCGGGATGCATAAAAATCGAGATCTCGATTTCGAATATATTCGCCGTTATATAACAGTTCTATGAAATTTCGCAGTAAGACCGTAATACGCTCCGATACCTGCATGGTATTCTGACTGCGTGCATGAATATCATAAAGGTCGAGGATGTGCGCCGTAAGCAGGCTTCCCATCAATTCTTCCCAAAACAGATGCTCTTTATCTTTCAGACGTTGCCGGATACAGCGCATTGCCTGCTCGCATACTTGAAAATCATGAGAGGAAAGTTTCATGACCGGATTCTGCAAGAGTGATAGATACCCAATAATGCCGTAATTGCTGCGAATAGCAATCGAGGAAACGAACGCATCCGAAAGGTTCATCAGGATACCTTGAAAGTCTTCGGAGTCCGAAAATTCCGATACGAGTGTGGCGTTGGGCAGAATTACATAATCCCCGGCCGCGATGTTATAACGGGTATCCTGAAACGTGAAACCCATATTTCCTCCGCTGCAAAGAATATGGATTACTCTTCCTGCATATCGTAAAGCATTAAATTCCTGCAATGTATCAGCAAAAATAATCCCGTCGAAGTCTGTATGTGTCATTTCTCTTTCATTTCCTGCAAAAATAACGAAAAACCACGAATAGTGAAAATTCTTCCCCGAATAATGAAACAATAAAATGATAGGTACCCTGTAACTTTGCATCAGAATTAAAAACCATAAAGGATATGAAAAATGTAAGATTAAGCAATGGAGTAATGATGCCTGCTATCGGGTTCGGTGTCTTTCAGATTCCTGAAAACGAAACGGAACGAGCCGTAAATGATGCTATCGAGATCGGTTATCGGAAATTCGATACGGCCGCTGCTTATTTCAACGAGGAACAGTTGGGAAATGCCATCCGGCAAAGCGGCATTAAACGAGAGGAGTTTTTCATAACCACCAAATTGTGGGTGCAGGACTACGAATACGACGATGCTCTGCGCGCTTTCGACCTCTCGATGAAAAAACTCGGGTTGGACTACCTCGACCTCTACTTGATGCACAAACCCTACGGGAATTACTATGCCGCATGGCGGGCGATGGAGCGGCTCTATAAAGAGGGACGCATCCGGGCTATCGGGGTTACGAGTTTCTCTAATGAACGCCTACAAGACCTTTTCTTGCATAACGAAATAAAACCCGTCGTAAACCAGCTTGAAACGCATCCGTTTTTCCAGCAGCAGGCTGCCAATGCTTTCTTACAGCAGGAAGGCATCCAGCACGAAGCATGGGCGCCTTTTGCTGAAGGGCAGAATGACATATTCAATCATCCTACATTGAAAGCGATAGCAGAGCAACACGATAAGGGGGTCGGAGCCGTGATTCTTCGCTGGCTGAACCAGCGCAACATCGTAGTTATCCCGAAATCCGTACATAAGGAACGGATGATCGAGAACTTCAATATTCTCGATTTTACGCTGTCCAAAGAGGAAATGGATGCCATCGCCCTGCTGGAGACAGGGAAAAGTCCTATCTACGATGACATGGATTTACTTACGGTAAAAGGTATCGGGTTGCACAAAATCCATGAATGATTTCAAAAAACAAATAGAATATTAACCCTTAAAACAGAATCATATGCAGACTGTAAAATTGAACAACAGCATCGAAATGCCGGTATTAGGATATGGTGTATTTCAAGTATCGCCCGAAGAGTGCGAGCGTTGCGTACTCGATGCCATCGACGCGGGTTATCGGTTGATAGACACGGCGCAGGCGTATTATAACGAAGAGGGCGTGGGTAATGCCGTCGCAAAATGTGGCGTGTCCCGTGATGAACTTTTTCTCACGACCAAAGTGTGGATTACCAATGCCGGAGAGGAAAAGGCAACCCGCAGCATCGACGAATCGCTCCGTAAGTTGCGCACCGATTACATCGACCTGCTGCTTATCCATCAGCCGTTTAGCGACTATCCGGGAACATGGCGGGCGATGGAGAAAGCGGTAAAGGCCGGAAAAGTCCGTGCCATTGGGCTATCGAATTTCTATCCCGACCGCTTCGTGGATATGGCCGAATGTGCCGAAATAAAACCTGCCGTAAACCAACTAAAAACCAATGTATTCAGTCAGCAGTGGGATGCTGAAGCTGAAATGAAGCCCTATGATACACGTATCATGGCTTGGGCCCCACTGGCACAAGGCGATCCCGACCTTCTGACCAATCCCATACTGACGGCTTTGGCCGAACGATACAATAAAACGGTACAGCAAGTCGCCCTGCGTTACTTGGTGCAACGCGGCATCATCGCCATCCCGAAAAGCACGCATATCGAGCGAATGAAACAAAATCTGGATGTATTCGATTTCACACTTACACCGGAAGATATGGAAAGTATCCGTCCGCTCGACAAACCTGCCGACTTCCGCTGGTCGCACCGTAATCCCGAACTCGTAAAATTCCTTCTGAATTACGACAAGCAATTTAACCCTAATAACAAATAATAACCCATGTATAAGTCATTGAACAACAAAGTCGCTCTTGTAACCGGAGCCGGGACGGGCATCGGAAGAGCTATTGCCCAACGTCTGGCCGATGAAGGTGCTAACGTATTGATTGTAGGCCGCACGGAAACGACACTTGTCGAAACGGCTGCTTACAGTGATAAAATCTCCTATCTTGCCATCGACCTCGAATCGGAAGACGGGATACGCACTATCATCCGTACTGTCGGAGAACGGTACGGTCGTCTCGACATTCTTGTCAATAATGCCGGATGGGCACCCGTCACCCCGTTTGCAACGATGAAAATCGACGAATACGACAAGGTATTCGCCATCAACGTGCGTGCCGTTGTCATGCTGACACAGGCCTGCCTGCCGATGATAAAGGCAGCAAAAGGCAATATCCTGAATGTCACGACAACTATGACAACCAATCCTATCGCGACGATGGCGAACTATGCCGCCTCGAAAGCTGCCGTCTATACCATGACACGTGCATGGGCGAAAGAGTTGGCAAAAGACGGCGTGCGTGTCAATTCACTCGGCGTGGGGCCCATCGAAACCCCTATTTACGGCAAGACCGAGCTTTCGGACGAGGCCGCGAAAGCCCACAAGGATATGGTAACGAAGAGCGTGCCTCTCGGTAGAATGGGACAGCCCGAAGAGGTTGCCGCCGTCGTCGCTTTCCTGACGAGAGACGAAGCCAGCTTCGTAACCGGAGCCGACTATAAAGTGGACGGTGGTGTAGGTGCATAAAACAAATAACAATAAAAAGAATGAATATGAAAAATGTATTGATTATCAGCGGCCATACAAACCTTGCCGCATCTGTAGCCAATAAAACGATTCTCGAAACCCTGAACGAACGGCTGCCGGAAGCCGAAATCGTAAAGCTGGATGAACTCTATCCCGATTTCAAAATCGACGTGGAAGCCGAACAGCAGAAATTGCTCCGGGCAGACATCATCGTATTGCAGTTCCCCCTTTTCTGGTACTCCGCACCCTCCATATTGGAACGCTGGATGGAAGAGACTTTCCGTCACGGATTCTCGCACGGAAGTACCGGAGACAAACTCAAAGGCAAGAAACTCGTTCTCTCTTTCACAACGGGAGCACCCGAAGCATTGTATAGCCACAAGGGGGCGATGGGCTACACCATAGACGAATTTTTAGCTTGCTACAAAGCAACCTGCCGACTGACGCACATGGAGTATAGCGGCAGTGTTTATACCTGCGGCGTAAGTTACGGCAACCGTACCACACCGGAACTTATCGAGCAACAAAGAAATATATCAGTAGCGCACACCGAACGTCTTATCGAATTACTCGAAACGCTCTAATGCTTGAAGACAGACTACATAATTTCGATGATATAGTATTCAGTTGCTTCCTACCCGATGACTGGCTGAATGAATTTCGTATGCCGCAACACGTACTCGTGTATGTTTATGCTGGTTTTCTAATAAAACGAACATTTATGATACATCATACCATGCGGATCGTTTGGTGGAATCCGCCACCCAAACCGTCACGGAAGAACTGTTCCGCTACTTCGGCAATACACTCCGCATCCTCTGCGACGAAGACGTTCAACAGTAAACATAAGCCTTTTTATCCATACAACTAAGGTCTTTATTCCTATTATCTTCTATAGTCTTCCGGTGCAGACCGTACAGTCCACTGTAGCAGACCGTACAGTCCATTACGGCAGACTCTACAGTCCATTACAATGGACTGTAGAAGGTTTCAGTATAAAAGCCCTTAATCATCCGGAAGAAAACACTTAGCCAAAGAGAAGATGGCACTTAAGAACCGCTTTATAACCAGACAGGTCCCTTTTCCGGGAAAAAACAAAGAGGATGTGTCCGGGCCGAAGTGACAGCCACAGGACACATCCTCTGTTTTCTAATGAGAACAGTACAAACTGTGCTTAAATAATAGAAGTACGCTTGGTAAATTCTATAATTTCAGGAATATAACCGAATGCCAGACCGGTCACCGTATCGGCACAACCATAATAAACGGCTACCCGTCCCGTTGCCGGATCATGCAAAGCCGCACAAGGGAAGCATACATTGGGCACATCACCCATACATTCGTAAGGTTCACGCGGAGAGAGGAGATAAGGTCCCGAACGGAACTTCACCTTCCAAGGCTCGTCCAAATCAAGCAATGCCGATCCAAAGGCATAGACATAACCATTGCAGGAACGAAGCACACCGTGGTAGAACAACAACCAGCCTTCACTGGTTTCGATAGGAATAGGGCCGGCACCTATTTTCAAGCACTGCCATGCACTCTGTTCAAAAGGCGCAGGCGACATGACATGCCGATGGCGTCCCCAAAACTCCAAGTCGGGCGACTCGCTATAATAAATATCTCCGAAAGGAGTATGCCCGTTGTCACTGGGACGGCTCAACATGGCAAAATTACCATTAATCTTGCGAGGGAACAGCACGCCATTACGGTTGAAAGGCAGGAAAGCATTCTCCACCTGGTGGAACGTCTTGAAATCCGTAGTCCATGCCACGCCGATGGTGGGCTGGCCCTTATATCCGTTACACCAAGTCACATAGTAACGGTCATCGATAAAGCAGACACGCGGGTCATAACCATATACCCATTCACCTATCTCGGGAATATCACACTGGAACTGCAACTTCTCCGGATTGATGTCCCAATGAACGGCATCCTTGCTGAATCCCACATGAAGCGCCATCCGGCGGTTTGTATCATCACAACGGAACACTCCGGCATACCCTTCGCCGAAAGGTACTACCGCACTATTGAATATACTATTGGATGTAGGCAGCAAATCACGGGGAATGATAGGATTCGCACTACATCTCCACATTACATTTTTACAACCTTCGGGACGCTCCTCCCACGGCATACCGGGCAACGGATTGCCCGCAATCTTCAATTCACTCATATTCTCTTTTTTGTTAGGTTAATAGTTTTTCTCTATTTCTTGTCTTCGTGTGTGAAGGGTACAAACCAGGTCATCAGAAAGGCCGGAATGGTAGCCACCAGCACAAAGATGAAAAACAGTTTATAGCCCAGCCAGTCGCTGACATATCCGGACATCATACCGGGCAACATGACACCCAGATTCATGATACCCGATGCAAAAGCATAATGCGCCATCTGATGAGGACCGGCAGCCACTTGCTGCATCATGAACAAGGTAAGCCCCACAAAGCCGAAGCCATATCCGAAATACTCCAGCACAATGGCCCCTCCGATAAGGGGCGCACTCTGCGGCTGGAAAATGGCAAGCAGCGTGTAAGCCATAAAAGGCAGATTGAACACACAACACAAGGAGAACAAAGTCTTTTTCAATCCACGTGCGGAAATATAATATCCACCCAGCAATGAACCGAGTACGAAAGCTGCCGCTCCGAAGGTTCCATAATAAATACCAATCTCCTGTTCTGTCAATCCCAAGCCACCCACATCACGACCGGCTTTCAGGAACAAAGGTACAATTTTCATCACAAACCCTTCGGCAAAACGATATAAAATAATAAAGCAAATATAGTAAACAATATGCTTTTTCGTAAAGAAGTTCCGGATGACATTCCATAACTCGGTCATACTCTGCGAAAAAGAGGTGACCGAATGGGCGTGCTTGCCCGAAGGTAACATACGGGTATGATAAATTCCCAAGGCGAACATCACTACTCCGAGGATAATCATAATGACCGTCCAGGAATAAAGTACCGCATCTTCTGCAGGCCCTTCGTATTCATCTTTCAGAAAACCGGCCAGATAGACCAGCAAGCCTGTACCGATAATCTTCGCCACATTATAAAAAGCTCCCTGCCAACCTATATATTTAGCTTGTTCCTGCGCATTCAACTCGTCCATATATACTCCGTCACAGGCCACATCGTGCGTTGCTCCGCTAAAAGCGACAATAGCGAACAAGGCAATAGTGACCGCAAAGAAAGACGGAAGATGAAGCGACAAAGCGATCAACCCGAAAGTAACTCCCGACACCATCTGAGTGAGGACAACAAAGAATTTCTTGGTACGGTACATCTCCAGCAACGGACTCCAAAGGGGTTTCAGTGTCCAAGGAAGCATGATAAGGGAAGTCCAGAAGGCTATTTTCGCATCACTGACTCCCAGACCTTTGTACATCAGTACGGCTACCATATTGAGGACAACAAAAGGGAGCCCCATACCAAAATAAGCGGTGGGAACCCAGAAAATAGGACTACGGCGTCTGGACGGAGTTGGGGTTTCGGTTGTTTTCATTTATATCTAAGTTTTAAGGTTGTTGAATTCGGCTATAACCGAAGATAACTTCATCTCCTTCTGAGAGGGGATGAAGTTACCTTTCGGAATCTATTAATGCAATAGGACGAAGCATTTGGTAAATCAGTCAGTTACAGGAATAAAGCTTACCGCTTGTCCACCACCTTTTGCCATGACTACAGACAAGGTATCGGCTGCTGTCACCTCTCTGTCCTTAATCTGATAAGAAGTAGGATTTGTTTTCCAGTCGGCATCTTCTCCATCAGCATAAATCACCGCATGGTATTTTTTATCTTTTTCAAGGAAATCCAAAGGAATGGTCAGCGTACGTGCTTCCTCATTGGTCGTAGCTCCTAAGAAATAATTATCTTTCGCTTTCCGTACTACGGCTACAAACTCTCCCGGTTCGCCCTGCAAGGCTTCAGACCAGTCACAGTCCGCATCAAAATCCCGGAAGAACTGGAAAGCAGGATGCCCTTCATAATTCTCAATCATATCCGATGCCATTTGCAATGGAGAATAAATGATTACCCAATTGGCAATCTGCTTTGCCAAGGTGGTATTCACACGGCTGTTTCCTTTATCCAAGTCATTCCATTTCTTGCGACGGGGAGAATTGCGTGTCTTTTCATAAAGAATATCAAAAGTACCCGGCGTATAATCCATCGGACCGCCCAGCAAGCGGGTAAACGGCAATAACTCGTGATGCTCGGGAGGATTACCTTCACTCCATCCGTTCCACTCCATACCGCGGGCGCCTTCCCGTGTCATCATATTGGGGTAAGTACGACGAATTCCTGTATCTTTGATAGGTTCGTGGGCATTAACGGTTGTATGATAACCGGCGGCAGTCTGCACCACCTTGCGGTAATGGCGTACATTGAACTGTCCATGATGGCTATGACCGCCCGGCAGTCCTCCGGCATAACCGGTCTTCACGCTGTGCACTCCCAAGTCGGCATACCATTTGTAAGCATTGTCCAACTGGCGTTCGTAATTAAAGATATTGCCACCTGTTTCGTGGTGACCGATTATTTCAATCCCTTTCTCCTTGGCATAACGTGCCACCTCTGCCATATCAAAATCGGCGTAGGGTTTGGTATAGTCAAAAGTCTGCATACCGCCCCAACTTTCCCAGCCTTCATTCCATCCCTCGAACATTACCGCTTCTATGTTATTGGCAGCAGCAAAGTCTATATAACGTTTGGCATTAGCGGTGGTGGCGCCGTGGCGTTCATCCATCGTCCACGTTTCGACTCCCAGATGCATTCCCCACCAGATACCTACGTATTTCATAGGACGTATCCAGCTCAAATCCCCCTCCAGCACACAAGGCTCATTCAGATTCAGTATCAGGCCGGAGTTTATCAGACCTACCGCTTTGGGAGCTATCTGAATACTGCGCCACGGAGTCACGAAAGTCCCTCCGGCAAAACGGGCTTTCACCCCATCGGGCCAGGAAGCCAGTTCCGATTTGAAGTGACAACCTTCGGTATGCTTCAAAGTCATTTCGGGGAAATCGGTCAAAGCTGCTTCGTGGATACTGGCATATACCCCGTTATCTGTTTTGAAAGTCATCGGGGTATTGGCATTATCCACCTTGCTGACGGGCAGGGTGCGATACAGCAATTCGTAGGTTTCAAAACTGGCGGGAATAGACCATGACTTGCCGTCTTGTGCCAAATTAAATGAAGTGAGCTCATCCATTACGAACACACTGTCCACTTGGGGTACTTGATATTCATAGCGGAAGCCCAGACCGTCATCGAACACGCGGAAACGGAGGGTCAGCTGTGTATTTGCCTGGTCTTTCAAACGCACGGCCATTTCGTTATAATGGTTCCGGATTGATTTATTTTCTCCCCAAGGTTGGGTCCAAGTTTCATCCTTTGTGGTGTACTCGGTACTTTCTATCAGAAAACCTTTGGAAAGATTTACCCCGTCACGGCCTTCAAAGCCCATAACGGAGGGGGTGATGAATGGATTCCCTCCTACAGAAACTCCGTAGGTCATCTCTCCCGCTTCATTGAGATTGAATACTAATTTTATATTGCCATCCGGCGATGTCAATTCTGTGGGGCGAGAACACCCACAAAACACGACTAACAAAAATAATACATAGTAACTGTATGCCTTCATAATATTAAATTGGATTAATGATACAAATATAAAACAATTAAATAAGGTATTACACTTATCGAAGGAGGAAAATTATTTTAAATGGGAGAGGGAATGATAAGCTTATTTGTACTGACAGCATTAATTTTGTACTTTTGTCACATATAACAAAGTGCAAATGAATATAAATCAGAATTATAGAGAAGCAGTAAAGGCCATAAAAGAAGCTATCTTACGAAGCCAGTACCGTGCAGCCGCATCAGTAAATAAGGAACAATTATCTCTTTATTACGGCATCGGGCATTACGTGTCGGAAAATTCCCGTACAGGCTTTTGGGGGAAAGGTGCCATTGAACAAATATCTTCTCTGTTACAAAAAGAATTGCCGGGGCTGAGGGGATTTTCAGCAACAAGTATAAGAAATATGCGTATTTTTTATGAAGAGTGGGATAAGGTTTTAAATCATCCGCCATTGGCTGATGATTTGGTGTTGAATGAAAAATTGCTTCTTGTAGCAATTCATCAGCCAGTGGCGGATGAATTTAATTGGTCAGACTTCTTTTCAATCGGCTTTAGTCACCATACCGAAATAATATCCAAAGCCAAGACTTTAGAAGCAAGACTATTCTATATACATGAGTGCGCCATTCGCTATTGGAGTAAATACACGTTAAGGGATTACTTAAAAGCAGATCTATACAGCCATCGGGGAACTTTACCCAACAATTTTGCACAAACATTGCCTGATACTAAGCAAGCGCTAAAAGCTGTTTGTTCATTCAAAGATGAATACTTGCTTGATTTCATCAATGTGGAGGAACTGAATGAGCAGGAAGAAGACTTAGACGAAAAAATAGTAAAAAAGGCAATTGTTGCCAATGTGAAGAAGTTTATTATGACCTTCGGACAAGATTTCAGCTTTATAGGCAATCAATATCGCATAGAGGTTGCAGGAGAAGAAATGTTTATTGATTTGCTCTTTTTCAATCGGGAGCTTAACTCCTTAGTCGCAGTTGAGCTTAAATCCGGAAAATTCCGCACTTCTTATTTGGGGCAGTTGAATACTTATCTATCCGCTTTAGATACATATATCAGAAAACCGCACGAAAACCCTTCTATCGGAATAATTCTTTGCAAAGAAATGAACCAAACCTTTGTAGAGTTTGCCGTTCGTGATTATAACAAGCCGATGGGAGTTGCCACTTACCGTGCATCTAAAGATATGCCGGAACGACTTCGTAACGCTCTGCCAAACATTGAAGATTTGAAAAAGTTATTGTAATACAAACGCCGATAAAGCCCTTTTAAAGACTCTACCGGCGTAAGTTCACCTATTAAAAAAATCAGAATTCCAAGTCAGCCAACTGAGGATTATGATCGGAAAGCAAAGCTTCCGGTACTTCAGCCGGTATCTCACAGTTCTTTACCAGAACTTGCGGAGTGACAAAGATGAAATCAATCTTTTCACAATCCTCGGCCGGAATACGGGCAAAATCATGAAAAGTATAATCAACGCCGGTCACACGGGCAGCCGTCTTATAAGCATCCTTCATCACAAACTCGTTGGTAGTGATCGTTTCGTATGCATCGCTCGCATCGGTCACATTAAAGTCACCCGTAACCACTGCGGGGCGTTCGCCTACGATCTCTTTTATCTTACGGATAATGAGCAATGCGCTTTGACGGCGAGCCTCTTCACCTACATGGTCAAAATGAGTATTGACAGCCATGAATATCTTTCCGGTGGCCTTGTCTTTAAATTTCGCCCACGTGGCAATACGGACACAAACCGCATCCCATCCCATCATTCCTACGCTATCGGGATTTTCGGCCAACCAGAAAGTATTGGAGTCCAACACCTCATATTTGTCCTTACGATAGAATAGCGGCGCATATTCACCTGCTGTCTTCCCGTCATCACGTCCCACGCCGATACCATCGTATTCGGGCAAGCCTGCACGAAGATCCTGAAACTGGTTATGCAAAACTTCCTGCATACCGACAATATCCAGTTCACGGTCCTTAATAAACTGGCACACACGGTCTTTCCGATATTGCCAATTGTTCAAACTGTCTTGCGGATTGTCATAACGGACATTAAAAGTAGCCCAACGAACGTCGGTCTTCTTCTCTTCCGCACAGCCGCCCAATAACAGGACGGCTGCCAATAAAAATAGAATTTGCTTCATTTTGTTTCTTTTTATGTTCCCTAGGATACAAAGATAGCAATTTCTATCGGAAATTATTCGGAGTATGCCACTGACCTTTATCATTCATCGTATCGGCCACATCCCACCATACACGGCTACCCTGGTTCACATTGCCCGGTTTATTAGGGTTACGGGACTCGCTGTTAGGATAGTTGATGCGTTTGATAAGCTTGCCGGACGCCACTTCTCCATTGGAATTGTTTCCATTAACCGGAGCCAGCAGATAACGCGGATAGTCGGTACGACGCACTTCTGCCCATCCTTCATTTCCATTCGGGAAAACGGCAATCCACTTCTGAGTAATAATCTGTTCCAATTGTTCTTCCTTACTACCACCGGCAAATGCTTTTACGCCATCCAGATGACTGATGTATTCATTGGCCTTGTCCGCATCAATTTCATAATAATCCATAGATGCCTTGATACCTTTCAAATAAAGAGCTTCAGCAGTTTCATCCACCAATGACGGCCAGCGCAATGCTGCTTCCGCTTTCAGGAACAAACTTTCAGAATACCCCATCCAGACTATTTCACGGGCCAGATTCCACCAATAATCCTTGTTCATGGCATCAGATGACAGAATACAACGGTTGGCAGAGTATCTGTTCAGATAAGAGCCGCCTACATTGGTTTCTCCATTCATCACCCCGTTGAAATCTCTCTTCAGATTCTCTGTGGGAAGCGGACTGGTAGTCAACGAATCAAACGGAGTAGGACGGAACCATAAAACTTCACAACGAGGGTCGAGATAACAATTCTCTGAATTCTCATTGAAAGTAACGGCATCGGCTGCCGCACCTTCTTTCAAGGCCTGATTCTTATAGGCCCGTTCCATTTCTTTCGACAATACAGCATTGCCGGTCCAGCTGAACAACAATGCGTATATATTTTCATTACCGCCGGCGATATACTGACGTTTTGGAGTCTGCTTCATATTGTCATCCTGGCTTTGCATCAGACCGGCCGGATCTGTCAAAGCTGCTTTTGCCTGAGTCTGGGCCAATTCCGGATTTACATTGGATACACGCAAAGCAAGGCGCAAACGCAGTGTGTTGGCAAAACGACGCCATTTGTCCACATCACCTCCATAGCATTTGTCATTGTCACCTAAATCATACTGACTGACAGCAGGAAGATTTTCCTGGTGCAACTCTGTTATAGCCTGATCCAACAGCTGGAAAAGGATATTATAGACCTCTTTCTGAGGCGTATAAGACACATTTTCTTCCGGCGGCATAGCTCCCTTCACATAATAAGCGACGGGAATATCTCCGTAAGTATCTGTCTGCATGGACAACAAGAAAGCATAATAAATGCGGGTAATATAGAATGCCGTATGATAATAATCCTTATTACAGAAATAGAATGTCTTGACCAACTGACTGTATTCCGAAGTGCTGCGGTCATCATAGAAATGCTTCCATCGGCTGGCCGACCATCCATCCGTATAAGAATAGGTAGGCGCCTGATTCACAAAGCCGCTGACATTGTTTCCCCAATAACCGGCATAGATATCATGAGTCAGATTGGTCGTTGTCTGATAATCATTGTAAAGACCTTCGTAGGTGAAATTGGCAAAAATACTTCCGATAGCGCCTTCCATCCCTTTCAAACTTGCCATGGCATTGTCTGTCAAGGTGTAATCAATGTCTATTCCATCGGCCGATACATTCTCAACAGTCGGGTCGTAAATCGGTGCGTAAGGATTTGTATTCAATTCCTCAAAATCATGGCATCCGGCCAGAGCCAGCAATGAGCATAAGGCTACGGATTTATATAATTTGATTTTCATAATCAGTTTTTCCTTTTAATTAATTAGAAACCTAAGTTGATAGAAATACCGAAAGTACGTGTAAACGGCAACGATGCATAGTCAATGGCTTGTGAGAACATCGTAGTGTCATAGCCGCCTTCGGGGCTTGTACCCGGCGTGTGCTTCATCAGATAACACAAGTTACGTGCTACAAATGAAACATTCAGCGAGTTGACAGGAGTCTTCTTCAGCATAGATGAAGGGAATGAATAGCCGATTGACAATTCTTTCAGTTTAATGAATGAAGCATCGTAGATGAAATCCTCAGCCTGCAATGAGCCGTAGTATTCTGAGGCGGAAACCTGTTTTGTATTCACCTCGCCTGATTCTGTCACACCGGGGAATACCATCATATAGTTGTTTTCCTCACCACGGTTCAAGGTACGCTTAGCCAAACCGTTTCCGGTAGCCAGCATCTCGGAATAAGAGAAGATATCACCACCGAATTTCATATCAAACAGTGCAGACAGTGTAATCCCTTTATAAGTAAAGGTAGGAGATACAGACATGGTCAGCTTAGGTTGGATATTACCGATAGGTTTGTTCACATATTCAGACTCATTGGTCACAGTCATGGGCAAACCATTTTCATTTACGATAATATCACCGTTTTCATTGCGCTTATAAAGCGATGTAGCATAAATCTCGCCTAATTTGTGTCCGGCGCGTGTACCTACTTTTACAGGGAAGTTTCCATCACCGTTAAAGAACATATAGTTCACATTTTCTTCCGGAGCCAGTTCTTTCACTTTCGATACGTTGTGAGCCATATTCACATTCAAATCAAAAGCGAAATCCTTTGTTTCTACCAGAGTGGAATACAACATAAATTCTACACCTTGATTGGTTACCATACCTGCGTTTACCCATTGGCCACCACTCCAGGGAGCTGCTGCGGGCACTTTCATAATCTGGTTCTTTGTTTTGCTGTAATAGTAAGTAAAGTCAAAGCCCAGACGGTTGTTCAAGAACTTCATGTCCAGACCTGCTTCATAAGAGGTCGCGATTTCAGGCTTCAACTGATCGTTCATCTTCACATTATCCTTGGTCGGAGTCAATACACCATTATCGAATTTGAAAGAGTAGGTGTTGTATAACTGATAAGGGCTTGTGTCCTTACCTACCTGTGCGGCAGACAGACGTGCCTTGGCAAATGTCACCCAGCTTGGCAACGGTTTGTCGATGGAGCGCAAAAAGTCGGAAACTACGAAACTGAGGTTGGCAGACGGATAGAAGAAAGAATTGTTACCTGACGGAAGAGTGGATGACCAGTCGTTACGAGCTGTCAAATCCAAAGACAGATATTCCTTCCATGCCATCTGCACAGAGCCGAACACTGAGTTCATGGCACGCTTGTAACCATCCTCACTACCGGTTCTCAGCAAATTGGCCGCATTCAGCATCCAATTACCTTTATCCACCATATTACCTACGCCCACACCCAAAGTTTCCGAACGCTGGTACATAAAGTTACCACCGACATTGAAGCCCAGACGGAAGTTATCAGTCAACTGACGGTCACCCATCAAAATGACTTCAGCATTTGACTCGAAGAAGTTTTCTTCACTACGGTCCATTGAGTCATTCGTAATCATGGAAGTATTGGCTTCTCCATTGATACCATCACCCGCATTGGTGCTTTGCACTCTGGTGCGGTAGTAGTCAAAAGCGTATTTGGCAGACAGATGCAGCCAATCTGTGAAATTGATTTTCATGCTATAATATCCGAAAGCACGCCAGCGTTCATCTGAATTCTGACGCTGATGCAATACATAATAAGGATTACGGATACTGGCAGTAGGTCCTGTCCAGTTCACATGCGCATGAGTTTCATCAGAATATTGTTTCAAGTCATCCAGACAGACGTTGTTAGGGATTCTCATCAACTGGGAAATAGCACCGTAATCACCATACAGTGGACGGTTATCGGCTTTTGTACGTGAAAGAGAAATCTTTCCGTCCATAGACACCCATTTGTTCAATTCCGTTCCTGCATTCAGGTCGGCATTCACACGGCTCAAACTTTCAGTGGGGAATACACCGTCATTATCTGAGTATCCGAAAGAAGTACGGAAATGTGATTTCTCTGTACCGTTGCTGATAGATACGTTATGCGTATGCGAGAAACCGGTATCAAAATAATCTTTCAACTTATCCCCATAGTTAGAGTAAGCGTAAGTTTCTCCGTTCCAAGCCTCTTTCATGCTTCCATCCAATACCGGGCCCCAGCTTCCGCTATCCGTTTTGTCATACACCGCAGTCTTGGCATCTTTTGTATCAATATGTCCTTGTCCGTAACGGCGTTGCATATCCAATGTCTCGCCGATAGCTGTCCAAGTGAAGTTACCACTATAACGGATTCCGAAACCATCTTTCTTACTGCCTTTCTTTGTCGTAATCAAGATAACGCCATTACCTGCACGCGAACCGTAAAGAGCAGCCGCATTCGGACCTTTCAATACCGAAATGCTCTCGATGTCATCCGGATTAATGTCCATGGAAGCGCTACCACGGTCCACACCACCATAACGAGATGCGTCGGATGTAGTGTTGTCGCTGAAAGGAACGCCATCCACAATCCATAACGGCTGGTTGTTATCGGTAAGAGAAGAGTTACCACGAATGGTGATTTTCGTAGAACCACCTAAACCTGTAGCCGAAGTATTCATCTGAAGACCTGCCACCTTACCTTGCAAGGCACTGGTCACAGACGGGTCACCTGTCTTGTTCAGTTCATCACTTTTCAGTTCCTGAACCGCATAACCCAACATCTTCTTCTCACGTTTGATCCCCAAAGCGGTTACCACCACTTCGCCAATCTGCTGTGTGTCTTCCTGCATGGTTACGTTCAGTACATTCTTGCCATCGGGCTTCAACGTTTCCGAACGGTAACCAATGTATGAGAACACAATCTCGCCATTTCCGGGAACCGACAAAGAATAGTTACCTTCAAAGTCAGTAATCGTACCGGCTGTAGGGTTTCCTTTCACTTGTACGTTTACACCAATCAAGGCCTCTCCTGTCGCATCAACCACTGTTCCGGTCACTGTATGCTCCTGTCCTGTCTGTTGAGGTGTCTGAGGTTCTCCGGGTGCTGATAGATAGACAATATTATCCTCTATCTTGTAGGTGATTCCCTTGCCTTGCAAAGCTGCATCAAGTACAGACTGCAATGAACCGTTCTTTACATCAATGGCATTCACCGGCGTTTCAGCCAGTTTGTCATCATAGAAAAACTGATAGTTAGACTGTGATTTGATGTTCTTGATTACCGCTCCAAGAGTTGTCTTGGGAGTTGAAAGAACAATTTGTGCGCGGGTCCATTGCATGGGTGCAGCCACAAACAAAAGAATCAAAAGCGCCCTGAGTAATTTGGGCTTTCTCATTAATTGATTGCCTTTCATAATTTATTAAATTAGTTAACACTGACTTATTTTTCTCCAGTGAAGGGGTTCTCATGCCCCTTTCGAGAATAAAAACAGGCAGCTAAAAGAAAACACTTACTCCATCTCGTTCTTTTTTCTAAATTTTCTAGAAAAAACAGAGGAAAGGCAAAAGTAGTGATATCATCGGACTTTGACGTATAGAAGAAATATTTAAAAACAAAAAGGGGATGTACTCTTGCAATGCTGCCAAAAGAGAACATCCCCCTCCAACCTCTCTTTACAAGAGAGAAATGCATGGTGAAACTTTTATTTCATTGTTTCGTCTTTTGAAAATGAATAAGGCAAATCACTTTCTTGTGTTCCACGTTGCATATTCGGACGGTCGGTCATCTTGAAATCGATAACACCACCTTGTAACAATTCATTGTGTTTCAAATAATTCTTGGTATAAACAGTACCGTTTACACGCATTTCATCTACATATCGGTTGGTATCGCTATTATCCGGTGCGGTTATTACCAAGTTCTTTCCGTTTTCAAAATGCAGTGTCGCTTTCTTGAACAACGGAGCACCCAGAATATATTCATCTGTACCGGGACATACCGGATAGAATCCTAATGCAGAGAATACATACCATGCCGAAGTCTGTCCATTATCCTCGTCACCGCAATATCCGTCAGGTCCGGCTGTATACATACGGTTCATCACCTCACGCAACCAATATTGGGCTTTCCAAGGCTGACCCGCATAATCATACATATAAATCATGTGCTGAATGGGCTGGTTTCCATGTGCATAGTTACCCATATTCATAACTGTCATTTCACGGATTTCATGAATCACCTGTCCATAATAGCTATCATCAAAGATAGGGGGAACCGAAAAGACAGAATCAAGCATGGTAACGAACATTTCCTTACCTCCCATCAAGTCAATCAAGCCTTGGGGATCATGGAATACAGACCAAGAATAGTGCCAGCTGTTTCCTTCCGTAAAGTCACCTCCCCACTTCAACGGTGAGAATTTAGGAGCGAATTTGCCGTCCTTCTGCTTGCCGCGCATCAGCTTGCTTTCCGAATCAAACAGGTTCTTGTAATTCATGGCACGCTTGGCAAAGAGTGCGATTTCCTTCTTCGGACGTTTCAATTCTTTCGCCAGCTGATAAATACACCAGTCATCGTATGCATATTCCAATGTACGGGCTGCATTCTCATGAATCTTCACATCACAAGGCACATAGCCCAGCTTGTTATAATATTCATATCCCAGACGTCCGGTAGAAGAAACTTCAGGATGTACAGCTTCCGTTCCATGAATCAGTCCTTTGTATAATGTTTCCACATCTTCCACACGTACTCCTTTCAGATAAGCATCGACCAAGATAGAAGCTGAATTATTGCCGACCATGCAACCACGATGACCGGGGCTGGCCCATTCGGGGAAAAAGCCGCTTTCCTTATAAGTATTAATCAAACCTTCCTGTATTTCCTGATTTACCGAAGGATACATCAGGTTCAAGAAAGGGAACAAGCAACGGAATGTATCCCAGAATCCTGTATCCGTATACATATATCCCGGCAATGTTTCCCCATTGTAAGGACTGTAATGAACAGGTTGCCCATTGGCATCCAGTTCATAAAATTTACGCGGGAACAACAAGGAACGGTACAAGCAGGAATAGAAAGTACGGTATTGATCCAATGTTCCACCTTCCACTTCTACTTTACCTAAGACCTCATTCCAGGCATCTTTACCTTTCTGTACCAATACTTCAAAACTGTCACCACCCAATTCCTTCAGATTCTGAATTGCTTGTTCAGGACTGATGAATGAAGAAGCGACACGGGCATGAACTACTTCGCCTTTCTTTGTCTTGAAACCGATAACAGCTCCGGTATGGAAATCAGTCTGCTCCAGTTTACCTTCTTTCAAGGTTACAGGAACACTGCCGTCCGGTTTTTCAGGCTGTACATCGTTAGAGAACGTAGCCTCGTATGTAAACGGCTTATCAAACTCAATAACGAAATAATTCTTGAAGTTGGCAGGAACACCACCACTGTTGCGAGTGGTATAGCCCACAATTTTGTTTTCTCCGGGAATCACCTTGATAGATGAGCCACGATCAAAAGCATCAACCACTACGTATGAGTCATTTTCAGGAAAAGTAAAGCGGAACATAGCGGCACGTTCCGTAGGAACCATTTCAGTCACCACATCATGTTCTGCCAAATAAACCTTATAATAATAAGGTTTTGCAATTTCAGCTTTATGAGAGAACCAACTTGCACGCTTGTCCTCCTCAAATTCCGGTTTTCCTGTTACGGGCATGATGGAAAATTGACCATAGTCATTAATCCACGGACTGGGCTGATGGGTTTGTTTGAAACCACGGATTTTATTAGCCGTATAGACATACTGCCATCCGTCCCCCATCTTTCCTGTCTGGGGAGTCCAGAAATTCATACCCCACGGACGGGATATGGCAGGATAAGTATTTCCTGTAGAGAGCTCAAAGGAAGACTGTGTACCTACCAACGGACTCACATAGTCTGCATAATCCTTTGCCTGCACAAACAGTGTAACACACAGGACTGCAACTGATAGAAATAATTTTTTCATGATATTGTTATTTGGGTTAAGTTATACTTTTTAATTCTTTATCTGTTTTCCCCATTCCGTCGGTACGGAGCTCATGGTAATCTCCATCGTTCCCCCACGTACTATGTCATTATGGGTAAAGAAAGGAACATCCAGTGGTTTTCCGTTCAACAGAACCGACTCAATGTACTTATTGGTCTTCGAGTTGTTGTGGGTACGGATAACGAAAGTCTTGCGGTCGGGCAGATTAATCGTCACCTCCTCAAACAACGGACGTCCGATAGAATAAACCGGCTTGCCGGGACATACCTGATAGAAGCCCATGGAGTTCAAAATATACCATGCAGACATCTGACCGCAATCTTCATTACCCGACAGGCCGTCAGGAGCATTGAAATACTGGTTATGCAGCACACTGTCAACCAATTCCTGAGTACGCCATGGACGGTTTACATAGTTATACATGTGAGTAATGTGATGACTCGGCTCATTGCCATGCGCATACTGGCCTATCAGTCCTGTGATATCAGCAGAGGTAGCCTCTCCTTCCAACTGGGAAGAAACCGTAAACAAAGAATCCAGCTTTCCAACGAAAGCATCCTCTCCACCCATCAACTTCACCAATCCCGGAATATCATGCGGAACAAACCAAGTCCACTGCCATGCAGTTCCTTCACAATAATCATCATTACGGTGATTGGAAGAACGGGGATTGAACGGGGTACGCCATTCACCTTTACTATCCAATCCGCGCATGAAACGGGTGGCAGGATCAAAATAAAATTCGTACGCATCCGCAAAACGGGCATATTTCTCCTTGGTTTCAGTATCTCCCAGGCTGTCTGCCAACACGGAAATACACCAGTCATCGTATGCATATTCCAACGCTTTCGCAACCGATTCATTCTCACGATCACACGGGATATAGCCAAGGGTATTCTTATAGTAACGAGCTTTAGGCATTACATAAGGAATCAGCCAACCGGGAGCGACAATACCGGTCGTATCATATTCCGCCGCACGCAAACATGCCTTGTAAGCTTCCTGCACATCAAAATCGCGATATCCCTTCACATAAGAATCGGCTACCAACGAAGCCGCATGATACCCTACCATCGTTCCGGTATAATTGGATACACAATCCCATTTCGGGAAAATACCACCTTCTTGATGCTTCTTTATCAATGAACGGATAAATTCCGTATTCAACTGAGGATCGACAATAGTCAGTAACGGATGTAACGCACGGAAAGTATCCCACAAAGAGAAAATGGTATAAACCGGATGTTTCATGTCGGTGGTATACACTTTCAAATCCATTCCCAAGTAACGCCCGTCTACATCTGTAAACAGATTGGGACTTAGGAAAGCATGATACATAGCCGTATAGAAAATGGCACGCTGGTCTTCATTATTGGTTTTGACTGCAATCTTTGACAGGCATTCATTCCATTTCTTCTTAGCATCGGCACGCACTCCATCAAAATTCCAACCGGGCATCTCAGCCTGGAGGTTCTTATAAGCACCTTCCGCATCAACAGAAGAGATAGAGAACTTAGCCAGCACTTGTTCGTCTTTCGCCGTTTCAAAATGCAAAAGCATTTTGCATACAGGAATCTGTTTGTCATTTTCCTGAACAGTATCCGTGTACAAAGTATACGTGAAGGGTTTGGAAAATACGGCATAAAAATAAAGATCCTGCCGGTATGCCCAATAGGCACTGCGTTTGCGCCCCCGCAACACAGTATCATTCACAGCCTCCACTTCCATGACCTGATTGATTTGTTGCTGAATATTATAGTCCATATCCAAAATAAATCCTGACTCCTTACTTTCCGGGAAAGTATACCGATGCATTGCCGCACGCTCTGTTGAGGTCAGTTCGGCTTTTACCCCGTATGTATCCAGGAAGACAGAATAATATCCCGGTTCGGCATGTTCCTTTTCATGAGAAAAAGCCGATGCGAAAGGACGCTTCTGGCTTTCTGTTCCCAAGAAATCAGTGCGTTGCACACCTACAGTCGGCATCAACAGGAAATCTCCGAAATCCGCACACCCGGTACCACTAAGACGTGTATGGGCAAAGCCATTGATCGTAGTATCTTCATAATAATATCCGGAACAGGAATCCCAACCGTCAATACGAGTATCTGGTCCCGGCTGTATCATGCCATGGGGAACCATAGCACCCGGATGGGTATGTCCATGGCCTCCTGTACCAATAAAAGAGTTGACATAATGGGTGTAATCATTCATTTCATTGCCCTCAGAATCACATGCGGTGAAACACAATAACCCTAGAAGACAGCCGCTTAAGAGCATGTTGATTTTCATAGTTCTTTATTTAAAAATTATTTCGTTTCCGATGAGATAAATATATTGTTATCATCTACTTTCTTATAATTGAAAGGAATAGAGTTACGCAAAGAATTCAGCACAGACTCTATATTATCTTTCTTTTTCAGCACTCCTGAATAAGTATTGGTACTGTCTACATCCGGTGAAAGGATAATCTTCACCCCATAGAACCGTTCCAATGCTGCCGCAATCTGGAAAATAGATGATTTTTCAAATGGAATCAAATCATTATGCCAGACTATCTCCATCTTGGGATCGACCTGTTTTACCTGCATCCGCCCTGTCACCCTGTTTAAAACAGCCTTTTGTCCCGGTAACAAAGTAATTCTGCCTTTATCTGATTTATCTTTTACCTCAACTTCCCCCTCTACCAGAGTCGTTTCAGCAAAACTGTTATCCGGACGGCATTTTATATTGAAAGAGGTTCCCAAGACCCTGACATCCATTGCCTGACTTTTTACCGTAAAAGGTTTCTCATGATTACGTGCCACTTCAAAATAAGCCTCCCCATCCAGATATACATGACGTTCTTTACCTTCAAAAGCACGCGGATATTTTAAAACAGACGACTGGTTCAACCATACTTTTGTCCCGTCAGGCAACAACATCTCACGCACTTGTCCATGAGCAGCCGATGCTACCACCAATTCCTCCGCTTTATTCCGGAACCAATAGGCCAATCCCGCAGCCAGCACTATCACGCCCACTATAGCAGCTGCATAACGCAACACACTCTTAAGCTTGAACACCTCCTGTCTCTTTTGATTTTCCTGTTCCAATCTTCTACCCAACCTGCGCTCTGCCTTCGCTACCAGATTTTCCTCCTCAAAGGGGAATTTACCTAACTGATAAATCTCCTCCATACGGAATAACTCTCCGGTATTCTCATCAGATTCTTTCATCCATTCATTGATAAGAACAAAATCCTCCTCCGAGCATCGGTTTTCCAAATACCTGATAATAATATCTTCGTTAAGTTTACTCATCTTTTTCCCTATTCATATAGTAAACAATTCAACTTGTAAAAACACTTAGCAGTTTTGCTGAAAATATAATCAATGACAATAATAAATGGCTGAGACGTTCGCGCAAAAATTTCAAGGCCTTATACATATGTGCCTCTACGGTACGTAAAGAAATACCAAGAGTATCAGCAATTTCCTTGTTTTTCATATCATGAAGATAACTCAGTTTGAACACCTCCTTACATTTATCCGGCAATTCATTAATCGCTTCAAAAATTTCCTGACGTAATTCCTGATTCTCTATCTTTTTAATAACTTCAGCATGATCCGGCTGGTAATATTGCAATTTTCGTTCATAGATTTCTATCATTGCCGCACTGTAGTTGTTCTCTATAACCTGATGCTTCAATAAATTTATAGCCTTGGTATATACAGAACGATAAAGGAAAGCTAAAATCTGCTCTCCTATGACGACTGAATCTCTCCGCCTCCACAACTCCACAAAAACATCCTGCACTACATCTTCGGCTTCTTCGGTACCGACCAGCCGTGTCGCATAAAACAACAGCTTAGGATAGCATTGACGAAAGACGGCCTTATAGGTGTCATCAAGTTCCTCGTTCATATTATATAATTCACCTTTGTATGAGGAGGGAGCCAATGTTCCAAATAACGATCCAATCATCCACTGCAGGGGTAGAAAGCTTCCGCTCATCATACAATTTTCACGCAGATTCAACCCGCCTCTACAGCAAAACGATAACAACAAATATCACTTTTAACTCACCTCCTGTACAATTCTTAATAAGTTGAACCAATTATTATCTATACCAAATATTTCCCGGTTCCGGACCCATTTCAAATTCTACAGTAGCACCGTCCATTATTTGCCGGTGTGTGATATAGCTCTTATCGTATGGTTGCCCATTTACTTTCACCGACTGGATATAGATATTTTCACGACTTACTCCAGGGGCCAGTACTGTGAACGTTTTTCCATTATCCAAATGCATCTGTATTTCGGAGAACAACGGCGTACCAATCTCATATTCACCACTTACCGGATTGACAGGATAAAATCCCATAGCACTGAATACATACCAAGCAGACATCTGTCCACAATCCTCATTACCACACAGTCCGGCAGGTGCATTGAAATAAAGGTCATGCATGACCTGCGCCGCATACTTCTGAGTTTTCCAAGGCTGACGTACCTTATTATATAGATAAATCACATGATGGCTAGGCTCATTACCATGAGCATACTGACCAATCATACCTGTACTGAAAAGAGGCAAATCTGCATTACTAGCCGGGATATAAGTAAACATACTATCCAACTTTTCTGTAAAACGATCCTTACCACCAGTCAAGGCAATTAACCCCTTAATATCCTGCTGTACAGACCAAAAGTACTGCCAACCGTTACTTTCACAAATATGGGCAGTGTAGTCATCCGGGCTGAAATTAGGTTGGAATATTCCTTTATCATCTATCGGCTGCATGAAGCTTGATGCCGGATTGAACACATTGCGATAATTCTGAGAACGCTTGTAGAATTCGTCCGCTAATTGAGTCCTCCCCATCTTCCGGGCCATTTCGGCTATGCAATAATCATCAAAAGCATATTCTAATGTCTTGGAAAGCGACCAATTTTCCGCATTATATTCATCCTTTATATTATAAGGTATATATCCTAACTTTTTATACAGACCAATGCCGCGATAATTATCCAAATTAGCAGTAGTCACACAAGCCTCCAATGCCTTCTCAGCATCAAAATCACCAATACCTTTCAAATAAGCATCAACAATAACAGGCACAGCATGGTAGCCAATCATCATATCAGTCTCACTTCCCCAAAAGTTCCATACCGGCAAACGTCCGTTCTGTTCATAAAAAGCAATGAATGATTTCACCATATCATTGACACGTTGAGGTTCCGTATAAGTAAATAACGGATGTGCGGCACGATAAGTATCCCACAATGAAAAGGTTCCATAATTCACCCAACCATCCGTCTGATGAATTTTCTTATCGGGACCATAATAAGACCCGTCCACATCACTGTAAATAGTCGGGGCAATCATAGTATGATACAATGCTGTATAGAAATTGACCTTATCGTCCTTGTTGTCACCTGTTATTTCTATTTTTCCTAGCTGGCGGTTCCAATTATCTTTAGTTTCAGCCAAATATTTATCGAAATCATTGTGAGGTGCCTCAGCCGCCATGTTTTTAGCGGCACCTTCCATGCTCACTCCCGAAAGAGCAGTACTCAGAACAATCTGTTCTCCTTTTTCCGTATCAAAATTAAAGCGGGCGATATAAGCCGTACCTACACGTTTACCTTTCAAAGTAATGGCAGTAGTATCCATCTCTACCGAAGCAAACGGTTTGGAGAAACGAGTACGAAAATACACATGCTGGTCTCTTGCCCATCCTTCAGAAAAACGATATCCCTGAATAGTGCATGAGTCAATTATTTCAATATAAGAATCATTGGTAAAATCCCAATTCATCGCTTTCTTCAGATTCAGAAAGACAGCCGACTCTCCTTCAGGAAATGTATAACGCTGGATGCCGCAACGCTCTGTAGCAGTTAATTCCACATTGATATCATAATCTTTCAGCAACACGCGATAGTAACCTGCTGAAGCCTCTTCATCCGCATGAGAGAATTTGGAATAGATGCCTAAAGGTGCTTCCGCTTCCTGATAAGGCAAAGTAACAGGCATAAAAGAGATATCATACAAGTCTCCGGCTCCCGTCCCCGACAAATGGGTATGACTGAATCCGGCAATCGTACTGTCCGGATAAAAATAGCCGGAAATACGGTCCCATCCGGGCAAGCCGTTATCCGGACTAAGTTGTACCATTCCGAAAGGCGCTTGCGCTCCCGGATAAGTATTGCCGGTAAAATCGGTTCCGATAAACGGATTCACCAATTGGGTATAATCGGTTGACGGCTGGGTTTGTTTATTGGACACACAGGCTCCAAATGCCACTAAAGAAATGAATAGCGCGAGAACAGGTGTTTTCATACTTAAGAGGTTTTTCATTATTACTTTGTTACAAAAATACACATTATAATAATACGAACAACCTTATTATGAAAAACACTTAGCTTTAATTCATTATTTTTTCGTATTTAAATAGTAAAGAAGGGATTCTTTCACCTTTTCATCCGAAGTTACAATCAAAAATTCACCGCCTCTTTTATCATACAGAAAGCAATAGGTCTTATAAAGAGCTATACCTGCTATCTCTTCCCAAGGGAATGTCTGTTTCAGTTTCGCCTTGTCATATGTCAACCCTTCCGGAGTTATTTCCACCCAAGTCTGCCCTGCAATACTCCGCTTATAAATTTTATTTAGTCTGACAGGCAGCATAATCAAGATATAGATAAGACACAAGAACCAAATCAGCAGCGGGCTGAACAGGCTTTGCTCTTCGGGAACAATATAGTGCCCTGTACACAATGCAATACAAATATAAATGATAAACAACAAAGAAAAACTGAAATGACGGATGTCCCACAATTTATACAAAGCATACTTTTTCAGGCTGATATTATAATCACAAACCACGACACCTGGTTCCCGTGTCAGTTTGCTTTTCGGTATGCTGAAGATACGCAATATCTGGATTCCCCGCTTCACGCCGTACCCGAATAATAAAACCATCACACCAAGATTTATCAAGATCCACCACCACAATGATTCGTTTGCCAAAGCCGGTTGCCCGACAAGCACCATTGATGCAAAAGTGATACCCGCCACCAATAACAACATACTACAAATTACAGTTAAAATCCATCCTCTTGTTTTCATAATAACCTTTTTACTTTATTCCATGACGGGAAACAAAGATAAAAGATTATGGCTAGATAACAAATAAAGAGCCGTCGAATTATTAATCACAGACCATATTATACATAAAATTGCCTGAAAGCAATCTTATTTGCCATTCCTTCACACCTCGAATTTAAATTGTTGTTTGGTTAGGAAGTTAGAAGTTTTTTCGTATGTTTATCGCAAATATTAATGAAAAACACATTTCTATCTATGAAAAAGAGTGATATTCTGTTCTTTTTATTTATAATAGCATTGTTTCTGCCCTTTTTTATTAGTGATACCATTTATGAATGATACAAATCTTTCAATGCAATCCATGGTATGGTTATGAGTTTTGTGAAGTTCGCCATTCTAGCTACTTTGGGAGACAAAATTCATCTCTTCCCTACCCTACCTTTCCAATACTTTCCCTACCTTTGTGCCATAAGTACGTATGACAAATACCAATATGGAACAACAACAATCATCTTATAAAGAAAAAGAACGTATAGACCTTCACGAGCCGCGACGCTTCAAAGTTATCATTTTCAATGACGACTTTACTACAATGGAATTTGTTGTAAAGATATTAACTACCGTTTTTTTCAAATCAACGATGGAAGCAGAAGCTTTGATGATGCAGGTACATAAAAGTGAATCGGCCGTAGTAGGCATCTATACGTATGATATCGCCCGGTCAAAAGTACAAAAAGCCACCCGTATGGCTCGTGAAGAGGGATTCCCTCTCCGACTCACGGTTACACCGGAAGAAGAATAAAAAATCAAGAATAAGATATGGATATACCAAATACCGATTCGGTGAACTACGCTTTCGCTTCTGCGCAGAGCCAAGCGATGCAATATCGGCATGAATTTATCACGCCCGAACACTTATTGAGCGCATTGCTGAAACAAGTTCCTTTTCAAAAAGCATTGGCAGAGTGTTTTTGTACCCCGGAAGAACTGTCCCAGTCCATTTCCGAATATCTGTCAAAAGAAGTGGAACGAGTTCCTCAAGAAATAGAATATGAATTGGAAATTTCAGGTCAACTCTCCGAGCTGCTGCAATATGCCTATATGACAATCAGCCATTCAAGCGCAGAAGAAATGGATGTTCCTCATCTGGTACAAGGAATGCTTCAACTGGAAGATTCATGGGCTGGCTATCTGTTAAAAAAAACAGTGGGCGAAGATATGCCGGAATTCCTCAGCACCCTCATTTCAAATTACGAGCACATGAATCAGTTTCAAGAGGAAACTTCCTCTGAGCAAGAGAAAAGCGAGCCTTGGCGTAACTATGTTACCTGCCTCAACGAGGGCCTGCAAGACCGGAATCCGCTTATAGGCAGGGATGTGGAATTGGAACGCACCATTCAGGTTCTCTGCCGCAAAGAAAAGAACAATCCTCTGCACGTGGGCGAACCGGGAGTGGGAAAAACCGCACTGGCCTACGGACTGGCCGCACGTATAGAAGCAGGCAATGTTCCCGAACGTCTCACAGGTTGTCGTATCTACGAGCTGGATTTAGGCAACTTATTGGCCGGTACACAATATCGGGGTGAGTTCGAGAAAAGGCTGAAAGCCATTATGGAAGGAATACGGAAAGAAGGACACGCCATCGTATATATAGATGAAATACATAACCTGATAGGCGCCGGACGGACGGGAGACGGTTCGATGGATGCCTCTAATATGCTCAAGCCTTATCTGGAAGGAGGAGAGATCCGATTTATCGGCTCCACTACTTACGAAGAATTCAACCGCTATTTTTCGCGTAGCAGAGGATTAGTACGGCGTTTCCAACAGATTGACATACAAGAACCGGGAATCGAGGAAACCATCCACATAGTGGAAGGGTTAAAAGAAAAATACGAAACGTTCCACGGAGTGATTTATGAAGAAGGAGTGATAGCGTATGCCGTTACAGCCGCCGCACGGTACATCAGCGACCGTTTCTTGCCCGACAAGGCCATAGACCTGGTAGACGAAGCCGGTGCTTATCGTGAGATCCACCCCACAGATACAGAAAAACAAACGGTGGACAAAGCATTGATAACCGATATACTGGCACGTATCTGTAAAGTGGATGTACTTGCCATGAAGGAAGAAGACAATGCCACATTAGAAACCTTGCATGAACGCATCAGTGCAAAGATATACGGTCAGGAAGAAGCTGTCTGCCAAGTGGTGGAAGCCGTACAAATGGCCAAAGCCGGGCTACTGGACGAAAACAAACCACTGGCAAGCCTTCTCTTCGTCGGCCCCACCGGTGTGGGAAAGACAGAGGTAGCCAAAGTATTGGCTTCCGAACTAGGTATCGCCCTGCAACGCTTTGACATGAGCGAATATACGGAAAAGCATACAGTGGCCAAACTCATCGGCTCACCTGCCGGATATGTAGGTTATGAAGACGGTGGACTGCTGACAGATGCTATCCGCAAAACTCCCAATTGTGTGTTACTGCTTGACGAAATCGAGAAAGCACATCCCGATGTGTTCAATATTCTGCTGCAAGTTATGGACTATGCCGTACTGACGGATAACAAAGGACGAAAAGCGGACTGCCGTCATGTGATACTTATCATGACCTCCAATGCCGGAGCGCAATTCGCACACCAAGCCTCTATAGGTTTCGGCGGACAGGTTGCTGCTGGAGAGGCAATGTTGAAACAAGTTAAGAAAACTTTCAAGCCTGAATTCATCAACCGGTTGTCTGCAACAGTTGTTTTCCATGATATGGATTACGGAATGGCTTCTCTCATCCTAAACAAAAAGCTCGGCGAACTGAGAAACAAGCTGTCGGCGCGTCATGTAGAAATGGAACTCAGCCTGGAAGCCTATAAACATCTGCTGAAGCTAGGTTTTACCAAAGAATATGGGGCCAGAGAAATGGACAGGGCAATTGCCTCGCATCTGAAACCACTGCTTATGCGTGAAATTCTATTCGGAACATTAAAAACGGGAGGCAAAGTGGAAGTGACAGCAGAGAACGGACAATTGAGCTTGCAAGTACTCAAAAAGCAACAAGCCTAAATGAAACCAGTAACTCCTCCGTAGGGGCAGACATACGAGTCAGCCCCTACAGGAGACTGTATGTGAATCACACAAATAAAAAACATTATGGTCTTTCAACTAACTCAAAAACTTGTTTTCCCCAACCCTTACTATGGCGAGCCGGACGGACTATTGGCTGTGGGTGGTGACCTCTCTGTAGACCGCCTCATCCTTGCCTATTCCAATGGCATATTTCCTTGGTATGCTTTCCGTGAGAAACAGATACAATGGTGGTGTCCCCTGAAACGATTTGTGATTTTCCCTAACGAGATTCACATTTCCCACTCCATGCGTACCCTTATGAACAAAGGACGATACGGAGTTAGTTTTAACCAGGCATTTCATGAAGTGATTCAAACTTGCGGTAATCTGCGGATGGAAGAAGCGGGAGCATGGTTGGGAGAGGATATCATGAAAGCCTACACCCGCCTGCATGAACAAGGTTTTGCAGCCAGTGTGGAAGTATGGGAAGAATCTTGCCTGGTCGGCGGGCTCTATGGAGTCACTTTGGGAAAGTGTTTTTTTGGTGAAAGTATGTTTTCTTTGGTTCCTAATGCGTCGAAACTGGCGCTTATCTATCTGGCACAAACATTTCAAGAATTGGGAGGGACCTTGATAGATTGTCAATTTGAGACACCACACTTAAAGTCAATGGGTGGAAGGTATATAGACTATGAGGAGTATATGAGGTATGTGCAGGAACCTTTCGAGTCTCTGTAAATGTCTCTTTTTTACCAATTTTGATTATCAAATCATCAGTCTGAAATAAAATATAGGATATAGAGCTAAGATTATCAAATATATTTGCTAACTTTGTTTTCGACATTACAAACAGAACTATTTACCAAGCCTCAGAAACAATATGAAAAAGAGATTCTACTGTTTGCTACTTACCTTCTTTGCTTTGTCTTGCTCCAAAGAAGAGGCCGATATGGATGGTGACAAAAATAAAGAAACAGAAAATAAAGACATAAAAATTATATTAGAAGCAGAAAAAAGTTCTCAAAACATATTTGCTCCTATTGTGTTCTACCAATCTTTTGATTTTGGTAAAGATGCACCTTGTTTAAGCGAAGTATATGATTCCATAGTGTGGAAATCATCTCATTCCCCAAATAGTTTTAAAGTATTCAGTCATTCAAATTACGCCAGATATGTGGAAACAACATTCTTCAAATGGGCACATGTTTATTACTCACCCGGCACATACAAGACTTATCTGCTAGGTTACAAAAACAATGAAATAATCTATAGTAGTGATACAATATCCATTGATATCACAAATAAAAAAGATTTCCTAGCTTTCAATTGGAAAGACGTAACCGACTCCAGTTTTATCACAGGCTATGCAAATAATCTAGACGAATATCATCTGAGTACACAGACTCATATCCATCAAGGTATTCCATCTGTTGTGCTGTATGCTAGAAGTGAGAAATATGAAAAAGGGGGATCTATAAAAAGTAAACAGATACTGTATGACTACATAAATTCATTTTTCTCATTACCTAATTATACCGCAACCTCAGACGAATCTTTGAGAAAAGAATTCAGCACTATATTTTCATTTCAAGAAGAGAATGCCATTCCACTAAACATTTGGCTTACCCCCAAAGCTAAAATTGTACTCCTCAGAAAAGATTTCAAGGGACTAGAGAGCGAATACAAAATTTATGCCGAACCAGGAGATTTGATTTAACCTGCAAAACACAATTGTTTAACTAATGAAACATCAACTCTGTATATAGCTACATTCAACAAATAGCACTACCTCCCCAAGCTATTCAGCTATTCTGACGGATCTTAAACAAGATTCGTTACAGAGTTTTATACCCCTATTATCAATTCATACAGATTATGCACCATCCCCAAACCGATAAGTGCATAAGCATGGTGTATACATTAAATTAAACAATGAATTATACATATAGACAAATATGGCTCATCAACTTTCCCATAATGATGAGCGTTTTAATGGAGCAATTAATCAATATTACCGATGCCGTCTTTCTGGGCCATGTCGGTGAAGTGGAACTTGGCGCATCTGCTTTAGCAGGAATATATTATCTGGTAACTTATATGCTAGGCTTCGGTTTCAGCATAGGGCTGCAAGTCATGATTGCCTGCAGGAATGGAGAACAGAACTATGCCGAGACAGGACGTACCTTCTTTCAAGGACTCTTTTTCCTTTCCGGACTAGCGCTCTCTTTATATTTGTTGATACAGGGCCTTTCTCCCTTCCTTTTGAAACAATTAATTACCTCACCGGAAATCTATCAGGCCATAACGGACTATCTGGACTGGCGCAGTTTCGGACTTTTATTTTCATTTCCCTTTCTGGCACTCCGGGCTTTTTTTGTGGGAATAACAAAGACCAGGACCTTATCTTGGTCTGCAATAGCAGCCGTACTTATCAACATTCCTTTCAATTATCTATTGATATTTACCTTAAAGTTTGGGATAGCAGGATCGGCAATAGCCTCAACGCTGGCAGAAATGGTATCTTTAATCATTCTCCTTGTCTATATGTGGAGAAAGATTGATAAAAACAAATATGGACTACAACCGGTAGTTGATGGAAAACTATTGAGAAGACTGTTTTACCTGTCCGTATGGAGCATGCTGCATTCTTTTATCAGCATGGCGCCATGGTTCCTGTTCTTCGTCGCCATCGAACATTTAGGAAAGATGGAACTGGCCGTATCCAACATTACCCGCAGCGTTTCCACCCTCTTTTTTGTGATTGTCAGTTCTTTAGGAACCACCAACAGTTCCTTGGTAAGCAATCTTGTAGGAGCTGGACAACGAAAAGGTGTTTTTCCTATCTGCCACAAAATCATCAAAATGGGATATGCCATCGGTCTTCCACTGGTAGGAATCGCATTGCTTTGTAATTATTGGATTATCAGATTTTACACCAACAATGAAACACTGGTGCAACACACTGTCCCCCCTTTCATCGTTATGCTGTTTAATTATGTATTCGCAGTGCCCGGATATGTTTACATCAGTGCTGCCACTGGAACCGGAAAGACAAAAATTGCCTTTATCTTTCAAATGGTTACCATTATGGTATATCTTCTTTATCTTTACTGGCTGAGCCACTGTATATATGCACCTCTAGCGGTATATATGACAACAGAATATCTGTTTGTCATCATGTTAGGAATACAATCTGTCATTTACTTGAAAAGGAAGCATTACTAAGTTCCTTGCCACACCCTTTCTCCCGATTCATTCCGGCAATAAATAGTTATTTATAACTATCTTCAGTTTGAAAGCTTTTCTCTACTTTTGCAAACTCACCATAAAAGATAGCGTATGAATATTTTCGACATTGCCAAACAGAATCAGGAGAAAGCCTGGCAAGTTATCAAAAACACGAACATCATCCAGATATGGGAAGATGCCGGTGCAAAAATTAATCTGGTAGGTTCACTCAGAACAGGGTTACTGATGAAACATAGGGACATTGATTTCCATATTTATTCATCACCCTTGAACCTAGCGGACAGTTTTCTGGCAATGGCCAGACTAGCAGAGAATCCGTCTATCAAAAGAATAGAATGTGCCAATCTACTGCATACCTCTGAAGCCTGTATTGAATGGCATGCATGGTATCAGAATGAAGAAAACGAACTTTGGCAGATGGATATGATTCACATCCGGGAAGGTTCACGTTATGACGGTTATTTTGAAAAGGTAGCCCAACGCATTTCGGAAATTATGACCGATGAAATACGGGAAACTATTCTAAGGTTAAAATATGAGACACCGGAAACCGAGAAGATTATCGGAGTGGAATATTATCAGGCAGTCCTCCGAGATGGGGTACGGGATTATAGCGGATTTAAGGAATGGAGAAAGCAGCATCCTATTACGGGAGTAGTGGAATGGATGCCTTAACCCGATGAAATCGGGCAATCAGCTTAACAGCCCCGACTCCTGTCCCAGGCGTATCGCCTCCAAAGAGTTGTGTACTCCCAGCTTACGCAACAGATTTTGCCGGTGAATATGGACGGTATGAATACTGATACATAATTTATCGGCAATTTCTTTGCTTAAGAATCCTCGTTGGATGAGGCGTAATATCTCCATTTCACGTCCGGTAAGACTGACAACCGGATTCATTATCACCACACCGGGTGAAAACATTTCTCCATTTCTCAGATTCAGAACAGTACATTCCACCTGTTCTGATTCTTTCTGACCGGGGGCCATACTCATATTCCCTATAATGAGCCATGCTTTTCCGTCATGGCTCTGTTCCAAAACTTGATGCCTGCTTGTTACACGCACATAGTTACCACGAGCATTGAGTATACGAAAACTATATACATTACAATAGTCATTCCGATGTTCCAAAGGCTGGTTATAAATGAACTTCCCCAGCCTGACTTGCAAGCCTTCCAATAATAGGGAACGATCATGCGGATGAATACGCGACTCCAGATAATCACCCTGTTTTTCCAATGTTTCTATCTTGTGCCTGTCATACCCCAACCAATCGACAAAACCCGTAGAAGCATACGCATAACATCCTTTATATACATCCACCACGAAAGAACAGCCGCCATTGATTCTAGATAACTTCCGGAGCATGGATTTATCCCGTTCCCATACTGCATAATCTATGTTTTTGCAAGACAAATGTTGCTTTGCCCACAATTCCTCACGGGTGACATCTGTTACACTCATATTCTTACTCTTTATCAAAGTAGTACTTCAAGAGGATAGATCTTCTCAGCTTACTCACTTACTTTTGTCAAAGTAAAACAGTCAATATCCGGAGCCCAGCAAAATGAACTTCCCATACGTACCTTATTATACCCTGCTTTCAAATGCACCGGAACAGTAATCGAAGCTATTTTTTGAGTTTCATCCGCCGACAGCGAATCAAGAAGAATCCTTTTTTCATTATTCACACAGACTTCCAGCTTACGGTCTGCTTTAGGCACATAGCGGATAGTCATTTCGTATTTACCGCCTTGCTCACTGTACACCTCTTTCCATTCTGCAAAATTCTCTTTTCGCCCTCCCAGATAGCTTACCTTCATGCCTCCGGATGCTTCATGTAACGGAACATATACGATGCTTTTCGGAGTCTTTCCCAAATCATTGAAACAAGGCAGATAAGCCCATTCCGCTTCATAAACAGTCGGTTCCAACCTCTTTTCGGACTCCATACGTAAAATCAGCACACTATGGGGAGGCAATTCCCGATTCAGAACACCCCCTTTTATCTCCGGTAAATCCTGCTGTTTCATCAGGTCTCGTACCTTAACTTTTCCTCCTAATTCCAAAATATTCATCGGAACTGTAAAGTTACAAATCGTGTCCGAAGGATTGTATAAAGCAACCGCACGTACATTACCACGCTTCCGTTCTATATCTTTCACCAACACATACCCTTCATTTTCATGCTGAACTACGTATGCCTGTAATCCTAAAGGGTCTTGGTTCAAAGCTATCAGTTCTTTATTTTTCAACAGTTTTAATGACGCCTCCGGAATGGTTGTCAGATCACATCCTATCAACAAAGGTGAACTCATGATGCACCACATTCCAAAATGCACCTCTTCCTCTTCAGGCTTTAGCCCCCGGCCTATTTCCAACATATCCATATCATTATAATGACCTTCTCCCGCATAGGCAGACAGATAAAGATTTTTATTGATAATATACTTTACTGATCCCCACTCCGGACGGATATCCGCACTGATTCGCCATGAACGAGCAATGTTTCTAGCCCAAGTACCCGGGAAAGCCCATCGACAGATATTAATAGAAACATGTCCGCAACCCAGATTATCTATAGCCTGACGAATCTCTGTATATCGCTTTTCCTCTTCCAAATTCAATTCCTGACCGGCTCCGCAATAATCAATTTTGATAAAATCAAATCCCCACTCTTTAAAATACAACGTGGCATCCTGAAATTCATGTCCATACAAACCGGAACCTATTCCGTTCATATCTTTATCCCAGATAGAACCACAAGTATTGCTTCCCGCATCCGAATAAATGCCGGCTTTTAATCCTAAAGAATGAATATGATCAGCCACCCCCTTCAATCCGTTCGGAAAACGTTCGGGATGTGTTTGCATCACTCCTCTTTCATCCCGCCATCCAAAAAAACCGTCATCTACATTCACATAGGAATAGCCCACTTCTTTCAACCCTTTCTGCACCATAGCATCCGCTTGTCTTATTATTAAGGTGTCATTGATATGAACCCGATAGGTATTCCATGAGCTCCACCCCATAATAGGAGATTCAAAAACTGTCGTATTTTGGGCGAATATGCCGGAACATAGACCAAAAGCTAAAGTCAAAAACAAATTTCTCATATTCATTAATTCTCATTTTTTACTTAAAGAAATCATCAAGAAGGTATATCTTATGATCCTAATGGTTAACAGGAAAATAAAATCAGTTTTATCATGTAGAGAGCAAAGATAACGAAAAACTCTTACCCCACCATATACTATCCCGGAATTTTTCGGCAGGCAGGATAGCGGCCATCATAATCCGGGAATTAGTTGAACTTTAAATATAAGCCAAACTGACAAATATCTAAAAATACTGATAGGAAAGATATAAAAGAAAGCAGGTAATTACATATGTAATTACCTGCCTAATGCGCTTTTAAGTAAAGTTATGTACTTTCTTTGGTGGTGCCACCAGGAATCGAACCGGGGACACAAGGATTTTCAGTCCTTTGCTCTACCAACTGAGCTATGGCACCAAGTCAGTGGTTAAGCACATAGGAACTTACTTCTCAGCACATCCAATAAAAAACTTAGCTTCTCGTTTGTGGTTGCAAAGGTAGACATATTTTTTGATTCTACAAATTTTCTACAAATTTTCTGTGAAATTCTTTTTGATTTCAAAAAAATGCCTTACCTTTGCACTCGCAAAACAGAAACGGAATGTAGCGCAGTTGGTAGCGCACTACGTTCGGGACGTAGGGGTCGGGCGTTCGAGTCGCCTCATTCCGACAGAAGGCGACAAGCAGTGAAAATTGCTTGTCGCTTTTTCTTTTCCACCTTTGCAAACCGCTGTAAATCTGCGGAAAATCCTAAAAACTTCATTCTCGTTTTCTGTTCGATAATCATCATTTTTCTTGTCGAAGTAAATTCCACCAGGATAGACTAAATTTTGTATTTTTTGCCTATTAGAAAAATCACTATCCCTCCACAAACTGCCTAATTTACAAGATATTTCAATCGTTTGATTGATATAATTCATCATGTTCGATAAATTTTTCCCTGCATCTTCAAGGTCTCGTCTGATTTCTGCCAATCTCGAATTTAATTCGCTCATAGTAGCCGTATATATTTCACTATTAATTTCTCCCAGACCAAACCTAACTTTAACTGCATTTATTCGATTTTCACACTCTGTTTTTCGTTTTAAAAGGACTTTCTTTGTTTCACCCTTACTTTGATTGTATTCTTCAAAAACCTTTCTTAAAACGTCTGTAAGTATCGGAATAAATTCATCTGGTATATTATATCCATTTAAGAGATTGATATACTTCTGATGTAGTTTCTCTGTACTATGATTACTTTTACACCCTTTCTTATTACATTTATAATAATCCCGTCCACGTGCTTTCACTGTGTATCCAGTCAAGTAACCGCCACAGTCTGAACAGATGATATGCCTTTTCAATGGGAATGGTTCAGTAATTTCTTTGTGTTCATATCCTGCATTAGATATGCTATTCACTTTATTAAACGTAGCCTCATCAATTAATATCTCTTGATTACCTTTTATAACTTCATCGCCCAACAAACTATGTTGTATGAACCCACAATAAAATGGATTATGAAGAATTTTATTCAAATGTTTTCGGTCAATGACTAATCCCAATCCCTTCAAACGTTGAACAATTTCTATATCTCCAATTCCTTCCGTAGCTTTCCAAACAAAAGCATTACGCAGTATCTTGCCTTTTTCATTCACTGTAAGAACGTGTTCTCGACCTACTTTTAGTTTATCATAACCTAGCGGAGGTTTTGAATACCAGTTGCCATTTCGTAAACACTCCACCATACCTGTGATACATTTATCCTTTCGAAGGTTATTCTCAAACTGATTAAAAAGAAAGATAACATCTTCCATAAATCCACCTGCCGCACTATCTGGGTCAGTAGCCTGTGTTGCAGACACCACATATATTCCTTTAGCTTTGAGATATGCTTTTGTCATCATCGCCTCATAACCAGCCCGACTGAAACGGTCAAATGAATAGACAAGAATTATATTTATCTCTTTATCTCTAGCCACCTCTGCAATCATTTCACGGTATAGTTTACCTTCAACTTTTGCACTCTCATTCGTACCGCCATAATACTTTTTTATACGAATAGCATGACTTTCTGCATATTCCGTACATATCCTTCTTTGACTTTCTAAACTGCCATTTGTATCAGCTTGCCGCTCCGTTGACACTCGCGTCCATACAGCAGCCACTTTATTTGTCAATTTAGAAAACTCTACTACTTTCTCTTTACTTTTTTTCTTACTCATCAATCGTTAAATTAAAGGTTAAACGTAATAACACCTAATGTATAGAAGAACTCCAGTATCTTTTTTTGTTCTTCTTTGTCTAAAATACCTATTGCTTGAAATTTCTTATCATAAACTTTCAATTCATCCTCATTAAACATTTGTTACAAAGGATTATTTGCCATGCCATTGCACAACTTATTTTCACACGTTCATGCAAAATCCACAGAGCAGGGAAGTGCATATACATGAACGTGCTTCCTGCTCCTAACTTGTTACAATATGATTGAATTTGAAGTATTTTTCGTGGTGGATTTGCCTGTCCTTTATGCAAATATACGACTTGTAAGCTATTTTACCACTCCGCTAAGTTAATTTACATTAAAGCTGTCAATTTACGAAGAGTATTTACACTCGTACCCGTTAATTTAGCTGTATTTCGGAGTGAATAACCTCTTTTAAGCAGTCTAATTTCTTCTGCATATTCTTCTTTCATGGTTTCATTGCTTTTACTATATCCTACTTTTCGTCCTACCTTACCGCCATTGCTACGGAAATTCTGGTAACCACTTGCAACACGTTCTCTAATAGTCTTGCGTTCCATTCGTGCTACTTCGGCAAGTATAGTGATAAGAAACTGGCTCATAGGGTTGATTTCTCCCTCTGGAGTAAGCGTTTCAATATTATAGTTTTGGATGAATACTGATACTTTATTCTGATTTAAGATTTCTATGGCTTGTAATACTTGTAGGGTATCACGTCCAAGTCTGGATAGTTCGGTTACTATTACTTTGTCTATATTGTGGGAATTGATGTAGTCAATCATATTCATCAGCTCTGTACGTTCTGTATTCTTTTTTGCTCCAGATACTTTCTCCGCAAATATAGCCTCAACCGTCCAGTTGTTTGCTGAGGCTAATACCTGCAAATCATTTATTTGACGCTCATAGTCCTGTGTTCCGTTCGTACTTGATACTCGTGCAAAGATTACTACTTTTTTCATGGTGTTACTTGTTTATGATGCAAAGATAGTGATGTATATTTAATATAAATCATTTATAACGTTAAATAAGGCTAGAAATATGATAAATATTAAATATTTATCATTCCTTTGTCAGATAAAAAATAGATAAAATGAAAAATAAGCAAGAAAGGACGGTTATTCATGTAGAAATATCTGGACTTCATTTCTACTTTGGCTCTTTAACTGCCATTTATACCAAATTCACTCCAGAGCAACTTGGTGTAGCATTGGGGACATTACGAAATTACCGAGTAACAAGTGATAAACCGTATCAAAACAGTAAATGTATTATCCGAAAAGGGATTTTGGTAACAGTACAAAAATCTGTTAGTTAAGTATCATCGTTTGATAGGAATTTAGTATCTTTGCAATGGTAATCATAAAGAGATAAGCCTATGGTATAAAACAGATAAAAGACATATAGAATAGAAAGCGTTAGCTTTTACACTTGCTTTTCAAAATCGCCAATTTTAAAAGTATCCAAGTTGTAAAGTTGATGCCTACGTTGTATTCTACAGCGTGGGCTTTACTTGTTTGGATACATGGTGTTTGGCGATACCAGAAAAGCAGACAAAGTTTAGTCCACGCTTTTTATTTGTCTATACTACAGCAACTTGGACTGCAAAGAAAGTTTCTAACAGAAAAACAAATTTGAATGATTACAGTTTCATATAAAGATTTTATTTCTAATAGTGGAAATATCCAACTAGATAAAATAGAGGACAAGTTACGTAATCTTTTTTTAGTGGATAGTAAGATAAAATTGAAAGAAGTAGATAAAATCTATACCATTGATAATATAAATGATTTTATCCGAGATATATCTTTGTTCTTAAAAGACGAACAAAAATGCAGTGAGGAAAACAATCAAGATATTAAACAATCCCTGCAAGTAGAACAATCTATAGCGGTGGAACAAGAGGATGACTCCGAGTATAATGTTTATAGAACATGGTGGGGAAAAACATTTGCAATATTTGTTGTGGTATGGCTTATATCTATGTTCACTTCCCATGATTGGGGAACTAAAGACTTTTCTAAAAAGTATTCTTTGAGATATAGTGTTTCATATTCAGAAGTTGAAAGAGTAGTTGGATATGATACACCGATGTTTCCTATTCCATACAAAAGATATAAAATAGAATATAATGACGGAAGCGAGAAAACAATCGGATATAAAGTTTTAGGATTAATTTTTATAACGGATGAGATATGAGTGCAATAAATGGAAAAATAATAGAACGGATAGTAAATATCCCTGCTAATACTGCCTTTGAATCATTTTCTAAATTTCTTAAATTGAAAAAATATTCTATCGGAGAATCAAACACAACAACTGGGCACCTTGTTTTTAAAACGAGTTTGGGTGGGCTTAGATACATACTCTATAATGGCAACTATATCTTTTCTTGCGACATAATATCATTTGATGAAAATAGAACAAGAATAAAGTTACAAGGTGTATTTAGTTGTGATGCAGAAATAAATTTGTTTGAGTCTCTTTTCAATTCATCTGCAAAATTGGGAGAGAAAATAATTAAAGAATTTGCCAACTATTGTGAAAAGAGATAGGTATATGAAAAGGATTATTTGGATGTTATGTTTATGCAGTTTTTTTATTTATGGCTGTGATAATAAGAAGAAAATCTCAATTTCAACTCCAGAAAAGGATGCTAAAGAAATGTCTGTATATCACAAACAAGTTCTGAAAGGAGAAATGACTATAACTGAATTTGAAAATATCCTTAACTCTAAGGTTAATATGTATATAAAGGATGGAAGAGATAGGGATGAGGTTGCACTCTTTTTAGACTTATCAAAAGAGATTATGCGTAATACCGCTTTAGAATAATCTTTTAGATTAAAATGATACAAGAAAAAGTGTATCAATAGGTCTTTTATAAGATTAAATTGATACACTTTTCTTTTTGATACATTAAAATTTCACAGCTATGCTTTTAAGCTACTTTTTTCGTTCTTTTTGAAGAAGTTAGCTTTAAAACAGAATCCTCTTCAGGGGTGGTTGTTATAACCCCTAAAAGCAAGTCATCCCAGTCTAACTTTATACCTTTATATTCAAATCTGATGAGGCTATTAAGAGTTTGGTCAAATAGGTCATACAAAAATCTATTATCTATCAATGAATAGAAAGACAGTTCTTGTTTAGTACGGTTCAAATATTCTTTTACTTCGTCATTATTCAAATGTACTTCCAGACGATGTAACTTGCCTGGATTATTATAGAACTCTTCAATGTACTTTTTACCCGAGCTATTGGCTATTTCTGCCTTTTTATTATACGCTGTTAAAGTAGTACCCTTACCCTTATCTTTTATTGCTTTTTTTTGCTTTATAGAAACTGTTAAATACTTGTCCTTGTTCATGTTTCCACTGGTTATATAAGTAATTTCTGGACGGTCTTCATTACGGTTTTTAACCTCTTTAGTATTGAGGAAGGTTGTTACATTTTTGTTGCGAATCAGCCTTCGAATCATCCGAGCCACATCACAAGACAAGTCTAAACATAAGTCCAAAGTAGTTATATTATGTAGTTCCAGACCTAAATTATCTTCAATAAAATCCAGATAATATATTTCATCACTATATAACACACGATTACTCACACTAATCCATGCCTTAGCATAACCATTAGAATGAAAGTTACTATCTTCTTTATCATCGTTGATACCTAATCTCAATTCTCCGAATAACTTATCAATGCCTAAATCATTGTAACGGATTTCATATACAAATTTGAAATGTTTACCCTCTATACGTCTTAAGTAGAAATAAAGAAAGTCTACTTCTTCATCTATTTCCCTTGTTCTGAGAATATTGATATTGTTCGGCTCTTTGATTTCGTAACACAACCGAAGCATATCTATGTTTAACCCATATATCTTATTCATTTTCTTCATTTTTAGTTTCGTTATTATTTGGTTTGTTTGGCACTTGCTTCCAGTATTTTTTAAGTCCATCTGATATGGATTGTACATGTGTCGCACTTTTAGTTCTTCCTCTTAAGGCTTGACTAATTTTTTGTTTGGTAGTATCATCTATCTGGCGATACTGTCTCTTGTAGTTAGTTTCCATAGTTTTGGTTATGAATTTTATATATAATAATTAGTTAGTTTAATAAGAAAGTAAAGATTAGTAAGCTAATTTTTGAAAAAAATCTGGACCAAAATTTCATTCACCCAATCGTTTGCCAAATCAACCACACCTACTAAAATGCAATATTCAGAGAGTCGGGTTACAGTGCTATCCCTTTTCCTAAAAGGGAATAGGTACTTATTTCTTCCTCAAAATATTTTTTGTTTGTATATTACCGTACTTGCTTTTTTCCAGAAAAAGAAGCAGTTTAAACGTATATCTATATAAACTTTTTATACCTTCGCAAAAAAAACAATGGAAACAACTAAAGTATATTATTGCTCTGATGGCATGCATTCACGTGAAATAGAAAGAAAGTCTGTAAAGTGTCCATTTTGTGGAGTAATAAACATTCCTGAATATCTTTTTCTAAAAAACGTAGAAGGAAGTGATTTTCTCAATGTATTTACTCAATGCACTAACCCGACATGTCGGAACATGTTCATAACCCAATTTAGCACTGTAGGGGTTAGGAAGCCTGTCTTTACAAAAATTTTGCCCACTGCACTTCCCGAAAAAAGAACCTTTAGTGACATTATATCTGAATTATCTCCAAATTTTTGTGAAATATACAACCAAGCATATATAGCAGAACAAACCAACCTCATGCAAATTTGTGGTACTGGTTACAGAAAATCCTTAGAATTTCTAATAAAAGATTATTTAATTTCAACCTTACCTGAGGACCAACATGAAGCAATAAAGAATAAGTTCCTCAATAATTGCATTAGAGACAACATTAGTAACATCAACATTAAGACAGTGGCATCACGTGCTGTATGGCTCGGCAATGATGAAACACATTATACCCGTAAATGGGAAGATAAAGATATTAATGACTTAAAATCAATAATAGAGTTAACCCTCCATTGGATTGAATCAGAAATCAGGACGCAAAAACTTTTAGAGGATATGCCAGAGTTCAGATGAAACAATCTTTTCAAAATCGGTTATAAACTTGTTCGATAATTCGATAGTGTAGCCGACACTGTAAAGGATAAGAGGGTGTATCGTAATGAACGATGCACTCCTTTTTCATCATGCCCTATAGTAACCAGTTAACTGAAATGAAGACTTATCCAAGAATTATGAGAAAAGATTATTCGAGAATTCTTGCCCGATTTCAAAAAGTTACATTTTTCCCTACCATAGTAGTTGGAATCCTGATACAAGTTCTGCCGGATCCTGCACCAAGTTCTGTGAAATCTTGTGCCAAGTTCTGCCTCACGACCTCACTCTTCCAGTGAAAAGACTAAATATTTACTTTTAGAAATAATAAAGAAAAATATAGATAGCGCTCCAGTTCTGCCACAACCGCCAATCGGGAGGGAACGGCAAACCAATGTCCTAAAGCATAAAACCTCTGCGGTTAATAAAAGGCCGGTTACCCCATTACATGAAGTAACCAGCCATCCATTATCCTGTTACCTAGTTAATTATCAAAACTTATAAGCTGCTTTACGTAACTCTTTCACTGAACCGAATGGTTTATTGGGCTTCAGGTAACGACCCATGAACTTATAAATGTCCAGACGAATCTTGCTTGACTCATAAGTGTCTAACCGATCAAAACTATGCGCACCGGGAGCACGCTCAAATATCTTATATTCAAACTTTTTGCCTTCTGCTCTCAAAGCTCGAATCATTGATTCCACTTCGATCACATTTACATCATCATCACTGGTATTGGTGTAGATAAGTAACGGGTCTTTCAACTTCTCCGCATGCCACACAGGAGAGCGCCGTTTGTATTCCGCAATATTATCCTTGGCAGTCTGCCCGATATGATTCTTGGCCGAAAAGATTTTGCGATAACTGTCGCTGGCATATCCCATACGCATGATTACATCCGAAACCGGTACACCGGCGAAACCACATTTATATTGTCCCGGATAATTGAAAAGATTCATCAGCGTAATCATACCACCATGACTCCATCCCATGATACCCACACGGTTACCATCCACAATATCAAAATTGTCCACCATATAGTTACGGCTGATATATACATCCTCATTCTCCAATCCACCATAATCAATATTATTGTATGTACCCGAACCATATCCTGTACTTCCCCGGTAATCCGCTGCTACCACAATATATTCCTGCGCTATCAACTCGCGGATGATATGAGCATAATAGGTGTCCATATCGGCATGTACCCCACTATGAGGAAATACGATTAACGGATATTTCTTGTTTTCATCCACGCTTTTGGGAATAAAAATGTATGCTCTGAATTTAAGTTCGTTACCGGCACTCATCGAAGTAGGGTTGAACTCCTTCCAACGCGGTGGTCCACATAATATTACCTTATCTACATGGGCGATATCACCCACTTTCTCGTACCACAGGACATCATCAATTTTTTTCATTAACTGGTCAAACTGATGAACGGACAACTGTGCCCGTACTATTCCGGGCATACTACATAGGCAGCACACCAATACCACAAATTTTACTATTCTGTTTTTCATAAGCATATATTTAAATAATAATTATATAGAATATCAACTCTTGGGGTATCCCGGATTTTGTTCCATTTCAGGACTAAAGATAAACTGGTCCTCAGGAATCGGCAACACACATTTATAAAAATCCCAATCCACTTCTTCGTCCACACTGGGCAAATGATATCCTCCCTTCCGAATAATAGTCTTACCATTCCGCAGCAAATCAAAGAAACGATGTCCTTCACCTACCAGTTCCTTACTTCGCTCGTCCAAAACACGATCCAAAGTATAGTCAGCCATTGTCACTTCGTTTTCAGGATTACCCCGTTTCACAATATCGTTCAAATAGCCAAGTCCCTGAACCGCAGCATCACCACCCAACTTACAACCAGCCTCAGCAGCAATCAGGTACACTTCGGACAAGCGAAGGACCACATTATTACATTCCAGCGGTGCAGTCTTCATGTCCGTCCCTCTCAGTTTGTACAACCACCATACCGTTTTTCCCGCATATTTATTCTCCTCCAGCAACTGCCCACGCACATCTCCCGGATCAGCCAGCATCTGCTCCGCATATTTCTGAGTGACAAATCCCTTCTGATAGCCATACCAGTTCAATAAATACCCCCATGAATCCCGTCCCGGAGTATCATCCACACTATTGGCTATCTCAAAAAACGATTCTGAGCCAAACTTGGTTTCCACCGACCAGGCAGCCACATATTTCTCATGCGGATAAAGTGCATAGCTTCCCGATGCATCCACATCCTTTATCAGTTGCTCCGCCATATCAAACGCTTTCCGGTTATCATTATGATACAGATAAACACGAGCCAGCAATGCACGGGCCGCATACTTGTTCATACGTCCGTTATTTTTCTCTTCGGACATCAATGTAACCGCCTCTTCCAGCGTTTCTATAATAAAATCGTACGCTTGAGCAACAGTAGAACGAGAAGGATTTTCGTATGTTCCCACCAAATGATCTATCAACGGAGCACCCAGTGACGCACCATTATCTTTCGTATAAGGATATCCAAAGCAACGGGTCAAATCAAACTGGCAAAGCGCAATCACCGCCATCGTTTCACCTTTCAAAGCATTCAGTTTCTTTTCATCCCCACTTTCAATTTTTCCTTCGGCAATAGCATTCAGAATATTCCACGCCTCACGAAGAATATAAAAAGGTCGTCCCCACAATGAACCGGCATTCAAACTATTAGGACGATGATTGAACATATAGCATGTATTGCATACTCCACTTTCCTCAGAACTCTGCATATCATCCCCCTTCATATCTCCATAGGCAAACATAGCAGCCCCATAATATCCGGAACCCGACATCAGATCATACAATCCATTCACCGCATTATCCACATCGGTTACTGTACGGAAAGCTATAGCAGTAGGAATCTTATTGCTAGGAGCTGTATCGAAGAAATCACCACAACCGGTAACAAGTAGTGAAGCTAATCCTAAAATAAAAAGTATTTTTTTCATAATGGTTCTGTTTTTAGTGCAATTGATGATTAAAATTTAAGTTCCAACCCGAAAGCATAAGTTTTCAATGGAGGGGTGTAAAATCCTACCACACCACTCATCTCAGGATCATATTGGCCGTAAGCTGCCCATGTCAACAAATTCGTACCCGAAAAATAAATACGGGCATTCCCTATTCCTAATTTCTGCAACCATGCTTTAGGAGCATTCAATCCCAATATCAGACTTTTCAGACGAATATGATCCGTAGAATGAATGGCACGCGAAGAATTATAGTTACCCCCTTTTTTATTCCCATATACAAAACGGGGAACATCCGTTATATCACCCGGTTTCTGCCAACGGCGGCGTTGCTCGGTACTTTTATTGCTTATCACTGAATAACCATCATCTTGCAGAATGTAGGATGCATTATCATACGAATAACCACCGAAACTATAAGATAAATTGAATGACAAGTCAATGAATTTATAATTAAAGGTATTCATAAAGCCTCCCGAGATAGTAGGCGTAATATCTTTCAACGGAATAGGACTTGCCTGTCCCGGATCGGTCACTTTATTTTTGGTATAATTGCCATTCTCATCCTGTTGGTTATCATAATACAAGGCACTTCCAGTCTCAGGATCCACCCCCGCATACTCACGCAGATAAATAGTATTAAATGGATAACCTTCCTTACGTACATACCTGCCATCCACAAACCAAGGCAAATCTGCCAGTTTCAGAATCTTATTTTTATTATGGCTCAAATTGAAGGCGGTAGTCCAGCTGAAATCTTTCGTCTTGATGTTATTGGAACGAACTTCAAGTTCCACACCGGTATTCCGCATCTGTCCCACATTGGTCAGCAGAGAAGAAAAACCGCTGATGGAATTCAATTGCTTGCTCATCAATAAATCTTTCGTTGTACGCGTGTACCAATCCAAAGAAACATTCACACGACTGAACAAGCCGATATCCAGCCCCAAATTCAGTGCATAATTCTTCTCCCAAGTCAGTTCCTCATTCCCCAATGTACTTTCCCACGGAGAAGGTTTTCCATTATAAAACGCCCCTGTGGTATAAGTACTCTGATAACCATAATATGAAGAGGGAAGATTCCCATTCACCCCATAGGAAGCACGAAGTTTTAAATCACTTAATACTGATTTCAACGACTGCATGAACTTTTCCTGAGAAAGTCTCCATGAAGCGGACAAGGACCAGAAATTCCCCCAACGAGTATCAGGAGACAAGCGGGATGATCCATCCCTGCGAAAACTGAAACTGGCATAATATTTATCACCATAAGAATAGTTCACACTAGCCACATAGGACATTAATGCATCTTCCTGCAATTTCTGGTCAGCATCTATCGGATCGGCTGCATTTCCCAATGAAGTGTTGATATCCTGCCCGTAAGTTTTCTTTGCAGCATACAAATCCTCATAATCATACTTCATCACCTCGAAGGCAGCGACCGCACTAACAGAATGTTTACCGAAAGTTTTAGAATAAGTCAGATTATTCTGTGAAGTATACCGCATACGGTCAGTCATCTGCATACGTCCCCGTCCCTGATAAGTAGCTCCATCACGTCCTTCAGGAGACTGAAAGAAAAAGTCCTTTGTCAACGAATAATCTACCGTAAACACACTGGATATCTTCAAATTGTCCCACACATTATAAGCTATTTTAGCCGTACCCATCGCACGTACCGTCCGAGCATAATAATCATTCACCTCGGCCTCCAATACCGGATTATATCCATTGTTTTCACGATACCCGCTGGCATACGTTCCATCCTCATTATAAATGGGAGTAGAAGGCGTCAGATTCACTTTTGATGCATAAATGGCACTTCCATAAAATTTACCCTCAGGTAAATGAACGTTCTTTGTCCACGAAAAAGAAGCGTTCATTCCAAATTCCACCTTTTTATACTTGTTACTTGCATCCACACGCCCCGTAAAGCGCTCCATTTCTGAATTCAGGGAAACACCCGTCTGCTTGGTATATCCCAAAGAACCGATAAAACTGGAATTTTGGTTGCCGGCACTAGCAGACAGGTTATAATCCTGTTGATAACCTTTCTTGAACAGAGCGCTTTCCCAATCCGAATACCCCTGAGACAGGCGTTTGGCATACTGGTCGATATTCGCATCAGCATACTGCTGTGCCTCTTGTTCACTTACTCCTTTATCCAGTTGAAAATTAACCAGTCCTTCATGAATCAATTCCCTCCTTTCCTCACCTCCCATCAGCGGACGATATGTATAAGCGAAATCAGTGATTCCATATTTTGCCGCCATATTGACACGAAGTTTACCTTCTTTTCCTTTTTTAGTAGTGATAAGCACTACTCCATTAGCACCTTTCGCACCATACAATGAAGCCGAGGCTGCATCCTTCAAAACAGTGATACTTTCAATATCTGCCGGATTCAACGTTTCAATAACTCCCATTCCTCCCGCTTCGGACATACTGGTAAAGTTACTCAAGTCATAAGATGGAATAGGCACTCCATCTAATACATACAGAGGCTCGGTGGAAGCATTCATAGAAGCGATTCCCCGTACCCGTAAAGTTGTTTTCGCACCGGGTTGCGAAGAAGTACCGGCAACTACACTGATGCCCGGTATATTCGATTCAATCATCTGCCCTACGGATACAACAGGTAATGCCTCCAGTTTTTCTGTAGTCAGAACAGAAGCAGATCCCGTATAAGTTGCCTTCTTGAAATCTCCATATCCGGTAACGACCACTTCGTCCAACGTATTGGCATCTTCTTTCAATACAATATGAAAGTCTCCCTTCCCTTTTGTCGGAATATCCTGTGCCAGATATCCTATATAGCTCACAACCAACGAAGCGGATTCGTCCACTTCCAACGTAAACTTTCCATTAAAGTCGGTGATAACCCCATTGGTGCTTCTACCTTTTTCCACCACATTGGCACCAATCAGAGGTTCTCCCATTACATCTTTCACCACTCCCGTCACTCTTTTCTTTTTAGAACCAGGCTGCGAAACAGCTTTCTTCTCGATGAAATAGATTTTGTTGTTTCTGATCTCAAAAGTAAGATCAGTGCCTGAAAGGAGTCTTGTCAATGCCTCCTTCAGTGTAACATCTTTGAGTTGCATGGTTACCTTACGATTCACATCGACCAACTGGTCACTGAAAACCAAGCTCATACCAGTCTGGCTTTTAATAGATGCCAGTACTTTTTCCACCCTCTCATTCTTAAAGTCTAAAGAGACTTTTTGCGACTGTGCTGAAACAGTAAAGCCAAATAAAAGGACTCCCAACAGCAGTAATGTCTTCATTTTGGTTCTTGCTTTCATTTTCATCAATAGTATTAGTTTGAAACAAAAGAATTTCTTATATAGGCTAACACATCACTCCAAAGAAGGTATGAGTCCATTTTTCATTTTTTAGAAAAAAAATAGATGCAAGTGTATTCACTCACATCTATTCCACTTTTCTTCTATAACCCTCGTTATTTAGAAGTTACTTCAAATACACCTTCTTCTATTTCCGTAAAAACAATATTCGAAACGGCTTCCAAATCATAGAGCACATCTGATGCATTGACTTTTCCTGTTGACAGAGTAAACCTGTTCTTCAATACCGCAGAATCTTTCACTATGAAATGAACATCATAATGTCTTTCCATTACCTTTATAATTTCACCGAGTGGAGTCAGATAAAAATTAAGGCTGTTGACACGCCATGCCGAAATCTGTTCCATATTATCCGGACGGGAGATCAGGCATTTCCCCGACTGACGGTTATATTCCGCACTCTCCCCCGGAACAAGTCTGTACTCCTTCGCATTATGATCTCTGAAAAGAATTCCTCCTTCATCCAAGGTTATCCAAATATTGGGTTCGGCGGAATATGCCTTTACATTGAATTTTGTTCCAGTTACTCTCACTTCCACCCCTTGCAAATCCACCTTAAAAGGGCGGTTCTCATCTTTGGCAACATTGAAATACCCTTCTCCCCAAAGCTCCACCGTACGATTGAACAATCCAAACTGCTTGGGATACCTCAAGCGAGAATCCGAGTTCAAATGTACAATACTGCCATCCTGTAAAATCACCCGGATCTGTTCACCATAAGGAACATTTATGTCAGCATATTCCGGTTCAGAGAAAATGCCCGTCCGGTTTGCCAAAAAGAACAAGGAAACACTTAAAAAAACAAACGGTAACAGCACAGCCGCCACCCACATCCATCTGCGACCAACCGGGCGTTGTCCGCGCTCACATTTTATCTCATTCATAAAACGCGCTTTCATCTTTACTTCAGGTATGGAATGCGGGTCAACACTTTCCGGCATCTCTTCCGACAACATCCCGATTTCCCAGTCAAAGCGTTCCGACAAATACTTATTACCTTCTTCCGTAGCAAACCAACCAACTACTTTCCGAGCTTCTTCAGGAGAAGCTTTGTTGTCAAGCACTTTATCTATCACCGACTCATCTATCTTCATAATCTATTTTTTTTGTATATTTATAATAACACCTCATCACAACAAAAGTATGAGTACATTTCAGACTATTAAATTAATCCATATCACAGGAAACCATATAATTAAAGACTCTATCTCGTTACGGAGGGCTTTTATAGCCTGTGTGTAATGGGATTTCACAGTAGGAACAGTTATCCCCATCCTGTCGGCTATTTCCTGATTGGATAATCCATATTCTATTTTCAACAAGCAGATTTTTTGTTTCTGAGGAGGAAGCTTATCTATAGCAACCCGCAGGAATTTTCCGAGTTCACCATTTTCAAATTGTGTCAAAAAGTCGTCTTCATCTTCATCATTCACTTGTTGGGCCATTTCGTATAGTTTCTCGAAAACCAAACTACGATGCCTCAATTCATTCAGTATATAATTCTTTAAAATAGTAAATAGCAAACTACGGATACCCGACTCAAAGCTAAAATTTGTCCGCTGCTCCCACAATTTCATAAAAAGATACTGAATCGCATCTTCCGCCTCTTCTTCTGACTTCAAAAAACGATAGGCTATGGTATATAATAACCGGTTATAGCGTTCAAAAACAGCGGCAAAGGCATATTCTTTCCCACGGCGAAGATCGTCATATAGTTTCTGATCAAAATCCGGATATTGATTCATAATAAATGCTTTTCCTAGTTTTATTAAAAGGCCGACTTAACACAAAGATAGTATAATTGAACCTATCTTTATCTCAGAATACTCAAAAAATATACATCATTTCGTTTTCTAGTTCTAGAATTCTTTACACAAAATAAGTTATAAAAATCACTTTTTGATACGGAAGAAAAGTGAATAAGACACCGTGATATCTTTTATCTCGGCGTCTTATTAATCACATGCCGGTGTATTATCCCGGATTTGAGATATAAATCCGAATCCCTGCAATGACCCTACTTGAACAAACATTTTACTCCCCAACTCCAGACTCCGAAAGTTACGAATATCCCTTCTTATAAATAACAGTTATCTCTGATATAAAACTTGGACCCGAAAGATTATACATCTTACAAGTGCAACATATATAATGATAACACCTGAAGATTTATAATGTGTCACGGCATCTTCTATCAATTAAAATCATAATTAAACCAATCAAAATAACATTTACCGCCTATTCCCAACGTATTATATGAATACAAGCCCACACGCGCACCTTTCCAATCGCCGAACTTTAACGAATAAGCATCTCCACATAAAATAAAATTACGGTTATCAAAACTATAGAACAACTGGCAGCGATTCTTCTTTGCATCCAACATAACACGTAAATAGATTTTTTTACCGGAAACCATCTTTACTTGCTGAACGTCACCATTTTTTTCTAAATACAGATAATTTTTACCTTCCTCACGACTAATGCCAATTCCGTTATAAAGACTGCCTGTGCAGAACAATCCACCTCTTTGTCCATCAGCCAGCGCTGAAAAATCAAGCAACACAGTGGCTGTGCTTAGATACCCCATACATTTTTGAGTTAACATATTGCGAGATTCTCTTAATGTTGCAGCCTTCAAGGCTTTCAAAGCAAGCCAGCCCCTACGCTCATTTAAACTCCAATGAGTATTCACTGGATTATGATTAAACTGCCATTGCAGCCCTAAAGTGTAAGAATTGAAATCATCAGTCGTTTGAGGGTGAGAAACAAGAACACTTTTGCTTACACCAGGCTTTGTCCAAACCTTTACCGGCTCACCTATCCCATTCATATCCATATCCACCCCTATCACGGGCCAATTCTCCATCCAACAAACAGGCTGCAAATGCACGACACGTCCCAAAGGTTCTGTCAATTGGAAATGAAAAAACCACCATTCTCCTTCAGGCGTATCTACTAAAGCCCCTTGATGAGGACCATTTACAGTAGTGTTTCCCTGTTCCAAGACTACTTTCTTTTCGTATGGTCCATAGATATTTTTTGAACGTAAAATAGTCTGCCATCCTTCGCCTACTCCCCCTTCAGGAATGCTTAGATAATAATAACCATGCCGTTTATAAAATTTAGTTCCCTCAGCTACAGGACCTGTATAAATAATTTTCCCATCATCCAACAAAGTTTTACCATCCGGAGTCATACGATGTAGATAAATAGGACCTGCCCCTAACTGGCTACGCCCCATGTAGGCCTGTCCATCCTCATCCCAAAAAGGACAGGGGTCCTCCCAGCCGCCTATATTCTTCACACAATGCAACGGCGTCCACGGGCCATGAGGATCAGTAGCAGTACTCATCATCAGTCCTTCTCTAGGTGTACAAAAATAAATCCAAAATTTACCATCATGAAAACGGATAGCAGGCGCCCAAGATCCTCCTCCATAATTTTCATTATTATCCCATCCGGGAAAATCAAACCGATTATACACTTGACTGATGATTCTCCAGTTCACCATATCATCTGATTCTAACACCGGCATCCCGATATAATGAAAATCAGAGCAAACCATATAATATTTATCTCCCACTCTAATCACATCAGGATCAGAATAATCTGCATTTAAAATAGGATTTATATAAGTTCCATTACCTTGGTCACCCCAAGAAACAGCTTGTCCTTGTACCTTTTCCGACAAAAACAGCAAAACAAACAGAAAAGCCAAAAAGAAAAATCTCATAGTATCATTCATCATTAAAAAAGAAAATTGCCTTCATCATTCCTAAAGATAAATGATAAAGGCAATACACTAAATTATATACAATCAATCCCAAATCATTCAGCTACAACTTCAATTACGCGACTGTTAAGTTGCTGTGCAGTAAACAAATTCAATCCTACATTCATCAAAAATTCTCCTGAGAAAACCTCACCATTACCTGATAAAGAAGAGTTGGCTCCGGGCATTAAGTTAATTTCTTTCACACGATACATTTTGTCTGCATCAAGCCCCTGCAAACGCACCGGCAATATTTTTTCCGCATAACGAGGATGAATATCGAAAGCAAATACCGCTGCTTTATCCTTATCTTTGCCCACATACATAGTAGAGGTATGATTACTGCCATAAGGAGAAACTAAACGATACATATCACCTTCCAGAACTACCGGCTTCAAACGGTTATAATTCTGCACAGCAGTACGGCAATAAGTTTCATCATCCTTACTCATATCCGCTAATTTGATATCAAAACCAAGTTTGCACATCATAGCCACATCCGTACGGAATTTCACACTGCTATTCTTATTCCATGTAGTAACATGAGCGCACATTGTCTTGGCTGGGAACACCTGTGAGAATCCCCACTGAATAAATAAACGTTCAATAGGGTCAGTATTATCACTAGGCCAGAATTCTGTAAAATATTTCAAAGCCTCATAGTCTGAGCGTCCACCACCACCGGAACAAAGCATCATCGGCAGGTTAGGATATTTTGCTTTCACACGCTCCAATACATTATACAGGCCACGCACATAATCAATATATAAATGTGACTGTTTATTTTTCAAATAAACAGAGTAAATATTCGTAATAGGACTATTGCAATCCCATTTGAAGAAAGCGATATCAGGATATTTAGTCATCAAATTGTCCACAACTCCGAATACATAATCCTGTACTTTCGGATTGCTCAAATCCAGAACCAATTGGTTACGGAAATAATACTCGTCACGATTCGGAAGATGAATCACCCAATCTTTATGCTTTTCATATAATTCACTTTTAGGATTCACCATTTCCGGTTCAATCCAAATACCAAACTTTATACCTTTTTTCTTAGCCGCTTCCGTCAGATAACCTACGCCGTGAGGAAGTTTATCAGCCGTTTCATCCCAGTCACCTAATCCTTGATGGTCACCACTGCGCGGATACTTGTTGGCAAACCAACCATCATCCAACAAAAACATATCCACACCCAGTTCTACTGCATCATCCATCAGCTTCACCAATTTCGCTTCATCAAAATCAAAATAGGTGGCTTCCCAGTTATTCAACAAAGTCATACGAGTCTGGTTCCCATCCTTCACCTGATACTTACGGGCCCAATCATGGAAATTACGGCTAGCCTGTCCTTTACCTGTAAAACTGTAAGTAAAATAGAAATCGGGAGTACGAAAGATTTCATTCGGTTTCAGACTATATTCCGAAGCATACGGATTAATTCCTGATATAACACGGAGTTCATTCTTATTATCCACCTCGAATACAAAACTGAAATTACCCGTCCATCCTAATGTTCCGACCAACACTTCACCTTGGTTCTCTTCTGATTTTCCATCCAATGAAAGTTGGAAGAAAGGAGAGCAGAACATATTGGCACGTGCTCCCAATTTAGTATCAATCGTTTTTTTACCAAATTCCAAAGGTTGTTCCTTCACATGCGCCTCACTAGCCCAGTCTCCCGAGAATTCAGTCAGGAAATAGTTGTCACGATTCAAGTGCAACATGGAAGACGCGTACTTATGAAGCTGCACAGGTTTCTTTTCCTGGTGGCTGATTTCAGTGAAAGTCTTTATCAAATTTTCTTTCTGATAAGCCACATAATGAAGTTTTACAGTTACAGGATATTTATCATCCTGCATAGTAATCACCACTTCATCTACCCCCGGCGACACTTGATTCCGAGTATGAGAAACATATTTTAATAAAGTAGAAGGATTGCCATCATTATGTACTATATGAATAGCCGGTTCAAAATAATCTTCCATGCCATGAGTAAGGTATGCTTCGCTACCCTGTGGCAAATGGGCAATATCTGTAGCATAATTCAACTTCTTTCCCAAATAACTTTGATATAGACGTCCGTTATTACCAACCCGGTAAATAAGGTCTACATTTTCTGTACTAATTTTAATTACTGGCTTATCTGCCGCTTTTAACATAAATGATATGCATAAAAAACATATCAAGAAGAATAATCTTTCTTTCATGGTATTATTTATCGATTAAAATTATAGTGCAAAAATAGGGAGAGAAGCTCAAAAATCCCTACTCAAATGCGCCATAAAATAAGAATTTTGACGCTTATACCCTCAAAATCATCGAAATCAAGCCTGTATTGTAGGTAAAATCAAGGAAGTCTGCTATCTTTGTTATCCAATTCTAATACATGGATATATGCCACGAATTAAAGAGGGATTTAAAGGAGAACGCGCCATCGTACTTCCTGCTTTTCTGATTGAAGAATTAAAGCAAGATCCGTTAGGCAGCGAACTTTACATTACAGATATAGGATATTATCCTCATGCCTGTTTTCATTACCGGAAACGCAACACCGAGGAAGCAACCGAGTTTATCCTTATTTATTGTATGGAGGGAGAAGGGTGGTTCGAGTTAGACAAACATCGATATGTAGTTACCGCCAACCAATTTTTCATTCTACCTAAACACCAGGCACACGCTTATGGCAGTAATGAGAGAAATCCCTGGACTATTTACTGGATCCATTTCAATGGAACAAAAGCTGCATTTTTCAGTGCCGGTTTTGACCGTCCGAAAGACATCACTCCACAAGAGGATTCACGAATCAAAGAAAGATTAGTACTCTTCGAGGAAATCTACTCGTCCATCAGCTCCGGATATAGCAAAAACTATATGCTTTATGCCACTACCAGTCTTTTCCATTTTTTAGGTTCCATGAAGTTTATTGGTGAATATCGAGATTGCGGTTCTATGCGCAATGGTTGCAGAAGCAAGGATGTGGTGCAAATAGCGATTCATTTCATGCAAGAAAATTTGAGCAAAACCATTCGCCTAGCAGATATCGCTGCGGAAGTAAACCTCTCAGTGTCCTATTTCTCCAATCTGTTTGAAGAAAAGACAGGCTCCTCTCCTCTTCGATATCTTACCTATCTCAGAATACAGGAAGCCTGTCACTACCTGGATTTTACTAACCTAAAAATTAACCAAATAAGTCCCTTGGTAGGCTATGAGGATTCTCTTTATTTCTCCCGGTTATTTACTAAGACGATGGGGATGTCTCCATCAGCTTATAAAGAAAAGAAAAAAGGTTAAGACTTACACCATCTACCAACAGTCGGTCCGGAAAGGGGCAACCGGGAGCCCGTTCTCTCCGTACAAATTACAATCCGGATTATCTGCCCAGCCATAACGTGCAGCAAGAGGGGCAGGAACTTCAGTAGAAGAAAGTATAATTTTTCCATCATGGACCATAGCCTCTGCCGGATAAAATACACGGTCCGGCCCTGCAATGGTAAAGCCTTTTAAAGTTGTACCTTTAATCTGAAATCCATCTTGCTTTTGTCCGAAATCCAATTCCATCTTGTTCCCCTTAATTATATAATTTTGGAATACAGGAGCCGAACTTGAAACATTTTTTCCATAACTACCGGCCAGGGCAACCAAAGCTAAGCGGCGTCCCACCTCTTGCTTATTCTTAGGATGAATATCATCAGCCAAACCAATATCAATGGTCACGGCCATACCAACTTGGTCAAGTTTTAATGCTTTAGTTTGCGCTTCACGCAAAGCCGCCCATTCGGAATCCGGCTGTATTTTCTTGGATTCCATAAAATTAGCCAATTGTACAAAATAAAAGGGAAAATCACTCCGCCATTGTCGGCGCCAATCCGTAATGAGAGCAGGAAACAAATCTCCATATTGTTCTGAACGACCTACATTAGCTTCACCTTGATACCATATTACTCCTTTAATGGGAAAAGCAGTCCATGGTTTGACCATCGCATTGAACAGCACCGTAGGATAACTGGAGCTTTGAACAGGAGAAACCGGTGCAGGTGGAAATCCTGTTAAAGAAAGTCCGATACGATATTTCCAATCTCCAGCCAAACTGATCCGCTTTCCATCAGCTTCTACATAAAGGTCCTCCGCCTTGCCATGAATACCGCCTTCTCCACCAAAATCAGAAACACGAACAGCAAGAACCGCCTTACCAGCCTTCACTAGTTTTGCAGGAATGGTATAAGTACGCGGTGTCATATAGCCTGCCCCTCGGGCAATCTCCACCCCATTAAAATAAGTGATATCTTCATCATCAATCATTCCTAAATTTAGTTTTAACGGTTTACCAATCCATTCTGCTGGAATTTCAAAACTACGACGGAACCATACTACTCCATCAAAATTTTTCAATCCATTCTTTTCCCAGTAATCAGGAAGGCACATATCCCACCATTGTCCTTCTGACAAGTCCGGTGCAATCCAGCAAGGCTTATCTTCCTCCATTCCCTTATCTTCCTTAGAAAAAAGAGATTGCCACTCAGAGCGCTCTTGATTATAGGCCTTTTCCATACGAATAGGGTCAAAGTCCAATTGTTCCATCTTAGCCAACTCTTCACGAAAGCCCAGCACCTGTTTCAATGTTTCATAGCTGGTCCACGCTTCAGCAGGCGTTCCTCCCCACGTACAGTCAATCACACCCACAGGGACATTTAATTCTTTCCATAATGAACGGGCATAAAAATAAGCGAGTGAAGAGAATTCAGGAATTGTGGCGGAAGAACATTCCTGCCAACCTCCCATAGTAGACTCCATATCACTCAACGGAATTACTGAAGTATTCTTCTTCACTTGAAACAAACGGATAGAAGGATAATTCGCCTCCGTTATCTCCTGCTCATAATTCATGACTTTCCCCCAACCCGCAACAGGCATCTCCATATTAGACTGACCAGAACAAAACCATACCTCTCCCACCATTACATTTTTTAATTGCAATTTCTTACCATCCGTAAATGTCAACGTATAAGGCCCTCCTGCAGCAGGAGTAGGCACAGACAAACTCCAATAACCGTCCTTATTCACCTGAGTCACATACACTTCATTATTCCAGCCTGTAGTTACTTTTAAGATTTTACCCAATACCGCTTTACCATGAAAAGTAACCTCCGTATTTTGCTGAAGAACCATATTGTCCGTAAAGTAAGCGGGTAAGACCACCTTGGCGTAAGAATTTACATACGCCAAGAGAGAAACACATAAAAACAATATTTTATTTCCCATATTTACCAAATTCATTTGTTCCACTATTATATTCTTCTTTAATCATACATCATCGGAAGCTACACCAATCTGAATTTCAAATTCTCCAAGCTCCACCAACTCGCATCTTATTTATTATTATAAGGTGTTACCAACAATTTATAGGAACCACCTTGCAATAAAGCCTCATCAAAAGTAATACATATATCTTTGGTTTCACCCGGCATCAATGTGAAATAATTGTCATTCATAATAGCAGGAAGAATACGCTCTCCATCCGAGGTCCGAACAGCCTGAACATATACTGCAAACGCCACACCTTTTGCAGACTTTAGGTGAGCTATAGCTGCCCGAATCTCTGCCTGACCATTTTTACGCAACAATTTAGAAGAAACTTTCAATTCGGCTGCCGGCAAAGTATTCAAAGCCGTAAAGTCCAAACGGTCGTTGCCACGCCAATAATTGTTTTCAGAAACAACCTTTCCTGATTTATCTTTCAACGTCAGGCGGATAAAATGTACATCGCTCAAACCCTCACTAGGCTGTGTTCCACCCAATACATCAAAACTCCATAATGAATAACCAAACCACCAACCTAGTTCCGTCCCAAACATACGTACATAACGGGCATCAACTTCGGGGAAAGTAATTTCATCTATTCCTCCACGTCCTTCATCAGTTTTATATACTTCTTTCCAAGTCTCGGCGTCATCTGACACTTGAATCTTATATCCTTTACCAAAAGATGCCTCCCAATTCAAGCGAACCCCACCTACGGGTTGCACACTGCCCAGATCCACATAAAGCCATTCATTTTCCGCTTTTGCCGCTGCCCAACGGGTATCTTTTTTCCCATCCGTAGCATCTGAAGGCTGTCCATAAGTGGTACTTGAAGCAAAGGTCGGTTTATTTAATGACAGATTTTTACGCTCTTTATTGAAATCTATCGTAAAACATTGCACAGTAGAATTGCTAGGAGAGTTCACAATAGCTGATTTTGTATAAGCCTCCACAGACTTTCCATCCAGATTGTAAACTTTTACTTCAGCAGTCAAACCTTCCATATCACATGCTGTGGTATTAGCAATCTTCACACCGTCCGTCACAGGATTCCAAAGAATATGCACCGGTTCACAGGCTGATTTTGCTCCCCAAAAGGCTCCTGTCAAATCATAATAATAGTCATAAGTTTGCCAAACCATAGACGGATATGCCGACTGTCCCATCCAAGTCATGATACCTGATGCATCCTCCCACATACAATCCAGCCAACCCTCATACATAGCCTTATTAGATTCAATATTGACAAGCTGAGCCTTACGGCAATAATCTTCAATCCCTTCGGGCTTGCCAAAACCTTTGGTTATAGAAGCATCATAACGATCGGGAGCTGCATTAAAAGCATTTTGGCCAAAATAGTGCTTGTTCCACATTTCATCACGAGGCCACCAGTTCTCCTTGGGCATAAATTTCTTGAAGCTTTCAAAGGTAGGAACTACAGCTGTGCCAATTTCTGTACGAAATCCCCAGCCACGCGCCGGATCTCCTTCCAAGCCATCAGGATATTTAGTAAAATAAAAGCGAGGCTCAAATGCTCCCCACGGACCACTACCGGTCAAGCCCTGAGCATGGGAGTTTGCTTGAAAATAACGATCACCTCCATCAAAGGTCCTAATATTTTCCGCCATCCATCCTTCTAAAGGAGGCTGAGGATTAGATTCATTATCGCCACACCACACGGCTATACTAGGGTGATTACGCACACGTTTTATTTTCTCCATCATATTATTATTGAACACATTGAGGTCATAAGGCAAATTCGGATTAGAGTTTATCCAAAAATCATCCCATACCATAATGCCATATTTGTCACATGCCTCGTAGAATTCATCATCTGTAACAGAGCCGAGCCAATTACGTATCATATTAAAATTCATTTCCTTATGCAGGCGGACTTTGGTATCATATTCCTCGCCACGGCAACGAAGCATATATTCAGACATCCCCCAATTCGCTCCCTTAACAAATACCGGAATATCATTAATATAAATATGGAATGTATTGCCCTCTTTATCATAAGAATATTTCTTTATACCAAAAGAAACATCTTTCGTTTCCGAAACTCTTCCATCCACCATCACCTCAAACTTACAATGATAAAGATTGGGTTCTCCATACCCATTTGGCCACCACAGACGCGGCTGGTCTATACACAGTTGTGGAAAATAGCGTTTGTCAAACTTCACCTGTTCAGTAGTATGGGCATTCACGTCTAATTCTTTTTGAAAAACAATGTTTCCTGGGGTAATTGTTCCGCGCACCAATACCTTCGTCTTTTCTACCGAATTATTCTTGACATCAAGCGCCACACTCAAATCCGCTCTGGCACGGGTAGGTAAATTAGTACGTATCCAAGGATCAATTAAAGTAGCTGTTCCCGTATTAGTAAGAAATACCTTATCGGTTATACCACTATTCAACCCCGGCACATAAGGCATCCAATCCCATCCGCCACTAGACAAATAGGTTGGACTGCCCTGATTAGCCAATGGAGTATCAGGCATATGAACAAGTACAGCCAATACATTTTCTTTATCACGATTTACTATTGAAGTAACATTAAAATGTCCACGATGCATAAACCCATCCAGTTTACCTAATAATGTTCCATTCAGATAGACTTCCGCACGACGGTTTACCCCATTAAAATTCAACCATATCAATTCTTTTGTAAAATCAGCAGGAACACGGAATGTAGTACGATACCAAAAGCTACAGTCGTATTTGTCGCGATTTACCTGATGAATATTGTCACCAAAGTTAGGATCTTTCTCCAGCCCTGCTATTACATACGAATTAAAAGCTGTTCCAGGCACAACAGCATCTACCCAAGCAGAAACATTGTATCCGTTTCCACAAAGTGACTTCACATCCGTTCCGACTTCAGCCTGAGGCTTTAACTTCCATTTCATTTGTGGGTTATCGCTATGTAAATACACAGTTTGAGCATGCAGTACTTGCATACATCCCAGTAGGGCTAATACAACCCATGTTTTTTTTACGTTTTTCATATTATAGTCTTTTCATATTTATCAATCATCTATTTCTCTTTTTGCACCTGAAAACTAAACAAGGTGCAATGCTCATAAGCTTTCTCCGGTAACACCAGGCAAGAAGGAAAATCCGAATGAGAAGGAGTATCCGGATAAAATTGTGTTTCCAAACAGATGGCTGTATCCGGTCGGTCATAATATCCCGCTGTATACAAAAGAACAGCAGGCAAATCAGTCATCACTGTCATTTTTCTTCCTGTAACAGGTTCATATAAAGAAGCAGCCTCTAACATCTCCTCAGACATTTTATCTTTCAATATATAGCAATGATTATATCCTTTATTCCAAAGTAATTGCTCATGATCAGCATATAAGTCTGCACCTACCGGTTTTAGGGAAGTAAAGTCAAACGGAGTATTTTTCACCTTCATCTTTCTTCCCGTAGGAATGAACGCCGAGGTAGTATCCAATATCCGGTCAGACGAAATATGCAACCGATGCTCTGTTATCTTTTTTCCATTTCCGCGCAAATTGAAATATGCGTGATTAGTCATATTGATGTAAGTAGCACAGTCTGTTTCCGCATAATGCCGTACAGAAAGTTCATTGTCCTCATTGAAACGATAGTCTGTTATCACATGGATATTTCCCGGGAAACCTCCTTCTCCGTCTGGCGAATACAGACTAAAACGGATGCCATCCGGTAATTCTTCCCATTGCCACACCTTGTTATGAAAGCCGGAAAAACCTCCATGATTGGTATTATTCCCATCATTAACTTCCAAATGGAAGGTTTTCCTATCTATTGTAAAAGAAGCATCAGCAATACGATTGGCAAATCTGCCAACAGTTGCTCCCATATAATAAGAATCTTTCAAATAATCGGACAAGGTATCATAACCGATCAAAATATTGGCTAATGCTCCCTGAACATCGGGTACTGAAGCTGTAATCCAACGTGCCCCCCAATTAGTGAATTCCATATAAGCTCCCGAGGAGTTCATTACGGTAAATCGTAATACAGGTTTTCCGTCAGAGGTATAAGTTTCTATTTTATGTATTATTTTCATATTATTCCAAATTTCAGAAAAAGAAAAAGCATCAGGTAGGAAGCAGATGTTTCCTCCTGATGCTTCTAATTTATATGGATAGAAACAATTTATTTGCTATATCCCGGATTCTGATCTTCAGGGCCGAATGCATCATTTGTTTTAATTTCAGTATCAGGAATAGGATAGCGCTTATGGAAATCTTGAATTGTCCCTGATTCTTTTGCCCAACGGTTACGTTCTTTTATCAATTCTACAAATTTATTAGTACGAAGCAAATCAATACGTCTCCAACCTTCGAAACAAAGTTCACGCAAACGTTCATCCATTACTTTATCACGGAATTCATCTTTGCTCATTCCCGAATTCCATTTCTTATCTTCTGGCAAGTTTCCTCCCCATGCACGAGTACGAATTTGATTATTCACGATCTGTACTGCTTCCGAAGTCTGTCCTAATTCATTCAGACATTCAGCATGCAATAATAATATATCAGCATAACGAATCATTGAAAAGTTCTTACCAGAATTCCACATGTTATTAATGCCAAGCCCTGAAAGAATATCTGTACGATAGTCTTCATATTTCTTTATATGCGGTTCCAATTCATCTGTAGTTCCCGTCCATTGAGTCTTTGACAAATCAGGAGTTACATATTCAAATGTTCCATCTTCTGAATATTTATTAGTATAATACGTAAAATCATAACGCAATGCTTCTTCTTTACGCAAATCTCCATCTTCCCAAATGCCACCTTCTTCTACCGTCTTATAAGCAAAAGGAGTCGGAACTAGAAAGTCGTAACCAGAGAAAGAGCATCCCTGACCAAACCAAGAGTCACATGCACGAGAACCACAATCAAACTCCCAATAATTACAATCAGGATATACATTATTAAATTGCAACTCAAACAATGACTCTTTTGTATTAGGATTATCATAACGATACAAGTCAGCATAATTATTCAGCAATTCATATCGCCCCATATTAATAATAGTCTTAAAACATTCATCAGCCTTGGCAAAATCCCGTAATCCTGTCTCTTCCGGAGCTGCCATATAAGCCTTTCCTAACATGGCCCATGCAGCCCCAACAGTAGCACGCTGCGGTTCACTATTATAAGACTCAGGCAAATTATTGGTAGCAGTAATAAAATCATTAATAATATATTCCCATACAGTCTTTAAAGGTTGACGTCCCAAGCCCAATTCATCAGTACGGTTCATATCTATCACAGGGATTTCACCCCAATACATACTTAATTCAAACATTAATAAACCACGAATAAAGCATGCCTCTCCCATCAACTGTTTAGCACGTTCCGGTTCTTCAGTGGTCATACCCAATGCATATATAGCTTTAGCAGCTGAAACGACAGCCGGCCAACGGTTGTTCCAAATAGAACTAACCTGAGTAGATGTAGGATTCAACTGTCCATTATATTTATCCATACCGGCTTGATCGCCTGAAGAAATCAACTGATAATTACCCTGCTGTGTTTCATCTGTCCCCAAATAAGGCATCAATCCATTACGTCCTTCTTTACAGCCCCTATAACTCTTATACAATCCAAGAACTAAAGGTTCTACATTATCTATTTTTTCAAATACTTGTTCTTCAGTCAAAGATCCCGTAGGTTCTACCTGCAAAAAATCCGAGCAAGAGGAGGTTTTCAGTGCAAAGGTCAAAGCCAAAGCATATATCGCACTATATCTATATATCTTTTTCATTGTTGTGTTTTCTTTTAAAGTTAGACTATTTATTCTATCCTTCCATTAAAAAGCCAAATTAAGACCAAAAGTATACATACGTGTAGGAGGATACCAATCACCAGTTTCCGGATCATAACCATTATAATTAGTTAAGCAAAAAAGATTAGAACCAGTGGCATAAACACGCAGGTTAGCCAGTTTCAGAGCATTTATCACTTTAGTTGGGAAAGTATAGGCCAATGTCAGAGCAGACAAACGCAAGAAAGAAGCTTTCTGTACACTAAAATCCATAGAACTTGCACCATAATGATTATAATCAAAGCCAGCCAACACACGTGGAAATTCAGCATCTGTATTTTCAGGAGTCCAACGATCCAACAAATCCGTTGATGCGACTCCAGATCCAGTACTTCCAATCAAAGTTTCATACCAAGGACTCAATTTTTTAGCCCCATAAGAATAACTGAATACTGCATTTAAAGACAATCCCTTCCAAGAAAAATCTGTAGAAAAACCGCCATAAAACTTAGGATCAGTGGAACCAATTACAACACGGTCATTTTGATCTATCTGTCCATTATTATCATAATCCAACGGATACAAATCACCAGGATTCACATTATATCCATTCCAATTTATTTTATTCAAACGATCCATATCAATTTCTTGGGCGATTCCACCTGTTTTCCAAATATAAATTGTGTTACGAGACTCACCAAGGAATAAATTACCTTCTTTTTGAATATTACGATCACTATCTACATTATATACAACATCATTATCACCATATAATTGAGTTACCTTATTTTTATCCATAGACAATGTAGCTGCAAAATTCCATTCAAAATCTTTAGCTCTTACCAAATTGGCATTCAAAGCAAATTCCAAACCTTTGTTTTCAATCGCACCTATATTTTCAATAGTACTGCTGAAACCAGTAGTCGTAGGCAACGAATGGCTCATTAACAAATCCTTATTTTTTATCAAGAAAGCATCAACAGACAAACGCACTCTATTCTGTAAGAAAGCCATATCTACTCCTAAATTCCATTGTTTTTGTTTCTCCCAACTAATATCTGGAGTACCACGTCGCCCATTGGAAACAAAAGAATTCGTATAACCTGTATCGGAAGTACCCGTATAGCTGACATTATATAAAGATAAATAGGCAAAATCATCAATATTCTGATTACCAACGATACCAAAACCAGCACGTAACTTTAACTGATCAAAAATCGTCTGATTTTTCATGAACTTTTCTTCTGTAATATTCCAAGCTGCAGACACAGACGGAAAAATACCCCACTGATTTCCTTTAGCAAATTTAGAAGAACCGTCGTAACGCGCTGTCGCCGTCAATAAATATTTACCCGCATAGTTATAGTTAACACGAGCGATATAAGATAATAATGTTTGCTCGGACCAAGCTGTACTTAAGCCGCGCTGATCTTTTTTATAACCAGATCCCAAACTATGATATCCAAATAAATTAGTGCCAAACCCTGTTGCCGTAGCATTAATATAATTATACATAGTCCGTGTAGCACTGGTACCAACCATCGCATTCAACTTATGTTTACCGAAAGAGGCTTCATAAGACAATGAATTATCCCATTGCCATACAGTACGTGTATCTCTATCATCTTTGGCTTCACCTTGTGTTCCATAACGTTCCGACTCATAAATATCATTCGGGGTATATTTATTTTGCTGCTTTTGAGCATAATCAATAGAGAAAGTAGAACGCAAGTTTAATCCTTCAATAGGATTGATATTAATATAATTAGAGCTCAACAAGCGATTATACACCAAATCATTATCGACTTTCAAAGAACGTAATGGATTAAAATTATTTTGGTCAAAAATACCTTGCCAATTTAAAGTTTCAATCTCATCAGAAATTTCCAACATCGGATTAGCACAACGTGCACGATTCATTACTCCATCATCAACCAACGTGTTCTCGGTACGTGTAAAAGTTGTATTAGTACCTACTTTCAGCCAGGATTTAATCTGTTGATCCGCATTAATACGTCCTGTGTATTTTTCTTGTTCAGACTTCTCAATTACACCTTTATTGTCTGTATAACCAAAACTAATATAATAAGAACCTTTATCATTGCCATTCGAAAGACTTACTACATGATTGTGTTGTACTCCAGTACGGCTCACAGCATCCAGCCAATCATAATTTTTATTATTGTTGTAGGCATCGAATTCATAATCAGCAAAAACAGTATTCGATCCCATTATCACATCATTGATATAAGCATTGACATCTCCATCAGGATTTGTTTGCATATAACCATTCGTATAGGCCTCCTTTCTAAGTTCAAATAATTGACGAGTATTCATAGTTTTTGGAGTATTAGCATAGGTCTGAAAGCCAATCCAGCCATCATAAGAAACTTTACCTTCGCCTTTTTTACCCTTCTTAGTTGTAATAACAACAACACCGTTGGAACCACGTGAACCATACAGAGCTGTAGCTGATGCATCTTTCAAGACCTCAATAGAAGCCACATCATTCAAATTGACTGCATTAAATCCAGAGAATGAATTATCCATAACCATACCATCTACGACATAAATAGGGTCTGTAGATCCATTAATTGTATTAATACCACGAATTTTAATAGATGCATCATCCGTAGGACGCGTAGGTTGAGAAATGAACACACCTGCGACACGACCTTGAAGAGCTTGATTTACATTTGTTACTGGTTTTTCTTCCAATACTTTAGAACTAACACTGGCAACAGCTCCCGTCAAATCACTCTTCTTCATCGCAGTGCCTACAACAACCACTTCATCTAATGTTTCAGTATCCTCCGACATCACAACTTTGACTGGTTGGTTACCCATTATTTTAACATCTTGTGCAACATATCCTATATAAGAAATATGCAATGTTTCCCCTTTCTGAACTGATAATGTAAATTTACCATCAAAATTGGTAATAGTCCCATTGGCTGTACCTTTTACCACTACACTTGCACCAATGATAGGTTCGGATGTAACATCCACCACCTGTCCTGTAACCGTTATGTTCTGTGCTAGCATATTGCAGCAACAAAACATGATAAGGATTAAATTAATAAGCCTAATTCTTTTCATAATTTGTAAATTTAAGTACGATTTAAAGTTTATATTGGTTTATTCTTCCACTTTGAAAATTACAACATCACATGCAGGAACCGTTACTTCCAGATTGGTTTTAGCAGTACTTTCAATGCCACTCCATAATTCTTTCAGCCTATATTCCTTTGACGAATCCAACCCCAGACGCTCTAAAGCTGTAGTCATCTTCAACTCTTGATCCATATAGTTGAACACAGCATAATAAGCCTTACCATCCTTATCCATGCGTACAAACTGATTTTCTGACTTTTCACCATTCCCATCTACAGGATGGAAAGATTCCCCATTGGCTATAGCATTGATCTCAGCATTAGTCAGATATTTCATCGCCTTCTCCTTCACTTCTTTAGAACCGCCTTTGCTGAAATCATCTCCAGCAATGAAAATTCCTGTAATGACCCCCGAAGTAACACGCGCTCTGTTCTCACCATCTGTAGCATCACGCAATACAATATGGTCAGGATCATTAAACTGATAAACCTTATCCTGCCACCAACCGTATGAAAGTGCATTCAAGGTATATTCAGTATCCTTCATCTTATTCCACGCATCACAAGCAATTCTTCTAGACTGAGCATAATGAGCAGGAAAAACAGGAGAAATAGAAAGATTGATATACATATCGCCAAAATATTTGTCAAGCAATTGCATTCCATAGTTATATCCCTGAATACCTGTTTGTATTTCCGGATTATACCATTTGTCAGCCTCCATCGCCCCATGTGTCATAAAATCCATTTTCACATATTCAAAACCTGCCCGATGAAAGAGTTCCGATGTACGCTTCATCATAGCTTCAATAGCTGGATGGGTAGGATCAACAGCATACGCTCCGTCTAATTCCTGCGGTTTTCCATTTGCATAGAGATACACATCTTTATATTTATACCCCGGAATTTCTTTTATTTCACGTTCAGGATTTTTAGCCCAATCAGTAAACGGAGTCCAATAAACGCCGGCTATCTGACCGTTTGCCTTACATCTATCCACAAAAGCTTTCAACTCCTCTTCTGAAAAACTATTCCAACCAGAATCCAAACCTGTATAAACCAGATTATCCGAATTCACAAAATGATGGGACTGCAAATTCTCTTTATAAAAATCAGAAACTTCCAATGCTTTCGGATAGGTCAGATTAAATTGCAACGCTCCCCAGCTGTTCCAGCCAAAAGGAACAGCTTTATCCCAAGCTTTGGGCGGAGCAATCACAGCATTAGCCTGAGCGTATTCTTCCATGCCTTCACGCCAGTCTTCAAAAAATCCTACTAAAATCTTAGGCGACTTGATTGTCGTACCTTTCAATGCACCGTGAGGTTTCGAATCACGCGTTGTCTTATCAGCAACACCCCCATAACATACCAATGAACCTACATTATATATATTACCTTTACCTATTGTTATACCTGTTTTCCAAGAATCGTGTTCCACAGAACCTATCACCATAGCTTCACGATCATCATTATTAAATATGGCAGTAACTTCATAACTAGTCAATTCTGTAAATGTGAGCGGATGAGATTGGTATCTGATCCAACAGTCATTATCGAAAGGAATGAAAAGCGCACGATTATTTTCACCCTGGTTCAGGACTTCAGGCATTCGGTCCACATTGACCGGCGCCATATAATTCGAAGCCATTTCAGACGTACTTTCCAAAGTAAAATCTGTCAACACATAATCCTTTGTCGGATATACATAAAAAGATTGAACCAGTACAGGCAAATTATTCCCAGTATAAGTCACCTCATAATGATACCCTTCTCCAAAATGATCATTGATTTTTTTTGTAGAAACATGATGCTTTGCATAATCACGAGTCGAAACAACACTGTCGGCCAATTTATAAGCTGCATATACATTATCATAAATAAGCTTAGAGCCTTTGCTGATATCAATACCATTAGCGTGAGCATCGTACTCCAAAGACCATTCACCGACATTTAGATTTGCATTTTCAGTACACCCGGACAAAATAAGACCGGAAGCACTCAATGCAGAAACACAGAGAAACAATGATTTTAAAGTTAACCAATTATTCTTCATAATATTATTAGTTTGTCAAAGAGATAAATCTACTTAAGGTTTGCTTTACTGTTCGGAATTCTTTTCCTTTCAAGCATGGTCAAAAGTAGGCATATCTTGACAACCTGTTAATATACAAACGCAGCAATAAATAGGATTTTTGCAGCAATGACTCATCTGCGTCCGAAGAATCCGCAAATGTGTCATTTTTTGCTGCATTTCTTTCAATCAGAGATTCTCCGTCAAATCTATTTTAGCTTTTTCCTTGGATGTTTGATACTGTTTCTCAAACTCTTTCGGAGTCATTCCGAATTGTTTCAGGAATAATTTACTGAAATAAGATGAAGAGTTTATTCCTACCATATAACAGATATCCCCAATACGGTATTTACCTTCCTGAATCAATTCGGCCGCTTTTTTCAAACGGATCAACCGAATGAAATCTATGGGTGAAAGATTAAACAGAATCTTTATTTTCCTCAATAAGCTGGAACGGCTCATACATAAGATATCAGCCATACGTTCCACATTGAAATTTTCATCTGAAATATTCTCTTGAATTACATTAATTACTTTATTCATAAATTCTTCATCCGCCTTGTTCATCTGCATATTATGCACAGGAAAAAAAGGACGTTTAGAGAATGCCTCACGTTCTTTTCTACGATTGCTGAGTAAAGACAAAATCTGACTCTTCAAATAATTGAAAGAAAAAGGTTTCTCCACATAAGCTTCCGCTCCTATCTTCAATCCGTTAATTTTACTCTCCAAATCATTCTTGGCGGTAAGGAAAATAACCGGAATATGACACAAATCAATATCCCCCTTTATTTCCTTACATAATTCATAGCCATTCATCACCGGCATCATTATATCACTGATTACCAAATCTATGTGATTACTACGTAAAACATCCAACGCTTCCTGTCCATTCACAGCAGTTTCCACCGTAAACAAAACTTCCAATCGTTCAAAGATAAAAGATCTCATACTTTCATTGTCCTCTACTAACAATAAAGTATAACCTTTCATCTGGTCTGTTTCTGTTGATGTTTCCTCATCCAATACTTCTATATTTTGCTCCACTACCTTCTCTATTTGCTGCCTTACTTCCTCTTTATTCAAAGGAATGATCAAAACAAATGTATTCTCCGGTTGTTCTATATCCAAATAAAGCCTGCCTTTATGTAAAGTGGCTAGCGAACGAGCTAAAGGTAATCCTATGCCTACTCCCATCCGAACTGTATCCTTCTTCTCCATCTGATAAAAGGGTTCAAAAATCTGTTGGCTGGACGCTTCAGGTATCTTTTCTCCGTCACTGACAATACGAACTGTAAAATCAGCTTCATCTTGGAATAAATCTATCGTAATGGTATGACGGGCATATTTCAAAGCATTATTCAACAAATTACTCAATACTTTTGTGATAGCCTCCTTATCTATGGCAGCCATAATTCTTTCTTGGGGAATATGCTGCAATAACTCTTTCTGCTTTTGCAGAATAGTAGGCTCAAAACGAGCAATCGTTTCATTCAGCAATGCCGTTACATCAACCGTTTCAAATTTCAGTTCAAATTTGCTCGCCCCTATTTTCTGAAAATCAAGCAACTGTCCAGTCAAATCTAATAATCTCTTGGTATTCTGCCCGATTACTTTCAAATTCTTATTCAATTTCTGATCCTTGATATCCATTTCCTCAATTGCTTCCAACGGACCATTTATCAATGTCAAGGGCGTGCGCACCTCATGAGCTATTTCAGTAAAGAAACTGACTTTTGATTCATAGAGTTCTTTCTCCTTCTCAATTTCAAATAACTTCTGCTTTTCTTCCATCTGTTTCTCTTTGCGTCTTCTATACCAAAAGAACCAGCAAAGTACGACACAGATTCCCCATATAATATACAGAAAATAAGCCCAGACGGACTGCCACCAAGGAGGCAGAATAACAATGGATAAAGACCGGGTAGCATAAGGGCCTTCTTTGGCACTATTGGTAGCCCGCACTTGCAAGATATAATCTCCCGGAGGCAGTTTAGCGTAAGAAATATTCTGATTACTCGCTGCCCGTATCCAGTCTTTGTCCAACGGAACTAATTTATAATAATACTGATTGGACTCCGTAGTAGAATAACTTAATAAAGCAACATCGAAACTAATATTTGCCTGATCATAAGGTAATATAATTTCATCTGTATGTTCTATACACTTTTTCAAAGGAGAATTAGGAGTGTGAACTGTTATTTCCTGATTATAAATGCTGAACTTTGAAATATAAACAGGTGGTAAGAAATTTATTTTCTCTGAAGAGTTAGGATCAAATGCAATCAATCCGTCTATACCACCAAAATAAAACTTACCGTCCTCACCCTTCAAAGCTGACTTATAATTAAACTGATTCCCTAATAGACCATCTTTAGTGGTATACACCCGTATATCTTTTGATTCCGGATTAAATCTAACCAGTCCACGATTTGTTCCAAACCATAAATTTGATTGTTCATCTTCCAAGATCTTATAAGCCACATCATCTGGTAAACCGTCTTTGATAGAAAAAGTAGTAAAATCATCCGTTTGAGAATTATAACAACAAATACCACCACGATCCGTAGAAATCCAAATACGGCCTTTACAATCCTGCATGACAGAACTCACAGAATTAGAGCTCAATGTATTTTCCTTACCTTCCTCATGAGTATACTTTTTAAAAAGATTCTTATGGGGATCATACTTCCATAACCCACTTCCCATGGAGGCGAACCACATCATTCCATCTTTATCTTGAAATACATCAAAAATCCAATCAAATCCCACTTCTTCCACTTTGTCAAAATGAAAACTTGTAGGAGCAGCTTTATAAAGTCCCCAGCCTGTACCAATCCACTTATATCCTTCATTATCTATAAAAAAAGTATAAACACTTCCTTCTCCTATATTTAACTCCTCAGGAGTATAATGACAAACTTTATTCTCGGGTAATTGAATCACATCCAATCCTTGCTTAAACAAGCCACAGAACAATTGGCTTCCTTTGACAAACATTCCCAAAGTAACCATATAGTTCCCTTTATCATAATCGTTCAATCTCAACCGCCTTACCTTTCCGGAAGCAATATTTAATATGTTCACCCCATCATCTTCAGTGCCAATCCATATGTTACTCTTATTATCAGAAGCTATCTCTCTTACCCGTTTCGTTGTTAATGAGTTCCCATCACTCCCAGGTACATATTTATCAAACAATAAATCATGATGAGGCAGATAATCCACCCCGCCAAACATGGTTCCCAGCCAAATTCCCCCTTCCCGATCTCGGTAAATAGTATAAATAATCTTATCTGACAAACTGAACGGACGCATCAGATCTTGCTTCAAATGAACTATTTTATTCTTCCTCTCATTTACAACAAACAAACCTTCGTGAGTTCCCACCCATAGTTCATTGTCAAAACAGGCTACATTACGTACAAATGTATGGTTAGCCTCCGGTATATCTATTTTTACCAGCTGATTCGTACCGGGATTATATTTCATTAGTTCCCCTTCATGAATAGCCATTGCAATCCAATCACCATAATTACAAATAAAATTAATATTCTTTCCCTTTAACGAACGCCCGGTTTTATCAACACAATATTGTTCAAATTTATCCGTATTTCTATCATATCGAAAAAGTCCGACTCCCCATGTACCAACCCAAACATCACCATCAGGGCGTACCAAAATACAATCCGGAGCTTCTGTTTTAAAATGCTCTTTGTTGGTTACTTCATAAAAATAAAGCTTCTCATCCTTATAGCGAAAAACTCCCTGATCAGGAATTACAATCCAAATATTCCCAATAGAATCCGCCACAATATTAGATACCCAATTATTCATATTCACCCCTTCTTCTGTTTCCATATTCATTGCCGTGAATATATCCAAGGCAGGATTATAACGATAGACTCCTCTATCCGTTCCTACCCATAACTGACGTTCCTTATCTTCAAACAAAGCAGAAATATTATGGTTTCCCGTACCGGCTACATAGTCATCACAGTTCATCTGTACAATAGAAGTTCCATCAAAACGGTTCAAACCATTTTTTGTACCAAACCACATAAACCCGTAACTATCCTGAATGATAGCCTTCACATTACTTTGTGATAGTCCATTCTCACCCGTTATATGAGAAAAATAAAAATTGGACAATCCCCTATCAACTGCCTGTAATGTAAATACAACATACAAACAACATAAAATGAGCAAAGTCTTTTTCATAGCTTGTTCAAAATTTGAGTCAAAGATAAAAGAAAAAAAGGATAAATAATGCCAATATAAAAGAAATAGAGGGGCAACCCTCTATTTCTTTTCACGAATGACTATTACAAATCCCCCACCAGAAGCCATAAACATTTCAATAATATTCTTATTATCTATATCCATTATTTTATGTTCGTATAAATTAGCATTCTTGTTACTTCTTTTTTTATCCTGAAAAATTTCAATGGTATATTTCTTATCCTGAGGCAGGAAAGAGCAATCCACCTGAATTGTTCTCTCTCCCCAAGCATTCAATCCGCCTATATACCAAGTATTTCCTTTCTGCTTGGCCAACACGGCATATTCGCCCACACGGGCAGCTAAGGGAATCGTCTGATCCCATGAAGTCGGTACTTCCGCTAAATACTTTAAAATATCAGGATACTTACGATACTCATCCGGAGAATCACATAAACTGGCAAATGGTGCGGAAAGTACAACAAACAAGGCCAATTCATGTGAACGAGTCCCCAATGAACTAGGCAACCCCGGATCGATCGGCTTAAATTTCTCCAATGTGCTGTTACGCATCGAACCCGGAGTATAATCAATTCCACCTCCCAGCATACGGGCAAAGATACATTGAAGCTGATAATCCGGATTAGAAGTGGTATCCCACTTAAAACATTCCGCACATCGCATGGCTTCATAAGAAAGGATATTAGGATATGCCCGATGAAGTCCGGTAGGCTTGCTGCATCCATGAAAATCCACCATAAGATGCCGCTCAGCACAAGCCTTTGCCAGATTTTCATATTGAGGGATTATTTGGGCATCATCACGATCAAAAAAATCTATTTTTACCCCAACAGCACCCCATTTGCTGATAGAATCCAAATAACAATGCGGATGTTGGAATAAAGTAGCAGCAACAGTCCAAAGCCATACACCTACTTTTTTTTCTTTTCCATAGCGTATCACCTCTTTTATATCAATATTCTTATTCAAATCAGCATGATTAAAAACATTGCTCCAACCGGCATCGACCAGCAGATAAGGTATCTTGTTTTCGGAAGCGAAATCAATATAATACTTGTACATCTGCGTCGAAAGGTTTTGATGACCGGAAGGGAAAGGAGCTTTTTCCAAAATAGCACAATGCCACCATTCCCAAGTTGCTTTACCAGGACGAATCCAATCCGTATCCTTTATTTGTTGGGGCTTGGCCAGTAAGTAAATCATTTCATTAGTCAGTAGTTCCTTATCATCCTTGGCTACAATAGCTATACGCCAAGGGAAAGCATGATTACCAGCAGTACGTGCTAAATAATTCTCCCTCTCTTTAACTACCGTAATAAAATTTCCCCAACTGCCCATCTCTATTTTTTTAGGATAGGCCGCCCAATAACCTTTCATCTTGCCATCTTCCTTACGAAGATACATACCCGGATAGTTATTCAAATCTGATTCAGCCACCACAACACGCACATTCTGCATCTTGTTTGTAAATAAAGTTGGTGTAATACCATATTTATGTTCTTCTATTTTAGAAATGCCCTCGTAAAGCACATTGCTCAACTCCCAAGCTGTAAAATCAGTTGTTTCGGGTAAAATAACTGCCGGATCATCGCCCAGATTAAAAGAAGCTTCTTCATCAGCTACAATCAAAGAATCCTGCTCCGGAAGATTTCCACAAAAACGATATGCCATTCCTTCATTATACATCCGGAATATAACTGAATAACCATCCTTGAATTTCAAAGAAAGTTCATTATAATGGTCTGTTAATTCACGATAGTTACCAGCTACCGGATAAACCTTCTCGGAAGTACTCCTTGTAGAAGTTCCTACCACTTCACCATTCTTTCCCCATATATTTCCATTTTCCATCGTCATACAAATAGCAGAGGGATGAATGACAGGCTTACCTTCCAAACTTAAAGAATATTGTAATACCCTTCCATTCTCTATAGTAAGTGCCAATTGCCCGTTTGGGGATGATAATTCATAAGCTGACGGTGTTTGTGCCTGTGCAAAAACGCACAGACACCATGTTACCAACAAAAGGAAAATATTCTTTTTTTTCATACGGCACACAAGTTACGATGGATTTGTCCACCTTGATGATTAATATCCAATTCTCGCACCTTATCCAAAAAATCAATGGCTTTTCCCATTTCACGCAATCCTAAACAACCCAGTCCCATCACATAATTGCAATGAATGCGGTTACGTTTATCCAAGTCATCTTCCCAAATAGCCAAATCAGGCAGAGAAACAGCAAAATAATCAATCCGGCAGTGGTCAAATAAATGCTTTTCACCATGCTTTATCAATTTGTTAAAGCAACCGCACGCCTTGTCTTCCCTGCCCAATGCACGCCATGCCAAACCTTGATAGAAAATCTTGTCGGGCTGTTGGTCATTGTAAAAGAAAGCCTGTTGTGGTTCTGACGAGCCAATGGTTGCTTTGGTGAAGCAATCTATAGCTTGTTGCTCATTTCCCAATCCACGAAGCGCCTCACCTTTATAATACCAGATATCATTCTCTTCAGCATTTGCCAATTTTCCCTCACCCAAATTAAATGGATAAACATTCGTTTCATCCAAAAGGACTAAAGCATCGGCATAACGTTTTTCACTTAAAGCAATCTTTGCTAATTCTATACGGCACAATACATATTGTCCGGTGATTTTTCCTTCTCCTCCTTCCCATGGATGGAAATTACGTGCGGCAATCAATTCTTTTGCTTCAGTATAGCGCCCTAGTTGATTATACAAAGTGATACGCTCAATGGACAGATCATCACGCTGTTCCACTTCAGACAGATGTGCTTCCAAAAAAGCCAAACGTTCTGTATGAGGTCGGCCTAAACGTTTATAAAGTTGGTCCAACTCCATTAATATACGAGAATCGTGCTCATCCAATGCATAAGCTTTTTCCAGAGTTTCCAAAGCCCTTTGTTTATCATTACGCTTATTATAATAAGCTAAAGATAAATTACGCCATACGGTAGGGAATGTTGGCTCTATAGCAGCCGAATGTTCCCAACAAGCAATAGCATTATCATACTGACGGTTAGCATACCAAAAGTTTCCTAAACTATATGCCGCTTTTGCTCCATGAATATTCAAACGTACGGCATCTTGAAGAATCAATACTTCTTCTATACGATTCGGGAAACAATATGAATGATTTTCCTTTTCTGCTCGCTGATAATATTCCAATGCTTTACTCTCATCTCCCTTACAGGTATGGAAATACCCCATTGTATAATAAACGACAGGATATACTTCTGTAACTCCGGTTACGTAGCATTCCAACAAAGAAAGAGCTTCCTCGTACAGTCCGGCAGCAGCAAAATCCAATGCATATTCTATATATCCGTGAGCCCAGCCACGCATCAACTTTTTCATTTCCTCCAACACTTCCACATCCCGGGTCAACAAATAATGTTCAAAACGGCATCCCATATTAAAACGATCTATCTGCAATGATTCGGCTACGAGCGCCAAAGCTTCCTCTTTACGACCCAATTTGCGTAGAATGGAAATTTTCAACTGACGCGCTTTGTGATTATGCCAATTACGAATCAATGAACGGTCTATCTTGTCCAAAGCACTTTCATACTTTCCTTTACGAGTGTCAAGTTGTGCTAGTGCATAATAAGCCGCATCCTGCCAAGCAGCATTCCATGCCGACTTAAAGAAAGCATCATAAGCCTCATCCCATTTCTGTTGCATCATACAACTCCAACCCCAATTATAATAAGGTTCACCGTCATAAGGATTCGGATTACGTTCAGTCAAGGTTTCCACCGCTTTCCGGAAATAGCTCTCCGCCATTGCAAATTGTCCTTTACGCATCAACAATAACCCTACCGCATTGTTACAACGTACATCTCCCGGTTCACGTCTTAATGCTTCCATATAATAATCCATCGGATTATAAGTAGCATGGCGATATTGTTCCAAATGTAGTCCGGTCAAAAACAGTTGTTCGACAGAAGCAATATCTTGAGGATCTTTAGCAGCTTTAGCAGGATCAGGAACCGGCTTGATTTCCGGCTTATCCGCTTGATAAGAAAGCAAAATTTGTCCTTCCTTATCACGAACCTCTACACATACCTCCTCTTCTTTTAGTCCTTCTGCCGCAAAAGTCGTAATAAACGGTTCTGATGGCGAAATTTGTGTAGTATTATCCAATAAAACAGTGCCTTTAATAGCTTTTACTATAATACGTACTCCACTATTCACTCCCGTAGTATAAAGCACCAAACGGGCTTTACCTTCCTTTATTTCCAAATTCAGCAAAGCATCTTTAGTTGCATTCTTTACATAACCCACTTCACTATAAGGCATAAAATACTGTACCCATGATTTTTCCTCATAGGGCTGTAACCAAGTAAAGTCCGGTTGGTTATCCGTATACATACCGGTCATCAGCTCAATGTAAGGTCCATCCTCATCGGTCAGATTGCGATCCCACGCCTTACCGAAATCACCATTCCCCCATGTCCATTGTTTCTTTCCCGGAGAAACATGATGATCGGCCACATGCAGCAGACCGCCATGGGCATCTTCTTCATAACCACCTACAAAATCATATTTAGACTTGATAGCCATATATGATGTAGGAACCGGAATATTTTTATATTTAGAGATATCCACCCCAGCAGAATAATCCTGTTTATAATAAACTCCTGTAGCAATAGGAAAAGAAGAAACATCGCGCTTGCCATGATCGAACACCGCATTCACATCAGGTGGAAATACCGAATGATAATGGTCATTGACTACTACTGCAGGATTGGCCCACCACAAAAAAGTCTGAGGGAAAGACGTACGATTATAAATCTTCACTTTTATTTCTATATAAGCTTTGCCCGGATAAAGCGTAAATCCCTGCATACCTTTGGTGCGGAACATTCTCTCCACTTCATTGCACCATACTGTCTTACTGCCATCCGCATTTTCCTCTATCAAAAAATCAGTAGGCAAAAAAGTAGAAGGACGGTGATGCTGAGGCCAGTTAAATTCGATGCCTCCAGAAATCCAAGGTCCTGTCAATCCCACCAATGCCGGTTTCACTACTTGGTTGTAATAAACAAAATGACGTTTTTTCACCTTATCATAAGCCATGTGTATACGACCACCCAGCTCGGGAAGTATCATCACCTTGATGTATTCATTCTCGATAAACAATGCATGATACCTCTTGTCTGCTTTTTTATCTGAAATCTTCTCTACCACCGGATAAGGATAGACTGATCCGGAACTTCCCTGATAAACCCTTTTTTCAAGAAAAATAGGATTCTTCTCTTCCTTTCCTATCTCATAAGTAGGAAGCATGATATCTTCCTCCCATGCACGCACCTCACTGCCATGAACGGTACTTTGAATTAAATATTGAGTTATTTTCTCCATAATAAATATTGTTATTTCACTAATTCTTTTTCAATTTCTTCCAAGCTCTTCCCTTTGGTTTCCGGCAAACGGAACACAACAAATATTCCTCCAGCCAGGCAAATCAATCCATACAACCAGAATGTTCCGGCAGCTCCCAAACCACTATTCAGCATTGGGAAAGTATAGGTAAGTATAAAACAAGCCGCCCACAAAGCGAAAGTGCAAACAGACATAGCAACTCCACGAATACGATTCGGGAAAATCTCTGAGATAATGACCCACATCACTGTAGCCAAAGTCATGGCATAACAGGCAATGGCCATCACGACAATAATCAATAGAACAACTCCTGTGATATGAAAATAATAAGCGGCTCCCATAAAGGTATAAATTACTGCCAAGCCAAATGATCCGATCAATGTCAATGCCTTACGTCCCCAGCGGTCTACCACAAACATAGCTAGAATAGTAAATATGACATTCGTAATACCGGTCACCACAATATTCATCAAAACATCAGACACGCCATAACCTGCTGCCATAAATATTTCCTGTGCATAGTTAAAAATAACATTAATGCCACACCATTGCTGCAAAATAGCCATAACAACACCTATAGTCAACACTTTATACATAGCAGGATTTAATAATTGACGGTAGCCTCCTTCTTGCGTCTGGCAGGCTGAAGCAGCTTCTATAGCAGCCAACTCAGTAACAGCATATTCCTTTCCTCCCATACGAGTAAAAACCTTGAGTGCCGCCTCCCGTTTTCCCGAAGAGGCTAACCAACGAGGACTTTCCGGTAATATAAAACTAAAAACAAAGAACAAGGCGGCCGGGACAGTCATTGCCCAAAACATCCAGCGCCATCCCATCTGTCCGTTCCATGATTCACGGATCATTTCATGAGTAGCTCCTAATGCCACAGGCTCAGCTATCTGCCAATTTACAATCTGAGAAGTCAAGATACCTAATACTACCGTCAACTGATTGATGGACACAAACCGTCCACGCAGATGCGCCGGAGCAATTTCTGCTATATACATAGGTGACAAACTAGAAGCAATCCCTATAGCAAAGCCCCCTACCAAACGAAATACATTAAAGAAAGTAAAAGAATGAACAGCCCCTGTACCGACAGCCGTACAGATAAACAGTCCTGCCGCCAAAATCAAAATCGGCTTACGTCCCAAACGGTCACTCAGCTTACCGGCACTTAGTGCCCCAAACAAACAGCCAATCAAGGCACTGCTCATTGCCCACCCCTGCATGACAGGATCATTTGCTATACCAAAGTATTGTTCATAAAAAGGTTTTGCTCCTCCGATTACCACCCAGTCATATCCAAACAGGAAACCTCCCATAGCAGAAATCAAAGCGATAAGAAATAGATAAAAATTAGATTGTGTTTTCATGAATATCATATATTAGTTAGTTTTATAATGCAAAGTAACAAGGATTCAAGGACTTAAAGAATAGAAAAAATTACTGAGAACATGGACAATATTACTATTTCATCACTTTGCAGGTTGTCTTATCATAAAACGAGGACTACACCTCAATATACTAAGATGTAATCCTCAATCAAGCTATGCAAAGTAGCCTGTTTTTTTACAATAACTCCAGCAAATCTCCACGTTTCATATCCACCGTTATTAAACCCTTTGCATCAGGATTTGCAATTGCCTCCTTACCATTTAAAAGCACTCTATATTTTTTCCCTTGAGGAATTTTCACTTTTAAAACCTGATCAGCAGTAGCTTTTAAAGAAGCTTTATTGATGACAGCATTCGTCCATTCAGCAGTTGCTTCAGCTCCTCCCTTTAAACACAGACCTTTAAAACTACCATCTTTCCATTCAACAGGCAAACAGGGTAAGAATTCTACATAACCCTCATGATTCTGTATGAGCATTTCTGCCATACCAGCTGTACCGGCGGGATTCCCATCAAACGAATAAATATCACCTTCCGCACCAGCAATGCCACCAGGAGATACAGTCATTAAATTTTCACGTGAAAGCTTGCCCTGTAACAATTGGACACTCTTATATGCTTCCTGCGCATCTTTCAACCGAGCATACATACAAATCATATTGGCACGGCTCCATTCTGTATCTTCCCAGTTTTCGGCAGACAAACGATTCTCGATAGTCTTACGGGCAGCTTCCGCCAATTCGGGAGTCTTCTCCAAAGTGATCTGGGAAAAAGGATACAAAGCTAGCAGATGGGAAGTATGACGATGATTGGGATGCGCTTCTTCAAAATCTTCAAACCACTCACGGATAGCACCATTGGCACGTAACTGGATAGGAGGAAGCTGAGCGATAGCGGTACGCAGGCTATCGGCAAACTCACGGTCTGTATCTAATATTTCTGAAGCCCGGACACAATTCGACAAGATCTCGTAGGCCAGTTCACGGTCACAGGCAGGCATCATGGAAGCAACCATTTCTTCACCACCTGCTGTACGGAACCAGTTTTCGGGTGAGATGCTCGGTCCTGTCATCAGATAACCACTCTTCGGGTCTTTTGCCAAGAAATCCAAAATGAACTGTGCATTACCTTTCAAAAGCGGATAGGCAGTTTCGGCCAGGTATTGCTTATCTTGTGTAAATTCGTATTGTGTCCAAAGATGAGAAGCAATCCATGAGCCTGCCATAGGAAACAGTCCCCAAATAATCGTGCTGGATGCGGGAGTATATCCCCATACATTAGCGGTGGTATGGGCAGTCCAGCCTTTACATCCGTAGACCACTTCAGCAGTCTTCGCACCGTGATGAGCTAAATCCTTTATATAGGTAAAGAGGGGGGCATTACATTCGGCAAGATTACCGACATTGGCTGCCCAATAATTCTGTTCAGTATTGATATCCAAATGATAATCATTCGTCCACCCCATATTACAAGCCTTGTTATCATTAAAGAAACCTTGCAAAGCTATGGGCAGGGGAGAGTTCTCGCGCGAACTGGCAATGGTAAGATAACGACCATACTGGAAGAACAAGGCATCCAGTCCGGTATCGGTCTTGCCTTCCTTCACTTGTTTCCAACGGACATCCGTAGGCATCGCCCGGTTAGCGTCTTGCCCGAAATGGATAGAAACACGATTGTACAACGTATTATAATCCTTTATATGCGCCTGCTTCAATTCATCATAAGATTTAACTGCAGCCTTCTCCACACCGTCAGCACAAAGAGTCTTGTAATCAGGACTTTTATAATCAGTACGCACATCGACAATCAAAGTCACGGTATCAGCTTCTTTGATACTTACCCCAGACTGTTCCATCTTTACCTCTCCGTTATCGGCCAAAACGGCTATTCTTCCTTCAAAACAGACTCCGCCCGGACCATGCAAAGGAAAATCCACTTTTCCGGTAAACACCAATTGGTTATTTTCTACAGAAAGATCAGCTTGACGCATCAAATCCAATCCCATGTTCATAGTAATGGACTTTTGCTTATCAGCGGTCAAGCGGAGTACGAGAACATTATCCGGGTTTGTAGCAAAATACTCACGTTTATAGTTCACACCACCGGAGTTGAAAGAAACGCTACTGACAGCCTCATCCAAGCTTAACGAACGGCGGTAGTCGGTCACTTTACCTTCGGGGTAAATGAATTGCATCTTCAAATCTCCAATGGGAAGATGAGTTCCGAAAGAAGTCTGGTTGCCATGAAGATTATCTCCGGCTATACGGTTTCCTTCCGATAGTTTTCCCTCAAAAAACAACTTTCTGAGCTGGTTCATTTTCTCCCGTCCGAAAGGTTTGTTCTGGTTCTCATTGTACTGGCCGGACCACATTGTCGATTCATTCAATGCCAGTTTCTCTTCCTCTATTCCACCATAAGTCATAGCTCCCAAACGCCCATTACCGATAGGTAAAGATTCCATCCAAACTTTTGCCGGTTGGGCATACCACAATTCTGTAGTTTCACAGGAATCAGTTGCACTCTGGCATCCGGAAAGGGCCAAAGCCATTGCTGCTAAATAAGTCTTAAAATGTTTCATATTTTTCATGATTAATAGTTTCTTCTGAAACAAAAGTAGATATACCTCTCCCATTAGGTAGAGAAAAACTCGCCATTTTTAGACTCTTTTGCTTCAATCGTAACCTATAAAAGGGAGTTATTCAACATTTAGAAATCTTTCCCGGCACAAATTCCAACACTTCACCATTTGTTATCATTTTCCTGGTGAGGCAGTCATAACAAACTCCAATATTCCGCCCTTCATGATATCCTGATGAGTAATATAATTCTTCGTATATTTTTCACCATTCAGTTTCATGGAACAGATATAAACCTCATTGTCCTCCTTACGCGGAGCTTTTACCGTAAAAGTCTTTCTACCGGGTAACTGAATGACAGCTTCTTCCAACATAGGAGTACCAATAACGTACTCCCCACTTACCGGATTTACCGGATAAAAGCCAAGTGCTCCAAACACATACCAAGCAGACATCTCTCCACAATCATCATTTCCGGCATAACCTGAAGAAGAATCGTTATACAGTTCATTCATAATATACGCCACGTATTTCTGTGTTTTCCAAGGTTCCCCCGCACAAGCATACAGATAAGCCACATGATGACTCGGTTCATTACCATGCGCATACTGTCCTACAAAACCGGAAGCATTGTCATTCAATGCACCACTTTGGTAGCTAACCGTAAAGAATGTATCCAACTTTGCGACAAAGGCTTTGTTCCCCCCTGTCAGTGAAATCAAATCGGGGATATTCTGGGGTACATACCAAAAGTATTGCCAAGCATTCCCTTCAGTAAAAGGATAACCTCCATTCGCCCCATACTTATAAGGGTCAAATGGCTCAATCCACTCACCCTTATCATTCTTAGGCTGGAAGAACCCGGTTTTAGAATTGAACAAATTCCGATAGAAAGCAGATCGTTTCATAAAATGATTATAATCCTTTTCTTTTCCCAATCGCTTAGCCAACTGTGCGACACACCAATCATCAAAAGCCTGCTCCAAAGTAATAGAAACAGATTGTGTCTGAATATTCTCCGGCATATATCCATATTTCTCCCATACTTCAAAAGGAGAGTTCGGATGAGACACGATAGAACTATTAAAAACCGCTTCATAGGCTTTCTCTTCATCCACCCCGGCAACACCCTTCAGCACAGCATCCACAATGACAGGAATGGAGTGGTTGCCAATCATACAATAATTATCCTGTCCCCATAATTGCCATACAGGCAAATAACCATAATAATCGTATTGCCTCATCATACTCTTAACAAAATCGGGAATGCGGTGCGTGTGCATCAAAGTATAAAGTGGATGGGCGGCCCTGAAAGTATCCCATAAAGAAAAAGTAGAATAATGCACCTCCCCTTTTGCCACAGAACGAGTGACGTAATCAGATGCCATATATTCACCATTAACATCACTCATCGTATTGGGTTGTACCATAGTGTGATATAAAGCCGTATAAAAAATCTTTTTCTGCAAATCGGTACCTTGAATGATAATCTTCCTCAATTCTTTCTCCCAACTAGTTTCGGCAGCACGAGCAATATATTCAAAGTCCCATCCGGGGACCTCAGTTGCCATATTCAACCGGGCATTTTCAATGGAAACCGGAGATAAAGCGACTTTACATATCAATTCTTTATTCCACTTCTTATCGAAGCAAAACAATCCACGCAGTTCCGTACCATTAATGACAGGAGTATTCTCATACATCCGATTGCCATCATATAACTGATTGGATAGGATCGGTTGGGAAAATTCAAGATGAAAATAAATCTTTCTCAGCTTTGCCCATCCCGTAATAATACGATATCCCTCTACTACGGTAGGAGAAACCATGCGGAGTTGTGATTGAATAATCCGGCGGTTCCAACTCCCCTTATTTGCCGAGTGGTCCAAATCCAACCATAATTTCAACTGGTCACCATCAGAACAGGTATAGCGATGCACTCCTACGTGTACAGAAGCCGTCAACTCCGCTTGAATCTTCTCATCTTTCAATAATACCTGATAATAGCCCGGACGCGCCTGTTCGTGTTGATGAGTGAAAGTCGATTTCCTTTTATCACTGATGGTAGGGAATAGAAGTATATCTATAAAATCAGAAGCACCGGTTCCGCTTAAACGCGTATGACTGAAACCATAAATAATAGAATCATTATAATCATATCCTGAAGCTTGCGCCCAATCAGGAGCTTCACGAGTGTCGGGACTCAACTGCACCATACCAAAAGGAACAGTAGCTCCCGGATAATTATTCCCAGAAAGACTAGATTGAACAGCACCGGTTCCAATAAACGGATTAACCCAACGAGTAAGATTCTGGGCGCTAATACAATTTACAGAAAGAATAAAAGCAGCCAATAAATTAACAAGTCTTTTCATCATAGATTTAAGTTTCATTTATTGGCAAAATTAGTATATCCACGCTCCCCAAACAGATAAATTTTCGTCTATTTTAGCTTCATTTGCTTCATAAAGTCCGGTTTCTTAGCCTCATCACCACAAAATATTACAATTATCCCGTTTTATTCCAATTCATTTACCGCCAACAAGGACTACTCTAACATTTTCCAAATAAAACTTATAAATTCAGGAATGTTACCCCAATTATCATATTTTTTTTCACCTATTTTTCTATATTTGTGCATTATTCCATCACACAAACGTAAAGACAAATGGACCAAACCTTGCTAAAATACTGGAAAACCTGCCTTCAAGATGCAGAACGCAAAGCCATTGCTCCCAAAGGAGCACGAATCACCTTAAACATCGGTGATAAAATACTTAAATTCGTTCCTCTCAAAAGTATTCCTGTTATTTTCCCTGATTGGAAAGCAGAAGATAGCAATGAAAAACAAAAAGTAATGATTGCTCCTTGTATTCTTTTGCCCGAATTTGAAAACGGCTGGACTTCCCAATCAGAAAGACCGGAATATCCCTTTTTGATTACTGCCACCATGTTGCCTGACGGTAAACTAACCGTATGCGAAAACGAATCAGACAGAATTCCAATCTTTATTCGTAAATTTTTGGAACCCAATGCAGCCAATGACCGCACCATAACCTCTCTTCCAAAAGTAGACCGACTACTATCCGATTTCAATACAGAAATTACAGAATGGGAAACCTATTGGCGAGCATGCGAACAGCTTTTCAAAAAAGCAACCGGCAAAACTTTCAGAACGATGAATTACCATGATAATCCAGAAATCATTATCATAAAAGCCTCCGAACGTAATATGGCACAGCCCATAATCACACTATATGACAAGCTCTTAAAAGATAACGATACCACTCCGCATCCTTTGTTGAATTTATTGATACAGACCAAACCAACCAACGTTCTTCCCAGTCCAACCACCCGAAAAGTTTATTGCAACCGAGAACATTGGGCACAAATGAGTGGCGACTTCCCTTTGTCTGTATCTCAACGCGAAACACTGGCAATGTATACTACACCGGAATGTACTGATATTTTTGTCGTCAACGGCCCTCCGGGAACAGGAAAAACCACTTTCCTGCAAACAGTCATAGCAAACAGACTTGCCCATAATATCCTAAACAATCCGGAAGAACCGGAAATTATAGTTGCAAGTTCAGCTAATAATCAGGCGATCACCAATATCCTGAAAGATTTCAAAGCGGAAACAACTAATGACACGGCACATCCCCGGTTATCCAACCGCTGGCTACCCGAACTAGATACGTTAGGCTTATATCTGTCAGGAAAAAAAGAACTACAAGAACAATACAAAATGATGTTCAACCCCATGGGGGATGGATTTCCAGCAACATACGATACTCCCGAACATCAAGAGGAATACAAAAACTTTTATCTACAATGTTTCAATAACTTTTTTGGAAAAGCCTATCAAGATGAAACAAAATGCCAACAATTCCTCCGTAAGGAAATGCAAGCTCTCCAAAAAAAGATTATCTTCTGTATCCAAGCTGCCGAAACAACAGAATATGGAAACCGGAAGGAAAACAATATATTACAGAAGTTTATCCGCAAATTCCATGAGCCATTACCCTCCTATGACAAAGTAATAGAACAGTGGGCTTTGACAGAAGAATTCAAAGAACGTTACGAAAAGATCAGTTCCAACCCTGAGTATGGCAACTTGCCTTATACAGAAGACATGGCAGTAAGACTGGATATCAGTTATCGGTATCAAATGTTCTGGTATGCCATACATTATCGGGAAGCCGAGTTTATTCACCGGTTAAGCAAGTGTGATGAAGGTAAACAGCGTACACAGGAAGCCTATACCCAAAGACTAAAACGTCTGGCTTGTGTAATGCCTGTTTTCATCTCTACTTTCCACTCCCTACCCAAGTATATGACCTATGCGGAGAACGGAAAATGGGATGTTCCCTTATACAATGGAATAGACCTGCTGATTGTAGACGAATCCGGACAAGTTTCACCCGAACTTGCCGTTCCCTCCTTCAGTTTGGCCAAACAAGCGATTTTAGTAGGCGATATTCAACAAATAGAACCCGTATGGTCCATTTCTGATGAATATTCATTCATTAATTTAAAGAATCTGGGCATTGTTTCCAACCAGTCCTCGGAAAAATACCGTTTCTTGGAGAACAACGGTTTCCTTTCTTCTTCCGGAAGTATAATGAAACTGGCACGTAAAAGCTGTAATTTTACAGTAAAAGGTGAAAAAGGAGCTTTTCTGACCGAACACAGACGATGCGTAGATTCCATTATTGCTTATTGCAATGATTATGTTTACCACGGCAGGTTACTTCCTAAAAAAGGTAACGAAGTAAAATACAAGTCCCTCCCCTCTAAAGGATATGTACACATCAACAGTTACAGCAGCCCCGGAAAAACAGGAAGCCGCCTCAACCGGGCTGAAGCGGAAGCCATTGTCTGTTGGCTGGAGCTGGAGAAAGATAATTTGGAAAAGACCTATAAAAAGCCTATTCATGAAATTGTAGCCGTAGTAACTCCTTTCAAAGCCCAAGAGGCCGAAATACGGCATCAAATACAAAAAATATCAGGAAATGAGAAATATAAAGAGATGATCATCGGCACAGTACATTCCCTGCAAGGTGCCCAATGTCCGATTGTTCTTTTTTCAACAGTCAACTCTCCTGAAGACCATTCTCTTTTTATGGAGCGTGATGGAAAATACAATATGCTCAATGTAGCGATATCACGCGCCCAGCATCATTTCATTGTTTTTGGCAACATGAATATTTTCCATCCGGAAGAAAATACTCCGGCAGGGAATATGGCTAAATGGCTTTTCGATGCTCCATCCAACGAGATTTCCAACAACTTTATTTACCAACAGGAAATCCCACTGTGCACCTACCACCCCACCCTTCGTCTGTCCACCACAGAAGAGCATGTTCAGACTCTTCGTCAGGCTTTTGAGAAAGCAAGACGCCGCCTGCTGATTGTATCTCCATTCATATCTATCCATGCCATAGAAAACGACCAGCTGATTCCGTTGATACGGCATACGGTACAACGAGGAGTTGATGTCACAATCTACACCGATTCGTCCCTAGATTATGATATGAAAAATAAACATTTACTCAGTCATGCCAAGGATGGACGGAACGCATTGATAGAAAGTGGTGTAACCCTCATTGAAGTAAAAGGTATCCACAATAAATCGTTGGCTATTGATAACCATACATTAATCGAAGGCTCTTTCAACTGGTTGTCTGCCAATCGCCACAAAGAATACTCCCGCCACGAATGTTCCATCATTGTATCATCTTTTCAAGCCGATGAATACATCAACAATCTAATAAAGGAACTAGAAAGCAGAGAGAAAACCTTTCAATCCCTATCTAAGACTACAATCTATCTTGACATTGACCAAAAACATCCGGGGTTCTTTACAAAAGAATCTTTTAATGATTGTACAGAAGAAGATATTTGCCGTATAAAACAAAAAGTTCAAAAGTTAGGTATTCAGAAAACAGTCCTTCCACCTTATATCCGTAAACAACGTGAAACTTTCCCACGTGCTTATGAACCTTGGTGCACAGAAGAAAAGGAAATTATATGTGAGTTGATGCAGAAAACCAATCATCTTTCTATTTTTATAGAATGTCTGCAACGTACAGGACAAGCTATTCAAATTCAGATAGAAGGCAAAAACAATTGATTATAATCCTGAACTGATATCCTTTTTATGATATTCGGGAAACTTGGGAAACAAGAATCAGTCCCTATACAGAAGAGAGGAAAAGGCAAATTACTTTTTGCCTTTTCCTCTCTTCTGTATAGCATATGCAACTCCTGTCAGAGTTCCTCATTTTTTGGAACACATCCAGGTCCATTTATGCCAAATACTCTCTAACGGTCCCTGCTTGTGTCCTTTCAACCACCACTTGCAGAACTGTACTTGCAACAAAAAGAGTACAAAACCAATAAACAAGCTCAACGTATACCCACAATACGGAGCCAGATAAAGTCCGAAGGGAAAATAAATAATAGCTCCGGCAATAGACTGGGTGATATAATTAGTCAGACTCATCTTGCCATAATAACGAAGATTTGATACAAAATCCTTGAATCTGTTCCGTTGATAAAGCAACACAAAAGAGGCAACCAGCACAAATGTAAAAGCAAACTTCTGCCACATATCAAAAGCCGTTCCGGCAGTCTGGCGAATGAGCTCACTGTCACTAGCCATAATCAGCTCTTTCAGTTGGAAAAGCGGAGCAAAAGCGATAGCGGAAATGATAAGAGCCTTCACCCAAAAACGAGTATGTTTTTCGGAAGTTACAAATAATTGTTTGCGTCCGATATACAACCCCATCAAGAACAAGCCGGCAGTCTGCCAGAAACGTCCTGCTCCAAAAGCCCAATATAAACTGGCTTTCTGACCAAAGGTCATATTCTTACCCAAAAACTCCCACAAGTTCCCCTCTTTGGTATATTCCGCCACTTCTTTATACATCGCGCCCACTCCCCAATCGGGCAAAGTATGAGAAGGATCAAACAGACCTACTATATAATGATACCACTCAACGGGCTGCAATAGAAACAAAATAGCTGTAACAAGTATGGCACAGTCACTCCACTTACGCACCACGAACAATACGATTCCCACTACTGAGAACAGCAACAACACATCTCCTGCCGGAAAAAAAGCTGCATTCAGCGTAGCAAAAGCTACCAATAACAGCAAACGCCACAGAAAACGATAACCAAAATCTTTTCCTTTACGCTGTTGGTTAGCCGACTGAATATAAAATGTAAATCCAAACAGCAAAGCAAAAATGGCATACGATTTCCCAGCCAATAAAGTAAATGTAACATTGAATACCCCGTCATTCAGTATATTCAGCCATGCAGGCTGGTCTACCGGATAAACTGGAAAGATGAAATGTTCCAAACTATGCACTAAAAGAATTGCCATGACTGCAAATCCCCGTAAAGCATCCACCACCTCAACGCGTGGCAGTTTTTCTGATAATTGTTTTTCCATGAACCAGTTATTATTGTTTGTTTAAAATTCGTTTTACCCAGCGGTTAGCCGGTTTCTCAAAATAATAATAAGAAAGCAGGCTCAGCCCGATAGTGACTGCAAAGATAAGCGGAATACTGATATACAGACTGATATGCCAATCGTATGTTTGCGCCAACTGCACATAAGCAAACAGTATCCACAAATGAATCAGATAAAAGCTATAACTGATATCACCGCCTATGACCAGATATTTATTGGATAGAATACGGGAAAGGAATCCTTTCTGCAAAGAGAATATCAACAGAACCAACGAAATCGGCATCCAATAATAACAGGAGTACCGATAAACTTTCGGCACCAAATCCGCCGAAAACATATAAAACAGCAGGAAGATACATACCGCCCCTACTTCGAGCAATGACGCTGTAGAGAAAGACAGCTTTTTGGAACGGCACCATTCATAAACCCGATAAAGCAACATTCCTACCAGAAAATCGGGGAAACGTGCCAACGGATTCACATACCAATAACCACGGATGTTCGCCTCATCCGTCATTGACATCAAAACAGGGACTACCACAGCGCATACTAAAAGTGCTCCTATCAACTTCTGTTTTTTAGCAAAAAACAACGCTAAAAACGGAAACAAGAAATAAAACAACTGTTCACATCCCAAACTCCAGGAAGGACTGTCGAAATAAAAAAAGTAATCCATCCGGGGAACAAAAGGGTGCAAAAGGAACAGCGCAGGAATAAAATGTTTCAATCCTTCCCCCCAACCCATCGGGTTCAATAGATTACCTATCACGGCTACTCCCAATAAGGTCGCTATATGCAATGGATAGATACGGGCGATTCGTGCCACCCAAAACTGGCGTTTCGACACTTTCCGCTCCACCAGCTTCTGCTGATAATTATAAGCGATAATAAAACCACTCAATATAAAGAAGAAACTCACGCCTACAAAACCCTCTTTATAGAAATGAGTTGAAAAGGTGGAATCAACGACATAGCAATGTGCCCCGAAAACCATCAGTGCAAAAAAGAGCCGTAAGGAAGTTAATGTATTAATCATAGTAGCATTCTTTTCTCAATTGAATGTAAAGGTACATTTCTTTTCCGAACTATTTATTCACATAGAACGGAAAAACAGATTGGACCGCATTATTCACCAATAAATAAAAATATCATCCAATAACCTTATATCACGAACGGGCTTATATCACGCAACAAAATCATATCTTTCACAGAAGCGACGTATTGTTTTTCTGACTCGACAGTGGGCAAGTTGTACAATTCGGGCAAACCGCCTTTCTGTAAATAGGCCCAATAAGAAGCCCGGCCAGCAGGTTGCTGCATCAACTGTAAATATTCAGCATAACTATAGGGGAATATATGAAATTCTACATAACGTCCCCACAAAATTGCCAATCTTGTCGGTATAAGATTTCCGTTCCAGTCCCAATTGATACGTATTTCCGCCCCAAAGGTTATACTTTTCTAAAGCTTTCCATTTATCGTCCATGCTCGAATCTTTTCCCACAAAGATAGTTTTTTTCGAGTATACTCGGAAAAACATATCTATCTCAAACTGAATTAAAGAAAACGAATACAATCCGGCAGTATGTAAAATTTAACAAATTACTTAAACAAGCAAACTATTATTTTCCTACATTTGTTACCAGTGAAACTTTAAATACGAAAGAACATGAAAGCAAATCCTGTATTTAGTTTGTACATCCCTACCAAATTAGTATTTGGTTGCGGAGAAATCAAGAAATTATCCAGTGAAAAATTACCGGGGAAAAAGGCACTAGTCGTCATCTCATCCGGAACTTCCATGCGGAAATATGGGTATCTGGAAAGAGTACTCGCCCAATTAAGACTGAATAATGTAGAAACACTGGTTTACGATAAAATCCTTCCCAACCCCATCAAAGAACACGTCATGGAAGCAGCCGCCATCTGCCGGGAAGAAAAATGTGACTTTGTAGTAGGCCTGGGAGGCGGAAGTTCCATCGACTCCGCCAAAAGTATAGCTGTTATGGCCTGCAACGACGGTGACTACTGGGATTATGTATCAGGGGGTAGTGGCAAAGGACGCCCCGTAACCAAAGCACTTCCCATTATCGCCATCCCTACCACCGCCGGAACCGGAACGGAAATGGATCCATGGACAGTGATTACCCACGAAACGGCTCAAGAAAAGATAGGCTTCGGTTGCCAGCTGACCTTCCCTACCTTATCTATTGTAGACCCGGAACTGATGGTTTCCATTCCCCCACACCTCACCGCCTATCAAGGGTTCGATGCATTCTTCCATGCCGCAGAAGGTTTTATCGCCAATTGTGCAACACCCATCAGTGATCTTTACGCCTTAGAAGCCATCCGTCTGATCTACAAATATCTGCCAGTAGCCGTAGCCGACGGAAAGAATTTGAAGGCACGCGCCAAAATAGCTTGGGCCAGCACCTTGGCAGGCATGGTGGAGGCCACTTCCAGTTGTACTTCCGAACATTCATTAGAACATGCCATGAGTGCTTATTATCCACAACTTCCTCATGGAGCAGGACTCATTGCCTTGTCTGAGACATACTTCGAAACTTTCCGGCATGACTGTACAAAACGTTACATGAAAATGGCTGAAATGATGACCCAGAAAAAGAGCAACCGTCCGTCCGATTTCATTGATGCATTGATTACACTGCAAAAAGAATGTAAAGTACATTCTATCAAACTGAGCGAGTTTGGCATCCAATCCGAAGATTTCCCCAAATTTCTGCAAAATGCAAGAGATACGATGGGAGGACTGTTCACTCTCGACCCACGCCCGATTACAGACGAAGAAATCCTGCATATCTTTAAAAAGTCTTATAAATAATGGATAAAGAACTAGACCTTGCCGTAACCTGTTACGGCAAGGTAAAACCATTGAAATATGATTTGGTCCTCCTCCCTTGGGGGGCTACCGAACCGCATAATCTGCACCTGCCTTATCTGACAGACTGTATTCTGAGCCACGACATCGCACTAGATGCTGCTAAAATGGCAAAAACACATTACGGTATTCGTTGCATGGTCCTGCCTTACGTCACTGCCGGTTCACAGAATCCGGGACAACGCGGGCTGGATTTCTGCATCCACTATCGCTATGAAACGCAGAAAGCGATTTTAAGCGACATAGTTGCCTCTCTATACGCCCAAGGATACCGCAAAATGGTCATTATCAACGGACATGGCGGCAATACATTCAAAAGTATGATACGTGACTTGTCACTGGACTATCCCGACTTCCTGATAGCCAGCAGCGAATGGTTTGCCTTTGTTCCTGCTAAAGAGTACTTTGATGAACCGGGTGACCATGCAGATGAATTGGAAACTTCTGTTATGATGCATTATCATCCGGAATTGGTAAATTTAGACGAAGCCGGAAACGGAGATTATAAGAAGTTCACCTCACAAATGCTGAATGAAAAAGTGGCATGGATTCCGAGGAACTGGCAAAAAGTTTCGCAAGACACCGGTATAGGCAATCCTAAAAAAGCAAGTGCCAGAAAAGGGAAGAAATACGCCGAAGCAGTCGTTGCAAAATATGCATTGCTGTTTGAAGAGTTGGTACATAAAGAACTTTATTAATAGTTTTAGAACTAAATAGGTTTATTTTCTTCATAATAAAAAGCATAAATTTAGCACATCATATAAGTCACATTCAATTATATCACTGCATATAAACCAGTTACCCAACAATATATTCTGAAAAATATTCCAAAATATATTTGATATAATAAAATTCTAATGTACATTTGTGAAGTTAACTATATACTAACCTTTAAAAGCAGATCTTATGAAAAACAAATCACTTTTTTTAGTCCTAGTCATTCTTTGTTTGACTAGCGTAGAGATCTATTCTTCCCGACAAGAATTAAAGTTTGATGCACCTCTTCCGAGCAACACAGAAAACGGAAATGCTCGCAGTGATTACGGACCTCCCGGTGAAGGAGATAAATGCTGGTATTTCGATGGAGCGTCTTCTTGTGTAAATTTTTCATTCAATAATTGTTATGAAGACCCAAACCAAAGGTGCGGAAGAGATGAAGGAGCTCCCAATTAATTTAACCGACTAGCAAATCATTCCATAGGGTATTTAAGATCTTTCCTATTCATAATTAGTTGATCCAATCTACAAACTGAAGATAATTAAATACCCTATATTTAATCTATAGTGTATGAAATATTTTTTGTATATCTTCACTTATCTGCTTCTAGGAGCATCGTGTTCATCTCCTTCTCGTCCAATAGACTATGGTACAGAATTAACAGCTACAGACTCCATCTGCCTGTCTATAGATGAACATACACATTATGAAAGCAAATCTATATTCCAATTTGAAGAAAACGGACATGAGTATCTTTCCTTTTTGAATGAAAAAGCAAGCTATAAAGTTCATATCTATGATTTGGATACCAAACAAGTTATTAAAACAATTCATCTACAAAAAGAGGGGAGAAATGCAATGCCATCAACTAATGGCTGTTTTCCACTTAGCTCAAAGCATTTTTTAATTACAACTTGGAATGGAGTTTTTGGAATTATCAATGAAAAAGGAGAAGTGGAAAATAAGAATAGCTTTTGGAAAGACAGCGTAAACTTTCATGCTTTCGACCACATTTGTTGCATGAGTTATACATATCGACCTGCCATAATTAAGGATTCTATTTTATATTTCAGTCAATCATTATTAAAATATCCCCGTAAAAAAGATGAATGGGATAAAATACCCATATTTGCTTATGCAGACCTTCATAAAAAAAAACTAGGGTGGACAGAACTACGATACCCATCTATTTTTAACAAAGATGAGATAGACTACATTCTGTATGACCCTGAAATCAGTTACACATATACAGGTAAAGAAGTTGTTGTTTCACTGGGACAATATGACAGCATATTTGTATCTTCTGATTTCAAACATAAAAAAGCGTATAATGCTAAAAGCCATTATCTGCCCCACGTGCGTCCAGTCTCCCAAAATTTACAAATTGATTTATTCAAAACCATACATGACAGAGGATTGCAGCCCCATTACCACCACTTGATGTATGATAAATACCGAAAAGTATTCTATCGGTTTGCCTTAATGCCGGATGATAATATAAAACCATTCTCCAACAATCCGCATCAAAGTTTCTCCATCATCATTCTAAACAAAGACTATGAAATTATTGGTGAAACAAAATTTCCCGGCAACACCTATGCCCATCACTTGTGCTTCGTAGGTAAAAAAGGCCTGTATATTTCAGAGAATAATGAAAACAATCCTCAGTTTGACGAAAACAAACTGGTATTCAGGTGTTTCACACTTCAAGGCAGGAAAAAATGAAGAAAAAGAACTACTCAATCATTCTATGTGGAGGACTGTTCCTGGCAAGCTGTATGTCCAATAATGACAAATGCCTTCAAAAACTGTTTGATGAAGTCGGAGTTGAGAAATCACAAATCCACAATGCCACCCACCTTGTTACCATATTGGGTAATGGTTGCAAAGGATGCATACACAAAGCTCTGTCAGAAATACATAGCTCGACCGATACTATTTATATAATTGCATGTAAAAGTAAAAAGACTTTCAATTTAATTGCCAATAAAAATATAGATGACTACTCCAATGTATATCTAGACACTAAATCCATATTAGTGGAATTGGATATGGCTAAAAACACACCTAGAGTCTACCTTTTAAATAATGGTAAATATGTGTCGCACTCTTTTTATGGAAATGAATCTCCCAGCGAAGAAGCGAACACCACCATTACATTCAACACAAATGAGATAGATTTAGGCAAAATCAGCCGCACGGAAAAGGCAAGAATCAAATTCACAATATGGAATACAGGGAAGAACATAGTAAGAATCAGTCATATAGATCTTTCATGCGAATGTTTGAATATTGAAAATGAAATTACTGAAATAAATCCGGGAGACAGCACTTGTCTGAATATCATTTTCCATCCCGATGACATAGGAAAGTTTCAAAGAGAAATTTTATTATATGGTAATTTTGACTCATCTCCCAAACTTTTAACCATTACAGGAGAATGCTTTTAATAAAATAATACAATCTCGCTATAAATAACTTTTTAGCTATTTATAGCGAGTATACCATCCATTTCTACCCTTTTGAAAGTTCCTCCAACGTTTTTTCCTCGTACCTGCAAATGGCCTTCTTATAATCCTCGGAAATCAATTTCGGTTCTTTGGTGGCCAGATCATAACCCACCATCACGGTTTTACACTCACACTTCACCTCATGGGTATCCGTAGTCACGGCACGCTGCAACAAGGTAAAACTCTTATGCCCCAAATGTACCACAGCCGTTTCTATCACCAGATGATCTGAGAAAAATACCGGCATAAAGAAGTTTGCATTGATATTGGCCACCACAATAGCCAGCTTACTCCAGTCGGCACTGCCAAATACATCTTTTATATAAGTAGTCTTTGCCAAATCATACAAAGAAAAGTAAACTGAATTGTTCATATGACCAAACTGGTCCACATCGCTGAATCGTATCTGCACCGGCATAGTATGCCTGAATTTTATATCCTCTGCCATAGTTAAGCTTATTAAAATCGTTCAAATATAACACTTTTCTCAATAATTGAACCCTAAATGACAGATTATTCTTAATTTTGCTGCGAAATAAATGAATATGTAATTTTAATAACAATATAAACATGGATAAGAAGTATAGCAAGGAGACCTTATGCGTACAGGCAGGCTGGACTCCGAAAAAAGGCGAACCGCGCGTTTTGCCTATTTATCAAAGTACCACATTCAAGTATGACACCAGCGAACAGATGGCGCGTCTGTTCGATCTGGAAGATTCGGGATATTTCTATACACGCTTGCAAAACCCCACCAATGACGCCGTCGCCGCAAAAATCGCAGCATTGGAAGGTGGTGTGGGTGCTATGCTGACCTCGTCCGGCCAGGCTGCCAACTTCTATGCCATTTTCAATATCTGTCAGGCAGGCGACCACTTCGTATGCTCGTCTACCATCTACGGAGGTACATTCAACCTGTTCGGCGTTACGCTGAAAAAACTGGGCATCGAGTGTACCTTCATTGACGCCAATGCATCCGAAGAGGAAATAGACCAAGCTTTCCGCCCGAATACCAAAGCGTTGTTCGGCGAAACCATCTCCAATCCGAGCATCGATGTGCTGGACATCGAAAAGTTCGCACGCATCGCACACAAGCACGGTGTGCCTTTGATTGTGGACAACACCTTCGCCACTCCCATCAATTGCCGCCCGTTTGAATGGGGAGCGGATATCGTCACCCATTCTACAACCAAATACATGGACGGTCATGCCACCAGTGTAGGAGGCGCCATTGTGGACAGCGGCAACTTTGACTGGGAAGCCCATGCGGACAAATTCCCCGGTCTGACCCAGCCCGACGAGTCTTATCACGGACTGACTTATACCAAAGCGTTCGGCAAAATGGCTTACATAACGAAAGCAACCGCCCAACTGATGCGTGACCTCGGCTCCATCCAGTCTCCGCAAAATGCGTTCCTGCTGAATCTGGGATTGGAAACATTACACCTGCGCGTGCCCCGTCATTGCGAAAACGCACAGAAGGTGGCCGAATGGCTGGAAGCCAACCCAAAAGTGAAATGGGTGAACTATTGCGGACTGAAAAGCAGCAAATACTATGATCTGGCACAGAAATATATGCCAAACGGCTCGTGCGGTGTCATCGCTTTCGGCTTGAACGGAACCCGTGAGGAAGCGATAGAATTTATGGACAGGCTGAAATTCATCTGCATCGTAACCCATGTGGCCGACGCACGGACCTGCGTACTGCATCCCGCCAGCCATACTCACCGCCAGCTCACCGACGAACAGTTGCGCGAAGCGGGAGTCGCTCCGGACTTGATTCGTCTTTCAGTGGGCATCGAGAATGTAAACGACATCATAGCCGACATTGAGCAAGCTTTACAATAAGACGAAGCGGATGAAAAGAATCATTATCATTGGCGCCACTTCCGGCATCGGACTGGAAGTGGCGCGATGCTATCTGAAAGACGGCTGGCAAGTAGGCGTGGCAGGACGTAGAGAAGAAGAACTGGAAAAAATCCGGTTATCCGCGCCCGGACAGGTATGTACTCAGACAATAGATGTCACCCGTGAGGACGCCCCTTTCTCATTGGAGCAACTGATTACTAAAATGGGAGGTATGGATGTGTTCTTGCTCAGCTCAGGCATAGGCAAACAAAATCTTTCACTTCAACCCGATATAGAATTACAAACCGCCGCCACCAATGTTTCGGGATTCATACGGATGGTCAATGCCGCCTATCACTATTTTGAGCAACGCGGGAAAGGGCATATAGCCGTAATCAGCTCCATAGCAGGCACCAAAGGGCTGGGATCCGCCCCAGCTTATTCAGCTACCAAGCGGTTTCAGAACACGTACATAGATGCATTGGACCAATTGGCACACATGAAGAAACTAAACATCTCCTTCACCGATATCCGTCCCGGATTTGTCGCCACTCCTTTGCTGAAAGATGATAAATATCCGCTGCTGATGCATACTTCCCAAGTGGCATCTCAAATTGTAAAAGCCATCTCCCGAAGGAAAAGAGTAGCCATCATAGACTGGCGCTATCAGTTTATCGTATTCTTCTGGAAATTGATTCCCGGATGGTTATGGGTGAGGCTGCCTGTGCGGAACCAATAATCCCCAGCCAATATCATTTCATAAGAAAAACCCCTTGTTCTCATCTTGAACTTGTGAAAGATTTGTAAACAAGGCGAGGGTTTCTTCATTCTACTCCCCGAAATTACCTGAATGAAAGGAATTGGTTAAAGGGACCGGCAAAGCCTGTGATCATGCTGATGAAAGATCAAACAGGCTATTGAATGATGCTTTCTTTGTAAAGCTGAACCTCTTTACAAACATAGAAACTTAAAAAAATTCTTTTCCCTTTGTAACAACTTTCCCGCTTCCCCCGTCTATCTGATTGAAAGCGCTTTCAAAAAACAATTTCAGTATGAACAAAAACAAAATAGAACCATGAAAAAGTTTGTATTTACTCTATTGCTAGTCTTCGTCTGCCATCTGGGCTACGCCCAAGGCATCAACGGTCTTTTCAATGAATTCGGCAGCGAAAAAAATGCCGATTGTGTCAAAGTATCTTCTTTCATGATGTCTCTTGGAAAAATGTTTGCCGGACACGATGAAGATGCTAAGATAATAAGAAAAATAAAGTCAATAAAAGTACTGGACCTGGAATCTTGTACGGCAAGCGTAAAAGAACGGTTCAACAAAAAAGTGAACAAACTGAATCTGAAAGGATATGATGAGCTGATGCGTGTAAACGATGAAGGCGAGAAAGTCCGCGTGCTGATGAAAACAAAAAAGGAAACTATCCGTGAACTGCTGTTTGTATGCACCGGAAAAGAAGACTGTACACTGGTACAGATAAACGGAAAATTCACAAAGGATGATATAGACAAATTAGTAAATCAGGAAACAGGAAAGAAGCATGGACGCCGCTGAGTTTAAGCAACAATTTCTACCTTACCACCGGAAACTCTACCGGGTAGCCTTCCGGCTGACGGGCAACCCTCAGGATGCGGAAGATATGGTGCAGGAAGCGTATCTGAAATTGTGGAACAAGCGCGATGAACTGGCGGACGTACTGAACACCGAAGCCTATTGTGTCACCCTCATCAAGAATCTGTGCTACGACGTCCTGCGCCGGAGCCAGCCGGATGAAGACGGACGCCCTCCCGAAGAGCTGAACCTCCCCATGGACACCAACATAGCCCGGGAAATAGAACAGAGGGATGAAGTGAACCAGGTAAAACGGCTCATCGGCAGACTGCCCGAGCAACAAAAACGGGTGATTCTGCTTCGTGATGTCAATGATTGCTCCTTTGAGGAAATAGAGCAAGCCACCGGACTGAATGCCATCAACATACGTGTGTTGCTGAGCCGCGCCCGCAAAAAGATACGTGAACAATATAATGAAATAATGAACTATGAAAGTAAATGAAATAGAAAGACTATTGGCCCGGTATTACGATGGAGAAACCAGCGATACCGAAGAAAAGGAACTGAAACGCTTTTTTACCGAAGAGGACGTTCCGGCTCATTTACTTGCCGAGAAGGAAATCTTCATGCAACTGGCAGCACATCCCGCTCCCGAAATACCGGAAGGCCTGGAAAGCAGGCTGAGCCGCAAGATAGACGAATGGGACACAGGCGAAAGACGCACGCTGAAAATAAAAAAACATATACGGGCCCTCCGCTTGCAATGGATAGGAAGCATAGCCGCCAGCCTGCTCATCCTGCTCTCCGTAGGACTGTACCTATACAAGCCCTATCCGGCACCGCAAGATACCTGCGCCACCCCCGAAGAAGCATACGCACAGGCCCAGAAGGCACTTATCATGCTTTCCAGCAGCCTGAATAAAGGAATAGAAAAGGTGGAATCGGTGCAGGAAGCTACCGGAAAAATTCAAGAGAACGTAAACGAACAATTAAACCGATTAAATAACATAAAACAATGAAACGTACATATATCATTACTTTATTGCTCTCTCTGTGCTCACTGTTCACCTACGCACAGGACAGTTTTTTCGACAAGTTCGCTGATATGGAAGGGGTAACCTCTGTCTATATCTCAAAAGCCATGCTCAGCCTGATGCCCAACATGAAAACGGAAGGGGTAAATATAGGCGAAGTAGCCTCCAAACTGGATAACATCCAGATTCTAAGTTGTGAAAAACCCGACATTATCGCCAAGCTGAAAAAGGAGACAGCTTTCATCAGCCCCAAGAACGGCTACGAGGAGTTGATGCGCATAAACGATGAAGGCGAGAAAACCATCATTTATCTGAAACGGAACAAAAACAAAGAAAAGGAATTTGTATTGATGAGTCAGGAAAAAAATGAATTTACCATCATCGCCATCACAGGAAATCTGACTCTGCAAGAGATACAAGGGATCATCAACAAGGAGTAACTCCACACATACCCCACCCTAAGGCCTTTTCTCCCGCCTGCTAAGGTCTGAAGAAAGGATATATACTATCTCCATAGCACTATGGAGTTATCTCCAAAGCTTGCGGAGTTAACTCCAAAGGCTATGGAGATAACTCCGCAGGTTTTGGAGATAGTAACCGGACGGCCTGAAAGGCTTAACAATAGGGCTGCGAACGCTTACGTTGTCTCCGGCAAAGGGTTATCCGCCCGCAGAGACCCTGCCAGTCAAGGAACTTATTTCTTTATCCGTTTTTGGGTAGGCAAAGTAAACTCATGCGCTTCGGTCACCGCCCCGTTGCTCTCTGTTGCAAAAACACGGAATTGCGCCTGGCCTGTTTTCAACTTCCTGCCTCCGCGAATGGTGGCCGTATACCTTATCTGATTCCCGACAGGCATATAGGCTATCTGAGCCGAAGGTGAAATCAAAATATGTTTCATGCCGCTCATTTCCTCTATCACCGGAGTAACATTGTAAGCGGGCACATCCCCATCATTCACCACATCGAACACCAGTTTGCTGTCTTCTTCCGCATCAATAACATGGTTACGGTTATCATCGATAAAACGCAGGTTGATGATCCTCAATCCTGACGAAGGCTCATAAGAGGAAGTATGCTCATACTGCGAAGAAGAAGGATAAGTCTTCACGTAATACTCCTCCACCTGATAAGTTTTCTCCCGAGGCGTAGTTATGGCATTTCCCACAGCAGCCCCCGTTACAGTTCCCAGCAGGGCGCCGAATTGCGAACCGTTATATCCGCCGGCCCTGTCACCCACAATAGCGCCTAATACTCCGCCGATGGCCGCACCGGCTTGTACTGCCGCCGGATTACCTTGCATTCCGGATGGTGAGCAAGCCGAAAGCAAAGCGGTTGGAATGCATAAAATGAATATCATTTTTCTCATACCCCAAGTAGTTTATAATCTTTACCAGACAGACAAATATACTTTTTCCTATTGACAATGGATTCATCGGCTATGTTAAAATTTCATTTCCTGTCATTCATCCTCATCGGTCTAACCGCCATCATTCCGGATGGAAGGCTCTTCTTCCTAAAATGAAAAGATAAGTCTAAATAACACAAGAAACAGAAGGAGACGTTTTTTTTTCTATATATTTGCCGGGAAACAAATGAAAAGTTCTTCTCCATACCCTTGCATCGCCGCAGAAGGCTTCCCCCCCTCTCCGCAGCAAAACCGCACCCGGTATGGCAAGGAAATATTTACAACCTATCATTATGGAATTGAAAGCAAAATACGAACAGCGCATTGAACAGGCTGAGGCAGAACTCCGCCAGGTAAAAAATAAGATTCTCCGCATCAGCACGCTGAGGGTCTTGTTATTTGCAGCAGGGATTATAGGAACAATCTACTTCTATCAGGCAGGAACAACCACTATATGTCTCACTATAGCGGTCACTTTCGTTCCTTTTCTGGCATTGGTGAAGTATCACAACCGGTTGTTTTTCCGCAAAGACTGGCTGGAAACCTGCATACGGGTGAATAGTGACGAGCTTTCCGCACTGGCGGACAACTATGAGCCTTTTGAGGACGGAAAGGAATTTACAAACCCGGCCCACAGGTATTCTTTTGACCTGGACTTGTTCGGAAGGCACTCTTTGTTTCAGGCCTTGAACCGTACCTGCACTTCATTCGGAAAGGAAAAACTGGCAGAATGGTTACAAAATCATCTGGAGATAAAGGAAGAGATAATCCAACGGCAGGAGGCGACAAAGGAACTGGCTGCTTATTCCGATTTCCGGGAAACATTCCGGATTACCGGTCTGCTCTACAAAGGGGCGACAAGCGACCGCGAAGAAATTAAAGAGTGGACGGAAGCACCTGCTTATTTCAGCAAGAAATGGTGGAGCCGCCCGTTATTGGGAATAGTTCCCGGAGTCAACATCGTACTGGCTATGCTGGGAGTGGCCGGGGTCATTCCGATGACATGGTTCGGACTGGCCTTCGGACTGTTCGTGATAGGTAGTTTCGGACTGATAAAGCCTGTCAGCAATCTGCAAAGAGTTTATGACAAGAAATTACGTATCCTGTCTATCTACGCCGAACTGATCAGCCTGATAGAGAACCGGGAAATGAACGCTCCGCTACTCAGACACCTGAAAGCTGAATTCGGCATGGACGGGAAATCCACCACCCATATTTTGAAAGAGCTTTCACGGGAACTGGACAAACTGGACTTGCGCAACAACCAATTGTTATATGTCTTGCTAGAAGGTTCCATGTTCTGGCAACTCCGGCAGGTAATGCGCATTGAACAATGGAGGCACAAATATGGAAAATATCTGCTTCACTGGCTGGACGTCCTGGGTGACATTGATGCTCTTTGTTCGCTGGCGACATTTGCCGGCAACCATCCCGCATACGCCTATCCGGCCATTGCCGGCAAGCCTTTTGTTTTCCTTGCAAAGGATATGGGACATCCCCTGATGCCTGCACGGCAATGTGTGACCAATGATGCCGATATCCCCTCAAGACCGTTCTTTGTCATCATCACAGGAGCCAACATGGCAGGGAAAAGTACTTATCTGCGTACGATCGGAGTGAATTATGTATTGGCATGTACCGGCTGCCCTGTATGCTGTTCCTCCCTTGAAATATATCCTGCCAAACTAGTGACAAGCTTGCGGACTTCCGATTCGTTGACAGACAACGAATCTTACTTCTTTGCCGAACTAAAACAATTGAAACAAATTATAGACCGCCTGAATAAGGGAGAGGAGTTGTTCATCATTCTGGATGAGATTTTAAAAGGAACCAACTCGATGGACAAGCAGAAAGGCTCATTCGCCCTGGTACGCCAACTGATGGAACTGAAAACGAACGGTATCATTGCCACACACGACCTGCTATTAGGGAAATTAATAGAATATTTCCCCAAAGAGATACGGAATTATTGCTTTGAAGCTGATATCACCAACGATGAACTGACTTTTTCATACAAACTCCGTGAAGGTATCGCACAAAATATGAACGCTTGCTTCCTGATGAAAAAGATGGGGCTAATCATCAACGACTAACCCCACCCAACAATTTATCACATTAACGTCTTAAGCAAATAAAGCAGACCTTCACAGGCACACCTTATTTCATAACATAAAGAGTCATAGAAAATCAAAATTCACTTGTTTCCAAGCAATGTACAAACGCACTTGCATCGTCTCCCGTGAAATAAAACACAGAAGATGCAGGCTCGTATGTATAGGGGATGAAACGGAACAACTGGGCCGCAACGAATTTCTTATCCTGAGAAATCATATAGTCCATACGTACGTTTCCGTTTGTCTTTACTTTCACGTCATTCTTGGTTTCAAAACCTTTTTTCTCCAACGTTTCCGTTAAAGCCTGTAAATCGCATACATCAAAGAAGCAGGCTCCTTCTTTAGCTACACTGCCGGTAGGTGCATATACCCATTCCTTGCTTCGCCAGAAAAGGCGGAATACGGCCCACAGAAACAAAATGGTTCCACCAGCCATAAACACCATACTCATGGTGGATGAGGAATCCCCCATCTTTAAAGAGGTTGCAAATGCACCTGCACCTATCACGCAAAGGATAGCGGATATGATAACAGAAGAAATACTAGTACGTTTTACGACATCAGGATGTGTTGTTGAAAATAAGGTCGCTTCAGTAGAAACTGTATTACTCATAATAATTTAAATTTTATTCTTTACTAATTAAAAAGACAATAATTCATACCAAGGTCACATCTCGCCATCACCGACAAGACGGAACCATGAAAAAACAAATTGGTAAAAGAATAAAAGCTAAATGAGAATACGCCTCATACCGAAGATATAGTGCTCGCAAGCACTATCCCAATGAAGGGAGTGGGAAGAGGCATACACATGGGTATGACAGCTTGCAAGACTGGCCATCCGGGCGGCCATCTTACGCAACAAAGTCTTTATAAATTGGGTAGTCTCTATGGAGGAAAAACGGTACATACGCTCTGCAGAAGCACTGACACGATGTGCTAAAGTATGAGCATCCCCAAACTCCATATCTGCTATTCCCTTATTGCTATCCATGGGAATGACACTATCCTCATTGATGGAGTCCTGCGGAGTAGTATCCGTATTCTGTACAGTACATACCGTCATTAACGCAGCTGGAACTGCATCAACATATTCTGTTCTGGCAAAAGCCAAAGCAAACAGAAAAAATAATATGACTGTTACAAATCCTCTCATTGCTTACTGTTTGAGTTACAAAGATAACATAAATAGCTTCTTAGGTTTCATTTCATACAATAATTAACAAATATCAAAGGTATTTTGTTTTAAAGGAGATTTGAAGGATTATCAAAAGATATGAAGGATCAGCTCTCAACTCCTTCATGATTTCTTTTTGAGATACAGGCAGTTATCTATCCATGAAGGTTTTGAAGGAATTATTCAGTGTTCTTAATTCCGGCTTTAATCTAAAAGCTGTTCTCGTTCTGTATGCTTCGTTCATATCAAAACTTTTGTAAACAGGACAAGTAATATTTATGTGGACGAAAGCGCTCTCAGCTTGTTTTCTCATTACTGCCGGTCATGGCATAAAATAAAAAAAAGCCACAGCTTTTATAGCTATGGCTTTTATATATATGATGATATACAGATTATTCAGCTTTAGGGGCCTCCTCTGTAGTTTTAGCTGCCGATGCTGCAGGAGCTTCTGTAGCGGCTGCACTCTTCTTAGAACGACGAGTACGAGTTGCTTTCTTAGCAGTTGCAGTCTTAGCCATGTTTTCATCGTAATCTACCAATTCGATAAAGCACATTTCAGCATTATCACCCAAACGATGACCTGTTTTGATGATACGAGTGTAACCACCCGGACGATCTGCTACTTTTACAGAGATTTCTTTGAACAACTCCGTTACAGCAAACTTATCTTGCAAGTTGCTAAATACAACACGACGTGAATTAGTTGTGTCGTCTTTAGATTTTGTAATTAAAGGCTCAACGAATTTCTTCAAAGCTTTAGCCTTTGCAACAGTCGTAGTGATTCTTTTGTGCTTGATCAAAGAACAAGCCATGTTAGATAACATAGCACTTCTATGAGAAGCAGTACGACCTAAATGATTGAATTTCTTATTATGTCTCATTTTTTATTCTTTATCTAATTTATATTTAGAAATATCGGTCCCAAACGACAGATTCAGACCCTCGAGCAAATCATCAAGCTCCGTGAGCGATTTCTTACCGAAGTTTCTGAACTTCAACAGATCTGTCTTGTTGAACTGTACCAAGTCACCCAATGTTTCCACATCGGCAGCTTTCAAGCAGTTCAAGGCACGAACTGAGAGGTCCATATCAACAAGCTTAGTCTTAAGCAGCTGGCGCATGTGCAATACTTCTTCATCAAATTCTTCATTGCCGTCCACATCGGATGTTTCAAGAGTAATCTTTTCATCAGAGAACAACATGAAATGATAAATCAATATTTTAGCGGCTTCTTTCAAAGCTTCCTTCGGGTGAATGGAACCATCGGTAGTAATTTCCAATACCAGCTTTTCGTAGTCAGTCTTCTGTTCAACACGGAAGTTTTCCACCTGATATTTTACATTACGTATCGGTGTGTAAATAGAATCGATAGGAATTACATTAACATCGGTACAATATTCGCGGTTTTCGTCGGCCGGAACATACCCTCTACCTTTATTAATAGTAATGTCCATCTGCATTGTTGCTTTTGAATCTAAATGGCAAATAACCAATTCAGGATTTAACACTTCAAATCCAGTCAAATACTTACTTATATCACCTGCCTTAAATTCACTAGAATTCTCAACGGTAATGCTTACCTTTTCATTTTCGAACTCTTCTACTACTTGCTTAAATCTGACTTGCTTCAGATTTAAGATAATGTTGGTCACGTCTTCTTTAACACCAGGTACAGATGCGAACTCATGTTCTACACCTTCGATCTTAATCGTATTGATTGCAAATCCTTCCAATGAAGAAAGAAGAATACGGCGTAAAGCATTACCTACGGTAATACCGAAACCGGGTTCGAGTGGACGGAACTCAAATTTTCCAAATCTGGAGTCCGCTTCCAACATTAATACTTTATCAGGTTTTTGAAATGCTAATATCGCCATGAAATTAATTATTATTTAGAGTACAATTCAACGATCAAGTGTTCTTTAATGTTTTCAGGAATGTCTGCTCTTTCAGGTATATGTAACAACTTACCTACCTTAGAACTTTCATCCCACTCCAACCAAGGATATTTGCTATGATTGAATCCTGCAAGTGAATTAGCAATCACTTCCAAAGATTTAGATCTTTCGCGTACACCCACAATCTGACCGGGTTTTACAGAGAATGAAGGAATATTAACTACCTTTCCATCTACTGTAATGTGCTTGTGACTTACTAACTGACGGGCAGCAGCACGAGTCGGAGCAATACCCAAACGGAACACCACGTTGTCAAGACGAGCCTCTAAACTCTGCAACAAGATTTCACCGGTAATACCGTTAGCACTTGCAGCCTTTTCAAACAGGTTACGGAATTGTTTTTCCAACACACCGTAAGTATATTTAGCTTTTTGTTTTTCTGCCAACATGACACCATACTCAGAAGTCTTTCTTCTTCTGTTGTTACCATGTTGTCCGGGAGGATAATTCTTCTTAGATAAAACTTTATCTGCTCCAAAGATTCCTTCACCGAATTTACGGGCAATTCTTGATTTTGGTCCAGTATATCTAGCCATTTCTTTTTCTAATTTAATTGTTACTAATGAACTTAATTTGTTGCAGCCGCGATTACAGAAAGGAAGTGCAATCCATTATTAACAAAATCAAGTTACATATAAAAATAGGTTATCTATTAAACTCTTCTTCTTTTCGGAGGACGACAACCGTTGTGTGGAAGCGGAGTTACATCAATAATTTCAGTAACCTCGATACCAGCTCCGTGAACAGTTCTGATAGCAGACTCACGTCCGTTTCCAGGACCCTTTACATAAGCTTTCACCTTTCTCAGGCCAAGATCAAACGCTACTTTAGCGCAATCTTGTGCAGCCATCTGTGCTGCATAAGGAGTGTTCTTCTTAGAACCTCTAAATCCCATCTTACCTGCAGAAGACCATGAGATAATCTGACCTTCACTATTTGCCAAAGATACAATGATGTTGTTGAATGAAGAATGAACATGCAACTGTCCATTAGCGTCAACCTTCACATTTCTCTTCTTAGCTGCGACTGTTTTTTTTGCCATATCAACAATTATTATTTAGTAGCTTTTTTCTTATTTGCAACTGTTTTCTTTCTTCCCTTACGTGTACGAGCGTTGTTCTTAGTGCTCTGGCCACGAACCGGCAGACCAATACGGTGACGTACACCACGATAGCAACCAATATCCATTAATCGCTTAATGTTTAATTGCACTTCTGAACGAAGATCACCTTCTACTTTGTATTCAGCACCAATGATTTCACGAATTCTAGCAGCCTGGTCATCTGTCCAGTCTTTCACTTTCACATCTCTGTCAACACCAGCCTTATCCAAGATTTTTGCTGAACTACTGCGTCCAATACCATATACATAGGTTAACGCAATCTCGCCTCTCTTATTCTGAGGCAAATCTACACCAACTATTCTTATAGCCATATACTAAATTATTTTTTTTGCAAAAATAATAAATTATCCTTGACGTTGTTTATACTTAGGATTTTTCTTGTTAATAACATACAAACGGCCATTTCGTCTAACGATTTTGCATTCCGGCGTACGTTTCTTTAATGATGCTCTTACTTTCATATCTTATTTCTTTTTTATTTGTATCTAAAAACGATTCTTCCTTTAGATAAGTCATAAGGAGACATCTCTACTCTGACCTTATCCCCGGGTAATATTTTAATGTAATGCATTCTCATCTTGCCAGAGATATGAGCAGTAATCTCATGCCCGTTTTCTAGCTCAACACGAAACATTGCATTAGACAATGCTTCAACTATAACTCCATCTTGTTCTATTGCGGATTGCTTTGCCATATTAAATTGCTTTATCTCCTAATACTTGTTCGACATATTCAAATGAGGACAAAATATCTGCCTTCCCAACTCCTATTGCAACTGTATGCTCAAAGTGAGCGGCACATTTCCTATCGCGTGTACGCACTGTCCATCCATCTCTTTCCATTACTATTTGGCGGGAACCCAATGTTATCATCGGTTCGATGGCAATGCACATACCCTTTTTCAACAGAGTGCCATATCCTCTTTTTCCATAATTGGGTACCTGCGGATCTTCATGCATATCTTTTCCAATGCCATGACCTACAAATTCTCTCACCACACCATAGGAATTAGCCTCGCAATGTTGCTGGACAGCAAAACCTATATCACCCAAACGCCTTCCATGAATGGCATTCTCTATACCTAAATATAAAGCTTCTTTTGTTGTCTTCAAAAGTTTCAAGACCTCAGGATCAACTTCTCCTACACAGAAAGTATAAGCTGAATCCCCACAAAAACCATTCATATAAGTACCACAATCAACAGAAACAATATCACCTTCTTTCAAAGGGGTATCATTGGGAATACCGTGTACAACCTGATCATTTACCGAAGTACACAAGGTACTGGGGAAGGGATCACCATACTGATTTGGAAAACCTTTAAAAGTAGGAACAGCTCCATTATCTCTAATAAACTCTTCGGCCACCTTGTCAAGTTCCTTAGTTGTCACACCGGGTTTTATCAATTTAGCAACTTCAGCCAGAGTCCTACCTACAAGTAGGTTACTCTGACGAAGCAGCTCTATCTCATCATCTGTCTTAAGAAATATCATCTCAGACTAATTAATATGCAGCAACATTACCAGCACGCCCCTTGATTCTTCCAGAATTTAACAATCCGTCATAATGGCGCATCAACAAATGACTTTCTACCTGTTGGAGTGTATCCAATACAACACCTACAAGAATCAATAAGGATGTACCACCGAAGAACTGGGCGAACTCAGCTTTTACTCCAAAAATGCCAGCAAATGCAGGCATAATGGCTACAAGAGCCAAGAATATAGAACCCGGCAGAGTAATACGAGACATAATCGCATCTATATACTCAGCTGTATTCTTACCTGGTTTTATTCCCGGAATAAAACCATTATTTCTCTTCATATCTTCTGCCATCTGGTTAGGATTAATTGTTATTGCAGTATAGAAGTATGTAAACACAATAATCAATATTGCAAAAACAAAATTATACCAGAAGCTAGTATGATCTACAAATGCACGTACAATACCACTTGCGGTTGCAGCATTTGAGAAACCTACCAATGTAATAGGGATAAACATGATTGCCTGGGCAAAGATGATAGGCATTACATTCGCAGCATTCACCTTTAAAGGAATATATTGTCTTGCACCACCATATTGTTTGTTTCCTACAATACGTTTTGCATATTGCACGGGAACTTTGCGGACGCCTTGAACCAGCAAAATTGCTGCTGCAATAACGAACAACAAAAATACTATTTCCAACAAAAACATGATGATACCACCTGCACCCGGAGAAGCCAAACGAGAAACGAACTCCTGGAATAAAGATTGTGGCAGACGGGCAATAATACCTATCAAAATGATGAATGATATACCATTACCTATCCCTTTATCTGTTATTCTTTCTCCAAGCCACAGAATAAACATACTTCCAGCTGCCAAAATGATGGTAGAAGTAATTATAAAGAATGTCCAATCTAATGAAGCATTAAGTGATGGTCCGGCTTGCATCTTAAGGTTAAGCAAGTATGAGGGAGCTTGGAAAACCAAAATTGCAATTGTCAATATACGGGTATACTGATTGATTTTTCTTCTACCACTTTCACCTTCACGCTGGATTTTCTGAAAGTAGGGAACAGCAATCGCCAAAAGCTGAATTACAATTGATGCCGAGATATATGGCATGATTCCCAATGCAAAAATAGATGCATTAGAAAACGCTCCTCCAGAGAACATGTTTAACAAGGCTAACAAACCTTCACTCGTTTGTTTATGCAACTGAGTTAACATAGCAGGGTTAATACCTGGCAGAACCACGTAAGAACCAAACCTGTAAATTGCAACAAATAATATAGTAATGAGGATCCTTTGTCTCAGATCCTCAATTTTCCATATATTCTTTAATGTTTCAATAGATTTTCTCATTGAATCAGAGTTTTACTGCATTACCACCAACAGCTTCGATTGCAGCTACCGCACTCTTTGAAAAAGCATTAGCTTCCACATCAAGCTTAGTAGTCAAACTACCGTTACCTAGTACTTTTACCAATTGATTAGAAGAAATGAAACCAGCTTCAATAAAGTCATTCATACCTACCTTAGTCAGATTCTTAGCTTCAGCCAATTTCTGAATAGTTTCAAGGTTAATAGCTTTATATTCTACACGGTTAATATTCTTAAAACCAAACTTCGGAACACGACGTTGAAGAGGCATCTGTCCGCCTTCAAAACCAATCTTCTTTGAATAACCTGATCTTGATTTAGCACCTTTATGACCTCTTGTAGAAGTACCACCCAAACCAGATCCGGGGCCACGGCCAATTCTTTTTCTAGTCTTTGTAGATCCTTCTGCAGGTTTTAAATTACTTAAATTCATATCGTAATTAGTTTTTTTATTAACAATGAATTACTTAACGATGGCAACCAGGTGTTTTACCTTTTCAACCATTCCCAGAATAGAAGGAGTTTCTTCGTGCTCAACCACACGATTCATCTTGCGAAGTCCCAGCGCATCGAGTACTCTTTTTTGATCAGCAGGAGCACCAATTCTACTTTTTATTTGTTTAATCTTAATAGTTGACATAATTCCTCCTTATCCTCTAAATACTTTTTCCATACTTACGCCTCTGTTCTGAGCAACCATACGGGCATCTCTCATCTCACCCAAAGCTAAAATAGTAGCTTTTACCAAGTTGTGCGGATTAGAAGAACCTTTTGACTTAGCCAAAACATCTGTAATACCCACACTTTCCAAAACAGCACGCATCGCACCACCTGCTACCACACCAGTACCGGTAGAAGCCGGCTTGATGAATACTTCAGCGCCGCCAAATTTAGCCGACTGTTCATGAGGAACTGTACCTTTCAATACAGGAACACGAGTCAAGTTCTTTTTAGCTGCTTCAACGCCTTTAGCAATAGCAGCTGTTACTTCACCTGCTTTACCAAGGCCCCAACCAATAATACCGTCTTCGTTTCCAACAACGACAATTGCAGAAAAGCTGAATGTTCTACCACCCTTTGTTACCTTTGTAACACGGTTGATAGCAACCAATCTGTCTTTTAACTCTATATCGTTAGTTATCTTAACTCTATTATTAACTGCCATAATTGATTAAAATTTAAGTCCACCGTTACGAGCAGCGTCAGCTACTTCTTTTATTCTCCCATGATACAAGTAACCATTACGGTCGAATACGACAGTCGTAATACCAGCTTCCTGAGCTTTCTTAGCAATCAGTTCACCAACTTTAGCAGCCTGTTCTTTCTTAGGCATAGCTTCCATTCCCAAAGATGAAGCTGCAGCCAAAGTTCTACCAGACAAGTCATCGATAACTTGAACGTAAATCTGCTTGTTACTTCTAAACACACTCATACGCGGACGTTCAGTAGTACCTGAAATCTTATTGCGTACTCTATATTTGATCTTGATTCGTCTTTCTAATTTTGTTGTCATGATAATACAATTTTATGTAAATTATTTAGCACCGGCTGACTTACCAGACTTTCTACGAATTTCTTCGCCAACAAACTTAATACCTTTACCTTTATAAGGTTCCGGCTTACGGAAAGAACGTATTTTTGAGCAAACCTGACCAAGCAGTTGTTTGTCACAAGATTCCAATATAATAAGAGGGTTCTTATTTCTTTCTGACTTAGTTTCTACCTTGATTTCAGGAGGCAACTGCATAAAGATATTATGAGTATAACCCAAAGCGAAATCAATAATATTACCATTGTTTGAAGCACGGTAACCTACACCGACAAGTTCCAGTTCTTTCTTATAACCTTCAGAAACACCAATAACCATGTTGTTAACCAAAGAACGATACAAGCCGTGAAAAGCATGTCTTTGTTTTATGTTATCCAACATCTCATTTTCGTTTTCTGTCAACATCACATGTCCATCTTCAATTGCAACATTGATAGAAGGATCAACAAATTGGCTAAGTTCGCCTTTAGGACCTTTTACAGTAACTACATTATCCTTCAGAGTAACTGTTACTCCAGTGGGAATACTAATGGGTAATTTTCCTATTCTTGACATTGCTTATCCTCCTATTAATATACATAACAAAGAACTTCACCACCAATTTTCAGTTCAGCAGCTTCTTTGTTAGTCATTACACCTTTGGAAGTAGATATTATAGCAATACCTAAACCATTAATAACTCTCGGCATGTCTTTGTAACCCGTATACTTACGTAAACCCGGAGTGGAAACTCTAATAAGTTTCTTAATAGCATTTACTTTGTTTACTGAGTCGTACTTCAAAGCCACTTTGATAGTTCCTTGAGGACCATCTTCTACAAACTTGTAGTTCAGAATGTAGCCTTTGTCGAAAAGGATCTTAGTGATTTCCTTTTTCAAATTTGAGGCAGGCACTTCTACTACTCTGTGCTTTGCACTAATTGCATTTCTCAATCTGGTGAGATAATCTGCGATTGGATCTGTCATATAATAATAAATTAAATTAATCAGGACTACCCTGACAATATTTAAAAATAAAAAGAATTACCAGCTTGCTTTCTTAACGCCCGGGATTAAACCATTAGAAGCCATTTCGCGGAACTGAATTCTTGAAATCCCGAACTGACGAATATAGCCTTTAGGACGACCGGTCAATTTACAACGGTTGTGCAAACGAATAGGATTAGCATTCTTAGGAATAGCCTGTAATTTCTGAGCAGCTTCAAAAGCTTCAGCAGGATCACCTGAGTTGACAATCTTTTTCAACGCAGCACGTTTTTCAGCATATTTGGCTACAAGTTTGGCTCTTTTTACTTCACGAGCCTTCATTGATTCTTTTGCCATAATATATTAATCTTTTTTTGAGTTTTTAAACGGTAAACCAAATTCCTTCAACAAAGCATAACCTTCTTCATCTGTCGGAGCAGAAGTTACAAAGGTAATATTCATTCCGAGAATTTTAGTAATACTATCGATATTTATTTCAGGGAAAATGATTTGTTCCTGAATACCCAATGTATAATTACCTCTTCCATCGAACTTACTTTCGATACCTTTAAAGTCACGAATACGTGGCAAAGCAACACGAACAAGTTTTTCAAGGAACTCATACATTCTTTCACGACGCAAAGTCACCATTACGCCAATCGGCATTTTCTTACGCAACTTAAAGTTAGCGATATCTTTACGTGAAACTGTTGCAACAGCTTTCTGACCCGTAATTGCTGTTAACTCATTAATAGCAACTTCAATAATCTTCTTGTCAGCAACAGCCATACCCAATCCTTGATTAATAACAATCTTCTTAAGTACGGGGATCTGCATTGTTGAAGAATATTGGAACTGATTCTTCAATGCAGGCGCAATGCGCTCTGCATATTCTTTCTTAAGGCTAGCAGTATTACTCATTATTTAATCTCCTCTCCTGATTTTTTAGCATAACGAACAAATGTTCTACCATCAGAACTTTCTCTTCTTCCCACACGTGTTGGCTTGCCTGTTTTAGGATCAACCACATTCAAGTTTGAGATATGTATAGCAGCTTCCTGCTTCACGATACCACCCTGAGGGTTCTTTGCATTAGGTTTGGTACTTTTCGATACCATATTGATACCTTCTACAAGTGCACGTCCTTCTTTAACAAGAACTTTCAGCACACGGCCAGTTTTACCTTTATCTTCACCAGAGTTTACGTAAACTGTATCGCCTTTTTTTATATGTAATTTACTCATTACTTAAATCTTTTACAAAATTAAAGTACTTCAGGTGCAAGTGATACCACTTTCATGTTTGCAGCACGCAATTCTCTTGCAACAGGGCCAAAAATACGACTTCCTCTAATTTCACCTGCATTATTCAACAATACGCAAGCATTATCATCAAAACGAATATAAGAACCATCAGCACGACGGATTTCTTTCTTAGTACGTACAATTAAAGCCTTTGATACTGCACCTTTTTTAACATCACTAGAGGGGATTACACTCTTGATAGAAACTACAATGACATCCCCTACAGAAGCGTAACGTCTCTTTGTACCACCTAATACGCGGATACAAAGAGCTTCTTTAGCGCCACTGTTGTCACACACTGTAAGTCTGGATTCTACTTGTATCATAATTACTTAGCTCTTTCAATTATTTCAACCAATCTCCATCTCTTAGTTTTGCTCAAAGGACGAGTTTCCATGATGTGTACTGTATCACCTACATTACATTCATTCTTTTCATCATGAGCATGGTATTTTTTCGTTTTAGAAACGAATTTACCATAAATAGGGTGTTTTTCTTTAAACTTAGCAGCAACAGTAATGGTCTTATCCATCTTATTGCTTACTACAACACCTGTTCTTTCTTTTCTTAAATTTCTAGCTTCCATGAGGACCATTATTATTTGTTAAGTTCTCTCTGATGCAATTCTGCCTTCATACGCGCAATCGTTCTGCGTAACTTTTTAATCTGTGCAGGATTATCCAGCGGAGAGATAGAATGATTTAAAACCATCTGATTGTAATTGGCTACTTCAGCTTCAATTCTTTCTGCCAATTCATTGGTAGCTATTTCTCTAATTTCTGCAATCTTCATAATAAATTAAGCATTTTGATTTTGAGCATCGTAATCACGTCTAACTATAAACTTAGTAGTAACAGGAAGCTTCTGTGCTGCAAGACGCAAAGCTTCTTTAGCTACCTCATAAGGAACACCTTCTGCCTCGATAATAATACGTCCCGGGGTAACCGGAGCAACGAAACCTTCAGGAGCACCTTTACCTTTACCCATACGCACATCAGCAGGCTTGCGAGTAATAGGTTTGTCCGGGAAAATACGGATCCAAATCTGTCCTTGACGTTGCATATATCTTGTTACCGCAATACGTGCAGCTTCAATTTGTCTACCTGTAATCCATTTAGTCTCCAAAGATTTAATACCAAATGATCCAAAAGCCAATTGGTTTCCTCTTTGAGCATTTCCTTTCTGACTGCCCTTCTGCTGTCTTCTGAATTTTGTCTTTTTCGGTTGTAACATAATTCCTAAAATTCAAATCCGTTAGCGATTGTTTTTCTTTCTTTTGAAGTTCTTACCACCGTTATTGTTGCCGTTTCCACCGCGACCGCTTTCTTTAGTCTGAGTAAAGTTGGGCGCTAATTCTCTCTTACCATACACTTCACCACGGCAAATCCATACTTTAATACCCAACAAACCAACTTTAGTCAAAGCTTCTGCATGACAGTAGTCAATATCTGCACGGAAAGTATGCAACGGAGTTCTTCCTTCTTTATACATTTCAGAACGAGCCATTTCTGCTCCATTCAAACGTCCTGAAATCAACACTTTGATACCCTCAGCGCCCATACGCATTGTGTTAGCGATAGCCATCTTGATGGCACGGCGGTAGGCAATCTTACCTTCTACCTGACGAGCGATATTATTAGCTACAATAACAGCATCCAACTCAGGTCTCTTCACCTCAAAGATATTGATCTGAATATCTTTGTCCGTGATTTTCTTCAACTCTTCTTTCAGTTTGTCAACTTCCTGACCACCTTTACCAATGATAATACCTGGACGCGCTGTACAAACTGTGATTGTCACCAATTTCAGTGTACGTTCTATAACAATTCTTGAAACGCTGGCTTTTGCAAGTCTGGCATTCAAATATTTACGAATTTTGCTGTCTTCCAACAAAGCATCACCATAATCATTGCCACCGTACCAATTAGAATCCCATCCTCTGATAATTCCTAAACGGTTGCTTATCGGATTAACTTTCTGTCCCATCTAGTCTTAATTTTGATTATCATTAGTACTCTTAGAATCAACGAACAAAGTCACGTGATTTGAACGTTTACGAATTCTGTAACCTCTTCCCTGCGGAGCCGGACGCATTCTTTTCAGTGTTGCACCACCATCAACATAAATCTTTGTTACAAACAATTCGCCACTTTCTGCCTTACGTTCGTTTTTCTGTTCCCAGTTAGCAATAGCAGAGCGCAACAGTTTTTCCACTCTTGCAGAAGCTTCTTTAGAAGAAAACTTCAAGACACCCAGTGCACGGTTCACTTCCATACCACGAATCATGTCAGCCACGAGACGCATTTTCCGCGGAGAGGTAGGAACATTTTGCAATTTTGCAAAATACATGGTCTTAAGGGCTTCTTTTCTTTTTTCAGCCGATATTTTTTTTCTTGCTCCCATTATTTATTACTTTATTATTTCTTCAGATTATCCTGCTTATTTTTTCTTATTACCTGCATGGCCGCGGAATGTACGTGTCGGTGCAAATTCACCCAATTTGTGTCCTACCATGTTTTCTGTAACGTAAACAGGAATAAATTTATTTCCGTTATGAACTGCAACTGTGTGCCCTACAAAATCAGGCGAGATCATTGAAGCTCTAGCCCAAGTCTTAACGACAACCTTCTTGCCGCTTTCATTCATAGCAAGCACTTTCTTTTCAAGTTTAACGTTAATATATGGACCTTTTTTTAATGAACGACTCATAATTTACTCAATTAATCAGTTATTACTTTCTTCTCTCAATAATATACTTAGAAGACTGTTTCTTCGGAGCTCTTGTCTTCAAGCCCTTAGCATACAAGCCTGTACGTGATCTTGGGTGACCTCCTGAAGCACGTCCTTCACCACCACCCATCGGGTGATCAACAGGATTCATAACAACACCACGGTTGCGAGGACGACGCCCCATCCAACGAGTACGACCTGCCTTACCGGAAGACTCCAATCCATGATCAGAGTTACCAACGCTACCAATAGTAGCCTTACAAGCACTAAGTATTTGTCTTACCTCACCTGAAGGCAATTTAATCACACAATACTTGCCTTCTCTTGAAGTTAACTGAGCAAAATTACCAGCTGATCTCACCAAAGCTGCACCTTGACCCGGACGCAATTCAATATTATGAATTACAGTACCAACGGGGATGTTTTCAAGCGGAAGTGCGTTACCAATCTCAGGCGCTGCATTCGCTCCAGACATCAATGTGCTACCAACTTGCAATCCATTAGGAGCAATAATATATCTCTTTTCACCATCAGCATAAAACAGCAAAGCAATACGAGCCGAACGATTCGGATCGTATTCTATAGTCTTAACAACTGCGGGTACACCGTCTTTGTTTCTCTTGAAATCGATAAGTCTGTATTTTCTCTTGTGACCACCGCCCATATAGCGCATTGTCATTTTACCAACGTTGTTGCGACCACCTGTTGAGCGCTTTCCAAATACAAGAGACTTTTCTGGTACCGATGCAGTAATCTCTTCAAAAGTACCAATAATTTTATGTCTTTGCCCCGGTGTTGTGGGCTTAAATTTACGTACTGCCATCTTTATTAAATATTGCTATAAAAATCAATAGTATCGCCTTCTTTCAATGTTACGATAGCTTTCTTATAAGCATTCGTACGACCATTGATGATTCCAGACTTAGTGTAACGGCTTTTACTCTTTCCCGAGTATCTTAGCGTATTTACATCTACTACTGTAACATTATACAAAGCTTCAATCTCACTCTTAATTTCCAACTTGTTAGCTTCAGGACGTACAATAAAACCGAATCGATTTAACTTCTCGGTAATTGCAGTCATTTTCTCAGTAACCAACGGTTTAATAATAATTCCCATTATCTAAGCCTCCTTTTTAAATTAAGATAAGATATTCTCGATAGCCTTGAGCGAGTTTTCTGTAACAACAAGAGTTTCAGCATTCAATACATTGTAAGTATTTAATGCAGAAGCAATTGCCACATTAGCACGTTCGATGTTACGAGCTGACAAATATACATTTTTATTAGCTTCCGGCAAAACGAGAAGCAACTTTTTGTCAGTAATTTTAAGATTATTTACCATAGAAACGAAATCCTTAGTTTTCGGAGCTTCAAATGTAAAGTCTTCAACAATAATGATTGCGTTTTCTTGAGCTTTATAAGACAATGCCGACTTGCGGGCCAATGTCTTAACTTTTTTATTCAACTTAAACCAATAGTCACGAGGTTTAGGACCAAATACACGAGCACCACCCACCAATACCGGAGAGTTGATATCACCACGACGAGCACCGCCACCACCTTTCTGACGACCTAATTTACGAGTAGAACCGCTGATTTCGCTTCTTTCTTTAGATTTATGAGTTCCCTGACGTTGGTTAGCCATAAACTGCTTAACGTCCAAATAGATAGCGTGGTCATTGGGTTCAATTCCGAAGATAGATTCGTTTAACGTAACCTTTCTTCCGGTGTCTTCACCTTTAATATTTAATACGTTAACTTCCATTATTTCTCAATTATTACGATTGAACCTTTGCAACCCGGTACCGAACCTTTAATCAAAAGAAGATTGTGTTCCGGAATCACTTTTAATACCTGTAAGTTATGTGTAGTAACGCGGTCACCACCCATTTGGCCACCCATACGCATTCCTTTGAATACTTTTGCAGGGTAAGAACATGCACCGATAGAACCCGGCTTACGAGCGCGGTTGTGCTGACCATGAGTAGTCTGACCTACCCCACCAAATCCATGTCTTTTAACTACACCTTGGAAGCCCTTACCTTTAGAAGTACCAACAACGTCAACATAAGCTGCATCATTGAATAATTCCACTGTAATAGTGTCTCCCAAATTCAATTCTGTTTCAAAATCTTTGAACTCGGCCAAGTGTCTCTTCGGAGTTACACCAGCTTTTTTAAAGTGCCCCATCAAAGGTTTGGTAGTATGTTTTTCCTTTTTGTCCTGGAAACCTACCTGAACAGCCGCATAGCCGTCTTTCTCAACACTCTTAATCTGAGTAACTACACAAGGACCAGCTTCGATAACAGTGCATGGTACATTTTTACCATCAGCACTGAAAACGGATGTCATTCCGATTTTCTTTCCTAATAATCCTGGCATTTCAGTTAATTTTTAAATGCATTAAACTTTAATTTCTACTTCAACTCCACTCGGTAATTCTAACTTCATCAGAGCGTCTACTGTCTTAGCTGTTGAGCTATAGATGTCGATTAATCTCTTGTAAGAAGACAATTCAAACTGTTCACGTGACTTCTTGTTAACGAAAGTCGAACGGTTTACCGTGAAAATACGCTTGTGTGTAGGCAATGGAATAGGACCGCTAACAATAGCACCTGTTGCCTTCACTGTTCTAACGATCTTTTCAGCAGACTTGTCTACCAAGTTGTGATCGTAAGATTTCAGTTTAATTCTAATTTTTTGACTCATTAGATTTTAAATTAAAAATGATTAAATATAAAGTGGGGCCGGATTAAGAGTCATTCGCTAACCCGTTGCCCCTGCTTTTTTATTATACTAAGTCTACGCGACCTTTCACTTCTTCAAGTACAGCTTTAGCAATAGAGCTGGAAACTTGAGCATGATGATCGTAAGTCATAGATGATGTTGCACGACCTGAAGTAATAGTACGCAAAGCTGTTACATAACCAAACATTTCTGCCAAAGGCACTTTAGCTTTTACAATACGAGCTCCAGAACGGCTTGATTCCATACCTTCGACTTGCCCACGACGCTTATTCAAGTCACCAATAACATCACCCATGTTTTCTTCAGGAGTTACGACCTCCAGTTTCATAATAGGCTCAGTCAATACAGGACCTGCTTTAGCACATGCATTTTTGTAGGCTTGAATAGCACAGATTTCGAATGACAACTGGTCAGAGTCAACCGGATGGAATGAACCATCCTTCAAAACTACTTTCAGTGAATCAAGCGGATAGCCAGCCAATACACCATTCTTCATTGCGGTCTGGAAACCTTTCTGAACTGATGGGATAAATTCCTTAGGAACATTACCTCCCTTCACTTCATCAATAAACTGCAAACCGCCTTGTGTAAAGTCTTCGTCAACCGGACCGATTGTCACAATGATATCGGCAAACTTACCACGACCACCAGACTGTTTCTTATAAACTTCACGCAATTCAACAGTCTTAGTGATAGCTTCCTTATAATTAACCTGAGGTTTACCTTGGTTACATTCTACTTTAAACTCACGTTTCAGACGATCGATAATAATATCCAAATGAAGCTCACCCATACCGGAAATAATAGTCTGTCCAGACTGTTCGTCAGTCTTAACAGTAAATGTCGGGTCTTCTTCAGCTAATTTAGCCAAGCCGTTAGACAACTTATCCAAATCTTTCTGAGTCTTAGGTTCAACCGCAATACCAATTACAGGATCAGGGAATTCCATTGATTCCAACACAATCGGTGCATCTTCATCACACAACGTATCACCTGTACGGATATCCTTGAAACCAACACCGGCACCAATATCACCAGCTCCAATCACCTCTACAGGATTCTGTTTGTTTGAGTGCATTTGGAACAAACGTGACACACGTTCTTTTTTACCTGAACGAGTGTTATAGATATATGAACCAGCCTCTATCTTACCAGAGTAAACGCGGAAGAAAGTCAAACGTCCGACATAGGGGTCAGTTGCAATCTTAAATGCCAAAGCTGACGTTTTTTCATCCTCACTAGGTTTACGATCTTCCTCTGCTCCTGTGCTCGGGTTAGTACCTACGATAGCAGGCGTATCCAACGGAGAAGGCAAGAATGCACAAACATAGTCAAGCAATGTCTGAACTCCCTTATTCTTGAATGAAGAGCCACAGAACATCGGAACGATATCCATCTTCAATGTACCTGCACGCAAAGCACGCAAGATTTCTTCTTCAGTGATTGTAGAAGGATCGTCAAAGAATTTCTCCATTAAAGCATCGTCAAACTCAGCTACTTTTTCGAGCATTTTTTCTCTCCATTCATTAGCTTCATCAACCAAGTTCGCCGGAATTTCTTCTACGCTATAATCTGCACCCATTGTTTCATCGTGCCACAAAATAGCCTTCATTTTGATCAAATCAACAACCCCCTTGAAACTCTCTTCAGCACCAATAGGAATTACCACAGGGCAAGCATTTGCACCTAATACATCCTTCATTTGGCGAACGACTTCGAAAAAGTCAGCACCAGAACGGTCCATTTTATTAACGTAACCGATACGAGGAACATTATATTTATCAGCCTGACGCCATACGGTTTCTGACTGAGGTTCAACACCACCTACCGCACAATAAGCTGCAACAGCTCCATCCAAGACACGTAAAGAGCGTTCTACTTCAGCAGTAAAATCAACGTGCCCCGGAGTATCAATCAAGTTTATTTTATAAGTATTTCCCGCATATTTCCAACGAGTAGTAGTAGCAGCAGATGTAATAGTAATACCACGTTCCTGCTCCTGCTCCATCCAGTCCATTGTTGCTGCACCATCATGCACCTCACCAATTTTGTGAGTCAAGCCAGTGTAGAACAAAATACGTTCTGAAGTCGTTGTCTTACCGGCATCGATGTGAGCCATGATACCGATATTGCGGGTCAAATGCAAATCATGTTTAGCCATTTTCGTCCTTTACTTATTAATTATTACTTGATTAGAATCTAAAGTGAGCGAATGCACGGTTAGCTTCAGCCATACGGTGCATATCTTCTTTACGCTTGTAAGCGCCACCCTGTTCGTTAAAAGCGTCAATAATCTCAGCCGCCAGTTTATCTGCCATTGATTTACCACCACGTTTACGAGCGAAAAGAATCAAATTTTTCATTGAGATTGACTCTTTACGATCAGGACGAATTTCAGTAGGAACCTGGAAAGTAGCGCCACCTACACGACGAGACTTTACTTCAATCTGAGGAGTTACATTATCCAAAGCTTTCTTCCAAATTTCCAAAGATGATTTTTCTTCATTAGGAAGTTTTGTTTTCACTGTTTCCAGTGCTGCATAGAAGATCTCATAAGATGTATTCTTTTTCCCATCATACATCAAGTGATTTACGAATTTAGAAACCTTCTGATCATTAAATACTGGATCCGGAAGGATCACACGTTTTTTTGGTTTTGCTTTTCTCATTTTTTTCTCAAAATAATGTTTTTGTTTGGGGCTGCACTTTTTCCGTTTACTTCAACGCTTCCTCTGAAACATTTACTCAACCTTTATAGCTTATTCCAACAAACCAAAACTTAAATTAAATATTCTTTGTTTCAGGAATTCAGTTACGGTTTACTTCTTTCCTTTTCCTTTTGCAGGAGCTGCAGCTTGTCCTGCTTTAGGACGCTTAGCACCATATTTAGAACGTCTTTGTGTACGACCAGCTACGCCAGCTGTATCCAAAGTACCACGAACGATGTGATAACGTACACCCGGAAGGTCTTTCACACGACCACCACGCACCAACACGATTGAGTGTTCCTGCAAGTTATGACCTTCTCCCGGAATATAAGAGTTTACTTCCTTAGAGTTAGTCAGACGCACACGAGCAACTTTACGCATTGCTGAATTCGGCTTTTTCGGAGTAGTAGTATACACACGAACACAAACGCCACGTCTTTGAGGACATGAATCCAGTGCCGGAGATTTACTCTTCTCAACCAAAACCTCTCTTCCTTTTCTTACTAATTGTTGAATAGTAGGCATTTTGTTTGATTTTTAATTATTATATATTGTTTATTAATTTGCTATACTAAGTCCAAAACTATACATTTTGGGCTGCAAAGTTACGAATAACATTTTAATAAACAATACTTTCTACTAATAAAAATAGTCTGTTTCTCAAAAAAAGTTTTTGAAAAACAGACTACTATGTTATTTTTGCTACAAAAGCCCTTATGCCTCCCCTTTAAATCCGCTTATAGGAGGAATGAATGTTTTTCCATCCGGTCCATTATTTCCCCCATTCATTTCTTCCGGCATTCGAATAGGTCCAAAATTACGTTCGTATTTTGCAACATTCTCCTGTAATGCATACATCAAACGTTTTGCATGTTCAGGGGTCAGTACAATACGTGACTGCACTCCAGCTTTGGGCAATCCCGGCATTACACGCACAAAATCAACAATAAATTCCGAACTGGAATGGGTGATAATGGCAAGATTTGCATACGTTCCTTGAGCTACTTCTTCTTTCAACTCTATCTGCAACTGATTATTATTTTTTTCGTTTTCCATGATTTTATACTTTAGCATTAAAAAATATTCTGAATCTCAATATCCCCAACTCCTATTCTTTGGTTGGAGTACAAATATAGACATTTATTTGTAATAATACAACATACTTATTATTCTATATAATTTTCCTATAGCATCTACTATAATAAACCTAAAGAGGCTGATTTCTTAGACAGAAATCAGCCTCTTTTACAGTGTATATATTAAAATTACTCTACCTCACTATAATCGAGTACATTCTTACGATTGGCAAGAATACGGTCATATTCTTCCTTCGAACCAACAATAATCTTTTCGAATTCACGCTGACCAGTACCAGCAGGAATCAAGTGACCACAAATCACATTTTCCTTCATACCTTCCAATCTATCAACCTTACCATTAATAGCAGCTTCATTCAAAACTTTCGTTGTTTCCTGGAATGATGCAGCAGACATGAAACTCGAAGTTCCCAAAGCGGCACGGGTGATACCTTGCAAAATCTGGGTAGATGTAGCAGGAATAGCATCACGTACCTCAACAGGCTTCAAGTCACGACGTTTCAACATACTGTTCTCATCACGCAACTTACGAGCAGTAACAATCTGACCCGGCTGCAAATTCTGAGAATCACCAGCGTCAACAACTACTTTCTTGCCCCAAATACGATCGTTTTCTTCCATAAACTCTTGCTTATCCACTACCTGCTGTTCCAAGAAGCGAGTATCGCCCGGCTCATCGATTTCTACCTTACGCATCATTTGACGAACAATAATCTCAAAGTGTTTGTCGTTAATCTTCACACCCTGCAAACGGTAAACGTCTTGCACTTCATTTACGATGTATTCCTGTACAGCCGTGGGACCTTTAATGGCCAAAATGTCAGCAGGAGTAATCGCACCGTCAGACAGCGGAGTTCCGGCACGAACGTAGTCATTCTCCTGAACCAATATTTGTTTAGACAGATTCACCAAATACTTTTTCACTTCACCTGTCTTAGATGTGACAATAATTTCACGGTTACCACGCTTAATCTTACCCATAGTAATTTCACCGTCTATTTCAGAAACGACAGCAGGATTAGATGGATTACGAGCCTCAAACAGCTCTGTAACACGAGGAAGACCACCGGTGATATCACCAGCCTTGCCTACAGCACGAGGAATCTTCACAATAATGTCACCAGCTTTCACTGCCTGACCGTTTTCAACCACAACATGCCCCCCCACGGGTAAGTTATAAGTACGGATCAAATTACCATCCTCGGTTACAATATGGGCAGAAGGTACTTTTGTCTTATCCTTAGACTCGATAATGATAATTTCACGCAGACCGGTAGCTTCATCAGACTCTACCTTATAAGTTACGTTTTCAACCACACTCTCGAATTCAATCTTACCAGTAGCCTCTGTGATAATAACAGCGTTGAACGGATCCCACTTAGCAATCAGTTTTCCTTTCTCAACAATATCACCGTCCGCAGCATATAATTTTGAACCATAAGGCACGTTATGAGTTGACAGGATAATTCCTGTATTCACATCGATAAAGCGGACTTCAGCCAAACGACCGACTACCACTTTCACAGCCTCACCCATTTCATCAACCGTATCTACCGTACGTAATTCTTCGAATTCCAAACGTGCATTATTCTTGGCAACAATGCTTGCATTAGCAGCCATATTACCTGCGATACCACCGGCGTGGAATGTACGCAATGTCAACTGTGTACCCGGCTCACCAATAGATTGGGCAGCGATTACACCGACTGCTTCACCTTTCTGAACCATACGACTGGATGCCAAGTTACGTCCATAACACTTAGCGCATACCCCTTTTTTAGATTCACAAGTTAATACCGAACGGATTTCAACGCTTTCAATCGGAGAATCCTCGATTTCCTGCGCAATATCCTCTGTAATCTCCTCTCCACCGGCTACAATCAGTTTACCAGTAGTAGGATGGACGATATCATGTACAGAAACACGTCCTAGAATACGTTCGTACAAAGTAGCAATAACTTCATCGTTATTCTTCAAGGCCGTACAAACCAAACCACGAAGTGTTCCACAGTCTTCTTCATTGATAATCACATCATGCGACACGTCTACCAGACGGCGGGTCAAGTATCCCGCATCAGCAGTCTTCAACGCAGTATCCGCCAAACCTTTACGAGCACCGTGGGTAGAAATAAAATACTCTAACACAGACAAACCTTCTTTAAAGTTTGAAAGAATAGGGTTTTCAATAATCTGTGCGCCTTCAGCACCGGCTTTCTGCGGTTTCGCCATCAAACCACGCATACCAGACAACTGACGAATCTGCTCTTTAGAACCACGGGCTCCGGAGTCAAGCATCATAAATACTGAATTGAAGCCTTGGTCATCATTCTTAATCGTCTTGTAAAGTATATCAGACAGGTCACTGTTCACGTGAGTCCATGTATCGATAACCTGGTTATAACGTTCATTGTCAGTAATGAAACCCATGTTATAGTTCATCATAATCTGTTCCACTTCCTCATTACCACGTTTTACCAGTTCTTCTTTTTCTTTCGGGATAATAATATCACCCAAGTTAAATGACAGACCACCCTTGAACGCCATATAGTAACCTAAGTTCTTAATACCATCCAAGAATTCACAAGCACGTGCAACACCGACAGCTTTGATAACATCACTAATGATATCTCGCAAAGACTTTTTGGAAATAATGGTATTCAAGTACCCCACTTCCGCCGGAACGATTTCATTTACAATCACACGCCCTACGGAGGTTTCTTTCATCATCACATCTACGATTTTGCCATCTTTGTCCAAGTCCTTCACCACTACGTTGACGATAGCATGAATATCCACTTTACCTTCATTATAAGCAATCAAAGCCTCTTCCGGACCGTAGAAAGTCAAGCCTTCACCTTTAGCCCCTTTTCTCAACTTGGTAATATAATACAAACCAAGTACCATATCCTGTGCAGGCACAGTAATAGGAGCACCATTAGCAGGGTTCAGAATGTTATGAGCCTGAAGCATCAACATCTGTGCTTCCAGAATCGCATCATTACTCAAAGGCAAGTGAACCGCCATCTGGTCACCATCGAAGTCGGCATTGAACGCTGTACAAGCCAATGGGTGCAACTGAATAGCTTTACCTTCAATCATATGCGGTTGGAAAGCCTGAATACCCAAACGGTGCAGAGTCGGCGCACGGTTCAGCAATACAGGATGACCTTTCATGACATGTTCCAAGATATCCCAGATCACAGGCTCCTTGCGGTCTACAATCTTCTTTGCAGATTTTACAGTCTTCACAATACCACGTTCAATCAACTTACGGATGATAAACGGCTTGTAAAGCTCTGCAGCCATCAGTTTAGGAATACCACATTCACCCATCTTCAATTCAGGACCAACAACGATTACCGAACGAGCAGAGTAGTCAACACGCTTACCCAGCAAGTTCTGACGGAAACGTCCTTGCTTACCCTTCAAGCTATCGGACAGTGATTTCAATGGACGATTAGCGTCAGTCTTCACTGCACTTGATTTACGTGAGTTATCGAACAAGGAATCGACAGCCTCCTGCAACATACGTTTCTCGTTACGCAAAATCACTTCGGGAGCCTTGATTTCAATCAGTCTCTTCAAACGGTTGTTACGGATAATCACACGACGATACAAGTCATTCAAGTCAGAGGTAGCAAAACGGCCACCATCCAACGGAACCAATGGACGCAGTTCAGGAGGAATAACCGGCACAATACGTACAATCATCCATTCAGGTTTATTACGTCCGCGAGATGCACGGAACGATTCAACTACCTGCAGACGCTTCAAAGCCTCATTCTTACGTTGCTGCGAAGAATCATTACTTGCTTTATGACGTAATTCATAAGATAAAGCATCCAAATCCAAAGTTGAGAGCAGATCATAAATAGCTTCTGCCCCCATCTTAGCAATAAACTTATTCGGATCTGTATCTTCCAAATATTGGTTTTCTTTAGGAAGTGTATCCAAGATATCCAAATACTCTTCTTCAGAAAGCAAATCATATTTATTAATGCCATCTTCAGCCTTCACACCCGGCTGAATAACCACATAACGTTCATAATATACAATAGCGTCTAGTTTCTTTGTAGGCAGCCCCAACAAATAACCGATCTTGTTCGGCAATGAACGAAAATACCAAATATGCGCTACAGGCACAACTAACTGAATATGTCCCATACGTTCACGACGGACCTTCTTTTCAGTCACTTCAACGCCACATCGGTCACAAACAATACCTTTATAACGGATACGTTTGTACTTACCGCAATGACATTCGTAATCTTTCACCGGACCGAAAATACGCTCGCAGAACAAACCATCACGTTCCGGTTTGTAAGTACGGTAGTTGATCGTTTCAGGCTTCAACACCTCACCGCTCGAATTCTCAAGGATTTCTTCGGGTGAAGCCAAGCCAATTGAGATTTTCGAGAAATTACTCTTTATCTTAGTTTCTTTTCTAAAAGCCATACTTCCTTATTTATAATGTAAAGAGTTATATTTTTTTATTATTCAAGGTTGATACTCAAGCCAAGACCTCTCAGTTCGTGTAACAATACATTCAGAGATTCGGGGATACCCGGAGTTGGCATAGGTTCACCTTTCACAATAGCTTCGTAAGCCTTTGAGCGTCCTACAACGTCATCAGACTTAATGGTCAGAATTTCCTGTAAGATATGTGCTGCGCCGAATGCTTCAAGCGCCCAAACTTCCATTTCTCCGAAACGCTGACCACCGAACTGTGCCTTACCACCAAGCGGCTGCTGAGTAATAAGGGAGTACGGACCGATAGAACGGGCATGCATCTTATCTTCAACCATGTGCCCTAGTTTCAACATATAAGTTACACCCACTGTTGCAGGTTGGTCAAAGCGTTCACCTGTACCACCATCACAAAGATAAGTCTTACAATAACGAGGCAATCCAGCTTTATCTGTCCATTCATTTAAATCATCCATAGAAGCACCATCAAAAATAGGAGTAGCAAATTTCACACCCAACTCTTTTCCGGCACGACCTAATACGGCTTCGAAAATCTGACCAATATTCATACGAGAAGGCACACCCAACGGATTCAATACGATATCTACTGGAGTACCATCTGCTAAGAACGGCATATCTTCCTGACGAACCACACGAGAAACAATACCCTTGTTACCGTGACGTCCCGCCATCTTATCACCTACACCAATCTTACGCTTCTTGGCAATATAAACCTTAGCCATCTGAATAATGCCCGCAGGAAGTTCATCACCGATAGTGATAGCAAACTTCTTACGCTTTAATTCAGCATCCAATTCTTTATATTTCTTCAAATAATTCATCACCAAGTCGCGAATCATATCATTCTTATGAGCATCAGCTGTCCACTTGCTCAACTGGATAATAGTATAATCCAATGATTCCAAATCGCGTTTGGTGAACTTCGCCCCCTTGGCAATAACTTCCGTTCCCAAATAATCTTTCACTCCTTGGGAAACCTTACCATTAGTCAAAACCAATAGTTTCTCAATCAAAATATCTTTCAGTTTTGCTGCCTTTTCTTCGAATTCATCATTCAGTTTAGGCAGAATAGCCTTATCGGCATTCTTCTCACTTCTACTCTTGATAACACGTGAGAACAACTTCTTGTCAATAACGACACCACGTAATGACGGAGAAGCTTTCAATGAAGCATCCTTCACATCACCTGCCTTATCACCGAAAATAGCACGAAGCAATTTTTCTTCCGGAGAAGGATCTGATTCACCTTTCGGAGTAATCTTACCAATCAAGATATCACCCGGTTCGATACGTGCACCTACACGTACAATACCGTTTTCATCCAAATCTTTGGTAGCTTCTTCACTCACATTAGGAATATCAGAAGTTAATTCTTCCATACCGCGTTTCGTTTCGCGGACCTCCAAAATATATTCATCAACGTGTACAGAAGTCAGCAAGTCCTCACGTACAACGCGTTCATTCAATACAATAGCATCCTCGTAATTATAACCTTTCCAAGGCATATAAGCCACCAACAGGTTTTTACCCAATGCAAGCTCACCACCCTGAGTTGAATATCCTTCAGTCAGGATATCACCCTTCTTCACACGTTGGCCCTTATCACAAGTAGGACGAAGGTCAATAGTCATGCTTTGGTTGGTTTTACGGAATTTAGGAATTCTATATTCTTTCAAAGCAGGTTCGAAGCTTACGAATTCCTCATCTTCATTTCTATCGTACAGGATACGGATAGTCGTTGCATCTACATATTCTACAACACCATCACCTTCTGCAGCAATCTGAGTACGAGAGTCTTCAACCAATTGTTTTTCAATACCTGTGCCTACGATAGGAGCTTCTGTACGCAACAAAGGAACTGCCTGGCGCATCATGTTCGATCCCATCAATGCACGGTTAGCATCGTCATGTTCCAAGAACGGAATCAAAGAAGCAGCAATAGAAGCGATCTGCTGTGGAGAAACATCCATTAACTCTACTTGGTCAGGAGTAACAACCGGATAATCAGCATCACGGCGGGCTTTTACTTTCTCACGAACAAATTTACCTTCATCATCCAACGGGGCATTACCCTGAGCGATAATCTTATCCTCTTCTTCTTCGGCTGTCAGATATTCAATACCTTCATCAGATATATCCACCTTACCATCAGCTACTTTACGATAAGGAGTTGAAATAAAGCCAAGCTCATTAATCTTAGCATACACACACAAAGAAGAAATCAAACCGATATTCGGACCTTCAGGAGTTTCGATCGGACATAAACGACCATAGTGAGTATAGTGTACGTCACGAACCTCGAAACCGGCACGCTCACGTGACAAACCACCAGGACCTAACGCTGACAAACGACGCTTGTGAGTGATTTCAGCCAACGGATTAGTCTGATCCATGAACTGAGACAAAGCATTTGTACCAAAGAATGAATTGATAACAGAAGAAATTGTCTTTGCATTAATCAAATCAATCGGTGTAAACACTTCATTGTCACGTACGTTCATACGTTCACGTATAGTACGAGACATACGTGCCAAACCAATCGCAAACTGGTTAGACAACTGCTCGCCTACCGTACGTACACGGCGGTTGCTCAAGTGGTCAATATCATCAACATCCGCTTTAGAATTAATCAACTCAATCAGATACTTGATGATTTCAATAATATCTTGTTTTGTCAATACCTTCACATCCATATCCGTAGTCAGACCCAACTTTTTGTTGATTCTATAGCGGCCTACTTCACCAAGGTCATATCTTTTTTCAGAGAAGAACAGGTTGTTGATAACCTCACGGGCACTGGCATCATCAGCCGGGTCTGCATTACGCAACTGGCGGTAGATATAAAGCACAGCCTCTTTTTCAGAGTTACTCGGGTCTTTCTGAAGAGTATTAAATATAATAGAATAGTCGGATGAATTCGCCTCTTCCTTGTGAACAAGGATATTCTGAACGCCTGAATCAATAATTTCATCGATATGCTCCTCTTCAATTACAGTTTCACGGTCGATGATAACCTCATTACGTTCAATAGAAACTACTTCACCAGTGTCTTCATCTACGAAATCTTCTGTCCATGTTTTCAAAACACGAGCAGCGAGTTTTCTTCCTACGACTTTCTTCAAATTAGTCTTGTTAACTTTAACGTCTTCAGCCAAGTTAAAGATTTCGAGGATATCTTTATCATTTTCAAAGCCTACAGCTCTCAGCAGAGTAGTAACAGGCAATTTCTTTTTACGGTCGATATACGCATACATCACATTATTGATGTCTGTTGCGAATTCGATCCATGAACCTTTGAACGGGATAATACGGGCAGAATACAATTTCGTACCGTTAGCATGTACGCTCTGACCAAAGAATACCCCCGGAGAACGATGCAACTGAGAAACGACTACACGTTCTGCACCATTAATTACAAAAGTTCCTTTCGGAGTCATATACGGAATAGGACCCAGATAAACATCCTGAATGACTGTGTCAAAATCTTCATGATCAGGATCAGTACAATACAGCTTCAATTTCGCCTTCAAGGGCACGCTGTATGTGAGGCCACGCTCCAGACACTCGTCTATTGAATAGTGAGGCGGGTCAATGTAATAGTCCAAGAATTCAAGGACAAAGTTATTACGAGTGTCAGCGATAGGGAAGTTTTCAGCAAATACCTTGTACAGCCCGTCATTCTTACGTTTTTCGGGCGGGGTATCCAACTGTAAAAAGTCTTGGAATGACTTCAATTGCACTTCCAAGAAATCCGGATACTTCATCGGATTCTTAATGGAAGCAAAATTAACTCTTTGATTTTCAGTATTTGAAGACATTTGTTAATATTTTGTAGAACTTAATAATAATATAGACACAAAAAGGTTAAGAATCCTCTACCAGAGGATTCCTAACCGTATTACCTGATACTCAGGCTAATATTATTTAAGCTCAACTTCAGCTCCAGCTTCTTCCAAAGTTTTCTTCAGTGATTCAGCTTCGTCTTTAGCCAAGCCTTCTTTTACTGTGCTAGGAGCACCGTCTACCATGTCTTTAGCTTCTTTCAAGCCAAGACCACATGCTTCTTTAACGGCTTTAACAACCTGCAATTTTGCAGCACCAGCGCTCTTCAAAACTACATCAAAAGATGTTTTTTCTTCAGCAGCAGCTGCACCAGCAGCAGGACCAGCAGCAACAGCTACAGCTGCAGCAGCAGGTTCAATACCGTATTCTTCTTTAAGGATAGTTGCAAGTTCATTAACTTCTTTTACTGTCAAGTTAACTAATTGTTCTGCAAAAGCTTTCAAATCTGCCATTTTTGTATGATTTTAATTGTTTGTTACTAATTGATTATAAAATTGATTATTCGGCGCGTTCGCCCAGAGTTTTAAGTACTCCATGAATGGTGTTACCACCTGATTGAAGAGCTGAAATAACATTCTTCGCCGGTGATTGCAACAATGCAATAATGTCAGCGATAACCTCATTCTTACTCTTGATATTGCAGAGAGCATCCAGTTGATCTGCACCTACATAGAAACCTTCTTCGGCATAAGCTGCCTTCAATGCAGGAATGTCCTCTTTGTATTCTTTCAACAACTTTGCAGGAGCGTTAGCTACTTCGCTAAACATTACAGAAGTTGTACCTTTCAAAGAATTGAACAACGGAGAGAAATCAACATCTTCCATGCTCATCAGAGCTTTGTGAAGCAAAGAATTCTTCACAACAACCAGCTTAATACCGGCTTTGAAACATTTTCTTCTCAGTTCACTTGTCTTAGCTGCGTCCATAGCAGTTGTGTCAACCAAGTAAAAATGTCCGTATTGCTTAACGGTTTCAGCCAACTGACCAATAATAACGCCTTTATCTTCCTTTCTCATGATTCCTCCTTATTATTAGTTTTCTTCTACAGTTTTGGGATCAATCTTGACACCCTTACTCATAGTACTTGAAAGATAAATACTCTTAATATAGGTACCCTTAGCTGAGCTTGGTTTCAATTTGATGATAGTAGCGATAAATTCTTTCGCATTATCACGAATCTGATCTGCAGTGAAAGACACCTTACCAATTGAAGTATGAACAATACCGCTCTTATCAACCTTAAAGTCAATCTTACCTTGCTTAACTTCCTTAACAGCCTTAGCTACATCCATAGTTACAGTACCACTCTTAGGATTCGGCATTAATCCACGAGGACCAAGAACACGACCTAAAGCACCGATCTTACCCATGATAGACGGCATTGTAATGATTACATCAATATCAGTCCATCCACCTTTGATCTTTTCAATATATTCATCAAGACCAACATAGTCAGCGCCAGCTTCTTTTGCAGCAGCTTCAGCATCAGGTGTACACAGAACCAAAACACGTACTTGCTTACCTGTTCCGTGAGGCAGCGAAACTACACCACGAACCATCTGGTTAGCTTTACGAGGGTCTACACCTAAACGTACGTCAATATCTAATGAAGCATCAAATTTAGAAAAAGTAATATCTTTAACTAACTGTGCAGCTTCTTTCAGTGAGTATGCTTTCCCTGCTTCAATTTTTTCTGCAGCCAACTTTTGATTTTTTGTCAGTTTACCCATTATAATTGAAGTTTATTAGTTATTACCCGGGAATTCCCCTTTTACAGCGATACCCATACTTCTAGCTGTACCAGCTACCATAGTCATAGCAGACTCGATAGTGAAGCAGTTCAAGTCAACCATTTTGTCCTGAGCAATCGTACGAACTTGTTCCCATGTAATTTCGGCAACTTTCTTACGATTAGGCTCAGCAGAACCACTCTTAATCTTAGCCAATTCAAGCAATTGAATAGCTACGGGAGGAGTCTTGATAACAAAATCAAAAGACTTATCTGCGTAGTAGGTAATGATTACAGGTAAAATTTTACCTGCTTTGTCCTGGGTTCTGGCATTGAATTGCTTGCAAAATTCCATGATATTAATACCCTTAGAACCCAAAGCAGGTCCAACGGGAGGTGATGGATTTGCAGCGCCTCCTTTAATCTGTAATTTGATTAGTCCAGCAACTTCTTTAGCCATTTTGTTTCTAATTTTTATATATTAATTATAGCGAAAGTCCAATGCACGTAACAGAATGCATTATTCTTTCTCGACATCCATAAAGCCAAGTTCCAGCGGAGTTTTACGTCCGAAGATCTTAACCATAACCTTCAACTTCCGTTTTTCGGTGTTCACTTCTTCAATGAGACCACTGAAGCCACTGAACGGTCCAACGGTAACTTTCACTGTTTCGCCTACGGTATAAGGTACATTAAGTTCCTCACCACTTTCCTGAAGTTCATCCACCGTACCAAGTATACGATTCACTTCCGATTGTCTCAAAGGAACCGGATTTTCGGAACCTCCCAAGAAGCCGATTACATTCGGAGTGTTTCTCAAATGATGAGCAACTTCACCGACCAAAGCGGCCTCGACTAAAACGTATCCGGGAAGATAACTTCTTTCTTTCACAATTTTCTTACCATTGCGAACCTGATACACTTTCTCGGTAGGAATCAACACCTGAGACACATACTCGCTAAGGTCACTGTTCTTAATGTCAGCATCAAGATATTCTTTAACCTTGCTTTCTTTTCCACTAACAGCACGTAATACGTACCACTTTTTTTCAATCTCAGACATTTTATTCAATTAATTAGTGCGGATAGATAATATCCTCCATTACAAACTGGAAGACTGAATCCATAAGAAAAACGACTAACGCAATGAGTAGGGAAGCATATAAAACAACCACTGCGCTACTAGAAAGTTCTTTACGAGTCGGCCATGATACTTTATGGACTAATTCGTCGTAAGATTCTTTACAATAATTTGCTACTTTCTGAAACATATTCTTTCAAGTTTAGCACGGGAGGAGAGGTTCGAACTCCCGACACCCGGTTTTGGAGACCGGTGCTCTACCAACTGAGCTACTCCCGTAAAAATCAGTTCCCGAAGCCTTACGACCGAGAACTGATCATATATATTTATCCAAGTGTTAGTCAAGAAGTTCTGTTATCTGTCCAGCACCTACAGTACGTCCACCTTCGCGGATAGCGAAACGCAAACCTACATTCAATGCAACCGGGTAAATCAACTCAACTGTAATAGTTACGTTATCACCAGGCATTACCATTTCAGTTCCTTCCGGCAAAGTGATTTCACCTGTACAGTCCATTGTACGCAAGTAGAACTGAGGACGGTATTTATTGTGGAACGGAGTATGACGGCCACCTTCTTCTTTCTTCAAGATATAAACCTCAGCTTTAAACTTAGAGTGAGCCTTAACCTGACCCGGCTTACACAAAATCATACCGCGTTTGATTTCGTTTTTGTCGATACCACGCAACAACAAACCAACATTATCACCAGCTTCACCTTGATCCAACAATTTACGGAACATTTCAACACCAGTAACAACAGATTTCTTATCTTCACCCAAACCAAGGATTTCAACTTCGTCACCTACATGGATAACACCAGCTTCGATACGACCTGTAGCAACAGTACCACGACCAGTAATAGAGAACACGTCTTCAACAGGCATCAAGAAAGGTTTATCAATATCACGCGGAGGCAATGGAATCCACGTATCAACTGCATCCATCAATTCCATTACTTTCTCTTCCCATTGAGGAACACCATTCAAAGCACCTAATGCAGAACCGCGAATGATAGGAGTATTATCGCCATCGAAATCATAGAATGAAAGCAATTCACGCATTTCCATCTCCACCAATTCCAACATTTCCTCGTCATCAACCATATCACACTTATTCAAGAAAACGACCAAACGAGGTACATTTACCTGACGAGCCAACAGGATATGCTCACGAGTTTGAGGCATCGGACCATCAGTTGCAGCACAAACAATAATTGCACCATCCATCTGAGCAGCACCCGTAACCATGTTTTTCACATAGTCGGCGTGACCCGGACAGTCAACGTGAGCATAGTGACGATTTGCAGTTTGATATTCTACGTGAGAAGTATTGATAGTAATACCTCTTTCTTTTTCTTCAGGAGCGTTGTCGATAGAATCGAAAGAACGCAATTCTGAAAGACCTTTTTTAGCCAACACAGTAGTGATAGCAGCAGTCAAAGTGGTTTTACCGTGGTCAACGTGACCGATAGTACCAATGTTAACGTGCGGTTTCGAACGTTCAAATTTCTCTTTAGCCATAGCTTTACTTGTTATTTATTTGATTAATAATCAGCAATTACGTTATTAAAGAGCTGTTAACGAGACTTGAACTCGTGACCTCTTCCTTACCAAGGAAGTGCTCTACCACTGAGCTATAACAGCAAAAAAAAGAGCGGAAGACGGGGCTCAAACCCGCGACCCTCAGCTTGGAAGGCTAATGCTCTATCAACTGAGCTACTTCCGCAAAAACCAAAGACCTTTCAAGTCTCAAAAAGTGTGGGCAAAGATGGATTCGAACCACCGAAGTCGAAAGACAGCAGATTTACAGTCTGCCCCATTTGGCCACTCTGGTATTTGCCCAACTTATTTTTCAAAGAACAACTAGCTTCTCAGCACCTTTTCTTGAGCCTCTTGTCGGATTCGAACCAACGACCCCGAGATTACAAATCACGTGCTCTGGCCAACTGAGCTAAAGAGGCTTGTCATACCTAACTTCACAACCATTCCACCTTGGATGGTTAAGCGGCTGCAAAGTTAGATATTTATTTTAAATCTCAAAAACTTTCAGCGATTTTTTTTATTTACCGCGCAGTTTTTCTTTATATTTTGTCAATTGCTTGGAAAGCGCATCTACGCACACATCAACCGACTCTTCAAATGTATCACTCACCTTTTCTGCAAAAAATTCTCCATTAGGCACCAACACTTTCATACTAGCCTCCTTATTCATTGCAGTTTCAGGCTTTACAACTTTTAATGACACCTCCACTTTATTTATATCGTCACAATACTTTTCTAACTTAGCAGTCTTCTTCTGGATAAAATCCTGAAGTCTTTCTGTTGCATCGAAATGAATAGCTTGAATTCTAACTTCCATAAATACCTCCTTTTTTTACGCTCTTGGATGAGCTTGTTCATAAACTTTTTTAAGTTCCTCAAAAGTCGTATGCGTATAGATTTCCGTTGTAGTCAGACTACTATGACCCAGTAATTCTTTTACCGCGCCCAACTCTGCCTCATTATTCAACATAGCAGTTGCAAAAGTATGCCTCAACACATGCGGACTTCTTTTTTTCAGCGATACCACTTTTGAAAGGTTCCGTTTCACTAAAAGATATACCTTTCCAGGATACATCCGTTTTCCGTTCTTTAAAACAAAGAACGCCCCAGCCTTTCCAGGTAACACTTCATTCCTTATCTTCAAATAAACAAACATCGCCCTTCGCAGTTCTTCACCGAAAGGAATCAACCGCTGTTTATTTCTCTTCCCTGTCACTTTTATCAGAGATGCAGAGAAATCGACATCCACGTCATTCAGCCCTATTAACTCGGAAAGCCGCATGCCTGTAGCATAAAACATTTCCAATACCATTCTATCCCGACAACCTGTAAAATCCTCCTTAAAAGGAACATCATCCAAAAGTCGGTCCATTTCACGTTCTTTCAGAAATACAGGAAGAGGCTTCTTGTTTTTCGGACCAATGATTTTCAACATCGGATCCTCCCCTATCACACCTTTCTTTAGAAGAAAACGATAAAACGATCGGAGTGAACTCAGTTTCCGATTTACAGAAGCAGATGTATATCCGTCCTCTATCAGGTTCATCACCCAACCACGAACCAAATCAGCATCTACCGTTGTAAAATCGACATTCTCATCTTTTCCCCTGATGTATTCTTCAAACTTGATCAGATCTATTCCATAACTAACTATTGTTTTCTCAGAATAGTTTCTTTCAAACCGAAGATAATCCAAAAAAGAGTCTATCATCATAAGAAACGTCGCTTATCAATTCAGCAACGAATATATGAAAAAGAATTCAATTATTCAAAGAATGTGCGAGTTTTTAATTATTCTTCTACTTGCTGAAGTTTCTGAACATAGATAGCACGTTCTCTTTTCAGCCTGTTCAATACAGACGGCTTGTCAAACTGCTGTCTAGCTCTTAGTTCTTTTACAACACCTGTTTTCTCAAATTTTCTTTTGAACTTCTTCAGCGCTTTTTCAATGTTTTCGCCTTCTTTTACTGGTACTACAATCATTGTTTTTAATTATTAAATATGTTGTTATTAATATTTTCAGATAGTCAAATTGCGGCGCAAAATTACACATACTTTCTTTATTTACAAAACTTTCCGCAATTATTTATTTAAAATAATCTAGAAATCGTATCTTTGCTTTCCAGTACAAACCATTATAAACCTATTAAAATGAAATCGGAAATTATAAATAGAATAGTTAGTCTGCGCAATTTCATGCGTAAACACAAGCTTTCAGCCTTTATTATCCCCAGTACGGACCCCCACTCGGGAGAGTATATCCCCAAACATTGGGAAGCACGTAAATGGATATCAGGTTTCACAGGTTCGGCAGGTACAGTTGTCGTAACGCTGGATAAAGCCGGACTTTGGACAGATTCACGCTATTTTCTTCAAGCGACCGCACAATTGGAAAACACAGGCATTACTTTATTCAAAGAACGATTACCGGAAACTCCTTCCATTGTAGAGTGGTTGGGCTGTGTATTGAATTCAGAAAATAATGTGGGTATAGACGGTTGGGTTAACAGCTATCAAGAAACAAGCAACTTACAGAAAGAATTAGAAAAAAAACAGATACACTTAACCCTTACTCCCGATCCATTCAATGAATTATGGACAGACCGGCCTGCATTGCCCGACAACAAAGTTTTTATACATGAATTGAAATATGCCGGTCTCAGTTGCAAGGATAAAATCACTCAAATACAAGAAGCCACCCGTCGTAACAGTTGCACAGGCATTCTAATTTCTGCACTGGATGAAGTGGCATGGACTCTAAACTTGCGGGGAAGTGACGTACACTGCAATCCGGTTTTTGTGAGTTACCTTCTCATCACGGAATATAGTTCCACCTTATATATAATAGAGAATAAACTGTCAGATGAAGTAAAAGACTATCTAGCAGAAAACGGAGTTACAGTGAAACCTTATTCAACAATTGAAAAAGATTTAAAAGATTTTACCGGCAAACTCCTGTTGTCAGCTAGTATCAATGCAGCCATTCATGCAGCAGCCTGCACCCATTCTTTAATAGAAATAGCTCCTTCACCTGTACTTTTTTTAAAAGCGGTAAAGAATGAGACGGAAATAGAAGGCTTCCATCGCGCTATGAAACGCGACGGAATAGCCATGGTTAAATTTCTCCGCTGGCTGAAAACAGCTGTTTCTACTGGAAATGAAACCGAAATAAGTATAGATAAGAAATTATACGAATTCCGTGCCGGACAAGACTACTTCAATGGTATCAGTTTTGACACCATTGCCGGATATAAAGATCATGGCGCTATTGTTCACTATGAAGCAAGCCCCGAAACCGATATCCCCTTAAAACCTGAAGGTATGCTGCTGCTGGACAGTGGAGCACAATATTTGGACGGAACAACTGATATTACCCGTACCATCGTTTTAGGAGCGCTCACGAAAGAAGAAAAAACGGATTACACATTAGTCTTAAAAGGATTTATCCAACTCTCAATGGCTCAATTTCCACATGGAACTTGCGGAACACAACTAGATGCGCTGGCCCGCCTCCCTATGTGGAAAGCCGGAATCAACTACCTGCATGGAACAGGCCACGGTGTAGGTTGTTTCCTGAATGTACACGAAGGTCCTCACCAATTCCGCATGAACCACATGCCAGCCTTACTTGTTCCAGGCATGACAGTAACCAACGAGCCCGGTATATATAAAGCCGGCCGTCATGGAGTACGTACGGAAAATACCATGTTAATTGTTCCGTCACAAGAGACAGAATTCGGTACTTACTATAAATTCGAACCACTTACCCTCTGCCCTATTGACAAAGAAGCCATCCTAACAGATATGCTGAGCGATGAAGAAATAACATGGTTCAACCAATATCATGAAAAAGTTTACAATTGTTTGAGCCCGGAATTGAACAACGAGGAACGCGAGTGGTTAAAAGAAGTAACATCTCCTTTAAAACGGTAGAAATTAATTATGGCACTTATAAAATCAGTAAGAGGATTCACTCCAAAAATCGGCGAAAACTGTTATTTAGCCGATAATGCCACTATTATTGGTGATGTTGTAATCGGAAAAGATTGCAGCATTTGGTTTAACGCCGTATTACGCGGCGATGTTAATGCTATCCGCATAGGCAACCGCGTAAATATCCAGGATGGCAGTGTAGTACACACACTATATCAAAAATCAGTTGTAGAAATCGGGAATGATGTTTCTGTAGGACATAATGTAACCATACATGGCGCGACTATAAAAGACGGCGCTCTGATTGGAATGGGCTCTACCGTACTAGACCACGCTGTCATAGGTGAAGGAGCTATTGTAGCTGCTGGAGCACTAGTACTCAGTAACACCGTCATCGAACCTGGAAGCCTATGGGCAGGAGTTCCAGCCAAATTCGTCAAAAAAATTCCCGAGGCACAGAGCAAAGAGCTCAATCAGAAAATTGCCAATGGATATTTAATGTATGCTTCCTGGTTTAAGGAGGAAGAAAAATAATTCTACATATAAAGAAAAGTTAGTATTCATTTAAAATGATTGATTATGAAAAAAATTATTATTGCAGCATGCATGACGCTTTTAAGTTTTAGTTCTGTTTTTGCACAAAAAGGAAAGCAAGCTATTGGTGGTAATCTAAGTTATGGAACTGAAATAGAGAGTATTGGTCTTGGTCTGAAATATCAATATAATATTACTGATCAAATCAGAATCGAGCCATCTATGAATTACTTTTTTAAAAATGACGGACTTAGCATGTTTGACATCAATGCAAATATCCACTACCTTTTTCCCATAGCAAGCAATGTAAGTTTATATCCATTAGCAGGATTTACATACACTAACTGGCATTTGGATTTAGGAAAAGTAGGCGATTACGATGTCAGTGGAAGTGATGGAAAATTCGGAGTTAATTTAGGGGCAGGCATGGAGTTTACCTTAGATAAAAGCTGGAGTCTAAACCTCGACATTAAATACCAATTAATTAGCGATTTAGATCAAGCAGTATTCAATCTTGGCGTAGCCTATAATTTCTAATTAATAACCAGAGAAGGATAAAAGTGCTTTTAAATGCACCTTTATCCTTCTTCACCTTACAAAGAACAAACCTGCTCTACCTATTTTTACACTAACTTACAAATATGGCACACTATGAATAAAATACGATTACTCACAAAAGGTGAGCTCCCAAAAGCTATCGAACTATCCTGGCAAGTTTTCACCATTACCAGCAAAGAAGATTTCAACGATGAGGGATTAGAATTTTTCAAAAGCTTTATTTATAACGAAAAATATATAGACGAAATCACATTTTACGGTAGTTTTAACAATAAAGTCCTAACAGGCATTTTAGGTATAAAAAATAATGGTAAACATATCTCCTTATTTTTTATCAAGCCTGAATATCACAGGCAAGGATTAGGGAAAACCCTTTTCCACTACGTCTTCGCCCTTCATCCTTCCATTGAAACCACGGTTAATTCTTCTACTTACGCCATTCCTTTCTACCAGAGTCTGGGATTTGCTGTCGTAGGAGAAAAACAAAATTACCACGGACTCTGCAGCACCCCCATGAGACGCTATCATGCTGTATTTGTACAAAAGCAAAAGTACACACTACGTACCTGGCAAACAGAAGACGCTCATTCATTAGTTCAAGAACTGAATAACAAAAAGATTTGGGACAATTGCCGCAATGTATTCCCCTACCCTTACAGGCTGGAACATGCAGAAACCTTTATTGACCTCATCAAGAAAAAAGAAGGTATTCATGATTTTTGTATTGAAGTCAATGGAAAAGCCGTAGGTAATATCGGATTTATACCCGGCACAGATGTGGAATGCTTCAATGCCGAAGTAGGGTATGTTATCGGAGAAAAATATTGGAACCAAGGTATTGTAACCGACGCATTACAAGAAGCCATCTACCATTACTTCACTTATACGAATACAATACGTATATTCGCACTTGTCTTTGAGCACAACTTTCCTTCCATGCGAGTATTAGAAAAGGCCGGCTTCAACAAAGTCGGGATAATGACAACATCCATTTTCAAGAATGGTCATTTCACCAATGCCCATCTTTTCGAGTTGCTTAAAAACACTTAATGTTCAAAAAATGCCAAAAGAACTTACAATGAATGTTATATTACACATATTCATCCTTTGTCCGAAAGACATAACCCCACTCCTTTCACAGTCTTTATCTGTATCCGTTCATCATCAGCAAACAGTTTTCTAAGTCGAGTAACAAAAACATCGAGACTACGTGATGCAAAAAAATCATCCTCCGTATCCCATAGTCTTGAAAGAATAACATCCCGTCTTACTAGTTCATTTTTCTTTTTACAAAGCATCTGAAGCAGTTTCGCTTCGCGTTCCGTCATTGTCTTTTGTACACACGACGAACACTTTAATACTGCATGAACAGCATCAAATGTATAATTTTCACCAATCTGATAAACCTCACTTTCATTAGCAGCTCCCATTCCCTGCTTCATTTTCAACAAGGCACCAATATGCGCATCCAGTTCTTCCGCCAAAAAAGGTTTCTTAATATAATTATTCACTCCCAGTTCATAACCTTTCACCACATCTTTAGGCGAAACTCTACCCGAGGTAAAAACAATGGGAATAAATCCATCCGTTTCCCGGATACGACGTACCATTTCATAACCATCCATAACAGGCATCTCAATGTCTGAAATAATGATATCGGGATGTTGCTCCTTCCATATCCTCAGCCCTTCCTCGCCATTGGAAGCAGTCATCACCTCGTATCCACCTATCATATCCTCCAATCCACCACGGATAATGTAACAAAGATTAGTATCATCTTCTACCAACAACAGTTTTATCATATCATCTTCCTTCTTTAAAAAACATTTATACCCTCTCCTCACTCGGCAAAAAAAGAAGAAATTCACTATACTCCCCTTCAATGCTTTCCACACACACTTTTCCACCATGCGCCTCGGCCACGCGGAAAACATAATTCAAACCCAGTCCGAAACCTGACGCACCACCTTTACGGCTGCGGTCGGCAGCCGAAGCACGTTCGTATTTCTCGAAGATACGGCTCTGATCCTTCAACGGAATACCCATGCCGTTATCTCTTACCTTTATCAAATAAAAGTTATGGTCCTGGCGCAAGGATGAAATCTGTATTTCCACCTCTTCACCTGAATATTTTATAGAATTGTCTACCAAATTACCAATAGCTTCTTTCAAGAATTCTTCATCAGCATATACCCATTCTGATTCCAAACGAAGAGAGAAATGTACAGGTTTATCTGCCTTAGCAGTATATTTCTCAATGAGGTCCTCTAACATCGGACGGAGTTGTACCTCCTCTTTCCAAAGCCTCAATTGAGCATTTTCCAATTTTGACAGCGTCAGCACCTTGTTGGTCAGTGACAATAAATGTTCACTCTCGTCCTCCAATATCTGAAAATGCTTCTCACGTTTATCCGGATAAATATCCAACTTTCCTGATTTCAACATTCGGGTCCCCATCAAGATACAGGCAAGAGGAGTCTTCATCTCATGAATCATGGCGTATGAGAAATCCTCACGCATTCTAGCTATTTTATTCTGATGGGCAATAATACGAATCTGATAAACAAGACAATAGACAATCATTGCCATCATCAAGACAGTAGCAATGAGAAGCAAGGTCATCTGTTGGAAAATAATCCAATAAGGATTAACAATAAAAGCCTGAAGATTCTCCGTGCGTTTATAATTGATAGGTTGTAATCCGGTTTTCAACAAACCATAATCCCCCACCTGTATGGAACGGGAGCTTCTAAGAATATTCCCCAGCGAATCTGTCACACAGGTTATTACCTCTGCATCCAATCCTTCGGCAGCAAGACCTGTCCGATAAATAGAATCTAAACTTGACAAAGAAACAGACAATTTATAATCCCTCTTGACAATCTCTTGCATGGAAACCTGCATATTGGACATCAACCATTGGTTCACATTTTCATCAACCCTGTCATCCTTAAAAAGATCATAATCTTCATCCAAGCTTATTCTAACCATAATGGAAGTATCTCTGTCCTTATACTTCTTTTGCAAAGAATCTTGATATACTTCCATGCGATAAAACACCTCACGCATCGTTGCATCTCTAAATACTTCATTGCTTCTGAACTGTATACTTTCCTTAGTTAGCTTATAAGTATTTACAAGCCAAACGTACTGCAAACTGATGATTGCCAACAGTCCAATACAAGCCACCCAACGAATATGTTTGATTGTCATACACTTATATCCTATCCATACTTTGTTAACGTAATGTTAACCTGCTATTAACCAGGTAAGGAAAAAAGTCTCCCTACTTTTGTTTCGTCAAAGTTAAAGAAAATATTAAAAACAAATAGATATGAAAAAGCAAAATTTTATCATCACATCGCTATTTTTATTTTGGATTATAGGAACAACCGCTGCACAAACCATTACCGGAAAGGTTATAAACATCCATGCACAAGCCATTGACGGTGCAACCGTCATCCTACAAACCATTGATTCTACTTTCGTGGACGCCGTAATCACAGATACCACCGGTTGCTTTAGGTTCAACCGGCAACCAGCATCTTATCGGCTGATTTTCCAACACATCATGTACGAAACCCTCTTATTGACAACTACAGGAGAAGACACAGGCACGATTACCCTGAAAAGTAAAGATTATGCCCTGGACGAAGTTATCGTCAAAGGGGAACGCCCTCTTGTAAAAGTGGAAGAAGGAAAATTATCGTATGATCTGTCACAACTCACCACACATAGAATCGTGAACAATGCTTATGAAATCCTTCAGCAATTACCCGGTGTACAAGAAATAAACGGCAACCTTTCATTGGCAGGCGCACACAATCTGAGCATTATTCTAAACGGAAGACCCACAACAATGAGTCACGAACAGTTAGCCATTTTATTAAAAAACACTCCGGCTTCACGTGTAGAAAAGGTAGAAGTTATGTATAGCACACCGCCGCAATATCATATAAGAGGTGCTGCCATCAACTTACTTTTGAAAGTTTATCGTCCGGAAGAAAGCGGGTTGCAAGGAGAAGTTAATGCCGGATATCTATACAATTACAGAAATGGCACACAAGGAGGAATCAGCCTACTTTACACCACTCCTAAATGGAATATAGACTTGCTATATAATACCCATTATGAACAAAACAGACAAACTACAGATACGTACTCACACCACACCTTAAAAAATAATGTATATGATATCTGTCAACACAATAACATTGACAGAAAAGGAATAACACATTATGTACGGACAGGCGCTGAATATAAATTCAATGGTAGTGCTCATATCAATTTGGCCTATACCGGTATCTTCAACCCTAACAACGATAATCATTCGTATTCCGACGGGAACATCACAACCGCAGACAATCGGACAAAAAAGGAGGCTCAAATGCACAATCTCGCTTTAGATTATCTCTCTGGCTTCGGTATGAAAGCTGGAATAAATTATACCTCCTACCATTCCGAAAGTCATCAGCAATTCACCAACAAAGACAACAAAAAACAAACAAGCGAATTTCATACGACTAGCGGACAAATAATAGACCGCTGGAAAATATACGTAGACCAGTCACACACACTACCACGAGAGTGGACCTTGAATTATGGCACCTCTTTGACTTATGCCAGTGACCATAATACTCAGTTCTATCATACCCAAAACGGAACAGATATGAGCGAACTTAACACAGACAATCGTTATAACGAATATACATATGACTTCTATGTCGGATTCAGCAAAAATATGGGAGAACGTTTGTCTTTCAGCGCATCCATAACCGGAGAATACTACAAAACGGCCCGTTATCATGCATGGGCGGCTTATCCTACAGCCGAATTAACATACGTAATGACCCCAGCGCATATTTTACAACTTGCATTCACTTCAGATAAAACCTATCCCAGCTACTGGGATCTGAGCGAAAGTACCGGCTATATAAGTGGTTATGAAGAAGTACAAGGCAATCCAATGTTAAAGCCATCCACCGACTATTCCGTAAATCTGAATTATATTTTAAAGAACAAGTATATCTTCAGCCTAGCTTATGACTATGAGCCCGATTTATTTCAGCAACTGGCTTATCAGAGTACGGAACGCCTGACATTGATTTACAAGACCCTGAACTGGGATTATCAGCAAAGTTTTTCAGCCACTGCCATCATTCCCTTCAAAATAGGCCATTGGCTGGACAGCCGTGCCACACTACAAGCAGAATACAGGCAGGCGAAATGTGATAAATTCTTCGACCTTTCTTTCAACCACAGCAAATGGATTGGATTGGGAATGTTACAGAATAACCTAACGCTGTCTACCCAACCGGACATACGCATGGAACTGACCGGACTTTATTTAAGCCCATCCATTCAGGGAAATTATGATTTAAGCAATGTATGGGCCATCCATGCCGGGTTGCGATGGAATTTTGCCAACCAAAAGGCGAGTCTTCAACTGAAAGCCACTGATCTGTTCAATTCAATGCAAGGAGATATAGATGTAACACTGCGCAATAAAGGGCAGTATATGGACATGCACATCAACAGTTATTCACGCAACGTAACTTTATCCTTTACTTACAAGTTCGGAGGCTATAAAGAAAAACAGCATAAACCAATAGACACTTCCCGATTCAAATAAAGCATCATCAATAGTATCATGACACAGTAATAAGGGGCAGATTCGTACATCCGCCCCTCATTCGATTATTTCATAACAGAAAGTATCTTACTATATTCAGACTGATTATTCAATGTCTCAATAGCTTTTTTCAGATCAGGATCATCTTTCAAGCGTTGCAGTATCGCGCCACGTTGGAAATAGTAACGTTTCAAAATCTCCTGAGCAATAGCATCTTTTATCTCTTTCGAGAACCTGTCCAACTCATGATCCAAATTATGCGTCAATTTCGTTTCCAAAGCGGCAAACTCTTCTTTTGCCCCATCCATATATCCTTCAAACTCTGCTATTTCTTTCAAGTTCTTCAGCATCTTCTCACTTTGCCGATCATAAGTAAACTTACGCTTATGTAACATCTTCTTAAAATCAACATAGTCAGCATCTGTTATTGTAAAGTCTTTCACTTCCCCTACCTGAGAATGCTTGATACAATATTGGGTAGCATAATCAAAAATCATATCATCATTAAGCAGATAAAACATAATGTTTGGGAAATTTTCAACTTTCACCTCCACATCCGGACGAATACCGCCACCATCACGCACTTCACGTCCGGCTGCTGTATGGAATACATTGGTCAGGCTGTCCGGAGTACGGGCCACAGACCCGTCAGCATTACGTTTAGCATAATCAATAGCTTGAATGCATCGTCCGCTGGGAATATAATATTTTGCAGTAGTTACTTTCATGCTACTGTTATAAGGCAATTCACGAGGAACCTGTACCAACCCTTTACCATACGTACGGCTTCCTACCACAATAGCCCGGTCAAGGTCCTGCAAGGAACCTGAAACAATCTCGGATGCCGAAGCTGTAGAACCGTCCACTAGCACAGCCAGCGGAATTTCTGTATCTACCGGTTCATTCGTTGTTTTGTAAGTGGTACCAGCTTGTTTAATCTTGCCTTTTGTTACCACAATTTCTTTCCCTTTCGGTACAAAGAAATTCACCACATTCACCGCTTCCCCCAACAAACCACCACCATTGCCACGCAAATCGAGAACAATAGATTTAGCACCTTGCTGTTTCAATTCTATCAATGCCTTCTTTATATCTTTTGAACAATTCTCTATAGCAAAAGTACTGATAACGATATATCCCACATTATTGTCTACTATTCCATAATAAGGTACAGGGTTTGTACGGATGGTAGAACGGGTTATTTTAAATTCCATTGGCACGTAAGTACTATCAGAAGTAGGTCTCTCAACTTTCAACACACAAGTTGTTCCCGGCTCACCACGCAAATTATCACTGACATACGAGGTCAGATCATTGGGAATTCTGTCTCCCTGGAGCATATCTTTTCCATTGATCTCCATGATGATATCACCAGCCTTCAATCCTATTTCGGCTGCAGGGCTTCCTTCGGAAGGTTCAATAATAGCCACACGCTTTCGGGGAGTATAATAACGTATTACCGATCCGATACCGCCAAACTTTCCGCTAGTCATTTCCTTTAGTGTATTATCTTCTTCAGGATAATACTCCGTGTAAGGGTCGGTCTGCGCCAACATAGCATCAATACCATATTTTATCACTTTCTCAGGATCAATAGTATCAACATAAAACATATCCAATTCCTTGAATATCGCATTGAAGATATCCAAGTTTTTTGCTATTTGGAAATTACGGTCATCACCTTTATTAAAACTAAACAAAGCGCCACCTGCCAGGCCCACGCAAATCATTAACAATATTTTCTTACTATTCCACTTCATCACTTTATGTATTTGTGAACCGCAAATTAATACATTATTCTATTCAAGCCTGTAGAAGGACCTCTATATTTAACTTTATTTCGTCCCATTTTTTCTTTGATAAGGTTGTACCCACCACTTGTATCACATTGGATGCTAAAATAGAACCTATAATGGAACACTTCTCCAAAGAATAACCACAAGTCAGCCCATACAGAAAACCTGCTGCATAATAATCTCCCGCACCAGTGGTATCCACGAGCTTTTTTACCGGAGGTACCTCTAGTTTGATGCATTCCGTACCTTTCTTTATACATGAACCTTGGGCACCTAGTTTTACTATTACAACACTGCATTTAGAAGCAATTTCATTAATAGCCCCCCAAGCATCCTTGCCTGTATAAGCCTTTGCCTCTTCCTCATTAGCAAAAACAATATCCACGTATTTAGTTATCAAAATATCGAAGAATTCCAGGTCCCCTTCCACAATATTATAACTGGCCATATCCAAACAGATCTGCAATCCAGCCTCTTTGCCTAATTGCATAGCACGAAGAATCAATTCGTGATCCTGTACCAAGTATCCTTCTATATATAGATATGCATATCCCTTAAACATATCCAACGTCAGATTTTCGGCTTTCATAGTGGCAGCAGCTCCCAAATAAGTGCCAAAAGTACGTTCTCCATCCGGTGAAATGAAAGTAGAAGCCACTCCTGTAGGTAAATCACCGGCAAGTAATTTCATGTCAATTCCCTGCTTCAAACCATTTTTTTTAAAATATTGCCCAAAATCATCGTTTCCTATCTTTCCGATAAATCCCGGATGTGCCCCTAGATTAGCTAATGCCAAGACTGTATTTCCCACACTTCCCCCTGTAGCTTTATGCGTTTTCATATCAGAGAATTTACCACTGATTTTCAGAAATTTATCTTCATTTATAAGTTGCATACTTCCTTTGGGCAAACTCATCTCATCTAGTAGCGAATCATCTTGCAAAGTAACAAGAACGTCAACCAATGCATTGCCCATTCCAATTATTTTATCCATTTATCTAAAATTTTTCTGCAAAGATATTGCATATTTCGGAAAAACCTATTATCTTTGCACCGCATTTGAGAGAAAAACCTTCTTCGTTAGCTCAGTCGGTTAGAGCATCTGACTGTTAATCAGAGGGTCCTTGGTTCAAGTCCAAGACGAAGAGCACTTTTAAAGTCAAATGCAATTTTCTTCGTTAGCTCAGTCGGTTAGAGCATCTGACTGTTAATCAGAGGGTCCTTGGTTCAAGTCCAAGACGAAGAGCACAAAGGTTCGCAGATAGCGAGCCTTTTTTATTACTATATATAATAAAAGCCTTCATCACATTCTTTTGTAATTCCATTGTAATCTCCACCCGCCATTTTACTTATATTACCCTCAAAAACAAGATTTCCATTCAAATGTTTTGGAACTATCTTACTATTATTTACATTTGTTGGGAAACAAGTACTGATATGAAAACGCACATCATAGCACTTTTTCTACTTATAGGAGGAGCATTGAATTTATTTGGAGAAAACTTACATAACTTTTTCAACCGATATAATTTCAGCTTTATTACAGAAGATACTGGGTTACCCCATAACTTTATCAATGATATTTACAAAGACACTCAAGGATATATCTGGGTAGCTACTAATAATGGAATAGGACGGTATAACGGCTATCAATTTATTCATTATAATTCCCAGTCCCACTCCATTCGCTTGAAAAACGACTACGTGCATAAAGTCTGTGAGGATAAGTTTCAACGACTCTGGATAGGGTCGGAAGAAGGAATAGACCTCATTGACTTGAAACATTATACACAGATAGACACGGACAAAGAACTGCCTGCCGAATTGAAATCTCTAGCAAGTAACTACATTGCATCCATCTATCGGGACAAGCAGGATAATTTGTGGATATCGACAGACAAGAATCTATGGTATCTGGAACTAGGCGTAGACGGGCAAATAAAAGATTACTATAAACTGAAAAAAGATACAGAATCCCCCATCCACGCTGTTATTGACCTGCAAGAATACATCTGTGCAGGCATAGATAATCATGTATGCCGTATTGAAAAAGGGAGCAACCACTTACTGAAAACCAGCATGGTATCGGAGCTGCTGAAACCCTTTTCAGAAGACTGGAGAATTCTCTGCATGGAAACTGACGGGGAATTGTTATGGATAGGAACCAATCGCGGACTCTTCAAGTATAACCATACCCAGCAGAGTTTGAACCGGTACCGTTACTCCAATCATCGCCCTGGAATGCTAAGTCAAGCCTATATAACCGGAGTTAAACTGACTAGCAAAGGAGATGTCATCGTTTCCACTCTGAACGGACTCAATGTATACAATCGGGATACCGATACTTTTACTTATATCCGCCAAAACAATGAAATGCCTGACAAGTCGTTGAACTGTAATTTCATCAACTGCCTGCTGACCGACAATGAGAATATCTGGGTAGGGACTGAGATAGGAGGAATCAATTTATTGACTCCCAATTGTCTGCAAACGTATGTGTGGCAATACAACTATCTGCGAGAAACCTCTCTTTCCCCCAATCCGGTCAATGCCATCAGCGAAGACAAAGACGGAAATCTATGGGTAGGAACAGTAGAGGGAGGACTCAACAAAAAGAGCAAAGGCAGCGATGAGTTCATCCATTATACTTTTGACCAGAATAATCCCACTTCCATTAGTAATAACTCCATCCGTGGCATTCTCATTGATTCCGAAAATCATTTATGGGCATATACTTGGGGGGTCGGAATCAATGAACTAAATCTAAATATACCCCATAACCAAACTTTCCAACGCCATATCCGGGAAGACTCCATAGGATTGGAGGGAGATTTTCTAAGCAGCGCCTGTGAAGACACCATGAACAATGGTTTATGGTTTGGTACTACCAGAGGGCTTCATTTCTACCATAAAAAGACCAAGCGTTTCACCCGGGTCTTGTTTGACCGTTCCGACAATGAATTCGATGCGGTAGGGTCCATCATTATCGACCGCAAGAAACGTCTTTGGATGGGAACATCTGAAGGAGTTTTCATTATGGATTTATACTCGTTCTCCATTTCCTCCACACAATTCAGCTATACCTATTTAAAACATAAACTGACGGAACCCACTTCATTGCAATTAGAAAAAATAAACTGTATCATAGAAGATCATAATGGTACCATCTGGCTGGGAGCAAATGGGAACGGACTATATCAACTAGCGGAAGAAAATGGAACACAGTTCACATTTCATAACTACACCCGCAAGGATGGGTTACCCAATAATACCATTATAGGTATTGTGGAAGATAAAACGGGACATCTGTGGATGTCCACCAACCACGGCATCGCCCAACTGGATACACAAACCATGACTTTCACCAATTATACAAAAGAAGACGGACTGCCCAATAATCAGTTTTATTGGAACGCATCTTATTATTCTCCCCAAAATAATCTGTTATATTTCGGTACTATAAACGGATTAGTCGCTTTCACCCCCGATATAGCCAAGATAAAAAAGCAGGATGCCAAAGTCAAACTGACCTCAATCAGTGTCGCCGGTACCATGGTCTATCCTCCAGCAGACGGAAAAACTCCCTGCGCGGTAACAAATTTACATACCATCCGTCTGCACGAAAAAGATCATGGTTTTTCCATCGAGTTTTCCACCTTAAACTATGGAAACTGTAACCGAGTGAAATATGCCTACCGCTTGAAAAATTATGAGAATGAATGGACAGAAACCCTTCCTGGCGAACATACTGCTAGATACAATTTCATTCCCTCCGGAAAATATGTGTTCCAAGTCCGTGCCACAGACGAGAAAGGACATTGGTCTGATAAAATAACGGAAGTCAAAGTAACCATCACTCCTTATTTCTATAAATCCTGGTGGTTCTATTTATTGCTTGCCATTCTGATCACCGTAGGCAGCTATTATTTTTATCAATGGAAAATAAGTCTGTACCGTCAACAGAAAAAACAACTGGAAAAAGAAGTAGCCCAACGCACCCATGAGCTAGAGTTACAAAATAAACAACTAGAAATAATGGCACGACACGTCGAGGAGGTAACGGAAGAAAAAATTGCTTTCTTCACCAATATCACTCATGAATTCCGGACACCAGTCACTTTAATCAACGGTCCCATCCAACGCGCCCTTGACGAAAGCCATGAGCCGGAAGTAAAGAAACAGCTACAAATAGCTGAACGGAATTCCAATTATCTGCTATCACTAGTCAATGAATTAATGGACTTCAGAAAGTTAGATGCAGACAAAGTTGTATTAAATAAGACAAACGAAAACTTTATCCGCCTTATACAAAATATATTAATGCCTTTCGAAGTATTTGCCCATGAACGGAACATAAACATCATCACCTACTTCCGGCTCTGTACCCCGTTTTGGATATTTGATGTTGAATATATGCGCAAAGCCATTATTAATCTGATATCCAATGCTGTTAAATTCACTCCCGATTATGGAAAAATAAGTTTGTATGTGGCTTCCCTTACCGACAAAGACAACCATACCTGGCTGTTCATAGATATAAAAGATACAGGTAATGGTATCGTACCCGAAGATATAGAACGTATTTTCGAACGCTTCTACCAATCCAAAAAGAGCATCAAATATCCCGTTTATGGACAAAGCAGCACAGGAATCGGACTATTCTTATGTAAGAAAATCATTTCTCTACACGGAGGCAACATCTATGCAGGAAACAATCCCAAGCAAGGAGCTTTCTTCAGAATACTATTACCTTTGGAAAAAGGTATCCCCCAAGCCGAATCAGAAAAAGAAAAATATGAGCAGAATGAACACCCACTTTCCATTCCTGCCAATGGAAACGAGAAAAAGGAAACCATCCTCATTGTTGAAGATAATGCAGATATGCGTACTTATATTTGTTCCATTCTCAAAAACAATTATCAATTAAAAGAAGCACAGAACGGTGCAGAAGCTCTTTACTTGATTCAAAGAGAAACGATTGATTTGATTGTCAGCGACCTGATGATGCCCGTCATGGACGGGAATGAATTATCCCGCCAGGTAAAAGCTAATCTGGCTACTTCCCACATCCCCTTTCTCATGCTCACTGCCCTCCGGTCTGAAGCCCAAGAAAGAATCAGCTACGAAATAGGAGTAGATGAATATCTGTGCAAACCATTTGATGAGGTTATTCTAAAATTACGTATCCGAAATATACTTGCCTTACGCCAGAAATACAAATCCATGTTCTCCACTAGTATGAATTGTGAAACATTGAATATAAATGCTAGTTCCAAAGACAACACATTTATGACATCGGCAATCAATTTAATGAAAGAACATTATGCCGACTCGGATTATAACTTAGAGCGCTTTATCCGCGATATGGGATACAGCAAAACATTAGTCAATCAGAAATTACAATCCTTAACAGGGCAATCCATTGGCCAATTTATGAGAAACTACCGATTAAATGTGGCAAAAGAAACTTTAACCAAAGTCGAATGCAACATTTCTATTGCAGAAATCGCATATGCTGTAGGTTTTAACGACCCCAAATATTTCACAAAATGCTTCAAAGAGCTGTTTGGAGTACTTCCAAGCGAATATTTTGGAAGAAAATAGTTCACTTTACTATTTTACTCCATTTGTGCACCATATTCTCCTATAGAAAGCTTTGTTTCCCTTACATTTGTAAAAAACAGAAATGCAAATGTATATGAAAAACATATTCTTATTATTGAGCTGGCTGATACTACTCCCCTCCGGTATACTGGCAAACCCTATCAAGGGAATGCTGGAAAGGATAGACAAGGGAGCATCGAACAAGTTCGTAGTCGAACTACACAAAAGCTCTAACGACTTTTTCGAGTTAGACCGGAAAGGCGACAAGGTAGTGATACGAGGTAACACCTATATTAATATAGCAACCGGCATCAACTGGTACTTAAAGTATCATGCCGGAATCCATCTGTCATGGAACGGTATGCATGCCTCACTACCCGATGTTCTTCCTCCCGTCCTCCGTAAGGAACGCCACGAAACAAACCTAGCCCTGCGTTATGACTTCAATTACTGCACCTACTCTTACTCCATGGCATTCTGGGACTGGAAACGTTGGGAAAAGGAACTGGACTGGATGGCACTACACGGAATCAACCTGCCGCTCGCTGCCGTAGGACATGAATGTGTATGGCGTAACCTATTACTCCGGCTGGGGTTTTCCAAACAGCAAATCAATAATTTTATTGCCGGTCCGGCATTCCTTGCCTGGTGGGAAATGAACAACTTAGAAGGATGGGGAGGCCCTAATCCCGACAGTTGGTATGAACAACAAGAAGCCTTGCAAAAAAAGATATTGCAACGAATGAAAGAATGGGGAATGCACCCCGTACTGCCCGGTTATTCAGGTATGATCCCCTCCAAGCTGGATTTGGGAAAGCGTATCGATAGTGGGAAAGAAGAGAAAACGGCAGGCGACACTTCCTCGGAATCCGCCCAAAGCACCCTCAACAAATGGAACGGATTCGACCGACCGGGAATCTTACTGCCCGACGACCCTAAGTTTACCCGGATTGCCAATCTATTTTACGAAGAAACCGAAAAACTGTATGGAACAAGTGACTACTACTCCATCGACCCTTTTCATGAAGCCAAAAACTTACCTGCCGAACTAGACTTCGGCAAAGCCGGCAGGGCTATTATGGACGCTATGAAAAAGGCCAATCCGAAAGCTGTGTGGGTGGTGCAGGGATGGACAGAAAACCCACGTCCGGAAATGATGAAAGCGCTGAATCCCGGCGATCTGCTTATCCTTGATTTATTTAGCGAATGTCGTCCCATGTGGGGCATTCCCTCTATATGGAAACGAGACAAAGGATACGAAGAACACAACTGGTTGTTCTGCCTGTTGGAGAATTTCGGGGGGAACGTGGGCTTGCATGGAAGGATGGACCAGCTTCTTCACAATTTCTACCTGACCAAGAACAATCCACTGGCCGCTCAGCTAAAAGGCATCGGTCTGACGATGGAAGGCATTGAAAATAATCCCGTTATGTTCGAACTGATGTGCGAACTTCCTTGGCGTGCAGAAAAGTTTACCAAAGAAGAATGGATCAAACAATACATCCGCGCACGCTATGGCACAGACGATGAATCTATCCGGCAAGCTTGGCAGATCCTGGCAAACGGTATCTATAACTGTCCGGCAGGCAACAACCAACAAGGTCCTCACGAAAGTATCTTTTGTGGGCGTCCATCGCTGAATAATTTCCAAGCATCCAGCTGGAGCAAAATGTGCAACTATTACGATCCCACTACCACAACAGAAGCCGCACGGTTGATGGTGAGCGTGGCAGACAAATATCGCGGTAATAACAACTTTGAATATGACCTGGTGGACATCACCCGACAAGCCATTGCCGACCGTGCCCGAATAGTGTACAATTACGCTGTTGCCGACTTTAAAAGCTTCGACAAAAAAAATTATGCCACACACACCCGACAGTTCCTGGAACTGTTAATGATGCAAGACAAGCTGCTGGGCACACGCAAGGAATTCAAAGTCGGAAACTGGATTCAACAAGCGCGCAATCTGGGAATCACATCTGAAGAGAAAGACCTCTACGAATGGAACGCCCGCGTACAAATCACCACATGGGGAAACCGCTACTGCGCCGACATCGGCAAATTACGAGATTATGCCCATAAGGAGTGGAACGGGCTGCTGCGCGACTTTTATTACAAACGTTGGGAAAAATACTGGCAAGTACTGCAAGACCAACTGGATGGCAAACTTCCTGTACTGCCAGTAGGTAATTCATCAACCCCCACTGCCGATAATCCAGCCATGACCATAGATTGGTATGCCCTGGAAGAACCATGGACACTGGCAAAGAACATCTATGCGGCATCTGCCGAAGGTGATTGTATAGAAGTAGCGAAAGAGGCTATAACATTGATAAACAATTGATAGTAAGATGAAAAAGGAAGAGCTCAATACAGAAACCGCACAGCAGGCACCGCCCATTAAAAAGAGGCTTTTGTCACTCGATGCACTCAGGGGCATCACTGTAGCAGGGATGATTCTGGTCAACAATGCAGGAGGCAAAGTGTCGTATGCACCTTTGCAACATTCTGCATGGAACGGACTGACACTTTGTGACTTGGTTTTTCCTTTCTTTCTGTTCATCATGGGTATTTCAACATATATTTCATTAAACAAATTCAATTTCAACGTTTCCCTACAAGTGGTAACCAAGATATTGAAACGCACATTTCTTATTCTATGCATCGGATGGGCAATCGGTTGGTTTGACCATGTATGTGAAGGTGACTTCCTGCCTTTTGTCCATCTGCGCATTCCCGGGGTACTGCAACGCATTGCTTTATGTTACTGTGTTATTTCTTTTACAGCCCTATTTATGAATCATAAGTTCATCCCCGCATTAACCTTTATCTTACTAGTAAGTTACACTGTCATATTATGCATGGGGAACGGTTATGCCTGCGATGAAAGCAATATTTTATCCATTATTGACAGGCAACTTTTCGGCGAAGCGCATCTCTATCAAAAGAGCCCGATTGATCCGGAAGGATTTGTAAGCACTCTCTCTGCTATCGCCCACACTTGTATCGGTTTTTCATATGGAAAATGGATAATACAAAGCCATCAGACAGAAAACAAAGTACTCCGTTTGTTCTTGACCGGATTCATTCTGATAAGTATCGGCTATTTATTGGCAGATGCGCTGCCTTTAAATAAAAGAATATGGTCTCCTACTTTTGTTTTGGTGACCTGCGGAGCGGCTTCCATGTCACTTGCCACACTAATGTATTATATAGACATAAGGAATAAACAAAAATGGTGCCGCTTCTTCATCATCTTCGGCGTCAACCCCCTATTCCTCTATGTATTGAGCGAAGTACTTGCCATTATGATGGGAAGTACCGGATGGAAAGCGGCAGCCTATACAGCCATTCATTCAGGAATAACCGACACCTACCTTGCCTCAGCCGTCTACGCCCTCGTTTTCACTCTGTTTTTGGGGTGTATCGGTTATCCGCTATATCTTAAGAAAATATACATCAAACTGTAACAACAGATTCACAATATATAGAGAACTATACAGTATTAAACAAGAACATATTAATCAAAACCAAAATTAAATTCTATGCTAAACGTACAATCTCTAACCCAAAGGACATTTGCACAGATAGTAGTCTTTGCATTACTCCTATTAAACAGTACACTGGCATTTGCTCAAAATCAAGTTAACGGTATTGTCACAGACAAAACCGGAGAACCCCTTATCGGAGTGAATGTAGTCGAAAAAGGTACTACCAACGGTGTTATCACTGACTTTAACGGACAGTTTACACTGAATGTAGCACAAGGAAAGACACTCGTATTCTCTTACGTGGGTTACACTACCCAGGAAATTACAGTAAAAGGATCTTCTTTGAAGATTATTATGGAAGAAGATTCTAAAACATTAGATGAAGTTGTGGTAGTAGGTTATGGCAGCATGAGTCGTAAGGATGTAACCAGCTCCATTACCACTGTGAAAGCAGACAAACTGAATGTAGGAGTTTATTCTGACCCTGGACAGTTGCTGCAAGGTAAAGTCCCTGGTTTGACGGTAGTACAAAGCAGCGATCCGACTTCTGGTACTGCTTCTATCTCTTTACGTGGGGCTTCCTCTCTGCGTACCGGTGCGGCAATGGAACCTTATTATGTTATTGACGGTATTCCCGGTATGTCATTAAGTCTGATTGCTCCCGAAGATATTGAAAGCATTGACGTACTTCGTGACGCTTCTGCAACAGCTATTTATGGCTCCAAGGCTGCTAACGGTGTAATTTTGATTACCACCAAAAAAGGTAGTAAAAGTGAGCACACTTCTGTAAACTACAGCGCATATCTTGCATTTGACAACATTGCCAAGCGTTTGGATATGATGACTGCCGACGAACTCCGCACCTATGCCAAGGAAAATAACATCACTCTTCCGAATGACAAAGGAGCAAACACCAATTGGAACGATGAAGTACTGCGCACAGCAATCAGTCATAACCATAACGTTTCTATCAATGGCGGTTCAGAAAAGACTCAATACAGTGCCAGCATGAGTTATCAAAACAAACAAGGTATCGTACGTGGTACAGATTTCGAGCGTTTCGGCGGCCGCGCATTTTTGCAAACCAAAGCACTGAATGATCGGCTCACCTTAGCCTTTAACGTGAATGCCGCACAATCAAAAGGTACCACCGTTGATTCCGCCAAAGATGGCCAATCCGTATTCGACGCCATGAATTATTATTCTCCACTAGTTCCTGTCAACAACGCAGACGGTTCTTGGTATAGCGACAAAACTATCTCCCAAAACTTCAATCCTGTATCCATGATCAATGAAGATACTTTTGAAAACAACAAGAAACTCCTTCAAGGAACAGCCAAAGGTACTTTAGATATCACTAAGGACTTAAAATGGAACTTAAGTCTTTCCTATCAAGACGAACAATATATATGGAACGAATACCATACCAGCAAATCCCAATATAACACCCGAAATGGCGAAGCTAAACGTATTGCAACAGAAAACAAGAAAAAAATTCTTGAAACATACATAAACTATGATCATACATTCGCCAATATCCACAAACTGGGCCTGATGGCCGGTTATTCATGGGAACAGAATGATGACAATGACAGTTTCGGTCTGGATGTCTACGACTTTTACAATGATAACACCACTTTTTATAATCTGAACCTTGCCAATAAAATGGATTGGCAGAATGGCGGTATCACCAGCAATAATAACGGTCATTTGGAAACTTTACGTATGATCTCATTTTATGGACGTATCAACTACTCCTTCAACAGCAAATACCTGCTTCAAGCAACAATTCGCCGTGACGGCTCCTCTGCCTTTGGAAAGAACAACCGTTGGGGAACTTTTCCATCTGCATCGTTGGCATGGCGTATGAGCGAAGAAAAGTTCATCAAAGATTTAAATGTTTTCGATGACTTGAAGTTCCGTGTTGGTTATGGTGTTAGTGGTAACTCACTCGGATTCGGAGCTTATTCGGCTATCCAGACTTACAGTACTTCAGGTTGGTTCAACTATACAAACGCCAATGGCACACAGAATAGTTACCATACCCTGGCAGCCGCCTCAAATGCCAATCCAGACCTAAAATGGGAACGTACAGCCATGTTGAACATCGGGCTGGACTTCAGCTTCTTTGGAGGCAGATTAGGAGGAACCATCGAATACTATGACAAGCGTACCAGCGACCTGATATACACTTACGAGGTTTCCACAAACCGCTATCCTTTCGGAACCATGCCGGCCAATGTGGGAGATATCAGCAATAAAGGTATTGAATTTACCATTAATGCCACTCCCATACAAACAAAAAATTTCTCTTGGCAAACCAGTTTGAACTTATCTCATAATAAAAATAACGTAGAAAGTATATCCAACAGCGAATATTCCGTAGATTATATCCGTGCAGCCGATCCTGAAATCGCAGGTTATTCTTCAAATGCAGACGTACAGCGCATCATGGAAGGACATCCTATCGGCACCTTCTACACCTACGAATGGGCCGGCTACAATAACCAAGGAGTATCCATCTTTTATGTACACGATCCTGAAACGGGTGAACGTACAGGCGAAACGACCACAGATCCTGAAACTGATAGAGACCGTACTATTACCGGCTGCGCACAACCTGATTTAAATTTAGGCTGGAGCAATAACTTCCAATACAAGAACTGGAATCTCGATTTATTCTTTACTGGTGTTTTTGGACAAGATATCTACAACGCCACTGCAGAACAATACTCTAATGTTTCTTTTGTGAAAGAAGGCCGCAATGTATTAAAAAGCGTAGCTACCGAACATCGTGCTACAGACACACAATCTCAAGCACCATCCAATCGCTGGATAGAGAACGGTAGTTATTTCCGTCTGTCCTCGGTTTCATTGGGATATACTTTCGGCAAAATTGGTAACTGGATAAACTCGCTCAAGCTATACGCTACTTGTAATAATGTATTCACCATTACCGGTTACTCCGGTCGTGATCCGGAAATCAACCTTGGAGGCTTGGAACCGGGTATGGACAGACGCACCAATTACTATCCGCGTACCCGTTCATTTATGATCGGTGTAAACATGAATTTCTAACCATATAATTGAAAACTGATATGAAAAATAGCATAAAATTAACAACCTGGCTGGTAGGTGGTCTGTTCACCTTCTCCTCCTGCACAGATCTAGATGTGGATCTTAAATCCACTTATACAGAATACCCGGATTCCGAAATTGCCAAGGAAGCTAAAATGGCAGGTTTGTATTATGGATTCGGCGGAGCATTAGGACGTCGTTATATGGAAGCTGCCCTGCTGTCTTCCGATGAGTTCATGGCAGTAACATTTGGTGGTAACTGGTATGATGGCGGCAACTATATCCATTCCTCTCTTCACGCCAGCCTTCCAGGCGACGCACACGTGGACTGGGCTGGTGATATTCCGGCTGCAATCACAAAATGCAACCAAGCAATTTTTGACTTGGGTGGAGAAGATGAAAACAATGCCGAACAGGAAGCCTTGATTGCTCCGGCACTTGCCATGCGTGCTTTCTATCATTTTATTTTTATGGATACATTCGGAGCAACTCCCAAATTAGACCACTTGATCGGCGATTCTGAAGCTATCGACCGTTCTCCCCGTTCCGAAATTACAAAATTTATCGAAAGCGACCTGCTCCGTGCTTTGGCTTCTGGCGGTTTAAAAGAAGATGTTGATGCTTCCACTTATGGCAAACCAACCAAATGGATGGCTGAGGCTCTCCTTGCCAAACTCTATATAAACTGGGCTGTTTATACCTGTGATGATGTAGCTACTTATGATCCAAGCATGACTAATTCCAAATTGAATGATGTCATAAAATATTGCGATGATATCATCGCCTCCGGTCATTTCGATCTCAGTGATGGTTATCGCAAGAAATTCATGCCAGACAACGGCTATCAGATTAAGGATTTCATCTATGCAATGCCATACCAAAATAATGAAACATCAACCAGAGCCAATACTTACGCCCGTTTCCAATTCTGGCCTAAATTCAACAATGATGGTGCGGACGGTAAAGGACTGTTCGGCATAACACTATCCCAAAATGCCGGAGGCATTTTCATCGTTACTCCCGAGGCGGCAGACCGTTTTTGCCTGGAAGGAGATGAACGCAATGAGATCATCATGAAAGGTGCGATCAACTATTATGACATCAGCACACATACAATGGGAACAGAACCTTATATATACAACGGACAACAAGTTGTCCTCACCAAGAACATCACCATCTTGAATGACCAAATGGATCTTGGAAATGACTTGAACGCATGGTGCCAGGGATACCGATGCATCAAATGGGCTATTCAAGCAGACGATTATAACCTCTATAACCGCAATCAAAGCAATGATGTACCTATCTTCCGTTATGCAGATATTCTGCTGATGAAAGCAGAAGCTATTCTACGGGGGGCAACAGCCACTAACGGCGACACGCCACAATCCCTATTCAACCAAATACGCAGCTATTGTAACGCTCCATTATTAGAGCATACTCCTTCATTAAACGAGTTACTTGAAGAGCGTGGCCGTGAATTTTATGCAGAGACATGGCGACGTAATGATCTAATCCGTTTTGGAAAGTTCGAAGACGACTGGGGATATAAAAATCAATATCATCCGGAAGCTCAAACCGAAAAATGGCGTAGGATCTTCCCTGTATCTGTCGGCTTGATGAATTCAAACACCAACTGGAAGCAAAATTACGGTTATTAATAAATTAAATAAGTTTTTATAAGGGCTTGTTACAGCAAGCTCTTATAAAAACCTTTAAGCAAAAAATAATTCATGAAACTTCATCAAATCTTATTGCTTCATATTGCGACATCTATCTTGGCATTATTCCCATCTCCTATATATGCCCAAAAAATGATGTACCAGGACTCTATCGAAATCGTAGTACACAGAGGAGCGAACCATATAGCGCCGGAAAACACCATTCCATCAGCTCTAGCTGCATTGGAACATGGAGCCGGCTGGATAGAAGTGGATGTGCGCAAAAGTAAAGACAATATACTTTATAATCTGCACGATGAAACTTTGGACCGTACTACCAACGGTAAAGGTCCCATTCAAGATATGCTATCCAAAGATATTGAAAAATTAGACGCCGGCAGTTGGTTCAGTTCTCGATTTACCGGCATTCACGTACCCCGTATAGCCGAAATGCTAGACACCCTACAAGGAAAGGCACACATTTTTTTTGATGTAAAACGAGGAACTCCGATAAAAGATTTGGTTATATTAGTACGCCAAAAAGGATATGAAAATAAAAGCTTCTTCTGGTTTGCAGACTCTGAAATGCTGAAAGAATTTATCAGAATCGCTCCGGAAATGAAGATTAAAGTAAATGCCTCCAATATAGCGGCTCTGGAGAAATGGATGAAAATATGCACCCCGGCCTATGTAGAAACAGATATCCTCAATATCACCCCTCAATTCAAAGAATTCTGCAAAAGCAATCATATCAAGATAATGGCTGCTATTCAGAATGCGAGTGAAAAAGAATATAAAAAAGCGATTGAAGCCCATCCCGATTTAGTCAATCTGGACCGGCCGGAACTCTTTATAAAAATGCTCCGTCAGGAGATTAAAAAATAACCCTTTTCCAAGAAGAGCCATGAAAAGTACCCTATCTTATCTGCTGATTCTATGTAGCCTGTTCATGTCTTGCACCGGACATCAGGAAGAATCCCTATTGTCCTATGTAGATACCCGTACGGGAACTGCACCGAGCGTAACCCATACCGCAGGACTTTTCGGCAAAAATACCGAAGAGTACGGACAGACGCTGCCTGCCGTCCTAGAGCCCAACGGAATGAACTTTTGGACTCCCCAGACACAAGATACAGAAATAAAATGCAAGGCTCCCTATTATTACAAAGATAAGAAGATACAGGGGTTCCGCAATTCACATTGGATTGTCGGAGGGTGTACACAAGATTACGGTTCCATGACCTTGATGCCTGTATCGGGTACACTGAAATATCTTCCCCAAGACCGAGGAAGCCTGTTCTCTCACCAAGAAGAAACAGCAACGCCTGCCTATTACTCCGTCCTTCTCAAAGATTATTCCATTTTTGCAGAAATGACCGGACGTTCCCGTTCAGCCATTTTCCGATTCACTTATAACCAACCGGAAGATGCTTATCTCATAGTCAATCCTAACAGCGATGAAGGAGAAGGATATATTGAAATCGATACTATAAAAAAACAGATACGCGGATACAATCCCGTACACCGTATCTATCAAGGCTGGGGAGCCCCCGCCGGATACAACGGGTACTTTGTCATTGAATATCAAAATGAAATAGAGGAATATGGTACATTCCGGCATGACAGTCTCTTCGCCGGACAACGACAGATAGCCGATGGAACAGGTATAGGTGCATATCTCCGGTTCAAAATACACCCAGAAGAACCCGTATTAATCAAAGCCGCTTCCTCTTTTACTGACATGGAAGGCGCTCAAAAGAATCTGGACACCGAGATACCTCATTGGGATTTTGACCGCACCCGGCAGGAACTGAACTCCATCTGGGAACAAAGGCTTTCACAAGTTACAGTACAGACAAACAACCGAAACGATAAAGAGAAATTTTACGGAGCACTCTACCGTGCCTCATTCCTGCCACGTACATTCAATGATGTAGACGGGCGCTACCCTTCTTTCTCCACAGGACACCCGTTCAGACAATCAGCCAACGGTAGAAATTACTATGAAGATTACAGTATGTGGGATACTTACCGTGCTCTCCATCCGTTAATCAATATCCTGACCCCCAAGAAAGCCGGAGACATGATGCAATCATTGGTGGACAAATATGAACAAGGCGGCTGGCTGCCTATATTTCCTTGTTGGAACAGTTATACCGCAGCCATGATAGGCGATCATTGCATCTCCGCACTGGGAGATGCCTATATCAAAGGAATCCGTAATTTTGATATCAACAAAGCTTGCGAAGGAATGCTCCGGAACGCATTCAGGACTCCCGCCACCTATGAAGAATATAAAAACGGAATGGGACGGCGTGCTTTGAATTCTTATCTGAAATATGGATACATTCCTTTGGAAGACAGCGTACCGGAAGCCTTTCATACCTGCGAACAAGTGTCACGTACTTTAGAATATGCATACGATGATTTCGTATTGGCCCAAGTCCTGCAAAAGTTGGAAACATCAGATGATTACTTTCCTGATCCACAAAAAGCAGGACTTTATGATACATTAATGATACGTGCACGATATTACCGTAACGTAATAAACCCTGGCACCGGATATGCCCAAGGCAGATATGCTGACGGAAGTTTCCTCACCGATACCGGTAACGCCTTTTCTTTCACCCGCTTCATCACCGAAGGAGCTCCCTGCCACTATACTTGGTATGCCCCCCATGATATATACGGACTGATGGAATGTATGGGCGGAAAAGAAAAATACATTGCCAAACTGGATTCCATGTTCAGCGAACACCGCTACTGGCACGGCAACGAACCTTGTCATCAGATAGCCTACCTCTTCAACTATGCCGGACAACCTTGGAAAACCCAACGGGAGGTACGTCATATTATGAAAACAGAATATCTGAATGCTCCCGGTGGTCTGTCAGGTAATGATGATGCAGGACAGATGTCTGCCTGGTATGTATTTTCTGCTATGGGATTCTATCCGGTATGTCCCGGTACACCTTATTATATAATAGGAAGTCCTTCTTTTCCCCGGATGAGCATCCGCTTGGAAAACGGAAAGACATTCACCATATTAGCCCACAACGCCAACAAAAAAAATATATATATCCAGTCAGCAAAACTAAACGGGAAAGAATATGACAAGAATTACTTTACACACCAAGATATAATACAGGGAGGAACATTAGAGTTCCAGATGGGCCCGAACCCTAATACAAACTGGGGAGCATCCGCCCTCAGCCTGCCTCCCGACAATATGAAATAAGTACAAAAAATAAAAAACAATCCATATGAAGAATCAAACTATCATCAGCCTCTTATGCTGCCTCCTGTTGTTTGTGACAGGATGCAGTATTTCCCATCAAGGAAACACGTACGACATCATGACCTATGGAGCCAAAGGAGACGGACAAACAGATGATGCCGCCGCTATACAACGCGCCATCAATGCCTGTTCCGCTGCTGGTGGCGGAACCGTAATCATTCCTGCCGGACACACCTTTCTATGCGGCCCGCTATATTTGAAATCCTATGTGAACCTTCATCTGGAACCCAACTCCCGATTGCTGGCCAACCCCGATGAAAGCATCTATACAAAAAGCGCATTCCGCGAAAACCGTGGCGAAGGAATGATGTGGATCAGTGGAAAAGACTTAAAACAAATATCCATTACCGGTACAGGAGAAATAGACGGAAACGGAATCGCCTTCATGGGCAAAGAGCTGGATGATTCCTACGAGCTGAAGCCCGTCACTGATTTTGACCCACGCCCACATGTGCTTACCCTTATCAATGTAGAGAAGACCGTTATCCGTGACATCACGATCCGGAACAGCGCCTATTGGACAATACACCTAATAGGCTGTTACGATGCCTTGATTGACGGCATCTCTTTATTGAATAATCTAAAAATACGCAACGGTGACGGTATTGATGTGGATCACTCCAAAAAAGTACGTATAGCGAACTGCTTCATTGAATCGGGCGATGACTGCATTTGCCTGAAGAATCGTCGGGAATTTGAAGAATATGGCTCTTGCGAAGATATTGTAGTGACTAATTGTGTCATGACTTCACGCTCATGCGCCATCAAGATTGGCTCGGAAAATATGGATAAAATTGAGAATGTATTATTCAATAATTGCATTATCAAAAACAGCAACCGGGGCATCGGCATACAAAACCGGGATGAAGGTACTGTGAGCAATGTCATTTTCTCCAATATATTAGTAGACTGTATGTTCTATTCTGATGTATGGTGGGGTAAAGCGGAACCTATCTATGTCACCTCATACCCTCGTGCCGTAGGCAATCATAAAGATGCAGGCTGGCGTTTCCCCAAAGGTGCAACGAAAGGACACTCGGGAGAAGTCAGCAACATTTTCTTCAATCAGATTAAATGCACTAGTGAAAACGGCATTTTCGTAGGGGGAGACACTCCGGAGAAGGTGCACCATATCTATTTTGATGAAATAGATGTCAAGTTGTTAAAACGTACCGGTTATGAAGGCGGTGTGTATGACAAACGTCCTTGTAACGGAGATGGTTTTGTATATGACAAGACTTATGCTTTCTATCTGGACACCGCTTCGGATATTCGGATTACCGGCTGTAACATTTATTGGGCCTTCCCTCAATTGACACAAGCCGGAGGAGATATCAAAGAGAAGAATACAATACGTGTAAAAATAAACAAGAAATAATTATGACCCACATTCCATTCAAAGTTTCTTTGTTAAGACTGGTCTTCCTGCTGCTGCCCGTGACGGTCGCGGCACAGGAAGCCAGACTTTCTGATTACGTAGATCCCAGAATCGGTTCGGAAGGACTGGGACGGGTATTTATCGGCCCCTCCTGCCCTTATGGTATGGTGAAACCATCGCCCGATTGCACTGTCCATCCCAATAGTGGTTGGCTGCCTATGCCCGAACAAGTTAACGGGTTCTCCCAAGTACACGTCAGCGGGACAGGAGGAGGTCCTAAATATGGCAACATACTTGTCATGCCTTTTGGCAAAGGTATGGATCAGCTCAATCATATAGACTATCGCAAAGATGAAACAATCCGCTTGGGCTATTATGCTACCGAATTCCAGAGAACAGGCATATATACTGAAATAACAACTGCTCCACGCGCCTCATTCTACCGATTCACCTATCCCGAAGATTCCTTAAAATCCCTGTTGGTTGACGCCGGCTTCTTCCTGGGTGAACAACCGCCCCCCGATGCCCGCGAAGCACAACAATTTGTAGGTTCGGAAATTCAAATCATATCCGATCACGAAGTAATGGGATATACCCGTATTCGCGGAGGTTGGAATAACGGACGTGCCTACACCGTTTATTTTTATGCAGTAACCGACCATCCCTTTGTACAAACGGCCACATGGAAAGGAAGCCAGATCAGCAATGAACGATACCAGCCAGACTCCCAACAAAAAACCGGAGCTTTGTTGCGTTTCCCTTCTTCTGCAAATACCATTCAACTGAAAGTCGGAATTTCATTTATCAGTTCTCTCAAAGCCAGAGAGAATGTATGGAACGAAATACCTCATTGGTCATTTGAGGACACCCGGCAAGCCTTATTGGCACAATGGGAAAACTTATTGCAACGCATTGATATAGCCTCAAATACACCCGAAAAATATAAGCGTATGTTTTATACCGGTATCTATCATACCATGTTAATGCCTGTAGACCGTACCGGTGAAAATCCATTATGGAGTGATCCGGAACCTTATTATGATGATTTTTATGCTATCTGGGACACCTACCGCACCTCAACTCCACTTATCACACTGATTGACCCTCAAAGAGAAACAGACATTGTACGTTCACTGATCAATATCTATAAACGGGACGGCTACATGCCTGATGCACGAAGCGGAAATTGTAACGGACGGACACAAGGCGGCTCCAACGCCGAAATTGTTATAGCCGATGCATTTGTAAAAGGACTACCAAACATAGATTACCATCTGGCTTTGGAAGCTATGCTGAAAGATGCGACCATACCGCCCGGAGGTAACGAAGAAGCGGAGGGAAGAGGCGGACTGATTCCTTATCTGGAATTGGGATATATTCCATACGGTATTCCCCGAGCCGGAAACCGCACAATAGAATACTCCTATTGTGATTATACCATAGCCTTAGTAGCAAAAGGACTAGGCAAGACAGACTTGTACCAGCAATACTTGAAACAATCTTCCAACTGGAAGAACTTGTGGCGGGCCGATTATGAACATGCAGGAGTCAAAGGATTCATACTTCCCCGGGATAAAGAAGGAAACTGGTTGGACAAAATACCTTTCGGAAACTCCCATATCCAGAAACCCACCTTCACATATACTCCCGTTACCTTTGAAGGTCCTTGGTATACTCCTTGGTGGAACATGTTCTTTTATGAAGCCTCCTCCTGGGAATATTCACTCAGCATTCCGCATGACGTACCCGGACTCATTGAACAATGTGGCGGAAAAGAGAAGTTTGACGAACGGCTGGATATTTTCTTTGACAAGGGTTTCTTCAATGTGAATAATGAACCCTCCTTCCTCACTCCCTGCCTATACCACTGGGTAGGGCGTCCGGATAAAAGCGGCGACCGCATCCATGAAATTATCCAGAAGAACTATAATGACGGTTCTGCCGGTCTTCCCGGAAATGATGACTCCGGAGCCATGTCATCGTGGTTGGTATTCCACATGATGGGGTTGTACCCCAATGCCGGACAAGACTATTATTTAATCCATACCCCTCTACTGACAGAGAGTCGTTTCCATTTACAGGAAGGCAAAACATTCACGATCAAAACCGAAGGGCTTTCCGAAAAGAACAAGTATATCCGGTCGATATTATTAAATGGAAAGAATTATCCATATTCCGCCATCCGCCATAATGATATCATCAAAGGAGGTGAGTTGGTTTTAAAAATGGGCCCCAGTCCCGGTAACTGGGGGAGCAAACTATTTCCTGAATCTAAAGAGTAACATACGATGAAGAAAAAACTTTTTATATACTTTCTGCTTATCGGCAGCCTGATGGGAAATGTAATGGCACAAGATATCATTACCAACCCTCTGTTATTTGTATTCAAACTGCATGGACAAACCCGAAAGTACCAATTTACTTTCAATCAGTCCAACGACACCCTTTATCTGCATTGGGGAATTGAAAGAAACACCCGATGGCAATCAGGCAGCTACGCCATGCCCCAAGAAGCTTTAAAAACGGCGGTCAGACTAAGCTTCTTACAGCCGGAAGACGGACAGCATATCTGTCTCCCCATTCAAGAAACCTTTGCCCTACTTTCAGCAACCGCTTTTCAGGAATTGAAAAGCCAAAAGGCATTTCATTATAATCAGACAGAATACCAGCTGGCTGATACGAAGTCACAAGCTATGGGCTATTCCTTACTGCATGTAAACGACTCAGTAGACGGATGCGAAATGTGGATTATGGATAATCCGGATTTCCCTCTGATATGGGAAATACAAAATAATCCGCTCGGCATCAATTGGAAAGTAGCTCCCATAGCTCTCCCCGCACACAATCTGAAAGAAGAAATCATCCAAAGCCCGGAAAAAATGGGTAGCATCTATTATGCTTATTCCACACCAAACGGCATACAAACTCCGGTACCCGAAGGTTACAGTCCTTTCTACGTCAGCCATTACGGACGCCATGGGTCCCGCTGGATGACTTCGGACGAACGTTATCTAGAAGTCATTCGTGTTTTTGATACGTTTCACAATAAATCAGGACTTACCGATTTAGGTGAAGATGTGAGGCTCAGACTCCAGAAAGTATGGGAAAATGCCCGTGGGCGCGGAGGAAACCTGACCCCATTAGGAGAACGACAACATAAAGCCATTGCCAAACGGCTTTATCAACAATATCCCCATATATTCCGGGACAGCACCAACATATCAGCACGTTCGAGCGTTTCCGTACGTTGTATCATGAGCATGTCCGCATTCACAGAACAACTGAAAGAACTAAACCCCTCCCTCCAGATCACCCGCGAAGCCAACCAAAGACACATGGACTACATTGCCTATACTTCACCCGAAGCCGAAAAGCTGGGTTCGGCAAGTGCGCCATGGAGAACAGCTTTCCATACATTCGAAAAAAATCATATTCATCCGGAACGTTTAATCACTTCACTTTTCAAAAATCCCAAAGAAGTCAGGAATCCCCGCGAGCTCATGATGGGACTTTATTGGATTGCTTCCGACATGCAAGATGTAGAGTTGCCTCTATCCTTTTATGATTTGTTTGAAAAAGAAGAATTATTCGGTATCTGGCAGTCTGTGAATTATCGGATGTATATTTGCAATGCCAATGCTCCCGTCAATCAGGGAGCAGCCCCCGAGAGTGCAAAATCTTTATTGAAGAATATTATAGAAAGTGCCGACCGCGCCATCCGTGAAGGAACTCCTTGCGCCACCCTCCGTTTCGGACATGATACCAACCTGATCCGTCTGTTGGCACTCATGCAAGTAGAAGGATGCTCCAATCAAGAAACAGATCCCGACCGATATTACCTGGCCTGGCAAGATTTCCGTGTTTCACCTATGGGAGCCAACCTTCAATTAATCTTTTTCAAGAATAAACAAGGAGAAGTTATTGTAAAATTGCTACATAATGAAAATGAAGTCAAATTACCCATTGACAGCCCTATTGCTCCTTATTATAAATGGGAAACGGTGAAAGCATTCTACAATCATTTATAAACATACAAATTGAGAAACAGCAACTTTCCTTCAAAGTCCAATCTCCCTATTAACTAAGGCTTTTCTTGCCTACAATTAAGCCTTTTCTTACGGTTACCTACTACAGACTCCCTCAATGGACCGTAGAGTCCATTGCAGCAGACTGTATAGTCCACCCAAGCAGACCTTACAGTCCACTGGCGGAGTCTGTAGCAGATGACTGTAAAAAAAAGCTTAACTATATGGAAGAAACGGCTTACACAACCACTCTATTCCGGTTTTATCTTTTTCAGATAATCAGAAGGAGCCATACCGAATTCATCTTTAAAACACTGACGGAAATAGACCGTACTGTTAATTCCCACCTTGAATGCAACCTCTGAAATATTGTATTTCCCTTCTAATAACAGACGTTCCGCATATTGCATCTTTATTTTGCGGATATATTCATTGGTGGAAAGTCCGGTCAATGCCTTCATCTTCCGATATAGGGTAGAATTACTCATACACATGGCGTCCGACAAATAACCGATATCAATTTTCTCAGAAGAAAGACGATCTTCAATCAGCTTGTTAATCTTCTCAAGGAACTCATTATCCAATTTATTCATAGACTCGGTTACTGCCGCACGTTTGTCAATGAGTATGGAATTCGTATTAAAACGCTCTGCCAACAACTTGCGGGATTCAAGCAAATTATGGATACGGCTATGCAACAAAGTAGCACTGAAAGGCTTTGTCAGATAAGAGTCAGCACCTACTTGATACCCTTCTTCCTTATCTTGCAAAGAATCCTTTGCCGTCAGCAAAATAATGGGAATATGGCTGGTACGCAAGTCTTCTTTCAATTTCCGGCACATCACGATACCGTTCATCACCGGCATCATGATATCACTGACTATAATATCAGGAATGCAGCCCAACGCTTGTTCCAAACCTTGTTCACCATTGGCGGCAGTCCTCACTTCAAAATCGTCCGAGAAAGATTCTACAATATAATCACAGATGTCCCTATTATCTTCCACTATCAGCAGAATACGCTTACCACTATGCACAGGTTCTATATTTTCTTCTTTTTCGTCCTTTTCATCGGAAGTTTTCTCCGTCGAGTCAGCATGCAGCACATGAGGATACGTGTTATCCGTCAGCAGACTGACATAAAAAGTACTTCCCACATTCAAAGAACTTTCAACCCTGATCTCCCCCTCATGCAAAACTACCAGGTTCTTTACCAGAGCCAGACCAATACCTGTTCCTGAAGCCTGATGTTCGCTTCCCTCTTGATAATAACGGTCAAAAATATGAGGCAATGCATCGGGAGCAATACCGAAACCGGTGTCACTCACACTGATTTCCGTATGGTGTATATTATTCCGGACCACCTGATGTAATCCTAAAGTTATAGTTCCTTTCTCTGTATATTTTATAGCATTGGAGATCAAATTATCCAGTATAATCGTTACTACCTCCTTATCAAAAAACAAAGACATATCTTCCTGCTCAATCTCAAGACAGAAATCAATCTCAGGTTTCCGGTTCAATTCCTTATACTTCAGTCCGATCTCGTGTACAAGGGCTGCCAGATTGTCACGACTTACACATAATTTCTTGTTTTGGGTTTCCGTTTTTCTGAACTCCAGTATCTGATTAATCAGGTTCAACAACCGGATGGCGCTTTGATGGATAACCGATATTTTCTGTGAATCTTTCCCTGATAAAGAATTACTTTTCTGCATATCTTCCAACGGTCCCAGAATCAACGTCAAAGGGGTACGCAACTCATGTGTGATATTGGTATAGAAACGTAAACGCTCATTATTCAGCTCCTGTTCCTGCTCATGATTTTTCTTCTCCAACTCATAGAGAGACTCCATATCCAGTTTCTTTTTATAGGCATGAAGAATAAAATACAGGACAGAAACACCCGAAAGAATATAAAATAACTTGGCCCACCACGTAAGCCATACAGGCGGGTCAATACGGATATCCAGAGAAGCTATCTCATCCGCCCATTCCTGATTCCGTATTCTTGTCTTTACCTGAAAACAATAATTTCCCGGAGGTATATTACGGAAAGTCACATTATTAGGATCGGTTACTGTATACCATGAATTTTCCAACCCTTTCAACATATAAGCATATTCCACTTGATCGGCCAAGGCATAATTCTGTATATTGAAGGTGACGCTGAAGTTATTTTGCATATAGCTTAAACGTACTGCAGGACATCCATGAAGTTCTATCATCTTTTCCTCACTTTTTCTTTCCGATATTGGTACAAATATTCTCAAGCCTGTCATAATAGCTGAAGGAGCTTCACGCTTTGCCAATACCATTTCAGGATTAAAACGACATAATCCATTTAAAGAGCCAAAGTAAATATTGCCATCATAATCATGAGTAACACTACCACTCATAAAACCAACAATAGGAACTCCATCCCATCGCCCATAATTATAAAAGCTATTCTTAACCGCAATATAGCAACTTATCCCTTTATTGGTGCTCACCCATATATTTCCATGATTATCTTCCGTAATGGCACGTATATGGACATTGGACAAACCCTCCTCACTGCGATATACTTTATAGTCCCAACTCTGAGAGGATGGAAAACAAACCAGACCTTCTCCCGTTCCTATCCACATTCTGTTCTGACTATCCATATAAACAGTATTGATAGTATTAGAGGGAAAAAGAGAAGTCACGTTAAAAAGTTTAACGCACTGAAAATGTTCATCAAAAACCCCTAATCCTCCTCCGAAAGTACCAATCCATAAACGATTAAGATTATCTTTCGAGATACATCTCACCAGATTATTCTCTACTGTATAATGATCTGCAATGCCTTTATCATGCAAGCGTACCTTATAGATGCCATTACTAGTTCCTATCCATACATATTCTGCATCTTCATACAGTGCACGCACATCTTCCCCTGTTTTATCTTTAGGAAAAATCTGGTGAAAACTTTTCTTTTTCACATCATAAAAATCCACTCCTCCCATAAACGATCCAAACCAAAGGTTTCCTTCCGAATCACAAAGTGCAGCCTGTATGGAATTATCAGTCAAATCACCGGTTTCTTCTTTATAAACCGCCACCCGCTTGCCTTTATCAAATACATTGATGCCTCCCCCATCGGTTCCGATCCATAACTTTCCATCCCTTGCTACGCATACACTACTTGCTGTCTTATTATTCAGGCTACTACCCGAATGCTGGATAGGAGAATAACTATAAACATTAAAATAGGAAGATTCATGGCTAAGAAAATTAATTCCACCTCCCCACATACCAGCCCATACATTTTTAAAGGAGTCCTGAAACAAACAACGTACAGTAGAATTAGAGAGACTGTATTCATCATCCCCTTCCTTTATATATTGAAAACGCACTTGGTCAGGAGAAAGAAACATACGTTGCGTTAAATCCAAAATGGCTATTCCTCCAAATTCCATGGCAATCCAAAGTTTATTCCCATCAAATTGTCTGATATCAAATACGGTATGAGGAACCCCATCCTCACTATGATGAAAATGGATAAAATTTTCAGCTTCCGGATTGAACAGTGCCAGCCCCCGGTCTGTTCCCAGCCAAATATTACCGCTTAAGTCCTTATAAATGCAAGTTACCCCATTACCTGGCAAACTGACCGGATCTTCAGGATCATACATAAAGTTCTTTACTTTTTTATCTTTAAGAGACAACACACTGAATCCATGATGCACATGCCCCATATACAACTTTCCATCTCCTCCATCAACAACCGACCAAATATTATCGCTAGCCAATCCCGGAACTGTTTGAGTATTGTAATGAATGAATTTTCCAGCCTTTTTATCGAAATAATCTACTCCCCGCCAATATGTCGTAATCCAAAGATTACCATCTGTAGCTGCCACAATCTTAGTAACATCATCCGTTATCAGACTTTCGGGATTCTCGTCATCATGCCTATAGCAAAGAAAGGTATTATTTACATAGTCATACGCATTCAGACCGGCCCTTTGCGTGCCTATCCAAAGGATAGAATCCTGAGGATCATCCAACAAACAATTCAGTTCATTGCCTGTTATACCCTGCCTTGTCAAATCTTCATTCTTCAAATAAGTAATGAAACGGGTACCATCGAATTTGTTCAACCCTTCCTCCGTGGCAAACCACAGAAAGCCCTGTTTGTCTTGAGCAATGCTCACCACATAATTATTGGATAATCCCTTCTCTATGCCAAGCTGCTTAACAGTATAAGGTTGTGCCAATGAAACAACCGGCAGCAGCAAGAGCCAAAGTACGAATATCTTTCTCATAGCATCAGTGTACACATTGTTAAATAACATGGTTCAAAAATACAAATAAAGTCTGTATTTTAGATACATAAATCATGCATTGCAAGATTTACCTCCCTTTTCTGCAAGATTTATATCAGGATTTTAATTCTTCTTCACGTACATTTGCACCACTAACGAATTTAATTCTCCTTCTATTAGAGTAGATGTTTAATCTTCAAATACTAATAAAATATGAAAAAGAAACATTTGTATGGTGCCATGTTATGGGCTTTTCTTGTAACTGCAAATCTATGTACGGGATGTAGTGATGATAACGACTACCCCGATGTAGACGGGCAAAACCCAACAATGACATTAACAACAGACCACATCGAGTCCGGAGCGGGACATCGATTTACTATTGAAGGGACATTAGAAGACAAAGACGGTATTGCTTCTATCAGCTTACAATGTGCCGACCTGCATTTGAACAAGACAATTGATTTAATCGAAATCTATGGTGCTCCGCAAGAGAGTTATGATTTAAGTTATTACTTTGACATAAACCGAAATGAAATCGGCGAACGTTTCACAGTCAAAGTTACTGTAACCGATGTAGGAGGACGCAGTATATCTCAAGATGTATTAATCACAATGGACGGAGATTTTGCAGCTCCGGTATTTTCAGCTGCCCCGGATGCCACTGTTACAGTATTAATGAAAAATGAAACGAAATTCAATCTTCGGTTCACGGCTACAGATGATCGTGCATTGGATTATGTCACAATTAATATTCCAGGTATAGACGGGTTTGACAACCGCCGTGTAGATGCTGATGGAAAAAGTTCATTGAACTTTGCCGAAATAATAGTATTCCCCAATGAACCGAAAAGTTATAATGTGACAATTACCGCTTTTGACAAGAAAGAAAACTCAACCACTACCACCAGTGTATTGAATATCTCAGAAATGCCGGATTTTCCCAAAATGTATCTGGCAGATGTGGCAACTGCCGAAGAACTGAATAGTGATATATTCGGGGTACCGATGGTAATTGAACATACAGGTGAATATCAGTATAAAGCAAATTATTACTGTCAAAAAGCCGAAACTAAAATATTCTTCTTACCACAAAAGAGTGACTTCACTCCTATTTGTTTCGGGCTTGATCCAGAGGATAACACCAAACTGACAGACGATCCCGAAACAGCAATGCCAATCGTACTTGACCAAGCCAATGTTTATTATGAAATTAATATTGATGTGAAGAACAGTACATACAATCTGAAAACTTACTCAATTGCCGATGCTGTAGACCCCATACCTCACACATACGGTTCTATCAGCCTTGACACATGGGGTGACGGTGGTTCGTGGTTACAGGAATTCTATTTCGGATATATGACCAGTAGCCCAACTGAAGTCCTGCGTTTCACTCAAGATAAGACCAATCCTCACCTGTTCTATTTGGATACCCCCCTATTCCTGGAGGCAGGTACTAAAATGAATTTCGTTATTCATAACTGGCACTCCGACGGATGGTGGAATTATTGCACGTGGCGTGTAGACAACTCAGACGAACCGGAGATCTTCGGATATTATGGTAAAGAAGCCAAATATACCAATCCGGCATGGACCAAACCCGATCATGTAGGTGACAATTGGGCAAAACCAACAGTGAACGTCACAGGGAATTATAAACTTATATTCGACGCTCATTTGGAAAGAGCTAAACTCATTCCGGCCAATTAACAAGTAACATTAGATTTAAGATATGAAAAAGCAAATATTATTATTGTGTCTTGCGCTGACAAGTCTATGTAGCTATGCGCAGACCATCACTGTAAAAGGTGTAGTAACCTCGGCTTCAGATAAAGAACCGATGATTGGTGCAACAGTGCAAGTAAAAGGTACAGGTACAGGTACTATTACAAGTATTGATGGTGATTATTCACTAAACGATGTTGCCAAGGATGCCGTACTTGTGTTCTCCAGCATAGGATATGAGACTCAAGAAATAAAGGTAAACGGACAAACCGTTATCAATGTAGTGCTGAAAGATGCCAGTGAATTACTGGACGAAGTAGTGGTTATTGGTTATGGAGCCGTGAAAAAAAGTGACCTGACCAGTTCTATATCTACCGTAAAAGGAAAAGAAATTACCGAAACTGTAACCGGTAATGCAATGGACGCCTTGCAAGGTAAAATCAACGGTGTTCAAGTAACCAGTGGTGGTGGTCCGGGCGCACAACCAAAAGTTCTAATCCGTGGTGTAACAACAGTAAACGGAACCGATCCTTTGTATGTAGTAGATGGCATGCCGGTAGGTACAAACATCAACTTCCTAAACAGTAATGACATTGAATCTATGGAAGTTTTAAAAGACGCTTCGGCTGCTGCCATTTACGGAACACGTGCTTCTAACGGTGTCATTCTAATCACAACCAAAAAAGGAATGGCAGGAAAAACAAATATCAGTTTTAATGCATCTGCAGGTTTCCAAACATTGTCAAAACCCAAAATGGCTAATGCCGCCGAATATAAAGAAGTATTCAATACCCGATACACAAATGACGGAGGAACTTCTATTTGGAATGATACAGGCGCTACTACCAATCCCGGAGGAACAGACTGGTGGGACGAAGTAATCAACAAAACTGCTTTAGTGCAAAATTACTCACTCAATATCTCCGGTGGTTCAGACAAACTGGTTTATAACCTGAGTATGGGTTACTACCGTAACAATTCACAATATGACTATGGTTATTGGGACAAAATCAACGCACGCCTTAATACAGAATATACATTTAATAAATATGTAAAAATGGGTTTCGACATTGCCCCACGTGTAGAATCATGGGATGATACCCCCGATCTTTTTTCAGCTGCCATGTCTATGGACCCCACAACTCCTATATTCAAGCCGGAAGATCAATGGGTGGATAACGAATTCAATAACTATCAGCGTTCTTACAACAACCAGGAGTGGAACCCTGCCGGTTCATTGGCTCGCCAAAATTCCCACTCCCGTGAAATGGGTACAATTGTAAATACTTATTTACAGATAAACCCTATTCAAAAACTGACCCTGCGCACGCAGTTCGGCGCTAATGCACACTTCCGCCGTACAGACAAATTCACTCCTGAATTCTATATTGATGCTTTGGAACAATCTACATTAAGTAATGTTTCCCGTGAAATGCAGGAATGGCTTGATTGGAACTGGACTAATACTGCTACTTACATCACGACTTTTGCAGAAAAGCATAATATTAATGTAATGGGTGGCTTTACAGCTGAACGCTTTGCTGAATTCCAATCAAAAGCCTCACGTGACGATGTTCCTAATAATATGGATCAAATGCAGGAAGTAAATGCCGGTACACAAAACCAAAAGTCAGAAGGTAAAACTGCTTACAGCACATTAGTATCTTATTTAGGACGCGTGATGTATAACTATGACAATCGTTACTATCTAACAGCTTCTATTCGTGCAGATGGTTCTTCTCGTTTCCCCAAAGGAAACAAATATGCCATCTTCCCTTCTGTTTCTGCTTCATGGCGTATCATCAGTGAAAGTTTCATGCAAGACCAGAAGATTTTCAGTAACTTGAAATTACGCGGAGGTTGGGGACGTGTAGGTAATCAAAACATAGATAATGATGCTACGCTGACTTTGTTAGGACAATCTGATTATGTATTCGGTACAGCTCCAGGACGTGTTTCAGGTACTATGGTATCAGGCGTTGGCAATAATTTGCTAAAATGGGAAACAGTAGAAGACTGGAACGTAGGTGTGGATATGTCCTTCCTTGACTCCCGTCTAGACATGACCTTTGAGTATTTCCAAAAGAAATCTTCTGATATGCTCTATCAGAAACAAAATATCTTCGCCATCGGATACCCCGACTGGAACAGTACAGTATGGATGAATATAGGTAGTATGAAAGCTAGCGGCTGGGAATTAAGTCTGAACTGGCACGACAAAGTAGCAAACTTCCGATATAATGTGGGATTGAACCTTTCCGCAGTGAAAAATAAAGCTGTTAAATTCTCCGGTGACGGTCCTATCCAAACTGGAGGTTTCAACAGCGACCAAATTATCCGTAATGAAGACGGTGGCTTGATTTCACGCTTCTACGGCTACGTAGCCGATGGTATTTTCCAAAATTGGGATGAAGTTTATGCTCACACCAACGAAAATGGCAAGCTGGTACAATCCAATGCCCAACCCGGTGACATTCGCTTTAAGGATTTGAATCATGACGGAGTTCTAGATGAAAATGATAAAACATGGATCGGTAACCCATATCCCGATTTGATGGTAGGTTTGAACTTGGGTTTCAGCTATAAAAACATCGATTTCACAGCCAACTTCTATGGTACATTCGGTAATGATATTTTCAATAAGACCAAAGGTTTATACTCCGGCGTAAGTGGGCAAAACGTTTGGGCAGGTACATTGCAGAAAGCATGGCATGGCGAAGGAACCAGCAACGATATTCCTCGTCTGTCCTACAATGATTTGAATCAGAATTACACACGCGTTTCAAGTTTCTTTGTAGAAGACGGCTCTTATATGCGTTGCAAACTATTACAAGTGGGTTACACACTCCCCAAGAAGTGGTTGAACGGAACCGAATTGCGTCTCTCATTGTCGGCTCAAAATCCTTTCACTATCACCAGCTACTCAGGTATGGATCCTGAACGTCCACAGATTGGTAAAGATGGCAGTGTAATTGAAACCGGTATTGACGGCATCGCTTATCCTAACCCACGTACTTTCTTATTTGGAATTGATTTAAAATTTTAACCCTCAAGGTATAAACCATGAAAAAGATATTAACAATATTAACAATGATTGCCTCGCTGACATTCACTTCTTGTGAGGATTTCCTAACAGAGGAAGTGCGCGGGCAACAAAATTTGGATACTTATTTCCAAAGTGCAGAAGAAGCCGAAGCATTTATTACTGGTTGTTACCAGGCCATTACTTTTGGCGGATGGTGGAATATCAACACAGTATGGTTGCTTTCCGAGATGTGTAGTGATGACGGTTGGATGGGCAATACCAGCCAAAGTCAAAGTGACTATATTTCTTTGGCCCACTATCAAGGTACCGGACAAAGCAATGGTGCCATCTCCAACTTTTGGCAGTATCGATACAAAGGCATTCTACGTTGCAATATCGCAGTGGAACGCATTTCACAAGCTGATTTCTCAGATGAAGAAATGAAGAACCGGCTTGTAGCCGAAGCACGTTTTCTCCGTGGATACTTCTATTTTGAACTTGTGAAGAATTTTGGTGGTGTGCCTCTCATTACAGGCTTCCTGTTGCCCGAAGAAATACAAGGTATTACCCGCGCTTCGGCCGAAGATGTATATAAGTTCATTGAAGATGATTTAAAAGCCGCTGCTGATGTGTTGCCACAACGTAGTCAATATGCTGCTACAGATATGGGACGCGCTACCCGTGGAGCTGCATTAGGCCTATTGGGAAAGGTTTACCTCTACCAAAGCAAATGGCAAGAGGCACATGATGTATTGAAAACAGTCATCGACGAAGGTGAATATAAATTACTCGACAACTTCGGTGATGTATGGGATGTTGACCATAACAATAGCGAAGAAAGTCTGTTTGAAGTACAATATATGTATGATGGAACTTATGCATTGGGTGGTTCTTTGACTGTTATTACCGGAGCCCGTAGTGGCCCCGGCGACGGATGGTCTTGGGGACAGCCAACCGCCAACCTTGAACAAGCCTACATCGATGCAGGAGATACAGAACGTTTACGTTGGACCATCATTAAAACGGGTTGTACAGAAATTGCCGGAGAGAATAACTTCGACAAGTTCGTTGAAAACAACACAAAAATCGCCAATTATAAAGATTATATCGAAAAGTACGGTTGGGATCCCGAATGTTATATTATAGATCCGTCACAACATAAATCAGCACGTATTGTCCGGAAGTATTTTGTACCTATTGAAAAACGTCCGGAAGTATACAATATCGACAAAATTCCATTAGATCATCGTATCTTACGCTATGCAGATGTATTGTTGATGTATGCTGAAGCCTGCAACGAATTGGGCGAAGATGGTACAGCACGTACCTACCTTAATGAGGTACGGAATCGTGTAAAATTACCTGCTGTCACATCCAATGGGAACGAGCTTCGCAAAGCTATCCGGCTAGAACGTCGTTTGGAACTGGCATGGGAACAAAACAGAATCTATGATATCCGCCGTTGGACAGATGACAATGGCAAGAAAATGATTTGTAACCTGATGGGAGCAAACGGTACATTTGTAAAATACAATACAGATCCCGCTACCCGCGACATTTACGAATGGGAAAATCAAGGTGAGGCAAGTGATAAAGGAATCAGCTTCAACGAAAACCGGGATATGGTATTCCCGATACCTTTATATGAGATTACAATGTCTAATGGTTCTATCACCCAAAATCCGGGCTGGAATTAATCATTTTCCAAAAAGAACAGATTGTTACAGGAATTAAACATTCAATAGGTCTTTATATTCTGTCGCGGATAGTTTGCTAGGATTATCCGCGACTATTTTTTAATCCATCTAAAATAATGAAACTAAAATATATTTTTACTCTTCCACTGTTCTTTTCTACTGTAGCCTGCAGTGACGATTCTCCCCAAACACCGGATACATCGGGGCAACCGGACAACAGCATAAACGTAGAAAAAACAGTAACCATAGATGCCGGACAATCTTTTCAGACTCTGACAGGATTTGGCGCATCAGATTGTTGGGCACCTGCCTTCGTAGGAAAAAGCTGGATAACGAATCGTGACAAAATCAGTGAACTGCTATTCTCTTCTGAAATACAATCAGGACAACCTAAAGGTATAGGACTCTCCATGTGGCGTATGAATCTAGGTGGTGGCAGTGCAGAACAAGGTGAAGCAAGTGGAATAGAAGACAAATCACGCAGAGCAGAATCTTATCTGACTGATGACTTAACATTAGACTGGACACGCTGTAAAGGGCAGCGCTACTTCTTGCAGCGTGCCAAAGAGTTTGGTTGTCAGAGTATAGTACTTTTCAGCAATACCCCTCCTGTACAATATACCTCCAACGGAAAAGGATTCTCCAATAGCGGAGGAATTTCTAATTTGAAGGATGAACGTTATACGGACTTTGCCAGATACATGTCAGATGTAGCAAAATACTATGTAAACGAAGGATATCCAGTGACACATATCTCACCAGTTAACGAACCCCAATATAAATGGGACAGCGGCCAGGAAGGCAGCGGATGGACTAATGATGAAGTAGCCAGACTTATACGTGAATTGGATACCGCCATCACTTCTGCCGGTCTTTCTATTGATATTCTTCCAGGGGAATCTGGAGATTATGAATATCTCTACAAATTTAAGAATGATGCCGCCCACAGTAACGTACTTTCAGCATTTTTCACACCTGGAACTTCCACCTATATAGGCAACCTGACTCATGTAAAGAAACTTATCTGCGGCCACAGCTACTGGACAGATGGCACATGGGATGGTATGCGTAATGTCCGGAAACAACTGGCCCAAGCAGCCCAACAATATGATGTAGAAATATGGCAAAGTGAGTGGAGTATGTTAGGCGACGGATACAGCTCTTCCGAGTTTATAGGCTATGACCAAGCAACCGAAATGGACATTGCACTTTATATGTCAAAAGTAATACACAATGACCTAACTATAGCAGGAGTTTCCTCCTGGAGCTACTGGACCTCAATGGATATCCCCCGCTGGGGACACAAAAACCGCTTCTTACTGATTTCACTGGAACCCTCCGATGGAGTTTATGGGGATATAGAGAAAGAAGGCACTTATAAAGCTACTCCCACACTTTGGGTATTAGGTAACTACAGCCTATTCATCCGACCGGGTTATCGCCGTATCATGCTTAACATGAATGAATCATCCAGTTTCTTCGGGTCAGCATGGATTTCACCGAAAAAAGATAAAATTGTTGCTGTTTATACCAATCTATCAGAAAAAGGAGTCCGGCTAAACGAAATTCATAAAGAATGGGTAAGTGAAATAAGCTCCATCACTACTTATATAACAACAAATAACAAAAATTTGCAAGAGGTACACGTCACGGCAGACCAACAAGTAATTGTGCCTTCGGAAAGTGTTACAACTGTCATTTATAATCTGAAATAATCCCTCAACTTTATGAAATACAAAGCATTATTATTCTCTTTATTTGCAACAGCAAACCTGTTTGCTCAGCATCCTGCCATTCACTTTGAAATAGAAACAGACCAACCCTGTCAAACCATGGACTATTTCGGAGCATCAGACTGTTGGAGCATGCAATTTATAGGCTTATGGCCACAAGAAAAACAAAACCAAGTAGCCGACTGGCTGTTCAGTACGGAAAACCATGAAAACGGACAACCTAAAGGAATCGGTCTGTCTTTATGGCGTTTCAATGTAGGAGCCAGAAGCGCGGAACAAGGAGAAGTCAGCCAGATAGCCTCTCCCTGGATGCGTGCCGAATGTTTCCTTCAGGCAGATGGTAACTATAATTGGAATAAACAACAAGGGCAGCGCAACTTCCTGCGTCTGGCAAAAGAACGGGGTGTAAACAAATTTTTGGCATTTCTTAATTCACCTCCCGTATATTTCACACAAAACGGTCTTGCCACCAACACAGGCCGTGGAGGAACCTTAAACTTAAAGGAAGAGCATTATAAGAATTTTGCCCATTTTCTTGCCAATGTCATAAAAGGGGTGGAGAAACACGATGGAATCAAGTTCAATTACCTCTGTCCATTCAATGAACCCGATGGGCATTGGAACTGGATTGGCCCCAAACAAGAAGGTACACCGGCTACCAACCGCGAAATAGCCCGTGCCATACGCCTCATCAGTAAAGAGTTCGTAAATAACCAAATTGACACACAGATTCTAGTCAATGAGTCCTCTGACTATCGTTGTATGTTCGATACTCACATGACTAATTGGGAACGGGGGTATCAAATCCAGTCTTTCTTTAATCCGGACAGTACAGCCACCTATCTGGGTGATACTCCCAATGTTCCCCGGCTGATGGTAGGGCATAGTTATTGGACTAATACTCCTCTGAATAATTTACACGATATCCGTTGTCAATTAAAAGATACTTTAGACAAGTATAAGGTGGATTTCTGGCAGACAGAAACCTGTATCATGGGCAATGACGAAGAAATCGGCGGAGGCGGAGGATATGACTTCACCATGAAGACAGCATTATATGTAGCACGGATCATTCATCATGACATTGTATATGCAGGTGCTCGCAGTTGGCAATGGTGGCGATCTATCGGTGGAGATTATAAAGACGGATTAATACGTGAGTATAGTGATCCGACTTTTCTGAATGGTGAGGTGAAAGACTCCAAATTAATGTGGGCTTTGGGAAACTACAGTAGATTTATACGCCCGGGAGCTGTTCGGAAAGCAATTATAGCCAAAGACAACCAAGGGAAAATCATTCCTGAAGGCGATACGGATGTAACCGGACTAATGTGTTCAGCATACCAAAATACAGACGGAAAGGAGGTTTTCGTTATGATTAATTATGCAGCGGAAGATAAAGAGTTTACTTTCTATCAGCGTAACGGAATTATAAAAAACTGGACAATCTATCGTACTTCGGATAAAGATGGAGAGAATCTTCTACCGGTAGGAAGCATCAAAAACCATGAAAAAGTTGTGATCCCGGCACGTTCCATTATTACGTTGGTCACTCAATAATACTCCAATATATAAAGAAATAAGGTTGGCTCTTTGTGAAGAGTTCAGCCTTATTCTCTTCTTAAAATACATTTCGGTTCTCAATCCTTCCTTTTTATACTGCTTTCCCTCACCTGCAAACAAGTAGGAACAATGATTTGCCTGATTTTTTTATCTCCCTTAATCTTATCAATCAACATCTGACATGCGGCTTCCCCCATCTTATAAGTCTGATGCGAAACGGCCGAAAGGCGAGGCACTACATAATTGGCATGTTGCTCATCTGTATACCCAATAAGCGCTATATCCTGAGGAATACGAAGATTATGATTTCTAATCACTTCCATAGCGGCAAATGCCAATGTATCATTCATGGCAAGAATTGCATCGGGAGGCTCCGGAAGCGATAATAAAATTTCTGTAGCTATTTTCCCTTCTTCAAAATCAATTTTCCGACACACAACCAAATCTTTCTCAATAGGTATCTTATTTTCCCTTAACGCTTCAAGGTAACCATGTTTTCTCTTTCTTACTATATCCAGATGGTTTGCACCACCGATAAAAGCAATCCGTTTGCTTCCATGATCCAACAAGTGCTGTGTCGCCATCTGAGCGGAATATACTCCATCAGCCACTACCGTAGAAAAACGGTCAGGCATGCAAACACGATCAAATAGAACAAGCGGCATATTCATATTATCCAAACTCAACCAATGGGCATAATCTGTTGTTTCTTGAGATAAACAACCTATAATACCTTCCACATGCATATTGACCAAATTCTCAATATTTCTTTTCTCATGGTCGTATGACTCATGGGAAGTCGTGATAATAACAAAATAGCCGTTTGCTATAGCGGTATCTTCTATACCACTTAAAATAGACGCAAAGAAATGAGTAACAATATCAGGTACAATTACTCCAATGGTACGGGGAGTATTTTTCCGGAGACTCATAGCAAAAGGATTGGGGTGATAATTCATCTCTTTTGCCAATTTTTGAGCTTTAATACAAAGTTCCCGACTGATTTCGGGACTATTTTTCAAGGCACGGGATACTGTAGGTATGGATACACCTAATATCTGTGCCAAATCTTTCAATGAAGTACGTCTCGATTCTGCCATATCAATGCTGTAAACGGTGATTCACCTACAAAGAAAGCATATTCTCACCAATATACATACAAAGAGTGCATTTTTTAGTGATAAGATTAGTGGTAAATATTGCGATATGTACCCACTATTCACCACCAACCACTTATCACTAATAAATCGTTCCGCGCATCCGGTCTTCGAATGCAACTAAAGCAGCCTTGGCGCCTTCCCCCATTGCTATAACTATCTGTTTATAAGAAACATCCGTTACATCTCCGGCAGCATAGATACCTTTTACAGAGGTCCGTCCATTTTTATCAGTCAGAATTTCACCCATGCGGTTCGTTTCCAGCAATTCTTTAAACAAAGCGCTATTGGCAGTCAAACCAATTTGGACAAAAATACCATCCAAGGCAAATATCTCTTCTTTTTCGGATGAACGGTCTTTCTTTATAAGCCCCACCACTTTATCACCGTTTCCTAACACCTCTACCGTTTGAGTATTAGTAATAATATCCACATTGGGCAGGCTTTTAGCTTTCTCCTGCAAAACAGTATCCGCTTTCAAAGTATCCATGAACTCGAATACAGTCACTTTGGAACAGATTCCCGCCAAATCAATAGCAGCTTCAACCCCAGAGTTTCCACCACCTATGACTGCTACTTCCTTATCTTTATAAAATGGTCCGTCACAATGAGGACAGAAAGCAACTCCATGACCGATGTATTTTTCTTCACCGGGAACATTCAATTTTCTCCAATTCGCCCCGGTAGCAATGATCAATACGGGAGCCTTGTACGTTTCTCCACCTTTCACAGACAACACTTTCATGCCCTCTGTCACTTCCACTTTCTCTATCCGGCGATTTTCTAAAATATCAATATGATATTCCGCCAAATGTTTTTTCAGATCCTGAGCCAACTGTTTACCGGTAGTCTGAGGCACAGATATCAAGTTCTCAATCCCCATTGTCTCATTGACTTGTCCACCAATACGCTCGGCTATTATTGCTACTTTCAACCCTTTACGAGCTGAGTAGATAGCAGCTGTCGCACCAGCAGGACCAGCACCGGCTACTAGTACATCATATTCTTTTGTCTCAACAGCTTCCAATTCCACCGAACCGTAACGGGCTTCCAGCTTCTCCAACAGATCCCCCATACTGCTACGCCCCACATGAATCTGTTCACCATCAGCAAATACAGTAGGAACAGCCTGTACTTTCATCCGTTCCACTTCTTCTTCATTTATAGATCCATCTACTGCCTCATGGCGTATCTGACCATTCAGAAGTACCATCATATTCAAAGCTTGAACCACATCGGGACAATTGGTACAGGTCAGAGACAAATAGGTGGTCAAACTAATCGGTCCCCGTAACGCCTTGATACGTCTGGTAATAAACTCGTCCGGAAAATTCTTTCCTTTGCCGTCAGCATTCAGAACAGCCATTAACAAAGAAGTAAATTCATGGCCACCAGGTACGGCACGGAATATGATTCCCGTATCCTCTCCCTCTTTTAAAAGGATAAACTTCAGCCCTTCACTATCCTGCAACCGACAGGAAAGTTTATCCGAACAGGAAGCCACTTCTTCCAACAAGTCCACCAACTCGGCACGACTTTCGTGCTGAGGGTGGACGAAGATGTCAAAAGTATAGTGCGCTTCCAATTGGGCAAAAAGACCTTTTAACTGATCTTTTATCGCACTATCTAACATGAGTTCTATACTTTAAATTTTACCTACCAAATCAATACTCGGTTTCAAGGTCTCAGCACCTTTCTTCCATTTAGCAGGACAAACCTCACCATCATGAGTGGCTACAAACTGGGCAGCTTCTACCTTACGAAGAAGTTCATCAGCATTACGCCCGATACTGTTGTCCTGAATTTCAGCTAATTTGATCTTGCCTTCGGGATTCACTACAAAAGTACCACGATAAGCCATACCGTCTTCTTCAATCATCACACCAAATGCACGCGACAAAGCACCTGTAGGATCTGCCAACATCGGATAAGTGATTTTGCGGATGCTTTCAGACGCATCATGCCATGCTTTATGAACGAAATGTGAATCGGTGCTTACAGAATATACTTCCACTCCCATTGCTTTGAACTGATTATACTTTTCAGCAATATCTACAAGTTCGGTAGGGCATACAAACGTAAAGTCAGCAGGATAGAAGAAGAAAATAGCCCATTTACCTTCAATATCTTTATTAGTTACGGTTTTAAACTCTCCATTATGGAATGCCTGAACTTTAAATTCAGGAACTTGTGAATTAATAATTGGTTCCATACTCTTTTTATTTTTAAATTAAAACTGATTTTTAAATTGTAATTATTACATTTGCAAAGGTAACCGACTTCAGCACCTTCCACAATACCTAATTATTAGGATTGTATAGAACAAGATTCACCATAAATAGGTATTGGATAAACGATTTTTTTAATCGAATTTTGCATGGAGTTAAAAGGATGCTAAATATTTTAACAACAATAGTTTATATTAGAATAATTATTTAAAAGTACATGTAGTATGAAAATAGAAAAAATTATAGCCCGCGAGATATTAGACTCACGTGGTAATCCCACAGTAGAAGTCGATGTTACATTAGAATCAGGAATCACAGGTCGTGCATCGGTTCCGTCAGGAGCATCAACCGGAGAACACGAAGCATTAGAACTACGCGATGGTGACAAAACTCGCTATAATGGAAAAGGAACCTTAAAAGCTGTAGCCAATGTAAACACAATCATTGCCCCGGCGCTAATTGGTTGCTCAGCACTGGAACAACGTGCCATTGATAAAAAGATGTTAGCATTAGATGGTACTCCCACTAAATCCAAACTCGGAGCCAATGCCATTTTAGGCGTATCGCTAGCAGTAGCAAAAGCAGCCGCAAACTATCTGGATATACCTTTATATAGATACATAGGTGGGACGAATACATACGTAATGCCGGTTCCAATGATGAATATCATCAATGGCGGTTCACATAGTGATGCTCCCATTGCTTTTCAAGAATTTATGATTCGTCCTGTAGGTGCTCCATCTTTCCACGAAGGTTTACGCATGGGAGCCGAAGTATTCCATGCGCTGAAAAAAGTATTGCATGACCGCGGTCTGAGCACTGCCGTAGGCGATGAAGGTGGCTTTGCTCCTGCCTTGAACGGAACCGAGGATGCCATTGAGTCTATTCTGGCAGCCATCAAGAATGCAGGTTATGAACCGGGTAAAGATGTCATGATTGGTATGGACTGTGCTTCTTCTGAATTCTATAAGAATGGCGTTTATGACTATACGATTTTTGAAGGAGAAACAGGCAAAAAACGTACGACTGACGAGCAAATTAATTATCTGGAAGAATTGATTAATAAGTATCCTATCGATTCTATTGAGGACGGTATGAGTGAAAATGACTGGGAAGGGTGGAAGAAGCTGACCGAACGTATAGGCAACCGTTGCCAACTGGTAGGTGATGACTTGTTCGTAACCAATGTAGAATTCCTTTCAAAAGGTATTGCACAAGGATGCGCCAACTCTATCCTGATCAAAGTCAATCAAATAGGTTCTTTAAGTGAAACACTGGATGCTATTGAAATGGCTCATCGTCATGGATATACCACTGTTACTTCCCACCGCTCAGGAGAAACGGAAGACGCAACCATTGCAGACATTGCCGTAGCTACCAATAGTGGACAAATCAAAACAGGCTCATTGAGCCGGAGCGACCGCATGGCAAAATACAACCAGTTACTCCGTATTGAAGAGGAACTGGGTAATTTGGCCGTATATGGTTACAAACGAATCAAATAATTGGATCTTTTGTACATTTATGTAATCGGATAGCGTCTTTGAGAAAAGGCGCTATTTTTTTTGGATATTGCTTTCCGATGACATTCTTAAAAAAAATATAAAAGCCTCCTGTCTTCTGTCTGTCCTTTAAAGGTTTTATGTACTTTTGTACCGCTTTAAACAAAAAACAATCAATAAAAATGGACGATTCAATACCACGAACGTGCAATAGTATTAACTGATCCGACAGGGCAATCACTACTCTGAATGCCTCTGAACGGATATAAATGAACGAAAGGAGGCAATAAGATGAGAAAATATCTTTATTGTGAAAATGGCTTTGTAGAAAAGCCACAATGGATGCCAAACTGCTGGGTGAATGTAGAATGCCCCGACCAAAGTGATTTTGAGTTTCTGACTAAAGAATTAAAAGTCCCCGAAGCTTTTTTAGAGGACATCGCCGATATGGATGAACGTCCACGAACGGATACGGAAGACAACTGGCTACTGACCATTATCCGAATCCCCCTGCAACAACAGGGAAGCATCCCTTATATCACTATCCCTATCGGTATCATTACAAATAATGAAATCATTGTTACCGTGTGTTATCACTCCACTGAAATGATTCCTGATTTCATTGACCACACCCGACGTAAAGGAATCATTGTGCCTAATAAATTTGAACTGATTTTACGGTTAATTTACTCATCTGCCGTATGGTTCTTGAAATATCTGAAACAAATAAACAATGATGTAGCTGCCGCAGAAAAAGAATTGGAAAGGAGCATACGTAATGAGGACCTGCTAAGATTGATGAAACTACAAAAAACATTGGTTTATTTCAATACGTCCATTCGTGGAAATGAGGTGATGGTAGGTAAATTGCAAAGTATCTTCCAGGAAAAAGATTATCAAAACCGCGATTTGGTAGAAGATGTAGTCATTGAATTAAAACAAGCATATAACACGGTAAATATCTACAGTGATATCTTAACCGGAACCATGGACGCATTTGCTTCCATCATATCCAATAATGTGAACACCATCATGAAACGCATGACCAGTATTTCCATCATTCTGATGGTACCCACATTAATAGCTAGTTTCTATGGAATGAACGTAGATGTACATGTAGATGCATTACCACATGCTTTTAGTTTTATTATTTTGGCGTCCATCACATTGTCTGCGTTGGCCTTTGTTATTTTCAGGAAGATAAAGTGGTTCTAAAAAATCCTGTAACAATATCATATGACCTGTCATTCACGACAACAGGTCATATGATAAAACTGATAAAACTCTTTTCGCCCCCTAATCTTATGACAAAGAGATTCAATTTACTCTTGATTTCTTTCTCCAAATACGTTTTATCCATAAATAGTATCCTGTTAATGGCAAGGTGGCTCCTATCAAAGCTGCTATAAACGTCAGTAAACGAGTAAGCATACCGCCCCAACTACCAACATGTACAGAATAGATCCATCCGCGAATCTTTCCAGCCTTCTCAGCATCTTTATATAAAACTACCTCATCAATCTCACCACTATGAGGATTGAATTTATAACGGTCGGAAGCACGTTGATTACCAAAGGTATTGAAAGAAACATTTGCTACCCCATCTGATAAGGTTATCTGTTTGTAACCGGGATTATTTAGGGCTAATTGTTCATAAACTTGTTGCCAACAAACATAGGACGAAGAATGAGAAACATTCTTTCCAGGTTGATCACTACCTCTACCACCACGCAGAGTCACCCCACTATGTGTACCTCCCTGTTGTACTTCCACGCCAAACACTTTATAGAAACCTGTCCGATACCATCCAAAAGACCATGTTAACCCGGTAAGGGCCATAGCCAATAAAAAAAACAGCGCATACATTCCACCTGCAACATGCAGGTCATACCAAAATCTTCTAAAGCCCCTGCCGACAGATATTCTTAAACTATTTTTCAAGGCTTTTCGTGTACGAGGCCACCAGATAACGATACCCGATATCAAAACCACGACAAACAACAGGGTGCTGACACCTACAATCATTTTTCCCCAAAAGACTCCGCCATCCGCTTTCATACTGTCCAACAGCCAGCGATGCAGCCTGAACATAGTCACAAAAAATGCAGGACGTTCATATTTACCTTTAATCTCACCAGTATATTGATCCACATACATAGAAGCACGACGAGGCTTGGACAGATTCACCTGCCAAGCGCGTTCCGGGTCAGAAAAAACACTGATTCCTATCACAAACACACTGTCGGGTAACGTGAGTTCTACCTCTTCTAATAATCGATCAACAGGAAGTGGAACTGTCTCTACCTTTTTTACATAATAGAGTTCATGCCTAGCCAGTTCCATCACTTCATTTTCAAAAACCAGCATAGCTCCCGAGAAGCAAATCAAGGTAATGATTAACCCGAAAGGAACAGAAAGCCAAAGATGTATTTGGCGAAATATTTTCTTCATAAAATCTTCAATACAATTCATAAAAAGAGTCTGCATAAGCACATACTGCCCGCAGACTCCCACTATATTATTACAATACTCAGTTCTGAGGTTGCAGTTTACCGACGCCACTGATTTGTGTCGCTTCTATAGAAACACCCTTTGTCGCTACCGCACCAACCGGATCTATTTTATAAATAGACGGATATCCTTCTGTTGTAGTTACAGCCATATAGGCATATCCATTCTCCACATACGGAGTATTACCAAAGCCAGAGATCAAATCGGCAGAAGGCAAGCCGGTTACATAAGTAAGTTTTCCGGTTTCTCCTTTATATATCGCTAACTGATTAGCTGTGAAACCAGTTTCAGTCAAGGGACGATCATACATCAACAACAAGAAATAATCTCCCGTAATATGCCAACAACGAATGAAAGATTTACCTCCGGTCTGCGCTTCGATACTATAATAATAATCAGGATCAAACTCTTCTGTTCCAGCCTTTATACGTACTACTCCAGCATCCAAGGTAGTCTGTTGCCGTTTATCAGCCATTGTTTTGGCATAACTAGGAGAAAATACATAAATATCACCATTATCTGCCGCCCAAATAGTTTGGTAATATTGAGACTTCATTCGCCCACAAGCATAGCTGATTTTATCAGTCTCAATAATCTTTTTAGTAGTCAGCGTTTCATTATCAAAAATAGCGACCCAGCATTTGTTGGGATATTGCGTCCATTGCAATTCGCCTTTTTTATAACTGCTGCTGTTGGAACCACCGTCTTCTGTCTTTACCAAATCATCATTGCCAGGAAGTATCCATTTTCCCCCGTCAGTGGCCGATCCATATTGACTTAACCCCATTGGAATAGCAGCGCTATACAGCTTATTATTTTGTTCCAATATGCCGGCCAATGTTACATATTCTCCATTTCCCAAGAAGTTCTCGGACATATAAGCCTTATTTTGAGTATCATTCGTTGTAAATGTTTCAGCAGATACATCCAAATAAGAAAGCAAAAACATTTTTGGTAAATATCCATTCTCATCAGCATACGCAGTGGGTCCGTCACCGGTAGACGAGGTCATGATATATTTATCATAAATACCGTAAGTAGTAAATCTCTTTATGGCAAACTCCCCCGAACGAGCCTTTACTTCATTATTTGAATCCATGATATAAGAACGGGTCGTACCTGCATTCCCTTGATTATAAGTCAGTGCATAAAGATATTGATTCTTGTAAAACACCCATTGAGTTGCGCCATCATTCACAAGACCATTATTCACTGTAGAAACAGTGCCTTTATCCAACGTTTCAGAAGTAAGCAGTACATTCGTTGTATTTCCAGACGCTGTGACCGAAGATGCAATAACATACTCACCTTTAGCCTCGGTACCCGAACCGTAATCCGGCTCATTATCCGTACATGCACTCAACACCATTCCTACTATGGCAATAGCAACAAATCCATTCAAAAAGAAAACTTTCTTCATTTTATTCTTCTATTTAATTTAAAATCCAATTAATTATAAACTTTTTCCAATTCTTTAATTACCGAAACAAACACGCAGTTTACCATAAAAAGCCCGACCGGCCTTCTGAAGACTAAAATTATCATATAACTTCTCATCTGTGAAGTTACGACATTCCAATGATACGTTATATCGTCCTTTTTGCAAACTATAAGAAAGGGATATATTGTGTGAGAATTGATCAGGTACCACATAGTCCCCCTTATTTGAGCCTATTCGGGAAGAATAATAAGTAAAGCTATGCAGATATTGATTATCATAAGACACTGTCAACATATTGCCTTTCCTTCCTAAATCCCGCCAATAAAAAGTAACATCCGAATCAGCAAACATATAAGGCAGGTTCGGCATCCGTTCTTTATAAGCCAAATTTTCCGCACTGCTGGAAATAGATGTTTTCATATTGTCGCGTACATCCATTTTGGTAAAATTACCTCCTATACTCACCCAATTGCCAAAACCGTAACGAGCAGAAACAGTATATCCTTTCGTCAATACTTTACCGTAATTAATATATTTCGCAGCATATTTACCACCACTCAAATCCGCAATATTACGCTGAATATAATCTTTCGTATTCCGATAAATCACTCCACCTTCCATATATACAGAATGCCTGCCAAATGTTCTGTTATAGCTCAAATTAAAATTCAAATTATCACTACTCTCAGGTTTTATACTGATATCTCCCATTTCCAAATCCTCATCTCCAAACATTTCTTCAATAGTAGGCAGACGATATGCTTTTTCGTATGACAATTTTGCCTGCAAACCGGATAGAATGAAATAAGTTCCCGCAGCTCCATACCCTATGGAATTCATGTTTCGGGTAGTACGGACATAATCATCCTGATTCGTAGTCGTAGCCATAGGACCTGCTACATACAAACTATAATATTTTCCAAACACTGAGAGGTTCCAATTATCAGACGGCATCAACCGATAGGATAATCCGGAGATATTCTTATGGGTTTCTTTAGCGATGGCATCCTCCGATTCCACCTTAGCCAATAAAGAAGTATTAGAACGGCGGAAAGTATTCAACACATGATTAAAGGTCAGCATGTGTATTTTCGCCAGACGGTAATTAACAGTTAATGTTCCATTCCAATTGTTATTATCCGCCCGTGAATATTGATTGGATTGTTCACCGGGTGAGTTCATTAATTTCCTATCACCCAACCAATTGTACTTATATGAAGCTGTATCTATATTTGCCGTTGCATTTTTATTATAATTGGCAGTCAATGCCACATTCAGACCTTTGATTAATAAGTCACGCTTATTATACTCCAATGACGGCATCAACGAATGTCCTTTACGATGTTTTTCCCCATAAACTATTTCCTGACGTACTCCGGTCTGTATCTCCTTATACATATGTGAATAAGTAAAGCCCAACATCAATCTGTCTGCCCATTTCTTATCCACAATGCCAATCTTACCTATAACCGCCTCATTATGATAGGTATCATTAAAGCGCTTGACACGTACCCTTTTATCTTTATCAATTCTTCCGGTTTCAAAGTCCTCTACCGGTGCGTCCACATGATAATCATTATCCGAATAGTTTTGGAAAGCATTTATTTCATAAGTAAAGCCGTTTTTGAAAGTTTGTCCGAAATTCACATACGATTTATGCGTATTGAACGACCCGTATGAATAGGAGCCATCCAAAAACCAATTACGTCTCTTCTTATTGGTTACAATATTGATAACACCACCTATAGCATCCGTGCCAAATCCTACAGGAACCACCCCTTTATACACTTCAATCCTATCTGCAAAATTCACAGGAATATTATTTAAGCCAAAAGAACTCCCTACTCCCTCCTGAGGTACACCGTCAATAAATATCTTCACATGTTTGCCACTGAAACCATCCAACATCAATTGCATATCCGAACCTACCCCACCTGACTCACGGAGTTTCATTCCCGGAGCTTTAGCCAAAGCATCACTCAGATTTTTGGTAGAATTCTGGAACTCTTTTGTATCTACAGCTATCGCATTGAATGCGGAACGTTTCACACGGGAAACCCCGTTAGATACCACTACAACTTCATCCAACTCAGTCACTGACGGGGCAATCATTACATTCATCTTAATCCTTTCTCCATGAACTAAAGTTATGGGCTTTTCTATAGTCTCATATCCTATAGCCGAAACAACCAGTGTATATTTCCCTGCCGGTGCATGAAGATGATAAATACCTTCTTCATTCGTTGTACAGCCATAAGTTGTACCCTTCAAATATACGGTCGCAAAATCTACGACTTCCTGTTTTTCTTTGGATATCACTTTACCGGATACCATTATCTTAGGTTGTGCAAAGATAGATATCGCTCCGATTATTAAAAAAAGGGATCCTAAACTAATCCTTTGTAACTGTCTTCTTACCATGAATACCTATAATTCTAAATTCTTAATTTTTGGGAATGCAAAGTTCTATAAAAAGAAAGGGGGAAACAATCACCTGATATCGGTAATCTTTTCCCCCATTTTACAGAATATATATACTACGCAATAGCTCTTTATAGGTATTTATGCAATAAACACGCTATCGGGTCTAGTTCCGGAAATCAAACCATAGCTTCATTCTAAAGCCATCATCCCCTTTATTAATTTTAATATAAGAAGCCTCTCCTCCTGTCCCCTGAGAGTTGACAGCCGGGATTTCAAATAAGAACGAAAGGTCTCCAGCAGGATATTCCTTTACTGATATTCCACGGCTTTCACGGTCACGCTGCTCCTCCGGAGTGAAGACGCGAAAGAAAATACCGTCAGTTTCCGAATAAACTGTCATCGGTGTTGTCTTTGATTGGAGTGTTGCCCAATAGAGATCTGCATGATACCCTTTGAATTCCGGATAAATAAGCTGATGATAATATTCTCCCGTCACCGTATTGTTGTAGTCCTTCTGCCAAATACCATAATTCGTTCCTTCGATACGGTTCTTCCATACCCGGTAAGGACCTTTGCCTAACCAACGCATCCCACTGATGTTCTTTTCAGGAAAAGAGAATGAAAAACCGAAATTAAGAACCGGACGGTCAAAGTATACACCGTCAAACTTGTTCTTTGCTCTGTAATTCAGCACTAATGCATCCATTCCAAGCAATCCGTCAGGTGCCATTCTCCAGACAATGGAGTCGGCCGCACCTTTATATTTTACGGTATAAATGGCAGTATCACCTTGCATCTTTAGGTTAGCAGAACAGAAAAGCATCTTCATCCCGACCGGGAGAGGACCATCAGACAATGGTATGATCTTGCTACCGTTCTTCACTTCTACCAAATTACCATTCGCTTTGTTGAATGTTGCTGTAACTCCATTCGCTATCAGTGTAACACTATTGTCGTCTGTCTGATATCTGGCAGTAGCAGTTGTTGTCGGTTGTAAATACCTGTATTCTATAAAGTACTTACGGTTATTCTTGATAGGAAACGTCCAATTACATATCATATCTCCCGCTACATTGTAGGCTTCCAATTCCAAGATGTCTCCATTGAAGAATTTCTCAGGCAAATCAAAGTGGGCTATCCCCTTCTCGCCAGGCTGAATCGCAGGTAACAGTACGCCGCCCTCCGCTAAGCAGATGGGGCTGTCGGACACCTGTGGAATAGGTAAACGCATTACCTTCCACTTCATCCGGCATTCGCTTAAGTTGCTGAATAAGTAATCGTTAGTTACATAAAAATCTCCTTTGAAAGAAGAAGTTATTTTTAATGGATGTATTTGAATGGGTGACCATACCTCCCGAACAGTATAAAAACTGCCTTCTTTTTCGCGATTTGCCCCCACAATACCATCGGGAGCATTAGGACCGTAAGTGTCCATTTGTCCGGTATCTGTACGGCGGACAGCTTCATCCACATATGCCCAAAGGAAGCCACCGGCAAAAAGTGGATTTGCCTTAAACTTTGACCATAGTCCTTTGAGGCCTGCACCCTGTCCACGGTCATAGAGGCCATGCAGGAACTCCGTCATCATAAAAACCTTATGCCCGCGTTCCAACCGATACATGTTATCCGTACCATTAGGGTAATGACGTGTATCCAAGCCATTGAAATCCGCCCACGGATGAATGACGTGACGTTTCTGCGGATCATAGTCGGCAAAACGATTGTCAACAGCAGTATTCCATCCTCCTTCGTTACCATTTGCCCAAACAAAGATACACGGGTGATTCACATCACGAAATATCATCTCAGGCAGTAACTTTTCTGCTATTTCAGTGCTATAGCTATTCTGCCAACCACATAATTCATTGAGATAAAGAAGACCTATGGAATCACACGCCTCTAAAAAATGAGTATCTGGTGGATAATGTGAACGCACGGCATTCATATTCATCTGCTTAATGAGCAAAGCATCCTTCAGACTGAGTTCCCGGCTGATTGTCCTACCTGTTTCCGGATCAAAGCAATGACGGTTAATCCCCTTCACTAAAAGACGAGTACCGTTCAGATATACGCCATCTTCAGGACGGAATTCAATGGTACGGAATCCTATGCGCTCCGTAATCTCGTGCACAACATCTCCTGTTGTGGAAAGAAGACGCATCGTGAGTCGGTAAAGGTTGGGATGTTCAGGATCCCATGTCCTGATATTGTTCCAATGTGTGGTAAGTATCTGTTTCTCTTCCGTCGAAAGCCCGCATACCTGCCGCCCTATAGGAAGCTGTGAATCACAGGAAATGAGCGACAGTTCCAATTGTTGTCCTTTGGAAATATTTTTCAAATATACATCTGTGTGCAACGTACCGTCAGCACGGGCATCCACCGCTATATGTTCTATTTGCGTGCGAGGCTTTGCCGTCAGATATACAGGACGATAGATACCTCCGAAAAGCCACCAGTCAGCCCGGCGCTCCGCTGCATTAACTGATTTATCAGCCGACTGCTTCTTCACCGTCACTTCCATCAAATTCGTTTTCCCGAATTTCAGTCTGTCCGTGATATCATAAGAAAAACGATAGAATGATCCCTGATGAACAGGGCCAGCGATGACATCGTTGATTTTCACTTCAGCATCAGTCATAACACCTTCAAATACAATACTTATCTGTTTGCCTTTCCAAGTGTCCGGAACATCAAAACAATGACGATAGATGCCGTATTCATCGCAAAAATCATGTTCCCTGTAGGCATCATATTGCTTTTCTTTCTCGTGTTCCTTATAAATATAATAGCGCCCGTAGGTATAGCCTCCAAAACCTTGCTGTTCCCAGCAAGACGGAACATCTATCTTGCTCCACTTTTGAGAGTTCATACCTGAAGAGCACCAGAAATTCCACTTCACAGTATGATCCGGTCCTGTACCGGAAAGATACCTCACTTCTGTCTGTTGAGCTTTTGTCGTGCAAAAGCATAATAAAATAATGAACAGTCCAATAATTTTCTTCATACAATTCATGCTACATTAATAGGTTGGTTGAACTGGAAATACATAGAACATTCTGTCTGGTTTGAAATCAATCATCCATTGATCTATCAGGACATGATCATCCAAAGCAGTGATGGATAAAGTATGCTTTCCTTTCGTCAATTGATGACCAGTTTCACGAACAGCCTGTCCACGGAGTACATTCTGTTTCCATCCTTCCGAACGAAACGGCTCTTTAATAGAACATATCCGAGGCTTTTCACCATCTATACTAACACTGAAACGAATATCTCCTTTATCATTAGGTTGTGTCGGGATTACGGCAGTGCGCAGTATCGCCTCTCCATCCCATAAACAATCAAACTCAAAAGTAATTGACTTTCCCTTTGGTACGGAAACAGCATTCATACTATGTCCCAATGATTGAATCGTCACGACCCCTTTGGATGCGCTTGTATAATCGCAAGCATTAGAAACAATACAATGATCCTTAGCCACTTCCTCCAAAGGTAACGATTTTGGTCTTCTAAAAGAAGCATATTTCTCTATTTCCTTATCTGTCAGCCATATGGGAATTTCAGGCGGATAGAACACATATAAATCCCGCGGATTATGGCACATGGAGTATTTCCATTTGCCATCTGCCAGTTCATTGTTATAGTAATCTGTCAAATCGCGGATTTCCTGGTAAGCTTTAATGCTTTTGGCACAGGCAGCCATTAATTGACTTTCGCGGGTCCATAAAGTCGTGTCGCAGCTTCCCGGAGAGATGCAACGTGCTCTTTGTGCCTCCAGCATCTTTGTGCTCATGGCAGCAGCGCCAAATACAGGATACTTAATTTGGGCAAAGAAAGCATCTTTGCGTTCCTGAGGAATCATTGGTTCCACTTCCGATAAAATCTCTTTAATGGCTTCATAGGATTCCAGATAACGATCCAGTTCGCCGCCGAATTCGGTTAAGCTAAAGTCCGTATTTTTAACCGGAGACCAGCCTTTGGTATATTTTTTCTTGTCCAGCTCCACTTGGTTCCAACCCATAAATTCCGGTTTACGGATGCCGCACAGGCGATAAAACTCTAACATGGCAGGCAATAATTTTTCTCCTGCTTCTTTGCCAAATTCGCGGCAAAGCCAGCTCTTCTGATGCTCCACAAGAGTAGATGGAGATACGGAATTGATATTCCATGCCATATCCAGAAAGAGTTCCAAATCGTATGCCGCGGGTTTCAAATCGTGCACATTAACCACCCACAAACGGCGGGCATTGCAATCGTATGCCTGTTTCATTTCACTATAAATCAATCCCGGCTGGGTAGTGCATAACCACATATAGTCATGCGGACGCCCCCAATAACTGAGATGATAATACACTCCGGCACCTCCGTTACGCTTTTGCTGTTCCTTGTCACTTAAACGGGTCATATAGCCATAGTTGTCATCACACCATATCAAAGTGATGTCTTCCGGCAGTTGCAAGCCATTCTCCATTATTTGAAGCACTTCTTTATAGGGGACAAAAGCCTGGGGAATTTTCTCCACATCTTTATCTACATACTTCGATAATAACTTGCGCTGGTCGTCAATAACCTGTTGCAGTGCATCGGTCTTTTCCTGAAGGGTCTTGACCCCTTCCATTCCACTGTCGTGAATACCTCGCATACCCATGGTGTAGAAATTTTCATAAGGTCCAGCCTCTTTCAGCCGTTCTATCCAATAGGATTGTACCCCTTCACGGTTTGTTATGTAATTATAGTCACCCCGTTCATTGACTTTCCATTCACCTACATTATTGCGCATCATTGGCTCGCAATGCGAAGTACCGATGAGAATGCCGCAACTGTCAGCTGCTTCTTTAGCTCCCGGCACAAAGTAGAACGGAGTCGTAATTCCATGCATTCCCGGCCAAATAGCATTGGCACGAAGGCGCATCAGCAATTTGAAGATTTCTTTATAAGTACGTGCACCAATACGTCCTTTTATATCAGACGGTTCAAAGTTTTTCCAGCTCCAAGGCTGCAAGCTCCAGTCTTCATCATTTAAAAAGATTCCACGATACTCTACCGATGGACTCTGAAAAGTAGAATAATCAGCCGGAAGGGTCAATCGCTCTTTTCTCATCGGTGTCACATCTCCCCACCATACCCATGGAGACACTCCTGCCAAGCGGGAAAGTTCAAGTATGCCGTAAGCAGTTCCCCGACCGTCACTTCCTACAACCAACAACTGATTTTCTCTTATCTTTATAAAAAAAGCGTCTTTTCTGGCAACAATACTATCCACCGGGATTCCGTCTTTACGGAGATCTCTTAGGATAGGCTTGTTTTTATCCAACTGAATAATATTAATAACCGCCGTTCCGAAAAGAGTTTTTTGAGGTAATACCCCCGTCACCTGTTGCATGTCACCCTTAAACATATCCAGTGCTACCGTCACTACTGGAGAAACAGATCCAGGCAAGGAATAAGTAATAGGACGTTTACCATTATACCAAACAAATTCTTTATTGGCAACAACCTCTCTTGTACTAGCTGCACAAATCACTACAATATGCACAAACAAAGCTACACTGGTTATAGCCATAATCAATAATCGACTTTCCCTTTTTAATTTCACATTCATCAGTTATTCTACTTTAATTGATTTTTTTAATAACGAGGATGCCATATATCATAACATCCCCGTCCTAAACACATCTCAATACTATCTAATCACCTTACTAATACCCTGGATTCTGATCTTCAGCACTCATCAACTCATTCGCATCAATCGCCGCCTGAGGAATAGGACGAAGTAATTTCTTTCCAATCATTTGTGCGGCCCGCCCTTTTATCTGAGGATTATATAAATCATTATACTCCACCAATTTCTGTGTACGTCTTAAATCAATCCATCGAGATCCCTGTCCAAATAACTCACAAGCACGTTCTTTTAAAATAACATCCACATTTATTTCAGTTACCGCATCAAGCCGTGCACGTCGGCGCACTTCATTCAAACGAAGCAAAGCATTTCCCTTATCACCAGCTTTTAAATAAGCCTCTGCTGCTACCAAATAAATCTCAGGAAGCGTAATAATATGTACATCACGATAATCTGTTTTATTAGAATAACTAGCAGTATTAGAATCATCAAATTTACGACAAGGAGCGCCCCCATAAGAATAGGTTACAAATTCCTCATAATCAATTTCTCCAGGCATATATTCTTGAGGATCCCGTGTATGATCAGACATCGGTAGTATCCATGTATTTTTACGATTTTCAGGATCAAGAGCTTTCCATGCATCGATATCTTCTTCTGTTTCATACCATGCCGGATAGTAACGTTTCAAAGGAATTCCTATAAAAGTTCCACCATTCTTATACCAATCCCAATACCAATAAGCGGATGCAGTAACAATATCAGGTAACTCCTTCATAAACGTTACCCCATAGCGTATATCGCCTTTTTCAAAACACTGCAAAGCATGTAAAGTCGCAATAAAAGCAGAAGTACTCCCCTTTCCATGATCTTCTTGCCCCCCCATATGATTACAATAAAAGGAACTCCACGGATGCCCACCACTGACTGTATTAGCAGCCGTAGCATAGTCATATTCCACATCCCAAATAAATTCTTCGTTATCATCTCCACTACAATCCGCTCTCCAAAGATCCTCGAAAGGAGTAACCAAAGCACGATTAGCTATCACGTCATCTGCTACTTGGGCTGCTTTGGCAAAGTAATCTTTTTTATCTAAATCCCAAGCTGCTGCTAAATAAGTTTTAGCTAATAACGCACGAGCCGATTCAATACTTATACGACCACCACCATCCAAAGCGGTAGACTTTTCCATAGCTCCGGCAGCTATTACATTCTCCAATTCCTCAATAATATAAGTGTAAACATCAACCACCAAAGATTTAGGATATCCGGTTTGAACATCAGCCACATAATCTTTCATCAAAGGTACCCCCCCGAAAGTATTTACCAATATATAGTAATAATTCGCCGCCAATACTCGTGCCTCATCCACACGCCTGCTACGCAAATTCTCATCAATAACTGCATCCGCCGCATAATGTTTTATAGCATAAGCCGCACGGATACCTTTATAACATGCCGTATAAAGCTCTTTCATCACACTGTTTTCAGGATTTAAAGTTTCATATTCATGCAACTCATCATTGATATAATTACGCCCATCAGCGTACATATCCGTACCTGCATTAAAATAAGTAGTATAACTGGATACTGCATAAACATCTCGTAAAGTACTATAAGCATTTGATACCAAAGATTCAAAACCTGTCTTAGTCGAGAAATATTCTTTGTCCGTTACATTTGACTTATTATCTGTAGTCAGAAAATCTTCACAACTTGTAGTCAAAACAAAGCCAACCAATATGACTGCCGTATATATATATTTTTTCATACCATTTACCTTTCCTTTGAAATTAAAACTTAATATTCGCACCTATCTGATAAGTTACCGATGCAGGACCACCATCAGTTAATTTAGCATTTGCCCATTCAGGATCAAATCCATCATAATCCGTAAAACAAAATGGATTAAGCACATTGATATAAAGACGCAAATGCTGTAATCCTGCTTTAGTAATCCACTTCTTAGGGAAAGTATATCCCAAACAGATATTTTTTACCTTTACAAAAGAAGTCTTCTGATACTGAAAGCCTTCTCCCTTCGCGCTACCTTTATCAGAAAAATATCCACCTGCCGAAGTATCGGAATTATTCGGATAAGGATATTCACCGTAATGAGTTTCAGTGGCATATACAATATCACCGGTAGTATGGTCAATAACAGGCGCCCCTTTAGGAATATAAAAATCCATTGCCATATGTTGGTTACCACGATCAGACCATTTCATATATTTATCATGGAAATAACTACGAGCCCATTGTCCTTGTTTAGTATAAATCATTACTGAGAAATCGAAACCTTTATAATACATATTTGAACTTAAACTTCCCACCCATTTAGGATCTGTACAACCATATATTTGCTTATCTTCATCCGTAATCTTGCCATCATTATTCCAATCATTCACAGCTATCTGACCTTCATACCACTTATATTTCGAACCATACTTTGCATACAATTCTTGCAAAGTATAATGAATATCCCCATCTTTAGTGTGCATCGTTACCCCTTTATCAGTTATCACATCAGTATGAATATAGTCACGCAATACATTTAACGGCTCACCAATAAAGCGATTGGATGCAATTTCATCCACTTTCCCATTACTAAGTTCCAATATTTTATTCCAGTTACGAGAATAATTCACACTTAAATCCCATATAAAATCTTTACTCCGAATAATGCCAAACTGCATTCCTAATTCAATTCCGGTATTACGAACTGAACCGACATTAAAAGTAGCTTTTGTTTCACCTGTTTCAACAGGAACAATTCTATCCATAATCTGCCCATCAGACAAACGATGATAAAAATCGGCTGTCAGATTAATACGATTACTCAATACACTAAAATCCAATCCTAAATCAAACTCTTTTACCTTTTCCCAAATGAGTCCCGTATTAACAAGCCCATTAGGGTAATATCCTTGTATTTCCGATCCTCCCAATACCACATAACTAGGTCCTGAAGCTGTAGCTATTGTCACATAATCATCCACATTGTTGTTACCGGTAACTCCATAAGACAAACGCAATTTCAAATTATCCAACCAATGAGTACCTTTTAAAAAGCTTTCTTCTGACATACGCCATGCCAAAGCAACGGAAGGAAACCATCCCCAACGGTTACCTTCTGCAAAGCGTGAAGAACCATCAGCACGTGCTGTAGCTGTCGCCATATACTTACCTTTATATGAATAATTCAAACGAAGAGCTCCTGAGACCAAAGTAGATGCTGTATAGGAAGAAGCTATCTCCTTATCACCGGAAGCCTTATCCAAGGCATGAAAAGAAAGCATATCATCCGAAATACCAAAGCCTTTCAATCTATAAATTTCTTTATCAGAACGATATATGGAGAATAAACCCATCGCGCCAAACGTATGATCACCTATTGTTTTATTAAAATCAAGCTGATTATCCCAAGTCCAGTCCATACGGTCTGTCGTCTCAACCTCTGCAGAGTTCGTTCCGTTCACCTGATAATAATTGGAACCTAGCGGATTACGGTCATTCACTCCAGTAGCATTAAACTTTCCTTGACGCCCATGATAAAAGTTAGGTGAAAAAGTAGTCGCAAATTTTAATCCATCCATTATATTAGTACGCAAATATACATTGCCAAAGACATGAAATTTGCGAGTTTGATTAGTATAGTTTTCATCCTCTAAATCATTCAGTGGGCTAACAGTAGAAGTGAATTGTCCGGTAGACCCAAAAGCATCCTTTGACCCTGGATTATTGATAATGTTACCATTTTCATCATAAGGTGCAACAAAAGGATTGAAATAAAAAGCGTTTTCATACGGACAATAAGTTCCATCGGTACTAAAATCATCTTGCACCGTATAAGCCATATTCACAGATAATCCAGCTTCAAATACTTTGGAAATTTTTCCATCAAAAGCACCTTTGATATTGAAACGGGAATAATCATTATGTTTAAACACATTTTCTTCCCCTTGATAACCAACTCCTAACCGATAATTAATTTTTTCTGTGGCTCCGTTGGCACTGATATAATGATTCTGCTGATTACCTGTCCGAGTTACGAGGTCTGTCCAGTCATAACCATCTGTTCCCGACATCATCATCTCATAAATTTTGGAATCACGATAGTTTGTACCACCATCACGTTTCAGAAACGTAGTTTCCAAATCAGATTGTTTAATTTCATAATGAGGAATACCGTTCGCATCTACTCCTTTACGACTAGAACCATCAAAGACATCTGATGTTAAAAGAGTATGACGTGCAAAACGATAATCTATAAATTCTTGAGCATTCATAAAATCAGGCATACGGGCAACCTTACGTATCCCATAATATCCATCATACGAAATAGAAACATGTTGAGGTTTTCCTGCCCCCTTCGCACCTTTGGTTGTAATCATAATCACACCAGCAGAAGCACGTGAGCCATAGATAGCAGTAGACGAGGCATCTTTCAAGACGTCTACCCGCTCAATATCCTCGGGATTCAAAAAATCCATAGACGAGCACACAATACCATCAATTACATAAAGAGGAGCAGCCTGTTTATTTATAGATGCCTGTCCACGTATCTGAATATTAAATCCGCCACCCGCACGGCTATTGGATTGAGTGATATTTACTCCCGGAACCGCACCTTGTAATGCATCTTCCAAACGGGTAGTACCTCTAGCAGCGAGTTTTTCAGAAGATATAGAACCTACAGAACCTGTCAAATCTGATTTCTTCATGGTACCATAACCTACCACCACTACTTCATCCAATACTTCGGTATCATCCATTAAAGTCAGACTGAAAGAAGTCTGCCCTTTAACTGGGATTTCCAAAGTCTTGTATCCAACAAAACTTACCTGAATCGTCCCATTGGTAGGGACATCAGAAAGAATAAAGTTCCCATCAATATCTGTTATAGTCCCATTAGCGGTTCCTTTCACCACCACACTGGCACCAATAACAACCTCACCATTTGCATCTATTACGGTTCCTTTAATCTTACTAGGCTGCTGGTACGCAGAAACCAGTAACGATTCATTTACCGCATAAGCAACATGACTTCCTGAAAGAAAAGCTGCACAAATAAAAACCGCAAGAAGCGATTTTCTGTTTCCATAAAAATTAGATTTCATTAGCCAACCTTTTTAAATTAGACATTAAAGTTTTAATGCCACAAAAGTAATCAGCTATTCATTTTACAGAGATGAAGCATCTCCCGATAAGGTTGAAGCATGTTTTCTCCACCTTTTAGGAACATATTTCAACCTTGTCCACCTTGGCATGTTCAAGCGTTTTTGCCCGATTTCATCGAATATTCTGTAGGCTGCATACCAAATTCCTTCTTAAAACAGATAGAAAAATACTTGGGATCATTAAACCCGACCTTATAAGCCAGTTCGGAAATGCGGAAATTCGGATTTTCATCCATCATCCTGCAAGCCGCCTTCAGACGGATACTACGTACAAAGCCAGTTGTATTCAATCCCGTCAAAGATTTCAATTTCTTATGCAACGTTGTACGACTGGTTGCCATCTCATCTACAAACTGCGGAACATCAAAATCGGGATCATCCAAATGACGGTTCACACAGGCGACAGCATCCTGCAAAAACTTTTCTTCATCCGAAGGTATGTTCGTAAAGAACTGCAATTTTAGATGATGCACCTTGTCCGTCTCACCTTCCTGCAAAAACCTACGATTACGCAATAACAGCCTCCGACGAATCTCCCACCATATCAATACCATAAACAGTATAGCCAATAATACATAAATAAAATAAGCCCACCAAGTAGCCCAGAAAGGTGGTTCAATAATAATTTCCATTTCTCTCACGTCACCCCAATCACCATTCTCATTCGTTGCCCGTAGCTGAAACACGTACTCCCCTGCAGGCAATTTGGAATAATAGGCAGTCCGGCTGGAAGCGTCCACATAATGCCAATCAGCATCAAAGCCTTGCAACCTGTACGCATATTTATTTTGCTGGGGACGATTATAAGTCAGCGATGCAAAACAAATGGTAAAATGGGAATATGAGGCAGGAATAACTAATCTGTCTGTAAAATCGGAAGTAAAAGGAGTTATCTCCTTTCTTTTCTTATCCGACATCTGTTCCAATGGTCTTCCATCCACCAAGATATCAGTTATGCATAAAGAAATATCAGCATGTTTCTCTTCCACCACTTCCGAGTTGAAAGTCACAATTCCCCTGCTGCATCCAAAATAGAAGGTACCATCACGATAGAAAGAAGCATTTTGATTAAAGAAATTATCCGCCAACCCATCGGCAACTGTAAAGATACGTACCCTGCCCTTTTCCTTTCCGGATATGGTTAGCTTTGCCAGCCCTTGATTGGTGCCCAACCACAGATTACCACTATTATCTTCCTGCATACTGCCAACCATATCTCCGGGCAAATTAAACTCCTTATGAACAGACTTGAAACAATCATTTTGCACATCATATAAACAAAGTCCGCTGCCCTCTGTCCCGACCCAAATCCGTCCGCTTCTATCCAACAAAAAACAAAGAGGAGTATTAACCGACAGCAAACCATTCTCCATACAATAGTTCTTACACTGCAACGATTCCGGACGTTCCATATCCCCTGTAACATGAACAATACCATTATTGTTGGTTGCCAACCATAATGAGCCGTCATTATCCTCAACCATCGTGGTCATCTCCCGGCCAAGCAATTCGTCTGCTCTGGACAAACGATTGAAACAATACTCACGCCCGTCCCGGTAACGCACTCCAAGTCCTTTATAGGTACACAACCAGCGGTTTCCCTTACGGTCCTCGTGAACTAAATACACTAAATCATGAGGAACAAAACCACAATTCGAGGTCTTATACTGATGTATTATTTGTCCGTCACGACAAACTATCATCCCCTCGTCATGCACAGCAAGCAATACCTCACGGGTTAACGAGCTATAAGAAATATGATAAGGACGTTTCGAAGGAAACAATGTCACTTTTTTATCTCCATGCTGATAATCCAATCCATAGCCCATACCTATCCAAAGAGCTCCATTTTCTTCCACATACAATGTAGAAATCAAATCTGTAAAAGATTTATCGTTGCCACGAGGATAAATTACATTAAAGGAACGTTTCCTAGTATCGACATGAAAGACACCAGCCCCTTTAGTACCGATCCACATTAATCCGCTTCGATCCCTAAAGACTGTGTTCACCTCGCGGACAGGAAGATAATGTGTAGAGCCAGATTCTTGATAATTGATAAACTTTCCCTCATCAGCCAGTTCCATCACACTAACACCCTCTCTAGTACCCAACCATAACGAACGTGTCTGTAAATCTTCATGAATCGAATAAATATAATCAGACGGCAAAGAAGAAACATTTCGGGCATCATGTCTATAACCTTCAAAAGAAACCGTTTTCCTATCGGATGAAAAATGGGCCTTATACAGCCCGGACCCACTAGTTCCTATCCACATCACCCCTCTAGAGTCCTGAAACAAAGCCAAAACAGAGTTCTCTTCATCTAAAGGCGGATAGTGCAAAAATGTATTTTCCTTTATGCAATAACGATAAAGCCCATCCTTCCAGGTGCCTATCAACAAATCACCATTTACATCCTCAAACAAAGTTTGAATATTCACAGATTCGGGTACGTCCCCTCTACAATTCTTCCGAGTCATCAAAGCCAATGTATCCTGCATTTCATCATAATAAGCCATTCCACGGATGTACCCCAGATAAACCCGGTTCTCTTTTGTTACATGAATTTCATTCAGCCGTTGTTTGCTGACTCCATCCAGTTGCAATTTTTTCATCTTCCCTGTCCGTTTATCAAGCATACAGAGTCCCTCGTGAGTCCCAATCCAAAGCCGGTGAGAATAATCTTCTTCCACACAAAGCACATTATTATTAACCAGAAGACCAGGGGTATAAAGATTTGATTTATAGGTACGGACCTCGTAACCATCATAACGAAACAATCCATAGAAAGTAGGAATCCAAATATATCCGTCACGGTCCTGATACACTTGGTGAACCATGCTATTCGGTAATCCTTCAGGAGTGGAAAACTGTTTGAACTCTAGATCGTCCCAACAGACATGAGCTCTCCCCTGAAATATTAATCCACTCATTATCAGAATTATGAATACTAGTCTAAATGTTTTCATTCTATTTTCTATTAGATTTCATTTAGCAAACTTACAAAAACCTAAGAATTAAATAAAGTTTTCAGAATAAAGAATCATGTATAACCCTATACTATGAGATTACTCCTAATATATAATTTCCCAAGAACCACCAATAGAACTCAGATAAAAAGGCAGTCGGTTCAGTATGAACCAACTGCCTTTACAAACTTTAAAACCATCTCTGTCTTATAAACAGAAATAGTATGAAAAAGGAAGACTTATCTTCACCCAGTAAAAATAGATAAAGAATAGAAAACAAAACAAATTAAAAAATAGATTTCAAAAGCCTTCCATCTTTTCCTCCAATTCCTCCTCCGTATCCACAATACCCAATAAGCAGTTTATTTCCCTTCTTTTATCCAAATCTTTAAAATAGGTTTCCACCACTTTATAAAGATCAAAATGACAAGTTGATCCGGCAGCCATATCCAATGAGTCCACGATCCTTTCCACTGCCTGATGAATTTTATCCATATCAATCAAATGCAGTTCATTGCTATGAATAAAATATTTTTCCATAATCATTATTTTTTCTGTTTGTACTATCATTAGAACAGTCGAACTATGGAGAATGTTTTAAAAACGAAAGCTGCTCTTATTTACATGTCTTGAACCGAAATGGCAGACACAATCCTTACATCAAAAATCCCCCCAGCTATACAACCATTCTTTGCCTGAAATTTCACTGTTACATTTTTTCTTGCTTTTATATATTCAGCAGGAATATGAATATAACATCTATACAGTCCTTTTCCTTCTTTACAAGGTTTAGACAAATCAATAGTATCTATCCATTTACCATCAATCAAAACATCAAAAATACGATTACCCGAATCACTTCCCAAAAGCTGTAAGCAAACAGACTGTTCCATCTCTTTCCGAACTTTCATTTCATACATAAAATATCCACCTTTAGAAGCATCCCGCCAATTCTCACCAGCTGTAGAATTTACTGCCTCCATTTTATGCATTTTCTCAGATTCAGCATCTGCAATAATGACCCTGTCTACAGTTCTTTTATTCAAGTTATCCTCTTCTTGCTTAAATTGCTCCGATTTCTTCAGCTCGGCCAAATAGTTCTCTTTCTTATCATAATGCCGAAAATATACGGCATAGCGGCTCCAGTGAATAGTATTAAAAGGAACCAGCTCTACAGGCTTGGATACTACATTATCCTTACTACACAAAAAAGCCAGCTTCTCTCCTTTTTTCCGGATAACAGCAGCCGGTATTTTCCGGATATCCCCTATAAAAGCCGGCACATCTATCACTGGATAATCTTTCATAGCAACAGTAGAACGTGCAGATCTGAAATCATCTTTCGATAAATGCTCGTCACTAATTCTAGCTGCCAAAACAATAGGCCCATATTTCAAAGCAAGATAATGAGTCGCTTCATTCAAAGGCACTATTTCCAATTTCATAGGTAGCTCTATCCGTACTTTATCTCCATCTTTCCACTGCCTGTTTATTGAAACATATCCATCCACACCAGCCTTTATTTTCTCTCTCTTACCATTTACAATTACATTGAGTGACGAACTTCCCACCCAATAAGGACAACGTATCTTTAAATTAAAAACAGCCTCTCCGGAAACAGTAAGACTAGTAACACCTTCATCAGGAAAAGCAGTTTCCTGATGAATACTGATTCCTTTATCCCATGTAACTACCGATGGTATAAACATATTTACATACAAGGCATCATCTGTATGAGCATAAATCATTTGCCCAAACTTTGCTGTTTGCTCAAACCCCGTCCCGGTACAACACCAAAAAGAATCATATTTAGTTCCATAAATTTTATAGTGTCCCGGTTTCATGGAAGTATAATACACACACATACCCTGATCAGGATCATAGTTGGCCAAAATATGATTAAATAAGACTTTCTCATAATAATCCACTTTCTCCACCTCGGCATAATCACAATATAAACTCTCTGTCAGACGAAGCATATTAACCGAATTACAAGATTCAGGTCCCCCGTTCAATTCTATTCGATGCTCGAATTCCTCAGGAGCAAAGAAATGTTCTCCTGTACTGTTACCTCCCATCACCCAAGTATGTTTTCTCACTACTGTATCCCAAAAGAAACGGGCAGCTGTGGTAAAACGTTCATTACTATCATAACGATAAACAGATTCGAAACCTGTAAATTTAGGAATCTGGGTATTAGCATGCCAACCCTCCAATATATCCTTTCCTTCAGACATGGGAACCCACATATCCTCATCGTTGAGTCTTTGTGCCCACTTAAGATACTTCTCCTCACCCGTTATCTGATAAACATCTATAAAAGACTCATTGATAGAGCCATGCTCGCACACCAACAATTTTTGAAGGTCATCATGTGATAACTTGTCAATGACTGAATAGCCGAACCAGTCTGCCATCTTTACCAATATTTCTTTTGCCTGTAATAAATCACATCGCATATAAACCTGATAAAGCCCCAACATGATCTTGTTCATGACATACACAGGTTCCCAGCATTTGTCATAAGGAGTCTCAATAAAAGGATTAGAAGTCTTGAAATTTCCATCCAGCACATTCTCGAAAATAGCTCTACCGCAAATAGTAGGTAACAAATATCCATCACCTCCAGCTTGCTGGCAAAGAGATAACTCCTCCAAGATATAGCTTAATCTACTTAGAATTGCAGTATCTCCCGTAGAATCATACATCATAGAAATTCCAGACAGATAAAACCCCATAATATGTCCCGGTAAAGGTCCATGCCCGTTCATATACTCAGATTCCCAAAAAGGATAGGGTTGTGCCTTAGGTGTCAAACCTGCTTCTCTCCGAAACCAAGACAGCAAACGGTCAGGTTCCAAAGAAAGCATATAGGCGTGGTTCAGGTCCATGATATGTTTAAAATCACTATCCAGTAAACGGACTTCTTTTAAAGAGAACAAAGAAATTTTATCTCCATTCACCGGCTCCACCTTTACCTTGTTTTCTTGTGCGTATACACCGGAAAAGACCAATAAGGTATATAGAAAAAGAAATATTTTCTTCATATTTAATGTGCTTTTTGATTTATATAATGAGCGATAAAAGGATGTCTATTCTTCCATTTGACCTCCATATTCGAAAGAAACCAAGTTTTACCAAAGTCATCATTCCCTTGATAAAATAAATATGTTTTTCCTTTCCTTGTTTTAAAGAGATGAGGATGTCCGGACTCACAGCAATTCCATGTTCCAGGATCACCATTCATCAGAAAGGGTTTATTAGAAAGTTTTGTCCAATGAATACCATCACTACTTTTAGCAACTCCAATCTGCTGAGGACGATTATTATAGGCCCCGGCATAAAACATAAACATCTCATCTCCCATCTGCACAACAGATGCTCCTTCGACACACTTCTCTTCCCAAGGATATTCGGGAACAAGCACCGGATGATTCACCGGACTCTTCCATGCCTGTTTCGAAAAATCCGTATGTGCAGGTGCCATTGCAACTCCTATAATTTGGGTAGAATAATCAGGAGTACGAGTTGCATAATATAAATAATACCGATCCTTTAAAAAAACGACCTCCGCATCGATGGCACGCCCGCAGTTCCACTCCCCTTCCGGAGAAAAAATAGGATTTGTAGCATTACGTACAAAATGGATCCCATCTTCAGACCATGCATGACAAATAGCATCTTTAGCACCATTACCATACGTCTGATAGAATAGATGAACCGTATCATTTCTTACCAAAGCACCCGGAGCACATAACCCTTTAGACTCATAAGCTGTTTGAGGTATGATTTCTCCAATACGATGCCAATCTTTCAGATTCTTGCTCCCGGCAATGCCTATTCCCCAACCTTGCGCTTCCGCGTTTCCATTCTGCTTTGGAGGAATAGAATAATACATCAGATATTTACCTTGGAACTCCACTACATGAGGATCTTTAGAAAAAGGTATTCCAATACGGCTTGTATCTCCATACATCATTTGTTTTTGGGCTAAAGAACAAAACACGCATATATACATCAATCCGGTGGTCATAATATAGCGTTTCATAGGCCTATTTTTTTTGCTTCTGCATTCTGCAACCAAACACACCTCCAGCAATCATACCGGGCAAAGCCTGTATCTTAACAGTTACATGACTTTTCCCCCGAGTTAAATCAACAGGAATAGGATACACTTTATCAATCCATGCACTAAAAGTTTCCACCCGTAATTTTTGCTCCCCTATCTTTTCATGTTCGGCAAATATCTCGAATTCACGATTTCCTCCATCTGTACTGCTATAAGTCAAAACCAATTCCATCGGTTGAACCGGATCTACTCTCAGGGTATACGAAAACCATCCACCATCCGAGGCATCACGCCATGTATTTGGTCCTCCCGTATGAGTATTCTCACCTTTCAACTGATGCGCAGTTTCCGAACTTTCTTTACCGATAAAAACTTTATCCGTAATACGGGCACGTTCTTTTAGCTGATCTTTCAATATATTCTCATCGGAAGGAAGCCACACAGCCATTTCACCATTTCCTCTATGAGACCGTGCATAATAAGGAATAAGCAGGATAGAATCTGTCACAGACTTTATTTCCTTAAAATCATTCTCGGCAATAATGCGTTCTGTGGTTCCTTTCAATATCTCCACACCTCCCAACATAGAAGCAGGAGCAGCCTCAAAAGCCGTTTCCGGTTTCAGCACATAATTCAATACAGTCCCTCCATTGTCAGCAAACTCTGCACAATAAACTATCGGGCCACGCTCTACGGCAAGATGATTCACATCCGTAGCAACCTTATCATTTGCTGAAACCTTGTGGACATCCATCGGAAGACTTAGTTCAATTGTATCCCCCTGTTTCCAACTACCGGATAAAACGGCATATCCTTTCTCCATTACAAAATCCCGGGGTTTTCCATTGATTGTAATTTTTACGGCTCCTTTATCATGCCTGGTATAAGTATAAAGATCGGAAGGTACAGGCTGACTATTTACCCATCCCGGAATACGCAACATAACAGCAAAATCTTCCGGGGTTTCCGGAGTCAATATCAACTTTATCTTTCCATTCCACGGATAATCCGTCTGTTGTTCCACCTGTACATGCTTTCCATTCTTTAGAACTACATCAGCATGGTTGGCACCATACAGATTCACATAAAATCCTTTGGAAGAAGTGGCATACACATACCCTGGCACCGAAGGAATAAAACGAGCTAGATTAGAAGGGCAGCAAGAACAATCAAACCATTCGCTACGCTCTGAGCCATTTTCATCGCAAGAGAGGACATTTGGATAAAAAAACTTCTTTCCATCCAGACTAATGCCACTCAACACCCCGTTATACAAAGAACGTTCCAGCACATCAATGTATTTGGCATCACCATGCAGCATGAACATGCGTAAATTCCACATGCAATTGGCAATAGAAGCACATGTTTCACAATAAGCTGTACTATTAGGCAACTCATAGTTTTTACCAAACGCTTCTCCATGACGAGTTGAACCAATAGCTCCGGTAATATACATCTTCTTCCCTACTACATTGTCCCATAATTTACCCACAGCATTTTCAAAATGCCGCTCGTTTTTCAAAGCGGCTATATCTGTCATAGCAGCATACATGTAGGTAGCCCGCACTGCATGGCCTACAGCCTCATCCTGAGCAATGACTGGCTTATGATCCTGCCAATAAGATCCGTTACGGAACTGATCCTCACTATTCCGATCATATTTGTCATACTTTCCACGAGCCTCCAAAAAGAATTGTGACAAATCCAAATAACGTTTATCTCCTGTCACCCTATAAAGCTTTACCAGCCCAATCTCCACTTCCTGATGCCCTGGCGCTACAGTAATCTTTTCTTCTTCAGGACCAAAGGTATTACACAACAAATTCGCACTCTTAATGGCTATATCAAGAAATGAACGTTTTCCGGTAGCTAGATAATGAGCTACAGCCGCCTCATACATGTGTCCTACATTATACAATTCATGGCTGTTGTCACGTTCATTTTCCCATCTTTTACTGCCAGCCCACGGATGTTGCGAATCCCCGCCAATAGTACGGGTAGTATAAAGATAACCATCCGGTTCCTGCGCAGCTCCTATCAGATGAATCAGACTGTCCATATACATATCCAGCGCTTTATCCTCCTTCACCGCCAACAAGTAAGCAGCTCCTTCCATTATCTTATACACATCCGAATCATCAAACGGATAAGGGGAATTGAACTTTCCTTCCATCAGTTTCCCCGCTACTGCAAAATTATCTATACGATAAGTTTCCTCACATTTATGAAAAGCAAAAGGCACGGTAACACTACGAATGGTTTCAATACGAGATGCCCAGAAATTATCAGAAAAGTGTACATTGGTAAAAGGTACATCCTTGTATTGATAATCAGATTTATTGCTATCCGTCGACTTACACGCGGCAAGAACCCCGGCGACGAATAATATAACCAACGTTTTTTTCATGGTAATCTATATTTAAAGTTTATCTATAATTCGTATCTGAAGTAATTTTCAATTCATACAATCCTCCGGCATTCTTCCCTTGAGCAGCACGGAAAGTAACATTCACTTTATCCTTTCCACGAGTCCAGTCTGCAGGAATAGAATACACATCGTCCACATAGGTCAGATATAGTTTTCGATTCAAACTGACAGTACGTAGATAGTTGCCGTCAATCAATATATCAAACTGACAAGTATCAGGCTCGTCTCCCCAGAAACGACAAATCAGATGATAAGGCTTTTGTTCCGTTTTATTTATATGAAGTGTGTAAGAAAACCATCCGTCTTTTGCCATACGGAACCGAGTATTCTTTGCCCAAAAATAATCATGCCAATAAATAGAATCATTCTCCCCTTGCAACGCATGTTTCCCTTCATCTTTCTCGTCACCGATCTTCACTTCATCCGTTAAAGAACGAGTACGATAAACAAATTCATCCGGAGAATAAAGTTTCCAATATACAGTATGCCGCTGATGATGCATTTGAAAATAAGGGATCAACCCTACCCCTTGTTGTCCACCTCCATTCTTTACTGTAAACCGTAAAGGATGTTGTGAAGAACATTGTATCCAGCTATCCAGATCGGCCAATGGACCCACTAACATAGGAATATTCTTTGCCGGAAGCGATTCACGACAAGCACGATTGTCAATAACCTTATCTTCGGGCATATCATCCGTCCCCAATCCTCCCGCAAGCAATATCGGGCCATACATGACAGAGCCGAAATGAGGTTCATCCTTTGCATAATCAATATATAAGTTACGTGTGAAAACCAATGTTATCACATCTCCGCTCTTAACAGAATCCAACAGGCGAATGTAGCTTCCCTTATGTGCTTCCGTCTGTGCCGGCTTTCCATTAATACGAACTACAGCATCACCGCTCACCCAATCCGGATAACGGAACAGAAGCATTCCTGTATAGCTCCCTATTTCATCCATCCTTACTGTAACCGTATCCGACTCCGGGAAATAAGTATCCAAAGTCAGCTTCAAACCTTTTTCCTTCCAGTGGAGACGTGAAGGAATATACAGATTGACCAGCAATTCTTGGTTATCCTTAAAATAAATGGATTCGGCATACTTAGAATGATTCTCCATCCCTGTACCCACACAACACCAGAAAGAATCAAACGGAGTACTATATTGCTTAAATGATCCCGGCAACAAAGAAGTATAATAAGTCACACAGCCCGGCATATCAGGATCTTGTGAAGCAAGAATATGGTTATATAAAGCATGTTCATAGTAATTCAGATATTTATAATCACCATCCAACATGAACAACTGTCTTGACAATTTCAACATGTTATATGTATTACAAGTTTCTGCCGAAGTATAGTCCAGCCGCTTGCTTTCTTCACCCGGTACGCCAAAACGCTCATAACAACTATTTCCACCGATGGCCAATGTGTGATCTTTAATTACAATATTCCAAAAGTTACGGGCAGCCTGATAATAAATATCATTGGGTGAGAACTCATACTCTCTGGCTACTCCCATAAATTTAGGTATTTGATCGTTAGCATGGCGACCGAATAACACATCTTCTCCGTTAGCAATCGGATAAATAACATTGATATGATTGAACCTTTCTGCCGTCTGCAAAAATTTCTTATCTCCGGTAATACTATAAATATCAACAAAAACTTCATTCATCCCCCCCTGTTCCACACTCAAGGTACTTTGAAAAAGATCCCTATTGCTATTCAAGGCTATATGAGAAATAAAATCCGCCAAAGGCATCAATATATCCTTGGCTTGCCTACAACCTGCATAGACATATGCATCCCTCAATCCCGCCAAAATCTTATGGATACAATACCATGAGTTCCCATTCTGGTTATAATTCCAAGGTTGTCCGGTTTCATCCGGCTGGTTAAGCACCACATTCCCTTGAAGCAACTGCAAATAACCCTCCTTTCCTCTTTTACCGGTAATGAACCAACCATCCGGGGTCTGTTTTTGGCACTCTTGCAGTTCATCCAGCATATAATTCAATTTATCCAGCAAGGCTTTCTCGCCTGTAGAAGCATACATCATGGCACAAGCAGACATATAATGACCATAGGTACATCCACCATGCTTCTCCCATCCTCCGTAATTATCTCCTTTCCCCTGCAAACCGACACTACGGCGTACGTGTGGAATGAGCCTGTCTACATCCAGCGACAGCAGATATCCTTTATGTAAATCCATCGCTTTCTTAAAATAGCTATCGGTTAATTCGACTTCCGACAGTGCAAATGACTGCCATACCGGAACATGTACACGAGGTGCTTTGCGCACCTGCTCATATTCCGATGCAGTCAACTTGATCACTCCTAAAAACAATATACTTAAAACGAATACTAACCTATATTTTTTCATGGTAACAGATTTTATAAAAAACACAATCAATGAATCAATTCAATCTTACAGAAATCAGCAAAGGTTCCGTCTCCCCCTTTAGCACACAAGCCTATGCGGAAGCCCATTCCCCACGGAACATACGGCGAAGCATCTATTTCCGTTGCCAAAGGTATCCACCTCTGCCCTTTCCGGAACTCAAAGCAAAGCCAATACCCGTCTTTCACAGTCATCCTGACCTGTGTCGTTGCTGACACCGTTATAGCACTTTGAGCCAAGACATCAACTTTACCATCTACATTTTTCCATACTTCCACCTTATCTTTCAAAACTGATATGCCAATACCGGCTAAAGGAGCGCCAAATCCATTATGAGCTCCACCAATAATACCGATACCAGCCGCAGCCATACTTTTCCGGTTATCAACAGTAGCAGTCAACGAAAAATTCAAAGCCTTGACAGGTTGTACCAGCAGAGTACCCAATTCCCTGTTTTCCATAGATGCTCCTAGATGTAATCCGTTTTTTCCTGTCTGATAATCTATTTTCTGGGTTACCCTCCATTGCCAAATGGGAGCTAGTGTATTACCCTTAAAGGAATCCACATAATCCAAAGACAAATTAGGACGATTATAAACGGCATCGTTCCTAAAATAAGGCCAGCCATCCTCTCCCCAACACAATTCCTCCAACACGCCCTGACGTCCGACATATACCGAACCACTCCTATTATAAGCATGATACAAATAAAACTCCTTTCCATCTTTCCGAACTATAGTACCATGTCCGGGACAACGCCAATCCTGATTGTCTACCAGTATAGGATTCTTTTCATACTTCTCCCATTTACCCAGCAAAGATTTGGAACGGGCTACTCCTGTTTTATAATTACATTTTTTATCACAACAGCTAGCTGCCGAATACAAGATATAAAAATAATCCTGCTTTTTAAAAACACATACCCCTTCTACCAGCCCTTCCTCCCAAGGAGTGTCATTACAAAACAAGGAAGTCATTTCTCCTATCAGACGGGTACGGTCCTCCGTCATCTCCTGTGCCCAAATATTTGTAGGCAAGCCCATACTGTTGCCGTCTTCTTTCCATATAAGATAAAGTTTACCCTTCTCATCTCTTGCAGCAAAAGCATCAATAGAGCCTGGTTCCTGAGCAACCAACGGTCCCAAATCTTTGAACCTCCCCATCGGGGAATCAGCTACCGCCGCCGCACACGATAATCTCTTTGTCCTCTTGTCACGGGCTGTATAATACAGATAAACCTTTCCCTGTTTCTCATCATACGATAATTCCGGGGCCCAAAAATTATTCAATGCCCAATCAGGTGCTCCATCCGGAAAAACATAATTCACCAATTCCCAGTTCACTAAATCTTTTGATTTAAAAATAGGGAACAACGGCGACCATTCATTAGAAGTCGCAGCAGCCCAATACTCTCCATTTATTTCAATGACAGTAGGATCAGGACGATCACCCGGCAATACCGGATTAATAATTTTTTCGTATCCAACGGCTTGCACATGTACACCGCAACATCCCATAATTGTCAATAGAATCACAAATAACAGTCTTTTCATAGTAATATAAAATTATTCATAAGTTACAGGAAATGCCGAGATACGCAAACGGGCAGCTCCCATCGGTATCAAGGTTATATCTTCCAATATTTCACTTTTCGGAGCCCCTTCTTCCGGCAACACACCACATAAGCCATATTGATCTATGCCCCAAGAAGGCACTCTTCTCCCTTGTGCTTTTATCACTAGAGGAACGTTATCAGCAGTAAAAGGATAATTGTCTGAAGGCCATTCTCTCTTCTCGACTTTCAAGCATTGCTCCAAAACCTTATCATCCAATTTCAAAGCATAGTTCCAAGCACTTTGAGGATAGATTTCATAAGTAGGCCAAGCATTGACATCAGCACCTTTCTGCCATTTAGAATCCCATATAGCATTTTCTGCACTACTTACCTTTCTATACTCTTCCTCTATCAATAGAGAGAAAGTCAAAGGACCGTAATTCACGCTGGCACTGTTTTGATTGGTCTGCCATCTTTGAACAGATAAAGACATGGGTAATTGCAAGATTACCACATCTCCATTACTCCAAGTTCTATCCAAACGAACATATTTACCAGACTCCATACCAGCAGCTACCGTTTCTCCGTTAACTATTAATGTCCCCCCCTTGCACCAAGCAGGTACACGAAGATATAATGGAAAATCCACTTTACCGGAAACTTGCACTGTAAACCGAATCATTTCTTCAAACGGATAGTTTGTTTCTTCTCTCAGAATAACTTCAGTACCGTTTACCCCTACTTTCGCCTGTGCACAACACGGACCGTAAATAATGGCGGCGAGCCCGTTATCCGGAGTTGCATAAACCAAATTTTCAATATAGTAAGGCCAGCCTTGCGCATGGTTATGCTGACAGCAACGACTGCTGAAAGGATTCATAGCCAAGAAAGGACCACCATTATCAATTCCGGGTTTATGGTCTTTAGAATCACTCACCACCTGATTGGGACAAGTAATATATCTTAAAGCTTTGAAATCAGGCATTACCGCCGCCGGATAAGAATTGAAAGCGACCTCCTCGCAATGCTCAGCCCAAAAAGGATCACCGGTCATACGAAGCATTATCTCATCAGACGCCATCTGTTCTACAAATCCACAAGTTTCTGTACCTTGTCGTGGATCAATATAAGCCAAACGGGCATTCTCGTCCGCTCCGAACATACCTCCCGGCACCTGTCCGAAAATACGTCTCACCAGATGATGCACTCGATAAGATGCCTGCAAATCTGCCGAATCACCACTAAGCATATAGTAAGTAGCCGGTTCACGAAAGCACTGTGCAATATTCACATTATGCCAATTAGGCAAATCCGATTCATTTGTCCAGTCTGCCGTATTACGATGAAGTTTCCGAGCAAGCTCCAGCAGGAATTGTTCTCCTGTGATGTTATAAAGCCAATAAACACTATACAGATTATCCCCCCCACGGCTGTTCTCCCAATAATCTTCCAAAAATTTATCATCGGGGACAGTTAGTTGCCATTTAAAGTAATCAGTCATCAAAGTCAACACTCTCTTATCACCAGAATATTCATAATAAGATTGCAAACACCAAAGCATTACCATATTCGCCCAAAGTTCTCTCTTCCCTCCACGTTCATTCACCGGACCGAAAAAGCCATCCGGTTGCCGGCTCTGAATAGCTGCTTCAATCCAGACTTTTGTTTCTGCAATCATAGCAGAATCTTTTAAGATATAAGCCAAATCACCATATCCTTTCAGCCAATAAGGGACTTCTTCCCAACCATGATCTCCACCAGACAGCAACCACGCATTATCCTTCTTATCCAACCACGCACTAATTTCACCCAGTTTCCCGGTTAATCCCTCTTTTTGCAACAGCAGGTACTTTTTCAGCCAGCCTTCCGGCTCAATGGTTCCTACCGGCAATTTTATAAAATGCAATGGTTTCAAAGGCAAACGATTTCCCTGATAACTGACATTCCTATCTATCGTACCGGGACGTGAAAGCATATCTATCTTCATCTCCCTTTTTTCCTCCATACATGCTGTCAGTACAGCCACAATCAAAAAGGAACCTAATAACAATTTCCCTATATTTCTCTTTTTCTTAAACATACCGTTTTTTATTCAAATTTTACATCAGCAAAAGTACATCTGTCCCTGAGTTTCATGGAAAAGAATCTTGTCAGAAAAAGAAAGAATATAACCATTTTACTCATTCAGAAGTTTTTCAGCCCATATCATCGTATTTTCTTTACTTTTAATCCGCTAATAACACCTTGTCCTTTTTGAGGAGAAAGCAGAATCTCCAGTCCTTCATGATTCCGCACATTGACCACAAGTGTCTTTACAACAGCTGTCTGCTCGCCATAAGAATCAGCCAGATTCAATGAATCTATCAATTTTTCTCCATTGACTGACACATCAAATACACGTTGTCCCTCGGCAGAAACACCTGTACGCACAATATTTTTCCGTTCATCCTTACTGAAAGGTTCCGTGAAATAAAAGCCAATTTCATATACTCCGTCAGGAACATCCAGCCGGTAACAAGTCGTACCAATCAAAAAGGTCTGAAAAAGAGGCTCTAAAAAAGTATTTTTTATATCAGCCCCTACTCCATACCTAACTCCATCATGTGATGATCCCGGCCAAGAGTTAAAAGGTTTTCCATCCATATATCCCCAACTTCCCTTTGTATAAGGTTTATCGGGTATCCATATTTCCTGAAGCTGCGGGTCTATAAAATAACAATGCTCCTGTCCCAAATTAATACAAAGACCGTCCAAAAGCACATCACTGTCAGTAAGACGGGAAGATAACAATTTCATCTGTATCTTCAGCCTGTCTGAAAGTGCCCCACTTCGAGCATCCAGCAGATTCTCTCCGTTTATAAAAGGAACTGCGAAAACAGCTTCCCCATTTACCACTTCACGCACACCCAAAGACTTTCCATTATGAATTAACTCCACCGTTTTCTGATTAGAAAAAACACTGATCTTACGCACATTTATACTATCATCACAAATTTCCACCCTTTTCGTCCAATCGGCCCCGGCAATATGAATCATCGGAATGTCCGACCAACGAGCCTGACAGTAATAATAAATCTCTTTCTTCCGACGATCCTCTGTCAACATTCCTTTTTGATTCAGATTAGGCTTGCTATCACCACGACCATCCACCTGAAAATCAACCAAATTCCAAATAGAATAACCTATATAATCCGGACGTTTCTCCATTTCATTGATATATCTGCGATTAAAATCCAATTGAAATTCCGGAGTAAAATCAAATGTACGCGGAGTATAAGAATGGATACGTTCATCGCTTCCTGCTCCAAATTCCGACAAAAAACGAGGTTTTGCAGTAGAATAACTACAAAATTTATCAAACATAGGTGCAATCGTAGCAGAATCTCCCTGATACCAAGACTCATATACATTCACCCCGTTAACATCCGAAATACTAAACATCTCCTTACTAGACTGTGTATAGGGTTTCTCCCAAGTAAAAGCATGAAAGGCGACACAAGAAAGACGATAAGGATCCAGCTCTTTTTTCAAAGCCTCCAATTCCCTAGCCAACGCAATAGCTTGCTTATGGTAATCCCATAATTCATTCATAGCCCCCCATAGTACCACCGATGGATGATTGTAGTTCTGAAGAATCATCTCTTTCAACATTTCTTTGCAGTTATGAGCGAATGCCGCATTTTTTCTCACTTCATTCACAACACAAATTTCAGACCATACTATCAACCCCAATTCGTCACAGGCTCGATATATTTCCGGATCTTGAGGATAATGACTGATACGCACAAAATTAGCTCCCATTTCTTTCAGCAACCGCATATCCCTACGATTCATTTCAACGGGAATAGCCGTTCCCAAACCTGCATAATCCTGATGCCGTGCAGCTCCCCTCAATTTAAGATACTTCCCGTTCAGATAAAAGCCTGTCTTGTCCACCGAAAACCATCTGAATCCAACCGGAGAAATTACTTCTTGATACATTTCTCCATTCTTGGCATCGCATACCTGCACTTTTACCGTATATAAATAAGGCAATTCAGGAGACCACAAATGAGGATTCTCTATCCTTCCTACAGAAGTGGATATAGGATATTTCCTGCCTGGAATCAGTTTCAGTTTCAACTGTTTCTCTTTCACAATCCGATTCATTTCATCGCAAAGAAAAACATTGACGTGCACGTGCTTTGTATCGGTAAAGTCATTTTTAAGAAAAGCCACAATTTGCATTGACGCCTCAGATACCGACACTTCAGGGGTTTGTATCCTTACTGGAACAGCTGCATAAGGTTCTGTCACAAAATGCACTTTTTCCGTCCATTGCAAGAACACCCTGCGATAAATACCCCCAAAAATAGAAAAATCTCCGGAAACCGGTGGAAGGATTTCCCCCAAAGAAGAACTATTATCCACTTTTACCGCCAACAGATTTTCCTTTCCAACTTCACAGATATCAGTTATATCAACTCCGAAAGCGGTATATGCCCCCAAATGAGTTTTCAATAATTTCCCATTTAAATAGACGTCTGCCTTGCTGGCCACTCCATCAAAACGAAGAGTTATTTTCTTATCCCGTGCCTCTGAAGGAATGAACAACTTCTTCCTATACCAAGATATGCCACGCCTATATCCCCGTTGCTCGTCAATCACATCTCCGGCATTCCAAGTATGAGGCAAATCTACAGTTACCCAATCAGAATCATTCCAATCCATACTGGAAAAACGTTCATCATTCTCTGCTTTATACTTCCATGAATCTGTTATAGAAATTTCAGAGGCACATATACAACATATACATCCCCAGAAAAACAACAACCAACCGGCAAACCTTTTCATACCATCACTTCAAATAAATATTAAAAGAAAAAGACTGTCCGGAACCGCACATGACAAAAAGTGCCAAACAGGTTTTCGGACAGTCTGTTCATTACCAATCCACTAATATCCCGGATTCTGCTTTAACTTACCATTCTTATCCAATTCAGCTCTTGGAATAGGATACAAGTTCTTATTTATATCATTTGTAGCAGAATGAGAAAGCCATGATTTAGTTGTCCATACTCCAAAACGAATCAAGTCCTGCCTTCTTCTTCCTTCTTGGTTAAACTCCCAACCCAATTCATCCAAAAAGCGACCATATTTTATATCTGCTCCACCTTCATGAGTTGTTCTAGGACTTTTAATCTTGTCCAAATAGGTTGTTTCGCGCAATCCATAATCATAGGTACTCCCTCCCATCAGTTCCGCACCAGTGACTACCGCTTTTTCCGGAGCAGACTTGAATGCGCGTTGTCTGATTTCTGTTACAATTTGTGCCGCTTCGTCCGCTTTTCCAGTCCTTAACAAACATTCAGCTTTCATCATCAATATATCTGTATAGCGGAAGGGGAAAACATCGTTACTCATAGCACCAGGAGACATACCGGCAACATACTCATACTTTGCCAAATGATATCCATGTAATTCCTCAGCCCAATCAACCCCCGGAACCACATTTACAATATTCATAGGAATCCCCTGACTGTTGCCTATCTCGCACAACACATTGGAACCATCGGGATACACTTGCTGTCCCATCAAATAATTCTCGGTCAGACGACTGTCATCCGGATCAAATGTATTTATAAATTGCGGAACAGCAACCGAACCTCCCCAACCACCAAAACTCTTAGTGGAATATACCTGAGAGAACTGACCGTTTAGAGCGTAATTGAATATATTCAATCCACCGGCGTAACTTTGATCAAAAGGAACAACAAAAACAGCTTCCGTACAATCCTCATTATCAGCCTTGAATACATCTTTCTGATTTCCCGCCAACGAGAATTTTCCAGATTTTATGATCTCCTCACAGGCATCCAGACACTTTTGCCATTGTGGGGTTCCCGTATACACCTCCGCATTGATATACATCTTGGCCAATAAAGCATAAGCAGCCCATTTGGTAAAACGTCCGTAAGTCGATTCATCAACATTCTCCGGTAATAAAGGAAGGGCGGCTGTCACTTCGGCAATGATAGAATCATTCAAGGCTTTACGACTGATTTGTTCGGGAAGAAAACCTTGAGGGACATCAAAACGGGTCAGATAGGGTACATTGCCGTAATAATCACAAAGCATATAATAATAAGAAGCCCTTACCGCTTTTAACTCCGCCAAATAATTATCCTTACCTTCCGTCACAGGCAACAGGCCGGATTCAATCTGGTAAATTACCTGATTGGCATTGTTTATACCAGTATACAGGTCACCCCACCGATTAACAGCCTCACCTGTCTCCGAAGTCCAGGTATGTAAATGCATGTTAATGGTAGTCCCATTCCATCCCCAAGGATGTACCGGTATCATGGTCTCATCTGTAGAAATGGTCTGCGTTTCATTTATTGCACCGATAACAACAGAACGCCATGGAGTATAAGCATTACCTAATATGGCAACCATGTCCTTTTCCGTATAATGATATTTATCGGATACGATCGTAGTATACACGCTATCGTCCAGTTCCATACAACTATTCAATGATGCTCCTATCAGACAACAAAGTGCAGGACACATCAATGCTATTCTTATTCTTCTTTTCATGTTCTTCAATCTAATAATTTAAAAATTCAAGTTAACGCCAAAGGTATATGAACGGGTAGTGGGATACTTGTTTCTGTCATCTGTTCCCGGAGTTAAAAGCGAACCGCCTACCTCCGGATCAAGTCCTTTGTATCCGGTAATGGTCAAAGCGTTTTGAACAGAGAAATACAGACGCATTCCCTTAATCCCTTTAATAAAGTCTTTCTTGAAATTATACCCCAATACAATATTATCAATCTTCCAATAATCACCATCCTCCACATAGTAACTATTAAATTGCTTGGAGTCCGTCAGCACCGCTTTACCAAATACTTTTTCATACCCGGCTTTCAAATTATTCATTGCCTGGTCTCTATAATTCTCATAATGCAGACGAGTAAAGTTGATATTCTGGAATCCAAAGGCTCCTCTCATGGTAACGCTCAAATCAAAATTTTTATAACGGAAATCATTGTTCCATCCCAAATAATGCTTTGGCAAACCATTACCAATCACTTTTCTATCCTCTATCTTCACATCTTTAGACTCTACAGCATTACCATTCTGATCTTCATAAATCCATTTACCGTCTTCTGTAATATCCAATACTTTCCAACCCCAAATCTGCCCTATAGGCTCCCCTACTTTTACACGATGGGTAGGGACTCCCGACATAGGCGCTTGTGCGTCACCCACATAAAAATAATCGTTTGCCAACTGGTATTTACTATTATTCAATTTGTCAAGCTTATTCTTATTAGTAGAATAAGTCAGTGTGGTATTCCAACCAAAATCTTTTTTATTAAAGACAACCCCGTTCAGCAATATCTCCAGTCCCTTATTACTGATAGTACCCACATTTGCCAGTGTAGTGCCATATACATTGGGCGGAACAGGAACAGGATAATTATATAACAAGTCTACAGTTTTTCTGTAATAAGCATCAACACTACCACTGATACGATCTTTCAGAATAGAGAAATCAAGCCCCACATTAAATTCCTTCTTCTTTTCCCATGTGAATTCCGGATTCGGATTACTCTGCGGAGTCAATTTATTCACCCATTGACCATTATAATAAAAAGTATCATTATTTGAAGTATATCCCAAACGATAGGTTGCCAAATAAGGATTGGAAGGAGCAATACCTGTCACACCATAACCGGCACGAAGTTTCAAGCTATTAATCCACTTGATATTTTTCATAAAATTCTCTTCATTAATCCGCCATGCCAGACTTACAGCCGGAAATGTACCCCAAACCTGATCGGAACCCACAAATTTGGAGTCTGCCTCATGCCTTACACTAATGGTAGCCAAATACTTGCCCGCCAATATGTAATTGATACGTCCGAAAAAACTGATAAGATTACCTGACGTTTTATTACTGTTAATAGGAATAGCAGCACCGGCAATATCGCTGTCGCCACGTCCTAAAGCGATATTATCCCAGCCAAACTGGTCTGTAGGAAAATTCCAGTTCCGCATCCAATAATCCTCCCATATATTCTTCTGATAGCCATAACCTCCCAATACAGAAATATTATGAATGCCAAAAACTTCACTATACTGAGCGGTAAATTCAAACAACTGGTCTGTAGTCTCACAAGTACCTCTGGAGGCAAAACCATCACGGGAATGAGCCACTGTGGTATTGAAATTATCAAAAGTCTCACGATAACCCCTTGTTTCGTAATATCTATCCCAAGATAACAAAGCATTGAATTTCAATGATTCGATGGGTTGGAAAGTAACATTACCATTCAATCTGGTACGCTGTCTGTGATGTCTGCCATTAGCTGTCTCGATAGTACTCAGCGGATTGGCGATAGCCACCAGAGCCGAAGGCTGTGCCCAAGGACCATCATACTCCGGCATTGATGACAGGACATCCTTATTTACATCCTGCTTATAAATAGGCAAGGTAGGATTAGTAACCAATGCCGCACTATATACCCCTCTATTGAAAGAGGAACCATCTCCGGTCGTTGTATAGTTCTGCGTATTAGAATTAACGCTGACGTTCAAACGCAATTTATCATTCAACATTGAATGATTCACCGCCAGTCGTACAATCAACGCCTCATTATCTGACTTTTTGAAAATTCCCTGGTTCTTTTTATAATTGACATTCAACAAATAATTAGTCTTCTCGGAACCACCCTTTACACTCAGATTATGCCCATGATTGACCGGAGTACGAGTTATGGCTTCCAGCCAATCTGTATTACCTCCAAAATCAGTAGCAGAAATTGTTCCATCCTGAATTAAAGAACGAAATTCATCTCCAGTCAACACTCTTTCCGTTTTCACAAACTCTTCTGTACCGACATACCCATTATAGTCTATGGAAAAATCAGAATTAGCCTTACGGGTAGTAACCAAAATCACCCCATTGGTAGCTCGTGTACCATAAATAGCCGCAGACGAACCATCCTTCAGCACATCGATTTGAGCAATATCCTCAGGAGCCACCGTTCTTAAATCTCCCGGAATACCGTCAATCAACACTAATGGCGAATTGTTACCCTGCAAGGAGTTAGTACCACGAAGTAAGATAGACGAATTCTCGGTAGGGTCACCTGTAGAATTCACAATGCTAAGACCAGCAATTTTCCCTTTCAATAATTGCCCCGCATCCCTCACATTTCCACGGACAAAATCCGAAGACTTGACACTTGAGATGGCAGCCGTCAGCTCACTTTTCTTTTGCGAACCGTAACCCACCACTACAACTTCCTCCAGCGCCAGAGAAGAAGGTTTCAACTGTACCTTGACAAAGGTCTGGCTACCCACATTTATCTCTTGGGCATCATAACCTATATAAGAAACAATCAAAACAGTATTCTTATCACTTGCCTCCACACTAAAATTACCATCTATATCGGTAATGGTTCCCTGAGAAGTACCTTTAAGAATAACCGACGCACCGATCAGTGCATCCTTATGTTCATCATATACCGTTCCCTTTATTATTCTGCTCTGAGCAAACAAGCATTGGGAAACGAGTAAAAACAAGCCCAACATCAACATCGTTGTTTGTCGATGTCCAAATTCAGACGGATGTGCACCTTTACTAAACATGTTTTTCATATTTGATCTTTAATTTAATTACAGCCCAAAAGTAGACTTATTAGATAAAAAGCCACAAGAATATCCATCCAAATAATATGAATTTTCTGCCAAAACAATATTTTCACCCACCTTTTACACCACCTTACCTCCTCCACCTTACGAAAAGAGAGCAATATTCTGCCAAAACAGGACAATATTTTGCCTTCCCCTTGTGTTTTTCAGCCAAATATCTACTTTTGCACATAGTAAACCACTTGATAAAACAAACTATGTACAAGCACTTATTCCTTCTCATATCAATCCTTTTCAGCCTGTCATCCCCCTGTGTTCATGCTGAAAGATATTATTTCCAACATTTGGGTCTGAAAAACAAACTGTCTCAAAGTTCCGTTCTTTGTATCACCCAAGACAGGAACGGATTCATGTGGTTCGGCACCAAAGACGGACTAAACCGTTATGACGGATCCAATTTCCGTATTTTCAAACACAATCATTCCAACCCTCATTCTTTGGGTAATAACAACGTCAACTCATTGCACGAAAATAAGGATGGGAAATTATGGATAGGAACAGACGACGGAATTTATATCTATGATCCATTGACGGAAACTTTCTCAAAACTCACCTGCAAAAGTCAGGACAGCTTGTGCATCACCCAGCCCATTGTACAAATCACCACCGATACACAAAAAAACATCTGGATAGCAGTAGAATCCCAAGGCGTTTTCCTGTTCGATAACGACCGACAAACATTAACACACTATGCTATCCCCGATGCCCATCTACTCAGTTCTATCTGTATAGACCAGCAAAACGCAGTATGGATAGGCTATAACGGAAAAGGGCTTTATTATACTGATGATCATTTCCAGAACTTCCGGTTATTCCAAACACAAGAGGGGAAAAACCTCTTCACCGATGACCAGATTTTCAAAATTTTCCCCGAACAGCATAACACCTTGTACACTGGTTCCGCAAAAGGTGGTCTGAAAAGTATCAATATCCTTACCCGGACAGTCACCGACTTGCTACCGGACTCTTCCCAAACCGAAAGTATCTTTGTAAGAAACATCTATCCCATCGACAAAAAAACATTGTGGGTTGCCACAGAACGAGGAATATACACTTACAACAAGGAAACCCGGGAAATCCAACACCTCACCTACAATCCCAACGATGACTATTCCTTGTCGGACAATGCCATTTATTCCCTCTACAAGGATGCTGAAGGTGGCATATGGATCGGCAGCTATTTCGGAGGCATAGACTATTATCCCACCCAATATGCCACCTTCGAAAAATACTATCCCATCATAGGACAAAACAGCCTCAGCGGAAAAGTAGTCCGTGAATTTTGCGAAGATGAAGACGGAAATCTATGGATAGGAACAGAAGACGGCGGCTTGAACAAATTCAATCCAAAGACCAAAGAATTCAGCCCTTGTCCACTGGCAGGACTGCACTATAATGTCCACGCTCTAAGTATGGACAATCACACTCTGTGGATAGGTACATATTCCAAAGGATTATACTCATTGGATCTGAAGACCCACCGTTCCCGTCACTACCTGATGGGACATGCCGAAAATACATTGAACGACAACAACATCTATTCCATGTGCCGTACCTCTGCAGGTCAACTCTACATAGGTACCACAACCGGACTCAATCTCTATAACCATGAAACAAATGATTTCACCCGTATCCACAAAATGGATGGTATCTTTGTTTTCAACATATTGGAAGACAGTAAAGGAAATATCTGGTTTGCCACCTATAATTCCGGTATATTCAAATACAATCCTAGAAATAACAGCTGGAAAAATTATGTTTCTACTCCCGGAGTTCCCCACGGACTCCCTTACAACAAGGTGATAAGTATTTATGAAGACAGCAAGCAACGTTTGTGGTTCACCATGCTGGGAAGAGGATTCTGCTCATTCAACCAGGACACAGAGGAATTCACTACTTATGATTCTTCACAAGGGCTTGCCAATGATGTGATTTATAAGATTGTAGAAGCCAACAATGACATCCTTTGGCTCACCTCCAACAAAGGATTGATACGGTTCGATCTGAAGACCAAAACCTCGAACATTTATGCAGACAACAATGGACTGCTCACCAATCAGTTCAATTATAGTTCAGGAATTAAGAGCAAAAACGGTACCATCTATTTCGGATGTATCAATGGCTTCATTGCCTTCAAACCCGAGTCCTTCACCGAAAACACTTATTTTCCACCTGTAGCCATCACCGATTTCCTGCTTTTCAACAAAAGCGCCGATATAGGCACCAAAGATTCCCCCCTCAGTCAAAGCGTGACTTATACCCGGGAAATAAACCTGAAGTATAATCAAAACTCTTTTGCCTTCCGCTTTGCAGCTCTTTGTTACGCCGCCCCTGAAGAAAATTATCTGAGTTATACATTGAAAGGATTTGATAAAGAGTGGTACAGTACCACAAAAAGTTCCACCGCTTCCTATACCAATCTAAAGCCAGGCGACTATACTTTCTGCGTGAAAACAGCTAACGCCAGGGGAGAATGGAGTAATGACATCAAAAGTATCCACATACATATCGCACCTCCTTTCTGGAAATCCCCGTGGGCCTATCTTCTTTATTTTATACTTTCGGCAGCCGGTATCGGATATATCTTCTATCGCTTCCGAAAACAAATCACGGACAAACAACAACGACAACTGGAAATCTTAGAAGCCGAAAAGGAAAAAGAAATTTATCATGCCAAAATAGACTTCTTCACTAATATAGCACATGAAATCCGCACACCGCTAACCCTGATAAAAGGCCCGTTAGAGAACATCCTGCACAAGGAAAACATAGATCGCAACACCATCCGTGAGAACCTGGACGTCATGGAACGGAATACCCTGCGATTACTTGACCTGACCAATCAGTTACTCGACTTCCGAAAAACAGAAACCAAGGGGTTCCGTCTTAACTTTATGGATTGTAATATCTCCCAACTAATAAGAGACACTTATATCCGTTTCAATCCCGCCGCCCAACAGAATGGGTTGAAATTTCAAACAGACCTGCCCGAACAGGATTTCAATGCACCCGTAGATAAAGAAGCCCTGACCAAAATTCTAAGCAATCTGTTCAATAATGCAGTAAAATATGCCACATCATCTATCCATGTATCTTTAATACCACCATGCGGCATGAAAGAACCGGGATACTTCTCCATTATGGTCAGCAATGACGGGCATCCCATCCCCCACGATATGCAAGAAAAAATTTTCCAGCCTTTTGTGCAAATCAAACAAACCTCCGGTGGGCAACGCACAGCCGGTACCGGCATCGGCCTGCCTTTGGCACGTTCCTTGGCAGAATTACATAAAGGAAAACTTTACTTAAAGGATAGTGAAGAAATCTGTTTCTGTGTCGAGCTTCCTGTTGATCAAGAAAAAGCCATACAATTACAAAAAGATTCCACTATCAGCCAGACCGGCAATATGCAAACAGTCATCCGGCAACACAGCACTAACATCTGTATTCTTGTAGTAGAGGATGACCCCGAGATGCAGAACTTTATTTGCGCACAACTGGAAACTGTATATTGCGTTATACGTGCATCTAATGGCAAGGAAGCCTTGCAAGTGCTATCAGAAAAGACAATCAGTCTGATTGTCAGTGATGTGATGATGCCCGAAATGGATGGTTTCGAATTATGCCATACATTAAAGACCGATATCGAACATAGCCATATTCCTATCATTCTGCTCACAGCAAAAGTTACCATGCAATCCAAGATAGAAGGAATAGAACTGGGAGCCGACGACTATATAGAAAAACCTTTTTCTACGGAGTATTTATTGGCACGCATAGCGAACTTATTAAGCAATCAGGACAAATTGTGCCATGCTTTTACTTCATCACCTTTTGTGAACGCCAAAACCATTGCACTGAGCAAAGCAGATGAGAACTTTTTAGACAAACTAATAGAAGTAATTCAAAAGAACATTTCGGAACCCGATTTTAATGTGGATATATTAGCCGAGAAAATGAATATGAGCCGTTCCAGCCTGCATCGAAAAATAAAGGGAATCGCTCAAATTACCCCCAATGAGTTTATTCAACTGGAACGGTTGAAAATGGCAGCCCAACTGATTCAATCCGGAGAATACAGAATCAATGAAGTATGCTATATTGTCGGTTTCAACTCTTCTTCCTATTTTGCCAAATGTTTTCAGAAACAATTTGGAGTACTGCCAAAAGATTTTTACAAGAACGGCTCCTGACACTGTAAGATAATTTATATATGCGTATAAAATAGTCCTTTTAAATTTGGCATAATGCCATGAATCCATTACATTTGTTCCATATCACAAATGATAGAATTATGCAAGATATAACAAACGGACGTTGCGGTTGGTGCGGAACAGACGAATTGTATGTGAAATACCATGATCAGGAGTGGGGAAAGTTAGTAACCGATGACAAGACGCTGTTTGAGTTTCTTGTATTGGAAAGTGCCCAAGCAGGACTAAGCTGGATAACGATTCTTAGAAAAAGAGAGGGGTATCGTAAAGCCTTCTGTAATTTTGATGCCGAGTTGGTGGCACAAATGACCGATGAAGACGTTGAGCGGCTAATGCAATTTGAGGGCATTGTAAAAAACCGTCTGAAAATCAAATCGACAATCACGAATGCGAAACTATTCCTTGCCGTACAAAAGGAATTCGGCAGTTTTTATAATTATACCCTGTCATTCTTTCCCGACAAAAAGCCGATTATCAACACATTCCGGTCATTGAGCGAGATTCCGGTATCCTCCCCCGAATCCGATGCCATGAGTAAAGATATGAAAAAACGAGGTTTCAAGTTCTTCGGAACTACGATTTGCTACGCCCATTTGCAAGCTTCAGGTTTTATCAACGATCATTTGACAGACTGTATTTGCCGGAAAGTTCCACAACAGAATTATTAACTCTGTTAACACTATCATCACCTTTTATCGGAAACCTCAATATGTCTTTTCCTCCTTTTCTTTTCGAGAAAAATAGCAACGATATGACAGCCGGGATTGAATTCAAGACTATAAGGGTATCTGTAATTCAATAGTTTCATGCATATATCTTGACTGAGCCGAAAAGAAAGAGATGTTCTGTTCCCAGATTGCATAACAAGACATTTTTTGGCTTTGTGAGAGCAGTTGCTCTCACCTTTTGGGGCATCTCTCACCTCATCTCTCACCCTTTAAACGCTTTATTCATCGGGGGAAAGTGATAAAAGATGAGAGCATGAGAGATAAAATGTGTTTTTTGCATTGATAGGAGTAGTCCCGAAAGTTAACGGCATAACTTTCGGAAACAATGGAAGAAACTTCCTAAACTTATGCTGTCAGTTTGTAAAAACCTCCCGTCGTGAAAGGGAAAATGTTCCGAGGAAAGACAGCCTGTTTTATACGAATGTTCATGCGGCACTTCATGAACGTTCACGTAGGACTATATATACGTCCGCGTGAGGTTACACATATATATGTGGGAATCATCAATTTTTTGTTCATGTACAAAAACACAAGTTCCTATGCAAAAAAGATAAGGATGTTTATAAATAAACATAAGTTCATTTTAAAAAAAGAACAAGACCTTTTTAAAAAACGAACTTATGTTATTTACCAACTTTTGCAAGCTAAATAACTTCTCTGCCAATCATCAAGATATACCTTCACCGGAAATCAAACTTCAGCCTGACAGGCACACTTAATTGTAACCGGCATTTTGCCCGAACTCTTCTTTATTGATAATGGCATCCAGTTGAGTCTGAGGAATAGGACGTAGCAAATGATGCTCTTTTATATTCACTTTCGCATCCGGATTGTATGCTTTTACTCTTTCCAGCAGCTTACCGGTACGCTTCAAATCGAACCAACGTTGCTGCTCTCCTCCCAACTCACGGGCCCGTTCATCCAAAATAAAATCCAATGTCAACTGTTCCGGCTTTATCTCCATGGCGGCTTCCTTGCCGGGAATAGCTGCTCTTCTCCTTACCTCATTGATATAAGATGTTCCAGAGGCATTATCGTTCAAGAATAATTCAGCCTCGGCAGCTATCAGATACAACTCAGCAAGACGAATGACCACACCATGTCTCACACTTCCCGTATAATTCACTGACTCACGAGACGGATCAAGGAATTTTTTGAAAGTCACATTCTGAACCCTATTCTTGACAGAGCCATCGGCATTGTAAACAAAATCCTTGTCTATGGTGATATAATCGTGTTTAGCTTCCTCTGCATCGGACACACTATATTTAGTAAAGAAAATAGCCGTATCTCCCGGTGAGATATAAGTACTGTTCGTATTGTTACAAATCCATGCCTGCTGGAACACATCATCATAACGGGCATCCATCTTTTCATCGAACAGGTTCAGATAATACAGCGTAGGCATATATCTGTTGAAACTGCGACCATATTCTATGGAGCGCGTAACAGGTTTCTTACCGTCTTTATCGAGTACCTGATCATAACACATCACCCACAACAGATGTGAAGGGTTATTACCCGGTGTCCTCCAAATGATGGGGTTCCCGTCAGGACCTTCTTCAATGGAAGTTCCGAATATCTCACTCTTTGTGTACATACAAACAAACACATTCTCTTTTACATCATTACATTTATAAATATCACAAAGGTCCGAATAATCTTCTGCCAAGCTATAACCATAATTGTTAATGACATTACGAGCATATTTCAACGCTTCCTCATAATTTTTATTATACAGATAAACGCGTGCCAGAAACGCTTCTGCCGCACCTTTGGTAGCACGCCCGTAATCGGAAGTGGAAACCGGTAATTTAGCCACCGCCTCTTTTAAATCGGCTATAATCTGAGTATAAAAATCCTTTTCGGACGAACGGTAAACGTAACCTGACGGCTCGGTACATTCTTCTGTCGTTAAATAAACACCTCCCCATGTCTCTACAATATGCCATAGATAAAGAGCCCGCAAGAAATAGGCTTCCCCCATACGGATATCTTTAACCGAAGCTGAAAGTTCAGAGCTAGGCAAACGGTTCAAGGCAGTGTTACAAGTATTCAATGCCGAATACAAACGTTCCCACTCTTTAGTTATCGCATTGCTGGAACCTTGTAATGACGAGTTATAATCGGAAAGCTCAGCTTCGGCACAACCATTTCCCCGGGTAAATATATCCGTTCCCAACTCTGTCATTGATGTGGCATATTCCTGTCCATACCAAAAACGCAACGGTGTGTAACATGAGTTAATCAGAGCTTCCGCACCCGATTCGGTTTTATAAAAAGTATCAGCGGTCAATCCGCTGGGATTTTCCTCTGTCAGGAAATCATTACATGAGCTCAAGGTTGCCGCCATACAGCTGAGCAAACACCATTTATATAATTTATTCATACCTGTTCGCTTGTTTAGAAATCAACATTAATACCAAATACTGCTTGTTTTGTCATCGGATAGCTCAAGGAGCCTCCTCGTTCGGGATCATAATTGTCTAAATGACTGAAAGTAAAGAAATTCTTTAATGAACAATAGATACGGATATTAGAAGCATGAATCTTCCCGATCCATGATTTAGGCAACTGATATCCCAAAGTGATTTCTTTAATCTTCAAATACGAACCATCCACGTATCCCAATGCATCTAATTTGGAAGAATCCGAATAACTTTTTTCCGGACGGGGAAATTCGTTAGTAGGATTCTCCGGAGTCCAATAGTTTACTTTAATACCCGGATCTCCCTGAATACGGTATGAGCCGTAACCGTTGGCTTCCGAATGTAACATTTGCCCTTGTCTCCAATACATGAAAACGCGCAAATCAAAGTTCTTGTATTTGAATGTATTGTTCAACCCCATTACGAAATCGGGAGTTTCCGAGCCCAAGATGATACGGTCATTATCATTGTCTATTGAACCATCCTTATTCTGGTCCTTTATTTTTATACGTCCCGGCTTCTCACCATACTTAGCTGCTTCCGCGGCCTCGTCAAGCTGCCAAATACCGATTTTCTCCAATCCATAATGTGTCTTGATGGAATGCCCTACAAACCAACCGTTACTGATATCACGGTCAGTTCCATCTGCCAGCTCAGTAATTTTCTCTCTGTTCAAAGTAAATGTATAATCGGTATTCCAAGAGAAATCCTTTTGATTGAAATTTTGGGTATTAATAACTAATTCCACACCTTTATTCTCAGTTTTTCCTACATTATCCCATGCCAAAGAATATCCGGTAGAACTAGGTACTTTCTTCTGCATCAACAAATCTGATGTCTTTTGTTGATAAATATCCAATGAACCACTGATACGGTTATTGAAGAAACCGAAGTCAATACCGATATTAGCCGTTGCTGTTTTTTCCCAGCCCAGATTATAATTCGGTGTCAAAGCTGGATAGTAGCCATAGGCTCCGTTTTCCGTATTATTTATGAGATAAGCATACATGGTCTTTCCCAATCCTCCCTGAGTCTGATAGGCAGAAACAGCACTGTTTCCCGAAATACCATAACTCAGCCGAAGTTTCAAATTGGAAAGTTGTTCTACGTTCTTCAAAAAATTCTCTTCATTCATACGCCAAGCCAAAGCCACAGATGGGAAGACCCCCCACTGATGATCTTTTGCCAATACAGATGAACCATCCTGACGCAAAGTCACAGTCATCAGGTATTTCTCATTGAATTTGTAGTTGATACGCCCAAAGAAAGATGCCATAGTGGTTTGTACATAACTGCTGGATATCTGCTGACTATCCTGCAAACCACCCAAATTATAAAACAACATAGTGGATGAAATAAGGTTATGCCCCGCACCCTTATATTCCTCGGCCACATTTTTATATAATGCGTTACCAGCCATCAGACTCAGATTATGTTTTCCTAATGTGAACGAATAAGCCAATGTATTTTCCCACGACCAATTGACGTCACTATGATTGGTAGCATCCGCCAACGAATAATTTCCCGCTCCGTCTAACGTATATGTATCAGCAAAATGTCCTGTACGGATATCTTTCTTGTCAAAGCCAAAAGTAGAAGTCAGTGTCAAGTCCTTGATAATGTTCCAGGTAGCCCCTACATTCCCCACCAAATGGCTGGTCAGCCGGTTATTTTTATAGGCTCCGGGAACTTCTTCGGCTATGGGGCTAATGGTCTGCCCATCATTAAAAGGAAGCACATTGATAGAACCATCTTCATTATATACATCTCCATAGGGAGCGTAATAAATAGAACGGTTGAAAGGATCACGTCGGATATTCTGATCCAAATAGGTATATACCACATTGGCATTCAATTTCAAGTTATCAGTGAGCTTATGCGATAAGGATAAGGTTGCATTATAACGGTCCATATCATCCATCTTCACCAAACCGTCTTCGGACATATATTCAAAAGCCAGATTGAATGTTGTTTTCTCCGTACCATTTGAAATATTGACAGAATGGGACATCTGGCTACCCGTTTGCATCAGCATATCCACCCAGTCTACATTTTGATTGGATTTTACCGCATCATAAGCAGAACCAAAAATTTTGGCATCATCTTCAGGACCTCCCCACTGGCCGTCCGTACGATAAGCCTCTCTCTTGAAGTCGGCCCATTCGGACAAATTCATTCTATCGGGATAAGCAGCTACGGAATTGATGGAATAATAACCGTTATATGAAACCTTGGTCTTGCCTACAGCCCCTTTCTTTGTAGTGATCAAGATAACTCCGTTAGCACCGCGAGAACCATAAATAGCAGTGGAGGAAGCATCCTTCAGAATTTCCATGGATTCTATGACATTGGGATTGATATCAATATCTGTCCCATAGGGCACTCCGTCTACAATAATCAGCGGAGCATTCGAAGCGTTCAATGACCGATTACCGCGAATGGAAAAGGACAAGCCCGAACCTGTCTGACCACTTGATTTAGTCATATCCAGTCCAGCCACTTTCCCTTGCAGGCTTTCCAAAGCATTCGTCGTAGGAACAGCAATAATGTCCGCTTGCTTGATGGAGGTCATAGAACCGGTCAAGTCCCGTTTCTTTACAGTACCATAACCAATGACTACCACTTCATCCAATTCTTCCGTATCTTCTTTCAAAATTACCTTTACCGGAGTTCCCGGCTTAATGACAGCCTCTTGTGAAAGCATACCGATATAACTGATTTCCAATTTTTTCGTGTCCGCAGGGACCGACAAGGAGAAATTCCCCTCGAAATCGGTAATGGTTCCTATAGATGACTTCCCCGCCACTTTCACATTAGCACCGATGACAGGCTCACCGGTACTGTCTAGAACTGTACCTGTTACGGTAACATTTTGTGCATAAACATTCCCGACACTCATCACCAGGAATGAAAGCACAAACAAAATAAACCTACTTTGTTTCATGTTCTTCATTGTTTTCATTTATAGTATCATTTAAAGTTTTTAGCACGCAAAGATGAATAAAAACAAAAACCGGATATTGCATTATTCAGTCTAAGATTTATAAAATCCGGTTTGAGAATAACAAAAACAGAGTTATCCGAATATAAATCGATTTAGGCTAACAGGAGGGAATCTGAAAATCCCGGCATTCTGTCTTTTTGCCATTCTAAACATAATGAAGCATCCGAATACACACACTATTTTGCGTTAACAGATTCTTCATTACGTTCAAAAGACCAAAGTAAAAAGGGTAATGCAATATAGCTTTTTGAAGCTTTCTTATTTTTCCTATTCTATTTCACTTATAGAAAAAAGAGTATTTCTACGCTCCATCCGCACATTTTCTCCAGTTAGCTGACATGATGATTCCAAACGGATATCAGAAGATGACGCACCTATTTTAAATGTATATTGACCACCGGCTATAGTCCATCCATTATTTGCATAATAAGCCATTTGCTGAAGAGAAACCTTAAAACTTATTATTTTCGATTCGCCGGGGTTCAAATTCACACGGGCAAACCCTTTTAGCTGTATAGGTTTGAGAAATTCCGAGGAAGTAGGAGACAGATAAAGTTGCACAACTTCAGTACCTGCACATTTTCCTGTATTTTTCACCTTACAGCTAACCTCAATCAAATCATCAGTTGTTTGTGCAGTAGACGGAACTTTTATATCGCTATATTCAAAGGAAGTATATGAAAGCCCAGAACCAAACGGATAAGCTATTCTTTCTTGGGATTCACCATTGTTATAACAATAAAGTTCTTCATCTTCAGTCTTAGGATAGCTAACGCATAATTTTCCAGACGGATTGACATTGCCTAACAAAATATCAACAACAGCATTTCCTCCTTCTTCGCCCGGATACCACGCTTGCAGAATAGCTGAACAACCTGCTTCTACTTCGTCAATCACTTGTGGACGTCCACCAAACATAACCAGAACAACCGGTTTACCTGTAGCAATCAGTTCTTTTAAAAACTGTTCCTGATCTCCCGGCAAACGGATACCTTTACGTTGCCGAGCCTCTCCGCATAAGGTAGGATTCTCTCCTAATGCAGCAATAATCACATCACTTTCCGAAGCTACGTTTATGGCAGCCTGCCAGTTAGTAGAATCGGATGATTCCATTAACATCATATTCAAGCGTTCAGTTCTAGGATCTCCTTCACGGATAATGGAAGTCTCGTTTTTTGCACTCCAATCACATCCGCGTTCATAGTTCACAGTAAATCTACCATTCGCCTTGTGCTTAAAAGCATCATATACAGAAACAATTTTAGGACTGTCAGGGTCTATTTTTCCTCCCCACCAGAATGCCTGCATGGACTGATATGTATAATCTCCCAACATACACCAATAGGTATTTGCATTCGGACCGACCAAAGCTATTTTTCTATATTTGCCAGAAAGGGGCAATACATTGTTGTTTTTTAACAAGACAATGGATTGACATGCCAAGTCATAAGAAGTTTTACGATATTCGGGGCAATCCAAATCCAAATTTCCTGTTGCATAAAGCTTCCGGTCTGTAGATAATAAGCCTAGACGTGCTTTCAACATTAATGCACGTTTTACCGCAATCTCAAAATATTTCTCATTAACCAAACTGTCTCCTATTAATTCGGGCAGATATTTATAACAGTTATTTGATGGTAATTCAATGTCATTACCTGCGGTTAGAGCCTCAACAGCCCGTTGTTTCAAGATATCAGGATTTCCTTTTTGACTAGCATATCCTACTGCCCCATAGTCACTGACCACTACTCCGTCAAATCCAAGATATCCACGTAATATTTTATTCAGAAGAGTATCGCTGGATACGGCTTGTTCACTACGGAACCGGCCATAGGATGTCATCAAGACCTTACATCCCGCCTGTCGTATCATAGCTTCGTGTGGCAAAAGCACTTCCTCATAAATTTCTTTCCAACTCAAAGAAGAGCCTCCACCATATCCCAAAAAATGCTTGGTGCACGCAGCAACTCCATTTTTCAATCCTTTCTTCTGCAGACCTTCCACAAAAGCGACTCCCATAGCTGCACTAAGATACCCATCTTCACCATAGGATTCTTCTATACGTGGCCAATGAGCGGTACGTATGAGATCGACCATGGGTGACAAAGCAAGAGTAGCGCCAACAGAGCGCATGACTTCTGCCGTTTGTTCCGTTTTTACTGTAGCCAGTTCCGGATTCCATGTGCAGGCTATACCCAATTGTTGGGGATAAACGGTCGCTCCTTTGGCAGCCAGTCCGGTAATGGCCTCTTCGTGAAATATGGCTGGTATACCTGAGGGAGTCTCATGTATCAGATAATTTTGAAGATCACGCACAAAATCACGCAGTTCATTTGGTTCCATATCTAAAGCGCAAGCATATTGACAAATATGCCCTATACCGTCAGGTATCTTCTCTCTACACTTTTCTAATAACAGTTTTCCATCCTCCATTATTTCTTTCGGACGAATACCATACAATTGTGCAACTCTTTCGGCTTGTGTCATCCTACTATAAAGCGTATCTACTTGCAGGCTCATTTCCCGAATGTCGAAATCCTCAATTGTTTTTTCATGGGTTTTAGAAGTACAACCGATAAATCCTAAAGATATTAGTATAAAACAGTAAATTGATATTTTTTTCATATTTGAATTTATATCAGAAAATATTCTTGTAAAATCAAAGACAACTTGAAATAAAAGTATAAGTCTGTCCTGCTTCAGTAACTACATCATATAAATAAGAATCTTTCAATTCCACTCCTTTCAATGGAGCTTTCTCACTAACCAGCGGACGACTGATTTCTTGCTTTTCAAACAAGGGATTAGGATTATCTCCTTCCGCTTTAACCAATGTCATACCATCCATCGCCAAAGTATTGTGCACACGTAAGCGAAGATTACCACCGATAGTAGATTTGATAATTGCCGACTCTACCTTGCCGTCTTTCCATTTCAGAGAAACGATTTCGAAACCACCACGTGCACGAAGCCCCCTAATCTCTCCATTTTTCCAGGTATCAGGTAAAGCAGGAAGTAAATGAACAGCCCCATCATGGCTCTGCATCAACATTTCAGCAATTCCGGCTGCACAACCAAAATTTCCATCAATCTGGAAAGGCGGATGAGCATCGAATAAATTTGGATAAGTACCTCCTCCCTGACCTTTCTGTACTTCAGGAGAAACAAAATTCAACTGATTGGTAATCAACTTAAATGCATGATTCCCATCCAAACATCTTGCCCAAAAACAAACTTTCCATCCCATAGACCAACCAGTAGAAGGATCACCACGCTGTATCAATGTATTACGGGCAGCTTCAAAAAGTATAGGTGATGAATAAGGAGAAATTTGATAACCGGGGAAAAGTCCCCATAAATGAGAGATATGACGATGATGGTCATTAGGGTTATCCCAGTCTTCGAACCACTCTTGCAACTGTCCGTATTGCCCTACTTGCATGGGAGGAAGTTGCCTTTTTAATGACAGAATGGTATCACAGAATTGCTTGTCCAGATTCAAAATCTGTGCTGCTGAACGAGTATTTGAAAATAAATCGGATACCAACTGATTGTCCATCGTGATACCTGCAAACAGATTGGCTTTCCCTTTCCAAATACTAGGCGAATTCTCTGGAGAGTTACTAGGAGTGACTACCAGATAACCGGTATTGGGATCTCTTACTAAAAAATCAACAAAAAATTCTGAAGCACTCTTCAGAATAGGATACACGGAAGCCAGGTATTCCTTATCACCCGAATAGAGGTAACGGTCCCACAAATGTTGACATAACCACGCATTACAGGTAGGCCACGGTCCACAATAAGCCCTATCTACAGCACCATTCATACGCCACAAATCCGTATTGTGATGCAATACCCATCCCCGGCAACCATACATCTCCCGGGCAGCCTCCTGACCGTTCTCATACAATTCTTTCACCATTTGTAGGAAAGGCTCATGCATCTCACGCAAATTGGTAACTTCGGCAGGCCAATAATTCATTTCCGCATTGATATTGGTGGTATAACGGCATTTCCAAGCAGGATTTAGTTTCTGATTCCAAATACCTTGTAAATTAGCAGGTTGCCCTCCCGGCTGAGAACTGGAAATAAGCAAATAACGACCGAACTGAAAATAAAGAGCAACCAAATGGGGATCATCGGAAATAGCGAATTCTTTTATCCGGACATCAGTAGGTTTATCAGCCTGCGAAGTGCGTCTCAAATTCAGAGATACACGGTTATAGTATTTTTGATATGCACTGATATGAGCCTGTAAAGCTCGGGCATAATTCTTTCCGGCATTCTTCATGGATACCTTATTACGCCCGGATGGATTTCCGGATATATCCTTATAATTCACAAAATTAGTGGCCATGGCGATATAAATAGTAGCACTATTAGCATTAGTCACGGATAATAATGTATCTCCTGCCACACTCTTTCCACCCTGTAAATCTAACTTCAAATCTGCACGGAAACGAATAGAACCTTTTGTGAAATCGTCTCCTTTAGTTGTACCTTCCAAAATCAAGGCATTCTTTCCAGAAACGGTAACATCCACCTTCTGAGGACAAGTCAGGGAAGCAGAAAAAGTAAGTTTTCCCGGTTGAGAAGCAGTAAGGCGGACAATGACCAGCTGGTCGACAAAAGAGGTAAAGACCTCACGCTTATAATCTACTCCATTTACAGTATAAGCAGTCGTGGCTACAGCTTTTTCCAAATCCAATTCACGACGGAAGTTTGTATAATTTTCATGACTAGGAAAGTCCAGACGCAAGCTGCCCACTGTCTGATATGGCATCCCGAAACCGTTCTTGGAGAGGATTTTTTCACCTGCCAACGCTTGAGCTTCAGGATATCTATCAGCAAAAATTAACTGACGGATGGTCGCCAACGCTCCTTTAGCCTCAGGATTATAATTTTTATAAGGAGAACCTGCCGATACTGTTTCCTCATTCAATTGAATCTCTTCGGTTACAGGATTACCATATACCATGGCTCCCAATCGTCCATTTCCCAAAGGTAATGCCTCTTCCCAATATCTGGCAGGCTTATCATACCATAATACAGGTTTTTCCTGAGCATCTATGCTGATGCTGACTACAGATAGCAAAACTACAAGTGCTATTTTTAATAACTTACGTGTCATTTTATAATTAAATTAATAAATATCATCGACTTTTATAATGGAGAAAGAAATCCATTCTCTATCAACCAAGCTTCAGCCAACTCCGGCCACATGACCGTGCTTCCCCTTTGTGCACGCAAAGAGATGGCATGCCCGCCGACAGGAAACAGATGCAACGAAGATTTCTCTATTCCCGCTTTATACAAGGCTGTATAATAAGCGATGCTGTTCAAAGGAGAAACAGCCTTGTCATTAGAAGCATGAAACAAGATAGCCGGTGCCGTGTTACCATCCACTTGTTTTTCCAAAGAAAACAAGTTTCTGAGAGCGATATCCTGTTCCCGCTTTCCCAACAGATTTGTCCGGCTCCCTTTATGAACAATAGCGTCATCCATAGAAATAACCGGAGATATCAATACAGCAAAAGAAGGTTTACAACTATATGCATCCAGTGCATCGCCCACTTTTGACCAGTCTTCATCAATAGCACACAATGAAGCGGCCAGATGACCGCCGGCAGAACAACCCATCACTCCCACTTTATGAATATCTATTCCATATTCCTCCGCATGAGCACGTATATAGCGAAGAGCACGTTGTCCATCCTGCAAAGGAGCTTTGTAAGATTCTATTACATCCGGTGATTGCGGGAAACGATGTATCAGGACAAAAGCCGTTACTCCCAAGGTATTATACCATTTTGCCAATGCGATACCGCTGATTTCATGCGCCAGTTTCACATATCCGCCACCAGGAATGATCAATACCGCCGTACCGGTACGCTCGGCTTTTGACGGTTCATAAACATGAACAGCAGGAATTCCGACTTGTACCACACGTTCCCTGACTACAGAATCTTTAAGAACTATACCTTTGCTATTGGGCATATTATTCTGCCACAAAGGAATTATTTTCTGAGCCTGAAGAGTAACCGTCATCAATGCCATCAAAAGAAAACCTAATAAAAATACGAATCTGTTCATTACTTTATACTCCTTTAAAATCCTGTCCATTTACTGTTACATTCTCAAAGTGAATGTTTTCAACACCAGTCACCTTATTTATTTCCGGTTTCATCACTCCATCAAAAGTGCAATCTTTCACAAAAATATCTCGCGCCTGTATTTTATCCTCAAAACCATCCAGATGCAAAACATACTGACTTTTCTTACTTGTGATATTTTCCAAATGAATATTGTGAAAATAAGGAAGATACGGTCCGTCATCCACATGCCAATATTTCAATTCAAAGCCTAAAATAGACTCCTTACATTCACCTACCCTAATATTCCGGATAAATATATTTTCTACTTCGCCTCCTCGCATGGCATTTGATTTTATACGGATAATACGGTCGAGTTCAGGACTGTCCATGGTACAATTTTCCACCCATACGTTACGGCATCCTCCGGTCACTTCACTGCCAATAGCTACTCCGGCATGACCATCCTTCATTCTACAATGACGGACTATAATATTCTCACTGGGGATATTCCAGTAACGGCCATCTTCATCACGTCCCGATTTGATGGCGATACAATCATCACCTGTATCAAAATCACAATCCTCAATCAATACATTCCTGCATGATTCCGGATCACAACCATCATTATTATAGCCATGACTCTGCATTTTGACTTTCCTGACAGTGATATTCTCGGACAACAACGGATGAATAAGCCAGAACGGAGAACGGTTGAGAGTAAATCCTTCCAATAGAATATTCTTACATTTATAGAGGTTGATAAACTGGGGGCGTATACCATTCTCTCTCATAAAGACACGTTCTTTAAAAGGAATAGAATCCTCTTTCATTTCATACAACAAAGTTTTCTCATTTATTTTCTTACCATCTTCCTGTACAATACCACGAATTCTGTTTTCACTGAACCAATTACTGCTATCAGCCTGGCCATCCATCACCCCGTTACCAGTGATGGCAATATTAGTTTCTCCATAGGCATAAATCAACGGAGAGATATTGTAACAATCTATTCCTTCTATGCGAGTCTGCACAAGGTCGAAGAAGAAGGGATCTGTAGTAAACTTCAGTACCGTACTGTCAGATAAATGAAGGTTTACATTGGATTTCAAACGGATGGGGGCTGTGAGAAACTCTCCATCGGGAATAATAACTTTCCCACCTCCCTGCTCAGAACAAATAGTTATGGCCCTATTAATGGCATTCGTATAAAGCGTGTCTTTTACGTCGTGATAATCCGTAATCACGAAACTTCTCTCAGGGAAGACAGGAGGTACAATTTGATTATTAACCTCGGTCATTTGATTCCACGGAGATACTTCTTTTTTATCACATGAAGATATGGCTGTTGTCAGAAACAGCAAAGATACCAAAATTTGAGCGGTTCTTGTCTGCATAGTATTGTATTATGTTTATAATTCTATGCAAAAATAGGACAAGATACCTATACAGCCATTGCAGTATTTGGGGCATTAATTATACATTTTGTTCAACAATCGTTTTATGCTTTAATCTGTACTCTTTTGGTGTACATCCCATTGCTTCTTTGAATACTCTGCTGAAATATTGCGGAGTAGTGAATCCACTCATATATCCTACTTCAGATACAGTAAATTCATCTTGTTCCAAAAGTTGGACAGCCCGTTTAATTCGCATCGTCTTTACAAAATCTACAGGAGAAACTCCCATCAAAGATTTCACCTTCCGGTAGAATACAGTCCGGCTCATGCTCATAGCTTCTGCCAAATCGTCAATTTTAAATTCAGAATTCTGAATGTTTTCCTCCACACTCTGAAGAATATTCCGGATGAAATCATTATCAAAATGAGTAACTTGAGGAGTAGAAGGAGTAAGTTGTTCCATAAGACTAGTATCTTTCTCGCCTTCTCTCATCTTTGAAATGTAATAATCATACAATATTTGCCGTTGTTTGAGTAAGGAATCTACTCTGGCTTTCAAATAAGCAGAACTAAAAGGTTTCGTTATATATTCATCTGCCCCGTATTCCAGTCCTTGGATTTGGTCATTCAAAGAAGACTTGGCAGATAACAAAATAATAGGAATATGACAAATATCATTGTTTCCTTTAACCCGTTTCAGATATTCTATTCCATCCATTTCGGGCATCATAATATCACTGATCACGATATCGGGTAATTCTCTCAACGTCATTTCAAGTCCTTGACAACCATTACCCGCTTCAAGAACCACATACTCCCTAGCAAGCACACCACAGATAAAATGGCGAAGTTCTTCATTATCCTCAATAATGAGAATCCGTGTTTCCTTATCTTCTTCCTCTTCTGTAAGCTTATCGGGTATTGCCACCTCCTGTCCGGAATTCTTGCTGTCCGCTAGAATAAATTCAATATTGGCATCGGCATCGAAAACATCACGGTTACCCGGCAGTCTGATAAAGAAACTGCTACCTTCACCCAGTTTGCTGTCTACTCTGACAGTACCATGAAGCAGATTCAGTAATTCTTTGACCAATGAAAGTCCTATACCGGTAGACATATTGGGATCAATCTCATCCAAAGTATCAAAACGGGTAAACAGACGATTGAGCTTTTGGGCATTAATACCTCTACCCTCATCTTTCACCTGCAAACACAAAATCTGTTTCTCGCAAGTAACAGATAGGGAGATACTTTTCTCATCAGGAGTATATTTAAAGGCATTGGACAATAAATTAAAAAGAATCTTCTCCAATTTGTCCACATCCGTATACATAACAAAGGAATCGAGAGGACAAAACAACCTGAAATCAATACGATGCGTATGAGCCATAGGAACAAAATTACCGTAGATTTTTAGAATTAAAGGGATTATATCTACTTGTTCCACCAATACTTTCATCTTGTCATTCTGTATCTTGCGAAAATCCAATATTTGATTGATGAGCCGCAACATTCTGTCTGTGTTTCTTTTGGCCACTTGCATATTCTCCATGCCTGCATCAGATAATTTCTCATTACTAATGACTTCGTCAATGGGACTGGCTATAAGCGTCAACGGTGTACGAAGCTCATGGGATATATCAGTAAAGAAACGCAGTTTTAAGTTGGAAATCTGTTGTTCAAAATCTATCCTTCTTTGCAGGTTAGTAATGCGTAACACAATGCAGATCACTACCAACATAATCACCACGGCTATGGTGATATAGAGCAATACCGCCCAAACAGTTTCACCGAACACAGGATCAATATGTATGGACAAAGATGCCACATTATCAACCCATACCCCATCGGCATTAGTGGATTTGACTTGAAACAGATAATCGCCGGCAGGTACATTCACCAAACTGGCAGAACGATTATTTCCAAGCTCTATCCATTGGTCATTCAGTCCCTTAATTCGATATACGTATTTTATAGCCGGAGAGTTAACATAGTCCAAGGCAGCAAAAGTTATAGTGAAATTACGTTCATCCGGCTGCAGGTACTGAGCCTCATCGTTACTATATATGTCCTGCCTGCGAGAAGTATTATTCTGATAAATGTCAAGATGGGAAAAAACGATAGGAGGAACGAAATCACTCTTATGCAACTCATCGGGAATTATACATAACGCACCATATAGTGACCCTAAAAGCAATTTACCAGAAGATAGCAAAACAGGCCTAGTCTCTGCCATCTGTATCTGATCTTTATACTCTTCGAGCAGATTCAGGCCAGCATCAAATTTGGAAATCTTGTTTTCTGAAACTATCCATATATTTCCTTCTTGATCCTCTATGCTGGACAGTGACAAATCCGGTAATCGGTCATTAGTGGCATTGTAATGTTTAAAGTTCAATCTTTCAGATAAACTGCTACCATCATCCAAAATATTAATACCACCACTCAAAGTAGTTACCAGCAGTTTACCACCCTTAGTTTGGGTTATATCCAATATATCATTATTGCTCAAACTGGAATAACGCTCATCACAAACATTATGAAAAAAACGAATCTCTTCCGGACGGGAAAAATCTGTAGAACAGGACAGCAATCCGCCAGTAGTACCTATCAAAATCACTCCATCAGCCACCTCATATAAACAACGCACTTTCTCACATACATGAATGGGGTAATTATTGAGAATATTACCGTAATGAACAAACCTCAAATCTCCTCCTGCGGAAGCAGACTCAACCAAATTGATACCTCCACCGAAAGTGCCAATCCATATTCTTCCAGACGAATCTTGCAAAATAGAGAATATAGACTTGGAAGAAATGCTGTAAGGATTATCTTTATCAGGCAGGTAACAAGTTACCTGATAGTTGTCCTCCCCTTGAAAACGGAATAAAAACAAACCGTCTTCTCTAGTCCCCATCCAGATGTTATGATCCTTATCTTCGTAAATACAGTACACGTCAGCATTAAATGAGACAGACTGATCCGCCACTATTTTTCCTTTTTGCGAAATATTTCCTATCCACTGTCCTAACGAATCATAAAGACAGATGTTTCCCGGTTGAGTTTTATGATTCCGTTTCCAACCAATCCATACACGTTTGCGATGATCTTCCATCAACGAACGAGCAGACTCTTTATGTCTGTTGATTATATAATCCAACCCACTTTGATGAAAAGAAAGATATCCTAATTCACTTCCTGGAGTGGTATACCACAGATTTTTATGATGATCAATAAAATAGCTGAAAGCCTGAAATGAGATTGGTACTCTCACTCCTTTTTCATAAACATAAGCCTGTTCCAAAGATCTAGTCATCGGATCATAAAAGTATAACTCACCTTCTACAGGATTCACCCAAATACAACCATACTCGTCCTCATGTATAAAAGTACAGGGCTTGGTAAAAGGAACTTCCTTTAACTTAGGATAACTTAATAAGATAATATCCTCAGTAGTACAATCTAAACGAATAACCCCGCCCGTGACCCCCAGCAACCAAAAAATACCTTTTCTATCTTGATATATATCAGGACTGATCTCTACAGGCATTTTATAAAGAGTAAACTTGCCTGTTTTCGGATTATAAAACCGAATCTCTTTTCTCTGTAAAATAGCGATTTTATGATCAGATAAAGATTTCAGTCCGATAATCTCAGACATAGGTTCATTGGGGACACATGGAACAACATTTTGACTCTGATAGTCATATCGGGCAAAAAAGCCTTTTGAAGTAGCAAGATAGATATCATCTGCATTCTCTACCATAAACTTAAAAGGCATAAGATTTGCCATACTCTTCTTTCCTACAATCGTAGCTCCTTTATTTGTCAGAATCCATTCATCTCCATCCTTGTCCTGCATCACAATATAGATACTGTCTCCTATGTTATTTTCTATTTTTCCAGTATATAATTGCACTGACTCCGTAGCAGGAAATCTATTTTCATCCAAACGGAATAACTCATTTTGTACACCTACGGCCCATGTTATCCCTTTACGCAATACATACAGTTTTTCAACTGAGTTTATCACCCCTTTGTTGAAAAGAAAGGGATCTTCATACTGACAAGTACGGGTATTAAACAGATAACAATGTTTATCATACGTCTGACACCAAATATTATTCAGAGAACTTTTTTCAATATTGGTAAAACGATGATTTGTTATACGTACATCACTTTCAGGATAAGTTTTATAATTAGTAAAAGAATATCCATCAAAACGCTCTAGTCCGTTCCACGTAGCCATCCATATATAACCATTATCATCTTGAATGAAATTCTGAATATTTTTCTGTGATAACCCATCCTGAACTGAATAATATTTAATATCAATCAAACTCTGACCAAACAAAGGCAAGGCAGAAAAATACAACCATATAAGAAGAATCTGTTTCAACATAGTATTTACCTTTTTCAACCACACAAATATCGGAAAAAGATGTCACAAACCAATAGCCTGAATAGTTATTACAATGATTAGACCTGTTTTTATAAGAAATTCTACCATAAGTAGCAATATCACACCATAACCTCCCCTTTCAAAAGAACTCTGCCGAAGTATAGCTTCGGCAGAGAAAAGAACAAGATGAACGTCTATCCAGACATTCACAATGCTAAACCATAAACTGATCTTTAAAAATTAACAATTCATTATTCTGTCCAGTCCTCCACTATAGCCGAAGGATCCGGATTCAATATAATAGCTTGGTTATTAATAGATTCAAACTTACTAAAAAATAAATTGAACCATGGACAGCAATATCCTTCTTTAGAGTTCATACGATACCCCACCGGACAATTGGTACCTAGATACCCCCGTGTAACAGGCAATTCTAAACGCTTATAATCCCAATAAATAATACCCTCTCCCCAAAATTCTATCCTTTTTTGCAAAATCAATTCCTTACGAAAATCCTCCATAGTAGATGCCGTACATTGATAGGAACTGTAACGATAAGTTTTCATAAAATTCTCTAAAGCAGAAATTCCAGCACTTACCCCCTGACTAGCGGCTATTGCCTCAGCCTCAATAAAATACATTTCTTCAACACGCATTAAAAGATTATCTATCGGTGCACCTACATTGGCGTCAATCATATTGCCTTCTTTCGGCTTGAATTTTAAATGAACATATGCAGGCACCTTTTTAAAATTCTCATCGGTGAACAATGTATGATATTTAGTACCTGGAGCCTTTCCAGCATCTTCAGGAGCAATCCAAGTTTCTTTGCGCCAATCATCATCCGAGATTTGCTCAAATAAAACCTTACTGATCATTCTGTGTGTCCCATAGGAAATTCCTCCTACCCCAAATGTCTGTTCTGTACACAAGTGCCCTGCCAAATTAAGCCATACACTGTGAATATTCTCTTTATTCATGATTCCTCCCCACATCCATGCACTTGTCTGAATAGAGTTAAAGGCCGTAAAATAGTCTTTTCCACCATACCATTCCAATTCTGTCAATGGAGCAGCACCACTTTTAACTATAGCCTGTCTTGCACAATCGGCAGCTTTAATATAACAATCCTTATCCGAATCTATATCTAAATCCACATTCTGGATCAGTGCTGCCAAATCATTAGAATACTTTTCAAATCGCGTACCCAATTCTAGCCAAAAACGAGCTTTTAATGCAAATATAATGGACAAATCAGGCATATTCTTAGTAGGCCTCAAGTAATCAGCTAATAGAACTTCTGCATTCTCCAAATCATCCAAGATATATCTGTAAATAGTATAAAAAGGAACCCGCGGATTATTACGTGCTTCTGCTTCCGTTATATTCTCACCAATGATAGGGACTGTTAATCCATATACCCCATTGGTAGCAGCCTCGTCATCCAGCTTAGAAAATCCAGTCTTCTTAAACTCAAACAGACGAGCCATATCCATGTAAATCATCGCACGAAAGGCTTTGGCTATTCCTACATATTGCCTATTTGTCTCTGTAGTATTATCAAGATCCACAATACGGATTAAATTATTGACATTATTCAAAAATTTATAGTAGTAATAATAAATAGAATTCACCTCTGAATTATCAGCCAAGCTACGGCACAATCCGAAAGAATTATAATAATCATAACCAGATTTATATATATAAAAATCCTCACACATAACTTCTCTTATAATACCGTATGAGGTATAGCCCAAGTCCCAAATATAACCTTGTCCATAAGTATTATATGCATTAACAAAGCCTACCACGGCATTTAACATAGCATTCATAGCAGCTGGTGATTCTGCAATCTGCTCGGAAATAGCGGTAGAGCTTTTGGGAAAGGTCTGTTCGATACAACTGCTCATATTTATACCTGTACCGAAAAGCAGACAGGCAACTACCGCTGTTTGAAATAATATATTTTTCTTTTTCATCGTCTTAAAATTTTTGATTATAACTAAGTTAGAATTGAAGACTGATACCTCCGGAATAAGTACGGAACGGAGCTATCTTTCCTGATGTACCTACTCCTGAAATGGAACGGCGAGGATCCAAGCCTTTTCTTTTTGACCAATAGTATACATTATCGCAAACAAAATATAAACGTAAATTTTTAATTTTCAAATGAGAAGTCCAACTATCAGGTAATGTATACCCCACTTGAATATTTTGTAGATTCAAATAGCTTCCATCAATCAGAAAGCGGTCTGACGAACCAGTCGTATTCAGATCATTGAAATGCCAACGTGGAATGGTTGATGAGGGATTTTCTGGAGACCATGCCTTTAGCACATCTTTATGCCAACGGTTACCTACAGATGTTGCAGTTGGGTTACCCATCATACCTGCATAACCGTAATCATAAGTCAAACCACCAACCAAATAGGAAAATTGAGTAGAGAGATCAAAACCATGGAAAGTAATGGAAGTGCCAAAACCACCATACAAATCCGGATTAGGATCTCCACACAAATAAAAGTCGCCTGTAGAATAAGTGGTCGTTGTTTTTTCCTCATTGGTTTCTTTATCCGTATAATACCACAGTGAAAGTCCGTCCTCAGACAAACCGGCAAAACGTTTCATATACCATGTATTGATAGGCAGATCCTCACCATAATATCTGCTTCCATTCATATATCCTCCATGACCATCCATAACAGTAGTCTTTTTCTCATCTGGCAAATAAGTAATCTTATTCTTATAGTGTGTCAGATTCAGATTTATTTTCCATGTAAAATTCTTTTTATTAACAGGAATATAGTTCAGTTCCAGTTCAACACCCTTATTCGCCATATCGCCGATATTATCATAGTACCCAGGATAACCCAAAGAAAGAGGAACATTGAACCAATTTAACATATCAGTAGTCTTACGATAAAATAATTCAACACCACCATTCAGTTTTCCTTTAAGCAGTTCAAACTCAACTCCCAAATTCATGTTAGTATTCGTTTCCCAAGTTATATCTTTTTTCCCCTTACTATTAAAAGACAACGAAAGTTCATCATTACTATTCACTATATTATATCTGTCTGTATAATTATATGAACCTATATTATCATTACCTTGCTGTCCTATGGAGAACTTTATTTTGAGCATATCAATCCATTTCACATCAAACCAGTCCTCTTTAGACATTAGATAAGCACCGCCTACAGAATAAAAATTACCCCACCAATGATCAGGATGAAAACGCGAAGAAGCATCACGACGATAAGAAGCCGAAAAATAATATTTTGCATCGTAATCATATAAAGCACGGAAAAAATATCCCTCCGTATTATAATCATTCGAATAAGAAGCAGCACTTGAACCATCTATAACAGCCCCATTCAATTCATGGTTTCCCCAATATGAAAACATATTTTTCTTGGATGCGGATAATTCTGCATAATTATATTTATAACTCTCATGTCCCAACATTACCGAAATATTATGTTTACCAAAATTATGGCTATAATTCAATATCTGCTGTAAGTTTAATGTAGTAGTACGATAATGATACATTGTCACTGTGCCATTCTGTTCTGCACCAAAACCATAATATGGATTTGTTGTAGTATAATATCTGATTTCATTAACTGTGGTTCCCACATTAAATGTAAACTTAAAATCTTTCAAAAAAGTAATATCTACAAATGCATTACCATTAAATGTATTACCATTCCTATTTTCTTGGTTAAGCATAGATGACTGAATAGAAGAATTAGGATGGTTAGGACGTGCCAATCCCAGTTGTGCCGTCGCTGTTCCATAATCATATACTTTCCCATTTAAATCCGTCAGAATATTTCCATCAGCATTCCTCACATATACAGGATAGATTGGTGCCATGCCCTCTGTAAAGCTGGATAAATCCGTATCATACTTTTCTGTCAAGGAAGCACTATTACTATGTGTATAACTGATGTTAGCACCATATTTCATCCATTTTTTTGCTTGGTACAAGCCTTTAAAACGAGCGGAATATCGTTCATAATTTGAACTAGGAACAATTCCATCATCTTTTAAATAACCAAAAGAACCATATGATTGCATCTTATCGGTTCCTCCAGCAATATTCACATTATATTCTTGACGCAAGGCAGAACTATAAGCTTCATCAACCCAATCATCCGGATAAAGCATATATCCATTAACCACCCTGCCCAAAGTTGCATTGGGATTCAGCTTTCCGTTCATACCAATAAGATTTTCGTTTTCAGGATAACTATACACATTATAAGTCAAACCACCATTTTCCTTCGTATTACCCACCATATTTTTATTAGCTTGAGCATAAGCCTCTCCTTCTGAAAGCCCCTTTACATACCTCAATTGATTATATAATGCCTTATAATGTGCTTCATAATATTCACCCGGATCTTTGATATAGTCATAATCAATTGTACCACGAGTATTCACTCCCCATTTTGCACTAGCCGTAACAACAGCTTCACCAGCTTTTGCCTGCTTGGTAGTAATAATAATAACACCATTGGCACCACGTGCACCATATAACGCATTTGATGCTGCATCTTTTAAAACGGACACTGATTCAACATCAGATGGGTTGATATTGTTCCATCCTCCCTCATAGGGCATACCATCTACAATAATAAGTGGATCATTATCCGCATTGATAGAACCAATACCACGAATTATCAATGTTGGAGCATCTCCTCCCGGCTGCCCAGATCCACTTGTCATTTGTAAGCCTGCCACTTGTCCAGCAAGTGCCTGAACGACGTTCGTTGTCTGTCTTTTAGAAAGTTTCTCAGCATTTACAACTGAAGCCGATCCAGTAAATGCCGACCTTTTGGCTGTACCATAAGCAACAACCATCACTTCATCCATCATTTCAGACTCTGTAACCAATACTACCTTGACAAAAGATTTAACATCAACCACTTGGGTCTTCATACCAATAAATGAAACCATTACTTTCTTATCAGTTGGTTTAATATTATCCAACACAAATTTACCATCCACATCTGTTATCGTACCATGTGTAGTTCCCTGTATCAACACAGAAGCTCCTACTACCGGCAATCCATCATCCTTGGAAAGAACAATTCCCGACATTTTGGTTACTTGAGCCGATAAATGGCCTATTACAACTAATAAGCACATTAAAAACAGAACAATGCGTTTTCCCATACCATTTAGATTTTTTTTAATAGGTTTAATATGATGGAAACAAATATATTAAATACAATCGATGAATAAAAACTTTATTCACTTTTTTTCTTTATATTTTTTAAAACGATAAGTGTTTTGTGCAAAAATTACATAATAAAAGAAAATATCAAGCCTAAATTATTTAATAAAAGAAGTATCACTTTTTTAACTTCAAGAATAATTCTAGTATGTAGAAATCGAAGTTTCCAAACTGAACCGAGATGTGGGAAGCGTTGTAGAATTTTCAAACTGAGCCGCAAATATAGTGCAATTTACTAAAATAAAAATCACAAATATCTAATAACTAGATATTTGTGATTTTATTTCGTACTCGAAGCGGGACTTGAACCCGCACAGCCGCAATGGCCAAGGGATTTTAAGTCCCTCGTGTCTACCGATTCCACCATTCGAGCATCCTCGACGAGAGAGAGCGGAAAACGAGGCTCGAACTCGCGACCCTAACCTTGGCAAGGTTATGCTCTACCAACTGAGCTATTTCCGCCTTTTGTTTTAACGGATGCAAAGATAAGTCATTTTATAATACCAACCAAACTTTGCACCCATTTTTTTATTTACAATCGTAAAATTCCCTCTATTTCGGCCAATTCTTCATTAGTAAAGTTCAAATTATCCAATGCATGAAGATTATCTGCCAACTGTTTCACAGAACTTGTCCCCACAATAACAGAAGTCATTCGTTCGTCTTTCAAGACCCATGCCAATGCCATCTCAGCCAAAGTCTGGCCACGACGAGCGGCTATTTCATCCAACCGACGTGCTTTTCCTACTTTATCTTCTGTCACTTGATCTACTTTCAAAAATCCGGTAGAACGGGCCGCACGAGAATGTTCCGGAATACCATGCAGATATTTTTTAGTCAGCAAGCCTTGCGCCAAAGGCGAAAATGCAATAAAACCGGAGCCTTGTTCTGCAGCCAATGGCAATGATTTCTCCTCTACAGTACGGTCAAACATACTATAACGATATTGGCTAATGAGACACGGCACACCGGCAGCCCTCAACATTTCATAAGCTATTTTAGCTTGTGCTGGAGGGTATTTTGAAATACCCACATACAATGCCTTTCCTTGTTTCACTATATCAATCAATGCCTGCATTGTTTCCTCAACAGGAGTCACCCCATCATAACGGTGACTATAGAATATATCAAAGTAATCCAAACCGGTACGACGCAAACTTTGATCAATGCTGGCCATTAAATTCTTACGCGAACTGTTTCCTCCATAAGGTCCATCCCACATTTCATGCCCTGCTTTTGAGGAAATAATCAATTCATCACGATAACCTTGAAAATTTTCCTTTAAGATTTTACCAAAATTAATCTCAGCACTTCCCGGAATGGGGCCATAATTATTAGCCAAGTCAAAATGCGTAACCCCATTATCGAAAGCGTATTTAATCATATCGGTTGCCACACCGAAATCGTCCACACTGCCAAAATTATGCCACAAGCCTAAAGAGATACGAGGCAAAAGTAATCCGCTATTCCCACAGTATTTATACTGCATCTTGTCATAGCGCTCTGCTGAAGGTTGATATTTCATGATCATGCGATTTATAATTGTTTCTATCTACCCAAAAGGGATTGTTCTGCCTGCTCCATGACTGAGAAGTTAAAACCATCTACTACCTGTTGCATCAGATTTTCAATTCTGTCATTACACAAATTACCTATACTACCCTCATGAGTATGATGTACCTTCTTGTTGTGAGTAAATTTTCCGGCTTCTATATCCAAGCCCACCTTCTTATAAGCATCACGGAATGGCATGCCCTCAGAAGCCAGACGGTTAACCTCTTCCACACTAAATATATAAAGGTAACGATCATCATCCAGAATATGCTCGTTGATTTTAATCTTGTCCATAATATAGGCAGCCATTTGCAAACACTCCTTCAGCTCCTGAAAAGCAGGCAGGAATACTTCTTTTATAATCTGCAAATCACGGAAGTAACCCGAAGGCAGATTGTTCATTATCATCATAATTTGTTGGGGGAGAACCTGTATCTTGTTACACTTAGCCCGTGTCAGTTCGAACACATCGGGATTCTTCTTATGGGGCATAATACTGGAACCAGTTGTACACTCGTCCGGAAGTTTCACGAAGCCAAAATTCTGACTACTAAACATACAAGCATCAAAAGCCATCTTAGAAACGGTTCCGGCAATAGAAGCCAAGGCAAAAGCTACATTACGTTCCATTTTGCCACGTCCCATCTGCGCATATACCACATTATAGTTCATCGAATCAAAACCCAGCAGACTAGTAGTCATCTCACGGTTTAGCGGGAAAGAAGAACCATAACCGGCAGCAGACCCCAACGGATTACGGTTGCACATTTTGAATGCGGCCTGCAGAAACATCATATCGTCCACCAAACTCTCTGCATACGCACCAAACCACAAGCCAAATGAAGAAGGCATCGCTATCTGCAAATGGGTATATCCCGGCATCAGCACATCTTTATATTGATTGCTTTGAGAAATCAGCACATGGAAAAGCCGCTCTACTGCTTCGGCCACTTCTTTTAATTCCGCACGAGTAAACAGCTTCAAATCCACCAGCACCTGGTCATTGCGTGAACGTCCACTATGAATTTTCTTCCCGACATCTCCCAACTTACGCGTCAACATCAATTCTACTTGCGAGTGTACATCCTCTATACCATCCTCTATTACAAACTCTCCCTTTTCAGCAGAAGCATAGATATTCTTTAATTCCGCTAACAGCATTTCCAATTCTCCGGCCGTAAGCAAACCAATACTTTCCAACATGGTGATATGTGCCATTGAGCCCAATACATCGTGTTTAGCCAGATAAAGGTCCATTTCACGGTCACGTCCTACTGTAAAACGATCTATCTCCTCATTTACTCGGACATTTTTTTCCCAAAGTTTCTGTGCCATATTTTTCTTTATTTTTTAATAAGGAATCATCGATAACATCTCAGCCAGTTTATCCACCCCATCCTGTAAAGGTTTAGTAACCATTGCCTTCATAAACATATTCACTTCTGCACGAATAGTTACTTTCAGTTTTGCCTGCCCAGCCTCTACAGGCAAAATCTGAATCCACAAATTCATAGGGACCGGAGATTTTTCACTTTCGAATTTAACACATTTACAAGGTTCACGTTCTATAATACGCAAAGTAATGCTTATGCCTTGTACCGTAAAACTTAAAGAATCACAGTCGAACTCCATACCTTGTACCTTGTCAGCCAATTTATCACGTACAGATTCCAAGTTACTTAAATCCGACAACTTATTAAACACCTGCTCCTGACTATAAGGAACATATTTCACACTACTCTCAAATTGTGCCATAATACCTGCTCTCTAAAAACACGAAAAGAACAATCCGGAAATCCATAAAAATTTCCGAACGGTTCTCTTCATATTATATTTGTTTTAAAACTATAACTTATTTGCCTGCCTCCCAATGAGCCGGATCCTTTCTCCAGTTATCTAAAACAGAAACATCCTCTTCATTAATATATCCGGTTTTCAAGGCCGAATCCAATACAGCTTCATAATTAGTCAGAGTAACCAAGTTCACTTTTGCTTCCTTGAACGCTTCAATTGCCACCGGGAAACCATAAGTAAATGCAGCGACCATACCAATCACTTCACATCCGTCACGACGGATAGCTTCAACAGCTTTCAAGCTACTGCCGCCAGTTGAAATCAAGTCCTCAATAACTACGACTTTCATACCAGGACGAAGTTCACCTTCAATCAGGTTTTCCAAGCCATGGTCTTTCGGAGTAGAACGAACATACACAAACGGCAGATTCAATTCTTCAGCCACCAAAGCTCCTTGAGGGATAGCCCCTGTCGCCACACCGGCAATAGCATCTACCTGACCGAACTTCTCCAGGACAATACGGCTAATCTCAAGTTTCACAAAATTACGAAGAGAAGGATACGAAAGAGTTTTGCGGTTATCACAATAAAAAGGCGACTTCCAACCGGATGCCCAAGTAAAAGGATTAGCCGGCTGCAACTTGATAGCCTTAATCTTCAGTAATTTCTCTGCGAATAATTTTTCTAAAGTCTTCATAACTCAACTATATCTGATAAATATTGTGCAAAAATATAGAAATACATCGAGATAATGAAAAATCGGACAAGGTATTTTTCTAAAAAATAGTTGTTGTTATCAAGATTCCCCTGCCAATGCCAAAGTAAGTACACTGATACGTAATCCGGGTATGCCACGAAAGGCATCAGCGCAAGAAACAACCGTAGCCCCTGTTGTCAGCACATCATCCACCAACAAAAGATGCTTTCCTTCCAAGCCATCGGGGAAAATACAGGCAAACAAATTTCGCACGTTTTCCCATCTTGCATATTGTCCTTTATGCGTCTGCGTATCAGTATATCTGCTTCTTATCACAACTTTAGTGTTCATAGGAATACCTGTCACCACCGAAACTCCCCGTGCCAAGCATTCACTCTGATTATACCCCCTTAAACGTTTTTTACGTTGATGTAACGGGACAGGAACAATCAAATCTATCCCATCAAAAAAATGAGAACACATAAGTTCAGATGCCATCATCCGCCCCATCACTTCACCCACTTCTTGATTACCATGATATTTCAGTTCATACAACAACTGTCGGACATTCCCTCCCTTTGCATAATAAAGAAAAGAGGTGGCATGCTCCACCGGTATTTTTCCCCAGAAGTTACATTCTACAATATTATCTTTCCGTAAATGAAATTGAGTACGCGGAAGCCTTGACAAGCATTTCAAGCAAAGCACTCTCTCCCCTGATATAAGCTGCCGCCCACAAAGCAGACAACTATGTGGGAAAAATAAATTCCAAAGATCAGTCCAAATAGACATCATCTTCTCCGGTTTGTTTCACACAACGGCAAACAGCCTCTATTTCAAATCCTCTACCAACAGCAAAACGAATCAATTTCCCATTCCGTTCGTATTCCGTACATGCTTTCACTCTACTTCTTTTCTGCTCGATCAAGCCAGACAGAATCTCCACATACTCCCGTTCATCTATCTCCTCCAACCCTTCGGCTATAACATCCGCAGGGATCTTCTTCATGCGCAAAGCCTGACTGATTTTCACTCTGCCCCATTGGTTAAAGCGATATTTATCACGAACAAAAGCCGAGCAAAAACGCTTCTGGTCAATGTATCTCTCATCCTGCAAATGCCGAACGATTTTCTCCATCACTTCCGGAGTTGCCCCCCATTGTGATAATTTAGCCTCTACATCCGTTACACAACGTTCCATTGAAGAACAATAAGCTTCTGCCTTATACCTCAACTCATTCTCACTTAATTCTCCTTTCATCTCATTTTTCCGCTTTTATCATTCTATCATTTTGAAAGAGATCTTTCCTCAATTCTATATTTTTGTATCCCAAACCAGCTAGCATATCCACCGTCTCCCGGCCATATTCCTGATTAATTTCAAAATAAAGCCTTCCACCAGACACTAACATATCCCTACCCAATTCTGCTATTTTCCGATAAAACAGCAATGGACTATCATCCGGCACAAACAAAGCCAATTCCGGCTCCCACTCCAAGACATTAGCACTCATATTCGCTTTCTCCTTTTCTGTAATATAAGGTGGATTGCTGACAATGACATCAAACTGCTCACCGGCAGGAGAAGCAAGCAGCACATCCCTTTGCTCAAGAGTTACACGAACGCCGTTCCGCCTGCAATTACGTTCTGCAACTTGCAACGCCTTTTCTGAGACATCCCATGAAACGACCTCCGCCTCTTCCAGATTCTTGGTCAAAGAAACAGCGATACAACCACTCCCCGTACCAATATCCAATATTTTAACCCGACCATACTTATGTTCCCGTATAATCCAATCTACCAACTCCCCCGTTTCCGGACGTGGAATCAATACATGTTTATTCACTTCAAAAGTAAGACCATAAAACTCTTCAGTGCCTATTATATATTGAATAGGTTCTAGTTTTTGCAGACGGACCAGAATATCATCCAACCGTTTCTGCTCATTCACTGAAAAAGTAGTATCTTTGCCTGCATACAATTCAACAACAGACATACCGAAGACTTGTGTAAGCAGCAATTTAGCCATAGGTACAAGTTCTGTATCGGGGTAATACCCCTGCAAGGTTTGTTTTATGTAAGATACAACAGGATTCATAGTGTCATTTTATATGCAAAAGTAAGAATTTAAACAAGACTGTTATGACAAAAGATGAAAAATATATTTCCCGTTGTCTGCAACTGGCACACAACGGACTCTGTAACACAGCTCCTAATCCGATGGTAGGTGCTGTCATCGTATATCACGATACCATTATTGGAGAGGGCTACCACATCCGTTGCGGAGAGGCACATGCCGAAGTAAACGCCATACGTTCCGTTAAAGACGAAAATCTGTTGAAGGAATCAACCATTTACGTAAGTCTGGAACCATGCTCCCATTATGGGAAGACCCCTCCCTGCGCCGATCTGATTATAGAGAAGAAAATCCCCAAAGTCGTGATAGGCTGCATGGACCCGTTTTCTCTGGTAGCCGGCAGAGGTATCGAAAAACTGCGCAAAGCCGGTATTGAAGTAACTGTAGGTGTATTAGAGGAGGAATGCCGGCACCTGATAAGACGCTTCATTACATTCAACACACTCAAACGCCCATACATAACCTTAAAGTGGGCAGAATCTACCGATGGTTTCATCGATATAAACCGCACAGGAGGAAAACCGATCAAACTATCCAATCCACTGACCAGCATGCTGGTACACAAAAAACGCGCCGAACATGACGCTATATTAGTAGGACGACGCACGGCATTACTTGACAATCCCTCCTTATCCACCCGGAATTGGTACGGCAAGCATCCCGTACGCCTGGTAATAGACAAAGAATTGACATTACCGCGAGACCTGGAACTTTTCAGTGGCAGGATAAAGACATTCGTGTTCACCCGAAAATCCCCCCATCAGCCAAACACATTAACAGAATACATATCTTTGGATTTTAGCAAAGACATCCTGCCGCAAATAATGGAAGTATTATATCAGAAAAAAATACAATCACTTCTAGTAGAAGGAGGAAGTATTTTATTACAGTCTTTCATAGATTCCAGTCTATGGGATGAAGCCTTCATAGAAAAGGTTCCACTGTGTTTGAAGAATGGGATAGAGGCACCTTCTATTCAAAAAAAATACTTTAAATTGAATAAAATATACTTTGGAAGAGAAATAATGCATGCCGTCCATCCACAAAACCAAAGACAAAATGTGGCTGATTGACAGAGAAAAAGGGCTAGTTTATCTATAAATTAATATAAAACTTGCCCTAAAACTTCTGTATAGAAAAAAATCTTCCTACTTTTGCGACTTGTAACAATAGACTCATTTGCAAATGAAAATAAAGTTTTTGACTGTCATCACAAGTCTGCTTACTGCAGCTTTTATGATTACATCTTGCTTGGACGACAACGAAGTAGAAACAGAATATAGTTCAGAATCAAGCATTACCGCTTTTGCTATAAAAGATAAAATTGAAACTCAATATACCGAAAAGGTTAATGGCAAAGATACAACGCTGACATTCACCGTTGATGGTACCAAATACCCTTTTGCCATCGACCAAGGCACAAGACATATCTACAATGTAGACTCCCTGCCAGTCGGTACAGACATCAGCAAAGTTGTAGTCAGCATAACATCAGATGGTATCGGAGTTTTTATTGTTGCAGAGGACAAAGATTCGTTGTGGAATGAAACCGACTCCTTGAATTTCGAAAAACCTATCCAATTTAAAGTTATGGCAATGAGCGGAGTCTATGGGCCTATTTATAAAGCTGAGATTAATGTACATAAACAAGTTCCCGACTCATTGCAGTGGAGCCATAGAGGAAGTAGTTTCGACAACACCATCCAGGCACAAAAAGCAGTCACATTAGGAGATTATATTTATGTTTTCGCACAGCAAGACAATGGTGCCGCTGTTACAAGCACCCACATCAATGATGGAGGAACCTGGACACCCTTACAGGCTTTACCTGAAAATATGCTAAATGCGGACTATTCTTCTGCCATGGCATGGGGAGACAAATTATACATACTTGCCGACAATGACCTGTACTGTTCCTCTGATGGAAAAAGCTGGAGCAAGATTGGCACTAACACCAAATTCGAGAAGCTGATTGCCGGCGTTCATTCAGAATATAACCGCAAATTGTACGCCATAGACACCAACAATCATTTTATGGAAAGTACGGATGCTATGGCGTGGGATACTAATGGAGAGGTTCCGGCCAATTTCCCGAAAAATCAGATATCATACACAGCTTACCCGTTGGTAACCAATAAATCCATAGACCGTATGGTACTAATGGGGGAAAATCCCATTGCTACCGACACGACCTCTACTGTATGGACCAGACTGACCACAGAAGACAGTTGGGCAGATTATCCTACAGCCGCATACGATAGTTTTTATTGTCCCAAGCTGGCTAATATAGCCATGATTCATTACAACGACCAATTATACGCTTTCGGTGGTCCGGGCAAAAGTTTCGGTAAGGACATTCCCGCCTTCAGCCAATTCTATGAATCAACAGATCAAGGCGTTACATGGAAACCTGTTTCTAGATATGTATTTTTCCCAACAGAATTCCCCGATCTATACCATCAGGCAGACGGCAACTATTCTTATGTTATAGACAAAAATAACTTTTTGTGGATTATATGGAGCCGAAGTGGAGAAGTATGGAGGGGAAGAATCAATAAGTTGGGATTCGATTCCAAGGAATAAAGTCAAAGAGAGTCATATAAAATAGATTGCGACATGCCATATAGAGAGCAAATAGACAAAAGCCGTATACCTGCCCATGTAGCCATTATAATGGATGGAAATGGAAGATGGGCTAAACAACGTGGACAGGCACGTAGCTTCGGACATCAAGCCGGTGCAGAAACTGTACACATCATAGCAGAAGAAGCGGCTAGACTGGGAGTCAAATACTTGACACTATATACTTTCTCTACCGAAAACTGGAATCGCCCGGTAGATGAAGTCGCTGCTCTGATGAGTCTTCTGATGGACTCCATTGAAGAAGAAACTTTCATGAAAAACAACATCAGTTTTCGCATTATCGGTGATACGGCAAAGTTACCGGTAGAAGTTCTGGAACGATTGAACCAATGTATTGAACACACCTCAATCAATACCGGCATGTGTCTGACACTTGCTTTAAGCTACTCTTCCAAATGGGAAATAACAGAAGCGGTAAGACAAATAACGATCAAGATTCAAAACAACAAACTAGCCATTGACGACATCGATGACAATTTGATAAATGCGCATTTAAGTACAAACTATATGCCCGATCCAGATTTGCTTATACGTACCGGAGGAGAAATCCGCCTTAGCAACTATCTGCTTTGGCAATGTGCTTATTCCGAACTATATTTTTGTGAAACGTTCTGGCCGGATTTCCGCGAAGAAGAATTTTGCAAAGCCATTTATGATTATCAGAAAAGAGAACGCCGTTTCGGCAAAACCAGTGAACAAATATAAAGTTAGATAAAATGCTATATCGTATTTCACTTATACTATTAACGCTTACATGCCTATTTTGCTTTTCAACAGGCAGTTACGCCCAAGAAGCAAACGTAGAAGAAAACGACAATCCAGTCATACTTTATTCCGGAACGCCCAAGAAGTATGAAATCGGCGGAATCAAAGTAGAAGGCGTAAAAAACTATGAAGATTATGTATTGATCGGACTTTCAGGACTATCGGTAGGACAGACCATTGTTGTTCCGGGAGATGACATTACCACAGCTGTAAAACGTTATTGGCGACACGGACTGTTCTCTGATGTACAAATCATAGCTGAAAAAATTGTTGGAGACAAGATCTATTTAAAAATCATCCTGGCTCAACGTCCACGTATTGCCGACATTCGTTACCACGGCGTAAAGAAAAGCGAGCGTGAAGATTTGGAAGCCAAACTAGGCTTGGTAAAAGGAAGCCAGATTACTCCCAACTTGATAGACCGTGCTAAAATATTAATCAAGAAACATTTCGATGAAAAAGGTTTTAAAAACGCCGAAGTGACTATTGTAGAGCGTGATTTGGCTGACAATAAAGACCAAGTGGATGTTGATGTAATGATTGACAAGAAAGAAAAGGTGAAAGTCCACAAGATCACCATTGACGGCAACACTGTGTTGAGTGACAAGAAGTTAAAGCGTGTCATGAAGAAGACGAATGAGAAAAACAAACTTGTCAACCTCTTCCGTACCAAAAAGTTCATTGAAGAGAAATACGAAGAAGACAAACAGCATATCATCGACAAATACAACGAATTAGGTTACCGCGACGCACAAATTGTTGTGGACAGCATTTCTCCATACGATGACCGTACCGTCGATGTGTACATGAAAATAGAAGAAGGTGACAAATACTATCTGCGCAACGTGACATGGGTAGGTAACACCATTTATGCTTCGGACTGGTTGAACGAGCAACTCCGTATGAAAAAAGGAGATGTTTATAACCAGAAATTAATGACCGAGCGTCTAACCGGTGATGAAGACGCTATCGGTAACTACTACTATAATAAAGGATACGTATTCTACAACCTTGACCCGGTAGAAGTAAACATAGACGGTGACTCCATTGACTTGGAAATGCGTATTCAGGAAGGTCCTCAGGCCTCTATCAGCAAAGTGCGCATCAACGGTAACGACCGTTTGTATGAAAACGTGGTACGCCGTGAGTTAAGAACCAAACCGGGAGATCTGTTCAGCAAAGAAGCATTGGAACGTTCCTATCGTGAGATAGCCCAAATGGGACATTTCAACCCTGAAAATATCCAGCCGGATGTTCAACCGGATCCTACCAATGGTACAGTAGACATCAACTGGAATCTGGAGTCTAAAGCAAATGACCAGGTAGAGTTCTCGGCAGGTTGGGGACAGACCGGTGTTATCGGTAAATTAAGTTTGAAGTTCACGAACTTCTCTATGGCAAACTTGTTCCATAAGAGTGATAACTACCGAGGATTCCTGCCACAAGGTGATGGGCAGACATTGACCATCAGCGGACAGACCAACGGTAGTTACTACCAGTCATATAGTGTATCGTTCTTTGACCCGTGGTTTGGCGGGAAACGTCCGAATTCATTCTCTGTTTCGGCTTTCTACTCCATACAGACAGATATCAGCAGTAACTACTATAACTCAGCTTATATGAATAATTACTATAATTATTACAGCGGTTATGGTAATTATTATGGTGGATATAACAACTACGAGTCTTATTATGACCCCGACAAATCTATCCAGATGTATGGAGCATCCATCGGTTGGGGTAAGCGTTTGAGGTGGCCGGATGACTACTTTACCCTGTCAGCCGAACTCTCTTACCAACGATTTATATTGAAAGACTGGAGCTACCTGTATATCAAGTTGAACAACGGAGAGTATATGTCAACCGGTAATTGCAACAACTTGAGTTTGAATCTAACTCTGGCACGTAACTCTACGGACAACCCGATTTTCCCGCGTCGCGGTTCTGAATTCTCGGCTTCCGTACAGTTGACTCCTCCGTACTCATTGTTCAGTAACAAGGACTACTCGGTATACGGTAAAGATGATTATGATGAAGCGGCAAGCATGTTCAACTGGATTGAATACCATAAATGGAAATTCAAATCAAAGACCTATACCGCCCTTACAGGAGGTCAGAAATGTCCGGTTATTATGACACGCGCAGAATTCGGCTTGCTGGGTCACTATAACAAATACAAAAAATCACCTTTTGAAACATTCTACATGGGTGGTGACGGTATGACAGGCTATAGCACCAGCTACGCTTCCGAAACCATTGCACTGCGTGGTTACGAAAACGGTTCATTGACCCCTTATGGTAGTGAAGGCTACGCTTACGTACGTTTAGGTGCAGAATTAAGATACCCGTTGATGCTGGAGAATTCGACCAGTATCTATGCGCTAGGCTTCATCGAAGGAGGTAACGCATGGACAGATGTAAGCAAGTTCAATCCGTTCCAGTTGAAACGCTCGGCAGGTGTCGGTGTCCGTATCTTCCTGCCGATGATTGGTATGATGGGTATTGACTGGGCATATGGTTTCGACAAGATTAACGGCTCCAGCCGTTATAGTGGAAGCCAGTTCCACTTTATCCTAGGACAAGAGTTTTAATAACTAAAAACAAAGTGATTATGAAAAAGGCTATCCTATTATCTCTATTGTTTGTGGCTTGTGTATTCACAGCCAGCGCTCAAAAGTTTGCCTTGATTGATATGGAATATATCCTGAAGAATATTCCTGCATACGAACAGGCGAATACCCAACTGAATCAAGCTTCACAACAATATCAAAGTGAGGTGGAGGCGAAAGCAAAAGAAGCGGAAACACTTTATAAAGAATACCAGAAAGCCTCGGCTTCCCTGTCGGCCGCACAGAAAACGCAAAGAGAAGAAGCAATTGTGGCAAAAGAAAAGGAAGCAGCCGAACTGAGAAAGAAATATTTCGGTCCTGAAGGAGAAATGGCCAAAAAACAAGAAGCATTAATCGCACCTATTCAAGATAAAATCTATGAAGCGGTAAAACAGATTTCAGAGCAAAAAGGATATGCGGCAGTAGTAGACAGAGGCTCTGCCCAAAGTATTATTTTCGCGTCTCCAAGCATTGATATCAGCAATGAAGTGCTCTCAAGATTAGGATATTCAAATTAATTTCCTACATTTGCAACCGATAATCCAAATTTGCAATAACTAATAAAAAATAGAACTATGTTGAAAAAAATTGCTTTACTACTTTTACTCATCGTTCCGATGAGTGTATTTGCTCAGAAATTCGGGCATCTTAAATCTGCAGATGTACTTACTGTCATGCCGGAATTTACAAAGGCTCAGACTGACATCCAAGCTATGCAGAAACAATATGAGGATGAAATGAAACGTGCGACTGATGAACTGACCAAAAAATATACTGAATACCAACAGGAACAAGCCAACCTTCCTAAGAACATTCAGGAAAGACGGCAGAAAGAATTGCAGGAATTACAGGAAAAAGGAATGCAGTTCCAACAAGACGCACAACAGCAATTGCAGAAATCATACGCTGATATGATGGAACCTATCTACAAAAAAATTGAGGATGCCATCAAAGCAGTAGGCCAGGAAGGTGGATATACTTATATCTTTGATTTGAACAGAACAGAAATTCCCTACGTAAATGAAGCGCAGTCCACAGATGTAACTGCTGCTGTCAAAGCTAAAGTAGGAATCAAATAATTAAGTTAAAGACCTTTACAGGCACGGATTACACAGATTTCATAGGTTTCGAAACCGTGAACATCCGTGTAATCCGTGCCTGTATTATATAGCTATACTGCCATGATCCCATCTCTCCCCCCTTCAACCGGCCCTATCGGTGTATTCGACTCCGGCTACGGTGGTCTAACCATTCTGGACAAAATACGCGGACTGATGCCTGAATATGATTATATCTATTTGGGAGACAGCGCACGCTGTCCATACGGACCGCGCTCCTTTGAAGTTGTTTACGAATTTACCTTGCAAGCCGTAAGCAAACTGTTCGAACTAGGATGCCCTTTGGTGATATTAGCATGCAACACAGCATCGGCAAAAGCCTTACGCACCATCCAGCAGATCAATCTTCCGGTAATAGACGCTACCCGCAGAGTACTCGGGGTCATCCGGCCTACAGCAGAATGTATAGGAGAAATCACCCGAAGCCGGCACGTAGGCATACTGGCCACAGCCGGTACCATCAAATCCGAATCCTATCTTTTGGAAATACATAAATTATCTCCCGACATTGTGGTAACAGGAGAAGCCTGTCCCATGTGGGTTTCCTTAGTAGAGAATAATGAATATCAATCGGAAGGAGCCGACTATTTCGTCAAACAACATATCAACCGGCTGCTGGATAAAGACCCGATGATTGACACCATCATACTGGGATGTACCCATTATCCGTTACTGCTTGATAAAATAAGACAGTTTACTCCCGGACATATCCGCATCATCGCACAAGGAGAATATGTAGCCCGAAGTCTGCAGGACTATTTGAATCGCCATCCTGAAATGGACGCACGTTGCGAAAAAGGAGGAAAATGCCGCTTCCTTACCACCGAAAGTGAAAACAAGTTCGAGGAATCCGCTTCCATCTTCTTAGGTCGGCAGGACATAAAAGTAGAAAGCATAGCATTGGAATAACTTTCTTCCGGTTTACCTGTTATATATACCATCCATAACGCTTAATTCATGAAGATATGTATACAAATAAAGTAAAGAAGATAGCTGCGGTACACGATTTATCCGGTGCAGGACGAGTATCTCTCACCGTCGTTATCCCTATCCTCTCATCCATGGGCTTTCAAGTCTGCCCTCTGCCCACAGCCGTATTATCCAGCCACACCCAATACCCGCACTTCTCCTTCTTGGACCTCACGGACGAGATGCCCAAGATTATCAACGAATGGAAGCAACTGAAGATACAGTTTGACGCTATCTATACAGGCTATTTGGGCTCTCCCCAGCAAATACAAATCGTATCCCGGTTTATTGATGATTTCCGACAACCTGACAGTCTGGTTATGATAGATCCTGTTTTGGGAGATAACGGGAAATTATATGCCAACTTCGATGAACAAATGATTATGGAGATGCGCCATCTCATCCGGAAAGCCGATGTTATCACACCTAATATGACCGAACTCTTTTATCTGCTTGACAAACCTTATAAAGCAGAGAATACGGACGCGGAACTGAAAAACTATCTGCACGAAATATCAGAACACGGTCCCGGTATCGTCATTATCACCAGCGTACCCGTACAAGATGACTCGCACAAGACTTCCGTATATGCATACGACAGGCAAGGAGACCGTTATTGGAAAGTTACTTGCCCCTACCTGCCTGCTCATTACCCCGGCACAGGTGATACATTTACCAGTGTGATAACCGGCTCACTGATGCAGGGAGACAGCCTGCCTATCGCCTTGGACCGCGCCACACAGTTCATCCTGCAAGGCATCCGCGCCACTTTCGGATATGAATATGATAACCGAGAAGGAATTCTGCTAGAGAAGGTATTGCACAATCTGGATATGCCAATCCAGATCAGCAGTTATGAACTGATTTGAGGATCCCGAAAGTAGAAGATTTGTCCCCCGGGGAAGGAAGCTTGTACCAAGCCCTATTACTCCGACGATTAAGGTCGTTTTTCCTTATAGCTAACCCTTATCATACAGTTAACTACTACAGACTCCGGCAGTGGACTGTACAGTCTACTGCAAGAGTTTATACAGTCCACTATATCAGACTGTACAAACCACCGGAAGAGACTATAGTACACAACCATAAAAAAGAACTTAACCATAAAACAAAATAGGGTTAACCACAAAGAAGAAAAGACTTAACCAGATAAAGCCATAAGGCCAAAAGACGAAAAGAGTAAAACCAAAGAAAGCAGCCAAATCGTACCGTGCAAACCAACAAACATCAGCCGTATCAACAATAATAAATAAATTACCTGCCCAGCAGCCTGCGGCTGAGATAACGCACGGGATACCACACAGAAAGAAAGCCCACCACCAGCACAGTGACAAAAACTATAACAATATCCCATGCATGGACACTGACCGGATAGGCATCCACCACAAAATTGCCACCGGAGTTACCACCTCCCAGCGAAAGCAATCCGAATTCCTGCTGGATAAAACAAAGGATCAAGCCCAGTGCCACTCCGATAACCGCACCCATCAATGAAATCATACGCCCCTCGAACAGAAAGATACGCGTAATCAACTTGTCGCTGGCCCCTAAATTGCGCAATGTCACTACATCTGCCTTCTTATCTATAATCAGCATGGACAATGAGCCTATCACATTAAAGCAGGCTATCATCAGGATAAAGGTAAGGAAAATATAAGAGATCAGCTTCTCTATCTCCATAATGCGGAAAGTATCCGCTTGCTGCTCATACCGGTCCTGCACCCGGAAATCATCTCCCAATATTTTCTGTATCTTCGATTTTACACTCCCTGCATCTACATCCGGCTTCAATTTCAATTCTACCGAACTCACTTCTGTGTCATACTGAAACAACCTACGGGCAAATTGGAGGGAAGTCAAAATGTAAGAAGAGTCATACTTCTGTTGGTTCACCGCAAAAACAAGGCCGCTGGAATATAAATCGGCAGAGTTAAAGCTGGAAGCAGGATTGGCCATATTGACTTTAACTCCCCGTTTGGGAGCATAAATCTCTAGCGGATCGAGGAATTTGATACCCGTTCCCAAGATAGAAACCAATTCTATGCCGGGAATGGCATAATCTACCACTTCATCATGCAACACGAATTGCCCCCGGCCGAAAAGGATACTGTCAATAGCGGTCAGATCCTCGAAATTATCTTCAATTCCTTTAATCACCGCCATGGTCTGACGATCTTTATACTGAACCATCGCATTCTCTTCCAAAGACTCAGAAAAAACAGCGATCTCCGGCATCCGGCGCAAAGCTTCTATACGCGCTTCTTGTCCGTCAAAAACCTTTCCGGTGACAGCCGTAATTTTCAGCTCCGGGTCAAAAGCCGTAAAGAAAGTAGCTACCAGATCCTGGAAGCCGTTAAAAACAGACAAAGTGCATACCAATGCCAATGTAGCCAAAGCCACTCCGCAGACGGAAATGGCTGAAATAACATTAATGGCATTGTGCGACTTCTTGGAAAAAAGATAACGCTTCGCTATATAAAAGGGAAAATTCACCGTCCGGTTCTACTTTTTCAACAGTTCGTCTATACGTTCGGCATAATCCAATGAATCATCCACAAAGAATTTCAACTCGGGAATGATGCGCAACTGATGGCGTACCCGTGTTCCTAATTCATAACGGATGGATTTCATATTATCATTGATATTCTTTACTATTTCCTGGCTCCTCTCAGAAGGGAACACGCTGAGATAGACGCGTGCAATACTCATATCGGGACTGATGCGGACAGCACTTACCGACACCAAAACACCATTCATGGACTTGGTCTGAAGCAGGAAAATCTCACTCAACTCCTTTTGGATCAAACGAGAAATCTTATTTTGTCTGGTCGTTTCCATAATTAATAATTATTCAGTTTGCTAATTTGCTAATATGCCATACGGTTCATAGCGCAAGCTATGAGCACATTATTCAACATTTTCTTATGATTGTCAGCCCGTCGCGCAAGGGAAGAATCACCTTTTCAACCCGTTTGTCGGCAGCTACCAAATCATTAAATTTCGTTATTCCAATAGTCTGAAGATCTGTATGATGCGGTTCCTCCAATACATGTCCGTCCCACAATGTGTTGTCGGCAATGATATATCCGCCGGGTGATAATTTCTCCAGTACCATTTCGTAATATTCAATATACTTCCGCTTATCACCGTCTACAAACGCTAAATCAAAGGTAATGTTCATGCCAGGCAGCAACTTCAGCGCATCACCTATATAAAATTTAATCTTGCCGGCGTAAGGCGAACCTTCCAGCCAGGGACGTGTAAAGTCCTCCTGCTCATCGTTTATCTCAAATGTGTGCAACATGGCCCCCTCTTCCAACCCTTCGGCCAGGCAAAGTGCGGAGTAGCCACTGTAAGTCCCGATTTCCAACACCTGACGGGGGCGTATCATTTGCACAAACATTTTCAGCATACGTCCCTGCAAGTGGCCGGAAGCCATACGGGGACGTAAAAGCTTGACGTGCGTATCGCGATAAAGTGCCTTCAGGTAATCACTTTCTTCGTCAATGTGCTGAAGGATATATTCGTCAATAGCGTCCGTTTCTTTCATTCCTATCTTCTATTTTTATAGGTAACGGTTGCGGTTGGGCAGCACATAGTCCATAGCATACTTCAACACATCTCCCACTACATTGATTTCAAGGAAAGAAGTCTGAGTACCTTGCTTACCGCTGCTCAGATAGGCCACCATGTCGCTTTCACTCAAAACGCCATCATCCAGCAATTTACGCAAAGCAGCGAAATAATATGCCTGTCCGTTAGCCTTTTCGGGCATATAGATAGCCTCCACCCCATATGACAAAGCCAGATGACGCATCGTTTTTTCTTTATAACAGATGGCCAATACAGGATATTTGCCACGGAAAGCAGCAATATTACGTGCGGTACGCCCGCTGAAACTGTCGGTAATAATGGCGCGGATATTCAGTTTGCTGGTAGCCTTTACTGCCTGTTTTGCCAGGAAAGCAGTTACGTCATTGGAGTTTTCATCCAAAGGAATACGGATGTCATTCTCGGCCAGTTTATCTTTCTCAGCCTGCGCTGCAATCTTGGCCATCGTCTTCACGGCTTCCACCGGATACTTGCCGTATGCCGTTTCTCCACTCAGCATCAATGCATCCGTGCGGTAGTAAATAGCATTGGCAATATCGGTCACTTCAGCACGGGTAGGACGCGGATTATTAATCATGGTATGCAACATCTGGGTAGCAACAATCACCGGTTTCTTTGCCAGAATACATTTTTTTATCAACAAACGCTGAATGCCGGGGATTCGTTCCTGAGGAACTTCAATGCCCAAGTCACCACGAGCCACCATGACTCCGTCGGCCACTTCCAATATTTCATCAATATTGTCCACTCCTTCCTGATTCTCGATCTTGGCGATAATCTTAATGTCGCTGCCGTATGCATCCAGTATCTGGCGGATATCCAGCACATCTTGCTTATTACGAACAAACGAATGTGCTATGAAATCAATGTCCTTTTCAATAGCATACAGTATATTGTTACGGTCCTTTTCTGTCAAAGAAGGGAGATTGATGCGCACGCCCGGTACATTCACACTCTTACGGTTACCCAAAGTAGCTTCATTCTGCACCTCGCACAACAAATACTCGTCTGTCTTCTCAATCACGCGCAGCTCCAGATCACCATCATCAATCAGAATATCGCCATCCACCTGAAGATCATGCACAAAACCGGGATAAGATACAGCAATACATTCACGGGTCGTTTCTTGTGCTGGATTGCCTACAATCTTTACTTTGTCACCAATCTGATAAGGAATAGGCTCGCCGCCTGCAATAGCAGTAGTACGCACTTCGGGACCTTTTGTGTCCATCAATATGGCAATACGGTTGGAAACCTCACGTACATTGGTTATCAATTTTTCAAAACCTTCACGTGAAGCGTGAGCCGTATTCATACGGACCACATTCATACCAGCCTTGAAAAGATCTCTTATAAACTCTACCTCGCAACGCTGATCTGAGATGGACGCTACGATTTTTGTTTGTTTCAACATCATAATCTTATCACCTTATATTATACCTAAACTTTTTATTTTCTCATCAACAAAGCCTCAATCGCCAAACGATATGAATGAAGCCCGAACCCACAAATTACTCCCACACAAGCGCAAGAAATCATCGACTTATGGCGAAACTCCTCACGGGTATGTACATTTGAGATGTGCACCTCAATCACAGGAGCTGTCACGGCGCGGATAGCATCCTGTAAAGCAATGGAAGTATGCGTATAAGCCCCTGCATTCAAGACGATGCCGTCATAATCAAAACCCACTTCGTGTATTTTATTGATCATCTCACCTTCCACATTCGACTGATAATACGCTATTTCAATGTCCGGATAAGTACGGCGCAATTCCACCAGATAGTCTTCAAATGAAACAGCACCATAAATGGAAGGTTCCCGTTTGCCTAATAAATTGATATTAGGTCCATTAATAATTTGTATTTTCATATTTATACTATATCTGAACTTTTTCTACCTTTGCAGGGAATTTGGGTACAAAGGTAGAAAAAAGAAATGAAAAGAACCGAGAAAACAGACAAGATATTGGTGAAATACAGGCAATATTTAAAGTTGGAGAAATCGTTATCTGACAATACGGTAGATGCTTATCTTACTGACCTGGACAAGTTACTGGCTTATCTTACATTAGAAAATATCAACATTCTGGATGTCCGGCTTGAAAATCTGGAAGATTTCTCAGCCGGATTACATGATATCGGCATCCACCCCCGTTCGCAGGCACGCATCTTGTCAGGTATCCGCTCTTTCTACCGTTTCCTCATTATGGAAGATTATCTGGAATCCGACCCAACAGAATTACTGGAATCCCCCCAGACAGGTTTCAAACTGCCCGAAGTAATGACGGTGGAAGAAATAGACTTATTGATAGGCAGCATAGACCGCGGAACCAAAGAAGGTCAACGCAACAGAGCCATATTGGAAACACTTTACAGTTGCGGACTACGTGTTTCCGAACTCTGTAATCTGAAATTATCCGAACTTTATTTTGAAGAAGGCTTCATCAAGGTGGAAGGGAAAGGAAGCAAACAGCGGCTGGTCCCTATTTCACCGCGTGCCATCAAGGAAATCAGGCTCTACTTCACCGACCGTAACCTGATGAAAATAAAGCCGGGATTTGAAGATTTTGTCTTCATCAGCAATTTCGGGAAGAACATCTCCCGCATCATGGTTTTCCATATCATCAAGGAACTGGCAGAGCGCATCGGTTTGAAAAAAAAAATCAGTCCTCATACCTTCCGCCATTCTTTTGCGACACACTTGCTGGAAGGAGGCGCCAACTTGCGTGCCATACAGTGTATGCTTGGACACGAAAGTATCGGGACCACAGAAATTTATACACACATAGACCGCAATATGTTACGCAGTGAAATCATAGAACACCACCCCCGTAACATCAAATTCAGAGAAAAAGGTAAATAAAGGTTCTATATTCTAAAATATTTTAAGATAAATTGAAAAAAAAGCAGGCTAAGAAGCTAGCACATAATAGAGTTTTTCCTATCTTTGTCCCCAAAGAGACGCACAAAAACGTACTATAGCGAATTTTACATTACAAACGTTAAATTAATAAAGTAACTATGATTAAAAAGTTGTATTTGCCCTTAGTGGCTTTATTGGTCCTTGCCCTGTCATCATGCGGCAAGATGGGAGAATTGTCTTCTGACTATTTCACAACTAACCCTGAAGTGCTTGAAGCAATCGGTGGTAAAGTGCCTGTGACAATTAATGGTAAATTCCCCGAGAAGTATTTCAAGAAGAACGCAACTGTTGAAGTTACCCCTGTTCTGAGATGGAAAGGTGGCGAAGCTAAAGGCCAGCCTGCTGTATTCCAAGGAGAAAAAGTAGAAGGAAACAATCAGACTATCGCTTACAAAGCAGGTGGTAGCTATACGATGAAAGCTTCTTTCGACTATGTTCCCGAAATGGCAAACTCTGAACTTTATCTTGATTTCAAGATTACAAAAGGAAAGAAATCATACACTATTCCTTCTGTGAAAATCGCTGATGGCGTTATCGCGACTTCTGAACTGCCTACTGCTGCCAGCTCTAACGCATCATACGCTAACGATGCTTTCCAACGCATTATTAAAGATGCTCAAACTGCTAACATCATGTTCTTGATCCAGCAAGCTAACTTGCGCAACAGCGAATTGAATTCTGACGATATCAAAGAATTCCATAAGAAAGTGGCTGAAGTTAATGCTGACACCAAGAACTACAAACTGAATAACATTGAAATTTCTGCATACGCTTCACCTGATGGTGGTGTGAAACTGAACACCGGTTTGGCTGAAAACCGTGAAGCAAACACAGAAAAATATATGGAACGCCAGTTGAAGAAAGGCAAGATTGATACTAACCTGGATGCAAAATACACTGCACAAGATTGGGAAGGTTTCCAAGAACTGGTATCCAAATCAAACTTGCAGGATAAAGATTTGATCTTGCGTGTTCTTTCTATGTACAATGATCCTGAACAAAGAGAAGCTGAAATCAAGAATATTTCTTCTGTATACAAAACTTTGGCTGACGAAATCCTGCCTCAGTTACGTCGTGCCCGTTTAACTGCCAACTATGACATCATCGGTCGTAGCGATGATGAAATCAACGAAGCATTCAACTCTGATCCTAAAGTATTGAGTGTAGAAGAATTATTGTACGCTGCTACACTGACTAACGACAACGCCCGCAAAGAAGCTATCTTCAACAAGACAACTCAACTTTATCCGAACGATTTCCGTGCTTATAACAACCTGGGTGAATTGGCATTCGCTGCCGGTGATGCTGCTAAAGCAGAAAACTACTTCAAACAAGCTGCTTCTAAGAACGCTAGCGCTCCTGAAGTAAACGCTAACCTTGGTCTTTGCGAATTGGTTAAGGGCAATGTTGCAGCTGCTGAAACTTACTTAGGCAAAGCTACAGGTGCTAATGCTGCCGGTGAAGCTTTGGGTAACTTGTATATCAAACAAGGCCAGTATGACAGAGCTGTCAACTCATTCGGTGACGCTAAGACTAACAGTGCCGCTCAAGCTCAGATTTTGGCTAAAGACTATAACAAAGCAAAAGCGACCTTGTCTGCAATCAAGAATCCGGATGCAATGACTGACTACTTGATGGCTATCGTTGGTGCTCGCACAAACAATGCTTCATTGGTAAGCAGCAGCATCAAGAGCGCAATCGCAAAAGATCCTTCAATGGCTGAAAAAGCTGCTAACGATCGCGAGTTCGCTAAATACGCCGACGCTATCAAATAATATAACTAGATATCATCTTGTCTAGTTTTTAGATGATTATTACTGTAACCGGAGGCTTCGTGATGAAGCTTCCGGCTTTTTTATGTAAAATAACCTTCATTTATACCTGCCTTTAGCCACAAAATGCGTATTTTCGCAAAAAATATCTTGAAATGAAAAAATTACTATTCTTTCTTTTCACTCTTGTTGTGCTGGCAAGCGGCTGCGGCAAGAAAAATACATTCACCTTAGAAGGAAGCATTAAAGGACTCCCTTCAGACACTATATTAGTATTTTATCAAGAGCCCGATTACAAGCTAGATACCATACTCCTCTCAAAAGGCAAATTCACTTACACTATTACCCCTGACACATTTACTATCTTTTCATTACTATTAGGAGAAAAACAAATCTTGCCGATATATGCTGATAAAGGAGAAAGTGTCACCCTAAACGGAATGGTCGGAGAGATAGAGGTTAAAGGAAAGGGAGAAAACGCACAACTGGCAAAACATATCCAGTATCTTAACACATTAGAAAATAACAAAACTGCCGTTATGGCTGCTGTGGATTCATTAATTAAAACCAATCCACACTCGTATAGCAATATCTATCTGATAGACAAATATTATGTACAGGACTCGCTTCCTGACTATAACCACATAGATCAACTGATAAAAGGATTAAGCGGTATCATAAAAGACACACCTTATATTATAGATCTCCAGAATAAATTAAGTGAGAAAAAAGAACTGACAGATCATCGCTACGTTTCCAACATCTCGTGCACGGACAGAGAAGGAAAGACCATCAACTGGAACAGCGTAAAAGGGAAATATGTCCTTTTGGATTTTTGGGCAAGCTGGAACAAAGAAAGCATTGCCACACAAGATTCTTTAGTACCCGTACAAAAGGCATTGAAAAAAAATAAGTTTGTTATTATCAGCCTCTCCCTTGACTTGGACAAAAAGGAATGGATGGAGAAAATCATTCAAAGAGACACCACACAATGGAAACAAGTTTGCGATTTCAAAGGCTGGGACAATTCCATTGTCAAACAGCAAGGCATAACCCGGATTCCTGCCAATATACTTATAGGTCCTGACAAGCGGGTCATCACGCAAGATATACGAGGCAAAGAACTGATAGACAAAGTGAAACAGCTGATAGAACAAGATAAAGAGAAAGAAAAAGCCGCCAAAGAGGCAGAACGTACTCGAAAGAGACAAAATAAAAAATAAAAGAATGCTGGTAAAAGTCTATGGAGCAGCCGTTCAAGGTATCGACGCTACCATTGTAACTATTGAAGTAAATAGTTCACGAGGTATAAAATTCTTCCTTGTCGGTCTGCCGGACTCGGCCGTGAAAGAAAGTCATGAACGTATTATTTCCGCTTTACAGGTAAACGGATATAAATTCCCTACTTGTCAGATTGTAGTGAATATGGCCCCTGCTGACATACGTAAAGAGGGGTCTGCATACGATCTTCCGCTAGCAATCGGAATATTGGCCGCTACCCAAATCGTATCGGAAGAAAAACTTTCACGCTATCTTATTATCGGAGAACTTAGCCTAGATGGAAGCCTGCAACCCGTCAAAGGAGCTCTCTCCATAGCTATCAGTGCCCGAGAACAAGGTTTTGAAGGATTCATACTTCCCAAACAAAATGCGCGAGAAGCTGCTGTAGTAAACAATCTGAAAGTATATGGCGTAGAAAATATCAAAGAGGTCATCGAATTTTTCAATAATGAACGCAATCTGGAGCCTAGCATCGTCAATACACGGGAAGAATTCTATGAAAACCAAAGTAGCTTTCCATACGATTTTGCTGATGTAAAAGGACAAGAAAGTGTAAAACGCGCATTGGAAGTAGCCGCGTCTGGAGGACACAACTTGATTATGATCGGTTCACCCGGAAGTGGAAAGTCCATGATGGCAAAGTGTATGCCAAGCATTCTCCCTCCCCTGTCATTGGGTGAAAGTCTGGAAACGACTAAAATACATTCAATAGCAGGAAAATTAGGAAAAGACAGCTCACTGATTGCTATTCGGCCTTTCCGTAGTCCCCATCATACAATCTCGCAAGTAGCAATGGTAGGTGGCGGCACCAATCCCCAACCGGGAGAAATCAGTCTGGCCCACAACGGTTTGCTCTTTCTAGACGAGTTGCCGGAATTTAATAGAAGTGTACTTGAAGTACTTCGCCAACCCCTAGAGGACAGGTATATATCCATCTCACGAGCTAAATACAGTCTAGATTATCCGGCCAGTTTCATGCTGGTAGCTAGTATGAATCCCTGTCCATGCGGATATTATAATCATCCCACACGAGCTTGCGTCTGTAATCCTGGACAAGTGCAACGGTACCTGAACCGTATCTCCGGTCCTTTACTGGACCGCATAGATATCCAAATAGAAATAGTTCCGGTTCCATTCGAGAAAATGGCAGAACAACATCATGCAGAAAGTAGTGCAAGCATACGCAAACGGGTTATCAAGGCCCGGGAAATACAAGCTCAACGTTTTGCTAACCATCCGGGTATTTACTGCAACGCACAAATGGAAGCCGGATTACTCCATCTGTATGCTCAACCCAATGAAGCAGGGCTAAAATTATTACAAACTGCCATGACACGCCTCAACCTGTCGGCACGCGCATATGGTCGTATTCTAAAAGTAGCACGTACCATTGCCGATCTGGACAACAGCGAACACATTACTTCCATCCACCTGGCAGAAGCGATAAGCTATAGAAATCTTGATAGAGAAGACTGGGCCGGCTAGTTTAGCTGCCGGGCTCAGTTTCCTTTGCATGATAAATGACCTGCATCAATGAATCCAGTTCAATGTAATTTGCAAGTATATCCTCTTCTTCATCGGTCATTTCCCAATCTTTATTCTCACTCTTTTTAGAGAAAAGTACATTCAAAATGAATTTATACCACGCATTCATGATTCTTTCAATCTAAGGTTTTCATCAAAAACAGAATAAGAAAAGTTTAGTTCATTAATCTTCCCTATTTTTCTCTTTTTTCGATAGCTTTATCGAACCTTTAGGAGAGAACTCAAATTTTCCTACATACCAATGTCCACCCTCTTCCAACTTCTTTTGATTCATATCTTTGATTAAAACAGAATCTGATTTAAATGCACCACCATTTTCTTCGCCGTCTATATCATTAAAATAGACTTTCTGTTCATTAATTCCACCTATACTCAAGTCTTCGGTCTTGAATTCTCCTTTTTCATCTGTATAAATTGTATCGGCAGGGAAAACGCCATTATTCCAATCTTGCCTTACGATTACCTGAATGTTTTTCAAAGGCTCATCCTTATCCGAAGTCACTGTACCTTTCACTAAGAATTTGCTATAAGGAGTACCATATTCACATCGTATCTCCCAATTCTCATCTTCATTACTGCAAGAAGCGAATCCAAGTAAAACCAACGCTCCGGACAATAACCGATGTACTGTCATTTTCTTTTTCATGTTCATAATCCCTAATAGTTTAAAGTCAGTTTTTATGTTATTTATCTTCTTTAGAAAGTTTTATTTCCATGTTGTATTCATAAGTACCTAAATACCAGTTTCCGTCTCCTTTCTTTATTTGTTTACTTTCCATATCCTTCATACAGACAGAATCCGATTTAAAAGTTCCTCCATTTGCCTCACCATCTATATCATTAAATATCAATTTCTTCGTATCGACCCATCCGTCTCTCATCATCTGTGAAACAAACTCACCTCCAGAATCTGTATAAATAGTATCATTCATCCGGACCAACTCCCCTTCTTCATCATTATAATATGCATTCTCATTTTTTACAATTACCTGAATGTCTTTCAAAGCCTTTCCGTCATCAGATATCACCTTACCTCTTACCCAGAAATCCATAGTAGGAGTTCCATATTCCACTGAGGTTTCAGCACAAGCAGCAAAACCCAATAAAGCCAGCACACCGCATAAGCTCTGCTCCAATACTTTCTTCTGTTTCATCTTCTTCATTCCTTTCTTTTTTATGGTGTTTGCAATCTTTTTAAATGACAGAACAATAAATCTCCATTTTCATCGCGCAGGTGCATGCCATTCCCTTTACAGAAACGAAAATATTTACAATCAGCACATTCATCTTTTTTCATCCATTCTCGGTCACGGTAAGGTTTGAATCTATGATTCCATACTTCCATAAAATCATTCTCATAAATATTTCCCTGGTGATAATCGGCACGAATACTGGGACAAGCAGAAATCGCTCCATCAATAAGAACTGAGCCGACCGATATTCCCGCCCGGCAAGCGAAGAAAGTATCGCGCACTTCAGCCTCATAATTACCTAGAAATCCCTCACAACCGTAACTTACATGGATCCGTCCTTCCTTACGGCTCTTCCTAATAAATTCCATTACTCCTCTGAACTCCTCATTAGACAATTGAAGTTCAGGATCTTTGGCTGCACGCCCTACCGGGAATATAGTAAAAAGCCGCCAACCTTTTACCCCCAAACTTATCAAGAAGTCTTTCAACTCCTCCAAACGCATATAACTATGCTTATTTACACAAGTAACCACATCAAAAACAAAATCAGGAACCTGTACCATCAACTTGATCGCTTCAACAGCCCGTTCAAAACTTTGCGGGTTGCCCCGCATCCAGTTATGATCCGTCGCAAAACCGTCAAGACTGACCGTAGCCGTATGCAATCCGGCATCCAACAGCCCATTCAATCGTTCACGAGTCATATATAGTCCATTAGTTACCATTCCCCAAGGAAACCCTCTTTCATAAATAGCACGCCCACACTCTTCCAGATCCTTCCTCATCAAGGGTTCCCCACCAGTAATAATCACAAAGATTTTATGCGGATCATTTTGAGCTGAGACACTATCCAACACCCGAAGAAAATCTTCCTTCGGCATATCAGGATGACCAGCGATCTTTTTACAATCACTGCCACAATGTCGACAATGCAAATTACAACGAAGAGTACATTCCCAAAATAGTTGCTTCAACTGATGCTCTTCCGTACGCTCATTTTCCAACCGCCGGAATATTTCAAGACCCATCCGACGACGAATAGACAAAGGGGCATTTATATTCATGTGTTTTTCCTTTTTTATATTAAATGCAAAGAAGTGCAAATCACTGCATCACAATATAACATTTTTTGCAATTTCCCAGCTTCCGGCAAAGCCCCCGAATAACAATATCTTATAATAAGTATGGTCTGTCAGAAATTTTAAAGGAGAAATATTTCTGATTATTCCATATACTTACTAAAAATCACTAACTTTGCACGTTACTGGTAGAAATAACAAAAAAAGACATCATACAATGGAAAATAAATTCAAAAGAACCACCGTCACATCCGCTTTGCCTTACGCAAACGGTCCGGTACATATTGGTCATCTGGCAGGTGTATATGTTCCTGCTGATATCTACGTGCGCTATCTCCGCCTGAAGAAAGAAGATGTTCTTTTCATCGGAGGCTCTGACGAACACGGAGTACCTATCACCATTCGTGCAAAGAAAGAAGGTATTACTCCGCAAGATGTGGTGGACCGCTATCATACCTTGATAAAAGAATCATTCAAAGAATTTGGAATTTCATTCGATATATACTCTCGTACTACATCAAAAACACACCACGAACTAGCTTCCGAATTCTTCAAAACCCTGTATGATAAAAGTGAGTTCATTGAAAAGACCTCCATGCAATATTATGACGAAGAAGCCCATCAGTTCCTGGCCGACCGTTATATTATCGGTGAATGTCCTCACTGCCATGCAGAAGGAGCCTACGGTGACCAATGCGAGAAGTGCGGAACATCTCTTTCTCCAACCGACCTGATCAATCCGAAAAGTGCTATCAGTGGCAGCCAACCTGTGATGCGTGAAACTAAACACTGGTATCTGCCATTGGACAAACACGAAGGATGGCTGCGTGAATGGATTCTTGAGAATCATAAAGAATGGCGCCCTAATGTATACGGACAATGTAAAAGCTGGTTGGATATGGGCTTGCAACCTCGTGCGGTAAGCCGTGACTTGGATTGGGGAATCCCTGTTCCTGTAGAAGGTGCTGAAGGAAAAGTACTTTACGTATGGTTTGATGCCCCCATCGGCTATATTTCAAATACAAAAGAATTACTTCCCGACAGTTGGGAAACTTGGTGGAAAGATCCAGAAACCCGTTTGATTCACTTCATCGGAAAAGACAATATTGTATTCCACTGCATTGTTTTCCCTGCTATGCTGAAAGCAGAAGGAAGCTATATCTTACCGGATAACGTACCTAGCAATGAATTCCTGAACCTGGAAGGTGACAAGATTTCCACTTCACGCAACTGGGCAGTATGGTTGCATGAATATTTGCAGGACTTCCCCGGCAAACAGGATGTATTGCGCTATGTATTGACAGCCAATGCCCCCGAGACAAAAGACAACGATTTTACCTGGAAAGATTTTCAAGCACGTAACAACAATGAGTTGGTAGCTGTTTATGGTAACTTTGTAAACCGTGCTTTAGTGCTGACTCATAAATATTTCGATGGGAAAGTTCCAGTTTGCGGTGAATTGACCGATTACGATAAAGAAACATTAAAAGAATTTGCAGACGTAAAGGCAGAAGTAGAAAAACTATTGGATGTATTCAAATTCCGCGATGCACAAAAAGAGGCAATGAACCTGGCACGTATCGGTAATAAATACTTAGCTGATACAGAACCCTGGAAACTGGTAAAGACTGATATGGACCGTGTAGCCACCATTCTTAACATAGCATTGCAACTAGTTGCCAATCTGGCAATTGCTTTCGAACCCTTCCTGCCTTTCAGCAGCGAAAAGCTCCGCCAAATGCTGAATATGGAAACATTTGAATGGGACCAACTGGGACGTACCGATCTGCTGGCAGAAGGGCATCAATTGAATAAAGCAGAACTGTTGTTCGAAAAGATCGAAGATGAAACCATTCAAGCACAAGTAGACAAACTGTTGGCTACCAAAAAAGCAAACGAGGCTGCCAGCTATAAAGCTAACCCGATAAAACCGATAATTGCTTTCGAAGAATTTGAAAAGTTAGATATCCGTGTAGGTACCGTATTAGAATGTGAAGTAGTGCCTAAAATGAAAAAACTGCTGAAATTCAAGATTGCTGACGGACTGGAGAACCGTACCATCGTCAGCGGTATCGCGCAACATTATAAACCGGAAGAACTGATAGGCAAACAAGTTTTATTCATTGCCAACCTTGCTCCGCGCCAATTCAAGAATGGACTGGTGAGCGAAGGCATGATTCTAAGTGCTGAAAACTTTGACGGCACCTTAGCAGTGACCTCATTATTAAGAGAGGTAAAGCCGGGCAGTGAAGTGAAATAATATACACCCAAATACAGAAAAGGCTGAAAGCAACTGAAACGTCTGCTTTCAGCCTGACTATTTTATAATCTATCTATAAAAATGGCAGAACAATCCTTGAAAGAAAAAACAGCAAAAGGCCTCTTCTGGGGTGGACTAAGCAACGGAGTACAGCAGCTGCTGAATCTTTTTTTCGGGATATTCCTATCACGCATTCTGAATGCCGAAGATTATGGCATGGTGGGAATGCTATCCATCTTCTCTCTTATTGCAGGTTCCTTACAGGAAAGTGGGTTCACGGCAGCCCTAGCTAACAAACGGGAGATCTCCCACAAAGACTATAATGCCGTATTCTGGTTCAGTACCGGACTAAGTGCCTGTCTCTACCTCATTTTGTTCCTTTGCGCCCCACTCATTGCCGAATTCTATCATACTCCCGAACTGACAGCTTTGGCACGATACACTTTCCTCGGTTTCTTTGTAGCCAGTTTGGGTATTGCCCACAGTGCTTACCTGTTCCGCAACTTAATGGTCAAGCAAAAGGCAATGGCGGTCACTATCGGATTAACTGCCTCAGGAACTATCGGTATAACTATGGCCTGCTTGGGATTTGCCTATTGGGGCATAGCCACACAAAGCATTGTTTATGTAGGAACTATTAATATCTGTTATTGGTGCTTCTCACCCTGGCGACCTACACTTACTTTCGATTTCAAGCCTTTAAAAGGGATGCTTTCTTTCAGCAGCAAATTAGTAGTAACCAATATATTCAACCACATCAATAATAATATCTTTACCGTTATTCTTGGTAAATTCTATTCGGGACAAGAAGTAGGCTATTTTACTCAAGCTAATAAATGGAATTATATGGGACATTCATTAATTTCAGGAACAGTCAACAGTGTGGCCCAACCTGTACTTTCCAGTTTATCGGATGAAAGGGAACGCCAACAACGCGCTTTCCGGAAGATGCTCCGCTTCACTGCCTTTATTTCTTTCCCGGCTATGTTAGGATTATCATTAATCGCACCCGAACTGATTATGCTGACTATTACGGACAAATGGTTGCCCAGTGCCTCCATCCTACAGTTGCTCTGCATCGGTGGCGCATTCATCCCCATAACCAATTTGTATTCCAACCTAGTTATCAGCAAAGGAAAATCGGATATCTACATGTGGAATACCATCAGTTTAGGCATTATCCAGTTAACAACCATGCTCCTGCTTTATCCATACGGTGTACATACCATGATTATAGTGTATGTATCCATCAATATCTGCTGGCTGTTTGTATGGCACTATTTTGTATGGCAACAAATACGGCTCAACTTGTTCGCAGCACTGAAAGACATCCTTCCGTTTGCCTTCATAGCTACTGCGGTAATGGCAGCTACCTATTATGTCACTATCGGCTTTGCCAATCTGTATTTATTAATGGCAAGCAAGATTATCATAGCCGGCACACTCTACACAGCCATCCTGTGGTTGAGCGGCTCTGTCACTTTTAAAGAGAGTTTACACTATATAATCAAGAAATAATGGCTGCTACACGTCACTCCGGATTAGAATGTTTACGAATTATCAGTATCATACTGATTGTATCCATGCATATTCTAGGGAATACCTTCCACACCAGTAATTTGCTGAACAAAGAATTCATACTATTTGTCAATACATTGGGAAACACAGGAGTAACTTTATTCATTCTGATCTCAGGCTATTTCGGAATCCGTTTCAATACACATAAATTTTTCAAGATGCTGGTTGTCGTATGGTTTTATTCCATCGTTTCTTATCTGATCGAAACAATATGGCTTCACACTCCGCATACCTGGACAGGACTAGCCTCCTCATTGATACCGATACTTAGCAAAAAATACTGGTTTATGACCTGCTATGTAGTGCTTTATTGTTTCTCACCCTATTTAAACCGACTGGTTCAAAACCTCTCACAAAAAAGTTATGAACAACTACTGTTACTATGGGGATTCTTTTTTATATTTGCCCCGACAATCCTGTTTTTTGAAATTCAAAATGACACAGGTAAGGGAATTATCAATGTCACACTAGCTTATCTCATAGGACAATATCTGAAGGTCTATGGTCTTCCGGAAAACATGAAACGACATAGCTGGGATATTTTATCAGGGAGCCTTGCCGGTATTTTTATACTGAATTCCCTGCTTACAGCAATGAGTGGAAATATCATACTGAGATTCGCCCGAGATAATAATCTACTGATTATCATCGCCTCTATCATGGTTTTCTACCAGTTCACCCGATGGCATTTTTCATCCCGCATCATCAATTACCTAGCAGGATACGTTTTTGCCTTATATATGCTTCAAGGACTTCTTATCCACTGTTTACAACCCTGGTATACCCCTTATGCAGACAGCAATCTACTTGTTCTGTATTTTATGGGAACACTTGTTTCTATCTGTCTGACAACACTTGTTATAGAATGGAGCAGACGGCTGCTATTAGGAAAAATAGAAAACAAATTAGCAGATGCAATGGAAAGAAGAGGAGCAAAAATTAAAATGTTTACAGATAATCATTAAAACAATTATTTATTTCCGCAACTCATAATTTCAAAATCTCCAATGGAGTCCCTCCTATCTGAGCTGCCATATCCGAAAATGAACTCTGAAAAGAACCATATATTTTTTGTGTACGGGCCAATGTGTACATATCCGTGATACCCTCCCTTATTCCCTCCAAAGATCCACGGTCTGCCTTTTTTCCGGAACAGAATATCCGGTCACCATAACGCTCTTTCATCTCCCGCTTCACCTCTTCCGAATCTGTAGCCAAATAGATAGCCACCTTATCGTCCTCTTTTATCTCCTCATCCAGTTTCTGATAGAATAACTCGATAGGGCTTTGCCGGATAGAAGCCAGATTATCTGTACGACGGATATGCATACCAATCATGGTATCCGAAAAATTCCGACAACGGTTTTCCACCTCTTCCATAACCTCTTCTACCGGAACAAATAACCGACTGATCCATACATAATCATAAGGTTGAAAAGCGGTATATGATGCCATATAAACACAGCTACCTTCTTTAACCCACCGTTCAAAATCAAAATGCCGATTACATAAAGGAGTAATAGAACGCTCGTACAGGCAAGACTTGAAAAACAGTTTCTGAAACAAAAGCGGGAAATGAAAATTCCTGGAACGAGGTCTGTCCAACAATGCATAATCCAACCGCGAAGCATCCCGCAAACAGGCAATCTTCCTGTCCACAGGTTTGAACAATTGGCTAAACGGTGCATTTAGCGCCCAATCCTGAAACCAAACGATACTTAAATCACTATCACTCTTCGCTGCCAGTGTCACGGCCGAAGCCACCGCACGCATACGGTTAGCCAGTCCTCCTACCGGTACAAATGTAATTTTACCCATTCTCATTAAATTTTAAGGCAAATATAAACAACATCGCTTATAAATGCTAATTAATTACTACTTTTGCATAGTCCCCCGATAAACAAAAGAAATGAGAAAAAATATCGCAATCGTATTAGCAGGAGGTATAGGCAGCCGCTTAGGTCTGTCCACTCCCAAGCAATTCTTTAAAGTAGCGGGCAAAATGGTAGTCGAGCATACAATAGATGCTTTCGAAAGCAATCCGCACATCGATGAAATTGCCATTGTTTCCAATCCTTTTTATATTGCTGACTTTGAGTCCATCATTATCAAGAATGGATGGAAAAAAGTGAAGAAGATTCTGAAAGGCGGTCAGGAAAGATTTCATTCCAGCCTTTCGGCTATCAAAGCTTACGAAGGCAGCGATGTCAACCTGATTTTCCATGATGCTGTACGTCCATTGGTCAGCCAACGTATTCTAAATGATGTCATCAAAGCATTGGAAACATATGCAGCTATTGATGTCGCCATGCCTGCCACTGACACCATTATCGAAGTAGATGGAGATTTCATTCATCAGATTCCCGACCGGTCCAAACTAAAACGGGGGCAGACTCCACAAGCTTTTCATTTGGAAACCATCAGCCACGCTTATGAAATCGCCTTGAAAGACGAACATTTCAAAGTTACCGATGACTGTGGGGTTGTTGTAAAATATTTACCCGATGTACCTGTATATGTAGTTACAGGCGAGGAAAGCAACATGAAGCTGACCTATAAAGAAGATACCTACCTATTGGACAAATTCTTCCAGTTACGTAAAAGTGAGCTGAATGAAATTCCATTGAATGAAAGCCAACTGAAAGGCAAAGTAGCCGTCATCTTCGGTGGAAGCTATGGAATAGGAGAACATACAGCCCGTATGCTACAGGAGAAACAAGCAAAAGTATTCTGTTTTTCCCGAAGCATGAACGGTGTGGATGTAGGCAAAAAGGAACAAGTGGCCGATGCTCTAAAAAAAGTATTCTTACAAACCCACAGAATAGACTATATCATCAACACGGCTGGCGTCCTCAACAAAGAGCCTTTGATGAGTTCGGACTATCAAACGATATACAATGCGGTGAGCACCAACTATATGGGAACTATCAACGTAGCGATGGAGGCGTACGCCTATTTAAAAGAAAGCAAAGGGAAATTAGTTTTCTTCACCTCCAGTTCCTATACTCGCGGCAGAGCTTTCTACAGCATCTATTCCTCTACGAAAGCGGCCATTGTAAACTTTGTACAAGCTATCGCACAAGAATGGGAACCGTTTGGCATTGCTGTTAATTGCATCAACCCCGAACGTACCAAAACTCCCATGCGCGTAAAAAACTTCGGAACAGAACCTGAGAACACCCTATTATCAGCAGAAAAGGTCGCAATTGCCACCATACAGTCATTGGTTTCCGAATTTACAGGACAAGTAATTGATGTAAAAAGAAATGAAGTATGAAAAATGAATTTCTATCTACCTATGTAGCCAATAACCTGCGAGCCTGCCAACTGAAGCAACTCTCCATATTAGAAGAAATGGACCGTATTTGCCAAAAGCACCACCTGACCTACTGGCTGGACGGAGGTACATTATTGGGAGCCGTGCGCCACGGAGGATTCATCCCTTGGGATGATGATATAGATATAGGAATGCCATTGGCCGATATGCAAAAATTCATAGAAGTAGCTCCTGACGAACTATCCGAAGGGTTATTCCTCCAAACCCCACAAAGTGATCCTTCAAGCAAGGAACCGATTATAAAAGTGAGGGACTTGAACTCTCTGTATGTAGAATTCGGCGATAATTTTAATGCGGATTATCAAAAGGGGCTTTTTGTAGATATATTCCCATTTATTGATTACCCCAGCATACCCAAATCATGGGTAAAGAAGCTAACCAAAGGAATCTCCAAAAGCTATTCCATTCTGCATACGCAACATTATTATTCTCTACGTGCCTTCGCAGAATTCTTTTACTTCGGCACAAAATACTGGCTGTTCAAAGGAATATGGAATCTGCTTGGTCTGCTCTACAAAAAAGATACTTATCTTTCCAATGTCCTGATAAACAATGGATACGGTATCATGCACCGCAAAGACTCTGTATTTCCCATATCAGAAATAATTTTTGAAGGGAAACCATTCAAGGCACCTGCCAACCCAGATGCTTACCTGAAAGATTTATATAAGAATTACATGGACATTCCTTCCAAAGACAAACAGAAAATCCATGCCATTTATATTCACCCCGAATTGATAAAGAAACCATGAAACCGTTCCTTGTAGATGTACCCGTACTCATTTTGTTCTTCAACCGCCCGCAACAACTATCACAAGTGTTTGAACAAGTCAGGAATGCCCGTCCCTCCAAGCTTTTCCTCTATCAGGACGGACCACGTGGCGAACACGACCTGCCCGGTATAAAAGCATGTCGTGAAGTGACAGATCAGATAGACTGGGATTGCAAAGTCCATCGCATGTATCAGGAGAAGAACTATGGTTGCGACCCATCGGAATACATCTCACAAAAATGGGCTTTTTCTATGGTTGACAAATGTATCGTATTGGAAGATGACGATGTGCCTTCCGTTTCTTTTTTCACATTCTGTAAAGAAATGTTAGACAAATACGAGCAAGACACCCGTATCACCATGATTGCAGGTTTCAATAACGAAGAGATTACTCCGGATGTACCATACGATTATTTCTTTACCTCCACCTTCTCGATTTGGGGATGGGCCAGTTGGAAAAGGGTCATCGACCAATGGGACGAGCATTATACTTTTCTAGAGGATAAGTTCAATATGCAACAACTGGAGCAGCTCATTAAAGAACGGAAATTCCGCAAAGACTTTATCTACATGTGCCATCGCCATAAAGAAAACAACAAAGCCTATTATGAAACCATCTTCCACGCTTCCATGCTTTTCAACTCGGGACTGGCTATCGTACCTACCCGCAACATGATTAACAATTTGGGAGTCACAGCAGATTCCACCCATTTTGCCGGTTCTGTTCATACACTGCCCAAAGGATACCGCCGCATCTTCACCATGAAACGGTATGAAGTAGAATTTCCTCTCAAGCATCCCCGTTATGTCATTGAGAATGTAGCTTATAAAAAAGCCGTCTACCGCATCATGGGGTGGGGACATCCCTGGATTAAGATAGGACGTTCTTTCGAAGAATTATTTCTGAACCTGCGATACGGCAATTTTTCCATCATTACTAAAGCAATAAAAAACAGAATTAACAAATGGCTGAAAAGAGACCAACACCGGTAAAACCACTCACTATTTATTTTTATCACACCCGGTTAACCCGTGAAAGTTACGAGGAATGGAAAGATTATAAGTTTCCGGGACACATTCTCTACGGACTTCCTTTGCTGGAAAAATATGGCATCCGGTCGGTAATGCATAAATACAAAGCTTTCCCCGGCCGTCTAAGACTGATGCTCTATGCCACTAAAGAGATTCTGTGCTGCAAAGAGCCATACGAAGTACTCTACGGTACATCTTTCCGTGGACTGGAGCTAATTATCCTGCTCAGAGCATTAGGATTCTACCGCAAACCCATCGTCATTTGGCATCACACTGCCTTAAAAACTTCATCCGGAAAAATAAGAGAACATATCTCACGTTTCTTTTATAAAGGCATTGACCATATGTTCCTATTCAGTAAAAAATTGATTAAAGACTCATTAGCGACCGGGAAAGCTCCCGAAGAAAAGCTTCAGCTTATCCATTGGGGACCGGATCTCGCTTTCTATGACCATATTCTACAAGTAATGCCAGATCGGAAACCAGAAGGCTTTATCTCCACCGGGAAAGAAAACCGGGATGTAAACACTATGCTGCAAGCTTTCTGCGCCACCGAACAACAACTGGACTTGTACATCGCCCCCACCAATGGAAGTGTAAACTACCAACAGATTATTGAAAGCTTTTGTCTACCCGATTCTGTACAAGTACACTATACGGACGGTGTCATCCCATACTTATTGGCACAGAAAGTGGCACGAAAAAGCTGTGTTGTCATCTGCTGTATGGATTTTCCTTATACCGTAGGCCTTACCACATTGGTAGAAGCCTTTGCATTAGGCATCCCTGTCATTTGCTCACGTAATCCCAATTTTGAAATGGATATAGACAAAGAAGAAATAGGAATTACCGTAGCCTATAATGACGTGGAAGGCTGGATCAACGCCATTCATCGCATAGCCGACCATCCCGAAGAAGCCCAAAAGATGGGCGCCAACGCCCGAAAGTTGGCAGAAAAACGTTTCAATTTGGAAATCTTTTCCCATGAAATAGCAGAAAGCTTACTGGAAATATCTAAGATGTCCTCTAAAAAACGTACATTTGCATAAACTTTTATGCACATGAGAGTACTTATCATCAATACGTCTGAGCGAATAGGTGGAGCCGCCATTGCAGCCAACCGCCTCATGGAGGCTTTAAAAAACAACGGAATAAAGGCAAAAATGCTTGTACGTGACAAGCAGACCGACCAGATAAGTGTCGTTGAACTAAAGAAATCATGGTGGAAAGTATGGCAATTCATCTGGGAACGTGTCGTTATCTGGCAAGCCAACCACTTCAAGAAACATAACTTGTTTGCCGTTGACATAGCCAATACCGGCACCAATATCACAGTATTGCCCGAATTTACCCAGGCCGACGTCATTCATCTGCACTGGATTAACCAAGGTATGTTGTCACTGACAGATATCCGGCGTATCATCCAATCCGGCAAACCCATCGTTTGGACAATGCATGATATGTGGCCTTTTACCGGTATCTGCCATTATGCAGGAGATTGCGATAAATATGCCACACAATGCCACAACTGTCCGCAACTTTACAAAGGAAGCAGAAAAGACATAGCCTACCGTACTTTCCAGAAAAAGAAAAAACTGTTTGAAGGAGCACAAATCACCTTTGTAGCTTGTAGCCGCTGGTTAGAATCATTGGCTAAGAAAAGTGATCTGATTAAAGGTCAGACCATTACCAATATTCCCAATGCAATCAACACCAACCTGTTCAAACCTCGTGATAAAAAACAGGCCAGAGAAAAATGCCATCTTCCGCAAGACAAGAAGTTATTGCTTTTCGGCTCCGTAAAAATTACAGACAAGAGAAAAGGAATAGACTATCTGGTATCAGCTTGCAAACAAATTGCTTCCTCATATCCAGATTTTAGTAAAGAATTAGGTGTAGTGGTTTTTGGTAACCAAGCCGAACAATACACTTCCCTGTTTCCCTTCCCTATCTATCCGATGAATTATGTCAGCAACGAGAAGGAACTGGTAGATATCTACAATGCAGTCGACTTATACGTCACACCTTCTTTACAAGACAATCTACCCAATACCATCGTAGAAGCAATGGCCTGTGGTATTCCGTGCATAGGGTTCAATGTAGGAGGTATTCCACAAATGATTGACCACCTGCACAACGGTTATGTTGCCGAATATCAGTCTTCCAAGGATCTGGCAAACGGCATTCACTGGGCATTGACCGAAGGAGAATATGAAAGTCTGAGTGAGGAAGCCTGCCGTAAGGCAGTATCCAGTTATTCGGAAAGTACCATTGCCAAGAAATATGTTGAAATCTATAACAAGATTACAGGGAATCATGCATAACCATCATCCTCATCCCAAGTTTTCTATTATTACCGTCACCTACAATGCAGCAAAAGTGTTGGAGGATACTATACAAAGTATTGTTACACAAACTTATAAGAATCTGGAGTATATTATTGTGGACGGGGGATCAACAGATGAAACACTGGATATCATTCACAAATACCAGGAACATATCACCACTGTTATCAGTGAGCCCGACCAAGGTTTATACGATGCCATGAACAAAGGAATAAAATTGGCAACCGGAGATTATCTTTGTTTCTTGAATGCCGGTGATGGCCTGCACGAGGATGATACTTTGCTGCAAATGGTACATTCCATCAATGGAACAGCCCTGCCGGGAGTGCTATATGGAGAAACAGAAATAGTGGACAGTCAAGGGCATTTTTTATACATGCGCCGCCTGTCTGCACCCGCAACGCTTACCTGGAAAAGCTTCAAGCAAGGAATGTTGGTTTGCCATCAAGCCTTTTTCGCCCGCCGTGATCTGGTAGAGCCATACGACCTGCAATATCGGTTCTCGGCAGATTTTGACTGGTGTATCCGTATCATGAAGAAAGCGGATGTACTCCATAATACCCATCTTACTCTTATTGATTACCTGAATGAAGGAATGACCACCCGTAACCATAAAGCCTCCTTGAAAGAACGCTTCCGTATTATGAGCCGTCACTATGGATGGGCAAGCACAGTGACACACCACTTATGGTTCGTTCTGCGCCTGCTCTACAAATAATCCGGAAGTCTGACTAATAACGGGACTCAATCAATTTTCCTACGGGCCTTTCTGACCTGCAAGAACAAGAACAAGACCAACACACAGGCCAATACACCCAATGCCACAAAAGCCACCGTTTCCGTAACATGCAGCGATTTCGGGTCGAACTTAAATTCCACTACATGCTTTCCGGCCGGCACATTCATTGCCCGAAGAATATAATCCGCTCTTCCGTGCGGCGCTTCCACACCATCAATATATGCCTGCCAACCGGGATAGTAAATTTCCGAGAAAACCACTGTTCCTCCAGTTTTGGAATTAACCTCATATTTCAAGTCATTAGGTTCGTACGCAGTCAGTTTGATTGTACTCAGTGTATCTGTTTCAGCTGCCGATTTTACCTCCGCACTGAATTTTTTATCTACGACAGCCGTTTTTGCCGGGTCTATCCGATGCAAAGCGTCTATCTCTTCATTGGCATTGTCCACATACTGCACCTCGTTTACAAACCAAGCATTGCCCAGCGTATGAGGATTCCGTATTGGGACGGTCTTTCCACCTTGCAGCGGAAAAATAAAGTAACGGGTATTCAGCATATTCAACACAGGAAATCCGGACGGAGCCACCTTCTGCATATCACCTCCCGCCTCCGAAACAGCCTTGAACACGCCATTCATCTCGGTACTGATATGCTCCTCTATCATTTCCTGATAGCGGCGCAGTTTGGCGGCATGATATCCACCGATGCTCTTATGCCAATAAGAAGTCGTATTTTCATTAAACGTATTGCCGGCTAGGTTCAGTACCCGGAAATCCAACGTTTTATCGGCCAATATCGTCTTATCCGTTTCGGTCGGTTTAAAGGAATTATCCTGTTGTACCTTTTCCACAAACTGGTCATCATACAAATAACGTTTGTTCACACTCCACATATCTGCCAGACAGAGGACAGCCAATGCCAGAATCGTCACCTTCGCTTTCAGCTTGCCCATGCCATATAACCAAAGAACTGCCGTACCTATCATAATAATAAAGAAGCTGCGCCATGCATCCGAAGTAAAGACACTCCGACGGATTTCTTCTAGATTAGCAAGTAACGGAGCCAGCTGATCTGCCGGAATACCCTGCAATGCCTGCATTTCCATGCTTGAAACATACGACGGGAAAAAGAAACCGGGAGCCAATGCAAACAATAAAGCGATACCACCTGTCAATCCCAGACTGATATAAAACGACCAGGCCCGTTCCTTAACCAACTGAGGACGTGCCATTACCTCCTTTAAAGCAAGGACAGCCAACAGAGGTATGGTAAACTCAGCAATGACCAAAATGGAAGAAACCGCACGGAATTTATCGTACATCGGGATATAATCCAAAAAGAAATCAGTGAATCCCATAAAATTCTTTCCCCATGACAGCAGGACAGACAAAACAGTAGCACTCAAAAGCGCCCATTTCATAGGACCTTTCACTATAAACAGTCCAAGAATAAACAGAAACATTACAAACGCCCCCACGTATACAGGACCGGATGTACCGGGTTGCTCGCCCCAATACTGGCCTATCTGGCTATAGATGCTATTATACATAGGATTCGCCTTTTCCATCGCCTTTTCGTTAGCTGCTAAAGGTACGGAAGCGCCACCTTTCACATTAGGAACAAGCAAAGAGAAAGTCTCACCGATACCGTAACTCCACTGAGTGATATAATCTCGTTCCAGACCACTTTTAGTCTGATTATGACTATCCGGTTTCACCAGCTCACTCTTTCCACGCATCGTTTCCTTACTATACTCATACGTATGATATAAGTTGGATAGATTTATGCAAACTCCCAAAATACCGGCCATCAACAACACCCCAGTTGCTTTCAGAAATTGCGGCATTTCCTTCTTCTGCCAAGCATCCACTCCAAACGCAACCGCCATAAAGAGCATGACAAATAGAAAATAATAACTCATCTGCACATGGTTCGACACTATCTGCAAAGCAACAAAAACCGCTGTCAGCAAACCGCCTGACAAGTATTTTCCTCTATAAGCCAATACCATACCGGCTATAGTGGGTGGAATATAGGCCAAGGTTACAAATTTCCAGATGTGTCCGGCAGCTATAATGATGAAAAAATAAGAAGAAAACGCCCACAACACAGCCCCCAATGAAGCCAGCCAGACCGAGAAATCGAATGCACGCAATAATATATAAAAGCCCAACAGCATGACAAATACATACCACACATAATTCGGGAGATACAAATGATACAACTTCTCCACTCCCTTCAGGGTATCCGTAGAATCATAACTGGGTGCCATCTGATAAGTAGGCATACCACCAAAAATCGAATTAGTCCAGCGCGTACGCTCTCCCGTACGTTCCAGATATTCTTTCGCTTCTTCACCAGCACCAATGCCCGCCACAGAGTCATGTTGTGAAAGGATACGCCCTTCTGTCACTGCCGGGAAAAAATAGACGAATGAGATGACAGCAAAGAGGATAATCACTACTATATCAGGTAGTATTCTTTTAAATAAGTTCATAAGTATATCTGTTTATTAACGTTGCAAAGATACGATATACTCTGATAAAATGCGTACATTTGCAGCCATAAATAAAGTTGAATTATGAAAATAGGAATTATAACAGCCATGAGTTCCGAGCAGAAACAAGTAACGCAACTGCTCGAAAACAAGAAAGAATACACCGAAGGTCCTTTCCAATATACTGAAGGCAGCATTAGAAATAATACCATTATCCTGATGAAATGCGGAATAGGTAAAGTGAACGCTGCTGCCGGTACTGTAGAACTGATCCGTACCTTCCAGCCCGACTGTGTCATCAGCACCGGTGTAGCAGGAGGTATAGACAGCTGCCTGAAAATAATGGATGTTGTGGTGAGCCGACAAATTGTATATCATGATGTATGGTGTGGAGAAGGCAATGTGTATGGACAGATACAAGGACTTCCCGCCCGATTCGAAGGTAATGCTACATTGTTTGATTGCGCCATGTCACTGGATACTCCGACCGCCATTCATGGAGGCCTGATATGCAGTGGAGACAAATTTATCACCGACCGTTCCGAACTTAACGATATTAAAGAAAAGTTCCACGAAGGGCTGGCAGTAGATATGGAATCGGGAGCCATCGCCCAAATCTGTTATATATATAAGGTACCGTTCATCAGTTTCCGTATCATCAGCGATACGCCGGGAGCCGACAACCATTGGGAACAATACACAAATTTTTGGGAGACTATAGCCGACCGTTCCTTCGAGGTCACTCATACCTTCCTTTCCTCATTACCAGCTAATTTATAAAAACGAATAATATGAAAACAATACCCAGTTTTACCATTGATCATATCCGCTTGCTTCGCGGTATCTATGTATCCAGAAAAGACGAAATGGGCAGTGAAACGGTCACCACCTTTGACATCCGCATGAAAGAACCTAACCGGGAACCTGCTTTGGGACAAGGAGCCTTGCATACTATAGAGCATCTAGCTGCCACCTACCTACGTAACCACCCTATATGGTCTGACAAAATTGTCTACTGGGGACCGATGGGATGCCTCACTGGCAACTACCTGTTGATGAAAGGCGATTTAAAATCAGAAGATATTGTAGAACTGATGCAGGAAACGTTCCGCTTTATAGCCAATTTTGAAGGCGAAGTTCCGGGAGCCGCCCCTAAAGATTGCGGTAACTACTTGCTTCATGACCTGCCTATGGCCAAATGGGAGTCGGCCAAATATCTGCATGAAGTATTGGAACACATGACAAAAGATAATCTGTATTATCCTACTAAAGAGTAATTCTCTACAACAGAACAGTAGAAACGTAATAACAGAAAATAGAAAAGCCGCTCTCTGAAAAGAAAGCGGCTTTTCTTTAAGTCCTTTTCAATAGAGATTGAATTACTTACGTAATCCTAATGCTTTAACAATAGCACGATATCTTTCGATATCACGATTCTTCAGGTAGTTCAACAACGCACGGCGTTTACCTACCAAAGTTGTCAAAGCTCTTTCAGTGCTATAATCTTTTCTGTTGAGCTTCAGGTGCTCAGTCAGGTGAGAAATACGGTATGAAAACAAAGCTATCTGCGCTTCAGCTGAGCCAGTATCAGTGTTAGACTTTCCGTACTTTTCAAAGATTTCTTGTTTTTTAGCTGCATCTAAATACATAATTCTTAGATTTTTTGATATATAAAATTTTCATTTAGCGGGTGCAAAGATAGACATTATCTTTTATATCACAATGAATTAGAGCGATTTATTTTTTAAATAATCTTCTATCTCTTTTACTGTCGCATCTTTCAGCAACACCTTTTTGTCCTTATCCAACAGATAAAGAGCAGGCATCGCTTTCAAATCATAGCATTCTTCGGTCAGTACCGTCAATTCTTTATCATAGCTGTTGATCCATCCATCAGGAATTTCATTCTGGTGTTTCGTCCATACTTCACGGTCTTCATCGGGATAGAAAGCAAGAATTTTCATTTGTTTCATGATGTGGGGACTGTTCAATACAGCAGAGGTCTTCATTGTCGCCAGTGTTTCGGCACAACCATGACAATCCGGATTATAGAATAACAATAAAGTGTAAGGAGTGCAGATATCACGCATACGTTTCTGCATTCCCGAAGGCAAGGTATAAATAAAATCAGCGGCAATACTGCCCACCTTGTTCATACCAATCAATTTCAAATCATGTTGGGCACGGCTCCGAGCAGCCTCATCGGTCAGCGAAGAAGCAGACAGGAAACGGCAGACAGGCTCATAAAGCTCCTCATTCCGAAGGGGAGAATTCGGATCAAACAAGTATCTGCGGAAAATTTCCACAAAATAACCAAACATTTTTTTCTCCTGCGAAGCCTGCTGCATAATCCGGATTAAACAACTGTCCGACAGGGAAGATGGCACACGGTTCAATAAGTCCATGTAATCTACCAAAGCTTGTTCTGTGATATCCGGTACATGAATATAGGCGGTATCCTTAAAATTAAAATGATCCCAGTAATGCTGTACCATAAAGTTCAGCCGGTCTTCCGGGGATTGCAACATAATAGGGACCTCCGGCAAAGTGAAAGTCAACGATTTATTATCATCATTCACAGATAGAGATTTTTGTTTTTTGCCATCACAAGCGATAAGCAAAAAACAGCACAAGACTCCGATCCATATATCAGTTTTTCTCATACGCTTTTAATTAGGCATTGCACCTTTTACAAAAGTAGAAGGAATTCTCTGAAAAGCCAAATTACTTCGAAATTACTTTATCTCAGCCAGCCACTCATGAAATCCATTGTGAGGGGTATAATGTAATACATATTCCGTTTTGCTGTAGCTGATAATATTTTCGTGCGAAATCCGGCTTACATCCACTTCTGCTTTTGCCAGCCACAAAGTATCCTCCATGACATAACGCCCTAAGGACACTCCCAGCATCATCTGGCTCAGGTAGAAAGCAGACTGTTCATAGGCATACCACTTTCCATCCTGTTCCCAATAGATATATATCAAGTCGGAATTGCTCAGCTCCCTTTCTAATATGGTCACTACCTCTCACATAGGAGTTGGTGGTAATCGTTTTTAATCAATATCATCTCAGTGTCTGAACACAGGGCAACAAACCACGGACCGTTCAGCAGTTTGTTCAGGTCTACTTCTACCTTGTCTAACATAACACCGTAGAAAAAACATGCCTCTTTCAGTTTCAAGGCCGCCTCACTAAGTTTGCTTAAGGATTTGGAGGAACGATGGTAAGCATACCAGCGCCCTTCCTCTTCATACAGATAAACTTCCGATTTACTACATGATTCTTTGTCCATTATTTCCAGTAGGTTGTTCATACTATTTAACATCTTTTACACAACGAACTTTTAGATCAGCATCAGTAGCATGGACAGTTACATTGGTTCCTTGGAACCAAAAACCATAAGAAGACCTATAAGCACCATTTGCTTTACTTCCTGAATAGTCCGTGCGGCAGGTAACATAACCACTCAACAGATTGTTTGCGCTCATCAGACCCAGTTCTTTCTGATTAGGCATTCGCCAAATTCCTTTATCAGTTTTTCCGCTATCCTCATAATAGTATTTACAAGGATCATATTCCGGTCTTTTCTTATTCTTAATCGTATAATAATTATTATTCCATCCACCATCCACCATCTTTTGTTTTAGATAGTCTTTAGACACTTGTATCCGTGAAGACAATCCATTGATTTCATCACGCTCCAAATGGATATCTATAGTTTCTGTAGTCCCTTTGGTTGCAGTCAAACCTGTCAATGTAAATATATTGTCACTATACTGATAGAATTTATTCGCTTCGTACAGTCCGTCGTCTGATGCCAACGTACGCACACAGCGAACCAAATTCGCATGTTGCCAACCGGTATTAACCTCTTTATTACTTGTGGACAACCCTTCTTCAGCCCAAAAAATGCTATTGGTACCGGTAGAAGCCGTGAAATAGTGATATTTAGCATTCTCTTTGTCATTATCATTGAGCGTGCTCATTTTAGCCCTAAACAAGCGGGCGTCCGGGTCAACGCTATTCAATGCACCCTCGCCATACCACAATCCGCGATACTGATCAACAGAGGCCATATACCATTTTACCTCATTAGCTTCAATCGTGCCGTTTCCATTCAAATCCCGGTTACGGCTCATACATGCCCGTACCGCCTGTTGGTACATGGGTTGCCTCCCGTCTGCCGGTACAATCATATTAGTGTCCGGATACCATGATTTTTCCTTGTTGCTTTGTACGGCACTGTTACGGGCATTCCAAGCATTAGGATTCTTGTGCTCACCCAAATTATTCTTATTCAAATAATAAGCAGTAGACAATTCTTCCTCGGTTATATTCTCCGTTCCATAAGGATAACCATTGAAACCGAAATGATAGAACGTAGTAATGGAACGCTGAGAAAGACTGTAACGCACTTTTGCATAAAGACTCTTCCTGTCCGTGCTCACCGACAACTGATTGGCAATAAGTATGGTACGAGGCGCACAATTGGAATAGACAGTCCATGATTTCCCTTTATAATAGTTTTCGTCCACGAAACAAGTGTAATAAGCGTATCCATCATTTGAGAATACTTCATCTTGATTGCTATCCGCATTTTCGTATAATGCCTTCAACATAAAGAACACATTAACCCAAGATGCGCCATATTTATTTGCATACTCATTATTGTCACCCGGATATTTGGCAACGGTGGTTAAACTCTGTCCTGAAATTCTGTTTTTAGAAACATTGCGTACAAAACGCAGCCATCCATAATCATCCTCTCCATTAAAAAGGCTCTGCCCGCTTATCGGACGGATTGTTCCTCCATCAAACGTAGCCAATTGTACATCACCTTCGGCATTAAAGATTCCCCCATCGGTAACATACAAATTCTCCGTATAACCGAAAGGTGTTGAGATTCTTACTATATATCCTTTTCCCGCCTCTTTCAGCGTCTTTATATTTTCCCGAGAGAATGTCAGCACTCTGGCCTCATAATGAGCGTCCAAATCAAAAGACTCTCCTCCTTCACTGTCAATCACCAATCCTTCCACATAGGGGTTGTCTCCCTCGACTTCCGCTTCCACTTTGATATCCTCGACACCGTTTACTTTCACCTTATATTTATAAGAGTAATTCCGGCGTATATTGAAGTCTTCAAGACTTCCGGTATTACTGAAGCTGCCAAAATGGATAGTATACGAAACCTCCCCGATAGTGGTGCCTTTCTTATAATTTCCACGAATCACGATATAGGAAGAATTATCCGGTGCATTATCGAACGATTTCACGTCATCCGTATAGGTATTCGTTTCACGATCCTTCCACATCTTTATCTCACCTCCCCGATAGGAACGGATATTCTCGGGAAGATAAAAAGTTAACGTTTCCCCGGCCATACCGGAATAAGATGACTCGACATCTGCGGTAGTAGCGTCAGCTGTACCATTCACCAACTTTCCACCGACAGCCACATTATGCAATTCATACGTACTGGGAGTGAAAGTTACTCCGTTACCGGCCTCGATGGTAAATGTATTCTTCGCCAATATTCTGTACAGTCTTATAACGTTGCTTTCGCTTATAACACCGGCTCCATTGGTTCCGGCAGTAATTGTAACAGCCTTGCCCCCATTCAGATAACCGGACATCATGAACTGTCCGTCGGTAGGATTAGGGGAAATAATGTGGCTGGCATTACCATACTGGCGTTTAAAGTCTATTGCAAGGAACTCGTCTCTTGTCAATGAGGAACCTGCCACATCCGCTTCATCAATTCCCGTCAATTTATTTTTGTCTGCGTCATCCAAGTAATAAATTGTACTGTTCAAGTTGGCAAGAGCATAGATATACGCTTCACCGGTTATTGCCTTTACAGTAACGGTTTCCGGTCCGGGAGTCGGTATAGGACTCGACTCTGTAGCCACCAGCTTTTTATATCCTGTCAGTTCTCCTGCCGCATTAAACACATAAAAGTGTAAATCATTCAACCTGTTTTCAGCAGTACTGGCGCGCGAAACAATCACTTCCTGATTGGTCTGCAACTGACAATTCAACTGCAAAATCACCTCTTTATTCTCTTCACCGGCAGAGTAAGCTATTTCCTCTTCCGAGCAAGCCCCCACGCCTATCAGTAACGAAAGGCAAAGCGCCATATATTTCAGTTTATTTTTCATATATAGTATCCTCCACAGATTATTTTCTTACATCACCGCCACCGTCACCAAAATCCAATTCGCCATTATCAACCTCTGTCCAATCCATTACTTGATATTGAAGTTCTGCATCTATCTCGATCGTACTCAGTTTAATATTGAACAGGTATGAATGGTTACGGATTACATCAAATATATCTCCATCTCCATTCGTCCGGAATTTAATAGTTCCCACTTTGGCTTTGTTATGATAGGTATAATGAACCGTCAATGAAATTTCATTCCCACCTGTAGTATTCACCTTTTCCGGCAGATAAATTTCATTTTCATATGCTGTCGTCACCTGCAAGCCGTCATAAGTAATAGTCTGATTCTGTGCTCCGGCAGGAATAGAAGGATATATATATTGAACCGTTTCCACCGGATTTGGAGTTTCCGTTGAAACACAATAGCCTTTGTCGTTGGCATTGTTCACTATTATCTTTGTGATAGTGAATCCTTGATATCCATCCTGCATATTCACCCAAATGCCCACCTTTGCTACAGCACGATAAAGGTTGCAAGCCAAGTCCACTCCCGTACCGGGTACAGCTGTCAAATTGCTGCTTCCCCACATCGGGATAGCTCTTTCTGCAAGTTTCCAAGGTATCGTAGATCCACCATAATGATAAACCAATTCTTTATAAACTTTGGCGATATTACTTCCTTTCTTTGTTTCCAGAAAATTACGTATAGCCGCTCCGGTCGTATAAGACGCTATCTTATTGTCTTTCAAGTTAGCCAGAACAACCAGTTTCACTTGTTCGCCACCGACCGTTCTCAACATGGTTCCTTCCAGCTGACGAGTATAATAGTTGTCACCTTCAACAGGATTGCCTAGTTTCAAATCCTGTACTTGATACAAAAAGTTATCATTTGCATCAACGACCAATACATATACATCATCCGCAGTCATGGCACTTTGTTCCACTGTGGTATAATCTAAATCACCTGGTTCGCTTGCGGCCCGTCCGCCGAAATTGGAGAATGCCAGTGTAAGGCGTACCGGTACCTTCCCGCCATCCGTAGCCTTTGCCACCTCCTCGTCCTTTGCACACGACGATAGGTACAAGCTGCAGAGCACCGCCATTAGTATATATGATAACCATCTTTTCATAGATTCTATTTTTTGTTCGTTGTTACATATCCATCTCGTTGAAGCGTACCACCCAGTCATTGATAATGATGCTGGTGTTAATCCACTTCATGTTCTCGTCCAGGAAGAAAGTCATGTTGTATTCGTCCTGACGATCCAGATATTCCTGCTGGGTCATGTCGTGACCTTCGGCCTCGGTGAGCAATAGGTATTTTACCAAGGGGATGGAGAGTACGGTCTCGCCCGTATCCTTGTTGGTGATGGACAGGCGCGGATTTTGATCCACCATCAGTCGGCCTACGGTAATCTGGGCAATGGCCACACTGATATTGCTATCCTCAGTATCGCCCTCGGCACGTGCGCCTTTTGTGTCCATGTCCGTGCTTCCTTGAACGCGGTAATAGGGATAATATGTTAATGTTTCGTCTTTCAACAGCTTGTTGTCATAGTTCATCAGGCCGTTGTCGTCCGTAATCGTGAATTCAAAGTTATCGACATCTACAGTCACTCCGTCCATTTGCTGGAGAATGATGCGAATGCTGTTGGTATTCTTCACCAACGGCACTGTCACCACCTGCGAGGTGGCAGCCCTGGAAAAGGATTGCTTGGTCACTTCGCCGTGCCACAACGAAGAAAGCTTGCTGTTAACGATAGCCGTTCCGTCTTCCGCACGGCTGTACATTCTGTCCATCTTGCATTGCAGCTCGTCCATCGAGGATTCTCCCGCGGTAACCAAAGGTACCGAGAATGAAGCTTCGTTATTCAAGCCCGCCCAAGTGATAAGATGATAGTCACCTGGTTCCAAATCTACTTTCATGGTATATCCGTCTTCACCCAAAACGTCACCTTCTTCCGTCTTCTGATACACCAATTTGCCGTTATCGTCAAAAGCATAAAGCGTAACAGTCCCCACCTCGCGTGAGAAAGCATCGGCATACTTCATGTTATAATCATATTTGAACTTCACTCTGTACTCTACAGAGCAATCCACATCTTCTTCATCGAGTATGCTGCCGCACGACACAATGGCACTTCCCAATGTCATCGCCATCATTAGGCTGAAAGAGAGTTGTCGGGCGAATGTTTTTACTGTTTTCATGCTTTTGTTTTTTTAATGTTAGAATATTAAAGAGAATAGCAGGGAGAGGAGGAACACTCCTCTCCTGCTTATATAATAGGGTTATTAATTAGAAATTAACAGTGTTAAAGCGTACAATCCAAGGAGCTATTGTAGTTGTCAGTTTCAAGTATGCACTTTCATCGTCTATTGTTCCACCATCTTCCGGTATAATTGTCGAGCTGCCGATTTCCTTGAAAGTTCCAATCTTCAATGAATAGATGTTGTTACGCATGATAGCATATTGCATATTGTTTTCGTTTCCTTTGAAATGTTCGATAGGTGCGTAGTAATAACAATATCCATCTGTATAAGTTACCAAATTCTCAGCCTTATAAGCCGGGTAAACAGATTTCAAAGCATCCATTGAACGGAAATACTGATTGGCATATTTATATATGGTACCTACATTAGTACCCTCATTATCCAAGATTTCGCCACGGAATACAATACCTGTTACCACGCCTTTTTGCTGGTGATCCTTTGTTACTGAATTTTCAAAGCAATAAGTCAGGAATGCATCGTTAGATTGTGCAATTTCACCAATTTCAACATCACTTGACTTAGGAAGGTCCTTCAAGAAAGCATTGTTATAAATATCCTGTGAAGTCTGTAATTCACCTACTGTATTGAAGAAATAATCTGTAGCTGTTTTATCTCCATCAGCCCACAATCCGTCTGTTAGTGTCACGCTATTCTTGTCCACTGACTTAGGATCTACCAAATAATCACTATTAGTCAATGTACCAAATGGAGAGATGGTACTCCAATCACTGGTCTTATGTCTTACCGCATAAACGGTTTTTGACAAGTTCACCATAGCATATTTATCCAAATACACAGTCCATGTCTCCTCTGCTGTTGTAGAAGTTCCTTTTTCATAATGGAAAGCACCCGTTCTATCTGTTGCTACAAATACAGGAGCTTCTATTGAAGTCGTTGTTTCATTCTGTTTAACATTACCTTTATATTTATTATCAAGAGTTGACTCCAACTGATATCTGCCCGTTTCGTTTCCACCATTTAGCAAAACCCAAATTTCTGCATTATCAGCGTCAAGTAAAGCCTTGTTCAATTTAGTGATATAAATGTAGCTGGTTTTATCAGCTGTTGTTGTTTTCAACCATCCGTCAGTGGTTACCGTAGGGATAGTGGTTACTTTAACCTTTACATTATATTTATTGTCATTATTGTTCGGTGTAAATGTTATCTTGGAAACCACACGCTCCACTCTTATGGCTTGAATGATAGGTTGTGTAGGGTCCTGACTTGTGATATTTACCATTGCCGCTTCACTATTAGCCATCATAAAATGATCTCTTGCCGATGCACCTTTCGTAACAACATCAACAGATGCGTCGTTAGAGCTTCCTGCGGTAATAGAATAATTTGTAACATACTCATATACACCAGCAGCTGTTGCACTTGTTTCTTTTGCCTTATTTGCTATATCTGCACAAGGATTCAAAATAACCAATACATTATAACTACCTGTTTGGTTCAATTGGAAGCTAGGTTCGTAAACGCCACTCGTTACAGTTATATTATCAGCATACTCCACTAATCCTGTCGCTGTATTTCCCTGAACCGGGCTAATGATAATGACAGCATCTTTAATACTACCTTCCGAGGGTGTTCCATTTTCCACATCATCTCCTGTTTCAGCATCGGCAGCACGTCCTGAACCTGTAGAAGTAGAGATACTTAATGTAAGGTTAGCTTTCACCTTTTCTGGTTGTTCAATATTGTTGTTTTCTACAATATCATCGTTTGTACATGCTACCAAAGCGGCGCAAGCAAACATTCCTAATAATAAACCCTTAATCTTCATAATCTTAAGTTTTTCAGTTTATAAATTCTTTATTTTTGTAATTTCTATTCTTGTTCATTGATATTGCAAAGGTAAAGGCCTTTTAAGGTTAGTCTTAATTGGTGTTTTCGGCAAAATAGATTGGCATCTTTGACAAAATGACTTTTGGAGTCTTTTTGAAGGGCATTTTCTTCATCCATGAATGAAACGCCCTATACTTTGCAAGAATCGCCACTTATATTTTTCGTAGCGATAAACAAAAAATACGCCGCCATATATGTTTGTATTTTTCAATTTGTTAAATTGTTCAATATTCATCCTTTTGTCTAACTGAACTTCCTGTTACGCTTCCCCCTTTTGATACTCCTTCTGAAGTTGGTGAAGTGCATTTCATTCAAACTCCTTATTTATCTGGTACTTTCTTTCCGTATCGGATAGTCATGGAATATAGCGGATTCAGAGATTGCGGACAAGTGGGAGAAAATACTAAGAAATTCAGCTTCACGGCCACTACACTACGCCAGATTCAATCCGCACCTACAGTAGAGGTTCTTCAAAGAGATTGGTTCAAATCCAGCAATGAGGTGTTTCCTTAAGGAGTCGTTCACAATTATTTCACCTAATATTCCGGTCTGAATTCCACTCATAATGCAGTTCCAAAAAGTAAGTGCAGTTCATGAAGCAAGTAAGTGGCCTTACTTTTTTTCTATAATATGGGTAACTGTCCGGATGAAAAAATAATAAAGATATTTGCGAGTATCTACTTATCAGGTTTAATAAATAGCTATAGCCATAAAATTCAAAATCCGGGAATAGACTCTACTACCCCGGATTTTACCTTGCGCTTTTCACAAAGAACAAGTTTCTTCTAACATCTTTTATTGTACTGTTTGTCTATATGTCTTATTTTCCAAAGATTGCATCATCTTTACGTTTATTGACCATTTCTTCCAAATTGGCACCGGCTTCAACAGAACCTTTGGCCTGCGCCTGTTTGAAATAACTTTCGGCAGAGTCGAGATCCCCTTGCAACAGTTTCAGCACGCCTCTGTTGTTCAGCGTCGCACTCGCTTGTGCATCAGCCTTATCCAAATAACGGACTGACTGTTGCAAGTCACCTCGTTGGAGTTCGATAGCGGCAGCGTTTATATTCGCTGTTGGGTCATCAGGGAACATGCGCACTGCCACATCGAACACTTCGTTAAACTCGTTGCTTCCCTTTTCGTATGTCTGAGCAACCAAGAACATTTCCTGCAAGCTCAACTGCTGGGGACGGGTTCTTATAATCTGTTTCGCTTCCTCTACATTGAATCCGCGTACTACATAACGCACTGTGTAATCAGAGTGACGCAAAGCCGGATAGCAATCTTGTAATAACGTGGCATATACTTTTCCACCATCCAAGGCTTTAATGCATCCCTCCTTCACATCATAATCGTTTTCATTCTTATCTATTATAGACAAAATTTCATCTTTCAGCGGTAAAGCATTCTTTGTGACATATTCACGCAATCCAGCCCAGTCTTCGGGCACAGAATTCACTTTGAACAGATCTGCTTTAAAACCATACTCGCTCATTACATAGTTCTTTAACGCTTCAGCACGACCTTGCGCCAGACGCGCATTAGCCGCATATCTGCCCTCAGGAGAGGCATAACCCACGATATCTATTTCAGTAATGGTAGTATTGGCATCATTCTTCACCACATCCACTGTACGCTTGATAGCTGCCAGTTCAGAGGGATTACGACGATAATCAGGATAAATCCTGGTCTGGTTTACCGGAAAATCCAAATAAGCACGGCCTTCTTCAGCACGATTCTTCACAGCCTCGACAGCAGGAGAAACAAATGCCACAGCAGGTTTCACCACATAACGCTCCAAATTGGCACGGGTCACAAAGGCGCTGCTTTCTTCTTTTTGGCAATTGACACAACCACGGACATCAGCCAACAGTTCCAGTTCAGCACCATTCATCCATTTTTCGTATGGAATACGGGCTGAATAATTTACAGTCTGTTCCGTTCCATTCTTACGACGAAGAATGGTATATGCATCCGACGGAATACTGCGTTCACGCTGTTGCACGATGGAACGGATACGCCCATATACCCAAATAGCAGGCAAAATCCTGTTATAACTGTTATCCTGTGTCTTCAAAACCGGAGTCAGAGTTGCCACACAGTTGGAAGAAAGCTCCATTGCAGTCGGCAACGTGATATCCATTCCTATCATCACCTGTCCATTATCACTAATCAGGATTGACTGGTTGCTGACTTGTACCTGACCACCTGATAATGTCTGTGCACCTACCGGAATAGTCGGAATCAATAATATAAGAAGTATATAACATATAAGTTTCATAATCCGTAATTTTTAGAATATATAAATAAGATTCAGAGCAGCCTTAGTAGGACCCCAATAATTCTTGTTGGATTTCTCCAACATATCTCCACATTCTTCACACTCATATTTCTTATAACGCACATAAGCATAACCCAAGCCGATGGTGGCGCCCAGATTCCAATGACGTCCCAGCACAAACTGATAACCGTAACTGACACCGCCACCATAAAAATGTCCCTTATAACGGAAGTCTTTCAAATCATCGAAAGGAGAAAACGGCAAATCAATACCGGTAGTATTGTATGCTCCTCCCATTAAATGGAAACCGAAGAAATGACCATTGAACTTATCACAAAGCCAATAGCGCAACTCAGGCTGTACCATCACCAGTTTCAGCATTTTATTATCGCTGTATTTCCAGGGATTATAATAAAACGGAATATCCACTGTAAGCTTCTTACTCAACCCTACTTCCACTCCTAAGTTTGGTATGGCGACAGCATCCATCGCCACATTAGTTTTAACAGCCATCTGTCCATACATAAATAAGGAAGAAGCCAACAGACACACCCATGAAAATAAAAATCTTCGTATTACCATATTCTATTCTTTCTAGCTAAATTATTGTTTACTTCACAAAGGTAAAGGCTATTTTTTTAACAGGATATTGGCAAATTAATCTTTATTAAGAGGTAGTTTCAGCAAAATGCAAAATGAACAAAAAACAATCCTAGTTCCTATTTTCGTCAAAAATAGAATATACATTCAATGAGAAACATTCCAACTATCAAATGGAACACCAACGGAGTTTTCTCCATTCATAGGTGAAACTCCTTTCATCATGATAGAAACGCCCCTTATATAGCCAAACACCCCCTTCTTTCCAACATAGCAGGCATTTTCATCAAAAAGAGGGTGTTTTCATCAAAAAAGCTTGAAAATAATTTGGATACATAAAAGGAATACCTATTTTTGTATCGGATGATAATGGGTCAATCATTCAAATAATCAAAAAACAATAAAAAATTATAGTTCTATGAAGGCAATGCATTTAATAATTGCCATGCTCGTCATGATGAGTTTGGCATCCTGCTCTGCAGATGGTAATGACCCCGTTGAAAACTCTGTTTCAACGTATCTCCTAGAAAAAACGTATGGAGCCAGAAGCGTTACATACAAAGAAAATAATTCTGACAAGTTAAAATTAAGTGAATTACCGGCTATCAGTCTTTCTGAGGCCGACCATATTCTATCTGTCCTACGAAAACATACTGATGCTCAAGAAGAACTTGATATTCGAACTGCTACCAAAGGAGAACAAACATGGCTGAGAATTGTAATGAAGCAAACAATAGATCATAAATATGCTTTCACTATCCAGCTGAATATGAACTGTTACAGTGACGGAAGCTTGTACTATGGCGGATATCAGGCGGAATGTTCTTCTTCTTTGATAAAATGGTATCTTAAAGGTTTTAGCCTGGCTACCGATAATGCCACAAAAAATTATAAATTCGAATCCCAAAGCTATATTTATATGAAAGTAATAGATAACGGAATCAAATATATGCAGATTCCTGTCACTATAAAAGGCAACTATAATCCCCGAAACCATGATGCTGCATTTTCCTACAATTTATGATATATAATGCAATAATCACTTTATAATATATACCATCATTCCCCCCTTGTTTCTAGCTTAGCCTACATACCTTAAAAAAAGCAAGAGACAAGGGGTGCACTTCATTCAAATACAATCGTCTAATAATCAAGGAAAAACAAAACAGTATGAATGAAATACCTACCATCCTTTATTTCCACCGAACCTGTTGATACTAAAAACAGAATATATTCTTATGATTTTTAGTTGGTTATGAAAATATAGTTTGCTATATTTGTAGGAATTCCTAAAATAGATTAAGGAATAATATCAGGCAGATTGTACGTGACCAATTTGATTACAGGGGAATAAAAGTGAAACAATTTATTATAATGAAATCTTTAATAATCACCTTATTATGTAGTTTTTGTCTATCAACTACTAATGCCCAAAGTTATTTCCGCCAGTGTGGTATCCAACTACTTACCAAACAAAACGGATTGAGCAACAATACATTGACTGGAATCTATCAGGATAAAGTCGGCTTTTTATGGTTAGGAACCGATGTTGGACTGAGCCGCTATGACGGAATACATTTTCATAATTACAATTTGATTGATAAAGAGCCACGTGCCTTAGCTCATTTATATGAAACATCAAACAATCTGCTATGGTCCCATATCGCCAATTTAAACCAAATAGCATGTTTTGACAAGATGCGTGGAATCTATATGCCACTTATCTCACCTACCCCTGAGGTATTGAAAGATATACAGGATATATGTGTACTGCAAGACAAATTATATGCCTTGACCTCCAATGTCATAGTAGAGTTAAAGATGGAGAAAAATGCAGATGAAATAAGACTGACCGCCCAACCGCTTATAGATATAAAAACAAAAGTCCTAAGACTTTATAATAACGAAGATATTTTATGCGCACTGACAGTAGAGAATCAAATCTTACTTTATAACGTTTCCGATAAAAGTAGCGAGCATATAAATGGAACCGATCTAGGTATTGTGAAAGCCGACAACATTGAGAAAATACATATATATAATAATAATGTGTGGATCTGTGACCAAACCGAAGGAATCATCTGTTATAATACAAACACTAAAACATCCCGCACACTGAATGACAACAGCCAGTCATCCTTCATTCAAAAAGATATACGCGATATTATCCAGATAGATAAAACCACATTCATTATAGCCACATGGAGTTCACTGTCAGCCATAAGATTTGAAACGGACAACTACCTCCAGTCGCCATTCCACATTATAGACCTGACCCAACATGATTCTTACTATACCCCTATCCTCAAAAACAGAATTACCGACATCCATTTTGACAAATCCAACAATGTGCTTTGGGTAGGAACTTTCGGCAGAGGATTACTGAAACTGAATCTCAAAGGAAACGATATCAACCGTATCCTGTTGAACGATGAAATAAGATATGTGAATGGTATAGCACAAGATGCCGATGGATACATCTGGCTGGTCACCGAAAAAGATGGCATATATAAAAGTATAGAAAATAAGATCTTCCCCAATCTGCGCTTTTCCTTATGGGAGAAAAGTAACAAGAATAATCATTATTGCCTGCACAAAGATCGAAATGGAGGACTATGGTTCGGCGATAACAAAGGAAACATTCTTTGGGTAAATCCTACTACCGGTGAAACAGTGATTCACCAACTACCCCCCGAAACAGCAGACTCTGCTGTAACTGCTGCTATCTTGAAACTATATCTAAACTCACAAAACCATTTATGGATTGCCACCGAAAAAGGAATAATGGTCTATAACCATCAGACACACGAATGTATAGCAGCACAACCTTATACGAAAGAATTCAAAAAAATAACCGCTATATGCGAAGATGGAGATGGAACCATGTGGCTGGGTACTGAAAAAGGGATACACCGTGCCAACTGTAAAGGGAAACAAATAAAATTCACTGGTGGTTATGAAAAGGAAAGAAACCTGACACCCGGAAAAGTATTAGCACTTTATCTGAACAACTATAACCAACTGCTTATCTCGTACACTGATAAAATTATCCAAATAGACGGAAAAGAGAAAACCGTATCCTCTACCATGATCTTGCAAAAGGACTTGCCTAACGGACACATAAGCTGTATGATAGATGATAAGAACGGAAATACCTGGCTAGGAAGCAATGCTGGTTTTATCACACTAAATAACAAGAACAATGCATCATATGCCTATGTATTACCGGAGAGTTATTACGATGTATGTCGGCTGAATGACGGGAAATTACTATGGGCGAACTCTACAGGGTTGCTCTATTTTGAACCGCGCACTTTAAAAGAAAGTTCAAGTAACCGCCAATTCCATATCTCCGATATAGATATTAATTACAATAAAGTAGAAATAGGAGAAAAAATAAACGGACAAGTCATCCTAGACATACCTGCGTACCTGATAGAACATTTATCTTTAGACTACAATAACAACAACTTGATTCTCTATCTAAGTGATTTGAAATACGGAACCTCGCCCAACACAGTGAAATATCGCCTGTTACCCACAGAAGAAAAATGGAATACGAATTATGACGATCATATAAAACTCAGCAATATCACTCCTGGGAAATATGTGCTGGAAATACGCTCGTCTTATCCGTTGGAAGAAAATGAACAAATAACCCGGTTATCCATCAATGTAAATAGATATTGGGCTGCAACCGGATGGGCCATCGCCGCATACATCCTGACTATTATCATTATTTCCTTGTTTACATGGATGTACTTTAACCGGAAATTACAGAAACGGCAAGTTTACAAAGCCAAAGAAGTGAAACTGAAAGAAAAGCTGGAAGAAGAAACAGAAATAAGAAAAGAAGAAGAGAAAAACCACCAATTGCGTGACCAAATCAGATATATGTTGGCACAGGAATTACGCACTCCGTTATCACTCATCACTGCTCCGTTAAAAGAAATGATTACTAATACGACCTTCCCGGAATCATTCCTGCAAAAAGCTAAAATGGCCTATCGGAATTCAATCAGCCTGCAAGACATTTGTAACCAGCTATTGAATATTCATCAGCAAGAAAGTTACAGTCTTAAATTGAATGTGGCCCCCTATCCCGCCAGCGTGATAGCCGACACTGTAGTTCGTGCCTCTCACGAGCTACTGAACGTCAGTCCCATTAACCTGCATTATGACAAAGACAACAAAATAAATACAGAAATATGGATTGACCGGAAAAAGATAACCTTTATTCTAAGTAATATATTATCCAATGCCTATCGGCATATCTCGTATTCCGGTTCCATCCGTTTTACTGTAAACACCAGTATTATCAACGGAAAGGATTTCTGCCTTTTTACTATAGAGGATGACGGGAAAGAAATGATAGAAGAGTCCTCTGTTATCTTCCTTGGATCGGATAATTACAACCCTCCAAGCAACCGGCTACACCCCGAATTAGGCATTGAAATTATGAAAACGACAGTACTCGCCCACCACGGTGATATCCAGATCACTCAAGAAAAAAACAAAGGAACCCGAGTTGTCCTTTATATCCCTCTAGGTAAGCAACATTTGAAAAATGATGAAAACGTATGTTTCATCGAACCCGAAACAATAGCGGAAGATCCAAATAAAGCAATGATTACCGCAGAGGATAAGAGACAACAGGAAATAGCAAACAGCATAACTGCCAAACCTATTGACAACCCCGAAACCAAATACAAACTACTGGTTGTTGAAGACCATGCAGATATCCGCCTCTATCTGAAAGTATTATTCTCTGCTACCTATAATATTATTATGGCGGAAAATGGGGAAGAAGGAGTAAGAATAGCGCGTAAAGAAATACCGGATCTTGTAATAACGGATGTCATGATGCCTATCATGAACGGTTTTGAATGTTGCCGTATCCTAAAAGAAGATCTAAAAACTTGCCATATCCCTATTATTCTACTGACAGCTTTGACAGATGACGAAAATATAGTGAAAGGAATAGAATTAGGAGCTGATGACTATATTCTGAAGCCGTTCAATCCGGAGATTCTCCGCACCAAAGTAAAACGTTTAATAAAAAGCCGGACTGAACTGAAACAGATTTATACCAAACTACTAATGCCTTCCATCACCGTCAACGGCTCGCAAGAAGAAAATACGGAAACAATCATCATAGAAGACCCGTTCATCACACAAATTCTGAATATTGTAAATGAGAACCTGCAAAATCCGGAATTCAATGTGAAAAAACTGGCCGAAATGCTGAATATGAGTCAACCTACCCTTTACAGGAAAGTAAAACAACTCACTAATTTCACTATCATAGAATTAGTAAGAGGAGTCCGGTTAAAACGCTCTGCCGAATTACTGAGAAGCCGCAAATACAATGTTCAGGAGGTGGCCGAAATGGTTGGTTATAATGACATCCCCACTTTCAGAAAGCACTTTGTCGATTTCTATGGCACTACTCCCTCCACATTTAATAGTAAAGAAGATACGGAAGATAAAAAATAATCGTTAACAGCCAAATATTTTTTGAATTAAAAATCGTACCTTTGCAGTCAAATATATAGGTATAGTATGCAAGACATTAGAAACATTGCGATCATCGCCCACGTAGACCACGGAAAAACAACACTGGTGGACAAGATGATGCTGGCGGGACATTTGTTCCGCAACGACCAGACAAATGGTGAACTGGTATTGGATAATAATGACTTGGAACGCGAAAGAGGGATAACTATCCTTTCAAAGAACGTTTCAATTAACTACAAAGGAACAAAAATCAATATTATTGATACTCCGGGACACGCCGACTTCGGTGGCGAAGTAGAACGTGTACTCAATATGGCTGATGGATGTATCTTATTGGTAGATGCATTCGAAGGCCCGATGCCGCAGACACGCTTCGTATTGCAAAAGGCGTTACAGATCGGTTTGAAACCTGTAGTTGTTGTGAACAAGGTGGATAAACCCAACTGCCGTCCGGAAGAAGTATACGAAATGGTATTCGACTTGATGTTCAGCCTGAATGCTACAGAAGATCAGTTGGACTTCCCCGTTATTTATGGTTCTGCCAAAAATAATTGGATGAGTACTGACTGGAAGACCCCAACAGAAAATCTGGTTCCGTTGTTGGATGCTATTATTGAGCACATTCCAGCACCGAAACAGCTAGAGGGAACTCCTCAAATGTTAATCACCTCTTTAGACTATTCAGCATATACAGGTCGTATAGCTGTGGGACGTGTACATCGTGGTACCCTGAAAGAAGGTATGAATATTACACTGGCAAAGCGTGATGGCAGTCTGATAAAGTCTAAAATCAAAGAACTACATACTTTTGAAGGCTTAGGACGTAAAAAGACAGATGCCGTTTCATCGGGAGATATCTGTGCTGTAGTAGGTGTAGAAGGCTTCGAAATTGGTGATACCATCTGCGATTTCGAAAATCCGGAACCATTGCCCCCCATCGCCATTGACGAACCGACCATGAGCATGTTATTCACTATCAACGATTCTCCTTTCTTCGGCAAAGAAGGTAAGTTTGTGACTTCACGCCACATCCAAGATCGCTTGACCAAAGAACTAGATAAGAACCTGGCATTGCGTGTACGCAAAAGCGAACTGGAAGACGGTAAATGGATTGTATCAGGACGTGGTGTACTTCATCTTTCTGTACTGATTGAAACCATGCGCCGCGAAGGATACGAATTACAAGTAGGACAGCCTCAGGTTATTTTCAAAGAAATAGACGGAGTAAAATGCGAACCTATCGAAGAATTAACGATCAGTGTGCCCGAAGAATATTCCAGTAAAATGATCGATATGGTAACCCGCCGTAAGGGTGATTTGGTTTCTATGGAAACACAGGGTGACCGCGTAAACATTGAGTTTGATATGCCTTCGCGCGGTATTATCGGTCTTCGCACCAATGTACTGACTGCATCGGCCGGAGAAGCGATCATGGCCCACCGCTTTAAATGTTACCAACCATACAAAGGTGAGATAGAACGTCGCAGCAACGGTTCTATGATTGCTATGGAAAGCGGAACAGCTTTTGCATACGCTATTGACAAATTACAGGATCGTGGCAAATTTTTCATTTATCCGCAAGACGAAGTATATGCCGGCCAAGTGGTAGGTGAACATGTTCATGAAAACGACTTGGTGATCAATGTAACTAAATCGAAAAAGCTTACCAATATGCGCGCATCAGGTTCTGATGACAAGGCACGCATCATTCCTCCGGTAGTATTCTCGTTGGAAGAAGCATTAGAATACATTAAGGAAGATGAATATGTAGAAGTTACTCCAAAGAGTATGCGTATGCGTAAAGTGATTCTTGACGAAACAGAACGCAAGAGAGCCAACAAAAGCTAATCAATCTACATTGAATATAAAAAAATCCCGAAGGCCATATTACCTTCGGGATTTTTTATCTCTAATCTACAAACTTCACTTTACTAACCTCTCTAGGTTTAGCAGCCGGCATTTCATCGGGATAACCGAAAGCAATCGCATAAAGCAACTCATACCCTTCACTGAATCCCAACTTTTTCATATATTCCGCAGCTGCAGGTGATTTCATGAAACGCACAGGTCCTCCCAAACAACAGGAACCTATTCCCATTGACCAGGCAGACAAAATCATATTCTCACCCAACAAACCACAATCGATCTGTGACATATCATATGCAGGATCGTTAGCAATAAACACTACTGTAGGAGCATTATTGAACATATTCTTAAATCCCGGACGTTCTGCCGCTTTGGGATTTTCTTTTTTGAATATTTCAGTCAAACCATTGATAAATTCCGGATTATCTACTACACGAACCTCCCATGACTGTTTATTCATTCCATTAGGTGCATTGATTCCACATTCTACTATAGTCTGCATCTTTTCACGCTCCACAGCCTCGGGCTTATACTTCCGTATACTACGGCGACTCATAATAGTTTCTACCACAGGGTTTACCTGGCTCACGGAAACACTATCCGCAACAACTTCCTTCTGTCGGGAGCCTTGCGATGTACAGCTGCATAATACGAACATGCCTGCACCAACTAACATTAATCTAAATAATTTCATTTGCTATCATATTTGGTTTGCAACAAATCTAGGCATTTTCAAGCATAAAAAAAAGTGGTTCCTTTATAAGGAACCACTTTTTATATGTTAAATCTGTAAAATTCAAATTACAACTTCGGACCAGCAGCAACCAATTTCTTACCTGCTTCGTTACCAGTAAACTTAGCAAAGTTCTTAATGAAGCGACCAGCCAAATCTTTAGCTTTTTCATCCCACTGAGCAGCGTCAGCATAAGTATCACGAGGATCAAGGATCTTCGGATCAACACCCGGCAATTCTGTAGGAACAACGAAATCGAAGTAAGGAATAACCTTAGTAGGAGCCTTATCAATAGAACCATCCAGAATAGCATCAATGATACCACGAGTATCACGGATAGAGATACGTTTACCAGTACCGTTCCAACCAGTGTTAACCAAGTATGCTTTAGCACCAGTCTTTTCCATCTTCTTAACCAATTCTTCAGCATACTTAGTAGGATGCAATGACAAGAAAGCAGCACCGAAGCAAGCAGAGAATGTCGGAGTCGGTTCAGTGATACCACGTTCTGTACCAGCCAATTTAGCTGTAAATCCAGACAAGAAGTAATACTGAGCCTGTTCAGGATTCAAGATAGATACCGGAGGCAATACACCGAATGCATCAGCTGACAAGAAAATAACTTGTTGAGCGTGAGGACCTTTAGAGATAGGTTTAACAATGTTTTCGATATGATAGATAGGATAAGAAACACGAGTATTTTCTGTTACGCTCTTATCAGCGAAATCAATCTTACCGTTAGCATCAACTGTTACGTTTTCAAGCAAAGCGTCACGTTTGATAGCAGCGTAGATATCGGGTTCGCTTTCCTTATCCAAGTTGATAACTTTAGCATAGCAACCACCTTCGTAGTTGAATACACCTTCGTCATCCCATCCGTGTTCATCGTCACCGATCAACTTACGTTTCGGATCAGTAGACAAAGTAGTCTTGCCTGTACCAGACAAACCGAAGAAAATAGCTGAGCTAGTTCCTTCCATATTTGTATTAGCAGAGCAGTGCATAGAAGCGATACCACGAAGCGGGTTCATGTAGTTCATGATAGAGAACATACCTTTCTTCATTTCACCACCGTACCAAGTATTCAGGATAACTTGTTCTTTAGTCTTCAAGTTGAAAACAGTAGCTGTTTCAGAGTTCAAGCCCAGTTCTTTATAGTTGTCAACTTTTGCTTTAGAAGCGTTGAAACATACAAAATCAGGTTCTCCATAAGCTTCCAGTTCTTCAGCAGTAGGACGGATGAACATGTTAGTTACGAAGTGAGCCTGCCAAGCTACTTCCATAATGAAACGTACTTTCATACGAGTTGCAGCGTTAGCACCGCAGAAAGTATCAACAACGAACAAACGCTTGCCGCTCAATTGTTTTACAGCTTTAGCTTTCAAATCAGCCCAAGCTTCTTCTGTACAAGGTTTGTTATCATTTTTATATTCGTCAGAAGTCCACCATACTGAATTTTCAGAAGCTTCATTCTTAACGAAGAATTTATCTTTAGGAGAACGACCTGTGTAAACACCAGTCATTACGTTTACAGCACCCAGTTCAGTAACCTGTCCTTTTTCGAAACCTTCCAATCCCGGTTTAGTTTCTTCAGCGAAAAGCACATCATAAGAAGGATTGTGGAGAACTTCCTTCACGTCGGTAATACCGTACTTGCTTAAATCTAAATTTGCCATTTTTTAATGATTTAATTTGGTTATTGTATAATGTTATTTTTACTCTTTATTTTCTGAGAGAAGATGTTTTTCAACACCCCCTTGTCTAAGGCGCTACAAAATTAGTGCTTTATTTTAAAAAAAAGAAGTTATTAGAGAAAAATTTCCGTAATAATCAAATATTTATATTTGTGTAACAAAAATGCAATTCGTACTTTACAAATCTAGAAATTATTTGTTTCTTTGCAGGTCAAAGTCAACAATATAACAAAAGCATAGATATGAAAATCATCAATCTCAGTGAAGGCAATTCTCTCCTAAACCAATATGTAGCGGAATTGCGCGATATACATGTTCAAAATGACCGTATGCGTTTCCGCAGAAATATTGAAAGAATAGGAGAAATCATGGCATACGAGATGAGTAAAGCACTAACCTATTCCGTAAAGCAAGTACAGACACCCTTGGGAACTGCCACGGCCAGCACACACGATGACAAAATAGTGATTGCAACGGTATTCCGTGCCGGACTGCCGTTGCACACCGGTTTTCTGAACATGTTCGACCATGCCGACAACGCTTTCGTTTCCGCATTCCGTTTTTACAAGGATGACGAGCACCGTATTGTAGATGTGCACATTGAATACATCGCCGCCCCTTCATTGAATGACAGGACCTTGCTTCTCGTTGACCCCATGCTTGCCACCGGTGAAAGCATGGAACTTGCCTGGAAAGCTTTCCTTACCAAAGGCAAACCCGCTAAATTGCAAATGGCCTGTGTCATTGCCAGCCAACAAGGGGTAAAGCATATGGCAGAACTTTTTCCCGGCGATGATGTCACATTATGGTGTGCCGCCATAGACCCTGTCTTGGACGAGCACAAATACATTGTTCCGGGATTGGGGGATGCCGGTGATTTAGCATTCGGCGAGAAACTTTAGGGCTCAAACTATAAAGACAGTTTCACGTGTGTTCGCTTGCACACACTAAAATTCTAAATTAAATGGTTAGTAACCGGCAATTATTCACAGCCTATTACTAACCATTTAATTTTTAAAACAGTTCTGTAGATCTGGTCCCTACAGGGAAGATGAAAAATCTTATTTCACTTCCCAAATATCATTTGTCATCAGTAATTCCTGGAAATTATGATATTTTTTCTTTGCGGCCACTTCTTCAATCTGTGCATTAACAGCGTCATCATAAGTAGGCGCCTCCACATCACGGATCACCCCTAATGCAACCGGAAAATCCGGTCCTTCCATCAATGCCAGTTTCAACTGCAAAGTATTATCCATACAATGAGCATCGTGCACTAAAATATCTTTTTCCGTCACACCATTCTCACCAAGCTTTACCACTTTCAGTCCGAAACCTTCCTGCATCAGCCCGTATTCTTTGTCTACACCAAACAACATCGGTTTACCGTGTTCTAAATAAATGGCATTCTTTGAACGACCTTCTTTCGTATATACTGATTCGTGTGTTCCATCATTAAAAATGACGCAGTTCTGAAGAATTTCACATACAGCCGCACCTTTATGATTGGCAGCAGCTTTCAGAATCTCCACTGTACCAGGACCATCCGTAGCTACCGCACGGGCAAAGAAACGTCCACGCGCACCAAAACATAATTCAGCCGGATGAAACGGATCTTCCACAGTGCCGTAAGGAGATGATTTGCTAACAAATCCACGGGGAGAAGTCGGAGAATACTGTCCTTTGGTCAAACCATATATACGGTTGTTCAACAAAATCATATTCAAGTCGATATTACGACGAACGGCATGTATAAAGTGATTTCCACCAATAGCCAGCCCATCACCATCCCCTGAAATCTGCCAAACAGTAATCTTTGGATTAGCCACCTTGCAGCCTGTAGAAATAGCTGCCGCACGACCGTGCACAGTCTGCATGGCATATGTATTCATGTAATAAGGCAGGCGGCTGGAACATCCGATACCCGAAATAACGGCAGTATCATGAGGAGCCACTCCCAATTCAGCCATCGCTTTGTGCAGCGAAGCCAAGAAAAAATGGTCACCACAACCCGGACACCAACGAGGTTGTCCCTTTTTGAAATCTTTTGCTGTATATTCGTTCATAGTCTTTACTTTCTTTACGGTTATTATTTATTTAAAATCTCAGTGAAAGCATCAACTAACTCGCTGACTACGAACGGCTGGCCTTTTACCTCATTAAACTGATAAGGAACAAATCCGTCCACTTTCATACGGAGATATCCGGCAAACTGACCAAGATTCTGCTCAGCCACGACTACCTTCTTATATTTCTTCAGCACTTCTGCCGTATTTTGAGGCAGCGGGTTCAAATGAACAAAATGTGCCAAAGCAACCTTCTTGCCTGCATGGTTCATTTCCTCCATTGCTGAATATAAATGACCGTAAGTTCCACCGAAACCCACTATCAACAAATCTGCATCCTCTACGCAGCCTTGCACCTTAACATCAGGCACTGGAATTTTAGCAATCTTCTCGGCACGCAAACGGCACATCAAATTATGGTTTTCAGGCTCGGTAGAAATAGCACCTGTATCACTGTCTTTTTCCAAGCCTCCCAAAATATGCATATAACCTTCCTGTCCCGGCAATGCCCAATAACGGACACCTGTTTCAGTATTACGCTTGTAAGGAGTATAATTATCCTTCATTTCCGGAGTAACATAGGGTGGGTTAATAGCCGGATAGTTTGCCAGATCAGGCAATTTCCATGCGCCGGAACCATTTGCTACAAAACCATCAGTCAGCAACACCACCGGAGTCATGTGTTCCAAGGCAATCTTACAAGCATCATAAGCAGCATCAAAACAATGAGTTGGAGAAGCTGCGGCAATGACCGGCATAGGAGATTCACCGTTACGGCCAAACAAAGCCTGCAATAAATCTGTTTGCTCAGACTTAGTAGGCAAACCAGTAGAAGGACCGCCACGCTGTACATTAATAACCACCAATGGTAATTCTGTAATAACAGCCAGATTCATAGCCTCTGATTTCAGACAAACACCCGGCCCCGAAGTAGAAGTAGCCGCCAACGCACCTGCAAACGAGGCACCGATAGCCGTAGCGCAACCTGAAATTTCATCTTCACATTGAACAGTAGTCACTCCCAATGATTTATGTTTAGAAAGCTCATGTAAAATATCTGTTGCCGGAGTAATGGGATAAGATCCCAAGAACAAACGCAGGCCTGCTTTCTCGGCAGCAGCGATCAAGCCATAAGCCGTAGCCTTGTTTCCGCTGATATCCATATACTTTCCGGGGACTTTAGACTTAGTTTCCACCTTATAAGTATGATCCACAGACGCATGGGTATTGTGGCCATAATCATATCCGGCGTGTATCACTTTAATATTCGCTTCAGCTATTTGCGGCTTCTTTGCAAATTTCTCGCGCAAAAAATTTTCAGCAACCGCCAGGTCACGATTAAACAACCAGCAAACCAATCCCAAAGCAAACATATTACGACATTTCAACATTGACTTGTTGTCCATGCCTGTATCTGCCAGACAGTCTTTCACCATCTGTGAAATAGGAGCAGCAATTACATCCTGCTTAATACCCATTTCTTCAATCGGACTGTCTGTTTTGAAAGCCGCCTTGTCCAGATCTGATTTCTGAAAACAATCTGTATCAATAATGATACAAGCTGTGGACTTCGCAAATTTGTATTGTGTTTTCAATGCAGCGGCATTCATTGCGACCAATACGTCGCATTTGTCACCAGGAGTAAAAACTTTACCCGCACCAATATGCACCTGGAAACCTGACACACCGGTCAACGAACCTTGCGGGGCACGTATATCCGCCGGGTAATCGGGGAATGTACTGATATCATTTCCCACTGTAGCCGAAATATTAGAAAAGATATTTCCGGCCAGCTGCATACCATCGCCTGAGTCGCCTGAGAAACGGACCACCACTTGGTCCAACTCCTTGACTATCATTTCATCTGCCATAACTTATTATTTAGGGTTACAAAATTTCACTGTTTGCAAAGTTCGGAAAGTTCTGTCAAAGGACAAAATATTCCGCTGTCAAACTACGTTTGAATATCAAAATGTACAAAATTAAAGGTTTATTTATTTCCAAGCTAAGAAAAAGTAGAGATAATTACCTGTTTAAAAGCATAAATTTCTATCATTATGACAGCAGCAAAAACGATTCATTTTTACAATTTATTATTTTTATCCATGTTTTATAAACAACATGAAAGTTCATAGCAGAATAATAACATTATTAGATTATAAAAAACAGACAAAAAACAACAAAACAACAAAGAAAGGATTATTTTCTTCCCACTTAAGACATTTTTCGATCTTTCATATTGCCATTTTAACAAAAAGGAGTACCTTTGTAGCCATAAAAGGGCCTTGTAGTTCAACGGATAGAATAGAAGTTTCCTAAACTTTAGATAGGGGTTCGATTCCCCTCGGGGCTACAAAAGCAGTAAACAATTACTATACAATCATTTACTGCTTTTATTTTATCTAGAAATTCTTTAGATTACTTATTTAATCACCCCAAGTTCTTTACCCACTTTAATAAATGCAGCAATTGCCTTATCCAAATGTGCCTTTTCATGACCGGCAGACAATTGGACGCGGATACGTGCCTGCCCTTTCGGAACAACCGGATAATAGAAACCAGTTACATATATGCCTTCTTCCTGCATCTTGGCAGCAAAATCCTGAGACAGTTTCGCATCATAAAGCATCACAGCACAAATCGCGCTCTGAGTTGGTTTGATGTCAAAACCAGCAGCCAGCATCCTGTCACGGAAATAATTCACATTATCCATCAACTTAGTATGCAAGGCATCACTTTCCTTCAACATCTTAAACATTTCCAAGCTAGCACCGATAATGGCAGGAGCTACAGAATTAGAGAATAAATAAGGACGTGAACGCTGGCGCAACATATCAATAATTTCTTTCTTACCGGTGGTAAATCCTCCCATTGCCCCACCAAATGCTTTCCCTAATGTACCAGTAAAAATATCCACACGACCGTATGCTTTAAATTGTTCGGCCACGCCATGCCCTGTAGGACCTACTACACCGGCCGAATGAGATTCATCCACCATTACCAACGCGTCATATTTTTCCGCCAGTTCACAAATCTTATCCAATGGAGCCACATTACCATCCATCGAGAATACACCATCTGTAGCAATAATGCGGTGACGCTGTGCCTGCGCTTCCTGCAAACAACGTTCCAAGTCAGCCATATCAGCATTAGCGTAACGATAGCGTTTTGCCTTACACAAACGTACACCATCTATAATAGATGCATGATTCAACGCATCTGAAATAATAGCGTCTTCTTCTGTAAACAGCGGTTCGAACAAACCACCGTTAGCATCAAAACAAGCAGCATAAAGTATAGTATCTTCTGTTTTAAAATAATCAGAAATGGCAGCTTCCAGCTGTTTGTGTAAATCCTGAGTCCCACAGATAAAGCGTACGGAAGACATACCGAAGCCATGTGTATCCATTGCCTCTTTGGCAGCATTGATCAAACGTTGGTTATCTGACAAACCTAAATAATTGTTGGCACAAAAGTTCAACACATCTTCTCCGTCATTCACCTTGATGTCTGCACGCTGAGGTGTGGTAATGATACGTTCATTTTTATACAATCCGGCTGCCTTAATATCAGCCAGTTCCTTCGCAAGGAACTCCTTCATTTTACCATACATAGCTTTGTTTTTTTATTAAGTATATAGCTTAAGTTTAAAAATCAGTCTGACTTGACAAAGTTCTTATTTTTTTTTGATATCCAATTAAATTATAGAGAAAATTTTGATAAAATATGCAGTTTTCTATCTATCTTTGCTTCCAAAAGGAAACTTAAAGCAAATAGCAAACTATGAAAAATGTATTAATTATCGGCTCCACCGGTCAGATCGGTTCGGAACTAACCATGAAATTGAGAAGTATTTACAATGGTAATATCGTAGCCGGATATATTCCCGGTGCCGAGCCTAAAGGGGAATTAAAAGAATCAGGCCCTTCTGCCATCGTAGATATCACCAATGAACAACAAATTGCCGAAACTGTATCAAAGTACAACATCGACACCATTTACAATCTGGCAGCCTTACTCTCGGCTGTAGCAGAAGCCAAACCTCAACTAGCATGGAAAATAGGCATGGGAGGCCTGTTTAATGTATTGGAAGTAGCACGCGAAATGGGTTGTGCCGTATTTACCCCAAGTTCTATCGGTGTCTTCGGTAACAACACCCCTAAAGACAAGACTCCACAAGACACTATCCGTAATCCGCGTACCATGTATGGCGTTACAAAAGTATCAGGAGAATTACTGAGCGATTATTACCATATCCGTTTTGGTGTAGATACCCGTTCCGTTCGTTTCCCCGGATTAATTTCGTATGTCACACCTCCGGGTGGCGGGACCACTGATTATGCTGTAGACATCTATTATTCGGCTGTAAAAGGTGAAAAATTTGAATGTCCTATCGCAGCCGATACATTCATGGATATGATGTATATGCCTGATGGTTTACGTGCAGCCATTGAAATCATGGAAGCGAATCCCGACAAACTAATTCATCGCAATTCGTTCAACATTGCTTCAATGAGTTTTGATCCGGAAATTATTTATAATAATATAAAGAAGTATATGCCTGACTTCCATATGGAGTACAAAGTAGATCCACTACGTCAAGCTATCGCCGAATCATGGCCGAACTCACTGGACGACACTTGTGCCCGTGAGGAATGGGGATGGAAACCGGAATATGATCTAGACAGTATGACACAGGATATGCTTGCCAAACTAAAAGTACGATTCAATAAATAAACCACTAATATTGAATGTATAAAAATAGCCTTCTCTATTCTATATGGAAAAGATAGAGAAGGCTATTTTTATACATTTCTTGCACTTATATAAAATTTTGATCGTATCTTCGTGCAAATTAACATACTGATTAAAAACATACTATGAATACAAGAGCTATTACCAAAAACAAGAAAGTCGTTACATTCGGAGAAGTAATGTTAAGGCTGACCACCCCCAATTTCCAGCGCTTTTCCCAAACAAACGAGTTTATTGCTACTTATGGAGGAAGTGAAGCGAATGTAGCCATATCACTGGTCAACTTCGGCATCTCCACAGAATTCGTTACCAGACTTCCCGAGAATGCAATGGCACAAGCTTGTGTAAACTCACTCCAAGCTTACGGATTAGGTACAGACGGCATTATTTATGGCGGGAAACGCATGGGATTATACTTTCTGGAGAGCGGTGCAGCATTTCGTAACTCCAATGTTGTATATGACCGTGAAGGATCTTCCTTTGCCACTTTACGTCCCGGCATGATAGACTGGGAAAAGATTCTTTCCGATGCAGGCTGGTTCCACTGGTCGGGTATAGCGGCGTCCCTGTCACAGGAAGGAGCAGATACCTGCCTGGAAGCACTACAAACAGCAGACCGTCTAGGGTTAACTATCTCGTGCGATTTGAATTTCCGCAAAAAATTATGGAATTACGGTAAATCCGCTTCAGAAGTAATGCTCCCTCTTGTCCAATATAGTGATGTCATTTTTGGTGCAGAACCCGAATACAAAGAAATTTTCGGCATTCCCCCGGTAGGTTTTAAAGCTGTAGACACCTCATATCCATTAGATTTGTCCGGTTTCAAAGTATTCGGTCAAAAAGTATCAGAACAAGCGCTCCGATGCCAGAAAATATTTCTGGAATTGCGTAATACCATCACTTCCAATCACAATCTGCTGGCAGCCATACTTTATTCTAAAGGGACATTAAGGCATACCGGTATTTACGATATTGTCCATGAGGTAGACCGTGTAGGTGCAGGAGATGCATTTGTAGGCGGCATGATTTATGGTTTGCTGACCTACTCCGACAATGACCAAAAAACATTAGAATTCGCCCTTGCCGCATCTGCATTAAAAAATACCATATATGGAGATTTCAATCAAGTAACAGTAGAAGAAGTGGAAGGATTAATGCAAGGAAACACTTCAGGAAGAGTAGTCAGATAACTATTTTCATGATTATAGCCAAACAGAATTGATCTGCAAAATGTAGCGTAAAAAAGCAAGTTTACTTCATGGGGCAAGCAAGCTAAGTTACTTATCCAATGTACTTAAGTTTATTTTTGAAGCCACAGAAGATTCATCTATCCTTTTTCCACAAATCAATTCCATTCAGTCATTATAAAAAGAGGAGGATTCTCATGATATGAGCATCCTCCTCTTTTTATTTATTTCTTAAAAGAAACTTTCTTTTTATGCCTTTGTTTCTTCCGGCATCTTGTTGCCCATAGTCAGGTAAGCGATAGGAGCAGCAATGAAGATAGAAGACAACGTACCGATCACAACGCCCAAAATCATTGCAAAAGCGAAGCTGCGGATACTGTCACCACCCAGCACAAAGATACACAACAATACGATTAATGTACTTAATGAAGTATTGATGGTACGAGCCAAAGTAGTATTCAGTGAATCGTTAAACAACTGCATACGGTTACGTTTCGGATACAGACCGAAGAACTCACGGATACGGTCAAAGATAACCACCTTGTCATTGATAGAATAACCGATAGCGGTCAAAACGGCACCAATGAAGGTCTGGTCAATTTCCAATGAGAACGGAACCCATCCATAACATAATGAGTATGCACCGATAATCAGAATAGTATCGACAGCCAATGCAACAGTCGCACCCACACTATAAGCTACATTGCGGAAACGCAGCAAGATATACAAACCGATAGCCACCAGTGCAAACAATACAGACCAAATAGCCGATGTCTTGATATCATCAGCGATACTGGGACCTACTTTCTGAGAACTGATAATAGAACCACCGACACGATTATCACGATCAATAAAGATTTCCAATGTAGTACCTTCGCCCAGCAAGTTACCATCTTTCAAAGACTGATACAAGAACTCTTCAATTTCGGAGTCGATAGTAGGAGACTCTTCATTAATACGGTAGTTGGTTGTAATACGGATTGTCTTCTTATCCGTACCCAAGGCGATAGCCTGTACATTATCTTCTGTGATTTTCTTCTTCAACAAGTCACGCACTGTTTCAGGTTCAACCTGCTGTTCAAACTGAACTACGAAGTTACGTCCACCGGTAAAGTCAATACTCTGCGCCAAACCACGGATAAAGAATGAAATGATACAGATAACGATAATCGCTCCGAATACCGTGAATGAACGTTTCATCATTCCCATAAAGTTGTAATTCACGTTCTGCATCAGGTTCTTGGAAATCCCTGTAGTGAATGTCAAGTTCAACCACTTGTCTTTATTCATGAAGTGCTCATAAACAATACGAGTCAAGAATACTGCTGTAAAGAATGAGCAGAGGATACCGATAATCAACGTAGTGGCAAAACCACGGATCGGCCCCGTACCGAAATAGAACAGAATGATACCAGTGATAATTGATGTCAAGTTTGAGTCAAAAATAGCAGAGAATGCGTTAGAATAACCGTCTGCTAAAGCAGCCTTAACAGTTTTACCGGCTCTCAATTCTTCTTTTGTACGTTCATAAATCAACACGTTAGCATCTACAGCCATACCCAATGACAACACCATACCGGCAATACCAGACATGGTCAGTGCAGCTTGGAACGAGGTAAGGATTCCTAATGTGAAGAAGAAGTTAACAACCAATGCGCAGTTGGCAACCATACCCGGAATCAATCCGTACATAGCGCACATATAGATCATCAACAGAATCAACGCAACAACAAATGAAATGATACCTTGATTGATAGATTCCTGACCCAATGACGGACCAACGATATCCTCCTGAACGATACGTGCAGGAGCAGGCATCTTACCAGACTTCAATACGTTAGCCAAGTCTTTTGTCACCTCCGGAGTAAAGTTACCGGTAATCTGAGAGTGTCCGCCCGTAATTTCACCGTTTACATTCGGAGCGCTGTATACGTAACCATCCAGTACGATAGCGATAGCCTTGCCTACATTGTTCTTTGTCAGAACAGCCCAGCGGCGCGCGCCGTCAGTGTTCATAGACATACTGACACAAGGCTTGTTGAACTGGTCATATTCATCTTTAGCATCAGTGATCACATCACCTTCCAACGGAGCACGTCCGTTACGTTCAGTAGACTTGATAGCATACAATTCAAAGATACGTCCCTGCTTGTCAAAATCAGCAGCCTTTACACCCCATTTCAAACGAAGATCTTTCGGCAACATTTCTTTCACTTCTTTCATAGCAAGGTACTGGTTTACCTGAGCAGTATCTTTATAATCGGCATAACCTACCACCGACCCGTAACCATTCGGATTTAATTGAAGAACAGAAGCCAACGGATGTTCTTTCTTCATCTGCTCCATTGCGGCAGAGTTACTTGCCGTTTCGCCTTTCAATGCGGCTGCAAGACTGTCGGCAGCAGAAATTGCAGAAGCCTGTGCAACAGCAACAGTATCAGCTGCTACAGAATCAGCAGAAGCAGCACCACTTTCAACAGCAAGAATATCACGCAGTCTGTTATCTACAGAAGAAAGATAAGGAACTATTTCTTTTGCGTCGAAAGTTTCCCAGAATTCCAAGTTAGCAGATCCCTGCAACAGTTTTCTGACACGTTCCGGTTCTTTGATACCCGGTAGTTCCACCATGATACGGCCCATCTTTCCTTCCAATGCCTGAATGTTAGGCTGTGCCACACCAAAACGGTCAATACGTGTACGTAATACATTATAAGAGTTGTCGATAGCAGCCTTTACCTCTTCGCGCAATACTTTTTCAACTTCACTGTCGGAACTGCGGGTGGTTACTTTGTCTTTCAACTGCTGAGTAGCAAATAATTCAGCCAATTTGCCATTGGGAGCTTGTTTCTTATACTCTTTTACAAAAAGAGTGATAAAGTCATCCTGACTAGTGATAGATTGTTTTGATGCTTCTGCAACCGCTTTGTTAAAAGCTTCATCAGTCTTGTTGTCAGCCAAAGCCTTCACTACATCCGGTACAGAAACTTCAAGGATAACGTTCATACCACCTTTCAGGTCTAGACCCAGACCAATCTCCATCTCGCGACACTGTTTCAGCGTATAACTACCCAAATAAACTTTTTCATTCTGCATAGAATCAAGGTAATGTGCTTCACCTTTCGGGTCCTGTGCCGCTTTGTCCATGTGATAGCGGGTCACAAAAGAGAAAGAAAGATAAAACACACATACAAGGGTGAGTAATACCGCAAAAACCTTTACAAATCCTTTGTTTTGCATGTTACTTTGAAATTTATTATTTTTACTTTTTGATTAATTCTTAGTTTATACAAGGTTGCAAATATAGTTTTTTTTTCACATTCCCACGGTATCAAACACAAATATTTAGATTCCAAAAGAGAAAAAAGGCTGCAAAAGCATTTTTTGCAGCCTAAATTATTCTATCTCACAGCCTATTTTATTTCAAACCCCTATTTTTAAGCAAGGGCTCCAAGCTGGGATCAGCCCCACGAAAACCTCTGTAAAGGGTCATAGGATCTTCCGTTCCACCTTTCTCTAGAATATTTTTACGGAAAGAGTCTGCGGTATTTTTATCGAACACTCCATGTTCTTTAAACGCTTCAAAAGCATCCGTGTCAAGAACTTCTGCCCATAGATAGCTGTAATACCCAGCAGCATATCCACCTATAATATGACTAAAATAAGTGGCGCGATACCGAGGAGCTATTTCAGGAATCAGCCCCAGCTTGTCCATCGTTTCTTTTTCAAAAGCAACGACATTCAGATTTTCTGTATCAGTCAGGTTATGCAGTTCCATATCAAGCAAAGCGGCTGCCAATAATTCCGTAGTCATAAAACCTTGATTAAAAGTACCCTGATTTTGGATTTTCGTAATCAACTCATCCGGAATCACTTCTCTTGTTTCATAATGCTTGGCATAGAGTTTCAGCACTTCAGGTTCTACAGCCCAGTGTTCCATAATCTGTGAAGGAAGTTCTACAAAATCCTGCGCCACACTGGTACCAGACACTCCTTTGTAGTTACATTTGGTCAGCATACCGTGCAATGCATGTCCAAACTCATGAAACATGGTTTCCACCTCATCCAAAGTCAGTAAAGAAGGCATATTTCCTGCAGGTTTAGTAAAACTTGCCACATTATAAATTAAAGGACGTACTTCACCGGCCTGTTCACGAAAATTACTCATCCATGCGCCACCACGCTTACCTGCGCGTGGAAAGTAATCTGCATAGAACAATCCCAAAAATGAGCCATCGGCATCCTTTACTTCATACACTTTCACATCAGACTCATATACGGGCACATCATTCAGTTCGGTCAATGTAATGCCATACAATTTGTTGGCCACGGTATACAATCCGCTACGCACATCTTCCAAACTGAAATAGGGCTTGATTTCATCTTCATTCAAATCATACTTTTCCTGACGCAATTTTTCGGCATAATACCACCAGTCCCATGCAGCCAGCTTCTCTCCCTTACCTTCCTTATCCATTATTTTCTGCAACTCGGCGGCCTCTTTCTTTGCATTTTCCAGTGAGTATCCCCACAGGTTATTCAAGAAATCCATGACTGTCTGCGAATTCTTAGCCATGTTCTCATCCAGTACAAAATTGGAATAACAATCGAATCCTAATAATTTTGCCTGTTCCAAACGCAATGCCATGATCTTTCCCAATATCTCTTTATTGTCATTCGCATCATCATGATTCCCCCGGTTGATATAAGCTTCATAAATATTTTTTCTTAGCTCACGGTTTTCAGCATATTGCAAAAAAGGCAAGCGACTGGAGTTTTGCAAAGTGAATAGCCATTTCCCTTCTTTTCCAGCAGCTTTCGCTTCCTCTGCGGCCCCCGCTTTCACCCATTCGGGTAACCCGGCCAAATCAGCCTCATTCTCGATAACCAACTGATAAGCGTTATTCTCATTTAAGATATGATTGTCGAAAGCAATCCCCAAAGTCGACAATTCTTTATTGATCTCCCTCAAACGGGATTGTTTTCCGGCATCCAGTCCGGCACCCGAACGGACAAAAGCTTTATAATACTTGTCCAACAGCCGGTGTTGCTCAGTCGTAAGAGTTATCTTACCTTCCTTTTCCTGTTGATGCACATCAGCCACCCGTTTATACAAATCCTGATTCAAATAAATATTATCACTATGTTCTGAAAGTACAGGAGCCATCTTTTCATTCAAGGCCGTCAACGAATCATTTGTATCCGCTTCGGTCAATGCAAAAAACACCCCACTTACTCTCGCCAGAATCCCGCTACTTTTATCCAGCGCCACAATGGTATTTTCAAAAGTAGGTTCCTCGGGATTATCAACTATTGCCTTAATTTCCGCATTCTGCTCCTCTATTCCTTTCAAGAAAGCAGGCTCATAATGCTCCAGTCTGATCTTAGTAAAATCGGGAGCACCGTACTCGGTCTGGAATTCCGTAAAGAACGGATTCATTTCTGTTTTCTGTTCACATGCACACATTACACAACACGTCGCTAACGTAAATAATAGTCTTTTCATAATCTGTCAATTAAAGGTATGTAAAATCACTTCTCCGCCACATAACACCAAATGGGGTAATGATCCGAACTCTTTATCGTATTATCCACCGTACAACGGTAAGATTTTAAATTCTTGCTCAATAAAATATTGTCTATTCTGAAATAAAAATGATTTTGATTATAAGATATGCCAAAGCCGTTTCCCGACTCCACAAAAGCATCATTCAGACCTTCCCCTACCACCCTGTGAGTGTATGATATAGGAGAGTCATTGAAGTCACCGCATACAATTATGCCTCCCCCTTTGTAACCGGCCACCAAACGAGCTATGGAATCAGCCTGAACGGCACGTATAGCCGATGCTTCCGCCAGTTTTCTGATCAGCAAACGAGACCCTTGCGATACCTTTTGCTTATCAGGGTCCTTCATCATTTCGCGATAGACTTCTTTATCCTTCTCCGTCAGCTTATTGGATTCCAGATGATTATTAACAACCAGCAAGGTATCACCATTCACTTTGATTTTATAAGCAATGGAACCATTGTTAAGGCTGGCATATCTCACCGGATGTGCCGACAAAATAGGAAAACGGGAATAACAACCCAAACCGTTAGCCCCCGATATCTTATAATAATTTTTATAAGGATAATCTCTTAAAGCATAATCCACCTCTTTCTTGGTTAACCGTCCCCCTACAATATATTCCTGCAGGCAGATTATATCCGCATTGCTGTTTCTTAAATATTCCAACACAGGGTTCGGATTATCCTTGGTGTTCGCACGGTTCTTCTCAAAGGCCATCGTATTGTAGGATAAGAATTTGATTGCCCCTTCCGGTACATCAGATACAAATACATTGACTGGAAAATAAGTACGGATAGCACCAATAGAACATACCAAGCCTAAAAATGAAAGCAACGCATATTTACGATAAATCACCAACCAAAAGACCAGAAACAAAAGATTAACAATCAAAAAAGCAGGAAAAGCCAAACCGGCACATGACCATACCGGATGAGCCACAGGATCAATATAAGGGCTGTAAGCACATACCAGTAACAATACCACCATACACAAGTTTATGCCCAGTAGTATCCATCCCAAAAAACGACCAATATATTTCATATATCACTTCTTGCTCGCATCAAACAAGCTTTTCTTCTCTTCGGTAGTCAGACTGTTATAACCAGATTTCTTTAATTTATCCAATATACGGTCTATCTCCTCACTTTGCTGTTTTTTACGGGCATTATAATCGTAATCTTTTGCCTTATCACCATAATGAACTTTCATCTTCGGCTTTTTCGATTGACGACGAAACGAAAGGCCTTCTGAGAAGCAATCCAAGCATCGGTTTATCCATGACGTAGCATCATGTCCGCGGGACAATCCGGAAGCAAACCACCATCCGGCCAGAGCACCTCCTAAATGAGCGATATGGCCACCGGCATTGCCCGATGTCATAAACAGCAAATCGGTCACAACCATAAACAAAGCCACATACTTCAACCTAACAGTCCCAATAAACATAAAGTTTACTCTATATTCCGGTGCACGTACCGCAGTAGCTACAACAATAGCAAGTACGGAAGCTGATGCTCCCAACAAATAAGAATAATACAAAGAATCACTGAAATAAGGAAAAACATTGTAAGCGATCATATACAACAAACCGCCACAAATACCTCCCAACAGATAGAGTCCGCGGAAATGCTTTGCCGAGAAAAGAGACAGAAACATCTGCCCGAACCAATAAAGCCACAGCATATTAAACAGCAAATGCAAAATGCCTGCATGCATGAACATATAAGTCAGCAAAGACCAAGGCTGCTTGACAAACTGCAACGTCCAGGCCGGCAGTTCCAAATATTGAAGCACAAATGCTCCATTCCGGTTGAACAGCATCCATAAAATCCCCAATAAGGAAGTTACAATGAATACCCCTACATTAATATATATAAACTGGATATATATGTTCCCTTTGTTGAAGCTATTTTTCAAATCAGTAATAAAACTGCCCATTATTATTCTTTTTTCTCCAATACATTATTAATATAAAACCAAAAATCATACCTCCCAAGTGTGCAAAGTGGGCAACGCCATCGGTCGAAGCACCCAATCCCAAAAATATCTCCAAAGCAGCATATCCCATCACAAAATATTTAGCCTTGACAGGAAATGGGATAGGGAATACAAACATCTGACTATTGGGGAATAGCATACCGAATGCCAACAAAATGCCATATATCGCTCCCGAAGCGCCAACTGTAGTCATCAGATTCAAGTACTCCGCCATCGGAATCACGGCAATCCCCGTATTCACACTGTCATATTGCGATAATTCGGTCACATATTGTATATATTGCACCAGCTCCTGCACCAATCCCGCACCTATACCACATACCATATAATAGAACAAGAAACGTTTCGGTCCCCAAACCTGTTCAAGCGTACGTCCAAACATCCACAAGGCAAACATGTTAAAAAAGATATGCTGGAAACCGCCATGCATAAACATATAAGTAATCAACTGGGCAGGATTAAAATCAGATGCCATAAAAAAGTGTAGTCCCAGCAGGTCGTTTAGGTTAATTCCATACTTCATGGCTACCACGCCTCCAAAGAAACACAACACATTTATTATCAATAAATTCTTGGTTACTGTAGGTATACTGTTCATAAATATTCTTCGTCTAATAAAACATTGATTGCGCGCAAATTTACAATTTTATTCTGTTATATAACAGAAAACAAGAGTTCTCTTACGTTTTTTTGATTTTTGGAGCATCTTTTTTAGGCTATCTGTTTGATTTCTAATTTTGAAAGCATATATTTGTCACTGATTTTGGTAAAACTTTTGTGTTACATTTAATAATTAATCATTTTCGTTATGAATAAGGCAGATCTTATCAGCGCAGTCGCCGCTGAAGCCGGCTTGAGCAAAGTCGACGCAAAAAAAGCAGTTGAAGCTTTCGTTTCAACTGTAACAAAGGCCCTCAAAGAAGGGGACAAAGTATCATTAATCGGATTCGGAACATTCTCTGTTGCTGAAAGAAGTGCAAGAACAGGTATCAACCCATCCACAAAAGCAACGATTACTATTCCTGCTAAAAAAGTAACCAAGTTCAAACCAGGTGCTGAACTAGCAGACGCAATTAAATAATTGCTATTTTACATAAAAGGACTTAAGGAAAGGGGCGCCGGTACTAGCGCCCTTTCTTCTTCATTTTTCTATTTGAACCTATGAAACCTAAAATGACAACCTTATTTAAATGCCTGATTGGCGCCGCTGTATGCGCTTTTTCAACACAAGTTCTTCATGCAGAAGATACAAAACTACCTTATTGGAAAGATATTCAGACCGTAGCCGTCAACAAGGAATATCCGCGTACAGCTTTCATGACTTATGACAACCGGGACCAGGCACTGACCGGCGAGTATGAAAACAGCCCTTATTACAAACTACTAAACGGTACATGGAACTTTTATTATGCAGATACATACAAAGATCTGCCTGCCAACATTGAGCAACCGGATGCCAACATAGCCTGGAAGGAGATTAAAGTACCCGGCAACTGGGAGGTACAGGGCTACGGAGTGGCCATCTACACCAATCATGGATACGAATTCAAGCCCAGAAATCCACAACCGCCGCAATTACCCGAAGCCAATCCGGTCGGTGTGTATCAGCGTGATATCGAAATTCCCGCCGATTGGGATGGACGCGACATATTCCTCCGTTTGGAAGGAGCAAAATCCGGTGTATACGTGTATGTCAACGGACAAGAAGTGGGATACAGCGAAGACTCCAAGAATCCGGCAGAATTTTTAATCAACAACTACCTGAAACCCGGTAAAAACTCGCTGGTCATTAAAATATTCCGCTGGAGTACCGGTTCTTATCTGGAATGCCAGGATTTTTGGCGCATGAGCGGTATTGAACGTGATGTATTTCTGTTCTCACAGCCCAAAACTCACATCAAAGATTTCAACGTGATGTCTACGCTGGACGACACCTATAAAAATGGTATCTTCAAACTGGATGTAGACGTAACCAACCATACAGCAGGCAACAAAGAGGTAACCGTAGCATACGAATTGCTGGATGCCGCAAAGAAAGTGGTGGCAGAAGGTAACACCCCCTGTCCTGTTACAGCGGACGGGCAGAAGAGTATCTCTTTTGAAGCCACCCTCAGCAACGTCAAGACCTGGACATCAGAACACCCTAACCTGTACCGGTTACTGATATCTCTGAAAGACGGAGAAAAAACAAGCGAGATCATTCCTTATACGGTAGGTTTCCGCCGTTTCGAGATCAAACCAACCGATCAGATAGCCGAAAACGGCAAACCATACATTTGCTTGTTCATCAACGGACAACCCATCAAGCTGAAAGGCGTAAACATACACGAGCATAATCCCGAAACAGGACATTATGTTCCCGAAGAGCTGATGCGCAAGGACTTCACCCTGATGAAACAGAACAACATCAACAGTGTACGTCTCTGCCACTATCCGCAAGACCGCAAGTTCTATGAATTGTGTGATGAATATGGCATCTATGTATATGATGAAGCCAATATCGAAAGCCACGGTATGTATTACAACTTAAGCCGAGGCGGAACATTGGGCAACAATCCCGAATGGCTGAAGCCGCACATGGACCGTACCATTAATATGTACGAGCGTAACAAAAACCATCCCTCTGTAGCCATTTGGTCATTAGGAAACGAAGCTGGAAACGGTTATAATTTCTATCAGACCTATTTATGGCTGAAAGAACGCGAAGTAAAAGGGATGAACCGTCCTGTAAATTATGAACGCGCCCTTTGGGAATGGAACACAGATATGTATGTACCCCAATACCCTAGTGCCGCCTGGCTGGAAGAAATAGGCAAAAAAGGCAGCGACCGTCCCATTGCGCCATCCGAATATTCACACGCTATGGGCAATTCCAATGGTAATCTGGCAGCACAATGGAGAGCGATCTACAAGTACCCGAACTTGCAAGGTGGTTACATTTGGGACTGGGTAGACCAAGGTATTCTGGAAAAAGACGAAAATGGACGTACCTACTGGACCTACGGAGGTGATTACGGGACCAATGCACCCAGCGACGGAAACTTCCTATGCAATGGAATCGTAGCTCCGGACCGCACTCCGCATCCGGCCATGACAGAAGTGAAATATGCACATCAGAATGTAGGTTTTGAAGCCATCGACCCGGCTGCCGGCAAATTCCTGGTAAAGAACCGTTTCTACTTCACCAACTTGAAGAAGTATATGATCAGTTATACCGTAAAGGCAAACGGAAAAACAATTAAAGGCGGAAAAGTATCATTAGATATCGAACCGCAAAGCTCCAAAGAACTGGACATCAACCTCAACGGATTGAAGCCCAAGGCCGGCACAGAATATTTTGTAAATTTTGTAGTTACCACCACAGAGCCGGAACCCTTGATTCCTGCAGGGCACGATATTGCTTCCGAACAATTCCGCCTGCCCATAGAACCATTGGCTATAGCCGAACATAAAGCAAGCGGTAAGACTACCGTCAGCACGGATGGTGACGTCATCACCGTATTATCATCACGTATGCAGTTCGTTTTCAACAAGAAAAGTGGACTCGTGACTTCATACAAAGTAAACGGTACAGAATATTTCGCTGAAGGCTTTGGTATTCAGCCTAACTTCTGGCGCGCACCGACAGACAATGATTATGGTAACGGTGGGCCTAAGCGCGAACAAATCTGGAAGCAGTCCAGCAAGAACTTCAATGTAGCGGATGTTACCACAGAAACAGACGGCAACAAGACTATATTAACAGCCAACTATTTACTGGCAGCAGGTAACCTGTATATCATGAAATATACCATTTATCCTGACGGAATGGTTCATGCAGATATTACCTTTACTTCTACGGATATGAAAGCCGCCAGTATCGAAGTGTCAGAAGCAACTCTGATGGCCACCTTCACACCGGGACAGGATGCCCAGCGTCTGGCCTCTTCCAAACTGAACGTACCACGTATCGGCGTACGTTTCCGCTTGCCATCGGATATGAATCAGGTAGAATATTTCGGCCGCGGACCGGGTGAAAACTACATCGACCGTAATGCAAGTAGTTTCGTCGACCTCTACCGCACCACAGCCGACCAGATGTACACCAACAACTACGTCCGTCCGCAAGAAAACGGACACCGTACCGACACCCGTTGGGTGGAACTGAGCCGTAAAGGCGGAAAAGGTCTGTTAATACGCGCTGACAGTATCATCGGTTTCAATGCACTGCGCAATTCTGTAGAGGACTTTGATTCGGAAGAAGCCATTAACCGTCCTCGCCAGTGGACTAATTTCACCCCCGAAGAGATTGCCAACCACGACGAGGCAAAGGCTAAAAATGTAATACGCCGCATGACCCACGTCAACGATATCACTCCACGTAATTTCGTTGAAGTATGTATTGATATGAAACAGCAAGGTGTAGCCGGTTATGACAGCTGGGGAGACCGCCCGCTGCCGGAACATACCCTGCCCGCCAATAAGGAATATCATTGGGGATTCACATTGATGCCGATAAAATAAAAATATCGCAAGCATTCCTTCCTTAATAAGAAGAGTGTGTCAGAACTCCGATGGCGCTATCATATAGATTGTCATCGGAGTTTCATTTCCCATCCTACATTTCAATTATAGCCTGAAAGCAAGATCAGTCTGATTTATATTTGCTAGCTTTGTACCCCAAAAATCGAACACATGGAACAACAAGGAGAAATCATACTCTACCAGCCGGATGAATCGGTGAGGATGGAAGTGCGCATTGAAGATGAAACAGTGTGGCTGACTCAGGCACAAATTGCAGAGTTATTTGAGACCAAACGCCAAGCTATTACCAAACATCTTAAGAATATATTCCAAAGCGGCGAGTTGAACGAAAACTCAGTATGTTCCATTTTGGAACTAACTGCCTCGGATGGCAAGTCATACAAAACCAAAACATACAATTTGGACGCTATCATTTCTGTAGGCTATCGTGTCAACAGCAAAAATGCCACTTTGTTCCGCCGTTGGGCAAGCCAAGTTTTAAAAGATTATTTATTAAAAGGTCATGTCATCAACCAACGCATCAGCAACCTTGAACAAAGGGTGGATGCAAAGTTTCTTTCTTATGATATGCAACTGACCAGATTAAATGAGAAAGTAGATTTTTTTGTCCGCACCTCTCTTCCTCCGGTCGAAGGAATTTTCTTTGACGGACAGATTTTCGACGCATACGCTTTCGCCACAAACCTTATCAAATCCGCCAAGAATTCCCTTATCCTGATAGACAACTATATAGATGAAAACACACTTCTCATGCTTTCCAAACGCACAACAGGAGTAGATGCCACCATCTATACACAACGAATCACACCGCAACTTCAACTAGACCTTACCCGACACAACAATCAATATCCTCCTATAAACATAAGAACCTACCGCCAGGCACATGACCGTTTTCTTATTATAGACCGATCCGACGTATATCACATCGGAGCCTCTTTGAAAGATTTGGGAAAGAAACTATTTGCCTTCTCCAAAATGGATATCCCAGCATCTATCCTCACAAAACTGCTATAAAGATGAAAGAAGCAGAGCCCAATAATAAAGTCCTACTAGGCATGAGCGGAGGAACAGACAGTTCCGTAGCCGCCCTTCTATTGCAGGATGCAGGATACGAGGTAACCGGCATCACCTTCCGTTTTTATGAAAAAGGAAATGATACAGAGTATCTGGAGGATGCCCGCACTTTATGTGAACGTCTGGGCATCCCCCATCTCACATACGATGTTCGTGGTACCTTCCGGAAAACCATCATTGACTATTTCATCAACGAATATATGGCAGGTCATACCCCGGTTCCCTGTACTTTATGCAACAACTACCTGAAATGGCCTCTTTTGAAGAGAATATCCGATGAAATGGGGATCTATCACTTCGCTACAGGACATTATGTACGCCGACGCCTCATCAATGGATACTATCACATCACTACCGGTGCCGACCCGGATAAAGACCAATCCTTTTTCCTATGGGGGCTGCCACAAGAAATCCTGCAACGTATGCTTCTCCCTATGGGCAACCTGACTAAAGCCCGTGTCCGTGAGATCGCGGCAGAGCGTGGTTTTCTGAAAGCCGCCCATAAACGGGACAGTCTGGGAGTCTGCTTCTGCCCCATGGACTACCGCACATTCCTGCATAAGGAATTGCCTGAAGGAAGTATCCTACCGGGTAAATTCTTCGATGAAATGGGGAATTTTATCGCACGGCACAAAGGTTATCCTTTCTATACCATCGGCCAGCGGAGAGGATTGGGCATAGATCTTAACCGGGCTGTCTTTGTCAAAGAAATCATTCCGGCAGAAAACAAAGTCATACTGAGCGACTTGAAAGCACTGGAAAAAACAGAAATGAGACTGAAAGAATGGCGCATCACCAATCCCGCTTTATTACTAAATAAGGACGACATCATCGTCAAAATACGCTATCGGAAACAAGCAAACCGCTGCACAGTAACCCTGCAACCGGATAACACCCTGCATGTACAACTGCATGAGCCACTGACAGCCATTGCCCCGGGACAAGCAGCCGCTTTTTATAGGGATGATGTAGTACTGGGTGGGGGCATTATCATCTAATTCCAGACACTTTCAAATCATATTTCGGCCCTCTTTTTTGCTGCTTCAAGATTTTCTTGATAACTTTCCGTCGTTTTTCACCTTCAGGTCGAGAAACCGGAAAGTGAAAATAGGCATGTATCCGAATCAAACCTTAAATAAATAGAGATGAAAAGTAGAAATTATGCAGGCATATCCTTACTTGCCTCATTAGCCGCTTGTAACTCTGCAACAGCAGAAACCGTTCAAAAAAACAGTACGCAAGACCCGAAAAAGCCCAATGTTATCGTTATTCTGGCAGATGACCTGGGATATGGAGATTTAAAATGTTACGGAGCCAAGAATGTAGAAACTCCCCATGTTGACAAACTGGCATCGGAAGGCATCCGTTTTACTAATGCACATACTGTAGCCGCTACCAGCACCCCATCCCGCTACTCCTTGCTGACAGGAGAATATGCATGGCGCAGACCGGATACGGATATTGCCGCAGGAGATGTAAAAATGATTATCCGTCCCGAACAATACACCATGGCAGATATGTTTAAAAGTGCCGGATATGCTACAGCCGCTATCGGCAAATGGCATCTGGGACTAGGAGACAAGACAGGCGGACAGGATTGGAATGCTCCTTTACCAGCCGCTTTGGGTGACTTAGGCTTTGACTATCACTATATCATGGCCGCTACAGCCGACCGTGTACCTTGTGTATTTATAGAAAACGGCAAGGTAGCCAACTATGATCCGTCCGATCCTATAGAAGTGAGTTACACCAAGAACTTTCCGGGAGAACCGACCGGAAAAGATAATCCCGAACTACTGTATAACCTACATCCCAGCAACGGACATGACATGTCCATCGTTAATGGCATCAGCCGCATCGGATTTATGAAAGGGGGTGGAAAGGCACTTTGGAAAGATGAGAACATTGCCGATTCCATCGCCGTTCATGCCATCGATTTTATCAAACAGCATAAAGACGAGCCTTTCTTTATGTATTTTGCGACCAATGATGTACACGTTCCCCGTTTTCCTCATGACCGCTTCCGTGGAAAGAATCCTATGGGACTACGCGGAGACGCAATCGCCCAATTCGACTGGACGGTAGGCCAGCTGATGGAAACATTGGACCAACTTGGACTAACTGAAAACACGCTGATTATTCTATCCAGCGACAATGGTCCGGTTGTAGACGACGGATATAAGGATAAGGCAGAAGAGCTGTTGAACGGACATACACCTTCCGGTCCATGGAGAGGGAACAAATACAGCGCTTTCGAGGGTGGAACAGCCGTTCCGGTCATCGTCCGCTGGCCACGGAAGATAAAAAAGGCAGGAGACTCGGACGTATTAATGTCACAGATTGACTGGCTAGCCTCTTTAGGAGCTTTGGTCAACGCCAGATTACCTAAAGGCAGCGCTCCGGACAGCTATGACCGTTTAGGGAATTTGATAGGAACCGATAAGACAGACCGCCCATGGATTGTGGAACAATCCATGAACCACACGTTGTCCGTCCGTACCAAAGACTGGAAATACATTGAACCGAATGATGATCCGACCACTTTCATGAAGGCAGAAAAAATAGAGACCGGAAACCTGAACGTTCCCCAGTTATATGAAATGGAAAAGGTGAGCGAACAAGAGAATGTAGCAGAAAAGTATCCTAAGAAAGTATTTGAGTTGCAGACAATTCTGAGGCAAGTACGCAATAAGAGAATAAAGATGTAAACAGGACTCATCCAATAAGAGGATATTTCAAAAGTTCGAAGTAACTATCAAATGTTCCACCGTAGGGGCAGACCCATGAGTCCGCCCCTACAACATAACGACAACAAAAATCACTTTTAACACATTTACATAAAGTACAAAAACATTCCGTCACAGCAACTCACTCATTACCAACCACTTTCTGTGTAATAGTCTTTCAAATCCTCCTCAATCGGTATGCCGGTGGCGAAATAAATCTGCTTCGGGGATTCTCTCGGACAGAATGTAAAATCACCCCCTCGTTACCTCCCGGCAACTCGTAGGCATCATAAGAACCTATTCTCATCTTATCTTCACCTCACTCCATTTAATATTTCACCAAGGTGAAGCAATTATTCCACCTAGGTGAAAGCGGCTGTTCACCTAAGTGAAGCTAGCTCTTCACCTTAGTGAAGCAACGAACGCACCCGAACAAAAATACGCCTTATGACGCTCCCCTGCAAGGGAACAACCGTAGCTATGACACAGGAATTAGAACAACCGATATCCGTCAAACCAGATTTGGCAGCAGAAAATGGCAAACCGTTTCAGGGGGATTTAGAATGTATTTGCACAACATATCACTGATTTACAGCAAAATGCTGCGCATAATCCAAGATGATAATATACGTATAATCAAAAAAAACTCCCTTGGTACAACCAAGGGAGGCAGGTATACATTTCCTTTAAAAGTTCCGGATGCAGTTGGGATTATAAAGCAGCCCTTCGGCTGCTTCATGTTTCTCTATCCTCTGTGTTAGTATTTAAAGGAATGATTCATCTTTTACTTATTACTTGCTTTAACAAACTTATAAAGCACGAAAGTCTTCGGCGCCATCTCTACATTCAGTACATTACCCTCAACCGTAGCAGCACTTTCTTTCGGAGTGATGACATTCGGATGCTCTACCGTGTTATCTTTATCCAAATCGGCAGACTGGAGTGTGATGCATTTACCTTCCACAAGTTTATCACTCTTCTTCAATCCGTTGAAAGTCAATGATACTGGCTGTGTCTGCTCCGAAGTATTGGCAATTTTCACGATATAAGCCTTTTCATCCTTATCCCATACGGCACTGGCAAACAGACCATCCTGTCCTTCCTGACCACTCACAGCTTTTTTATCCATAGTCAGGGGCAACACATGAGTACCTTTGTTATGAGCATAAAGCTGCTGCACATAGTAACTACAAGTACGAACCGAGTTCAGATTGTCAAACCAGATCAAATCCGGACGCCATTGCCATCCTTCCACATGGGCAAACAAAGGCGCATAAGTAGCCATGTGCACCACATCAGCATTCCGTTCCAGTCCGGTCATGAACGCAGCTTCCATTAAAGCAGCGTTAAAATGGTTCCATTTCTTGCCTTTGCCATGGCAGGCATATTCTCCAGCAAAGACCTTCGGTCCTTTGCGGTCGTAATTGTCATAACGGTTGCCTTGTGCCAGGAACCAGCTTTCGGGACGATAGAAATGCTCATCCACCAAATCCACTTTCAGATTTTTCATTTCCGGCCATAAGTAATCAAAGTCTTTACCTTCAGACTGAGGTCCCGAACTACCAACAATCTTGATTTCAGGATGAGCCTTACGAAGCACCTCGACAAACTGTTTCAGACGTTCCGGATATTCCGGTCCCCATTGTTCGTTACCAATGCCCAAGAATTTCAAGTTAAAGGGAGCAGGGTGTCCCATATCCGCACGAACTTTTCCCCAAGTACTTGTGACATCGCCATTAGCAAACTCAATCAGGTCTAATGCATCCTGTATATACGAATCAAGCTTTGACAGGCTGACCTGCTGGTCGGGGTCATTCTGATACTGACATATCAATCCGCAGTTCAGAATAGGCAGCGGTTCGGCGCCTATATCCTCCGACAACTGGAAATATTCAAAGAAGCCCAGTCCGTAGGTCTGGAAATAATCAGGGAAGAAACGATGCTTGAACGTATAATGCCAGCGGTTTTCATTCAACGGGCGATTCTCTACCGCACCTATTGTTTTTTTCCATTCGTAACGGGTAGCCTCATCCGTACCTTCTACAATACAGCCGCCGGGAAAACGGAAAACACCGGGTTTGATATCATATAAAGCCTGCACCAAGTCTTTACGAAGACCGTTCTTACGCTCTTTCCAAGTATCTACAGGGAAAAGAGAAACATGTTCCAAATCCACCGTTCCCGCACTTTCAAGGAAAATACGAAGATGAGCCTTGGGCTCCGTTCTCGGCGATTTCAATATCACCTCATATTGTTTCCAATCCTTCGAATTCACTATCAGTTCTTTTGACTCAAAAGCCTGACGTTCCTCCATCGTATCATTCTTGATCAATTCAATACGAAGTTTCTGGTCCTCACCACGTGCCCATACGGAAAAGCGATACTCAGCCCCTTCCTTGACACCTATGCCGAAGAAACCTTCGTTTTCAATTCCTGTGTGCTTTTCCCTGTGTCCGGAATTACCCAGACGGACGTAATGCGGATTTCGCTCGAACGGCCCATCGTCCATCAAGGTCACATTGCCGAAAATATTCCAACCCATAAAACGTTGCGGGAATTCAAATGAACGGTTCTTTATCAGTTCGGCATACAAGCCTCCGTCCGCCCCATAATTAATGTCCTCAAAGAACAAACCATACATGGTTGGTTGTATTTCCGCACCTAATTTATTAGTCTGCACGACCATGTTGTGCACATTCTGTGCATGTAGCGCTACTCCGGCAGCAAATACCCATGCTGTGAATAGAGTTCTGTGTAATTTCATGATAGTAATATTATTGATTTTTATTAGTCAATTCTCTTTCCCCACACAGAATGCCCTTGAGCATCCAGGCCGGTAAAAAGAATGGTTTCTGTTTCATTTTCCCAATCGTGTCCGGCAAAGATAATCAAATTGTTAATATCTTCTGTGGCTGTTTTTATATTAAGAAGTTGTTTTTTAACATTAAAATCCCAAGTTGCATCTCCAACACTGCCATCTGCTTCCAAAACAACACGGGCAGATAACGCCTGCTCCCCATTTCGCAAGTCCCCTTCATCCCACAATATTTGTCCAGCTTCCAAACTACGTTCCAAAGGCGGTTCCTGAATACGGATAATTTCCCACTCACCTACCAAATCTTCTTTAGTGAAAGAACGTGGAGCAGTACCTGCATAGCGTTCGGGAGAAACCACAGGCCATCCATTCACCGTAAAGAACACTTCGCGCACATGCAAATCCATCAACTGGTTCTGGGGGGAAAGCCGTCCCTGATGGACCATAAAATAACGGCCGTCACCGGCATCAATAAGACCGCAATGAGCCGTTCCCGCCCATCCCGGATGATTTTCGAAGCGGTAAGGAGCTGTCAATATAGGAACATTATTCGTTGTATCTTTTATATCCTCTCCGTAGAAATCCACAAAAGGCCCTTCGGGAGAACCGGAATAAGCGACACGTACATTATAGGTAGTCATCAGCGGATCGTAGGATGTAAACAGATAATATTTGCCAAGTTGGGGTTGATACATGATTTCCGGCGCTTCCAAGTTATCTTTCCGGTAATTTGCCCGGCGTGCTATCAAGTGCCCATGATCCTCCGGCTGCATAGTCATTCCTGTTTCGGGATTCAGTTCCACACAATACAGACCACCGAAATAAGAGCCATAGTGCATCCACCACTTTCCGGTTTCCGGATCCTCAACCACAGAAGGGTCTATGGCATTCATCGCATCCCCTTCTCCTGTCTTAACCACACACCCTTTCTGTATCCAGGGACCTTCAGGAGAATCCGACTCGGCCATACCGATATAGGATGTATTCCTGCCGAATGCCGAAACACAATAATACAAACGATAAATACCCTGATAAGGCATCAGATAAGGAGCCCAGATATTAGTCGCCCCTTTTCCCTCCGCCTGACTATGAACCCATTCTATAGCCGGAGCAGGAATCTCGGGAAAAGCCCAGCCCACAAAATCCCAATGTACCAAGTCTTTTGATTTGCGTACCTGGACAAAACCCAGAGGCACATTCTTCTCTTTCGCCTCTTTCCGGTTCTCAGCAAAAATAGCATCGGTAGAATACAGATAATAAGTATCTCCTATTTTTTTACAAGCCGGGTCGTGTACATTATATGTTCCCCACTGCTTGTAATTCTCCATAGATGAAAGAGCGGTATAATCATCAGCCCAAGGATTGGGAGAAGGGACAGGCACGAAAGCCGTAGGTGCACTGCATGATACCAATACCCCTACGGCCAACAGGCCTAAACCGACCAACCTATTTATTATTAACCTTTTCATGTCCATGAATAATCTTTGAGGGAAAAATTGCTGTTTCATAGTATTTTTTTATTATGTGACCATTTGCTAATGTACTAATTTGCCAATGACATGCGGCATATAACGCAGCCAACTGTCACATTGACTAATTATTATTAATGCAAATATAACTGCAATCAAAAGCTCGCCAGGTGGACAATATCGCTTAAAGGGTGGACATTTGTGCAGCAGAGGGATAAAAATGATTTATTTGTTTTTGAGGAAAAACGAAAAGGTATATCTTTGTATAAGTAACGGTATATTCTTACGTCATTAATGAACAACACACTATGAAAAAACATTGTTTTCTATTCGCTCTGTTCATCTTTTTATCTAGTCTGTATATGCAAGCTGAAGGAACAGCCGGAAAATGGTCCGAACGTTATAATTTCACTGCCATTACGATGGATGAAGGACTGCCTCACAACTTTGTGGATGATATATTGAAAGACAGTCAGGGCTTTTTATGGATCGCTACCCGCGGGGAAGGAATCGCCCGTTATGACGGTTATGAATTCACCGCCTTCCATATGGGAAACACCCGTATCAAGCTACGAAGTAACTTTATAAACAAACTGTGTGAGGATAACTTCAAGCGTATTTGGGCTGTCAGTGAAATGGGTATTGACATACTGGATATACAAACCATGCAGACAGTACAAGTCACTGATATGAAAGACAAACTTATTTCACTGTGTAACCGCCCCTCTCATCTTATTCTCCATAGCAAAGCGGGAAATATTTGGGTTTGTTCGGAAAACAATTTATTCAAAATTACCTTTGACAAACAAGGAGATATAAAACAAATCATTAAAACATGCGAAGTACCGGCAGGAGAATCCATCCGGACAATTTGTGAAGTAGAAGACTATCTCTGGATAAACTACAAAGACGGTATCTACCGCATCAAAGAATCGGCTATGGAAGTACAGGAACCCACATTCATTTCATCTGCCCTTCAATTACCCGGTGTGTCCATACAAGTAATCTGCCGGAAAGAAAATGAAATTTGGATTGGCAGCGCACAAGGCCTTTTCCGATACAATATGGATACGGAACTGATGAAGCATTATATGTATGATCCGAATGACAATAGTTCGCTTTCCCAAAACTTTATCACAGACATAGCAGAAACAGGAGAACATACCATGCTGGTTGCCACCCTAAAAGGTATAAACCTTTATAATGCGTTGACAGACAATTTTGAGCGGATAAATAAAGATACCGGAGAAGGAGAAATCGTACAAAACACATTAAACTGTGACTTCGTAAACTGTCTGCTGACCGATGGTGATATTATCTGGGTAGGCACCGAAGTGGGAGGTCTGAACAAGATGAGCCGCCGGATGCTGTTCGTACAAAACTATTATCATACTCCCGCCATTCCCGGAAGTCTTTCCCAAAATCCCGTCAATGCCATTTATGAAGACCCGTCGGGTGTTTTATGGGTAGGAACCGTAGAAGGAGGTTTGAACCGGCGGGCTCCCGGCAGCAACACTTTTGAGCACTATACTACCGATGCACCCGCCCACCTAAGCCATAATACCGTCAGTTGCTTTACCAGCGATAACGATGGAAGACTTTGGATGGGAACTTGGGGAGGAGGCATAGGATGGATAGATATGAAAAATCCGCAGAACAAACAATTTCACCACATAGAAATACCCGAATGCGGAGACTTCTCATGGGGATGGGCCGGAAGTATCTGCTATGACCACTTGAATAATGCCATCTGGGTAGGAACCAGTATCAATATCTATGTTTACGATTTGAAAACACAAACGCTCACCGAACCATTCAAGGGCATGAACCTAGGTGGAATTGAAGGTTGTACAGGATACTACATAGATAAGGATAACCACCTGTGGCTGGGACTTACAGAAGGACTTTGCCGAATAGATTTAAGCAGTTTGAAAACCCCTAGACTGATTTATCAACTCTGGAGGATCAAGCTAGACGAACCGGAGTCAAAGTTAAAGGAAAGGGTAACCTACATCACCCAGTCTAAAGACGGAACCCTTTGGATAGGCAGCAACGGATATGGTTTCTACAAATCCTCACCAACAGAAAACGGAGAATATACCTTCCGCTCCTTCACCACCGAAGACGGACTGATAAACAACAGTGTCCGCTGCATATCGGAAGATAAAGAAGGGTATCTTTGGATTACCACCACCAACGGACTCTCCCGCTTCAATCCTAACAACAACAGCTTCTTCAACTATACCCGGAAAGACGGGCTATTATCCAACCAGTTCTATTGGAACGCAATATGCCGTGCCGCCAATGGAGATTTATATATAGGAAGTACCAAAGGACTGTCTGTGGTCAAGCCGGTCATAGATATAAACCCGAAGGAAGCTGTTCCCTTGGCGTTTACCCATGTCCGTGTGGCAAATAAAGAGCGATTGTACACAAACGGTACCTTACAGTTACACGAACGCGACAAATCTCTCTATATTGAATTTGCCGCATTGGATTATGATGCATCGACATTTGCCAATTATTATTACCGCTTGAAAGGATTTGACGACAAATGGATAAAAGTACCGGCCAACAGACGACAAGCCGCCTATACCAATCTGCGTCCCGGCAACTATACTTTCGAACTGCGTTATGCACCCGACGGCAAACAATGGCTGGAAGAAATGGCAGAACTCCACATTGCCGTATCACCTTATTTCTATAAAACCATCTGGTTCATTCTGTCCATATTGGTTCTTCTATCTTTCCTTATATATAAGGTATTATCATGGAGGCTTCGTTCGTTAAAAGAACAACAAGAAATACTCCACATCAAAGTAGAGGAACGTACCCGTGAACTGGAAGAACAGAAAAAACTGCTTTCCACTCAGGCAAGCGAGCTCTATCGTCAAAACCAACTATTAAAACAGCAAAACGAAAAAATAACCAAACAAAAAGGGCAACTGATCCAAATGTCAAAAAAGGTGCAGGAATTGACGGTTGACAAACTCGCCTTCTTCACCAATATCACCCATGAATTCCGTACTCCGTTGACATTAATCGTAGGACCTATAGAAAGAGCATTGAAACTAAGCTACAATCCTCAAGTCATTGAACAATTACATTTTGTGGAGCGCAACTCAAAATACTTGCTCTCACTGGTCAACCAATTAATGGACTTCCGCAAAGTAGAATCAGGGAAAATGGAAATTGTCCGCAACCCGGGCAATTTTGCCAAATTACTCAATGAACTACTAGTACCCTTCGACGCATATGCTTCCGAAAGAGGAATAACCATCGAACGTCGCTTCCGCCTTCCTTCATGTGAAATAATGTACGATGAGGATGCCATGCATAAAGTGATTGTCAATTTAATAGGAAATGCTTTGAAATTTACCCCCAAAGGAGGACAAATTACCATCTATGCCACCCCCCTCCGCCAGGAAGAGCAGGAAAAGTTATTCATCTGTATTCGGGATACAGGACCAGGACTTCCCGAAGAAGAGATAGACAAAGTATTCAACCGCTTCTACCAATCACAAAATAAGACGCATTCCTCTATCAACGGACAAAGCGGGACTGGAATCGGTCTCTATCTATGCAAACGAATTGTCCAGTTGCATGGAGGTTCAATTTGTGCCAAGAATAATCAGAGCAAAGGATGTTCTTTCCGTATTTTACTTCCTTTGCAATATGCCGATGCGGACAGTCTGCCCACACCAACAGAGCAAGTTAAAGAACCGGTCGACTCTCCGATGACATTGCAACCTGCCACCAATGGAAAACTGACGATTCTGGTAGTAGAAGACAACAAAGATATGCGCGACTATATCCGTTCCATCCTGACCGAATATTATAACGTACTTGAAGCATCCCAAGGTGAAGAAGCATTGACTGTGCTCCAATCCCAAAACGTGGATTTTATTGTTAGCGACCTGATGATGCCTGTCATGGATGGCATGGAACTGTCCCGCCGGGTAAAATCCAATTTCGCCATCTCACATATCCCCTTCCTGATGCTCACAGCCAAAACATCCAACGAATCGCGCATTGAAAGTTTCCGTATAGGTGTAGACGAGTACCTTTTAAAACCATTTGATGACACTTTGCTGCTGGCCCGGATATCCAATATACTGGAAAACCGCAAACGTTTCCAACAAAAGTTCTCATACAGTATGGACGTGGATGCACTGAATATCGAAAAAGAATCCAGTGACAAGAAATTCCTGGACAAGGCGATGCAGATTGTGAAAGAAAACTATAAGAACTCTTATTACGAAATAAGCGATTTCATCGAAGCAATGGGGGTAAGCAAAAGTTTGATGAACAAAAAAATGCAAAATCTGACGGGACAGTCTGCCGGACAATTCATGCGTAACTACCGGCTGAATCTTGCGCGGGAACTTATTATCCGTAACCGGCTGACGCACAATATGAATATATCTGAGATAGCATACGAAGTAGGATTCAATGATCCCAAATACTTCACACGCTGCTTTACAAAACATTTCGGAACAACACCCAGTTCGATGATGGAGAATGGAACCGACTGACTTATTCCAGAGCGTAAAATGAACGGATTGTATACCATAAATGCTCCGTTTTTCTACGCTCTCGTTTCGCTAAATAAATTATCTTTGCCCTACATTATAATAGCATATTTAATACCCATGAAAAAACAATTTATGACTTGGCTGCTTGCCATCACTACAATGTCAGCTTTTGCTCAACAAGCTACAGTTACAGGACCCGACTCCTTTTTAAGAGTAAATGTATCCGTAAAACAAGGCATCCCCGTTTATTCCGTCACCTATAAGGACAAGACCATCCTGGAAGATTCACCTTTAGGTTTCATTGCCAATGTGGGGGACTTCAGCCGGGATATGACTTTCACCGGACAAAAAGAGAATAAAATAGATAAAACCTATACACAAGACCGTATCAAACAATCACAAATTCATTATCAAGCCAATGAACTTACATGCACCTTTACCAATAAAGAAAAGAAAAATATAAATATAATATTCCGCGTAAGCAACAACGATATTGCTTTCCGCTACGAAATGCCCAAATATGGCGATACAGGAAGCATAGTGATAGAAAAAGAAACGACAGGTTTTGACTTCCCATCCTTCACCACTACTTTCCTGTGCCCGCAAAGTGACGCCATGATAGGTTGGAAACGCACCAAACCCAGCTATGAGGAAGAATATAAGGCTGACGCTCCTATGAATGTACGTTCACAATATGGGCACGGTTACACATTTCCTTGTCTGTTCCATGTAGGAGAAAATGGCTGGGCACTTATCAGTGAAACCGGAGTAGACAGCAAATACTGTGGCTCACACTTAAGCGATGCTACTGCCGACGGACTTTATACCATCGCTTTCCCCATGCCCGAAGAAAACAACGGTAACGGCACGGCATCTCCCGGCCTTGCATTGCCCGGTTCCACTCCCTGGCGTACTATTACTGTAGGCGAAAACCTAAAGCCGATTGTAGAGACAACGATTCCATGGGATGTCGTGGAACCTCTTTACCCAACGGAGCATACATACAAAATGGGACGCGGAACCTGGAGCTGGATACTTTGGCAAGATGGAAGCATCAATTTCGATGACCAGAAAAAATATGTAGACCTCGCCGCCGCCATGGGATATGAATATGTATTGATAGACAACTGGTGGGATACCAACATCGGCCGTGAACGTATGAAAGACTTCATAGACTATGCACACAGCAAGAAGGTTGATGTATTTTTATGGTATAGTTCCAGCGGCTACTGGAATGATATAGTGCAAGGTCCTACCAATTATATGGACAATCCCATTATCCGTAAAAAGGAAATGAAATGGCTGTATAATATAGGAGTAAAAGGAATCAAAGTAGACTTCTTCGGAGGTGACAAGCAGGAAACCATGCGTCTGTACGAAGCCATCCTGAGCGATGCGGATGATCATGGACTGATGGTCATTTTCCACGGCTGTACCCTTCCTCGCGGATGGGAGCGTATGTATCCTAATTATGTAGGAAGTGAAGCCGTGCTCGCATCGGAAAACCTGATTTTCCAACAACATTTTTGCGATGAAGAAGCATTTAATGCCTGTCTACATCCATTTATCCGCAACACCATCGGTTGCATGGAGTTTGGTGGCACATTCCTCAACAAACGCCTCAACCGCAACAATGACGGCGGAAGCATACGCAAGACCACTGATGTATTCCAACTGGCAACAGCCGTTTTATTCCAAAATCCTATTCAGAATTTTGCGTTGGCGCCTAATAACCTGACCGATGCCCCTCAAGTTTGTTTGGATTTCATGAAGCAAGTTCCCACCACATGGGACGAAACAAGATTCATTGACGGCTATCCGGGCAAATACGTAGTACTGGCACGCCGGCATGCCGATCAATGGTATATAGCCGGAATCAATGCACAAAAAGAACCGCTGAAATTAAAGTTGAACCTTCCCATGTGTACTAAAGGAGATAAAGTGATGCTTTATCAGGACGATAAAAAACTAAATCCTCACGCTGAAGAGATAACATTAAAAAAGAATGATGAAGTCAGCATTACGATGCAGGCGGAAGGAGGATTTTTACTTGTGAAATAATTCCTTTCAGAGAATTGTATTTTATCCCTCATGTAGCCGGACAGTCCTTCATCAGGTTGTCCGGCTACATGATTTTTTATAAAAAAGCCTTCTCCTGAGCCTATCTCACCGCCTCCAAAAGACATAAACTATAAGCGAAATAAATACATTTTTTCCCATTATTCATTCGTCCACCCTATAAAACCGTTTGTCCACCCCTGTTTACGGCATAAATTTTACTTTTGTCATGCAATCGGTACTCAACTTTCGGAAGAGACCCCTGCTTTTAAAATTTAATCCTAATCTTAAATATTATGAAGAATAGCTCCAGCATATTTATAAACTCTGTGGTTTGTCTACCTAGAGTATTCAACATTGGATTGTACAATAATCCAACATCTCAATTCAATATATCAGCAACAATTTAATCTACTAATTTAATACTTAAAAAAATGAGGAAACATTTATTATTTTCCGTAATGCTTAGTCTGTGTGCTATGGGTGGCATGATGGTGTATTCCACACCTGTTATGGCTACCGTGGCGCAATCTCCGACTATCAAGGTTCGCGGTCAAGTTATCGATGAACAAGGTGAACCCCTCACAGGAGCTACCGTCAGAATCAAAGACGGACAAGGCGGAACCATTACCGATGTGGACGGAAACTTCCAATTGGAGGTTGCCGGTAACGCTATCCTTTCGATAAGCTATGTAGGCTACAAGGATCGTGAAGTAGCTGTTCGCAACCGCGCCATCATTGAATCCATCCAATTGCAACCCGACAATCAGATGCTTGAGCAAGTAGTTGTCATCGGTTATGGTACACAGAAGAAATCCGACTTGACTGGTTCCGTAGCCGTAGTAGATGCGGAAGCCCTGAAACAGACATCCCATTCCAATATCTCCACCATGCTAGAAGGTAAAGTATCAGGCGTACAAGTCACCTCCGACGGACAGCCCGGTGCAGACCCTACCGTCCGCATCCGTGGTGTCGGATCTTTCGGTGACACTTCTCCTCTTTATGTTATCGATGGTGTTCCTATGGGTACCTCCATCCGCGATTTCTCTTCAAACGATATTGAAACCATCCAAATCCTAAAGGACGCATCAGCCGCTGCCATCTACGGTTCGCGCGCCGCCAACGGTGTGGTCATCATCACTACCAAACGCGGTCAGAAAGACCAACCGCTGAAAGTAGATTACAATGGCTACGTGGGTATGGACTATATCCCCAGTAATGTCTATGATGTAATGGATGCCGACCAATACAGCCAATACATCGGTCAGGCATGTACCAACTCCAACACTCCGCTGCCCGGCGGTTACAAGCTGGACAGTACCACCGGAAAATATCATTTCCAGGACAACACCAATACCAACTGGTTTAAAGAAGTATTCAAAACAGGTATCCGTCAGAATCACAATGTGAATCTCTCCGGTGGCGGCGCCCACAACACCTATAATGTTTCATTAGACTACTACAACCAGAAAGGAACACTGGAAGGCGCCGGTCCTAACTATGAACGTTACACGGCACGTGTCAACAACACGATGGACACCAAATTCATCAAGTTCCATACCAGCCTTGTCTACTCTCACTCCGATCAAGACAACATGGGGTTGTCAAACGCTTCCGAATACGTTCAAGGTCTGTATGGCGACGTAACCAATGTGCTGCGTGGTACTTTGCTGATGCAGCCCACCATCAAAGCCTATGACAACTCTACTTGGGTACTTGACAATCTGGTAGGTATCGCCAATAACTTCAACTATGACTCTTACGGCTATGGTGTTTACTACGATACTGTACATGGTGACATTTCGGCTTCCAACCCCTTGCTAGTCAACAATCTGCTGAAGCGCAACACCCGCGTGGACCGCTTCGTAGGAACAGCTTCCGCCGATGTGGATCTCCTGAAGATGATTGGCGTTGACAGCAAGAATCACAAGCTCAACTATAAAGTCAATCTCTCTTACAGCAAAACCCATTGCAAGGACTTCACCTGGATTCCCGCATGGGTACAGAGCAATCGTGTCTATCTGGCCAAGAGCAACGAACGCCTCACTAAGGCTAGCCGTTCTTATGCCGATGCTTTGATTGAAAACGTGCTGACTTATGATGCTACCGTCGGCAAACACCATTTTAACCTGGTAGCCGGCCAGACTTACGAAGAAGAAAACACCGACCTGTTGACAGGCTGGGGCGTCAACTTCACCGAGCCTTACTTCCTGCAACTTCAGAATGCCGCCAACACTTATGCCGAAAGCTTCGAATACAAACACACCATCCTCTCTTACATCGGGCGTATCAACTACAACTACGATGACCGTTACCTGTTCTCGGCAACCGTGCGCCGCGACGGCAGTTCCCGCTTGTCCAAGAATATCCGTTGGGGTACTTTCCCCTCCGTATCTTTAGGATGGCGTTTTGACAAGGAAACTTTTTTCCCCTTCAACAGAAACATTGTCAACATGTTCAAGGTACGCGCCAGCTATGGTGAACTCGGTAACGAAAACATCGGTGAATACATGTATCAGGCTGTAATGGCACGTAACAACATGACTTATAGCTTTGGTAACACACCCATCACCGGTTCTGCCATTTCTACTTTCGTAGACAATAACCTTTCTTGGGAAAAGAAGAAAAGCTACAACGTAGGTATCGACCTCGCCTTCTTCAACAACCGTTTGGAATTCACCGCTGAATGGTACAAGAATACCAGTGAAGACCTGCTGTATGCCGTTCCAGTTCCTGAGCAAGCCGGTGTATCCAACACCACTGTAACGATGAACGCCGCCTCGATGAATAACTCAGGTTTTGAATTTACGACTACCTACCGCAACCGCGACCACGACTTCAAATATGAAGTGTCAGCCAACTTGAGCACCATCCGTAACCGCGTAACCTCATTGGGCTTCGGTACCGATTCATATATATCCGGTGCCTACATCACCAACGTAGGTGAAGAAATCGGTAAGTTCTACGGATGGGTTTATGACGGCATCGCCCGCACACAAGCCGACCTGGACAACCATGCCACACAAGAAGGTGCCCAGATTGGTGACTGCCTCTATAAGGACGTAAGCGGTCCCGACGGAAAGCCCGATGGAAAGGTGGATGCCTATGACCAAGTAGTACTGGGCAGCGGTATGCCTAAGATCAACTTCGGTTTGAACGCCCGCTTTGAATACAAACGTTTCGATCTGAGCATCGCTACGTTCGGTGCACTCAACTATCACGTAAGCGATGATATCCACAACTCTCTGAACTCCTGCTACGGCTGGGGCAACAAAGATGTAGCCATGCTTGACGCGAACCGTTTCAGTGAAGACGGCAGTACCTATCTTTCCAACGTGCCACGTACCTATGTTACCAACAGTGCCAGCTTGGCCTGGAATGATCTCTTCAGCGACCGCAAAATTCAGAACGCAGCTTATTGGAAAATTGCCAATATAGAATTGGGCTACAACTTCCCCAACGAATGGTTTGGCAAATACATATCCGACGTACGTCTCTATGTGTCAGCACAGAATTTACACACATTCACCGGGTACAAAGGTTATAATGTAGACTATGCAGGAGGTACCTTCACACCGGGATATAACTTCTGTTCTTATCCTACCGCACGTACCTTCATGTGTGGTGTTCATTTCACTTTCTAATCACTAAAAACATAACAATATGAAACTCAATAAATATGCATTGGCTCTCATTTTGGGATTAGGCACATTGGCTTCTTGCAATGATAATTTGGAGCTGTTGAATCCCAACCAGCAAACCTCAAACACATTCGGCTTCAATGCCGATGATTTGGAAGAGAGCGTTATTGCCGCCTATAACCATATCCGTATGGAAGGTTCTTACGCCCGTGTAGGCTACACCATCGACGTGTGTCGTGGTGATGAAGCATGGAACTCATCACAAGTATGGTATCTGCCTTTCGATGACCTGAATGCGGAAGTAACCTCGGACATCACGTGGTGGCCCTGGCGCGAATGGTACTATACCATTAATGTATGTAATTTTGCCATTTCCCGTTGCGATGAAGACAACAGCCAGCTTTCCGAGAAAATGAAACGCATCAAAGGACAAGTACTCTTCCTGCGTGGCCTGTCATACTACAATCTGGTTGGTTATTACCAGAACCCACCCCTCATCACAGATTATGCTACCTATTCTTCATTGGATGGACTTTATACCGGCAACAGCACATACGATGCCGTACTCGACCAAGTGGAAAGTGATTTCAAAGAAGCCATGGAATTGTTACCCTCACGAGATCAAGGTGGTGAATGGGAAAAAGGACGTGCCACCTGCGGTACTGCAGCCGGCTACTATGCCCGTGCGCTCATGACACGCCATAAATTCAAAGATGCCCTTACTGTGCTGAAAGACATTATCGGCAAGAAATATGGTACTTATGAACTGATGGATAACTATGGCGACAACTTTCGTGAAGGTCCTGCCTATGAGAACAACAAAGAAAGCCTTTTCGAAGTGCAATTCCTCGACTTGGAATCACAAGGAACCGATGACGAGTGGACTCCGGTGAACACCAGTCCGAATGCCACCCAAGGTTCGGCCATCGAGAGTAACTTCGCCCCCGGCAATTATGGTGGTTGGGCAGACATCTCGGCTTCCCCGTGGCTCTACCATCTCTTCAAAGCTGAACGTACAACTGACGGGAAACTCGACCCACGTCTGTACTGGACCATCGGTACTTATGAATCCGACTGGGAAGATTTCGAGTTTGGTAATGTAGCTTATACGAACAAGCTTACAGCCACTGACAACATCGTAACCAACAACACATACGGTGGTCTGCCCATCGCCAAGTTCACAAACCTTCGTACCGGTCTCTATAGCACGGTTATTACAGGTTTGCACGATGGAATCAACTTGCGTCTGATGCGTTACTCCGATGTGCTGCTCCGCGCCGCCGAATGTGAAAACGAAGTCAACGGCCCCACACAACAGGCCATCGACTGGATTAACGAAGTGCGCAACCGTGCTGACTTGCCCGACCTTGAACTGGCTGACTTCCCTACAGCCGACAAACTCTTCGAGCAGATTGCCAATGTGGAGCGTCCGAAGGAATTCGGGTGCGAGTTCGGACGCGGATTCGACCTTATCCGCTGGGGATTCTTCTATAAGAATGACCGTTTGCAGCAACTCAAGGAACACAGCGTCGTACGCCGTTCTTTAATCGGAACCAAGGACCCTGTAAACTACAACGATATCGCAACCGATCCCGAACTGAAAAGTTCTTTCGACACCTATTTACCCGGACACGAATTCCTGCCCATCGTACAGCAGTTGTTGAACAAGAACCCCAATTTGAGTGGTAACTCCGCCAACTTCAGCACGGACAACTCTACTTATTTCAGTGAAAATGGATGGACAGTTCGTCCGGTTGTTGACTTAAGCAAATAAACAAACCTATTAAAATTTAAGACAATGAGAATACTCAAAAAATTAGTATACGTTTGCTGTTCCATCACCTTGGGGTTGATGGCATTGTCAAGCTGCGAAGGTGGCGAGTTATATGATGTAAACGCCCCTGACTGGATCTCCGAGAAAGTGGACTCTATAGCAGATTCAAAGAAAGAGCCGGAAGAAGAAGTACTGGAAGGTATGCAGGAAGATGTCTACTCCTTCGGTAACACAGACTACACCTCCGGTTTCTGGACAGCTTTCTCCAAGTATTACGTCGTGCCCGACGGGCAGAAATGGCATGGGGTGTTCAATCTCAACATCAATCCCGCCGACAATACCTATTATAAAAACTTCGCCCTCGTCATTACCAACGATACAGACCGTGGAGGAGAAGGATATACGGAATATGGTGCTTATCGTTTTGACACTACAAACGATACTTTGGCCTATAACTCCCAATGGGGTTCCCATCTTTTTTTCAAATACACATCCAGCACGCTGATGCTGTCACCCGTTGATAATCTGGACGAAACTGTACAGAAATTGGGCGGCAAAGTGACACTCACCGTAGACCGAACCAGTGAAAATGCCTTCTCTATCAAAATCCAGAACGCCTCGGCAACCAAAACCTACAAACAGCCGTACAAGTTACCCAATCTGAATATAGACAAGAGCAATACCAACATCCGCTGTTTCCTAGTACCTGAAGGCTCTTATATCAACTTCTTACAATCAAACATCATTCCTATCGGTGGCCTTACTTCTGCCGAGGACAAGAATCCGCTCTCGATGGTACTGCAAAATGTACCCGATCAGGTCAATGCCGGCACTTCACTCGAAGAAGCCGTGGTCGGTATTACTGCCGTCGTCAGCTTCGAAGAAGGGGTGACTAAGACCGTAACCGCCGAAGAACTCCAGTTCACCGCCATCCCCAATATGGAAGAACTGGGTACGAAGACACTGGTAGCCATCTATAACAAGACCTTCAAGGGTGAGAATTGCAACTTGCCGGTGGTAGCCAATGCTACGTTTGAAGTAGTGGAAAAGATTGTATCCATCCAAGTGACGGCTCAACCTACACATACACAATATTACTATTATACTTCGGCTGCAACCGAGGCGATGACGGATCGTACGCTGGCATTCCTTCCGGAAGGATTGAAAGTAACGGCTACTTATGCCGACGGAAGCACCCAAATTATTGACAACACAAAACTCAGTTTCTCTGCCATTGTCGCCAAAGCCGGTACACAGACCGTAACCATTACTGCCGATGAAGCTACCGCTACCGTAGCAGTTAAAGTGGCCGAATCAACAGTTTCCACTGTCAGCAACTCTGCAGACATTCTGGGAACCGAAGACAATACAACGGAGTGGTGGACTGTCTTTTCTGACAATTTCAACGTGCCGATCGGTGAAACTAAGTCCATCAGCTTCACCAATTACACCAGCCTGGCTAATAACTGGAGCAACTTCGCTGTCGTTCTCCGCAAAGCCGATCTTGCCGAATATGCAGTGGTACGCGCCGACAACTATGGATGGGGTGCAGGATACGATGGAAATGCCAGCCTCGTTCACAACGGTACACAAGGCGACTGGGCTACTTGGCTTGCCGATATGAACGGAGCCAAAGTCACCGTCTACGTGACCAATTGCGGCAATGGTACAACCGACATTCAGGCGGTAATGGAAGGCACTTCAGGTACCTCCTATGCCCAATACTATTTAGGGATCAACAAAGTAGATATGAACGACTTGAACTTCGCTTTAACGATTGAAGGCGGACATCTCGTCTTCTAAGCCGAATCAGTAATCACACAAACCATGCCGTTTTCCTCAGGAACCAGAAGAAGCGGCATGGCCTTTAAACTATCAACAGATGAAAAAACTATTATCCCTGTGGATGTTCTTACCAATATTCCTTGTTTTAGCCGCTTGTTCTGACAACAGCGAAGATATAGACCGCTATTATGCAACTGTAAGTACTCCGAAAGTAACTACAACCACACCCACCTCATTGACCGTCACCGCGTCGGTTACGGGTGATCTGAACCAAATAGTCAAGAAAGGCTTCTGTTACAGTACAGCAACTTCCACACCGACTATCAAAGACCACGTGGTGAATGCCGATGAGAATTTCAGCGCCACCCTCTCAACCTTGACCACCGGTACCTCTTACTATATCCGTGCATACGTCTACTGTGACAGCCGCTATGTCTATTCTGAGGTGATCACGGCCACCACAGAAAGCTTAAGCTTAGACGATGAACTCAAGAATTATGTGGCCCCCACCTACGCCGATGACTATACCTCGATAAGTGACTGGAGCAAACGCTCTCAATGGAATCTTGCCAACGTACACGACCCCTCGGTGGTATTGGCCGAAGATGGTTATTATTACATGTATCAGACAGATGCTTCCTATGGAAACGCCCACACGGCAGGCGGGCACTTCCACAGTCGTCGTTCCAAAGACCTTGTCAACTGGGAATACCTCGGCGGTACAATGAAGAACCTGCCCGAATGGGTAGTACCTAAGCTCAATGAAATACGCAAAGAAATGGGACTTGCCGAAGTTAACCCTAATATTAATGACTTCGGCTATTGGGCTCCCGTAGTACGCAAGGTAAAGAACGGCCTCTATCGCATGTACTATTCCATCGTCTGCCCTGGCACACTCAACGGTGCCAACACCTGGTCGGAGCGCGCCTTCATCGGCCTGATGGAAAACAACGACCCCGCCAACAACAACGGCTGGGTGGACAAAGGCTACGTCATCACCAATGCTTCTGACAAAGGACTTAACTTCAACATAAAGCCAAATGACTGGGCCAATTGCTACTACAAATGGAATGCCATCGACCCCTCTTACATCATCACGCCCGAAGGCGAACACTGGTTGGTCTACGGTTCATGGCATAGCGGCATAGCTGCTCTCAAACTCAATGGCGAGACAGGCAAGCCTGCCGAAACTTTGGGCCAGCCTTGGGCTACAGGCCAAGCACCTGCTGAGTATGGTCAGTTAATCGCCACCCGCCAGACAGGTAACCGCTGGCAAGCCAGTGAAGGTCCAGAAATTATTTACCGTGATGGCTACTACTACCTCTTCCTGGCCTACGACGCCCTTGACGTGCCCTACAACACCCGTGTAGTCCGTTCGAAGAGCATCACTGGTCCCTACGTAGGCATTGACGGCAAAGATGTGACCGCCGGTGCCGATGCACTGCCCATAGTGACCCATCCCTATAAATTCAGCAAAGGCTACGGCTGGGTAGGCATCGCCCACTGTGCTATCTTCGATGATGGCAAAGACAACTGGTTCTACGTCTCACAAGGTCGCATGCCTAAGGATGTTCCGGGCATCAACGCCAGTAACGCCATCATGATGGGACATCTACGCAGCATCCGCTGGACGAAAAACGGTTGGCCTCTCGTAATGCCCGAACGTTACGGAGCCGTTCCCAAAGTAGCCATCACCGAAGAAGAATTGCCCGGCAATTGGGAACACATCGACCTTACATACAAATATGGAGAGCAGAGAACTTCAGCAACAATGACCCTCGCCGCCGACCACACTATCACCGAAGGTACCTGGAAAGGCAGTATGTGGAGCTATGACGCCGGCCAACAGATTCTGACTGTTAACGGAGTGGAACTTTATCTGCAACGTGAAACCGATTGGGAAGCCAATCCACGTACCCATACCATCGTCTATGCCGGCTATGCCAACAACAAGACGTATTGGGGAAAGAAATCCAAATAACATTCCCGCTCCCGCACGCAAACTTCATATAGAAACAGGACCACTGCCCCTCAAAACAACACCAATGTTTATGGGGCAGTGGTCCTGTTTTACAAGTCAATAGCAGAAATTAAAGATCATTAAACAGATACAAGAGAAACCTATTTCATGAAAAGGAAAAAGAGTTAGGTTCCCTAATCTCCATACAAAAAATCATTATTTTGTTCTTTTACGTTCAAAGACAACCTTTTATCCTAATTCTTACTTTTATTTATCACCATAAATCTCTATTCCTTAAACCAACAAACATCATTTGTAGACAAGCAGAGGACACCAGCATCAGATTTTTTGTTAATTATTAGCCAAATACACACTTTAATTTATAACTTTGCAATTCTAATAGAATGAATTATGGAAAATAAACTAACCATTTACAATACATTAAGCCGTCAAAAGGAACTTTTCGTTCCCTTGCATGCCCCTCATGTAGGTATGTATGTATGCGGTCCTACCGTATATGGCGACGCCCATTTAGGACACGCACGTCCCGCCATCACGTTCGATATCCTGTTCCGTTATCTTACCCATCTGGGATACAAGGTACGTTATGTCCGTAACATTACCGATGTCGGTCATCTGGAACACGATGCAGACGAAGGTGAAGATAAAATCGCCAAAAAGGCCCGTTTGGAACAATTGGAACCCATGGAAGTAGTACAATATTACCTCAATCGCTACCACAAGGCAATGGAAGCCTTGAATGTACTTCCACCCAGTATCGAGCCACATGCATCAGGTCATATCATTGAACAGATAGAGCTGGTAGAAGAAATTCTGAAAAACGGCTATGCTTATGAAAGTGAAGGTTCCGTTTATTTCGATGTAGCAAAATACAACAAAGACCATCATTACGGCAAACTGTCCGGCCGTAACCTGGACGATGTGCTGAACACCACCCGCGAACTGGACGGTCAAAGCGAGAAGCGTAATCCTGCCGATTTCGCTCTGTGGAAATGTGCACAACCCGAACATATCATGCGCTGGCCAAGCCCGTGGAGTAACGGTTTTCCCGGTTGGCATTGTGAATGTACCGCAATGGGCAAAAAATATTTGGGCGAGCATTTCGATATTCATGGAGGGGGAATGGACTTAATTTTCCCACACCACGAATGTGAGATCGCACAAAGCGTGGCTTCACAAGGAGATGACATGGTTCACTATTGGATGCACAACAACATGATTACCATTAATGGGCAGAAGATGGGAAAATCATACGGCAACTTTATTAACTTGGATGAGTTCTTTCACGGTACTCACAAGTTACTGACACAAGCCTACAGCCCCATGACCATCCGTTTCTTCATCCTTCAGGCACATTACCGCAGTACAGTGGACTTCAGTAACGAAGCATTACAAGCAGCCGAAAAAGGATTGGAACGACTGACAGAAGCTGTAAAAGGTCTTGAACGCATCACCCCAAGCGCACAAACCACCGGCATAGAAGGCGTAAAAGACTTACGTGAAAAATGCTATACAGCCATGAACGATGACCTGAACTCACCGATTGTCATCGCCCATCTGTTTGACGGCGCCCGTATGATCAACACAGTGCTTGATAAAAAAGCGACCCTTTCCGCCGAAGATCTGGAAGAGCTGAAAAGTGTGTTCCATCTCTTTATGTATGAAATCTTGGGTATAAAAGAAGAAGCCGCCAATAACGAGGCACGTGAAGAGGCATATGGCAAAGTAGTAGATATGCTGCTGGAACAACGTATGAAAGCCAAAGCCAATAAAGACTGGGCTACAAGTGATAAAATCCGTGATGAGCTAGCCGCTCTTGGCTTTGAAGTGAAAGATACCAAAGATGGTTTCACATGGAGACTGAATAAATAGAATACGTAGAGCGGTACTATATTTTTTCACCACAGACTATACAGATTCACACAGATTATCCAACCTAACAATCAATGATTTAAGAAGCATCTGCGTTTATTTGTATAATCTGTGGTGAACCTTTCAGATAACCATCAAAACTGAAAAATCTCCCTTCGGATGGTAATACTTATTTTTAAATAACTATTTTTGCAGAAACTATACAAAACTGCTTATCACACCAATCCAATGCTAGTTGAGAATACAATAACTTTAGCGTCCCTATATAAGATTTTGTTTGAAGAAGAGCCACTGACACTCTCCGACCCATGTATGCAAAAACTGGAAGAGAGTTTCAATTTCCTGAAAACATTCTCCAACGACAAGATCATCTATGGCATCAATACCGGCTTTGGACCGATGGCCCAATACCGTATTGAAGATGAATCCTTGTCACAATTACAGTATAATATCATCCGCAGCCATGCTACCGGAGCAGGGCAACCCCTTCCGGAACTCTATGTCAAAGCTGCCATGATAGCGCGTCTCTATACTTTTCTGCAAGGAAAATCCGGCGTACATAAAGAACTGGCGTTGCTCATTACCGAGTTTATCAACCGGGGGATTATTCCATACGTACCCGAACACGGCAGTGTGGGGGCCAGTGGTGATCTGGTACAACTCGCCCATATCGCCCTCACTCTGATTGGAGAAGGAGAAGTCTTTTACCAAGGCACGAAAAGAGATACGGCCTCTGTGCTGGCGGAAAACGGATTGCAACCTTTTCAAATGCACATCCGCGAAGGGCTTTCAGTGACCAACGGCACTTCAGTCATGACAGGTATAGGTATTGTCAATCTGATTTACGCACGCCAACTTATGCAATGGGCGGTAGGTGCATCTGTTATGATGAATGAAATAGCCGCCTCATACGATGACTTCATGTCTGAACCGCTGAATGAAGCCAAACAGCATGAAGGACAACAAGAGATAGCCCGCATGATGCGCCAATGGGTAAAAGGCAGCCTGTGTGTACGCAAAAGAGAGAATGAACTTTATAATGGGAAGCACGAAGAGAAGATCTTCACCCATAAAGTGCAGCCCTATTATTCGCTACGTTGCATTCCACAAATTCTAGGGCCGGTTTATGATGAATTACTCAATGCTGAAAAAGTATTGATAAACGAAATAAATTCAGCTTGTGACAACCCGATAGTGGACCCTGACACACAGAATGTATATCATGGTGGTAACTTCCACGGAGATTATGTATCTTTTGAAATGGACAAGTTGAAAATAGCAGTCACCAAACTGACGATGCTTGCCGAACGGCAGATTAATTACCTGTTTCACGACCGCATCAACGGCATTCTCCCCCCCTTTGTCAATATGGGAGTACTGGGGCTGAATTATGGTTTGCAGGCCTCCCAGTTCACAGCCACCTCTACCACGGCAGAATGTCAGACTTTGTCCAATCCGATGTATGTGCATAGCATCCCCAACAACAATGACAACCAGGACATTGTAAGCATGGGTACCAATTCCGCCTTGATGGCAAAAACAGTCATTGAAAATGCTTATCAGGTGATGGCTATCCTGATGATGGGTATTGTACAAGCCATTGATTGCCTGGATATAGCCGACCGGATAAGCCCCCGGTCACAACAAGTATATAAAGAAATACGAGCATTTTTCCCTGTTTTCCGGGAAGATACACCTAAATATAAAGAGATAGAAAGCATGATGGTATATCTTAAAAAAGGGAGGTTTCAAGAAAAATGAAATACGCATTAGTAACAGGAGGAAGCCGGGGAATCGGACGAGCCATTTGTCTGAAACTGGCCGAAATGGGATATCATATACTGATAAACTACCAAAGCAACGATACGGAAGCTGAAGCCACCCTGCAACAAATACGGGAACAAGGCTCGGATGGCGAACTGATGAAATTTGACGTGACAGATGCAGCAGCCACACACGCCGCACTGAACGGATGGATAAAACAGCATCCCGATACTTACATTGAGGTACTGGTGAACAATGCCGGTATACGCCGTGACAACTTGATGCTGTGGATGGAACAGGAAGAATGGAGCCGGGTACTGGATATCAGTCTGAACGGTTTCTTTAACGTCACCCAACCCTTGCTGAAGAATATGCTGGTAAAGCGATTCGGACGTATTATCAATATCGTTTCCCTGTCGGGCATCAAAGGGATGCCGGGGCAGACCAACTATTCGGCAGCCAAAGGTGGAATCATAGCCGCTACCAAAGCGTTGGCGCAGGAAGTTGCCAAAAAACACGTGACGGTAAATGCCATAGCACCGGGATTTATCCGTACAGATATGACAGACGGAATTGATGAGAACGAGTGGAAAAAACACATCCCGGCAGGACGCTTCGGCGAGCCCGGGGAAGTAGCCGCACTGGTAGGCTTCCTGGCATCCGGGCAAGCTTCCTACATTACCGGAGAAGTGATTTCCATCAATGGAGGATTATATACGTAAGCAAAAGATGAAAAGAGTAGTTATTACAGGAATGGGCATCTATTCGTGCATAGGCAGGAATCAAGAGGAAGTGAAAGAGTCACTGTTTCAAGGAAAGTCAGGCATCGGAATCGCTCCGGCTCGCAAAGAAATGGGCTATTTCTCGGCGTTAACCGGTCTTGTCGAACGTCCCGATTTGAAGAAATTATTGGACCGCAAGAAACGCCATAGCCTTGCCGAGCAGGGAGAATACGCCTATATGGCTACCCTGGAAGCATTCCGGCAAGCCCGGATAGAAGAAAAGTTCCTGTTGGAGAACGAAATCGGAATACTGTATGGCAATGACAGTAGTGCTGCTCCGGTTATTCAAGCAATAGATATTATCCGCGAGAAAAAGAATACGGCATTGGTTGGTTCCGGTTCTATTTTCCAGTCCATGAATTCCACCATTACCATGAATCTTTCGGTTATTTTCCATCTAAAAGGAATTAACTTCACTATATCGGGAGCCTGTGCCAGTGGTTCACACGCCATCGGCATGGCTTATCTGCTTATCAAGTCAGGACTTCAGGACTGCATTCTGTGCGGAGGAGCACAGGAAGTGAACCCTTATTCCGTGGGTAGTTTCGACGGGTTGGGAGCCTTCTCCGCCCGGGAAGACGAACCGGAAAAAGCATCCCGTCCATTCGATAAAAACCGTGACGGACTAGTACCTAGCGGCGGAGGCGCCAGTCTGGTGCTGGAAAGTTATGAATCAGCCGTAAAGCGCGGAGCGACTATCCTGGCAGAAGTCATAGGATACGGCTTCTCATCCAACGGAGATCACATTTCCGTACCCAATGTGGATGGCCCCAGACGCTCTTTGCAGATGGCAGTCAAGGATGCGGGTATTCCTTTGGAAGAGATTGCATACATCAATGCACATGCCACATCCACTCCTGTAGGTGATTTGAACGAGGCAAAAGCCATAGCGGAAGTATTCGGGAGCCATCATCCCTACGTCACATCCACCAAATCACAGACCGGACATGAGATGTGGATGGCAGGAGCCAGTGAAGTCATTTACTCCACTTTGATGATGAACAACGGCTTCATCGCACCCAACCTCAATTTTGAGGAGCCCGATGAAGCCTCTGCCCTGCTGAATATCCCTTCCCGAAGGGTAGAAACGGAATTTGACACATTCTTGTCCAACTCATTCGGATTCGGAGGAACCAATTCCTCACTGATTATCCGCAAATTCAAAGAAAACAATTAATTTAAACCAATATATAAATTTATGACCAACGAAGAAATCATCGAAAAGATCAGAACCACCCTGGCCGAAGAATTTGAGATTGATGTAGAATTGATTCAGCCGGACGCCCCTTTGATGCAAACCTTGGAATTGGATAGCCTTGATTTGGTAGATATGGTAGTACTGATTGACAGGAATTTCGGTTTCACCGTGACAGCCAAAGACTTTGCCGGTATCAAAACCTTCCAGGATTTCTATAATCTGGTAATTTCGCACATACAAAAAGAAGACTGATGCCCGAAACATGGAAAGGTAAAACAAGAGGAGGTACATTCGGATACATGTTCTTCATCTACATGATTCGCTGTCTGGGTATCACTGCGGCTTACGGCTTTCTGTCATTGGTCGTCCTCTATTTTATACCTTTCGCACCGAAAGCTACCGCCAGTACCTGGCAATACGCACGGAACAGACTGAAATACGGACGTGCCAAAGCCGCCGGACTGTTATTGAAAAATTACTACCGGCTGGGGCAGATATTGATTGACAAAGTAGCCATCGGCAATGGGATGGCAGACAAATATCATTTCGAGTTCGAGAACTATCAGGCATTTTTGAACGTACTGAATGGAAACACCGGCGTAATTATGATAGGTGCCCATGTAGGTAATTGGGAAATAGGTGCTCCTTTTTTCGATGAATACGGCAAAAAAATCAATATTGTCATGTTTGATGCCGAACACGAACGGATAAAAGAGATTCTGGAAAAGAATGCCTCCACACGCGATTATAAAATAATTCCCGTGAATGAAGACAATCTGACCCATGTATTCCGTATTACAGAGGCACTGGAGCGCAAAGAATATGTCTGCTTTCAAGGTGACCGCTATCTGAATAAAGAGAAATTACTCAGCAGTCCGTTCATGGGAAAAGAAGCCGAATTTCCGATGGGTCCTTTCCTGCTGGCTTCCAAAATGAGAGTACCTGTCGTATTCTATTTTGCCATGCGTGAAGCGAAAAAAAACTATCGTTTCCATTTCTTTATTGCCGAGGCAGTGGTACATACCAAAGAGAAGCGGGTCGAACAAGCATTATTGGAGCAATATACACAAACGCTGGAAAAAATCATCCGGCAGTATCCGGAACAATGGTTCAATTACTACCCGTTCTGGGCATAAATACAAATCTGGATTATGATGCATAAAAGATATACAAAAGAGCAATTGACAGCTGTAGAGGCACAAAGACTGGCGCAAGAGATCGCTTTCGGTCCCGTGGTATTCCAAGTTTCACGTCTGATGTTGAAATTCGGAATATTCCAATTGCTGGCCGACAAACGGAAAGGATACACGCTGCAAGAAATCAGTGTGCAGACCGGACTGACACGCTATGCAGCACAAGTATTACTGGAAGCATCGCTGACCATCGGAACCATCCTGTTGGAAGAAGACCGCTATGTACTGGCCAAGGCAGGCTGGTTTCTGCTGAATGATAAAATGGCACGTGTCAATATGGAATTCAATCACGATGTGAACTATCAAGGACTTTTCTATCTGGAAGAGGCTCTTTTAAATGGTCAGCCGGAAGGATTGAAAGTATTCGGCGGATGGCCTACCATTTACGAAGGACTTTCCCAACTGCCGGAACAGGTACAGAAAAGCTGGTTTGGCTTTGACCATTTCTACTCGGACAACTCGTTCAGCCAGGCATTAGAAATTGTATTTCTTCACTCACCGAAACGACTGCTCGATATTGGTGGAAACACCGGCAGATGGGCAACCCGATGCGTCCAATATAATCAAGAAGTAGAAGTAACCATTGTGGATTTGCCTCAACAACTGGAAATGATGAGAAAACAAACTGCCGACGTGCCCGGTGCAGAACGCATCCATGGCCACGGCGCCAATCTGCTGGATCGGACCGTGCCCTTTCCTTCAGGCTTTGACACCGTATGGATGAGCCAGTTTCTGGACTGCTTTTCGGAAGAGGAAGCAACCAGTATTCTAAGTCGTGTGGCACAGTCCGCCAGCAAAGACAGTAAAGTCTACATCATGGAAACGCTGTGGGACCGGCAGCCATACGAAACGGGCTCTTACTGCCTGACTCAAATCAGCCTTTACTTCACAGCCATGGCCAACGGCAACAGCAAGATGTTCCATTCGGATGACCTGATCCGCTGTATTAAAAATGCCGGACTGGAAGTGGAAGAGATTCATGATAACATAGGACTGGGACACAGTATCCTGCAATGCAGACTGAAATGAACAGAAAAGAAATCATTTGTCGGGGAGACGAACTGTTCCGGCTGATTCCACAACGTCCGCCCATGGTCATGATAGACCGTTTCTATGGGATAGAAGAAAATACATCCTGGTCAGGGCTGACCGTCACCCCCGATAATCTGTTTTGCCGGGACGGCGTATTACAGGAAACAGGAATCATAGAACACATCGCCCAATCAGCAGCGGCACGGGTAGGATATATCTATATGCTGCGAGAAGAGCCTGTACCACTAGGCTTTATCGGCTCTGTAGAAAAAATGAAAATATTCCGTCTTCCTTCTGCCGGAGCAGAATTATATACCGGAATAACCATTGTGCAGGAAATATTCGATATCACACTGATTACCGCCGAGGTGAAAGAAAACGATGAACTTCTGGCCGAATGCCGGATGAAAATATATCTGAAAAAAGAATGAAACGAAAAACAAGTCCACAGCAGGCAGCACTGACAGACCGGACCACCATCAAGGTCCGCTTCAGTGAAATAGATTCCATGCAGATAGTATGGCATGGTGAATATGTGCGTTATTTCGAAGATGGACGTGAAGCTTTCGGAAAGCGATATGGCTTGGACTATATGAGCATCTACCGGGAAGGCTATTTAGTTCCTATCGTAGACCTGAGCTGCCAGTTCAAACAGCCGCTGTCATTCGGTGAGGAAGCCATTGTCGAGACACGGTATATTCATAGTGATGCTGCCAAAATCCTTTTTGAATACACCATCTACCGGGCATCAGACCAAAACATTGTGGCAACAGGAACCACTACACAGGTATTCCTGAATACAAATAGAGAACTGGAATTGGTTAATCCTGCCTTTTACATAGAGTGGAAAAAGAAATGGAACATCATCTGACTACCTATATCACCCATGATACCCTGATCAGCGCGCTGGGTTTCGGCACACAGGAAAATCTGGAAGCCATCCGGAGCTATCACAGCGGTATCACCCTGCAGACGGACAAACGGATTGCAGACACTCCCCTATTGGCAGCTACTATCTCGCAAGAGAGATTGCAACAACAGGCGGAAGCCATAGGAGTAAGTGGCTATCCCCAGATGGAACAACTGTTCATACTGACTATCAACGAACTCATCCGTCAGTCCGGACAAACTTTGGAAGACAAAACCTGCGGACTCATCCTCTCCACCACCAAAGGGAACATCGACTTACTGACCCGTCATACGGAACATCCCGATGAAGCGGTCTTTCTTTGGAAAATGGCAGAAAACATTGCCGGTTATTTCCATGCTGAGGAACGGGTACATGTCATCTCCAACGCCTGCATATCAGGAGTGTCAGCCCTTGTAACAGGAAAACGCATGATAGAGAACGGCATCTACCGCAAAGTAATTGTAGCGGGAGGTGACCTTCTCTCTCATTTCATCACCAGTGGTTTCCTGTCTTTCCGGTCCCTCAGCTCCCGTCCATGCCGTCCGTATGACAGCAACCGTGACGGACTGAACTTGGGAGAGGCTTGCGGAGCCGTATTACTAAGTACGGAAAAGACGCCAAACAGCATCATTCTTTCCGGAGGAGCCATAAGTAATGACGCCAACCATATCTCCGGCCCTTCCCGTACAGGAGACGGGCTCTTTTTCGCTATCCGCCAAGCCATGCAGGAGGCAGGAACAGCCCTCCAAAACATCAGCTTTGTCAATGCCCATGGCACGGCCACCGTATACAATGATGAAATGGAATCCAAAGCCCTCACGCTGGCTCATCTGGAACAAGCTCCCACACATAGCTTAAAACCCTATTTCGGGCATACCTTGGGAGCATCGGGAATCATTGAAAGCATTGTCTGTATGCACGAACTGAAACAAGGCATCCTGTTCGGCACTCCGGGTTACGAAACACCGGGTGTGCCTATGCCTATACCAGTCTATGCGACTCACCAACACATTCCGATGAAACATTGTGTAAAAACCGCTTCGGGATTCGGTGGGTGTAACGCAGCCATTGTCTTGTCTTTACCGGAATATGCTCCGTTCAAGGATGAGGACAACACCTTGCCCGAAATCCGATGTACACGGGAGGTTCGTATTGAAAACAGTTCTGTCTTCATAAACAACGAACTTATTTTTCATTCTGAAGAACCGGATTTCGGCATATTTATACGTGATACCTATAAAAAATTAGGCGGAAACAATATGAAATTCTATAAAATGGATGACCTTTGCAAACTGGGATATGTTGCCGCCGAATACTTACTGAAAGACAAGACATTCGCCCCACTGGAAATGGGAATGTTACTTGCCAACGCCACTTCATCCCTACATACGGATATCAGACACCAGCAACTGATAGACCAGGACGGAGACCGGGCAGCCAGTCCGGCTGTATTTGTTTACACACTACCCAATGTAGTGTCCGGCGAGATTTGCATCCGCCACAAGATACAAGGGGAAAACACCTTTTTCATAACTAAAGCCTATCAGCCGGAGAAACTGGAAAGATACGCACGTATAGTCATGCAAAAAGGGAAACTGAACTATTGTATCATCGGATGGTGTGAATTATTAAAAAACACCTATAAAGCAGTATTTAAACTGATTGAAAAACAATAAAGAATATGGAAGAATTGATTGAGAAATTGAAAGTTGAATTAATAGAAGCATTGAATCTGGAAGAAATCACTCCGGAAGACATTGATAGTGAAGCACCTTTATTCGGAGACGACGGATTGGGTCTTGACTCGATTGACGCATTAGAGATTATCCTGATTCTGGAAAGGAATTATGGCATTAAAATAGAGAATCCTGCCAAAGGAAAGGAAATATTCTATTCGGTGCGTACCCTGGCAGACTACATCACCGCCCATCAGAAATGAGGAAGATCTATGTCACCGGTCTGGGAGTGATTTCGGGCATAGGACAAGGAGTAAAAGAAAATCTGGACTCCTTAAAATCCGGAAAACACGGTATGGGGAAAATCACCCTTTTCCCCACCGTGCTTGACGTACCCGTGTCCGAAGTGAAACAAAGCAATGAAAAATTAAAGCAAATCCTGTTCCTTCCATCCGGCAAAACGTATTCACGTACAGCCCTGCTAGGCTTGTTGGCAGCTCAAGAGGCAGCCCGTGATGCGGAACTCGATTTCGCTTCTCCCCGTATCGGACTCATTTCTTCCACTTCCATCGGAGGAATGGATGCAAGCGAGCGGTTTTATGCCTCTTTCCGGGAGGATAACCGAAAAGGAAGATTACGTGATATTATCTCCCATGACTGTGGAGCCAGTACCGAAATGATAGCCGCTTATTTAGGAGTGAAAGGAATGGTGACCACCCTCAGCACCGCCTGTTCTTCGGCTGCAAATGCCATTATGTTAGGGGCACGCCTGATTCGACACGGTTATCTGGACACCGTCCTCGTAGGTGGAACGGATGCCTTATGCCGTTTCACGCTCAACGGTTTCAATTCATTGATGATACTGGACAAAGAGCACTGCCGTCCTTTCGACCGCACACGTGCCGGATTAAACCTGGGAGAAGGAGCCGGATACCTTGTTCTTCAATCGGAGAAATCCCTTACAAAGGCTCCTTATTGTGAACTCAGCGGTTACGCCAATGCCAACGAAGCCTACCATCAGACAGGAAGTTCCCCCGATGGAAACGGGCCTTTCCTTTCCATGAGTCAGGCCATAGCCTCTGCCGGACTGACAGCCGGAGCCATAGACTATATCAATGTACATGGCACAGGTACTCCCAGTAACGACGCTTCCGAAGGGAAAGCCATCCGGCGTATCTTCGATACCCGTATTCCACCTTTCAGTTCGGTCAAGGCTTTCATCGGTCACACCCTGGGAGCCTCGGAAGGAATAGAAGCCGTATATTCCGTACTCTCCATCCGTCACGGACTGATTTACCCTAATCTGAACTTCCATCTGTCCGATGAAGAAAGCGGTCTCATTCCTGAAACGATTTTCCGGTCGGGGCTTCCCATACGGCATGTATTATCCAACTCCTTCGGATTCGGCGGAAACAACTCATCTCTCGTATTTTCCACTCTAAACAGATAGCGTATGTGCCCAGTATATATCAATCGTATCGCCTCTATTCATGCAGAGAGCAGCAATGAAAAGCCTTATTTCTCCGCACAGGAACCTGATTATAAACAAATGATCACCAACGCCAATCTGCGGAGGCGCATGAGCCGCATGATCAAGATGGGAGTAGCTTGCGGACTGGAATGTCTGAAAGATATATCGCCGGAAAAGGTAGATGCCATTATCACCGCTACGGGACTGGGTTGTCTGGCTGATACGGAAAAGTTTATGAACGCCTTGATGGATAACCGGGAACAGATGCTCAATCCCACCGCTTTCATTCAGTCCACCTTTAATACGATCGGTGCACAGATAGCTTTGCTACTCAAAATACATGCTTATAATGTGACGTATGTACACCGTGGTTTAAGTTTTGAAAGTGCTCTGACAGATGGCATCATGAGTATTGCCGAAGGCAAACAGCATGTACTGGCAGGTGCTATGGATGAAATAACCCCTACCAGCTACATCATCCAGCAGCGTTTAGGACTGTTGAAAGGAACGACAGCCGGTGAGGGAGCACAATTTTTCCTGTTAAGCGCACAAGAAGAGGAACAGACTTTTGCTGAACTGAAAGGGGTGGACACTTTTATCACCCGGATGAGTGCTCCGGAAATCAGTAACAGGATGCATCATTTTCTAAAATCGCACGAGCTTGCACCCGAAGACATTGACTGGTTTATCAGTGGCAAGAACGGACAGGAAGCAACAGATGCCGTTTATACAGAGCTGGAACACAGTCTGTTTCCTCATGCCCTGCATAGCAGCTTTAAAGAGCAATGCGGAGAATATCAGACTGCCTCATCCTATGCTCTCTGGATGGCGGCAAAAGCCTTGAAAGAAGAAGCTTCATCCCGTTACGCATTGATTTATAACCAATATCAAGGTATCAATCACTCAGTCATCTTAATCAAACGATGCACATCCTAGCTTCTGTAATCATCATAGTAAGCATCATGGCCTATTAAAAAGATGCTTTTAAGATACTGAAAACAGGAATAATGCTTAACTTTATCCCTCATAAAATAAAAGTAGTAAAAATAATGAAGAAAATAACTGTTACGAATATTGATATATCCATATCTGTAAGACCTGATAATAATGATTATATCTGCCTGACAGACATGGCACATTTCAAAGACAGAGAACGTACTAACTACATTATACAAAACTGGATGCGTCTACGTAGTACGATTGATTTTCTTGGGTTATGGGAAAAACTAAATAATCCAAATTTTAAAGGCATCGAATTCGATGCTTTTAAAATGGAGAGTGGAACAAACAGTTTCACCCTAACCCCCAAACAATGGATAGAAAAAACTAAAGCAATAGGGATTATATCCAAGCCCGGACGATATGGGGGAACTTTTGCCCATAAAGACATAGCTTTTGAATTCGGGACCTGGCTCAGCCCTGAATTTAAACTATATCTCATCAAAGAATACCAAAGACTTAAAGAAGCAGAATCACACCCTTTATTAAGTGAATGGAACGTAAAAAGAATACTTAGTAAAGTAAATTATTCCATACATACGGATGCAATCAAAGACTTTATTATACCTAAAGTAGAAGATTTCAATCAAAAACTTGTTTATGCCGATGAAGCTGATTTGTTAAATCTCGCATTATGGGGATGTACCGCAAGACAATGGCGTGAAGCAAATCCACAATACGCAGATAAGAATATCAATATCAGAGATGTAGCAAGCATAAATGAATTAGTCGTATTATCGAATATGGAATCCTTCAATGCAGAGTTAATCAAGCGTAAGGTAGACAAGTCTAAAAGGTTTACTCATCTTCGGCAGATGGCCAAAGAGCAATTAGCACACTTGAATACGATTGATACCGAAAAGAAGTTCAGAATACTGACGGATAATGACAAGCAATTAGAATAATCTCTACAAGATCATTTATTAAAGTATCATTCAATCATCTTAATCAAGCGATGCACATCCTAGTTTCTGTAATCATCATAGTAAGCGTCATGGTCTTTTTCTTTTACGCTTCTTACAGCATCCGTGCCTGTATTTATATGCGTGTCTTCTGTTGCAAGAAAACCGAAGAGAAAATCATAGCCATCACTTTTGATGACGGGCCCGATCCGATACAGACTCCCAAAGTGCTGAAAGTGTTAAGAGAAAAACACATACCAGCCTGCTTTTTTTGCATCGGAAACAAGATAAAAGGCAATGAAGAACTGCTCCGGCAAATCATAAAAGAAGGACATCATATCGGGAATCATTCCTTCTCCCATTCCGGCTATTTCCCTCTCTATACCTTCAAACGGATGTGCCATGATTTAATTACCTGCCAGCAAGAATTGGAAAAAGTAACCGGGCAACCGGTCCAATGGTTCCGGCCGCCTTTCGGAGTGACCAATCCTACCCTAGCCCAAGCAGTGCGCAGGCTGGGATACTTTCCCATCGGCTGGAACATCCGCACACTGGACACTCAGCAACCCACTCCTGAAAAAATAATAAAACGCATCAAGAAACGGCTCGTTCCGGGCTCCATCCTTCTGCTGCATGACCGGATGCCCGATAGTGACAGGCTGCTGGTACAAGTTCTGGACTTTATAGAAAAAGAGGGGTATACGGTGGTAGCATTAGACAGGTTGATAAAGGACATGACAAAATAAATTTCTTCTATATTTTCAACAGCAACATCACCAAGTTCCAGAAACGAGCCCCGGTTCACCCTTCATGATCAAACCGATAAAAAGATAACTTCGTCTTACGTAAAATATAAAATTCTTCCGCCACTTCATTCCACTCATTACCAACAACTTGCCGTGTAAAAAAGTCTGTAATACCCCCAAACCGGTATGTAAGCGATGGAGTGGAACATTCACCCGTTATTTGCAAGAGAAGCGTAGATATCAGATTAAATCTGACAGGATATGCTGTACTTTCGTTCAACTTAATAGGATGTCAGTGTGTAAACTTCCGATATATACTGTTGCTTCACCAGTGTGAAACGGTGGTTTCACACTGGTGACAACAGCTCTTCACACAGGTGAAAACCCATCTTCACCTAAGTGAAAATCATATCCTACCGTTCTCCTTGCAAGAATTCCAACAGACCTTCATCCTGCATAATGACGCTTTCTGCCAAACTGACTCCGACAGGGAAAACGGATAAACCGTTTCGAGGGGATACAGGAGGATTCTTCACTATAAATTATTGATTAACAATAATATGCGGTGATGAAACAAAAAAGTATTGCAACGCAGAAATATAACTTTTTTATTCATTATAATTGCCCATGTGAACGATTGTAGAAACAGGTAAAAATCGTAAATAAGCGATAAAGGTATGAATGGTTTCCCAAAATATACTATCTTTGCTTCCCATTACAAACGGATAAACCTCTATAAAGTATGACCTACATGAAAATACTTTTGCTCTTGATGTTCTGTACAGTCCTGCCGATGCAAGCCCAACAGATGAAGAAACTTACTGATTTGAAAGATTTTGAAGCCCGTCTGCTGCAAGAGGCTAAAAATATAGAGTCCATCGAAAGTAATTTCACTCAGATAAAATATCTGGATGTATTCGATGAGAAAATAACCTCAAAAGGAAAGTTCTATTATAAAAAGAGCAATAAGATATGCATGGACTACGCACAGCCCATGAACTACCTTATCGTGATCAACAACAACCAACTGAAAATAGTATCGGACGGAAAGAAAAGCATCATGGACCTTCACTCCAACAAGATGATGAACCAGATGCAGGATATGCTTACCGCCTGCATGGTGGGCGACCTGTCCAACATGTCGCCCGGCTATGTTTTAGAATATTTTGAAGACGCCCATTACTATCTCATTCAAATCAAGCCCGTCAGCAAAGCGGTACAGGCATATATCAACCAGATTCAAATTTATTTAGACAAAAAAGACATGTCTGTCCACAAACTACGTTTATCGGAAACCGCAACCAACTATACCGAATACGAATTCTCCAACAAGAAATTCAATTCTTTGAAAGATGAGACAAAGTTTACGATACGCTAGCTGGCTGCTGTTGCTGTTTATTCTGCTCTCTTGCTCACACCGGGTGACGGGGGAAGCTACGGCACTTCCTCCCATCCTGCAGGCAGAAGCACAGTCGCAAAAGTACAACCTGCAACTGGATTTCATGAAACATCATTTCAGCGGAATGCTCATTGTCCGCCAAATGCCTGATAACGAAATCCGTATCCTGGGATCCACTTACTTTGGCCTCAGCCTTTTTGACTTCTCCCTGCACTGCGACACTTTCATAGTAAACAGTTGCATGGAACCGATGAGGAAGAAAAAGATGCTGAAAATACTGGAAACTGATTTCAAAAATCTATTTCTAAAGAGTGAAAAAGCACATATTAAAAAGAAAAGTAGTACTTTTGAACAAAGAATCAGTGGCAAAGGATTTGGAAAGACGATATTCACCTTGTCCGGCTTCGTAAACGGACAGGCAGGGAAAGTACAAATCAAGCATCCGCTGATACGGTTAAGAATTCAATTAGACAAACTGAACATAAACAACCCTTGAGATGCTGCTGGAGAACTTTTATAAAATCATTCATAGAAAGGAAAGAGAAGATGGGAAACGGGAAATAGAGATAGAGCTGAATCCCGGTCATGCTCTCTATCAGGGACATTTTCCCGGACAGCCGGTGGTTCCGGGCGTCTGTACCTTACAGATGATAAAAGAAAGTGCCGAACAGATCGTCAGCCAACCTTTGCAGTATGTACAGATTGCTTCTTCCAAATTCCTATCTGCCATCAATCCGCTTGAAACTCCGCTACTGCAACTATTTATCCGACTAGAAGAAACGGAAGAGCATATTTTCAAGTTGCAGGCAGAAGGCATTTGTAATGGAAAAGAATTTATCAAGTTGAAAGCGACACTGATGACAAATAGTAAAAAGACTCATTCTTTGTGATAAATATCGGATACATTTATCTCCGACATACTTCGTCAAAATACTTGTAAGTATCAGAAAAGCAGATTCTTCTGTTAAACATTCATAATAGCAAGAACAATAAGTCCATTTATAGTTGTCAACATCTATTAAATATCTTATATTTAGACAATTATAAATCTGACACCTATGAAGACAGGCTGGCAACAGATCGTGCTATACCTTATAGTTCTCACAAGCTATGGATGTCTTTCCGATGAAGACAAATGTATCCGTCAGCTGGTACAGGAGACAGGTATCTGCCTTCCAAACGCATCAGACTCATGTTTCCTAATTATTATTCCCGGCAACGGTTGCGGCAGTTGCATTCAAGGGGCGATGGACCATATCAGGGAAGCAACAGACACTGTGTATGTCTTTATGTGTGATACGGAAAAAGATTTCTTCTTGCTGAGCGGTGGCAAAAAATCAACGGATTTCAACAATCTTTACCTAGATAAAGACAAAGTATCAGCCAGACTAAAAATGGTAACCACTTTTCCTATGGTATACTTCTTAAAAGACGGGAAATATGTAGAACGTTGGCCTTATCAAAGACCTTCGGCAGAGAGCAGGAAACGAATGAGCACTCTGACTGCTGACAAACAGTATATCGACTGGGGAAGTTTCAGACAAGCAGAAATACAGGAAGAGAAAGTGATATTGACCAATATCGGAACAGATACTTTATACATCAGTGCCATAGAGTCATCTTGTGAATGTACCACTGTACAATGGGTGGATTCTCCTGTTACACCCGGCGAGTGTACTACGCTGACAATTCATTTTCGAGCGGAAGAAAAGGGGGAATTTGAAAGATTTATCCATGTTCATTGCAATGTACCGGAATCTCCGATAGAAATTTCCGTAAAAGGAAAAGTACAATAAATCTAACCATTAAAAACGAATGCCTATGAAAACAAAATTCACAATGATGATGGCTGTTATTGCAACATTTGCAATAAGCTTGAACCTCCACTCTTCTAATGAGGAAGTAGTGTTTGGAGCACCTGCCGTGCAAATGCCAAGAGGGGGACCAAAGTACTGTGCTTTCGATAAAGAGTCACGAAATTGTGATATGCTTAATTCAGGTACAGTGTGTATCAGCGAAGATGGCAAATGCGGCACTGGAGTAGAGGTAGGTGCCCCCGGTGAGGGTTCAGGAGAAGGTGGAAATCACGGTGCTCCTACCAATTAACAACCAACAATTCATGTGGCTGGATTTTTAACCGGCCACATGAATTACAAATATCATAAAACCGAAAATATTATGAATCGAACACTCCTTTTTATATCACTCTTTTCTATACTTACCCTCGTATCTTGCCAGTCCTCCAAAAAAAACGAAGCCGGCAAACAGAACGAAATAGAACTGGTAGCAGAAAAACAGCTGGCTTTCCCTTTAGACGAACAAACCTATTACTTAAGCAAATCCATGTTCCAATTCGAAGAAAATGGGAAAGAATACCTTCACTTTGAAAATACACGAAAATCATTATATGACATTGTCATTTTTGATATAAAGAATCAACAAATAGCCAAACGGATACCTCTTCACAAAACAGGTCCCAACGGACTACCGGCAATATTCGGCAGTAGACCTTCACTTGGGTCCCAGTATATATTAGTTGCACAGAACAATATCAGCAGAATCAGTTCTATCAATGATAAGGGAGAGGTAATACGAAACTATAAATTCCAAACCCCGGAAAGCCAATTTACCTCTTTACATTTAGGAAGCTATTACAACACACCTAGTTTTGTCAAAGATTCATGCTTATTTCTGAAAATAGGTATTCCCAAGCCCAACATGAAGAGAGAAGACTGGCCCCAAACCCACATGTTTGCCTCACTGGATTTGAGAACAGGAGAAGTTAAATGGGTTCCGATTTTCTATCCACCTATCTTTAAAGAGGAATATGAAAACATAGACGGAGGATACGGATTCAGTTATGATTACAACTATAAAGAAAACCGTTTAGTCTGCGGATTTTTCGGATATGACAGCCTGATGGTCACAGATGACTTGAAACACATCCGATGGTATAATGCCAAAAGCAAATACCTGAAAAGCATGAAACCCAAACTGGGAAATGCCATGGCTGGAATCAATTCCATCATAGAATTTTGTGAAACACCGAAATATTGGCATATCATGTATGACAAATACCGGGATGTGTATTACCGTTTTGCCGAAATGCCTTACAAACTGGCTCCCAACGAAAGCCCCTATGACGAACCCAAAGGAAAGGAGTTCTCCGTCATTGTACTGAACGCGGATTTTGAAATCATTGGAGAAACGAGATTCCCCGGAAAGAAATATTTCTATAAAATGAGCTTTGTGGGAAAGGAAGGACTGTATATATCCGAAAACAATCTGGAAAATCCGCAATTTGACGAGAACAAGTTGGTGTTTACCTGCTTTAAAATTAAAAAAGCATCTCCAAATAAATAATTAACGCCAGAATGCCCGCATCCGAAAATATACTATCTTTGTCACCCATTAGAAACCACATAAATTCAGATACGAAAGTATTCATCCCAAACGTATCTGAATAGTTTGACTGAAAAACAAGATGAATACAAACACAACATCGGTTTGGCGGAAGAAATTAAAGGAACTGGAGATTGTCGTCGTTATTCCCACCTACAACAATGGGAAAACACTGGCGGCAGTCATTGAGGAGGTATACAGGTATGCAGACGATATCATTGTCATCAATGACGGCTCTACGGATGATACAGCCAACATTCTGGAACAATATCCGGCTATCCGCACTATTACCCATCCAGTGAATAAAGGAAAAGGAACCGCTTTGAAGCATGGTCTTTCCCAAGCAAAAAAAGAGGGTTTCCGCTATGCCATCACCATAGATTCGGACGGACAGCATTTCGCTTCCGATATTCCCTGTTTTATCGAAGCCATTGAGAAAGAGCCCGACACGCTGCTGGTAGGTGCCCGAAACTTGGCCTCCGACAATATGCCGGGCAAGAATACCTTCGCCAATAAATTCTCTAATTTCTGGTTCAGACTGGAAACCGGGCTGAAACTGGAAGATACACAGTCGGGATACCGTCTCTACCCTCTCCGCAAAATGGATGTGCAAAGCTGCTGGTACACCGCCAAATATGAATTTGAGTTGGAAGCCATCGTCTTCGCCGCATGGGGAGATGTAGTGGTAAAGAACATTCCTATCCATGTGTACTATCCCCCGCAAGCGGAACGGGTATCCCATTTCCGTCCCTTCCGGGATTTTACCCGTATCAGTGTGCTGAACACGGTGCTGGTGCTGATTACCTGCCTTTGGATTATTCCCCGTAACCTGCTCCGCAAACTGTCATGGAGCAACTGCAAGCGATTCTTTACCGACAATGTGCTGAATACACGGGAATCCAACCTAAAGATTGTACTCGCCATCATGCTGGGTATTTTTATGGGTATTGTTCCGTTATGGGGTTATCAGATGCTGATCACCCTCTTTCTTGCGCATCTGTTCAGACTGAATAAAGTGATTGCCCTTGTCGCCGCCAATATCAGTATTCCACCCATGATTCCCCTATTGCTGTATGGCAGTTACCGGACAGGCTGCATGGTACTGGGTAATCCTCCCGATTTGCACCTCGGAGACCTTTCTCTTGAAAATGTCAAATCAGTTTTAGAGCAATATTTAATAGGAAGCATTATCTTTGCAATGGCTTGCAGTCTGCTGTCGGGAGTAATCTCCACCGCGTTGCTGGCCATATGTAGGAGAAAAAACGGATATGACTAAATTCTTTGTTGGATTATATAACTATTTTGAAAGGCATAAAGTCTTGTTTTACCTGTCCCTCAGCGTATGCATTCTCTTTATGGCCCTTTTTGCCGCCCAAGTCAGATTCGAGGAAAACGTAACCAGTTTCTTTCCGGATACCAAGGACTCCCAAAACTCCATCAACGTATTTGAAAATCTGAAGATAAAGGATAAGATTATAATCATGCTGTCCGGCAAGGACGGCATGGCGGATGCGGATTCCTTGATTGAAGCTGCCGAGACAATAAAACAGGATTTACAACAACAAGCGGAAGGAACCCTGATTAAAGAGATCTTCTCGAAAGCCGACGAAAACCTGATCAACAGTGCCGGAGATTTTGTTTACGACAATCTACCCTTGTTCCTTTCCGACGAGGAGTACCAACGGCTGGATACCTTGCTAACCGACGAAAACATAGCCGCCCTGATGCAGAAAAACTATTCCAACCTGATATCTCCGGCAGGATTCGCCTTGAAGGACTACCTTATGCGAGACCCGTTGGGGCTAGGCAGCCAGACGCTGAAACACCTGCAAGACTTCCAGTTGGAATCCAATTACGAACTGATTAATGAACATATTTTCTCACAGGACGGCTCCACCCTGCTGATGTTCATCACTCCGGTATTCAACACCGGAAGCACGGGCAAAAATGACAAACTCATCCGGCTGATTGAAGATGAACTGCAAAAAGCGGAAAAGGAACACCCCCAATTAGTTGCCGAATATTTCGGAGGTCCTTCCGTAGGAGTGTACAATGCACGACAGATAAAGAAAGATACGTTTGTCACTTCTTCCATCGCACTGATTATCATTATTGTCTTCATATCTCTGGTATTCAAGCATAAGAAATCCATTCCGCTTATCATCACCCCGGTGCTGTTCGGAGCTCTATTCGCCTTATGCCTCATCTACTTTATCAAAGGCGGCATTTCAGCCATTGCCGTAGGTGCGGGTTCCGCCGTAATGGGCATTGCCTTAAGCTACTCCATACACATGCTGGCGCATCAGAATCATGTATCATCGGTGCAACAATTAATCAGAGAAATCGCCTATCCGCTTACCGTAGGCAGTTTTACTACCATCGGCGCCTTTTTCGGCCTCCTCTTTACCAGTTCCAACCTATTACAGGATTTCGGTCTGTTCGCCTCGCTTGCCTTGATAGGAACCACGCTGTTTTGCCTGGTCTATCTGCCGCATTTCCTGAAAGGGCAGGCGCATGTAAAACAAGGGGCGGTGCTACGCTTTATCGAGAAACTGAACGCTTATCCATACGAAAAGAACAAAGGACTGGTAGGTTTCATCCTTATTCTGACCTTAGTATGTATCTTCACTTCGCAGAACGTGCGTTTCAACGAGGATATGATGAGTCTGAACTATGAGCCTGCCCACTTGAAACAAGCGGAAAACAAGCTGACCGAACTCTTTGACAAGCAAGAAAAGACCGTTCTCTTTGTCAGTACAGGCAAAGATATGGGAGATGCCACGGGACAATACGCCGAAACAAACCGGCTGCTCTCCCAATTGAAAGAAGAGGGAAAAATAAAAGATTATGCCTCTGCCGGACAGTTTTTGATACCGGAAGAGGTGCAGGAAGCACGGTTGAAACAATGGCACAACTACTGGACTCCGGACAAGAAAGCCTGGCTACGCAAAACCATTCGGACAGAAGCTGCCCGCTATCATTTCCGTGAACATGCATTCGAGCCGTTTTTCCAATGGCTCGACCGTCCGTTCCAGCCTTTGGACTACCAAAATGAAATCACGACCCAGCTTCTGAACGAATGGCAGACTTCCGCTGATTCCCTGACCATGCTGATTACTCAGGTACGGATGAACGAGGCCGACAAGGAAGCGGTGTACCCCCTTTTCCAACAAAAAGAGAAGGTGGTTATCTTTGACCGTGGTTATTTCGCCAACCAATGGGTATCTGCCGTCAATCAGGATTTTTATCTGATTCTTTATATCTCTTCTTTCCTGATTTTCTTTGCCCTATGGATTTCCTACGGGCGCATAGAACTGACTCTGATGAGTTTCCTGCCGATGCTGGTCAGCTGGATTATCATTGTGGGATTAATGGGCATACTGGGTATTGAGTTCAATATCATCAACATCATTCTGTCCACTTTTATTTTTGGAATCGGGGATGATTTCAGCATTTTCATTATGGACGGATTGCAGAATAAATACCGCACAGGACGGCAGTTGCTGAACTCGCACAAGACAGCCATCTTCTTCTCCGCTTTCACCACCGTGATAGGTATGGGCACATTGGTCTTCGCACGCCATCCGGCATTACAGTCCATTTCCCTCATCTCCATTTTGGGAATGATTGCCGTCGTACTGGTGGCCTACACACTGCAACCCATCCTTTTCCGATTCTTCATCACAGCCCCTGCTTCCAAAGGGTTGCCTCCTTATACATTGACAGGACTGGCAAGAACCGGCTGCTTGTTCCTGCTGTTCTTTATCGGATGCCTGTTCCTACGCTTGCTGATAGCTGTCATGACCTTGCTTCCTATCCGCAAAGCCTATAAGAAACAAGTACTTTGCCAACTGATACATGTCACCTGCAAAGGCCTGATCCATATAGCCACATTTGTACATAAAGAAAAGATAAACCGAACGGGAGAAACGTTTAAAAAGCCTGCCATCCTGATAGCCAATCATCAGTCTTTCATCGACATACTGGTATTGCTGGCACTGACTCCCAAACTGGTCATGATTACCAATCACTGGGTATGGCACTCTCCTTTCTTCGGAGCCATTATCCGCTATGCCGATTTCTATTACGTAGGAGACGGTTATGAGCTTTACGTGGAACGGATGCGCCAAAAAGTGAAGGAAGGATATTCCATCGCCATCTTCCCCGAAGGGACACGTACCTACGATGGAAGGATGAAGCGTTTCCATAAAGGAGCATTCTATCTGTCGGAAAAACTGCAACTGGATATTATTCCGGTCATCCTTTACGGCAACTGTAAAATCATAGCGAAAGCACAGCCGTTCAATGTACGGAAAGGCATCATGCTGACAGAGATTCTACCGCGTATCCCAGCCAACGATGCTACGTACGGAACCACTTATCAGGAACGTACCAAAAACATCTCCGCGCGGATGAAAAAAGAATATGCCCGTATCTGTCGGGAACAAAGCACAACGGACAATCCCGTCTTCTACGAAAATCTGGTACAGAACTATATCTATAAAGGACCGGTAGAGGAATGGTACATACGCATCAAGGTGAAAATGGAAGATAACTACAGGCTATTCAACCAACTGGTTCCTGTCAAAGGACAGATTACAGATATCGGTTGCGGATTCGGACCGCTTTGCTATATGCTTTCCCAGCTTTCCGAGGAACGGGAGATTACAGGGATTGATTATGATGAGGACAAAATAGCAGTGGCGCAACAGGGTTGGCTCCGCACTCCCCACCTGCAATTTGTATGCGCCGACGCATTGGAATATCCTTTACCGGAAAGTGACGTATTCATACTGAATGACATGCTTCATTATATGAGTTATGAGCATCAGCGGACTTTATTACTCAGATGCGTGGAACGGTTGCGTCCGGGAGGGAAGCTGATTGTGCGGGACGGCAATGCCGCCAATACAGGAAAACACCGTCTGACCCGTTTCACCGAACTGCTGTCTACCGGCATTTTCAACTTTAACAAAACGACAGAACAACTGTGTTTCACATCCGAAGAGCAAATAAGTAGTATCGCACAAGCATGTGGGATGCAGCTGGAAATTTTACCTAACGACAGATATACTTCGAATACAATTTATATCTTCCAGAAAAACAAACCGGAGCATGAGTAAGTACGATATCATCATCATAGGCAGCGGACTGGGCGGTCTGGAATGCGGAGCCATCTTAAGCAAAGAGGGCTACCACGTCTGTGTGCTGGAGAAAAACGAATTGTTTGGCGGCTGCTTCCAAACTTACCAACGCGGTGGGCACCGGATGGATACCGGCATTCACTATATCGGTAGTCTGGATGAAGGGCAAATTATGAACCAGTATTTCCGTTATTTCGGAATCATGGACAAGTTATCCATCAAACGGATGGATGAAGAAGTGTTCGACCGGATTTATTATAAAGACGCTATCTATGATTATGCCATGGGATATGAACGTTTTATGGAAACCCTGTGCTGCTCATTCCCTCATGAACGGGGGAACTTGAAAAAATATGTGGCATCCATCCGGTCGGTGGGAAACCTGATCAGCATAGATCACCTGAGAAAAGGCCGCCTGTCCCAAGAAGGCATGGATTTCTTTGCCACCTCAGCAGCCGGGATGATAGCATCCGTTACCACGAACAGGGATTTACAGAATGTACTTGCCGCAACCTCCCTGCTTTATGGCGGGATCAAAAATAAATCTACCTTTTATGAGCACGCCATGATTAACAACTCTTATATGGAGAGCGCCTATCGTTTCACGGAAGGAAGTATGCAAGTCAGTCTGGAATTAATCCATATCATACGTGCCAACGGCGGCACGGTACTGAACCGGAAAGAAGTGACCCGTATCCTTGTCAAGGATGAAGCCATACAAGGAGTAGAAGTGAACCATGAAGAGGTACTGGAAAGTACCTGCGTCATATCCAACCTGCATCCGCAACTCACCTTATCCCTGCTGGATAAGAACCATTCCATCAAACCGGCTTTTGTGTCTCGCATCAAATCATTGGAAAACAGCTACGGGATATTCACGCTCAATCTGATGATGAAAAAAGACAGTTGCCCTTATCAAAACTATAATATATACCTGCACGGCAATGAGGATGTATGGTATGACAAAGAGGCACACAAAGGAAATATCCCCAGTTGTATGATTTCCATGCAAGTACCCCACGGAAACAGCAGATTCACAGATGTGGTTTCCATACTGACTCCCATGTATATGGATGAGGTCAGCACATGGACGGATACGACTCCCGAGCACCGTGGAGAGGCATACCGCCAGTTTAAAGAAAAAAAGACGGAACAGATCTTGCAGTTCCTGAGCCGGTTCGGGTTTCACTGGAGTCATTGCATTGAAAAGGTTCATACTACGACTCCGTTGAGCTATCGGGACTATACCGGAACCATAGATGGTTCGGCATACGGCATTGTCAAGAATTACCAATATCCGCAAATCAGTTTTGTGTCTACACGCACCAAACTGAAGAATCTGTTCCTCACAGGGCAGAATCTGAATGTACACGGTGCCTTGGGTGTGACGCTGACAGCCATGCTCACTTGTTCGGAATTTGTAGGTCAGGAATATTTAGCAAAAAAAGTAGGCAATGCATAAGATTTGGAAGAAAACAATAAAATACGGGGGGATAGCCCTGTTGATTCTGATAGCGACGATCATGATAGGCATGAGTTATCTCTATCTATCTGCCGATATGATGACTCCGCAATTTGCGTCTACCCCTGAAACGGATCGTGTGATACGGAAAGACAGCCTCCGGCAGTATGGCGGAAACTATCTGCGGCACAGTGAGAGCGGACTTTGGGAGCTGAAAGTAAGCGGACCTGCCTACGAAAGGGGCGAAGCCATAGGCAAGCTGACTTCCGATTTGCTTTATTTTCAAGAAAAAGTATTTGTGGACCAGATAAAAGAGATAGTTCCCTCTGAAAGTTATCTTAAATTCCTCCGCTTCTTCATTGTCCTTTTCAACCGGAATCTGGGAAAGAATGTGCCGGAAGAGTTTCGGGATGAGATTTATGGCATCTCACTCTCCTGTACCCACGAATATGATTTTATCGGCACTCCTTACGAACGTCAATTGAATTACCACTCCGCCCACGACTTGGGACATGCCATGCAGGACTATATGCTAGTAGGATGCAGTTCCTTTGCCTGTTGGGGTGAAAACAGCGCTGACTCCTCCCTTATCATCGGCCGTAATTTCGATTTCTACATGGGCGATGACTTTGCACGTAACAAACTCGTTTCATTTTACCAGCCCGAAAACGGATATCGTTTCGCATCCGTGGGATGGGCCGGAATGACCGGTGTCCTTTCCGGCATGAATGAGGCAGGGCTTACTGTCACTATCAATGCCGCCAAATCGGATATGCCTGCCGCATCCGCCACCCCTATTTCCATTCTGACAAGGGAAATATTACAATATGCCTCTACCATTGAGGAAGCATACGCTATCGCCCAAAATCGGAAAACATTTGTGTCGGAAGCCATATTAGTCGGTTCGGCTCAAGATGGCAAAGCGGCGATTATAGAGAAATCACCGGAGAAAATAGCTCTTTTCACGGGAAACGGACAACAGATTATCTGTACCAACCATTATCAGTCGGAAACATTCAGCCATGACAAACGCAACCGGGAAAACATAGAAACTTCGGACAGTCCCTACCGCTTTGCCCGTTTGCAGGAGCTGCTGAAAGCAAACATCCCCATAGATGCTTCGAAAGCCGCCTCTATCCTCCGCAACCGGAAAGGAGTGGGAGGAGCGGAACTGGGACTTGCCAATGAGATGGCTATCAATCAATTTATCGCTCATCATTCCGTTATTTTCCAACCGGGAAAAAAATTAATGTGGGTATCCACCTCTCCCTGGCAATGCGGCAAGTACGTGGCATACGACCTTAATAAGATCTTCAGTGATTCCATAGATTTCAGCCATGAAATCCATACCGAGCCTCTGACCTTGGCCGCGGATTCTTTCTTGCAACAACGAGAGTATCAACAATTGCTGATTTATAAAGAACTAATCCCTGTACTACGGAAACATATTAAAAAGAAAGAACGATTGGATGAACAGACATTGCACGCATTTCAACATGCCAATCCTCATTTCTTTTATGTATACGAGCTGCTGGGAGATTACTATCATGCCACGGGACAGCAGAATAAGGCAATACGTAATTGGAAGAAAGCCCTCTCTCTACCCATCCCCAAGCAAAGTGAATCAGAACGTATCGAACATAAAATAAACAACTAAGATGAAAAAGAACCCGGAAATACAATTTCGTTCCCCTGAGGAAATCAAAGCCTATCAGGAAAGCCGACTGGCTGAAGAACTGCTCTATCTGCAGAATCACTCACGATTCTACCAACGCCTGTTCCAAACACATCACATCAATATACAACAGATAAAAACCATAGAAGACTTGCAACAGATACCTGTCACAACCAAGACAGACCTGCAACTTCATAATGAAGATTTTATCTGCGTGAGCCGCGATGAAATTATTGACTATGTCACCACTTCGGGAACCTTGGGCGACCCCGTCACTTTCGTATTAACTTCCGAGGACCTTGACCGACTGGCCTACAACGAATATCTGTCCTTCACCACCACCGGATGCAGCAGACAAGATATACTACAGCTGATGACCACCATCGACAGACGTTTCATGGCAGGCCTCGCCTACTATATGGGAGCCCGTGAGCTGGGCATGGGAGTAGCCCGCGTGGGAAATGGCATTCCAGAACTGCAATGGGATACCATCCGACGTATCCATCCCACGTGTGGCATGGTAGTTCCTTCTTTCCTCATCAAACTCATCGAATTTGCTGAAAAAAATCATATTGATTACCATCACTGCTCCATGCAGAAATGCGTATGCATAGGCGAAGCACTCCGCAATCCCGATTTCACCCTGAACACACTGGGTAAACGGATACACGAGAAATGGGATTCCCTGCAACTTTACTCCACCTACGCATCTACCGAAATGCAATCCTCTTTTACCGAATGTAATGAATTTCACGGTGGCCACCTCCAGCCGGAACTGATTATCGTAGAGTTTCTGGATGATAACAACCAGCCTGTAAAAGAAGGGGAAGCAGGCGAAGTGACCATCACGACTTTGGGAGTAAGAGGAATGCCGCTACTCCGTTTCAAGACCGGAGATATCTGTTACCATTATACCGAACCTTGCGCCTGTGGACGTAACACTATCCGTCTCAGCTCCATACTGGGGCGCAAAGGACAAATGATAAAATATAAAGGTACGACCCTTTACCCACCCGCTTTATTCGATATTCTGGATAACATCCCCCATATCAAGAATTACATTGTAGAAGTTTATACCAATGAACTGGGAACGGATGAAATACTGATCCGCATCGGAAGTGAAAACCGCAGTGAAGCTTTTGCTAAAGAAATCAAGGATTTGTTCCGTTCCAAAGTACGGGTGGCTCCGAGTATCAATTTTGAATCGGCAGAGTATATCGCGAAAATACAAATGCCGCCCATGAGTCGAAAAATAGTTAAATTTATTGATTTAAGATAATATTTTTCTACCTTTGGCAGCAACAAAACAACACTTAAAAAAGAACTAATATGAAACAGTTACTCGTTTTATTATTCCTTGTAAGCAGCATGGCTTGCTTCGGACAAAACAAAGACGCATTGAAAGATATCTCTTCTGTGACATTTTATGGCATAGACTTTACCCGTGCCAAAGTGTACGGAGCAAAAGAAGGTCCCATGCAGTTCAAATATACTTTTGATGACATCAACAAGCTTTTCATCACTGAGCCGAAGAAGTATGATATTGGCAAAAGATTGGGTGTCAATGTAGAAGTGACCTCATTAGAGGCAGTAAACGATGCCAACAAGACCATCAATCCCGATGAGATCATGACGACCAACAGCGGATACACCCTGGATGAAAAACAGATAGAAGAAGTCATCAAGACACTTCCTATTCTCTCTCAAGAAGAAAAAACAGGATTGATAATGGTTGCCATGCTTTTAAACAAGGCAGATGCAAGAGCAACCTATCAAATTGTGTTCTTCAACACGAAAACCCGTGAGATACTGTATAGCGCACCGACTAACGGCAAAGCACGCGGTTTCGGACTACGCAATTATTGGGCAGGTTCCGTACACAGCGCCATGAAGAAACTGGACTAACATATAATCTCGGTTCACTGTAGGGATGAAATGTTCCCACCCGATGCCACAAAATCAATGTATCCGGATGAGCTCAATTCACTCCTACAGCTAATAAACCTTTTTAGTCAAGCCCCTACGGTGGCAGAATACTACCAACTATATCCTGATAAGGATAAGTAAACCAAAAACAAGAGCCTTCTCCTTCTTCTGACTCCACACCGATAGTTCCACCCATCTGTTCCACCAGACTCTTACAAATAGACAAGCCAAGTCCCGTACCATGAACAAAACTGTTCAGTTTCACAAAACGGTCAAATACTGTTTTTATCTTATTCCTTGGGATTCCCATTCCTGTATCACGAACATAAAATCGCAGATACCCATCTGTCTGCCTATAATATCCTAACGTTATGCTGCCCGAAAAAGTGAACTTCAAAGCGTTATTAATGAAATTGGAAATGACTTGATTCAAACGATTCTTGTCTGCCCATACATGACATTCGGGCAAGCATTTTTCAAACACCAGCTCCACACCAGCCGGTACTTTCATGCGTAAAGAACGGATAATCTCACCGCAAAGCAAGTTGACATCCGTATCACTCTTGACAAATTCAAAAGCTCCCGACTCCATCTTCGATAAATCAAGAATATCTGAAATAAGCTGAAGAAGCAACTCCGTATTCTCCTGCACAATAGCCATGTACTGCTTGCGGTCCTTCATATCTTCCGTTTCCGTTAAAAGACTGGAAAAGCCCACTATAGCATTCAGCGGAGTGCGGATCTCATGACTCATATTAGCCAGAAAAGCAGATTTCAAACGATCCAGTTCTTCCGCTTTATCCCTTGCCGCTATCAACTTCCGCTCCGTTTCTTTCAGTTCAGTTATGTCATAATTGACACAAACCATATCAATGATCCCATCTTCCGGACGGAAATCGCGTACCATTACATTGACTCTTGTCCACGTATAAGTGCCATCTTCACGTAATATACGTACATCACGCCTCAAATGGCTGGCTTCCCGTATCAATACCTGATCAAAGAAGCGAAGCATCATCCTGCGGTCATCCGGATGAAAATGAGAATGCACTTTGATAATCTCATTCAATGGAGTTCCTTCTTTCTCACCTATATTCCGATACCAGCTATTCACAGCATAGCCATCACATTTCAAGGCATTAAAATGGGCATATCCTACTTTGGCATAGTTACCTATCAACGTGAAAAACTCCTCAAAGTCCTGTATTTTGCTGTATGCATTTGTTGTTTCCGTATTATCAATATTAATCAACAATATATTTATCAGATTACCCAAAGCATCATAAAGTGGAGCGAATTTCGAGATTAAACTAATAGTACCGGTACGAGAAGTAGAATAATAGCCATCCAAACGGTCGAAATCATAATTAAACGACATATCAATAGGTGCTCCTGCTTTCAACTTATCTTTCAGCCCCTGCGGCAGCAAAGGATTATCAAATAAATTCAATCCTATCACATCCTCCTTATGCCGGAGACCGAAGATTTCCATCTCCTTCTCATTCAAATCTGTCATAAACCCATCCTTATCATACAACTCGATACCAGCAGGAAGATTTTTATAAATATTCTGCAAATAAGCTTTTTCCAGCCGGGCTTCAGATTCAGAACGTCTCAATTCCATACAAATGCTGATAATATTACCCAAAGACACAAACCATTGATAATCCTCATTACACCAGTTCCGATGCTCACGCACCATATCCACCCCTATATACCCCCACACTCCGTCTTTTGAGTTCAAAGGCACCACCATAGTAGATTTCACTCCATATTCCTCTAATCTACGCTTATCCGCCCCGGCTGAATCAGGAAGCAAATTTAATGTAAAAAGAATGATAGGATTACCAGCCAATATCTGTCCTGTCCACCAAGAGGCATAATCAATAGAAGATTCCGATAATAAAACCTTGCGTTCTTTTATACCCTCCACTGCTATTTCATAGGTACAGACTTCCGTATGCAATTCCCTGTCAAATTCAAGAATATAAGTACGATCTGCTTGAAATTGGCGCAATACCTCCTTTAAAATCTTATTGATAACCAAGGTAATATCATCAGAATGTAAAAAATCAAGCAATGACTTGGAAATACCGTTCAAACGAGATAATAAAGAATTCAACCGGTCTACTGTCTGCTCCTGCATATTCATCCGTTGCCGGGAAATACATTGCAACATACCCATGACGCGGACATGACCTTCTTTGGTAATACGCTTCTCACCGACCTTGGTACTAACCCACATCATCCCATATTTGGAATGTATCGGAAAAACCTGCTCATAAATCTCCATCATCCGGAAAGAGCGAAATTCCTCCAAAATACGTTCCCGATAATTCTCACAAATCAGATTAGCGAAATCTTTAACAGAAATCTTATTCCCTTCTATTCCTAACAAATCGGCTACAAACTCAGAACAATAGTAGACTCCTTCATCAAAATCCACCTCCCACCATCCTATGCGCGCCATTGATACAAGCTGCTGCAACCTTGCATCATTTTCTTGAATCTTCCCCATATTTACACTACCCTTGAATTTTATGTGCCAAGATAATCATTATATTTCAATACGAAGTGATTAAACATGAAAAATAAAGACCAACAACAAATAATCAAAGCCTGAAATCTATTTTTAACTCTGTTCATTTGCAAATGAACAGCAAACTGTGTATTTTCGTAAAGGAACTACATTACAAACCCTGCAAATTTATATGACTATGAAACGTAATATCCTATTATTAATGATTTTGACGGTAATATCCCTAGGAGCATCCGGACAAAAATATACGATTTATGTAGATGACTTCGACAGTGAAATCAAAATACCCAATAGGGCGATCAACCTGATTCGTCTCGCATTTATCGACGGTATCCGTAACACCAACCGTATCAATGTAGTGGACGCCGTTTCGGCTGGCAGTGATCTCAGTCTGAGTCCGCTGGAAGATGCACGCCGCTTCAGAGCAGAGTACCTGTTAAAAGGAAACCTGATACAAAGAGAAGCAACCGATGACGGAAGCTCCCACAGACGTTACCACAGCCGTGAGAACAGTTATAAAGAGAAATTCACCCTGCATCTTGATTTAATACGGACAAGTGACGGAGTAACTATCAGCACACGCAATTATGAAGAAACAGGCTCAGCATCCGGTAAAGATGCCACCCAATATAGCGCTTTAGAGAATTCATTAATCAATGTGCCATACGAAATGGGACTTTTTGTTGAAAATCACTTCAAAGTATACGGTTCAATACTGAAAGTAGTATCTACCAAAAGAGACAAGGCAAAAACCATTTATATCAACCTGGGATATGATGATCCTATCAAAGAAGGATTACGCTTTGACGTAGTGGAAGATGGCATACTGGAAGAACATAATATAGAAACCAAAATCGGTGAAATACGGATTACCGAAATCATGGGACCGAAAATCTCTTTATGTAAAGTGAACAAAGGGGGTGAAACTATTCTTACTGCATTAAATGAAGGAAAGACCTTGAAACTTATTTCCAGACAGGCCAAACTGTTCGATGAATAAAATATCATTCATAATGAATATACAACACTACAACCGCCGATCCGGCATCTGCCAAAACCCGGCGGTTTTACTATGTCAAGACAAACCGCTACTTTTCTATAATGGAAGTTAGAGGATGACGATTCCCCTTTATCTCTCTCAGAAATGCTTTTGCCGAACCAAAATTCAAATATAAATCCAAACGCACCGGCAAATGGTTTTTATCATCAGTTACATAAAAGGTTATTACCTCTTTTTCTTTTCCTTTTTTATACTCTACTAAGGAAAAAACCAAACAACGGTATTTCACACCATTCTCCGCCTTAAAATTCTTCCGGCCACGATAAATCAATGTTTGCTGCTCTACTTTAGTACCTGTAGCCATATCAAACAATATTTTATCGCCGACTTTATAGTCACTTACATCAAATGAACGTGCTCTCATCAATATGCTCAGCATATCAAAGATACACTCATCACTTTGGTCCTTCGATTTCACCGTATCCCGTTCCCTCCTCATACGACGCTGATCGGCAATGCATTTTCCGTTTTTATAACTGAACCATACTTCATCCACCGTATAGCGGTCACCCTCTTCGGCCCCTTTACGAAAATAAACGGGTTCCAGACGACTGCTGGTAATACAAGTCAATGTGTCACGCATCTTAAAAAAGAAATCGACTTGTTTGTTACTGACAGAGATCAGATTACTACGAAAACAAGGTTTCCCCTGATAGGTAATAGCCTGCATGTCCATTTTTGCCTGTCCGGCAGCAACCCAAATAAATTTCCAGTTGAACTTCAAGTCGTATACCAACTCTTCGCCTGCCTGGATGGCTTCGTTTTGTGCCGCACATTGCGCTCTAGTTGCCATTATAGCAAACCAACCACACAATAATATTAGAATAGTTTTTTTCATCGGCCTAGCTTTCTAGCTCTTTCTTTATTTCTATCTTGTACCTTTTTAGTCTCTTCCGGTTTTTGTTTCTTTATTTCATCCAGCTTTTGCTTGTCTACAGGAATGGCATTCACATCCCAATTCTCTTCAAATTCAAAGTTGGCTTTCATCTCCCATACCTTCGGGAAATAAAAAACTTCTTCGGGCTGAATCTTCTTATCATAATCTCCTGTATCCCATACTCCATTATCATTACGGTCGTTAAACAAACGTATATAATATTTCGTACTCGGATTCAAGAAATAAAAGTCCGCCGTTCCTTCCACCGTCACCGGTTGCTGACGCAATACATTTCCACTAGCATCCAATAATTCGGCAATAGCATTGGGAGCAGCCCCTTTTATATTCAATAAAATAGTCCCGTATTCTTCCATTTTCTTCACCTTCACCGTTTGCTGGACTTTATCTGTATGCAGCCCATAGATTCCTGTAAATGCCAAAGAATCAATAGTCAACTGATATTCCTGCTCCGGTTGCCAATCTGCCAATATCTGATATTGCCGTGGCATCAACGAGTCTGCCATAAAGAAGAAAGGAGCCGGTTGCCACAAACTGTCCACTTTTACTTCCATATGAATGGCCGCCGTGTCTATACTTGCGATCGGTTCTTCAAAAGATAGATAGATATTCCTATATATATCGAATGCCGACGGAGCATCGACATTCATAGTCAAGAATTTAGTCGGTTCCACCCTGATGGTATCTCCCTTTTTCTCCCTCTTTTTACGTTCCTTCTCCTTTTCCTCATTTGCTTTTTTCTGCAATTTTTCCCGTTGCTCTCTTGTCAATTTATTAGCCAGATAAATCGTATCGGTTTTGGGAACCAACTGGTTTAATGTATCCGTATATAAATAATCCAACTGAACCTCCAGCGTATCCATCTGATAAACCAACGAATCCTTAATCCAATAACAAATTGAGTCGTTTCGTGGAGTCGTTTCTATGATAAACGCATCCTTCTCATCGAAGTTCAATCCTTTCAAGGTAGGTAACGTATCAGCCGGCGCACTGAAAGATAATACAAAATGATTCTCTTTATCACGCTCGCTCTTGGACAGATATTGACGGTCGTTTATCCCTTTAAAAGCTCTCAGAATAATATCATCCGGCAAAAAGCGAGTATAGCCCACCGTTTTGATGGTGTCAATAGTAACCGTATCTTTCCACAATGTATCCTGACGCATGGCCGCTTCCATAGAAGGGACAATAATAGAATCGCTAAAAGCAATCATCTCTGTCTTAGAGTCATATAAATAATTCTGATTACCGTCCATCAAACCAAAAATATGATATTTGCCGGGTGCTATACCACGAATAGTGAAACGCCCACGACTGTCTGTACGAGAAACACGATCGAACGGTTTTTTGGCAAAAGCACTATCATCCAAATCAACATGCAACCCCACCATCATCCCTTTAACTGGTTCCAAGTCAGCAGCCGCCAACACAGTTCCGGAAACTTCCAATGTATCAATAGTCTCCCCTGTAGAAAAAGAAAAAGAATAATTACCCAGTGGATTACCCTCATTATTATCTACAATAGCATCCGAGAAATCAATGGTATAGGTAGTATTGGGTTTCAATGAATCCATGAGATTAACCAAAACTCTTCTGCCGCTTGCCTTGATATCAGGTTGTTCCAATTGAGGAGGAGACACCACCACTTTTTCTGATGTTTTCTCCAGTTTGATAAACTCATCAAATTCAATGGCTATCTTCTTGTCCTTGTTGTTTGTTGCGTATGGCTTGGGAGAACTTCTGACGAACTTGGGCGGTTCCTCATCATAAGGACCTCCATCCGGTGTTCCCATGCTTGCACAGGAATATACTACGATCATCAGCATCAACAAAGCAGGTAATTTATGTTTTTTCCAATTCATGTTCTTATTGGTTCAAGCTTAGCATTTCTTCTATATAATCACGCGTATTGCTTAATCTCGGCACTTTGTGTTGTCCGCCTAGTTTGCCTTTTTCTTTCAGCCAATCGTGGAACAGATTAGGTCTTGCCACGATTATTTCCAACGGCTGCAAGGTAATGTTTTTATGGCGTTTAGCTTCGTAATCGGAGTTAATTTGTTGTAAAGAAGTGTCAAGAACCTGGCTAAAATTCTCTAAAGAATCTGGCATAACGGCAAATTCTATCAGCCACTGATGACGGCACTTGGCATATGCATCCATGAAAACAGGAGCAGCAGAATAATCAACAATCTGTGCACCGGTCGCCTCACAGGCTTTTGCTAACCCTTTTTCCGCATTATCCACCATCAACTCCTCACCAAATGCATTAATAAAGTGCTTGGTACGCCCTGTTATAACAAATTTATAGGGGTGTTTGTTGGTAAACTTCACAGTATCACCAATCATATAACGCCACAATCCGCAGGAAGTACTGATGACCATCGCATAATTTTTATTTAATTCCACATCTACTAACGGAACAATATGAGGATTTTCAGTACCGACATCTTCCATCGGAATGAATTCATAAAATACACCATAGTCAATCATCAGTAACATGGAAGGATCACTGAAGTCATTTTGTAATCCGAAAAAACCTTCACTGGCATTGTATGTTTCCATATAATGCATCTTGTCACTACGAATAAGCTGTTTATATTGTTCGCGATAAGGAGTAAAAGCAACCCCCCCATGAAAGAAAACTTCCAAATTAGGCCATACTTCCACCAAATTATCCGTTCCCTTCACCTCCAAAATATGTTTCAAGACGGCCATCATCCAGGACGGCACTCCTGAAAGGTTAGTTACATTTTGATTCATTGTGGCACGAGTAATCCTTTCTACTTTTTCCTCAAAATCACTCAGCAACGCTATTTTCTTCTCGGGCACCCGAATCAGATTGACCAACGGATTCACATTTTCAATCAATATAGCAGAAAGGTCTCCTACAAGACTCCGTTTCACATTATAGTTTGGTGCATGGCTCCCTCCTAGAATCAGGCCTTTTCCAGAGAAGAAACGACTCTCAGGATTTTGTTGAAGATATAGTGCCACTGCATCCATACCACCTGCATAATGAATATCATGAAGGCCATCCCTGCTTACGGGAATAAATTTGCTCTTGTCATTGGTCGTTCCCGAAGATTTAGCAAACCACTGCACCTCTCCACGCCACAGGATATCTTTTTCCCCATGGCGCATACGCTCTACGTATGGCTTGATTTCTTCGTAAGTCTGTATAGGTACACGCTGGAAGTCTTGATATCTCTTTATGTCTTTATAGCCATATTTCAATCCCCACTCCGTATTGGCAGCATCATTAATCAGCCGGCAAAATACTTTATGTTGGAGTGCCTCAGCCTGAGTTGCATACAAGGCTGTCGCTTTTTGTCTGGGCTTGAATAGCGTACTAATTAGTCTGGTAGAATTCATTTGTCTTAGTATACAATTCGTTATATCTTGCAAAAATAGCTTATTTCTATATTATAATGGCTGATAACATTATTTTTTTTATAGTTTTCTACATTACTTTTATTTTTTGTTATCTTTACGGTCACTTACAACTTAACATCAAAGGCTATGAAGATAGGAATATTGACATCAGGAGGAGACTGTCCCGGAATAAACGCCACAATTAGAGGAGTTTGCAAAACAGCGATAAATCATTACGGTATGGAAGTTTATGGAATTCATAGCGGATTCCGGGGGTTGCTGGACAATGACGTAGAACCATTGACAGAAAGATCATTATCAGGCTTGTTAAATTTGGGAGGAACAATATTAGGTACTTCCAGAGAAAAGCCATTCAAGAAACGCCTGTCGGCAGCCTCGGAAGACAAACCAGCTTTGATGTTAAAGAATATTCATGATTTAGGTCTGGACTGTATCGTATGTATCGGCGGAAACGGAACTCAAAAGACCGCAGCCAAACTGGCCCAAGCAGGTGTGAACGTTGTTTCTGTACCTAAAACAATAGACAATGATGTTTGGGGAACAGACGTTTCATTCGGATTCGATTCTGCCGTAACCATTGCTACCGATGCCATTGACCGGCTGCATTCTACAGCCAGTTCACACCAACGTGTTATGGTTATTGAAGTAATGGGACATAAAGCTGGCTGGATTGCACTTTATTCCGGAATGGCGGGAGGCGGTGACGTGATTCTTATTCCTGAACTTTCTTATGACATACATAACATAGGTAATACCATTATTGAACGCTTGAAAAAAGGAAAACCCTATTCTATTGTCGTTGTCGCAGAGGGTATCCAAACCATGGACGGCAAGAAAGCCGCCGAATATATAGCTCAAGAAATAGAATATGAAACCGGATTCGAGACCCGTGAAACTGTATTGGGATATATCCAACGTGGCGGCTCTCCTACTCCCTACGACCGTAATCTGGCTACTCGTATGGGTGGACATGCCACAGAACTGATCGCTTCCGGACAATTCGGACGAATGGTTTCTCTGCAAGGTGCGGAAATTGGCTCCATCTCTCTGAATGAAGTGGCTGGTAAATTAAAACTTGTCAATGAAAACCATGACCTGATTGTACAAGGTAAACGGATGGGAATCTGCTTCGGGTAAGAAGCAGATTCATTCCTTTTCCATATATTTGGATGGAGACACTCCGAATTGCTCGGTAAAATGCTTTCGGAGCGTACGTGTATCACTATATCCTACCATTTCGGCTATTTCCTGAATGGAATACCTGTTCTCCATAATAAGGGAGGCAGCCTTGCCCATCCGTACACTCCGGATCATATCAATAGCAGCCAATTCGCTACGTTGCTTTATTTTTCTATAAAGGGTAGGCTGACTCATATTCAATTGGTCTGCCAACATTTTTACATTAAAGTTTTCATTCGCCAGATTAGCTTCTATGACATGAATAATTTGCTGTATAAAATCATCCGGAGCATTATTCCCATCCGTTTCCGGTTCACTTTCCTGCTGCTTCAACATCAACGTCTTTGTATATATCCTCTTCAGGCGTTCCCGCTGGAGTATCAGGTTCCGGACTTTTGCCTTCAATACCTCCGGATTGAAGGGTTTCATCATATAATCATCCACACCTATTTTTGAAGCCTGCAACACATCCGCATCCTCAGCCTTTGCCGTCAGCATCAAAATAGGGATATGTGCTGTCCGAGGCTGCTCACGCAATTCCCGGCAACAGGTAAACCCATCTTTTACAGGCATCATTATATCAGAAATAATCAAATCCGGAATTTTACTCATTGCCACATCACCCCCCTCTTCACCGTTTGCCGCCTCATATACGGCATAATCTTTACAGAATAAAGAACAGACATAGTGCCGGATTTCCTCATTGTCCTCAATAACAAGAAGAGATGTTTTTTTATTCGAAGGCTTGTCTTCCTGCCCTTCCGCCTGCATTATCGGTAACGGAAGAGCATATTCCTCCATCTCCGGAGTACCAACAATCTCATACCGGTCCTCTGCAAAATGTGCATTTCCCTCAGGAATCAATAATGTGAAAGTGCTACCCTTTCCGAGAGTACTGTCCAAATTCACCGTGCCATGATGAAGATCCATCGTATTTTTAACAATACGCAAGCCTATGCCTACCTTATTAGAAAACAAAGGTGTATTTTCTCCGGTAATAAATGATTCAAAAATCCTCCCCCGTAACTCTTCCGGTATTCCTTTACCTGTATCCGATATGATTATACTGCAAAATGAATATCCATCTATCTCGATACGGTTCATCTTAAAAATCACCTTTCCATTCGGAGATGTATACTTAAACGCATTAGATAATAAATTACGGATAGCCGAACTTATTTTTTCCACGTCTATCCATAGCAAAAGTGGCTCATTCAGCGATTCAACCGTAAAGTTAATCCCTTCTGTTTCTGCCAGTTCATGAAAAGAATCGGTTATCTGCTTTGCCAATACCACTATATCGACTTTCGAAATTCGGAGTTTAATCATACCTGCTTCAATCTTCTGCACATAAAGCAAATGATCGACCAATGTCTGCAAAGAGGTTCCATTGCGATACATGGCAGCCAGTTTAGTATAGACGGTGTCTGAAGGGCGGACGGTTCCTAACAATTCCTGCAGGGGAGATAAGATTAAAGTTAAAGGTGTACGCAACTCGTGAGCTGCATTCGTAAAGAAATTCTCGCGTTCCATCCGAATCTGCTTCTCTTTGTCACGTTCTACAGTAGCAGCAAATATCTCATGTTCCAAGCGCAACTCGTGCTCCAACCTCTTTTGCCGTAATTTAATACGCTGTATAACCATATAAACTATTATCCCTCCCAGCACCATCATACAGAAGCGGAAAAAGAAAGTTTCACTCCAATGAGGCAAAATCTCTACTCTCAACGAGGTTATTTTACTGTCTCTTTCATCCGGATAAATATTTTTCACCTCAAAAACATATTCCCCGGCAGGAAGGTTAGCATACGAAACTTTTTCCCCTCCGTTGGCCACAAGCCAATCAGGCTGATAAGGACGAAGCCTGTAACTATACTTCTGCTGGCTTTCAGAATAAGAAAGGTTATTGAACGTCAGCGCAAAGTCACGATTCGCATGATTCAACCGGACAAAAGGCGTATAGAAAATACTTTGTGAAAGAATGGTCTGCCCATTTACCTCTCTTCCTATCTCTACAAGTTTATTATTTACCTCCAATCCGGTAATCACGACAGATTCGGAAGTGGTAAACGCTTTAATGTCATCGGGGTTAAAATAAGTAAGATTCTTATTATTCCCCCAAAACAGAACATCCTCCCAATGCAGGACAGAACGGTTACTGCCCGCAATGTAATAATTATAAAACAAATGTTGATGACGACTATAACGGGAAATACCTGAATTAGATCCCAGCCAGATTTGCCCGTGCGCATCCTCAGTCATACAACCAATAAAGTTACTGCACAATCCATCCCGGGTAGTATATACATGAGTTATCGCATCCTGTCCGGGAGAGAAAACTGCCAGACCGGCCATATATCCGACATATAGATTACCATCGGACGAAGCTAATAATGAACGCACGGAATTCTCAACCATACCGTACTTCTTTTCATAGCCGGTCTGCAGTTCATTTTCATTTATCACTTTACATATACCATAATTAGCAGTGCCCAGCCAAAGCGTATGATCATCAGTTTCAGCCATAGCACGAATATAAAGAGGAGACAAATTCTGTAACCCGGATACTTTAAAATGCATCTTCTTACACCTGTTCGTCTCACGGTCGAATAACCAGAGTCCTTTATGTGTACCAATCCAAAAATGACCTTTGCTATCAAGGAATAAGGCCCAAACTGATGATTTGTTAAGGTCACCATTTTCCGTAATCAATCGCAATATCTTGAATGAGCGTTCCTTTTTATAATAACAAGTCAATGAACCATCTAAATTTCCAAACCATAAATTTCCTTTCTCATCTTTCAGACTGCACAACACTGTCTGTTGTTTTTTCACATTTTGATCTCCCACTTGAAAGAAGTCTATTTTTTCTGAAGTACCAAACGCTGTTCGGCTTCGCATAATTCCTTTATGGTATGTTGCCAACCAAAGATAATGATCGTCATCCGCTACAATAGAACAAATCTCATTATGCCTGTCCTGATAAAAACGATTATAAAACTGCATACGCAAATCCGACCAGATTACTCCTCCACCATCCGTACCAATCCACAGAATACCATGTGAATCGTAATAAGCCGCAATCATCCTCGTTTCAAGATTGCGGTGCATCAAAGAAGAAGTGTTACTATAAATTTCTGTCAATATCCCGTCCTGATTATTTTTATCTATTGTCATCACTGTATATCCATTCCACGTTACGGCCAAATATCTATTCTCATTCAATTTGATAACACCGAAAACATCTGTATGAGAAAGTTTGTCGGATACCGGAGCCACATGATAAGTCAGCTGCTTGATTTTCCCAGTCCGTTCATTATAATAAATAACCCCATGAGCAATTGTAGAAATCCATATCCGGCCATCATCATACAAAACAGAATTTACAGACAGACTACCGGTACGACCCAAGTCAATCACCCGAAAGAAACTCAGGTTTGTCGCATCCAGCAAGATAATTCTACCTTTTTCATCAATCAGGCAGATACTTTTTTTATCCGAAGAATAAGTTATGGCAACCAAAAGATTATCCTGATTATCCCAGCCTGTATATTTTTCTTCAACCCGGAGCCGAAGTTCACCTTCTTTTGATGCGCACCGCTTCATTAAATGTAACTCACTTCCGGAAATCACCCAAACCAACGAATCATTCTTCTGCAACATCCCTCGAGATGGAATGCCCTGTCCCGAAGAAGAAACCACAGACAAAAAGCGTTCTTTTTTCAAATCAAATGCAGAAAATACACCATTATCCACAAATGCCAGCACCCCATCAAAAGCTTCCTTCAAGTTTGAGATACTAGGATAACTACTACTTATTTCGAAGTTTGTAATCCGCCTGCCGTCATAACGACTCAACCCGTTTCGGGTTCCAAACCAAACGAAACCTTCTTTATCCTTATAAACAGCAGATACGGTATTATCGGCCAATCCGTTTTGCATATTGAGCAGATGCACATCTTTTGAAAAAAAAGCATAACACACATCCGGCAGCAATATACATACTTCAATTATAAGCAGTGATAAGATTTTAAGGTTCATATTTAATTCATTACTTGTAGCAAAGGAATAAAATAAAAAAGAGATAACAACAAAGATTCACCAAAAAATATAGAGATGCATTAAACGTGCATACTGAATGAAATGAACATGTACAAAACGATTTCATTGATTAACATACATTTGCAATACATTAACCTAATGTCTAATTAAAAACAGAAAAGCATGAAAAAAAACTTGATTCTATTTTTGATATTGCTTTGTAACTGTACATTCCTGTACGCCCAGCAATTCAACATCACCGGTGTAGTTACGGATAAAAAGCTCAAAGAACCTATTATTGGTGCCAGTGTCATTGTCAAAGGAACAACCTATGGAACAGTGACAGATCTTGACGGAAATTTCACATTACAAGTTTCAAAAGGAAATGTGTTGGTTATCTCTTTTATTGGATACACCACACAAGAAATTAAAGTAAATGAAAATCAATTCTCGTATAACATTCAAATGTCTGAAGACACACAAACTTTAGATGAGGTCGTTGTAGTCGGTTTCGGTACACAAAGAAAAGCTAATCTGACAGAAGCTGTAGCCACAGTAGATACCAAAATACTAGATTCCCGCCCTGTTACCAACTTAGGCCAATCATTACAAGGTACTATTCCCGGTTTAAATTTATCTGTTGGAGGCTTAGGAGGACAATTAGGACAAACTATGGATGTGAACATCCGTGGTACAGGTACAATTTCTACAGGTTCTAAAGCTGCTACCTTAGTCCTGATTGACGGTATAGAAGGTAACATGAACAACTTGAATCCAGATGATGTAGAGTCTATCTCCGTATTGAAAGATGCAGCCGCTAGCTCTATTTATGGTTCACGTGCGGCATTCGGTGTTATTTTGATTACTACCAAAAAAGGTAAAGCAGGAAAAGCTAGCGTCTCTTATTCCGGAAATGCCCGTTATGCCGGTCCTAACCATTTGCCGGATTTAATGAATTCCTACCAATTTGCTAACTATTTTAATGAAGGTAGTATTAACGGAGGAGGAAAAGCCATTTTTGATGAAGATACCATGGAACGCATCCAGCAATACATGAATGGTCAAATTACAACTAGCACTATTGCCAATGCAAATGGTAACTGGCAATTCCATGAAAAAGCCAATGACAATGTAAACTGGTATAAAACTCATTACAAGTGGGCATGGTCCCAAGAGCACAACCTGAATATCAATGGCGGCAGTGACAAAAGTCAATATTACGTATCTGCCAACTATTTGGATCAGGATGGCAACCTTCGTTACGGAAAAGATTCCTATGAACGTATTTCAACCAATGCAAAATTTAACGCACAGCCTTTTAAATGGTTGGATATAGAAGTCAATACTAAATATGTTTATACCAAACTAGACAACCCTCTTTATAGCGACATGAATGGACTGTTCTATCATGATGTAGTACGCATGTGGCCTACAATGCCGTTTAAAGATCCTAACGGTTACTATATGCGCAACGGAAAATTAGGGCAACTTACTAATGGAAGCCGCTCCATCACCAGTAATAATAACGTTTATCTGCAAGGACAACTTGTTTTTCATCCCTTGAAAAACTGGAATATATATGCAAACGTAGGGTTACGCTTGATTGACCAAGTACAAAGACAGAATCTGAATAAAGTATATGAACACAACGTAGCCGGAGAAGCATTAGAACTGGCATACGGTGGAGAATATGCGGTGGGACAAACCGGAGCCATGCAATATTGGACTAAAGCCAATCATTTAACAACCAGCCTGTACAGTGATTATTCTTTTTCATTCGATGAACATCAATTCAAAGTGATGGCAGGAGTTAATACAGAAAAATACAATAACCGTTATCTTTCTGTGAAACGTATGGACCTCATTACCGAATCAATACCCGAAATCGGCGCTGCAACAGGTGAAGATAAAATCAATGAAGCCAGTGCCTATACTTGGGCTACAGCAGGCTTCTTTGGACGTATTAACTATGATTATTCTAATAAATATTTTATTGCCGGCAACTTGCGATATGACGGTTCTTCTCGCTTCCTTCGAAAAGATCGTTGGGGACTTTTCGGTTCTTTTTCTTTAGGCTGGAATATAGCGGCCGAAGATTTTTTCTCTGTAAATGAAAACATTATCAATCAATTAAAGCCTCGTGTATCTTGGGGCACACTAGGTAATCAAAATACTAAATCTTATTATCCCATGTATTTATTACAAACAGTCAAGACCAATGGAGGAAGCTGGCTAATGGGGGACTCTAAACCAACTGTTGCCGGTATGCCTGGAACCCTTAGCAGTTCATTGACTTGGGAAACAGTACAATCCTTAAATATCGGTTTTGATTTAGGAATGTTAAGAAATCGGCTTAACATAAATTTCGATTATTTTATCCGTAAAACATTGGATATGGTCGGTCCTGCTTCTGAGGTCGCTTCCATCTATGGCATCGGTATGCCAGCAAGCAATAATACAGACTTACGTACCAAAGGATGGGAAATAGCAGCCAGTTGGCGCGACAAGATAGGACAGATCAATTATAATATAGGCTTCAACATGGCAGATTCCCGCTCATTTGTTGACAAGTATCCCAATGAATCTAAATCGCTCAGCACCTATTATAAAGACCAGGAATTAGGAGCCATTTGGGGGTATGTAACCCATGGAATAGCTAAAAGTCAATCGGAAATGGATGAATGGATAAAAGATAACAATCCCTCATGGGGTTCAGGCTGGGGCGAAGGTGATATTATGTTCAAGGATCTTAATGGAGATAAAGTAATCAACGAAGGAGCCAATACAGTAGACGATCCGGGAGACCGCAAAATTATTGGTAACTCCACCCCACGTTTCAGGTTTGGTTTAGACTTGGGTTGTGAATGGAAAGGCATCGACTTTAGTATGTTCTGGCAAGGAGTCGCAAAACGCGATTTATGGTTGGATGGTCCTATGTTTTGGGGAATATCGGGAGGAGAATGGCAATCAACTGGTTTAAAAGAGCATTTGGATTATTATCGCCCAGAAAATACAACTTCTGTATTTGGTCCTAATACCAATGCTTATTTTCCTAAAATGTATATGAGCAAAGATATGAATCAAAAGGTACAAACCCGTTACTTACAAAACGGTGCCTATGCCCGTTTAAAAAATATCCAACTAGGGTATACTTTCCCGACACAAATTATCAACAAACTACATATGCAAAAATTACGTGTATATGTCAGTGCCGAGAATGTATTGACTATCACCAGTCTACCTAGCGGTTTTGATCCAGAAACAACTTATTCAAGTTATTCTGATGGGAACTCCGGAAAAACTTATCCGCTACAAACAACTATATCTTTTGGATTAAATGCAACATTCTAAATAATAAAACATATGAAAAAGATTCTATTATATACATTCATAGCCGCTGCAAGTGCTCTTGCGACCTCATGCAATGATTATCTGGATTGCGAACCTATCACTTCTGTCAGCACCAATGTCTATCTTTATTCCGAAACAGACCTAGCTGCTTATGCTGCCAAATTTTATAATGACAGTGAAAACGAAAACGATGACGAATATGGCAATATTCTTCCATCTCATGGTTCTGCCACTTATAATTTAGGATTATTCCAAAAAGATAATGGAACAGACGATCAAACCGCAGACTCACCAAGTAAACTTTTCATAAAAGGACAATACCATGTCGGTGACGATGACTTATGGCATAAATATTTCCGTAAGATACGTGCAGCTAATTACTTTATTCAAACTGTTACCGAACGATATGCCAACAGAGAAATATCCGGTAATAATGCAAATATCAAACACTATATTGGCGAGGTATATTTCTTCCGTGCTTATATTTATCTCACAGCATTGCAGAATCTAGGTGATTTTCCTATCCTAACTGAAATATTACCGGATGATTACAATGCCATACGTGAAGCTTCCAAACGGCGTCCGCGTAATGAAGTTGCACGCTTTATCTTATCTGATTTAGATAAAGCCTACGAATATATGCTTCCCACTGCTCCCGTAAGCAATCGGTTAAACAAAGACTGCGCTGCATTAGTAAAAAGTCGCGCAGCCCTATTTGAAGCAACATGGGAAAAATATCATAAAGGAAGTGCATTTGTTCCTGGTGGTCCCGGATGGCCTGGTGCTTCAATGGATTATTTAAAAGATTTTAGCATTGACATTGACTCTGAAATTAAATATTTTTTACAACAGGCCATAGAAGCAGCTGATATCGTAGCTCAAGGACACAATTTGCACGGAAATTATGCCTCGTTATTCAATTCTATTGATTTAAGCGGAATAGATGAAATCTTATTATGGCGTAAATACAGTGTCAACTCAGATGCCACTTCTTACCACTTTGTCGTAAGCTATTTGCAACGCAATGGCGGGGGAAACACAGGCTATACACGTTCCATGGTTAATTCTTATCTAATGTCTGATGGCCTACCCATCTATGCCAGTACCAATTATCAAGGAGACGATACATATGAACATATCTTTACCGACAGAGATGGACGTATGGGACAAACTATTTTAAAAACAGGAGATTTGTTATCTGATGATCCAAACTTTGCCACTTGGATAAAGAAGAGTGATGGATACGGCTACTTTTACCGCCCTGAAATTTTCGAGGCCCAAAAAGAAAATAGTAATCCGACCGGATACTGTCTGCGCAAAGGATTGAATACATCCGGAGATATGCAGTCAACAAAAGAATCCTATACAGGATGCCCGATCTTCCGTGCAGCAGAAGCCTACCTGAATTATATAGAAGCTTATTACGAATTAAACGGAAATCTAGGTGGCAACTGCGATAAATACTGGAAAGCTCTTCGTGCACGTGCCGGTATGAGTACAGACTATCAAAAGACCATAAACAATACAGACATAAGTAAAGAAAAACAAGATTGGGGAAGTTATTCTGCCGGTCAACAAATAAACACAACTCTGTACAACATCCGTCGTGAACGACGTGTCGAGTTGGTATCAGAAGGATTCCGTATGGCAGACTTAAAACGTTGGCGCGCTTTGGACCAAGTAAAAGATGTACACGTACAAGGATTTAATTTTTGGGATAGCATGTATCAACTGTATACAAACCCTCAAGCCGAAGACGCTGTAACCCCAATTCCCCAAATAACACTTTTAGAATATGGCGTAACAGACAAGACAGCCAATATTTCAGCAAAATCCGACCCATACGCAGAAGGAAAATATTTATTACCTTATCGTAAAAATGCTGCTAATATTGGTTTCAATGGATTAAACTGGAATACAAGCAAATACTTGTATCCTATTAGTAACAAGCAATTCCGCCTGACTACCGCTGTTCCAGGTTCTAATGAATATGAAAGTTCTACCATTTATCAAAACCCCGGATGGAGCAGAAATGATGGAACTTTACCTGAAGGTGAATAAACAAACATAGAAGTTTTCAGATAACAATGTAGAGAAACAGCCCTACAATCATTTATGGGAAGGAAAAGGAAAATTTCCGAAAAGTTTTCCTACCTTCCCATAGCATATTCACATTATATGAATATCTTTGTTTTGAAAACATAATCAATGTAGCAATAGACTATAATTACCGATATGGTGATAGTTTTATTTTCTTCTAACTACCGTTTTTTCGGTTTATTCTTACGAACTATTCTAGGTTGAAAAATAAACATATTATGAAAAGATTAATATCACTATTCTTGTTAACTTTAGGAATAATCTTACCTATCTTAGCACAGCAAAAAGAAATAGATGTCTACTTAGTAGGTGGGCAATCAAATGCAACAGGACAAGCTTATGTTAAAAATATCCCAGCCTCTTTTAAAATTGACACAAGAGTCCGAATCTATTATTCTCGTTTCCTCAACAAAGGAGAGGGCAGTGAGCAATGGAACCCTTTATGCCAAGCTTCTGAAACAAAAAATAAATTCGGAATAGAGTTAAGTTTAGGTACAAAGTTACAGTCTTTATATCCCAAGCGTCAAATTGCATTGATAAAACACGCTTTATCTGGTTCCAATCTATATCAACAATGGAATCCGGGAAACCGTCAGAAAAATATTCGTGGCGAAGAATATATAAATTTTATAAAGACTGTAAAAGATGCTATCATCAGTTTGAAGCAACAAGGATATCGCCCTATTATTAAGGCTATGGTTTGGCAACAAGGAGAAGCAGATGCACGTGATATAGCTGGAATGGAACAGTCTCACCAATATAGTTCGAATCTAAAGAATTTTATAGAACAAATACGAAAAGAATTTAATAGCGAAAACATGTTATTTGTATATGGAACTGTCATACCTATAGCCGCTTCTCGCTTTACAGGGCGTGAACTGGTAAGAAAAGCCCAATTTGCTGTTTCCAACAACTCAAACTCTGAGTTCTCCATTAATAATGCATTATTAATTCCAGCAGACGATTTACAAATGCTATATAATGACTATCAGATCCAGCACCTAAAGATGATGTACATTTAGGAATATATGGCATTCTAACATTAGGTGAGCGTTTTGCTGATGCTATTTATCAACATTTAAAATAAAAGTTCTTTTATTTGATAATTACACAATAAAACACAATCAGTCAAGAATGATGAAACCTCTATTAATCCTTTACAGATTATGAAGAAAAGACTTAATATTTTCTTGCTGGCATTCCCTTTGTGTCCAGTATTCCAGATTCAAGCTCAAGAAAAACCTAACTTGGTCTTCATCATGGCAGACCAATGGAGAGGAAATGCTTTAGGTTGTCTCGGAAAAGAGCCTGTCAAAACCCCTTGCCTGGACCAACTGGCCCGTGAAGGTGTGAATTTCACCAATGCTGTCAGCAGCTACCCTGTATCTTCACCGGCAAGAGGCATGTTGATGACAGGCATGTATCCGCATAAGAACAAAGTAACAGGCAATTGCAATTCTGCCAACGCTCCCTACGGAGTAGAACTTCCACAAGATGCACGCTGCTGGAGTGATATACTTAAAGCCAATGGATACCAGACAGGGTATATCGGCAAATGGCATCTGGATGCTCCCCATAAACCATACGTAGACACTTACAACAACCAAGGTGCAGTTGCTTGGAACGAATGGTGTCCCAAAGAACGCCGGCACGGTTTCGACTATTGGACCGCTTATGGCACTTACGACTACCATTTAAACCCCATGTACTGGGACACTGACACTCCCCGGGATAGTTTTTATTATGTCAATCAATGGGGACCGGAGTATGAAGCCGACAAAGCGATTGAGTACCTCAATAAACATATAGATAAGACGCAACCATTCGCCTTAGTCGTATCCATGAATCCTCCACACACCGGTTACGAGCTAGTGCCCGACCAATACAAGGAGATGTATAAAAATCTGAATGTAGAGACATTATGTGCCAACCGTCCCGACATTCCCGCCAAAGGCACTGAAATGGGCGACTATTTCCGCAACAATATCCGCAATTACTACGCCTGCATGACCGGAGTCGATGAAAATATAGGTCGGATAATCAACGAATTGAAACGTTTAGGATTATTTAAAAACACTATCGTAGTATTCACTTCTGACCACGGCATCTGCATGGGAGCTCATGAACAAGCCGGAAAAGATATCTTTTATGAGGAATCCATGAGGATTCCCGTCCTTATCTCATGGCCGGAAAAAATAAAGCCGAAAACCGACCAAACAACCATGATAGCTTTTGCCGACTTGTATCCGACCCTGCTTTCCATCATGGGCTTTCAGCAACAAATACCGGAAGAAGTACAAACATTCAACCTCGCTTCTATTCTCCTCTGCGGAAAAGAAAACAACTGCATTGTCCAACCCTACTATTACATACAGTCATCCAATCCAGCAACAGGCTACCGGGGATTGCGCACCGCCACACATACATTTACTATCCATGCAACCGATGGAAAGGTAGATAAGATTATTCTATTTGACAGGAGATCAGATCCTTATCAAATGAATAATATAGCTATGCAGCATCCCAAATTAGTAAACCGACTGAAAAGCCAATTAAAAACATGGCTACAAAAAACAGAAGATCCATTTTTTAATTATTTATAACCCATGAAGATACTATATATATCCCTTCTCTTCCTTATGAACTGTGTACTGAGTGTTGCACAACCGGAAATCATTATACCCAAACCGCATCAATTGAAATGGCATGAGGCGGAAATGGGAGCCGTATTTCATTATGACCTCCACGTATTCGACGGCATCCGCTACGGACAAGGCAATAACCGTATCAGTCCCATTGAAGATTACAACATTTTCAACCCCACCCAATTGAATACCGACCAATGGGTCTCAGCAGCTAAAGCCGCAGGCTGCAAATTCGCCGTACTCACAGCCACCCATGAAACCGGCTTCGGATTGTGGCAAAGTGACGTAAACCCATACTGCCTGAAAGCTGTAAAATGGCGTAACGGCAAAGGAGACATTGTCCGCGATTTTGTCAACTCCTGCCGTAAATATGGTATCCAGCCAGGCATCTATGTAGGCATCCGGTGGAATTCACTCCTGGGTATCCATAATTTCAAGGTAGCCGGTGACGGAGAATTTGCCGCCAACAGACAGGCGTGGTATAAACGCTTCTGTGAAAAAATGGTGGAAGAACTTTGTACCCGATATGGAGATTTATATATGATTTGGTTTGATGGCGGAGCCGATGACCCACGAGGTGACGGTCCTGATGTGGAACCCATCGTCAATAAATACCAGCCCAACTGCCTGTTCTACCACAACATAGACCGTGCTGATTTCCGTTGGGGAGGTTCAGAAACCGGCACAGTGGGATACCCCTGCTGGTCTACTTTCCCAGCCCCCTGTTCACATCATAAACGTATTGAAAGCCAAAAAGACCAAATAGCATTATTAAAACAAGGTGATCCCGAAGGAAAATACTGGGTACCAGCTATGGCAGACAGTCCCCTGCGCGGTGCCAACGGCCGCCACGAATGGTTTTGGGAACCCGATGTCGAGAATAATATCTATCCATTGACAACGTTGATGGATATGTACGAAAAATCAGTGGGACGCAACGCTACGTTAATCATTGGACTGACCCCCGATCCCGATGGGCTATTGCCAGCAGGTGACGAACAGCGTTTAAAAGAATGGGGAGAAGAAATAAACCGGCGCTTTGGCACGCCATTGGTAGAAACCCAAGGCCGGAAGCAACGGCTTACGCTGAATCTGAATGAAAAGCAACCGGTCAACTACTGTATTATCCAAGAAGACATTACCAAAGGCGAAAGAATACGCCAATACAAGATAGAAGCGAAAGTCAACGGAAAATGGCAGACAGTATGCTCCGGCGAGTCTGTGGGACACAAACGCATTGCGCACTTCGAATCGGTAGAAACCACCGCCTTGCGCCTCACCGTCACCCAATCCGTTGCCTTACCCGCAATCAGCTATTTCAGCGCCTATAACGTAACCCTCAAATAAAAAATCATGAGAGAATATACAGCAATATTCATTTGTATTCTAATTTGCAATGTATTTATTTGTCCGAAATCCTTCGGGCAAACAGATTACACGTATAAAAAAGGAAAGTCATTCAAGAGTACAAACGCTTTGTCAATGACAGATACGATTGATTTAACTTCCATTTCTTCTCCCATACCCTATAAGAAATCCAGGCCCGGACAAATCCAGACTATTGCCTGTCCGGTACGGTTACCTGGGTACGTCCGAGGTATTTTCTTCAGCCGAGACTCCCGTCCGGGAGATTTTGAATGGCCCAACAATACCAACCGGCTCCTACCTTGGGTGTTCAACGATTTAAAAGAATTAACCGACACCCGCTATCCGGGAATACCTTCCAATGCAGCCCCATCTACGTTGGGAGATGCATTATTGCTGGAACTGACAAACGGAGAATACTTGTTTGCCAAAGCCATTGCCGGCCGTAACAGTTTAAGCTGGCTGCAAGTAAACGATAACGGCTCTGTCACCCTATATGTATCCACCTTAGGAAAAGACTATCTGAAACCGGAAGTCCCTCTTCTACTCATCCGACAAGGAAAAGATATTTATTCAACCATTTGGCAAGCCTATCAAGCGCTGATGAAAAATACAGAAGCCGCCGACTTAAAAAGCCGCACAGCCAAGGAATATTTCGAAGCTTTCCGCTATCTCGGTTGGTGTACATGGGAACATTATCATGATGATATAAACGAATCCAAGGTAATAAACGATATGAAAACGATAGAGGCATCCGGCATTCCTATCCGGTATGTACTGATTGACGACGGTCATCTCGCCCACAAGAACAGGCAACTGACCGATTTCATACCGGATAAACAACGTTTCCCGTCGGGATGGAAAAAAATCATGTCATACAAAAAAGAAAATAAAATCAAATGGATCGGACTGTGGTACAGCCTTTCGGGATACTGGATGGGATTATCCCCCGAAAACGGATTTCCACAAGTCGTCCGACAAGCCCTATACCCACACGCCGGCAGCCTTCTGCCAGGAACGGACAGCACCCGCATCCGTTCCTTCTATCGCTACTACGTCAGCACCTTAAAAGAACAAGGATTCGATTTTCTGAAAGTAGATAACCAAGCTTTTACACTACCACTCTACATGGGAGGCCATGAAAGTATCCGCCAGGCAACCGACTGTAACCGAAGCCTAGAAGCCGAGACCCATCGGCAAAATATGGGACTAATGAACTGTATGGCACAGAACGTCATCAATACTGACCATACGTCATACAGTAACAGCACCCGTGTCAGCATAGACTATAAGAAATATGATGAGGATATGGCAAAATCACATCTATTCCAGTCTTATACCAATACCTTGCTACTAGGACAAACCGTATGGCCCGACCATGATATGTTTCATTCCTGCGATACCGTTTGCGGCACCTTGATGGCACGTTCCAAGGCTATTTCCGGAGGTCCGGTCTACCTGTCGGACGCCCCTCGGGACTTTATCAAGGAAAACATTTTCCCCTTAATTGACGAACAAGGCAAACTGTTCCGTCCCGAAGCTCCCGCCGTACCTATGCCAGAATCTATACTGACCAATCCATTATGGAGTGGAAAAGCGTATCGAGTAGCAGCTCCCTCAGGCAACGGAGCAATGACATTAATCTGTTACAACCTGAATGTTTCCCCCCGGCATCAGCAAGTCCAAGCCATTATAAAAAAAGAAGATTATTCTCTTCGGAACAGTTTTGAAAAAATGTCTGCCACCTCCGAAGAACGCGTGCTGCTTTATAATTGGGAATCACAAAAGGCAGAAGAACTATCAGACAGCAGTACATTCGAACTCATCGGATTTACAGACAAACTGTTTCATCTCTGCCCCATACGGAAAGGATGGGCAGTCATTGGCGTACAGGAAAAATATCTATCCCCGAGCACCGTCCAAACTATCTCTTTAACAGAGAATCGGTTGGAGCTGAACGTACTATGTACAGGTACACTAAAAGTATGGATAGAAAATTCCGGCAAACAAGAACTGAGAAGTATTTCCATAGATACCCCCCAAAAAATTGTAATCGAAAAATAACTTATAAAACCAGCCGATATGAATAAAAAACTACTTGTATCTTTCGCTCTCGCTTCCTTAACAGGAATCTCGACGCAAGCAAAAGAAAAAATGTCTTCAGAAACAACCCAACAACGTCCCAATATCATCTTATTTATGGTGGACGACATGGGTTGGCAAGATACATCCTTACCTTTTTGGACACAGAAAACCCACTATAACGAAACCTATGAGACCCCCAATATGGAACGTCTGGCCAAAAAAGGGATGATGTTCACACAGGCATACGCCTGCAATATCAGTTCCGCTACCCGTTGCAGTCTGATAACGGGTGCCAACAACACCCGACATCGTGTAACAAACTGGACGCTTGAAAAAAACAAAGCTACCGACAGACCAAGCAATACAATACAATTACCAGACTGGAACTACAACGGAGTCAGCCAAGTAACAGGAACGTCCAATACCTTTGTCGGCACTTCTTTCGTTGAGTTACTCAGACAGAACGGTTATCATACCATCCACTGCGGAAAAGCTCATTTCGGTTCTATTGACACACCGGGAGAGAACCCTACCCATTGGGGGTTTGAAGTAAATATAGCCGGACATGCCGCCGGTGGTCTGGCTACTTATCTGAGCGAACAGAACTACGGGCACACCCGCGATGGAAAACCCTATTCACTAATGGCTATCCCCGGCTTGGAAGATTATTGGGGAACAGGTATATTTGCTACAGAAGCCCTGACACGAGAAGCTATCAAAGCATTGGACAAAGCAAAAAAATACAATCAACCTTTTTATCTATATATGGCACATTATGCCATCCACGTTCCTGTTGACAAAGATATGCGCTTCTTCCCCAAGTATATTAAAAAAGGACTTAGTGACAAAGAAGCCGCATATGCATCCTTAATTGAAGGAATGGATAAAAGTCTGGGGGATTTGATGAACTGGTTGGAAAAAAATGATGAAGCAGATAATACCGTTATTATTTTTATGAGTGACAACGGAGGGCTAGCTGCCGAACCCGGATGGCGCGACGGACAAATTCACACTCAAAACGCTCCTCTCAACAGTGGTAAAGGCTCCTTATATGAAGGAGGAATACGCGAACCAATGATTGTAAGCTGGCCCGGAGTAGTCACCCCAGATACTCGTTGTGACAAATATCTTATAATTGAAGATTTTTATCCTACCATACTTGAAATGGCGGGTATCACAAACTATAAAACAGTCAACCCTATAGACGGTATCAGCTTTATGCCCCTGCTGAAAGGTACAGGAGACCCGTCTAAAGGACGCGCACTGGTATGGAATTTCCCTAATATCTGGGGTAATGACGGGCCAGGCATCAATCTGGCCTGCTCTATCCGCAAAGACGAATGGAAACTGGTCTATTATTATGAAACCGGTAAAAAAGAACTTTTCAACATACCAAATGATATCAGTGAAAAAAATGATGTAGCAAAGCAACATCCCGGCATCGTAAAACGGCTCTCCAAGGAATTAGGGAACTATTTGCGAGCAACAGGAGGACAACGTCCCACATTCAAAGCCACCGGAAAACCCTGCCCGTGGCCAGATGAAATCTAACTCCTGTCAGTATATGAAATATGCCCGACTACATTTTCTTAATGTAATCGGGCACATTCCAATGTATTATGTATTCCTGCCGAACATTTCTCAAGCCACCGGAATAGCTAATTAATAAATTATAAACAATATCAATAAAATCCGCTAAGCGTTTTCCTTAAAAGCCTTTTCTTCCGCTTCACTGATTATCTGCTCAACCACATCCGTTTTCTTAATCTCCTCCAAAGAAAGATCCGGAGTAACGGCCCCACTGTCTGAAGGCTTACGATCAGAAACCGTTACCTCCTCTTGAGATAACTCACGGGCAGCCTTAGCTGCAAAAATACATTCAATAAAACCGGAATCATTCTTGATTTTTCCCAAAGCCACACGCGCAGCCATTTGCTGAGACTCTTTTTTAGAATAACCGGTTCCTTTTCCTCCCGAAATACCTTCCACCAAAACTTCACTCTCGAAAGTAGGATTATATCCCTGATCGTGTGATTGGGTTATCAGCTCAAAGGTAACCTCAAAACGATTTTTTTGACTCCATTCTATCAACTTGGATTTAAAATTTACCTCCTTACGGGAAATCTTCTCCAAATTTATATAAGATCCAATAATACGATGCTCCATGAAATATTTACAGGCACGATATCCCCTGTCTAAATAAATAGCACCTACCAATGCTTCGAATGCATTGCCGCACATATAGCTGTTATGAGAAGACTGGCGGGCTGTATACTTGATCAGCTTATCCAAACCAATCTCTATAGCCAAACGATTCAATGTTTCACGCTGCACTATTTTAGAACGGGTGTTCGTGAGAAAACCCTCACGCTTTCCTTCAAACCTTTTGTAAACAATATCTGCCACCACAGCATCCAAAATAGCATCCCCCAAAAATTCCAAACGTTCATTATTAAGCAAACGCCCCTTTTCAGACTTCACTGATAAAGATTTGTGAAGCAAAGCCTGTTCGTAGATGCTAATATCTTTGGGATAGAATCCAAGCATCTTATAAAAACGAAAATAAGACTCCCTATCCTTACGAAAAAGAAGTCTTATCCTATCTTTTATATTGCTAAACACGACTATTCAGCATATTTTTTTACGATTACACATGCATTATGTCCACCAAAACCAAAGGTATTGCTCAATGCAGCGTTTACTGTACGTTTCTGAGCTTCGTTGAACGTGAAGTTCAAATTATAATCAATGTTTTCATCATTATCACCTTCCTCATGGTTGATAGTCGGCGGAACAATGTCGTTCTTCACAGCCAATACACTGGCAATAGCTTCTACCGCACCGGCAGCACCCAACAAGTGTCCTGTCATAGACTTAGTAGAGCTGATATTCAGTTTATAAGCGTGATCTCCAAATACATCCTTGATAGCTTTCACTTCTGAAACATCACCTACAGGAGTCGAAGTTCCATGTACATTGATATAATCAATGTCTTCCGGCTTCAATTCCGCATCTTCCAATGCGTTCAACATCACCAATTTAGCGCCCAATCCTTCCGGATGAGAAGCTGTCAAGTGATAAGCGTCGGCAGAAGCGCCTACACCGGCAAGTTCCGCATAAATCTTGGCACCACGTGCTTTTGCATGTTCCAATTCTTCCAAAATCAGACAGCCTGCGCCTTCACCCATCACAAAGCCATCACGGCTTGCGCTAAACGGACGGGATGCACGTTCCGGATCATCGTTACGGGTAGACAAAGCATGCATAGCGTTAAAACCGCCTAAACCAGCTTCAAAAATTGCAGCTTCCGCACCACCTGCCACAATTACATTTGCTTTACCCAAACGGATATAGTTAAATGCATCGGCAATAGCATTTGATGAAGATGCACAGGCAGAAGTTGTTGTGAAGTTAGGACCGTGGAAACCATACATGATAGAGATCTGTCCCGATGCAATATCAGCTATCATTTTGGGGATAAAGAATGGGTTGAATTTCGGTCCGACAGTATCTTTATTCAGTGTATAATTAGCTACTTCTTCTTCAAAAGTATGAATACCTCCGATACCTACACCGTAAATTACACCTATTCTATTCAAATCTTCTTTTTCGAGGTCCATTCCAGAATCCTCCACCGCTTCTTTAGCAGCTGCAATGGCATACTGTGTATACAGATCCATTTTGCGAAGTTCTTTACGGTCAATGTAATCAGTTCCATTGAAATTCTTCACTTCGCATGCAAAATGAGTCTTGAATTTAGACGCATCGAAATGAGTAATAGGCCCTGCCCCGCTTATCCCCTTCACCAGGTTTTCCCATGTTTCTGCAACATTGTTACCTACAGGAGTAAGAGCACCAAGACCTGTTACTACTACTCTTTTTAATTCCATATTATAAAATAAGGATAATTACTTAGCGTTAGCTTCGATATAAGAAACGGCGTCACCTACTGTACCAATTTTCTCAGCCTGATCATCAGGAATAGAAATACCGAATTCTTTTTCGAATTCCATAATCAGTTCTACAGTATCCAGTGAATCTGCGCCCAGATCGTTAGTGAAGCTTGCTTCTGTTGTAACTTCTGATTCTTCTACACCTAATTTATCAACGATAATAGCTTTTACTCTTGATGCAATTTCAGACATAACTTTAATTTTTTAGTTAATAAATTGAATTATTTTATTTTCTTTGCGGTTGCAAAGGAATAAATATTTCTTGGGCTGAGCAAATATTCAGGCAAATAAATGCAGAATTTTGCACATTTTTTTGTTTTATGTGCACCAAAATAGAGATCATCATGAAGAAAATCGCAATTTTAGCTTCAGGAGAAGGCACGAATGCTGAAAGAATTATTCGGTATTTTTTAGAGAAAAGAACAGCTGAAGTAGCATTGGTTATCGTCAACAAAGCACAGGCCGGTGTACTCAAGCGGGCTGAAAGACTGAGTGTTCCGTCACTTATCCTCACAGCTCAAGAATTTGCCGACGGGAAAGTACTGGAAACACTGCACCAATATCATATTGACTTTATTGTACTGGCAGGCTTTCTCTTGAAAGTACCTGATGCCATTTTGCATGATTATCCGAATAAAATAGTAAATATTCATCCGGCCCTCCTTCCCAAGTTCGGTGGTAAAGGTATGTATGGTTCCCGCGTGCACCAAGCTGTCATAGCTTCCCATGAAAAGAAAAGCGGCATCACCATCCATTATATAAATGAACAATATGATGAAGGAAATACCATTTTCCAAGCCACCTGTCCGGTATTACCCACTGACACGCCAGATACATTGGCAACACGGGTGCACCAGTTGGAATACGAATATTTCCCTCGGGTGATTGAAGCGACTATTTTAGGCAAAAATCTTTCAATCTAATACGAAAAAACTGAAGAGCTTTGCCTATCCGATAATTGACAGTCTGCACCGACACCTCCAGCGTGTCAGCAATTTCTTTATGGGTCAGTTGTTTATATCGACTCATAACATATACTTTTTGCTGTTCTTTAGGAAGAGCATGAAGAGCTTCCATATAGGCATTAAACAACTCCGTGCTATAACAAGAATCCAATGCCGGCAGAGATTTTAACTGTTGGCTCTGGTACTCTTCATATACCTGACGGGTAATATGGGAACGGGTGATTGAATTCAATGCCCTGTTCCTGACACTGGTAAATAAGAAAGATTTCAGCGACAAGTCCTCTACCAGCGACTCACGCTTTTCCCACACATACATCATCAAATCCTGCACTATTTCTTCAGCCTCTTCAAGAGAAACATACGAGGAACAAAACAAACATAGCGGCTTGTAATAAGAAGCATAAACCAGGGAAAATACTTTTTGATCCCCTGACCTCAAGGTTTTAATAATTAAGCGGTTATCATTAAGGTTCATAGGTCATTTTTAATTTAAGGTTACACAAACATAAGTATTTATTTCAAAATAAGAAAACAAGAATGAGATAAAATACAAAAAATATAAGTTTTTGTTTAGTAACCCGGTTATGATATTTGTATTAATAATGTTGACCGACTTAAAGAGAGATTAACAGAAACCTTAATAAATAAACCTTGATAAGTTAACCTTAAACTGAATGCCTATGCGAAAAATTATCAAATCAAACCTATTGGGTAAACATACCCAATTATCAACAAACCTATTATTTAATCTAAAAACAAAAATCTAATTAAGAACGAACCTCAAAATCTAACCTTATGAGACGAATTTTTACTTTTTTCCTGACATTCCTATTGGGAATGTTTGTAACAGCATTGTATGCACAAACGCATACAGTCAGCGGTACTGTAATAGATAAAGACGCTAACGAACCTCTGATCGGCGCAAACGTATTAATTAAAGGTACAACTATCGGAACAGTGACCGACCTCGACGGAAAGTATACCCTGCAAGCCGGCGACAAAGACATTCTGGTATTCTCCTATTTAAGTATGAAAACCATCGAGGAACCTGTAAACGGACGTACAGTAATCAACGTAAAAATGACATCGGACACAGAAACACTGGGTGAAGTCGTAGTGACGGCAATGGGTATTAAACGACAATCCGAGACACTAACCTATTCTGCGCAAACAGTAGGAGGTAAAGACGTTAATGACATCAAGAGCGTCAATATGATTAACTCCCTGCAAGGTAAAAGTGCCGGTATGATGATTACACCGAACTCAACCGGAGCCGGCGGTTCTTCCAAGATTCTGTTCCGTGGCAATAAGTCCATCAGCGGTAATAACCAGCCATTAGTAGTAGTAGACGGAGTTCCTGTCATGATGAATATCACCAATTCACAGGTAGACAGCAACTACGGAGGCCAGCGAGACGGTGGTGACGCCATGTCTACAATCAATCCGGACGACATCGCCCAAATCACCTTGCTGAAAGGTGCATCGGCAGCAGCACTTTATGGTGCGGTAGCAGCCAATGGCGCCATTATGATTACCACCAAATCAGCACAGTCGGGTAAAGTTTCCGTTAATGTATCCAGCAACACCACAATGGAGAGCCCAATGGTGCTACCCGAATTCCAGACTACTTATGGGATGAGCGACAACGGTACTTTCAGCTGGGGTGAGAAACTAAGCAGCAAAGCTCCAAACTATGCAAAAAAATTCTTCCGTACCGGATTTACAACGAATAACTCTATCTCCTTAAGCGGGGGTAATGAAAACATCCAATCTTATTTTTCCTATGCCAATGTCTATTCACAAGGTATCACTCCCCAGAATGACTACCGAAGCCACAATTTGAATTCAAAAGTAGGTTTCAATATTCTGAAAGACATTCATATTGATTTCACGGCCAAGTTTACCAACCAGCACATCACCAATCAGGCAGCTGCCGGCTATTTATGGAATCCGCTGACCGGTGTTTATCTCTTCCCTAGAGGAGAAGACTGGAATGGCTATAAAGAGAACTTCGAGGTATATGATCCCACAAGAGGCTGCTATGTCCAAAACTGGACAAATACACAACAACAGCAATTCGGTAATCCATATTGGATGTTAAACAGACAGACCCCGATCACTGACCGTAACCGCTATGAATTTGGCGGAAGCATCAAATGGGACATAACTCCAGATCTGAATATCCAAGGACGTATGCGTTACGAAAGAGGAGAAGAACACTGGGTACACAATGCTTACGCATCCAGCGTAGGAAACCTTTATCCGATGGGACGCATGAAAGACAACCGCTATTTCAGTGACCAACTTTATGGCGATGTCTTGGTAAGCTACAACCATACATTCAATGATTTTTCTCTATCTGCTACCGCAGGTTCCAGTTTTACAAAAACCAAAACCTCTCATGTAGACCTATGGGGTGAGGGCTCCCAGTTCTCACAGCCCGGTTCCGGAAACATTTTTTATCCGAACATCTTTACTCCGAACAACTATTATGGCAATATGTCCACCGTGGGCAAAGATGACAACTGGATGACCCAAAAACGGCTGAACTCAGTATTCGCCACCGCACAACTTGGTTATCGTGAAGGCATATTCCTTGATATATCAGCACGTAATGACTGGTCTTCGGCATTAGCTTTCACAGAAAGCTGTTCATTCTTTTATCCCTCTTTTGGCGGTAGTGTCCTGCTGAACAAATTTGTAGATATGGGTAAGAACATTGATCTGTTCAAATTCCGCGCAAGCTATTCTATCGTAGGTAATGACGTACCTGTATTCATGAGTAATCTGCTCTATTCTCTAGGTTCTCAAGGTGCTATCACTCCCCCCGACAAAGCTCCGTTCAGAACATTGAAGCCGGAAAAAACTCATTCTTTAGAAATTGGTTTTGACGGTACATTCTTACAGAACCGACTGAATATCAATCTGACTTATTATAAGACCAACACCAAGAATCAGTTCTTCTCCGTTGCGGCTCCTTACGAATCAGGCTTGAGAAACCGTTATGTAAACGCCGGTAATGTAGAAAACAAAGGCTTTGAATTCAACATCGGATGGTATGAGCAGTTCACTGACCACTTCAGTTGGAGTACCAACCTAAACTTCTCTTACAATGACAATAAGATTAAAGAATTGGTAGATGACCTTCCCAACGGACTGACATTGACCGATTTCGGAGGTGCAAAAGTGATCTTGAAAGAAGGCGGCCACTACGGAGATTTATATGTACGTCACCTGATGCGTGATGAAAACGGCAAGCCCCTGCAAAACGAAAAAGGAGAGCCTATCGTAAGTGGTGATTCTATGGACGAACTGGAATACGCAGGCAATATGAATGCCAAAGTAAATATGGGATGGACGAACACATTCCGCTACAAGGACTTCTCACTATCATTCCTGATTGATGCTAAATTCGGTGGAAAAGTGATCGGTATGACCGAAGCGGCTCTAGACGGTTGGGGCGTGTCCAAACGTTCAGGTGAAGCCCGTGACGCCGGCGGTATTACAGTAGACGGAGTAAAATTTGATGCCGATAAGTACTATCGCACCACCGGTAACAATAACTTCAACAGTCCATACGCTGTAGAAAACTACGTTTATGATGCAACCAATATACGCCTTCGCGAAGTAACTTTCGGCTACACCTTCCGTAACCTGTTAGGTGCGGGCAAGAACCTGACCGCAGCCATCATCGGCCGCAACTTGTTCTTCTTCCACAAAGACGCCCCGATGGATCCGGACGTATCAGCAGGTACAGGCAATGGTATACAAGGTGTAGATATGTTTGCACTGCCTACCTCACGCAGTTTTGGTCTTAATTTAAAACTTAACTTCTAATGCTTGAAACTATGAAACGGAATAAGATATTAACATACGCCTTTTTAATGGCATTCCCAATGACCGTAGGAAGTATCTTCTCTTCCTGCACAGACGATTTTGAAAAATTGAATACCAGTAACATCCAGGTAAATCCGGCAGATCTTCCTTTTGCCGCACAATGTACCGAACCGATGACCTACTGTTATCCTCCTCAGCAAAATATGTTCCAGTTTTGGACCAACCTGACCATTGACCTTTATGGAGGTTACTTTATGACTCCCAACGGTAACTTCACCAACGGTGATATGGGAGAGAACCGGGGACATAGTGGCGGTATGTATGAGAACTATTATCTCCATATTTTCAACAACACCCGCCGCATCATCGCACAATGCGACGCCAGTGGTGAAAGAGGTCTGTCAGGCGTGATGCGTATCGTACAGGCTTACGGAACATTGATGACTACAGATGCCTACGGACCGATACCTTACAGTTCCATCCTGTCGGGCGAAAACGAAGTGTATTTCGAGTTCGACAGCCAGAAAGACCTATATAAAGCCATGCTTGAAGATCTGAGTACAGCCATTACTGACATCAGTGCCATGGGAGCAGATGAAATAGCCAAATTGAAATCCTTTGACTGTTGGTGCAACGGCGACAAAGACCTATGGGTAAAAATAGCCAATACGATGAAACTACGCATGGCGTTACGCCTGTCCAAACGGGAAACCGAAGCCAGCAACGCCGGAATGAACCTTAAGGCAATCGCTACCGAGGCTGCCCAAAACACCTTGGCAACAGTCAACAAGGATATTCTGATCGATAAAAGTCTTGAGAATGAAATGTGGCTGATGTTCAATTGGGGTGATTGTGGATTCAATGCCAATCTGGTAACTATTATGAGTGGAACCAAAGATCCGCGCCAACCATTATATATGACCCTGAATACCGGAGATATCAAAAACGAAGCCGGTACTACCACAGTAGCCGCCAATAGTCAATATCTGGGTATCCGTTTTGCCAGCGGCCTGCCTGCCAAACCAAACAGTTGGGGTAGCTTCTCCGGTTGGATTCAGGGAAACAACGGTTCCTCTTATTCCATGCCACTGCCTATCATGAAAGCAGCGGAAGCCTATTTCCTATTGGCTGAAGCAAAATTAAGATGGGATATTGGCAGTGAAAGTGTAAAGAACCTATATGAAAATGGAATCCGTGTTTCCATGACTAATGAATTAGCTTATCGGGGGGCTTATGCCGGAATCAAAGAATATCCGGAAGGAGCAGTAGACGCCTACATCAATGGAACAAGCACCCAAATAGACTATACAGATCCCATCAAAGCCGAATTAAGTACCCCGGCTGTAAATAAATTAAGTGTAAAATGGGATGAGAGCGCAAGCAACGAAGAAAAACTGGAAAGAATCATCACCCAAAAATGGCTCGCCCTATTCCCCCTATCCACCGAAGGCTGGGCAGAACAACGCCGCACTGGCTATCCACGCTTCTTTCCTGCATTCGTCAATGAAAGTAATGGAGCCGTAAACACAGAAGAAGGTGTACGCCGCGTAATTTATAGCAGCCAGGCTTATGATGCCAACGCTAAGGGAGTAGAAGGCGGAATCAAACTTCTGGACCAAGAAAATTCCAGCAAATTTGGCATCTCCGGTGACAAAGGCGGAACACATCTTTGGTGGGACAATGCTGATAAAGGAAACTTTTAAATGCAATATTTTAAGGTAAAAACTGTGATTTTTGTTTCAATAGGCATTTCATATTAAAGTTTCGGATAGGGCAGACCGTGAGGTTTGCCCTATTTTTGTTTACAGCATATCACTTATTCTGGATACTTTGGGTTTGCGCCAGTCCTATACCATATCCTTTCGGTTCGTTCCGGCTTCCCGATACAGGGCAGTTTTTTGGCAATTACTACATTCTTCAAACATATCATCTGTCATCATCATCAAGCGAAAGCGTAAAAGTGCCCAAGCGGTATGAATAATCCGGCTCACCGAGCATAATTCGGGAAACATTCACTAAAAACAATATTTCCGGTTGATTTAATCGCACAAACCTACCAGATGTAAAACCGGTGAAGTGGAGGGAGTAAGAGTTTACGGCAATTGCCGCATAAGTGTTAATTTAACGCTTAACGAACTATTATCATAAATTAAATTGAATAAACTTTGCTGATTATCAAATTATTATTATAACTTTGCGATTATTCTAAAAAACGTTTGCCTATTAAGAACGTTTTTTGATTAGGAATGACAAAGTTATTTTATATACTCAGTTTGCTGATTATTAAAGTAGCAAGCAATTACATTAGTACACATTTATGGTCAGGTGAAAAAAAACTGAAGAAACGCGTATTATTGCAAACTTTGATTCTAACAGCCTGCTTCCTGCCCACTCATGGACAAGACAGTTTTTTATGTTTCCAAACAAATGTTCAAAAGAGTAATATCAGCATACACGAACAAAGAATGAAACATCCCGGGCATTCCCAAACCGCATGTGTTCACTCTAAGCATATCGGCATTGGAAATGAAGATACCGGCAATGACCATGGAGCCGGAAAAACGAAATACAATAAGTCGGTTCCATTTCTCGCCCTGAAAACAAACATGCTGTTTGACATTGCTTTAATACCAAACATAGAAGTCGAAGTTCCCGTCGGCAAATGTTGGTCGCTCAACGGCGAATTGATGTTTCCGTGGTGGCTGTTTGATAACGACAAATACTGTATGCAAATATTATCCGGAGGACTGGAAACACGTTACTGGCTAGACAATAAGAAGAAACGAAATATCCTTACGGGACACTTCGCCGGGCTGTATGCCGGAGGCGGAAAGTACGATTTGCAATGGAAAGAGAATGGCTATCAAGGAGAATTCTTCATTGCCGCAGGAATCAGCTACGGATATGCAAAACGCATTTCCCGAAATCTGCATTTGGAATTCAACCTCGGAATAGGAGTGCTGAGAACCTATTACAAACATTACCACGCCAACGATAACCATCAGACATTGTTGTGGCAAAACAACGGACGATATACATGGTTTGGTCCCACCAAAGCTAAAATCTCCCTTGCATGGATATTAAACCATAAAGTAAAAGGAGGTGTAAAATGAGAATGCGTTTTATCTTGCTTTCCTTTCTGCTTTTCATATCTTGCGATAGGCGCGAACTTACCTACTATGAAGTTGTGGGAGTCACCCTCATGGCAGACTGGAGCCAAGCCGGACTGGAGGGAGAAGACACCTATGGCGCGACGGCCGTTTTCTATCCCCAAAATGGAGGAGCGCCTCAAACCGTACTGATGGGCAACCGTACTCACGCCATCACCCGTTTGCCCAAAGGACATTATAACGTGATCTTATTCAACCGTTCATTCAGTGATTTCGGCGGCATTGCTTTCCGAGGAGAGAATGCTTTCCACACCTTCGAAGCGTATGCCAAACAAATAGAAAATCGTTCCGCAAGCGAAGTTAGCACTACCTCACCCGAAAAGCTGGCAACCTGCGTCATCGAGGGATTTGAAGTGACGGACAACATAGAATGCTCACTGCAATTCACCCCTACCGAGCTGACAAGCACAGTGAAAGTGCGGATTAGCATAGACGGACTGAACAACATAAAAGATGCTACTTGCCGCCTTGGAGGCATCCACGCCTCCATATTGCTGCACAACGGCCAACGCGGTGAAAAGATGATTACACAGGAATTTTCCATAGGAAACCCGACCTTCCACGAAGGATCTTTCACCGACGGCACTCTTACAGGCGAAATCTGTGTTTTCGGCTTTGACGAAGAAACCGACCACAGCATGAGCCTGAGTGCCAATCTAGTAGACGGAAAGACTAAGATAGAACAAAACTTCGATAAAGTGAGTATCTCAAAAGACACGGATGAAACAGGTGCCATCTACCTACATATAGAAGCAAAAACACCCGGACGAATACCTGATGTAGAACCTGAAAAAGATCCCAACTCCGGTTTCAATGCAGATGTAAACGACTGGGGGAAAGAAGAAAACACAGAATTGCCTTTGTAAAACAAAAGTATAATACTAATCAATAAAAAAATGAGAACAAAACATTTATTAATGGCGATAGCAACGTTGCTGGTGGCAGGTTGTTCGCAGAATGAAATTACGGAGGTCAGAACAGGCGGTAATCCAGCTGTCGGATTCGATGTCTACACGGGGGTAGCGACCAGAGGCACAGATGTTTCTACCACAACCATGCAAGGAACATGTGACGAGACCCATTATGGCGGTTTCGGCATTATGGGATATTACACAGGGAGTAAAAATTGGAATGAGGCTAAAGGAACCGTAACTCCATCTTTTATGTTCAATCAAAAAGTGACTTATGACGCAGATGCAAATGAATGGACTTATTCCCCGACAAAGTATTGGCCGAACAACACGACAGACAAAGTGTCTTTCTTTGCCTATGCTCCTTATGAGAGCAATGTATCCGGAGGCCGTGTAGGAATCGTGACTTCCCAAATTGATGATACCGGCATACCTTCCATTGATTTCACATTGAAAGAAGCAACCAAAATTGATGAAATGGTAGACTTGGTTGTAGCTGAAGAATTAAACAAAACAGCACAAGATGAGGCCATACAATTCAACTTCAGGCATACACTTTCTAAAATAAATTTTAAAGCCAAATTAGGCGCTGACTATAGCGGATTGGACGGAACAAGCAGCTTCATCTATATCACTCACATGTGGATAATAGGCAAAAAGGGAGGGAGCCTGTCTTTTGATCAGACTAATAAATTAACCAACGAAAATTCTAAATTTTATACGAAGGCAACATGGAAAGACCTTCATTGGGACTATGAAAATGCTACAATCGCTGAAGGCGATTACAGTATCGAAAAGATCATGAAAATGGAAGAGAAGGAGATCACGGAAATATGGGCCGATGGTACGGAAAAATCCATTAAAGGCATCATTCTGAAAAAAGGGAACAAAGAAACTCCGGTAGATTTATTCAAAAAAGATCAATACCTGTACTTAATTCCAATCAACGATAATGCTGAAGAAGTTGCGGCAGACGGTGCCGACGGATGTACAAGTGGCGATATTCAGATTGGCTTCCATTACGATATTGTATCCAAAACGGCAGATAGCAGCGATGACAATCCCAAATACGCAGTAAGCCATTTGGAAACAGCAGTTTCATTACCTGCCAATCACATGAAAAGAGGTAAATTTTACACATACACTTTCACTATTTCTCTGAAGGAAATAAAAGTAAGTGCGGCTAAAGTGAACGACTGGGGTAGCGTTACCGGTAATTTTGATGTAAATTAAATATTGCATAAGCCCGGATAAGGTTGAATGTCCTTCTCCGGGCACACCAACCGACAAATTGAAATTGACACATAAATAAAACAATGAGAAGATTAAGAAAGATACTCTTTTTTATAATCCTTTCGGCATGGACACTCACGTCTTGCGAAAAGGATACAGGCACAGAAACCGTAAATGTTCCCATAGGCTTCTCCAACAATGTAACGACCGCCACAAGGGCCGGCGATATAAACAACGACAATCTTACCTCCATCGGAGTATTTGCCAGTCTTACCCACGGCAACTTTGACGCAACAGTTTCCACCCCCAACTTCATGTACAATCAGCTGGTGGAAAAGAAAAACGGCACATGGCAATACACTCCCCTGAAGTATTGGCCAAACAATGATTCGGATAAAATCAGTTTCTTTGCCTATGCACCCCACAATGCCACGGGCGTTACGCCGAGCAACGCAATCCAAAAGGGTTATCCTTCATTCACTTACACTACACCCACAGCAGAAGCCGACCAGGTGGACCTGCTTGCCGCCACCCCCATTATAAACCAAAACGGGGGCAGTGTGGATTTCAAAATGCAACACGCACTTACCAAGGTGGTTTTCAATGTGAAAAGTAATGACGACATAACGGGAAAGGTAATCACAGCTTTCTCCATTACGGGAGCAAAAAGCGGGACACTGGCTTTTCATGTGCCGGCAAACGATGACGACAAGGGTTTCGGTTGGACTTATCCGTCAACGGTTACTGCCGAAACATTTACCGCTACCACAAAATCCCTGTCCGTACCGGATAAAAGTACTCCGGAGGAAGCTATGCTATGTACCTACTTCCTGCTCCCCACAAATATAGGAAACACATTCAACATCACCTATACATACATAGGAATCAAAGGAACGCAAACCGTCACGTTGACCAATCAGCCTTTACCTTCACTTGACAAATGGCTGTCGGGGGCTTTCGTGAGCTACACCATCGGCATAGACAAAAAAGTAGTCACTGCCACAACAGAAAGTCATCCCACATGGGGGAATGGCGGTCAGGGATCTGTAGACGGAACAATTAATTGAATCTGAAAGAAAAACTATATATACATATGAAATACTCTTTTATCGTCACGGTATTATGCGGCCTCCTTGTCATAGGTGGCGCATGTACGCACGAAAACGACCCAGAGGATGGCAAAAGAACTAACCAGACGCCCCTCATCGTGAAAGCCACGGCAAGCAATTTCAATCATCTCTCCATATCCGGCTCCCCCTTTGCACGTACTCCCTTGGAAGACGGAGCCGAAACGCAGTTTAGTGCAGGAGACGCCATCGGCATTTTCGCCGTTAAAAATAATGCGATAGCAGATGCCGTCAACAACATCAAACTGACTTATAAGAAAACAGGCATTGACACAGGTGAGTGGACTCCTCCTGCCGGTACTTCGCTCTATTGGAATGAAGGTATGGACTATATCGCGTACTATCCCTACAAGGAAGGTGTCACTATAGATACCAGTAAAACCATAGATGAAATCATGACCTCACTAGTGGACAACGAAAAGCTGAAACCCGGAGCGGATCAATCCGGTTCCGATGAATATACCGCCTGTGACCTGATGACCGCCGTAGGAAAGGTCAGCGAGGAAACCCTGACTTTTGAATTCGAGCATCGGTTCGCATTACTGATATTGAAGCCACAAGCGCATTTCAAATATGTTCCACCCGCGGATGCAGTCTTCACCTATCGCAACAATGGAACATTATCAGACCTGACTGTCGATGTCACAGCCAAAAACGTGAAACTGAACAATGTCACTCCCTGCAAAATGGACGACGGCAGTTTCCGTGCCATTGTCCTCCCCACCAAGACAGCGACAGCCATAGCCGGGAGCTATTCAATAACCGATGTATCAACTTCCGGCACAAGCACAGACAAAACACTGACCTACTCATTCACCCCCTCCACAGCGTTCACTGCAGGATGCTGCTACACCTTAGAGGTGAAAAGCCCGTTATCTGCCATAGAGAAAACACGGGAACTCACTCCCGGTGATTTTGTTTTTTTCACGGCAAACAATAAAATAGAGATTTTCCCCGGAGATGGAGTCTTTGAGGGCAACACAATCCCCGACTACAAAGATGCTGCAGGGATGGTAATTACTTGCGATCCGGAAAAAATGACCGATCCGGAATGCAATAAGAAAGGATGGACACATGCCTATGTGATGGGATTGGAAAACATAGGAGTGGCAAAATGGGGAGACAAGGTAGATGAACCCGATATCCCTAATATGACAACAAACGATTTACTGGAGAATAACATGAATGGCTATTCTGAAACGCAAGTAATATTGAATACTTATGATGATACTCAACTTAAGAATACATACAAAGCTTTTTTTAAGATAAAAGATTATCGGACGAAAAATAAAATACCGAATGACGAAAATATATGCAGTCCGTGGTTCATGCCGAGTATAGGTCAATGGTTCGATCTGCTCATAAATATAGGGGGAAAATCTCCGAGAACATTTGAAAGACAGTCTGCATACAGTTTAGAAACTCTGATATATGGAACCGAAACAAGAGAAAAAATAAGTAAACAATTAGCCAAAGCCGGAAGTACGTTGGGAGAAATTGTCGGCAACAGAAACATTTTCAGATGCACCACCGAATCCAATGTAGCGACAGATGCCTGGATTCTTATTTGGCACTTTGAGATGCTCGATGGCGTTTTTTGGGAAAGAGTAGCTGTCAAAACTTACAGCAAGCTTTCTGATTCCGGATATAACGTCCGTCCTTTCTTCGCTTTTTAACTATCAAAAACGTAACTTCGATATAAGAGTTATCGTATAACTGATTAATAATGAATTAATTCACAAATGTGCTAATATGCCAATGATCATGCGGAATAGAGCGCAGCCAATTGGCATATTAGCACATTGACACATTGGCAAATTATTCAAAACCATTCTGCAACGAGCGTACCAACGATGCCACCCGTGCATAAGGGGGGGCTTGTACCAGCTATCAGCCCGTCTGGTATTCTATTCCATAACCGCTTTATGCCCTTTAAGGCTCTGTTAAGGCGGATAGCCTGCCACAGCTTTGACATAAAGCCATGCTTTTAATGTGCCTTTTCTGGAGACTTCTCGGGAGAAAGATCCCATATCCCTTTTAATCGGTATGCAGATACTAAATTCCGAAGCCGGTACAGTGAACGCTAATCACATTAACTAAAGGCTGTTATCATACAGCCACCCCATTCCATCCATTATTCCACCTTAGTGAAAATGCCATTTCACTAAGGTGAACTACTTGCTTCACCAAGGTGATATTTCGGATGCCGCCGGATAGAAACACAAATCCGCCTATGCTCTTGCCGGAAAACAGCTGCAGAAAAGACACACGCATGAAGAAAACCTGTTTCTGCCGGATGAAAAGCAAGCAGAAGCAGGACTACAAACCGTTTCAGTGGAATTCGAAAAGTATTCGCACGGCATTATATTGATTTACAACAAGATATGGTGACAGAATAAAATAATATAAAAGGGAAAAATGTTTTTTGTTCAAGATCGATATCCCTTACACTGACTATGAAATTAAAGACTTTTCACCTCGTATCGCTTGACTACCGAAAAAAAAGCCGTAAGTTTGCCTCTGTTTACATAAAAACGTAATATGAAACTATCGGCAAAGGAATTTGAATACCAATTTCGCTGTCTTTACCGTCCGCTGAATATGTATGCCCTGCGCTATACTGAAAATCTGGATGACGCAGAAGACATCGTCCAACAAGCCTTCTCTGATGTATGGGAAAAGCTTGTCGGAGGCACATCTATTCAAAATCTGAAAGCTTATATGTACCAAACTGTACGTAACCGCTCACTCACACTGGTAACCAACCGGCAAACACACTGTGAAACAACCGAACTGACAGACTTGGAAGATTTAACAGAAGAAGAACGCATCATCCGGTCAGAACGTGATGCTCGTTTATGGACAGCTATCGACCACCTTCCTACCGAACGGAAAAAGATCTTTCTGCTTTCCAAACGTGACGGCCTTACTTATCAGGAAATTGCCACCGAGCTGGGTATTTCTATAAAAACAGTCGAACATCAAATCAGTAAGGCACTGAAAACATTACGAGAAACAGCCATTAAAATATATACTTTTTTCTTCGGATAAAAAAATCGGCAAGCGAATAGGGGGATTTTGTCTTTTCCCTGTCTTAACAATAAAAAGAAAAAAGATCGCATGGAGAAAGAAGAAAAAGATATTCGTTTTGTAGCCCGGTTCTATCGGGAAAACAGGCTGGACACGACACAAGCCTGGCAAAAACTAGGTATCGGCAAACAGAAAAATAATTCTATCTTATTATATAGACTAATAACTATCGCCGCTGTCACTTTCCTGATAGCCGGATTCAGTTGGTGGTGGATATACGACAGGCAAGATTGGATTGTCATTGCCTCATCCGCACACGCTGTCAAAGAAGTCACGCTTCCGGATAACAGCCATATTACGCTGGCAGAGAATTCGGCCTTACAGTATGACCGCTTGGCATACGGCAAAAAAAACAGGAACGTCACTTTAAACGGAAAAGCATATTTTTCAGTCACACATCAAGAACAATGTCCCTTCAGGGTACAGACCGAACTGGCAAACATACAAGTACTAGGTACGCAATTCCAAGTAACGGCAAATGCAAATCAAACTTCGGCAACCGTAGAGTCTGGAAAAGTCCGTTTTTATAACAAAGAACAAAAAGAAGCTATCCTGACAAAAGGCATGTATGCTTTCATTAACCAAAAAGGACAAATGCAAATAGAAAAGCAAAGTGATCCCAACACTTTTGCATGGAAGACTCACGTGTTTGTTTATAATGAAGCCCCCTTGAAAAAGGTAGTAAAAGAACTAGAAGAAGTCTATAAGGTCCATATCGGCGGAATTCCACAAAAAGAGTACTATTTGACCACGACCTTTGACAATACTCCGATAGAAGACATAATTGAAATCATAAACCAAACACTAGATACAAAACTAGACATAACCCAATGATGCAATTCCATTCTAAATTTTCTTTTCTTCTGCTCCTTTGCCTCATGCACATTTGCATTGAGGCAAAAGGAACAGAACATGATGAGCCTCTCGTAACATTAGATATGAAACAAACCCCCATCCGTAAAGTTTTAGCAGAAATCACCCGGCAGACAGGTGTAACCTTTTCGTATGAATCCTCTTTAACAAAACATCTGTTACCGATAGATATAACAATAACCGCCCAGCCGTTATCCCACTGTTTGCGCATTTTGTTTCAAAAACTGCCCGTAGAATATATACAATCAGGCAAATACATCATCCTCAAGAAAAAACAGAAAAACATTGTAATCAGCGGCTTCATACGAGACAAATCCTCCTCAGAGTCCCTTATAGGCGCCTCCATCTATGATGCTAAAAGCCATCAAGGAACAACCAGCAACGCCGACGGCTTTTTCAGCCTGACCCTGGAAGCCGGAAACGATGTATACCTGAACATCTCCTATGTAGGTTATGACAGTTTCCACCGTTCATTCATACAATTGGAACAAGACACGCTGCTTCCGGTTCTGCTGAACAGCCACCAGCAATTAGCCGAAGTAGTAGTGACCGGAGAATATACCTCTTCTCCATTAGTCCAAACATCCGATATGGGACATACCCGTCTCAACAAAGACCTGATCCAACAAACCCCGGTATTATTCGGAGAAGCTGATATTATAAAAACCCTACAGACCTTGCCGGGTGTATCGGCAGGCACAGCCGGATTGGCAGGAATGTATGTGCGGGGCGGTAATGGAGACGACAATCTTTATATGATAGAAGGGAATCCGTTATACCAGATCAACCATGTGGGCGGTCTGTTTTCCTCCTTCAACGCCGAAGCCGTAAAGGATGTAGAATTCTTTAAGTCCGCCTTCCCCGCCCGTTACGGAGGAAGACTGTCCAGCGTAGTCGATATCCATACAAAGGATGGCAACATGAAAGAATATCACGGAAGCGCCATGCTGGGACTGACCTCAGGCAGCCTGAATCTGGAAGGTCCGTTGGTCAAAGACCGGACCTCATTCAACTTTGCATTACGCCGTTCATGGATTGACGCGCTTTCGGCCCCAACCATCGCCATCTGGAACGCTACCAGAAATAAAGGAGAAACCCAAATAGTGGCACGATACGCTTTTACCGACATGAACTTTAAACTCAACCACCAGTTCAATGACCGCAGCCGCGGATATGCCGGTCTTTACTGGGGAAACGATTTTTTGAAGGGAGGAGAAAAAAGAGAAGGTGACAACGGATATGAAAGCAGAAACACCGGCAAACTGCGATGGGGAAACATCATGGCATTTACCGGCTGGTCATACGTATTCAACAACCAACTCTTCGGTAATGTGAATGCCGCCTTTACCCACTACTCTTCCACCTTGAAAGGAGACTACTACCAAGGAACAGAAGCCAACTACGTATCACAGGAAAGTTCAACCCAGAACCGCATTGACGACCTCAGCATACGAGCCAATTTCGATTTCCGCCCCAATGCTTCCCATCAGTTGCATTTCGGCACTCATTATATTTACCACCGTTTTCATCCCGTAGACGAAAAATCGTATTTTTCCAATGGTATGACCACCCAGACCAGACAAAACAACGACACTGCCCTACCTGCACATGAATTAGGCATATATATGGAAGAAGACTGGAAAATGAACAAAAGAATACGTTTGAACGCCGGGGTTCACCTCGGACTATACACCATTGACGGGAAAACGTACACTTCTCTAGAACCCCGTTTTTCCAGTCGTTTCCTGATCAATCCGCAACTCAGTCTCAAGGCCTCTTATACCCGGATGAGCCAATATGTACATCAAGTCAATGAAAGCTACATCAACCTGCCCACAGACACATGGATACCGGTCAGCCGCAAGCTGAAACCGATGCAGAGCGACCAACTGGCTGTAGGAGCTTATTACACCACCGGCAACAAAATCTACTCTTTCTCCATAGAAGGATATTATAAATGGATGAAACATCTGATGGACTATAAAGACAACTACCAGTTTCTCCCTCCTTCCACCAGCTGGGAAGATAAACTGACTCAAGGAAAAGGACGTTCTTACGGCGTAGAACTTATTGCCCGCAAAGAAAAAGGAAAAATAACCGGATGGGCAGGTTATACTCTAAGCTGGAATGACAGACAGTTCACTGAGATAAATAAAGGCAAGCGTTTTCCTGCCAAATTCGACAACCGGCATAAATTCAATATAATAGCCAATTGGAAAATCAAGCCCAAACTGGAGTTGACCGGAAGCTGGACCTACGCAACCGGTAACCGGCTCACGGTTTCTTTCGAAAACTACCAGGCCGTTTCTCCCCAACATCCGTTTCCGGGAGGCAGCCTGGTTCCTCCTTATATAGATTCAGGCGGATTAGACTATTATACGGAACGTAATAATTTCCAACTTCCCGCCTATCACAGACTCGACTTGGGCATCAATATTTACCGGCCAAAGAAAAAGAACCGGATGGGAATATGGAATATCAGCATCTACAATGTCTATTCCTACATGGCACCCGTCAGCATACGCAAAGGATGGTGGTATAATAACGACTGCTTCTATACCCTGGGCATAGTTCCCATTATACCATCAGTTTCTTACACTTATAAATTTTAAATGATTATGAAACATCTGCTATATACATTACTTCTCGGAGTGTTCCTTACCTCCTGTTATCGAAAAATAGATTTGGACGAATATCGCACTACGCCCAAAATGGTAATAAACAGTGTAGTATCCCCCGACACAGTGGTAATGGCCTCCATCACCCGGACCTGGTTCTATCCAGACAAGAAGCCTTATGTCAATCTCCCTCACGCCCATGTGGAGCTCTATATCAACAATCAATACATAGAAACCATGCAATGGAAAACACTGAATAATCCCCGGAACCCAGACCAGCCGGATACCTTATTCCTTTCAAATACAATCCCGGCAGAAGGAGACCGGATAAAAATTGTTGCATCCACCCCCGAATATGGTACAGTAACGGCAGAAGATATCATACCAAAGAAAGTACCTATAAAAAACGCCAGTCATACAATAAAAAAAGGTAACGGAGTTTATCAAGGAACAATTTCCGACTATTTTGAAATATACTATGAAGTCACGTTTGATGAATTTCCGGAAAAGAACAATTATTATCTGGCCAAAATCACACAAATAAAAACGGGCTATTACGGTTACTACGAAACAAAAATAGATTATATAGATCCTGTATTCAAGGAACAGGATGCCATATTGGACGAAAGTATGGCATTCAACGGATTGGAAAAAAGAGGAGGAGCCCTCTTTACCGACCAAAGCATTAACGGACAAACCTATACTTTACAAATAAAAGAGACAACGGCAGAGTTAGACGAAACAGAACAAAGAATCATTTCCATCTATTCCCTTTCCGAATCCTACTTTTTATACCTGTTGTCCTTACAAAAAATTGCCGGAAGCACGTTAGAAGGAGGCTTGGGTAACATTGGACTAGCCGAACCTCTACGGGTTTACAGCAATGTGGAGGGAGGAACCGGCATTCTGGGCGGTAACCAACATTCGGAAACAACTATAACATTGAATAACCCATCTAAAAAATAATTGATTATGGATACATTACAACAAACTCCCGCCTTATGGTATTGGAGCGAACCCGCATCGGGATACAGCATTGAAGATTGCGAACAGATTGTAGCAGAAGAGATGCAAACAGCAAAAGCAGACTAAAAGTTCTGGCCACCGTAGGGGTACATTGAAATGTCCCCCTACGGTAAAAAAGAAATTTCACGCCTCAATGGATAATTCCCCCGCAAATGTTCAAATTCTTCGGGATGCCGTTTCAATGCATCACTGTCACGAGTCGGATCATACACCTGTAGAAAAGCCTCTTCCGGATCAGAAGAATAATCCATATACGGCAAAGTGGGCGGTACTATTTTAAAATCAGCCTGTATATGGAAGAAGTTACAAAGCTCCTCCAATGCCATCCGTGTAGCATTCGACTTTCCGTCAGCTGAATACCCTGCTATATGAGGGGTTCCCAAAAAAACTTTCTGCAACAAATCCGGGTGAATATCCGGTTCATTTTCCCACGTATCAATAACCGCATCACGTATCCGGCCTGTCTTCAGCGCATCAAGCAAAGCCAATGTCTCCATTACTTCTCCACGAGAAGTATTCACAATAAAAGGTTTCCGTTGCAAACCGACAAAGAAATCCGCATCCGCCAGATGGAACGTTTTATATTTCCCATTCCTGTTCAGCGGAGTATGAAAGGTTATTATATCACATTCCCGTGCCAGCACAGACAAATCCACAAATCCTGTTTCCCCCCGGTCCGCACGTGGAGGATCATTCAGCAAGACCCGCATCCCCAATGCCTCCGCCATACGTTGGATACGGCTTCCCACATGTCCTACCCCAACAATACCCAGACAGCTTTCTTCCAATCTCACCCCCTTCCGGCGTTTCAACAATAATAATACCGAATGCAGGTACTGCTCCACACTGCCGGCATTACAACCGGGACAATTTTTCCATACAATTCCCGCCTCATCACAATAGTCCACATCAATATGATCAAAGCCGATGGTTGCAGTAGCAATGAATTTCACCTTGCTTCCTTCCAGCAGTTCGCGGTTACAACGGGTACGGGTACGGATCACCAATGCGTCAGCATCCCGTACATCCCCGGCGGTAAAACCACTGCCGGGCAAATACACCACTTCATCGGCTATCTGTTCGACAGCTTCATGTATATAAGGTATTTTATTATCTACAATTATTTTCATCTTTCAAAAACTTGCTTGGGAACAAAGGTAGACACTTTTACCGAATAATAATTGGCTGATTAGAAAACTTTGCATAGATTTGTACATTCAATAAAACAGCTGTTATGTCCAAGATTCTTGTAATCTGCTTTTCATCCATCAATAATGTGGCAATGGCAATCCCGGTCATTCACTCATTGGCTACGCAATATGCCCAGCATCAAATCATGGTGCTGAGCATAGACACATTCTCCCCCTTATTCGAGAATGTGCCGGACAATGTTATTTTCCGTGGAGCAGATTTCAGAGGAGAACATGCCGGATTAATGGGTCTGGGATGGCTGTACAATGATTTAAAAGAAGAAAAATTTGATGCCGTAGCCGCTTTCCAGCCCACATTCCGCAGCCGTTTTCTTTGCTGGCGTTTTCGTCTGGCAGGCATAAAAGCAGCCCACATCAAGCAGAACAGGCGGGAACTGCAAAAACTGATACGGCGGAAACATAAAATATATACAGAGCAAGACTCCTTTTTTCAGCGCTGTGCCCATACGCTCAATCAGATAGGTTACCCCATCCGGTTAAGTTTCCTCTCCCTTTTCGGAAAGAATAAAGGCAATATTTCCAGCCTGGCGCCGTTAACCGGTGAGAAGAACCAAGAAACATGGATTGGAATCGCTCCCTTTGCAACACATGTAGGCAAAATCTATCCGTTGTCAAAGCAAGAGCAGATCCTCAAACATTTATCTGCACGCGACCATACAAAAATCTTCTTATTCGGAGGCGGAAAAAAAGAAATCAAAGTATTGGAAGAATGGGCCCAACATTTCCCCAATGTCATCTCAACAGCCGGCAAACTAACCATAAATATGGAATTGGCCCTCATGAGCAATATGGACGTCATGCTGGTAATGGATGCCGCCAATATGCACCTTGCATCACTAGTGAACATCCCGGTTGTGTCCATTTGGGGGGCAACGCATCCCTGTGCAGGCTTTGCAGGATGGAATCAGTCTGCGGCAAACATAATACAGATAGACCTGCCCTGCCGTCCTTGTTCCTTATCCGGAGAAAAGCACTGTTATAGAAAAGATTATGCCTGTCTGCAAGGCATAACTCCCGAAATGGTAATAGAACACATAAACAAAGTCATCAGTTAAATGAAACAAATAAATCTCATATATTATTCCGTTTTCTTTTTGTGGTATTTGCTTTCGCTTCTACCCTTACGATTCTTATATTTCATATCCGATCTTCTTTTTTATCCGCTCTATTATTGCATCCGCTACAGACGTAAAATCATACGCAATAATTTATCGAACTCATTCCCCGAAAAAGATTTAAAAGAGATTGTCCAAATCGAGAAACAATTTTACTCTTTCTTTTGCGACTATATAGTAGAAACGCTCAAGTTATTCTCCATTTCAAAAAAACAACTGATGAGAAGAATGACTTTTGAAGGACTGGACGAGATAGTGGAAAACATGAACAAAAAGAACAAAGACTTCTGTTTTATCTATTTAGGGCATTATTGCAACTGGGAATGGATTGCATCCTTGCCTTATTGGATTTCCAAAGACATATCCTGCGGACAAATCTATCATCCACTGTACAATCAGGCTTTCGACAAACTATTTCTAAGATTACGCAACCAGTTCGGAGGCGAATGCATCCCCATGAAAACGACTTTGCGCCGCATCATTGAATTGAAACGGACAAAGCAAAAGGCAATTATCGGATTTATTTCGGACCAAGCACCCAAGTGGAACAGCATACATCACTGGACTGAATTTCTAAACCAAGAAACACCGGTTTTCATCGGTACGGAGAAAATAGGCAAGCAAGTGGACGCCTTGATTTATTATGCTGACATAACACGGGTCAAAAGAGGATACTACCACTGCCGGCTCAAACCATTGTGCGATACCCCCCGGCAAGTACCCGATTTTGAATTGACCGATTTGTTTACCCGAGAATTGGAACAAACAATAAAAGCGCATCCCCAATATTGGCTCTGGAGCCATAACCGCTGGAAAAGAACCAAAGAAGAGTGGCTGCGCAGACAACAGGAAGAAACTAAGTGATTATGGAAAAATATGATTATTTGATAGTAGGTGCCGGTTTGTTCGGCGCCGTTTTTGCCCACGAGGCAAAACGAGTAGGTAAACATTGCCTGGTAATTGACAAGCGCAATCATCGCGGAGGCAATATCTACTGTGAAGATATAGAGGGCATCCATGTACATAAATATGGTGCACATATCTTCCATACCGACAATAAAGAAGTGTGGGACTATGTAAACAGCTTTGTCGAATTCAACCGATACACCAACTCCCCTTTGGCTTACTTTGACGGGAAATTATACAATCTTCCCTTCAACATGAACACTTTTTATCAGCTGTGGGGAGTAAAGACCCCGGCGGAAGCCAAGGCCAAGATAGAAGAGCAACGTAAAGAATTTGACCATATCGCCACCCCCGCCAACCTGGAGGAGCAAGCATTAAAGCTATGTGGAAAAGACATTTACCATCGCCTTATCAAAGGTTATACAGAGAAACAATGGGGACGTTCTGCCAAAGAATTACCGGCATTCATCATCAAACGTATTCCTTTCCGTTTCATTTATGACAACAACTATTTCAATGACAGCTACCAAGGAATCCCCAAAGGCGGATACAACGCCCTTATCGATGCGTTACTGGAAGGAACCGAGGTTCGTCTCAACACCAATTATTTCAGCAACCGCAATGAACTGGACGCATTGGCAGACAATATCCTGTTCACCGGATGCATAGACCAGTTCTTCGATTACCAATGCGGACATCTGGAATACAGAAGCCTGCGCTTTGAACATAAACAGCTGGAAACAGAGGATTTCCAAGGCAACGCAGTAGTCAATTATACAGAACGTGAGGTACCCTATACCCGAATCATTGAGCACAAGCACTTTGAATTCGGCACACAGCCCACCACTGTAATCACGTATGAATATCCCGATGATTTCGCGCCGGGCAAAGAACCTTACTATCCGATAAACGACAAGCGGAACACCGAAATGATGAGCCAATATAAAAAACTGGCCTCTGAGCGGAAAGACGTTTTATTCGGAGGCCGTCTGGCACAATACGCATACGCCGACATGGACGATACCGTAGCCGCTGCCCTCGCCTTATGCAAAAAGACATTTAAATAAAAGGAAATCCTTGGACTCCCCAAGGTTTTCCGCTAAATTTGCATGATATTCCTAAATTGACAAACAATATAGATAACAAACCAATGAAGTGCCTTCATATCATAACACCCGTAAAAGATTCGATTGACTCCACGCTTGAAACCGTAAAAGCAATCATGGAATCGGATATTTTGGTTCCTTTCACTTACACTGTCTATAACGATTTCAGCACGGAAGAAAATACCCATCGGCTGGAAGAGGCCGCCCGTCAATGGAATTTTCGTCTGGTCAACTTATCAGACCTGACCGACCACCCCTCTCCCAACTATCTACTGGTGTTACAAACAGCACAAAAAGAAGCCATCGAAGCAGATGCAGGATTGCTGATTGTGGAATCGGATGTTATTGTCAAAAAAAACACATTGCAATCACTATACAATGGAGCATTGCAACAGAAACAATGCGGAATTGCAGCAGCTGTGACAACCGATGAAAAAGGCATAATCAATTACCCCTACCTACACGCCAAGGGACACGAGAATCAAGTGTACCCGGAAAAAAAGCATTGCAGCTTCTGCTGTTCACTACTCACCCCCAGACTGCTGAAAGCATTTGACTTTCAGACATTAGACCCAAGCAAGAACTGGTATGATGTGACCATCTCGCACGAGTCACTGAAACGAGGTTTCCAAAACTACCTGTTCACCACGTTGCCCGTATGGCACAGGCCCCATAGCAGCCGTCCGTGGAAACAACTGAAATACAAGAATCCTTTAAAATATTACTGGTTGAAATATACCAAAGGACTAGACAAAATTTAACACTATTATAATGATATGAGCAAGACAGAGCGTTTGTTTCATCCCCGCACCTTAGTGATTCACCCTGATTTCAAAAATCTGGAAGAATTTATAGTATCCATTCCCGAACGTTTCCAAAGGAATGAAGGTACTGTTATTCACCAAGGGCGCAATGAATTGCGGAAAATGGAATACAATGGCAAAGAATATGTTATCAAATCCTTTCACAGCCCCCACCTTATCAACCGGTTTGTATATGGCATATTTCGTCCATCCAAGGCAAAACGCTCTTACGACCATGCAGAAATGCTGCTGAAAATAGGTGTAGGCACCCCGCAACCGGTGGGATATATGAATATACGTTCAGGGCTGCTGTTCGATAAAAGTTATTATATCAGCCTCCTCTCCACCTGCCCCTACATTTACGACAACCTGTTCACACAGCAATTTGACTACGCCGAGGAAGTATTCCGCGCCATAGGCAAAGTGACCGCCCGTCTTCACGAACACGGATACGCCCACAAAGACTACGGACGTGCCAACATCCTGTTTCAGAAAACTCCCAATGGCATAACAATAGAAATTGTCGATTTGAACCGGATGTACATCGGCCCCATAGATATGAAGACCGGCTGCAAAAACTTTGAACGCCTGCCGGCAACTCCACAAATGCACCGATGGATGGCAGAAGAATACGCCAAGACACGGAACTTTGATGTGGAAAAATGCTTTGAGCTCATGAGAGCCTATAGAAGCGTACAGCCGGGAAAAATAGATAACCTTTACTAAAAACTAAATGCATCATGAACATTATAGCCGTAGTTGTAACCTACAACCGAATGGAACTTCTGAAAAGAAATATTCGTTGTCTGCAACAAAACAAGCCGATATCTTCCATTGTAATAGTAAATAACGGAAGCACGGACGGTACAACGGAATGGCTTGCCGCACAGGAAGGGCTGACAGTAATCAATCAGACCAATGTGGGCGGTGCGGGAGGATTCTATACAGGCATACAATACGCTTATCAGGCGGGTGCCGACTGGATTTGGTGCATGGATGACGATGTATTTCCGCGGGCCGACTGTCTGGAACAACTCTTGCCGTATACCGACAAGAAAGATATCGGCATACTGGCCCCTCGCAGGTTGCTCGAAGGAGAAATATTCACCCATGACTTCCAGGCATACAACCTGAGCAATCCTTTTGTATCCATGTACAGCAAGAAACTGGCAGGACGGCACATCACCTCACCGACAGAAATTACGGGAACAGCTTTCGAAGGTCCGTTCATCCGCCGCGAAGTCGTTGAGAAGATAGGTCTTCCCAATAAAGACCTTTTCATTTTCTGTGATGATACAGATTACTGTCTCCGCACCATACGGGCAGGGTACAAAATACTCTATATACCTGATGCTCTGATGGATAAAGAGAAATTCTTCTCCAACGACACATGGAATGAGCGAAGCAAGAAGAAAAAGTGGAAACGCTTTTATCAGATCCGTAATTCAACTTATTTAAACCATCACTACGGACGCAACATAGCAGTGAAATATCTTCGCGGCTTCAACGGAGTAATGGGATATATTTTCATCGCGTTGTTTACCAGTCCGTTTGCAAAAGCCTATCAATGGAAAGATATACCCCGATTATGGAAAGCCTATTGCGACGGAATACATGAAAAACTTGGAATTATGAGTTAAAAAACGGCAACGCTCTTACCAGTTAATGTTTCATAATAAACTAGCATTTATATACTATATTTACAGAAAAAGAGTAAATTTGTTATATAATTAAATATCAGAATATTATGAGAAAACTAAGGATTACGTTATCTATTATAATGAGTTCAGAATAAAACAAATTCTTTTGACAATAGTATTAATTATCTCTAATATGACAGGTAGAAATCAATAATCATTGGTTATTTATGAGCAATTTATTACTATCCAAAATAGGGCACGTTATATCCGAATTTCCTTTGGCTTTTAAACAAACGAAAGAAGTCAAATTATTCATGACATTGCTGGTAAAAAACGAAGAAGGGATGCTGGAAGAGAATCTACAGTTCCATAAAGCGATGGGAGTGGACGGGTTTATCATTACTGATAATAACTCCACAGATTCAACTCCGGACATTATCCGTAAATACAAACAAAAAGGGTGGATTAAAGAAGTGATAGAAGAAAAGGCTACCAACTATGAACAAAAGGACTGGGTAGACCGTATGATTTGGAAAGCCAAAACCATTTATAAGGCCGGCTGGATTATCAATGCCGATGCCGACGAATTATGGTATGCCCCTACCGGCAATTTGAAAGATGAATTATATGCCACCAATGCCAATGTGCTGAATTGTGAAATGAGAAGTGTCTATCCTGAAGAAGAAAAGCCCTTTTGGCAATGGGATAAGACTGTAAAAGCGGTAACCGAACCTGAAAAATATGACTTGTCACTCTATTCGCTGTTTGAGCGTCAGAACAAAAAAGTCATTCACCGGACTGCCGGTTACCTGCAAATTTCAATGGGAAACCATAAAGTAACCATGTTCCCACAAAACTCTGCCGACAGCCATATCCATGTATATCATTACAATATACGCGGCAAGCAGCAGTTTATGGAAAAGATGATAAATGGCGGCAAGCAACTGGAGCAACACAAGGGCAAACACGGAGGTCGCCACTGGCGCTACTTCTATCAGTTACATAAAGAAGGAAAACTAGAGGCTGAATATGAACGTGTTATCGGCAGTGCTTATTTTGAAGCACTGCGCAAAGACGGATTCATTATTCCGGATGTAACGATTCCTAATTTCTTTAAAAGATTAAAACCTGATATATAATGAAACATGCATTTCTGATTATCGCCCACAATGAATATCCGGTACTGGAGGTACTACTTTCCATGTTGGACGATGAACGTAATGACATTTATTTGCATATTGACAAACGGGCTACAGAACTGTTTCAGCAAATAAAAAAAGTCAAAATGCAGAAAGCCGGCTTTTATTTAATAGAAAATCCCATCGAAGTATATTGGGGTGATATCAGCCAAGTACAAGTAGAATATCTTCTCTTTGAAACGGCCTTATCACACGGTTCCTATGCTTATTATCATTTATTATCCGGAACGGATTTGCCCATAAAAAGCCAAGATTACATTCATGCTTTTTTCCAGCAGAATGCCGGTAAAGAATTTGTAGGCTTTTGGCAGGATGCCGCTCATCAGCGTGATTTGGAGCGCAAAGTATTCCGATACTATTTTTTTACAAAAAGGTTAAAAGATAAGGAACATCTGTTACATGGAATTACAGCATTAATCCGAAACCTCATATTAGCAGTACAGAAAATAAGCCATTATCGCAGAAAACAAACTTTTGAATTCAAAAAAGGAGGAAATTGGATAAGTATTACCGAAAACGCAGTCAAGTATCTATTACAATACAAAGAGATTGTATTAAATCGTATGAAATATACACTTTGCGCAGATGAAATATTCATTCAAACTATTTTATGGAACTCTCCTTTTCGAGAAAGAATGCATTGTACGAACAATGCCAATACCGGTAGTATGCGGGAAATTGACTGGGAGCATGGCAGCCCCTATATATGGCAAGACCATGATTATCAAACGCTTATTAACTCTAATAAAATATTTGCACGGAAATTCAATTCAAACCAGATGGGAATTGTCTACAAGATTCAAAAATTATATTTAAAACAAGTTCCCAAATGAATATACTATTTTATACTACCAATGAAGTTGCGCCACAATACGGAGGTGTTGAAAGAGTTACTGCTAATATTGCAAATGCATTAACTACTTTTTATAATGTGAACTGTTACTCTGCCTATAAATACAACATTGACAAATCCTTTATTAAACAGCAATTCGTTAATACAATTAAAATCAATTCTTATCACAATCTCAATAATTTAATCCAATTTATAGAACAAAATAAAATTGACGTCATTATTAATCAAGGAGAGCATAAGTTAACTAAGAGTTTAAGACTTGCTTTAAACCAGTCTCAAAATAAAAAATGCAAGCTAATGTTTGCACTCCACGTAAGTCCTGCCACGGAGATTAATTTCATCACCTTAGATAATCCTAAAAAAGAACTAAAAGAAGGAAAGAACATTAGGAAAAACATCAGCAAATTTTTATCCTTTCCATATCAAAAGATAAGAAAAATAATAAAACTACCTATTTTATATAGAGAGTCATATCATTTTGCCGATAAGGTTATCTTATTATCCTCTCATTTCAAAAAGCCGTTTCTAGAATACTCTCATTTGAAAGATGATAGTAAAATAAGAATAATCCATAATGCTCTTTCATTCCACTCTTTCTATGATTTAGCCAACTATAATCACAAAAAGAAAGAAGTACTTATTGTATCCAGACTGGAAGAAGAACCTAAAAGAATTTCTCTGGCTTTAAAGATTTGGAAGGAAATTGAAACAGACCATACTCTATCCGAATGGAAGCTAAAAATAGTAGGACATGGGAAAATGGAAAGCTGGTACAAAAGTCTAGTCATACATTATGGCTTACAACGTGTCTTTTTTGAAGGGACAAAAAATCCGGAACCTTATTATAATGAAGCTTCTATTTTTATGATGACCTCATCTTTTGAAGGATGGGGGCTGACATTAACCGAGGCACAACAATATGGTTGCGTTCCTTTAGCTTTTCGTAGTTTTGCTTCATTGACAGACATAATAACAGATAAAGTCAATGGGTTTGCTATCCCCAATGATGATATATCACTATATATTAAACAGATAAAGCTATTGATGACAGATGAAAAGCTACGTAAATCAATGTCTGCCAACGCTATTGAAAGTAGCAAGCAATTTTCCATCGAAATTATCATAAAGAAATGGATGGAAGTGATCAATGAATAATCACACTTTTATTTTTATCATACCAAATCAAAATTCTAATAATTCCATGCTCTCTTATATGCAATTACAAGATAATCAGTGCTATCCAAAATAAAATTTCATACCGTCTTAACATTATCCCCCCCTTCAAAAAGTCCTGGCTTCCTTTAGGATTCACCTGAAAAATCAAGGGGAGAACCTTTGTTCTTAAAGTATCATTTTATTCTTTGGATAACATCTGAAAGTATTCTTAATATATCAGCTCACTAGAAAGTTCGGAACATTTATACCCTCATGCCCTCACTACATTTTAAAACAGAATTTCGCATAACCTACTTACTGTCAGTTATATATTCTTTCCTGTAAGCTGTTCCGACTTGATATAAAGTATGGCATTTTCAGACTTTTTCCTTGCAAAAGTGCAATAAAGAGTGTGTACTTTCACAGAATGACGGATAACGAAAGCATGGCAACGGTGAAAAAGATCAAAACGTTTAAAAGAATTCGTTATCTTTCCTTCAAAATAAGACAATCAATACAGGCTATCTATAAATTCTTCCAATTGCATAAGCTTTTTCTATCTCCAGATTAAACCTTTTTATATGCATCTATTCTATCTCCATAGCCTTTGGAGTTATCTCCATAAGCTTTGGAGTTATCTCCCAAGACTATGGAGTTAACTCCAAAGGCTTGCGGAGATAAAACAAACAGGAAGAAAGCCCTTAACCATACAGCAAGAAATGTTTAGGGATGCGGATAAGATATTTTAAGGATGAATCTGATTTTAAAACCACACAATTCCTTACGGATGAAAAACTCCCCAATGTCCTTCTTTAAAAAAGTGAAACAATATATGACAGGAAGATATACATCTGACTATACATACAGGACAGAAATATGAAGTGAGGGCATATATGCACCCAAACTTTTTATGAAAATACAGGCACTCTTGAGAAATCGCAAGCGGCTGCATAAATGAAATTAAGAGAACAACCTAAAATTCCTGAAAAACGTAGTAAAGGCCGCCCTTTTATTAAATCTTCCCAAAGCCATAGATACCCCCCACAAACCACATATATTATAATGTTTATGCAATGAAATACGAAGGATGGTATGGATATAGCATTGCAATGCACTAATCAGCTCCGGATCATCCACATAATCGGAAAACATATTCCTCATCCATCTCAAGAAAAGAATAGTAGCGTGCAATTTATCTTTGTCATGACCGGCAGAATTACTGATGTTTGCACCTTCAACATTCCTCCAACATACAGGCTGCCCCGGCAAAGAAATAACACCCCCCGCATGACGGGCAAAAGCAGCCCACGTAGCATCATCCGAACACCAAGCCATAGGAAAATGAACAAAACCACCTGCCGACTGCCATATCTCCCGACTGAACACGTACTCTACGGCAGCCGAATCTATCTTTCCCTGTAACTTATCTAGCAGCAGCCGGTAACAAGACACACTTCCTTCTTCCAAAGGACGATTGGCACGTATCCGCTTGTTTTCACCATCAATGACAGCTAATGGAAAACGAAAGAAATATCCTCGCTGATGGTGTGGGCGCGACAAAGCCTCCATGACACGTTCCACACCATCAGCCGGCATCAAATCATCATCCGAGAAAAGCCAGATAAACGGCTCTGCAGACAGCTGGATACACCTCTCCCAATGGGCCACCAAATCTTTGCCCCCCATATTTTCGCTAAAGCGATGATACACCAGATTTACCTTATTCTGATAAGATTCCACAATCTTATCCAATCTTTCAGGACTTGCATCATCACCTATATATAACACGAACTCATCTTTATGGGCCTGAACTGCAATTGAGTCGAGCGTTTCCTTAAGGAAACGCCCCTTGTAGGCGGGAATAACAATTGCCAATTTCTTTATTTGCTCCACTTTACAAAGACTGCATATCGTTCAACTTCTTGTAATATCCATTTAAGGCTATCAGTTCATCGTGAGTTCCTCTTTCTACAATGTCACCTTCATAAAGTACACAAATTTCATCGGCATTCTTAATGGTACTCAATCTATGCGCGATAGCGATAGTAGTACGCGATTTCATCAAACGCTCCAACGCTTCCTGAACCAAACGCTCGGACTCTGTGTCAAGAGCCGAAGTAGCCTCATCTAATATAAGGATAGGAGGATTTTTCAAAATTGCACGGGCTATACTGACACGCTGACGCTGACCACCGGACAAACGCCCTCCACGATCACCAATCATCGTGTCATATCCTTTTTCCGTTTCCATAATGAAATCATGTGCATTCGCTATCTTGGCAGCTTCTATTACTTGCTCCATAGTGGCATTCTCTACACCAAAAGTAATATTGTTATAGAAGGTGTCATTAAACAGAATAGCTTCCTGATTTACATTACCAATCAGAGAACGTAAACTGTGGATGGATACATCTTTCACATTCTTGCCGTCAATCAGCAATGCACCCTCCGATACATCGTGATAACGCGGTACCAAGTCCACTAAAGTAGACTTTCCGGAACCGGACTGACCCACCAGCGCAATCGTTTTTCCTTTAGGAACCGTCAGATTGATATGGTTCAAGACCGGACGTCCTTCTACATAGCTGAAACTTACATTTTTAAACTCTAACTTATCTGTGAAAGCGTCCAATGGCAAAGGCTGCTCCGGCTCTACGATATGATTTTCCGCTTTCAATATCATATCAATTCGCTCCATACTGGCCAATCCCTGCGGAATATTATAAAATGCTCTTGAAAATTCTTTCAAAGGATTGATGATACTATAAAGGATAATCAGATAAAATATGAAAGTAGCCGCATCCATCGGAGCATAGTTTGTATTTAAGATTAAAGCACCGCCAAACAACAGCACGGTCACAATCACACAAGTACCTAAAAACTCACTCATGGGGTGGGCTGAACTTTGCCGGATAATCATCTCGTTCATTGCATCGCGGAAGTCATTGTTTGTTTTAGAGAACCGGGCAGACATTTTGCTTTCGGCTATAAACGCTTTGATAACCCTTAAACCTCCTAATGTTTCATCCAATTGGGACATAATATCTCCCCATTGCGCCTGTGCTGTAGAGGACTGTCTTTTCAGCTTCCGGCTGACAACCCCCATTATCCAACCTGTCAGAGGTAAAATAAAGATAACAAAAAGCGTCATTTGCCAACTTACCGAAAACAGAGTGACAAAACAAACCAAAAGAGCGATAGGATTACGGATAAGCATATCGATGGAACTGGTCAACGAGTTCTCCACCACCGTAACATCCGCACTCATACGGGCTATGATATCTCCTTTACGTTCTTCTGAGAAAAAACTCAAAGGAAGACTTAACACTTTATTATAAACCTGAATACGGATATCCCGGACAATACCTGTACGCAAAGGTACCATGACAGCCGCAGAAGCAAAATAACCGGCAGTTTTCAACATAGTCATAAAGATAAGTATTCCTCCCATCATGGCAAGTGTATAGAACGCACCATTTGTAGCCACAAAATTGCTCACAAAGTAATAGGCATTATTTATGAGTACATCCTTATCCAAATTATGAATATCCATAGGAATGTACTCATAAGACTTGGTATCAATTTTGAACAGAATGTTCAAAATTGGCACAATCGCCATGAACGAAAACACATTAAGCCATTGCGACAGAAAGTTCAGTATCAATGCCCATGTCAAATATTTGCGGTATGGAAGAATATACCGCTTCAACAAACTAAAGAACTGTTTCAGCATAATTATCAATTATATATAATGCCGCAAAGGTAACAAAAAAGAAATAATCACCCAAGATTACCCCACTTTATCCCCTAATATTTGTTCATACACGGCAAGCCTTCTTTCCTGCATCTGTCCGGGGTTATATACTTGCCGCAAACTGTCTTCCGCATGGGTAACCAACTGTCTCTGCAACTGCGGATTACTTGACAAGGCTATGACAGCTTCTGCAAATCCGGCAGGGTCATCAACAATCAAGCAATCTTCACCATCCTTAAAATCAATGCCTTCCACACCCTTTGCCGTCGTTACAAAAGGTACTTTTGACAATACAGCATCTAATATTTTCATACGCATACCACTACCGATACGTATTGGAACAACAGCAACACTGCCTTTTAAAAAAGAGCCCAGATCTTCCACATAGCCTACCAGCTTCAGTTCCGGGTATTCGGACTGCAAACGATTGATACACTCTCCACGCCATTTACCAATTACTTGCAATGTAAACGAAAAATGACGTTTACGCAGATGCGGAATCACTTCGTGACAGAACCATGCCACGGCATCCAGATTGGGAAAATGATCCTCACTTCCCACAAAAGTCAGGCGTCCGCTTTGGACCGGAACAAAAGGCTGTTCCAGCCTGTCACCCACTTGCACCACAGCCGGAGAAGTGTAGATATGGTCTTTCCGTCCTATGAAGTCCTCCATAATTTTACGGTCTACTTCAGTCAGAACAATAACATCTTTATATTTCAATAATGCACTGCGCTCAAAATCCTTTGCTATATGAAACAACATCCTGTCACCGGCAGTCTGTTCCCTGAACAAAGTAATCTCCTTTTCATTACGGATGTAGCGGAGTTCATGATGCACAAAAATAGTCTGTACATTTTCAGGCAACAAGAATCCCAATGACAACAGTTCATAAAACTCTACTTGAATAATATCAAAACCTGAATGAGCCACCTGAGAAACATACTCCACATACCCCTGGTCTAGCGGCTGGAAACAAGAGCTGAACAAAGTACTCTTTCCCCGTACTAAATCCACAACTTCGCCCGTTTCATCCGTCCATATCTGTTGCCGGTTCATTTTACGGGTTACAGACGCATGTATCTTTTGCAGCCATTTATAATAAAAAGGATGTTTAATTTTGGGTAATCTGACAGTTTTAGTTTTAGGAGTATAAATAAAGAAATCCACATTATCCCAAATTTTCTTCAATGACTCTACATCTTGCATACGTCTCCCTGTTTCAGGATAAAGCAATACAGATACGGCCATCTTATGACGCAAATACTCCACCATATTAAAGAAAGCTTGATTACCGCCCGAATCCAGCGGATAAGGAATGTACGGAATAATAAAAAGAATTTTCTTTCTCATACTAATTGAATTTAAACAATAGTCTAATGTCTAATTTAATTTTTAGTTTAATACAGCAAATGCTATGTAGTGTATAATGCAAAGGTACAAGAAAGACTGCATACTAAAATGTTAATTATCGTTTCTTTTTAAAAGTTCAACAAAATTCCTGTTTTTTGAAAAAAAAACAAAGAAGCAACTTGTTTATTTACCTGTATAACATTACATTTGTAGAAATAAAACAAGAACTAACTTAACAATAGAGCATGAATGCACTTCCCTTGGTCAGTGTAGTGGTACCTAATTATAATTATAAACGATACCTCAATCTACGAATTCAGAGTATTCTGCAACAGACCTATCAGAATATCGAACTGATTTTACTTGATGATGCCTCAACAGACGGTAGCGAAGAGGTATTATCGGACTATCAAGACCATGCCAAAGTGAGCCATATTCTATTAAACGAACACAACACCGGAAATCCATTTAAACAATGGTTTAAAGGCATGCAATTAGCCAAAGGAAAATATATATGGATAGCCGAAGCCGATGACTTGTGTGAGCTTACTTTTTTAGAGAAAGTAGTTCCTTTAATGGAGAAATACCAACAAGCCGCCGTATGCTTTGCCGGTTCCAAGTATATTGATAAAGACGGTAATGTGCTGAGTTGCGACATGAACAAATGGAAATCTGCCATACCTCCATACGCCGTGTTTAATGGGGAAACTTATGCCGAACATAACCTTTACTGGCGTGGTTACATAGCCAATGCAAGCTCGGCCATTTTCAGAAAAAGCATGGTAAATGTCCAAAATATGGAACAATGCCTGCAAATGCGCTACAGCGGCGACTGGCTGTTCTGGTTTTATATGGCAATGCAAGGAGACATTATAGAAAGATATGAAGTACTGAACTACTTCAGACAACATACCCAGAAAGTTACCGTCAAAGCTGAAAACAACGGAGGGGGTAAGAGCGAAGATATTGAGATAGTCCGCATTATGGAACAACACCTTACCCACCTGAGCAGATACAAACGATGTATACGGAGAGGAATGCTTTACAACCGCATTGCCAAATTAAGCACAACAGAGCAAGTAAAACTGCAATTATGGGAACTCCTCCGGCAGAAATTAAACGGAACGCGGAAAGACGGACGTCTGGAGCGCCTCAACCGGATAGCACGGCTATTCTGTCCTTTTGTTCTGACTATGAAACGAGACCGCCTTACTCCTTCCCGAAAATAGAATAAGAAACGGAAACTGCTTGCCCATATTTTCGGGCGGACTCACATGTTTGCCCCTAAAGTGAACAAATTGGCAGCCAATTTTACTTTTGGCATACCCTCTTTTGATATTTCTAAAATTCTGTTTACCTTTGTTGTTAATCATCCGAATTGATTCAAACAAATGCAAACTTTACTAAAACAAATGAAATATCTCCGTTCACTCATGCAGCAATTTGTAACAGCATGTAAGAATCAAGCTAAGCTTATCCAACAGTTTACTCTTTCTTTACTTTACTTATTTATCATACATATAGTTGCTTTACTTTTTTTCTTCCTGTTCCGGCTTGTCCTGTTCACCTCAATAGATTATCAGTTTCCTCCCGATATACAAAACAACTTTCTCATGCAAGCCACTGCATTTATAAAAGGGCTATGGTTTGACAATGTTATAGCTTGCTACATATTGCTGTTACCATTAGTCATTTTATGGATAACCGCTCCCTGCAACTATCACTCCAAGTGGGTATTCAGATTTATCTCTATCTTTTTCATTCTATTTTATTCACTGTCGTTCATTATTTCGGCAGCCAACATCCCTTATTTCTCCTATTTTTTTAAAACAATCAATTCTTCCATTTACAATTGGTTCGGATATGGAGCCACTACTGCCGGAATGGTATTGGGTGAGACATCATTCTATTTCCCTATTTTTCTAGGACTGATATCTATTCTTCTGCTGTCAGGAAGTGTACTACGGTTATCTTCTTATTTCTATCATCTCATCAATTCGAAATCTACTTCCATCAGCCCGATAAACCGCCTATGTATATTCGCCACCGGTGCTGTTTGTATAGGACTTTGTCTATTCGGAATACGGGGACGCATGGGATATAACCCCATCAGAGTAAGTCAAGCATACTATTGCACCGATCCATTTCTGAATCAGCTAGGGGTTAATCCTGTCTTTAATCTACTTACCAGCACACTGGATGATAACCGTAAGGAAAACCGCTATCTTCACCTGATGCCGGAACAGGAGGCAATAACCAATATGCAAAGTATATTGCAAAGAAAAGGAATAGAAGGCATCTCCCCCATTGCACGTGAAGTGAAATGCGCAGCCGTCCCTACACAAAAGAATGTTGTTCTTATTTTCATGGAATCGATGTCGGCCAACTTGATGGAGCATTTCGGATCTACCAAAAAACTGACTCCTTTCCTAGACAGCCTTTATCTGGAATCTCTCAGTTTTGACCATTTTTATTCAGCGGGCATACATACCAACCACGGAATGTATGCCACCCTCTACTCTTTCCCTGCCATCATGAAACGGAATGCCATGAAAGGAGCAGTGGTACCTGTCTATTCGGGGTTGCCCACCGTATTAAAGGATAATGACTATCGGAACCTATTCTTCATGACGCACGAATCACAATACGATAATATGAACGCTTTTCTCCGCACTAACGGATTTGATGAAATATATGCACAAGAAAACTACCCAAAAGATAAAGTCGTTAACAGCTTTGGTGTACAAGACGATTTCCTATATCAATATGCCTTGCCCATTCTGAACAAAAGAGCAGAAGAAAGACAACCTTTCTTTACCGTATTGCTTTCTATCAGCAACCATCCCTCGTATGTGATACCTGACTATTTCAAACCACACAGCACAAAGCTTGAAGATCAGATTGTGGAATACGCGGACTGGGCCATCCGGCAATTCATGCAAGAAGCACGCAAACAACCCTGGTTTGAAAATACAATCTTTGTTTTGCTGGGTGACCATGGGAAATTGGTAGGAAGTCCGGACTGTGAAATACCACAATCCTGCAACCATGTTCCACTAATGATTTACGGAAAAGGCATCAAGCCCGAAATCAGACAAGAGCCGGGCGGCCAGACTGATGTGGCACCGACTTTACTCGGACTGCTGAACATGAGTTATACCCAAAACGACTTCGGCATAAATTTGTTAACAGAACAACGCCCGTATGTCTATTTCTCCGCCGATAATTTGATAGCGGCTACAAATACAACCCACCTATATATTTATTCTCCACATGACCGGCAGGAATTCAAATATAAGAAGCAAGGAAATGCCTTGCAACTTGTAACAGGGGAGGACAGTACATTCTACGTGATGAAAAAATACTGTTTCTCCACATTGCAGAGTGCGGAGTATCTGGTAAAAGAGCACAAGACTGTCAATAAAGCTAATGGACAATAAGGTGGGACGGGTTTCACCGCCTTGCCTTCCTTAACGGTCATACCCCAACTTCTCCTCGTTATAATCAGAGGCTATGTAGGTAGGACGGCCTTTGGTTTCCTTGAAAATGCGCCCCACGTACTCTCCTATAATTCCCAAAGAGAAAAGCTGGATGCCACCTAAAAAGAGCATGACAATGATCAAAGTGGGGAAGCCGGCCGTTTCATCACCATAAAGCACGGTCTTTATCAGAAAATAAATGGCATAAATAAAACTGGAGATTGAACAGAGCACTCCGCATACTGTGGCGATGCGCAAAGGGGCGATAGAGAAAGAGGTTATTCCCTCGACAGCCAGATTCAACAGCTTGAGAAAGTTCCAAGAGGAATGGCCCATCAGCCTGTCTCCGCGATCAAATTCAATGCTTTTCTTCTGATAGCCTATCCAGCAAAACAATCCTTTTGTATAACGCTCGCATTCGCGCAGACGACGCAACGTGAGCACACAACGACGGTCCAGAAGCCTGAAATCGCCCACATTGGGCAAAATATCAATACGGCTCATCCGCTGAAGTATACCATAAAAAGCCAGAGAGAACTGACGACGCAACCAGCTTTCCTCGCCACGGGTACGCCGTTTGGCATAAATGTCATCATATCCTTCTTCCCAATATTCCAGCATCTGGTCTACCAGTTCCGGAGGATCCTGCAAATCAGCGTCCATCACAACGCAGCAATCGCCGGTGGCGTAATCAAAACCCGCCAGCATGGCTACCTCTTTACCAAAGTTACGCGAAAGGTTGACATAATTCACCCGCTTGTCCTGCTGCCTCAACCGGCGGAGGCATTCCAGCGTAGTGTCGCTGCTGCCATCATTGACAAACAGGATTTCCCACTCATAAACGGCATTGCGGTTGACAAGCTCTATCAAACGTTGATACAGAGTGGGCAGCATCGCTTCCTCATTATATACCGGAATCAAAAGAGTCACTTTCTTCATATCATTCTTCACTATCATAAAGACTCCTCAAAGATATTACTTTTGTTTGAAAACAAACCTCACTAATAAAAAATTTACCGGAATGGCAATGAGAAACACTGGGATGGGAGCCAACGGACGGGAAAAACCCAACCGCAGAAAGAGATTCAACAATCCGATATGTATCAGATAATTTGTCAGATGTGCCCCCCCGAAGCCAAAAGCTTTCTTCCAGGAAGGAGGCTGCCCGAAAGTAAAATAAGCCGTAAGATAAAAGTTGGCAACAAAACTCAGCACATATCCCAAGGTATAGGCTACATTGACCTGAATGAATTTTTGCAAGACAAAATAAATGCCATAGTGCAGCCCTGTAGCAAAAAGGCCTACCATTACAAATCGCAGGAACTCGGGTATCTGTTTCAGTTTATTCATTTTCATTGATTTAAAATGCAAAGTTAGGTATTACTAAAGAATTATTCGTACTTTTGCGACAGTAAATATAAAAGACCGAAAAATATATGTCAGACAAGAAAAAAGCATTTTGGTTCATAGCCTTACTAAGCACACTTGTAATAATCCCCTTTTTGGGAGAAACTATTTTTTACTCTAAAGGGGAACCGCGCGAAGCAATTGTGGCATACTCGATGTTGGAAAGCGGCAACTGGATATTGCCTTTGAACTACGGAACAGACATCGCCTATAAACCTCCTTTCCTGTATTGGTCTATTGCAGCTATTTCCGCCATTTTCGGAGGGGTGAGTGAATTCTCGTCCCGTCTGCCGTCCGCTATCGCTTTTCTAGCTATGCAGTTCGTGTTTTTCGGATTCGTAGCCCGCTATAAGAATACAAAGACAGCAGTCATTACCTCCCTTTTACTGCTCACTTCATTCGAAGTGCACCGGGCGGCGGTGGCTTGCAGGCTGGATATGCTACAGGTTTCCTTCATCGTCATCTCACTTTGCTTACTATTTCGCTGGGACGAAAAAGGCTGCAAGGGAATACCTTGGACGGCTGTCGTGCTGATGGCATGCGGCACGCTGACCAAAGGACCTGTGGGTTCTATATTCCCCTGTATGTGTATCGGTATTTACCAGCTGATACGGGGACGCTCATTCGGCAAGACTTTCCTTTCCTTATTCGGAATCGGGCTGCTTTCCCTTATTCCATTGGGAATCTGGTTTTATGCGGCCTGGCTACAGGGAGGACAGCCGTTTATGGACCTGATGCTGGAGGAAAACACCGGACGCTTTGTCGGCAAAATGTCATACCCGTCGCATCACAATCCTTTATGGTATAACTTCCTGACCATTATATGGGGGTGGATACCTTGGACATTGGTCTTGCTTATTTCACTCTTCGGACTGAAATGGAATGAAATGCACCTGCTGCCCGCAGGAAACTCTTTCACCGGACGCATCAGGAAGGTTTGGGATAACATCCGCTCACAATCCCCCATACAGCTGTTTATCTGGATAGTGATTATCGCTATTTTTGTCTTCTATTGTATTCCTAAAAGCAAACGCAGCGTCTATTTGTTGCCTATCTATCCATTTATGGCTGTACTGATTGCCCAGTATCTGGAGGCGTTAATGCAAAAAGGGGCGAAAGTGTTCAAAATATCGGCTTATATCTTTGCCTCGCTCTGTTTGTTACTCACCGTGGTGTTTTTTGCTGTACGCTGTCAGATGATACCGGACAGCATATGGGGCAACGGACGTCATGCTGCCGAAAACATAGCGTTTATGCAAGCTTTGGAAAGCACGTCCTTTTCTATTTCCAAATGGCTGATTATAGTATTGCCGGTAGTGGCTGCCATCTGTACATTAAGGCTGGTTATCAAAAAAAGTAGTACGGGGTCACTCCTCTATGGAATCATCGGTTGTGTTCTTTGCCTGTTTGTCGCTTTAGACGGGGTATATCAGCCAACAATACTAGCTGTAAAATCCGATAAACATCTGGCAGAAGATATCAGAAAACAGGTGCCTGAAGGAGTCGTTTATTCATATACAGACAGAATGATACGGTTTTATTGTACAAATTATTATATGAATAACCAAATGCGGAATTTCACACTGGAAAATCCGCAAGAAGGGTATGTCATACTTTCTGCAAATGCACAAGAGGAGTTTTTAAAGAATTACAATGCAAAATATCAGCTGGAAGAGGTCTTCCATACAGATTACAGAAGTTGCGACTTACGCAATACGGTAATCATGTACAAGTTCAACGAGAAACGGAAATAGTTATATCCGGCAGATTCTGCACCGATTGGGACGCGGACTATATGAATTCCATACTGATTCATATAGTCCGCGTCCAAGTTTTACTATCTGTTCCCTAAATCATCATAAACAGTTTGCAATATCGCCTTACCCTTATCCAGACGGGACTCGTCAGCTTCAGGCTCATTAAAAAGAATACTGCCGGAATTATTATCAAATACCGTCACTCCTGTACTGTCCCGGAATGAGAACCCATTATTGAAACTATAAAAGGCAAAAGGATACTTATAATCACTTCCCAATACATTACGGCTAAACGTAAATGCAGTATGTTCCAGCCCCAGCTGCCCCAACAAAGTGGCTGCCAAATCGGTCTGATTCATAATCTTGTCCACCTGCATAGGCTGTTTTACCGCTCCACCTAACCATAACAAGGGAATATGATAAAAACGAGGCATCGCATTAGACCCCTCACGCGGGTAATAGAAACCATGATCGGGAAGGCAGATAACTAAAAGATCTTTCCATGCGGGAGTCTGCTTCAACCGGTCAATAAACTTACCCAGACATTCATCTGTATAAGCAAAGGCATTGGGAATTTTATCTTCCAGCCGGTGATAAGGAACTTCGAAAGGTTCATGACTGCTAAGTGTCAGAAACGCAGTATGCCAAGGCCCTTCTTCCTTCCGGTTTCTTAACTGATTATATAAATATTCAAAAGTAATATCATCATTCACTCCCCAGGCATTACTGGTCTGTTCGGCCAATGAGAAATCTGTATTGGCTGTAAGACGCTGATAACCGGTACTCAGCAGATAACTCTTCATATTGGTAAAGTTGATATCACCTCCATACAGGAAATCTGTTTTATAACCCGCCTTGGACAGTCCTTCAGCTATAGCAGGCAGCGTACGGCTCTTGGCAGGAATTTTCATTACCGATGCCGTAGGCAATCCAAGGTAACCGCTGAAAGTACAGACTGTTCCACGGTCGGTACGGAAACTATTGGCATAACAGTTTGTAAAAAAGATCCCTTCCTTTGACAGACGGTTAAAGTGGGGTGTCACATCAGGAAGACCGCCTAAAGGTTCTACAAAAGCACCTCCAAAACCTTCCATCAAAATAATAAGAATATTGGGACGCTTGGTATTCAGGACTTGAATAATACTATCCCCATCTGTTGTAGGATAAAGTCCGTCAAACAATGCAGCCCGCTTCTCTTCATCAAAGAAATTGAACTCTGATGCAAAATCCTGGGATTTACCCATAGAAGACAACAAACTGAAATCGGGATTGACCGCCGAATGATTCAAGAAAGGTTCGTTGCTGAAATATACTTGCCCTATATTAGAAGTGGATTCTGTTACACCACCACGTATAATGATGAAAAGTACACCTCCTAATAACAGCATTCCCGCAGTTCCCGCTATCCGTTTCCGGGTGACGGTCAAAACGGAAGGCGTGATTTTCAGCAAGACCCAACAATTCAGAGCTATGAGTAACAAGATGGCAAGAACCCTCAGCAAGATAAATCCAACGGAAACACTCGCCAAAGCTTCCTTCGGTGAATCGATATAAAGAAAAACAGATGCGTCCAGTTTAAATCCCCAAAATGTATATAATGCCATATCTACCACAAAAATGATAGAAATAAGCGCGGCGGCCAAAATATAATACCCGTAAAGTATTTTTTTCAAAGGGAATTTCCTAAACCAAATACTTATCAGTACCAACAAGAATGGAAATGCAGTAAGATATCCCGCCGTAGCGGCATCAAGACTGGCTCCATGAATCATTACCTGCATATAATCGGCAAACCCGAATCCTTTTTCAATGGAACCATTATAGAGCATGAATAATGGTTTCTGTAGAATAAATATCAGTAAGACCGTAAAAAAGTACAAGCTGATATAAGCAATCCTCTTTTTCATATCTTCAGTTCTTTATTATTTCCGTCCGAAATCAGCCGGGACCTCTCCCCATCGGTCGGTTTCCCACTTCAATAAAGGTGTGGTATATTTATTTTCTTTCAGCCAAATTTCGGCCCGTTCTATCATTTGAAAAAGTTTCTCCGTCTGAGGAGTCCGTTCCAGTTTAGTTTTACATTTCTTCTGCTTCACCCAACTCAACGCATTACGGCTGTCCGAGTAAACAGGCATATTGATATTTTTCTGCTTCATCAACGCCAAAGCATGGACAATGGCAAGAAACTCTCCAATATTATTCGTTCCATAAACAGGACCGAAATGAAAAACCTCCTGTCCGGTAAGCAAATAAACGCCCCGATATTCCATCGGTCCGGGATTTCCACTGCAAGCAGCATCCACAGCCAGGCAGTTCATATCAAAGTTCTCGGGAAGTTGTTTAGGAACATCTTCTTTTTTAACAGCATTCTTACCTATATAATGGAAAGCGGAAGAAGCCAAGGCGTGTTCCGCCTCCTCTTTGGTCTCGAATGACTTGTATTGTGCGCCATCGTAACCTTTTATCTGTAGCTGGCAGTCAGTCCAAGAGTCATAAACTCCCGGATTGACGCCTTTCCATACTACATAATATTTCTGTTTCTTTACCATTTACATACGTTCAGGCACTTCAATACCCAGTAGGCCCATTGCTGTCTTTACAATCTTACCCACATTAGCACTCAATGCCAGACGGAAGACTTTCAACGCTTCATTTTCTTCACGCAGAATACTGAAATCATGATAGAACTGGTTGTATTCTTTCACCAAATCGTATGCATAGTTTGCTATAATGGAAGGATTATAGTCTGAGCCTGCCTGCTTGACAACCGATTTAAAATCAGCCAGCATCTGAATCAAACCTTCTTCTTTTGCGCTCAGTTCCAAACCTGCTGGAATGATTTCGGGAATAACGATACCTGCTTCAGCCGCTTTGCGTAATACAGACTGGACACGGGCATACGTATACTGAATGAAAGGTCCTGTATTGCCATTGAAATCTATCGATTCTTTCGGGTTGAAAGTCATATTTTTACGTGCGTCCACCTTCAGGATAAAATATTTCAAAGCGCCCAAACCAACAATACGGGCAATATTGTCGGCTTCTTCTTGAGTCAGACCGTCCAATTTACCTAATTCAGCAGAAGTTTCCTTAGCAGTTTCAATCATTGCTTCCATCAAATCATCCGCATCCACTACTGTACCTTCACGACTTTTCATTTTGCCCTCGGGCAGCTCTACCATACCGTATGAGAAATGAACCAATCCTTTGCCCCATTCAAAACCCAATTTGTCCAACAAGATAGAAAGTACCTGGAAATGATAGTTTTGTTCATTACCCACTACATAAATCATCTTGTTGATGGGGTAATCCTGAAAACGTAATTTGGCAGTACCAATATCCTGGGTCATATAAACAGAAGTACCGTCACCGCGAAGAAGCAACTTATGGTCCAGTCCTTCGGCAGTCAAATCAGCCCATACAGAGTTATCCTCTTTCCGGTAGAAGAAACCTTTTTCCAATCCTTCCATCACTTTCTCCTTACCTTCCAGATAGGTATTCGATTCATAATAAATTTTATCGAAACTAACTCCCATCATCTTATACGTTTCATCGAATCCGGCATATACCCAGTCATTCATCTTCCTCCACAAGGCACGGATCTCAGGGTCATTCGCCTCCCACTTACGGAGCATCTCGCGAGCTTCCAGCATCAGAGGAGAGTTTGCCTCTGCCTTAGCTTTAGCTTCTTCTTCATTCAAGCCTTCAGCCTGGTACTGAGCTGTCAGTTCCTTTACCTCAGCCTTGTAATGCTTGTCAAAAGCTACATAATAGTCACCAATCAAATGGTCCCCCTTCTTGCCCGATGATTCAGGTGTTTCACCGTTACCATATTTCAACCAGGCCAGCATGGACTTACAGATATGGATACCACGGTCATTCACAATATTGGTCTTGACCACCTTATTGCCATTTGCCGCCATGACATTTGCCAAGGCATTTCCCAACAGGTTGTTACGGACGTGACCCAGATGAAGCGGCTTGTTTGTATTGGGAGAAGAATACTCAATCATCACCAACGGAGAGTTTTCCGTAGCCTTTTCAATACCGTATTCGGGAGCAGCCTGAATAGAATTCAAAAGTTCAATCCAACAATCCGAAGCAATTGTCAAATTAAGAAAGCCCTTCACTGCATTGTAGGCTGAAACCAATTCGGGAGCATGCTCTTTCAGGTATCCGCCTATTTCCTGTGCGGTCTGTTCAGGAGCTTTCTTGGACATTTTCAGAAAAGGGAAAACAACCAAAGTAAGATGTCCTTCAAACTCTTTCTTAGTCTTTTGCAGTTGTACCATTTTTCCGGGTACATCCTGTCCGTACAACGTTTTGATAGCGCTGATAATGGACGTGGTGAGTTTTTCTTCTATATTCATAATATGTACGTACACTTATTTGTTATTGAGTTGCAAAGATAGACATTTTAGGCGAAATCTTTCCTATCTTACTTTAATTTACTATCTTTCCTCTCCGCAAACTATATCCTTTTAACTAAAAAAATAAGTATCAAAAAGTCAAAAGTCACTATTTTATCGAATAAGAATAAGAGGACAACTTTCACTAATCAAGAGAATTCCACTTTATAAAAAGCTAAATTATCTGCATAAACATACAATGACTAATTAAATATGTCCAACAACACATTCCCAGTTCATTAGAAATATAAAAATACATTGACTACAAGAATTAATTCAACACGAAATTACATAAACACTTGATTGATAAAACAATATTATATATTAAATCCACATTAAAACAAGACAAACACTATTTTGATAAAGTTAAGAAAAACCGTATATTTTTATCCTAAAGAAAGGACTTCGTAAAAAATATATTAAAATATATTATCCTATTTAAATCAAAATACATATATTTGCGGTCATTATTAAATAATGCAATTATAAGAATGCAAGCAAAAAGAAATCCTAATGCAGTTGAATAGTAATAAAACCACTATGGAAAACGACACAATGATACAAGAAATTGCATTTACAATTTAAAAAAGAGAGTTCAATACATAATGCCTGAAATATGGCAATTTATAAACCCCTAATTAAAGCCAAGTTTATATGAGCAGATTTTCTTCATTATTATGTAGCTTGCTATTCTGCATGATTACATATGCACAGGAAATTACAGTAACTGGTAAAGTCACCGCAGGAGGCGAAGAAATGCCTGGTGTCACAGTAGCTGTAAAAGGACAAACTCGCGGTACCATCACTTCTACCGATGGCAGCTACCAGATTCAGGTTAACGGCAATGAAAGCCTGATCTTCTCTTTTGTAGGTTACGAAACAGTAACTATACCGATAAACAAACGCAAAGTTATTAACGTAGAATTGAAGGAAACAACCCAAATGGTAGATGAAGTAGTTATAACCGTTCCTTACGGTACTGCCAAAAAATCCACATTTACAGGGTCTGCAAGCTATATTGCCGCCGGCACTATTGAAAAAGCACAGGTCAGTAGTGTGTCAAAAGCATTGCAAGGAACTGTAGCTGGTTTACAGTCTTTTTCCTCCAGCGGTCAACCCGGATCAGACGCAACTATCCTGATTCGTGGAGTTGGTTCTGTAAACGCTTCAACCAATCCCCTCTATGTGGTCGATGGTGTTCCTTACGATGGTGCTCTTTCCTCCATAGCATCTTCAGATATTGCGTCAATCACTGTATTAAAAGATGCAGCTTCCGCTGCATTGTATGGCTCACGTGCAGCAAACGGCGTAATTATGATCACCACCAAACAAGGAAATAAAGATAGCGCACCCACCGTTGAATTATCTGCTAAATATGGTTTTTCAAGCCGTGCACGCGCAGACTACGACCAGTTGAATACAAACCAATATTATGAATTATATTGGGAAGCCATGCGTAACTATCGTATGGACAACGGTTACTCTGCCGAAGAAGCTGCAGCATGGGCATCAAGCAATGTTACAGGCAATCTAGGCATCAACCCTTATGGCAGTGCTTACCCTGAGCCAATCGGCCATGACGGAAAACTGGTAGCAGGTGCCAAACCATTATGGAACGACAGCTGGGACGACGCCCTTTCACAAGATGCACACTATACAGATTTAAATGTACACGTAAGTGGTGGTAGCAAAACCTCCAAATATTTTGTTTCAGCAGGTTACATGGATGATCAAGGTGCTTATATCTGCTCTGGTTTCAAACGCTATACTCTCCGCGCCAACGTGACTTCAGATATCCGCAAATGGTTACAGATCGGATTGAATGTATCAGGAACTCATTCTGTTCAAGACTATCCCAAGCAAGATGACTCAACAATCTCCAATGTGGTCATGTTTGCCCGTTCATTGCCATCATTCTATCCAGTGTATCAACGTGACTTGGCAACTGGAGCATATTTATTGGACGAAAATGGTAACCGTATGTTCGATTATGGTGAGTATCGTCCTAACTCGTATGCAAAATATAATCTGCTGGCTTCCATGCCACACGATAAAAGCGAGATAAAACGCGATGCTGCTTCTTTACGTGGCTTTATCCAAATAACTCCTATCGAAGGACTTTCTTACAAAATGTCTTTGAATATTGACTATAATAACAAAACAAATCATGACTACACCAATCCTACTTACGGTACAGGTTCTATCAGTGGTGGCAGCGTAAGCAAATACAACTACCGCACTACAGGCATGACTTTTAATAATGTCATTAATTATCAACACACGTTCAATGATGTACATGATATCCGTGTGATGGCCGGTCAGGAGTACTATGAATATAACACTTCCAATTTCGGCGGAAGCCGCAGCAAAGTCATCATGGATGGATTCTATGAGCCCGACGCAGCTTCCTCTTTAGGTGATTTTGGCGGAAACAGCGACCAATACAAGCTGTTAAGTTTCTTTGGAAGTGCTGAATACTCGTACGATCAAAAATACTTCTTATCGGCTTCTGTCCGTTCTGACGGTTCTTCCCGTTTCCATCCGGATCATCGTTGGGGTACTTTCTGGTCAATAGGCGCATCTTGGAAAATTATGCAGGAAGAGTTTATGAAGGACACATCAGACTGGCTATCTAATTTATCATTGCGTGCCAGCTACGGAGCGCAAGGTAATGACCAGGTAGGTTATTATGCGTATCAGGCGCTCTATTCCATACGTAATAACCTCGGTGAATCCGGTTTGCATGCTTATCGTCTGGCAACTCCTAATTTATCATGGGAAACCAATCTAAATACTAATATCGGCTTGGATTTTGGTTTCTGGAACAATCGCCTAAGTGGTACAATCGAATACTTTGAACGTCGTTCCAAAGATTTATTATTCTCTAAAGACTTAGTTCCATCTTCAGGTTTCTCAAGTATGGACGAAAATATTGGTGCCATCAAAAATTATGGATGGGAATTCCAAATCTCAGGATATCCTATCATGACTAAAGATTGGAAATGGAAACTTTCTTTTAATGCTACTACCTATAAAAACAAAATAACCTCATTACCTGCCGAAGAAATGTGGAGTGGCAACAAGAAATGGGTAAAAGGAGGATCGTTATATGACTTCTATTTAGTAGAATGGGCTGGTGTCAATCCTGAAAATGGTAATCCCATGTGGTATCGTTACAATACCAACGGAGAAAAAGTAACCACAGAAGACTATTCATCAACCACACCGGACGACAAAGTAAAATGTGGCAATTCACTACCAGACTGGACTGGCGGTCTTCAATCAGATCTTTCATTCAAAGATTTTACATTATCATTCTTATTCTCTTATTCCATTGGTGGTAAAATCTATAATGGGGATAAAGTTTCATTGATGAGCCAAGGACCTACAGGTACCAGTTGGAGCGTAGATATGTTAGACCGTTGGACTCCTGAAAATCCCTATACCGATGTACCACGTCTGACTACTTCTCCCAAAAGCTCATGGACAAACTCTTCAAATCGGTTCTTAGTTGACCGTTCATACTTACGTCTGAAGAATATTACATTCTCTTACAATCTGCCGAAGTCATTGCTGAACACATTGACACTGAAAGATGCAAGCATATTTTTTCAAGCAGAAAATATGCTGACATTAGCCAAACAACAAGGTCTAGACCCAGAACAAACTTTCGGAGGCTCTACTTACTATCGTTATCCGGCAATGAAAACTATTTCATTCGGTATCAATGTGAAACTTTAATACAGAAAGAAGAATATGAAAACTATTTTTAAATATATATTTTCAGTCGCACTGGGAAGTATAATGCTCACTTCCTGCGATTTGGATACAATTCCTACAACTTATGTAGATGCCGGTTCTGTTTTCGGTAAAACAGGAGATGCCGAAAAAGTACTTAATGGTGGTTGGAACTACCTGATGGAAACTTTCAATTCTTACGCCAACCCTGGCTATGGAGCAATGTTACGTGCAAATGATGCAATGGGTTCTGACGTAGTACTAAACACCAAATATGGTTTTAGAGCACACAATGAATTTACCGCTATTTATGGAAAAGGGGGCACAAATACCCTAAGCTGGCTTTTAGCATACCGTGTTATTAATGACTGCAATGGTGTATTAGATAATATTGATGCTGCCGAAGGCACACAAATTGACAGAAATCGAATCAAGGGACAAGCGTTAGCCTTACGTGGTTTTCTATATTTACATCTAGCTTCTTGTTATTCTTTTGCCATTGATAAAGATCCAGATGCTGTATGTGCACCTATCTATACACAATCAACAGATGAAACAATTGCAGCTGAAGGAAAACCTGCATCAAGTGTCAGTGAAGTATATGCGCAATCTATCAATGATTTAGAAGAAGCATTAGAACTTATTCCCGAAACTTATGTACGTAACGCCAAACACAAAATTGATAATGAAGTTGTCCTAGGTATTCTCTCACGTGCCTGTCTTTATGCTCGTCAATGGGAAAAAGCTAAAACTTACTCAGACAAATTGTTAGCTAAAAACAATTATCTAATGACTGAAAGTGAATATAAAGCTGGATTCAATTCTGTAGACAATAAAGAATGGATTTGGGGGCATGCTCAAACCAACGATCAAAGTAATGCCAGTTATCAGTTTCATTATTTAGATACTACAACTAAAGGATCATACTATTATAGCTTCAATGTAGACCCTTACTTCCGTGATTTGTTCGAAGATGGTGATTATCGTAAAGATATGCTGTTCTGGGCTACAGATCCAGGAGCTGACGTTGAATCAGCAGCCTATGTATGGATGCGTAACTCTAAATTCAGATTCCGCGATATCGAAAACCAACTTGGTGATATCGTATTGATGCGCGTTGCTGAAATTTATTTGATAAATGCAGAGGCAAAAGCACATCTGAATGACCCAGATGCAATTAACAAATTAAATGATTTAAAAACAGCCAGAGGAGCAAAAACTATTAATACAAATCTTTCACAACAGGATCTATTGGAAACAATTTGGTTAGAACGCCGCAAAGAATTATGGGGTGAAGGATTCAGTTTGATAGACATTATCCGTAACCAACAGGCTGTAGTCCGCAAAGCATATCCCGAAGGTCCCATTGACTATATTTACACTGATGAAAACGGACAAACTCACACACTTAAGAAAAAAACTCAAGGACATCGCTTCTTCAATTTTCCCGATAAAAGTGCGTTCTGTCCAAATAGTAAATATTATTTATACAGAATTACAGATGCAGAAGAACTAGCGAATAAGAACCTTTACAAAGATCATCCTAAGCTCTCAATTTATACAGAATAACAGCAAACTCTAACAAAGTGAAAAACCGTAGCAAATGAATTGTTACGGTTTTTTTATTTTTTCCCGGACAGATTAAGGAAAGACATACCTAAACAATCCTATAGAAGAAATTCCTAATCACGTTTTTAATATGACCGGGAGTTTCCTGTTTTATTTCTTTTTCAAATCCTCAGGAGAAACCAATTTATAAAGCTTGTCACTAGGACGTACCTTATCGGGGACTTTAAAGGATACATGTTGACCTTTTCTTACCACATCCACCGGTTTCAAATCCACACGCGCCTCATCCAACGTCAGAAATACCGCTCCTGTAGTAGGTCCTGTAATCAGAAGTTTATCCCCTACTTTCATCTCAGCAGCTTCCACCAGAAACTCTGCAACACCAATATTAGAAAAGTACTTGATTCCCTTACCCACATACACTTTACGCTCAGTAGCCTCCGAACCATAGTTCTTACTCCATTCACCCAAACGCTGTCCTAAATAATACCCATTCCAAAATCCCCGATTGAATACAGTCTTCAGCCGCTCATCCCAAGCCTGCTTCTTCTCCTCGGTAAAAGTACCCTCCAGATAAGAACAAATAGCTTCTTTGTAACATTCCACCACAGTGCGTACATACTCAGGTCCACGGGCACGCCCTTCGATCTTGAAGACACGCACACCAGCCTCTATCATTTCATCCATAAAATGAATAGTTTTCAAATCTTTAGGAGACATGATGTATTTATTGTCCACCTCCAGCTCAATATCACTCTCTTTATCCTTCACATCGTATGCACGGCGACATATCTGCATACAAGCCCCCCGGTTAGCAGAAGCATTCATCTCATGCAAACTGAGATAACACTTGCCCGACACTGCCATACAGAGCGCCCCGTGACAGAACATCTCAATGCGGACCAATTCTCCATTCGGACCTTTAATTTGTTCCTTCTGGATAGTATCATAAATCACTCGCACCTGCTTTAAATTCAATTCACGTGCCAATACCACTACATCAGCAAAGCGAGCATAAAATTTCAATGCTCCGGCATTACTGATATTTAATTGGGTGGAAAGGTGTACTTCCTGCCCCACCTCGCAACAATAAGCCATTACCGCCACATCCGCAGCAATCACGGCACTGATGCCTGCCTCCTTAGCCGCATCGACAATGGTACGCATCAAAGCAATATCTTCATCATAAATAATGGTATTGATTGTAAGGTAGCTCTTGATACCATGTTTATCACAGATCTGTGCTATCTCACGTAAATCATTGACAGTAAATGTACTGGCAGAACGTGCACGCATATTCAGACTCTCAATTCCGAAGTAAATAGAATCCGCACCTGCCTGTATAGCTGCCGCTAGCGACTCACGTGAACCTACAGGAGCCATTATTTCAAAGTCTTTTATAGAAGCTTTCATTATTCTTTTGATTAATATGTGTGCAAAGGTAGGCTTTTTTCCGTATTTTTGCAGCCTGATTTCACCACAGATTACACAGATTCACACAGATTATAAATTAATACTCAAATGAATCTGATTTTTCTGTAACCCAAAGATAAACATACAACAATGAAGATTAGAAATATAGACCTGGACAAATACCCAATTTTCCTAGCCCCGATGGAAGATGTAACGGACCCCGCTTTTCGCCTGATGTGCAAGAAGTTCGGTGCTGATATGGTATATACCGAATTTGTATCAGCAGATGCACTGATACGCTCGGTAGGTAAAACTATGCAGAAGCTGAATATCAACGATGAGGAACGCCCTGTAGCCGTCCAGATTTATGGCAGAGACACGGAAACAATGGTAGAAGCGGCGAAAATAGTGGAAGAGGCGCATCCGGACATCCTGGATATTAATTTTGGCTGTCCTGTAAAACGCGTTGCCGGTAAAGGAGCCGGTGCAGGTATGCTGCAAAATATCCCGCTGATGTTGGAGATTACCCGTGCTGTTGTGGATGCTGTAAAAATTCCCGTTACTGTAAAAACACGTCTAGGTTGGGACAATGAGCATAAAATTATAGTAGATTTGGCAGAACAATTACAAGATTGCGGCATTGAAGCACTGACCATTCATGGACGTACCCGTGCACAAATGTACACTGGTGAAGCGGATTGGAGTTTAATAGGTGAAGTAAAAAAGAATCCCCGTATGCATATACCTATCATTGGAAACGGAGATATAACTACGCCACAACGTGCCAAAGAGTGTTTTGACCTGTATGGAGTGGACGCTATTATGATTGGCCGAGCCAGTTTTGGACGCCCGTGGATATTCAAGGAAATAAAACATTATATAGAAACCGGTAAGGAACTCCCTGCCCTTTCTTTTGAGTGGCGGCTGAATGTACTCCGCCAGGAAGTGTTGGACAGTGTGAATCTGCTTGACGAGCGCCGTGGGATTCTTCATGTACGCCGCCATCTGGCTGCTTCTCCTTTATTTAAAGGCATTCCCAACTTTAAAGAGACACGTATCGCCATGCTCCGTGCCGAAACAGTGAAAGAGCTTTTCAGTATTTTGGATTATATCAGGGGAAATTACGGAATGAATTGTTAATGCTACAATATATTAATGTGCCAATTGGCTGTGCTGTATTCCGCATGGCAATTGGCACATTAACATATTGGCACATTGTAGCATTAACACATTATTTATTCTATTTTACGCAAACCTCTTTTAGGAGAGAAATCAATGTTTTTAGGATTGCCCTTATAAGCCACCTCACCACTACTGGATGCTTTCGCAGTCAGCGAACCGGTCACATAACATTCCACATCACCAGAGGAACTGGCACTAGCAGTTACATTTACCGCCTTCATACCTTTTGCCTTTACATCCCCACTACTACTGGCTCTATAAGAAGCGTTCTCACAAATACCTGCCAAAATTACATCTCCGGAAGAGCTGGCATCAGCAGATACATTAGCAGCGTTCAGATTCTTGACAGATACATCACCAGAACTACTGGCATCAGCAGAGAAATTTGTACAAGATACCTTTTCCAGAATCACATCACCCGAACTATTAGCGGTAGCCGCAAAATCATCACAAGAAATAATGCTTCCTGTTACATCACCGCTACTGCTAGCCTTAACAGTAACTTTCCCACTCGTTTTCAGTCCATTTTTTATAATAATGTCACCAGAGCTGGAAGCTTTCAAGCTGTTCACAGCCGGAGCAGAAACTCTTACTTCCTTTTTATGTTTTCCGTTTATTGAAAAATTGTTTCTTGGCGATTTAAAACCAACCTTAAGTACTCCACCCTCTACACGGACATCAATATAGTCCACCAAATTGTCCGGAGCATATATTTCCACATCCTGTCCACCGGAACTTTGAGTATAGATTACATCCACCGAAGAACTGGTAGAGATAGCATTAAAACTACCCACATTCACTTTTTTGGTAACATAGTTCTTGCTAGGAGTTATTCTCTCTGCACATGCTGTTACCGACACTAACATAAGAGTTACCGTCATTAAAGTTGATACTAATTTTCTCATATTACTTTTGTTTTATTTATTAGACGTTATTTCTATGCCAAACGTTGCAACGTTTGACCATTATTTTTAAAGCAAGATTCATGCCAGCAACATTTATCACTGATAATCAACAAGGTATAAACAAAGCAGGGTGTCCGAAAATGGACACCCTGTACGCTTTTATATGCTTTTTAAAACTATTTCAGTACAAGTTGGAAGACTACAGAAGCAAACCAACGCTTATACATATAAGTAGCCGTAATATAAATACATACCGCCGAAATCCATCCGGCAATAACATCAATCAAATAATGCGCCTGAATATAGACCGTAGCACAACATAGAAGTACATAGAACGGTGCCAAGAAATAACATAGTTTCTTATTAACACGATAGGCCATAATCATCACAATGGTAGATATACCGACATGTGAGCTAGGAAAAGCAGCAGTAGGCCGTTCCCCCACTTCCTGTGAGGCTTCCACCAAATTAAAGAAGAAACCATGATCAAAACCGGGACCAGGCAGCAGAATATCATTATTATTAAAATAATCACCGATAGCAGGGAAATGCTGCGCCATCACATTATCCATTCCGATAGCAGGGAAATAAAATTGCGGACCGGCAACCGGAACCAATATATAAATAAGATAATAGATAAAAAACGAAGTGACCAACACAAAAGAAACCTTTTCAAACCACTCAAAACGAAACAAGAAATAATAAATAGTCACAATCCCAATCATTGGATAATAAGCAAAATACCCCATATTAAATGGTTCACTGAACCACATGGAAGGAAAATGTTCACTAAATTCTACCGAAGGCTGGCAACGGAACAAAAACTGCTCCGCCGAAGCGAAGAAATTATCCAGATTGGGAAAAAGACGATTAAATTCAAAGGTATCGGGATACCAATACGCTAAAAATGCCATCTGCACAGCCATTCGTATAAATGCCGTAAGTTTACACGGATACTTACGATACAAATATATTAATGCAAACGTAATGGCCACAATGCCTGCACGCTCCGAAAGCATAATTACAGGGTGATCCATACGAGGAAATAATATTAAAACCATTATGGTCGTGAGGGCATTATATATCAGACTAATGCTCTCGACGGCAAACAATCCTTTCACACTGTCTACCCGTTTGAATAAATTTAAAGCCATCCTTCTTTCTTATACCATGCAATGATTTCCTTTACTCCCTTGTCTAAAGGGTACTCAGGACGATATCCCAGTTCTTCCACCAAGGGTGAAATATCGCATTGCCAATTACGTTGTTTCATTATTTTATATTTGTCAGCATTCAGCGTACTTACCTTTCCCAGGCAACGCGCTGAAAATTCAGCGAGCAAAGATACAACTTTTAAAATAAATAATGGGCATTTAATGTGTATAACCCACGGATTACCAAGTTCTTTTTGTATCAAATCAGAAAAAGTACGGCTGAAATAGACATTTCCGTCACTAACAAAATAGGCGCGCTGCCGCACTCCATGTTCTATTGCCAAAAAAACAGCTTGTACCAAATCTCTCACATAAATAAAGGTAAGATCCTGCCTTTTAAAACCAGGAGCAAAGTCTATATGCTGCTTGATAGACTTCACCATCAGAAAATAATCGCGTTCGCGAGGTCCATAAACTCCAGTAGGACGGAAAATCACTGTCGGAAAATCATTCAATGATTGCAGGTAATGTTCCGACTTTAGCTTACTGACCCCATATGCCGTATTGGGCATTGCCGTATCACGTTCACTAATAGGTGCATAATTATCTTCATGAATAGGACCGAAAATACTAAGTGAACTGATATAAACAAATTGCCGGGGAACCATATCCAAGGTCCTCAAAGCTTCTACAAAATTACGGGTATAAACATAATTACCTTTGTCGAATTCGTCTTTATGACGGCATTTAGTAACACCGGCACAATGAATGATATAATCCCATCCCTGATGCAATTGTTTATGAACAGCCAATTGCTCCGTCAACCTTCCGGGATGAGCAAAATCCAATTCGGCAAATTGAATGCGAGGATCTTTCAAATAGGCACGACTACTGCTTTTACGTACACCAGCCCATACCTGCATATCTCTCTCCAATCCTCCTTCCACCAGGAAACTGCCAATAAATCCGCTTGCTCCGGTTACCAATACTTTCTTTAATCGGCAAGTATTCTTCTGTGCAAATTCTTCGTTATTCATTCTTCGTATTTTATTTCACCGGTTCCACATGAATACCCACATGAGTATCCTCTCCAAATTTTTCTTTTAATCTATGTTCAATACCTGTTGCTGTTTCGTGCGCTTTATGCAGAGAAATGTTCCCATCCATGCGTATATGAATCTCTATAGCATAATTGTTCCCAATGCGTCGCGTGCGTAAATGATGCGGCTCGCTCACTCCATCAAAAGATAACACAATCCCCTCTATCTCACGTTCCACGCTATCCGGCAAAGACTTTTCCAGCAATTCATCCAAGCAAGGAATCAGCAACTTAATGGAAACCCGCATAATAAAGAAACTAACTGTCACAGCGGCAATAGGATCAAGTACCGCCCAATGAGGACCAAGTAAAATCGCTCCGCCAATACCGACAGTCGTACCAATGGATGATAATGCATCACTCCTATGATGCCATGCATTCGCCACAACAGCCTGTGAATCGCATCTTTTCCCCACTCTGACTGTATATTGATAAAGTATTTCCTTCAACAAAATAGAAATAATGGCAGCAACCAATGCCAACATTCCCGGTTGACGAAGCTCCCCACCTCGTAGAAAAACCAATATTTCTGTTGCTCCATTCCATAATATTCCAAATCCTATCCCCAATAATGCCATACCAATGAAAGCAGTAGCCAATGTTTCATATTTCCCATGACCATAATCATGGCTCTTGTCCACTGGTTTATTGGATATACGTACAAAAAGAATCACTACTACGTCCGTAATGAAGTCAGATAGAGAATGAACTGCATCTGCCAACATAGCGGTACTATGCCCTGCGATTCCAGCAAGAAATTTAAAAATAACCAGCAAGAAATTAACAAAACTCCCCACTAGTGTAACTTTATAAATTTCTTTTTCCCTGATTTTCTTATCAAGTTCAGTCATAACAGTTTTTTTAGAACGGACAAAGATAGCACGTTTCATTTAGATTCAACCAAATTTAATGTATCTATTGAACCGCTATTCCAATTATTTTGTTTACTTTGTAGCACATAATACATTAATATATCCCCTTATGGCTAAAAAGAAAGAAAAAAAAGCAGGGAAACGTATGAAAAAAAGCGAAATGTCTGAACGACTGATAAGCTTATTCCACACCAAACCAAACGAAACATTCAGTCTGAAACAATTATCAAGCAGTCTGAACCTCACTACACATCCGCTTAAAATGCTTTGTGCTGACATCATTACTGAAATGATTGAGGATGATTTTCTGCAAGAAGTAGAAAAAGGACACTACAAACTGAACGACCACGGCCTGATTATGACTGGCGTCTTTCAGCGTAAAAGCAACGGCAAGAACTCCTTCATCCCCGATGATGGTGGAGAAACTATTTTCATAGCCGAACGTAATTCGGCACATGCCATGAATAATGACAAAGTAAAAATAGCCCTCTTTGCCAAACGTAAGAATCGGAATCCGGAAGGTGAAGTGATAGAAATTCTGGAACGTGCCAATGATACTTTTGTCGGTACACTGAAAGTAGAGAAATTCTACGCCTTCCTGCTGACCGAGAACCGCACCCTGGCAAATGATATTTTTATCCCGAAAGATAAGCTGAAAGGTGGAAAGAATGGGGACAAAGCGGTTGTGAAAATTGTAGAATGGCCCGAAGAGGCAAAAAATCCGATAGGACAAGTCATTGATATCTTGGGAAAAGCAGGAGAAAACACAACTGAGATGCATGCCATTTTGGCCGAATTCGGTTTACCTTACGTATATCCTAAGAATGTAGAAACCGCTGCCGAAAAGATTCCGGCAGAGATTTCCGAAGCGGACTATGCAGAACGTGAAGATTTCCGCAATGTAACAACTTTCACCATTGACCCCAAAGATGCAAAGGACTTTGATGACGCGCTCTCCATCCGTCTCATCAAACCGGGACTATGGGAAGTAGGCGTGCACATTGCCGATGTTACTCATTACGTAAAAGAAGGAAGCGTTATCGACAAAGAAGCTGAAAAGCGCGCTACTTCCGTTTATCTGGTAGACCGTACCATCCCCATGTTGCCCGAACGGCTGTGTAACTTCATCTGTTCCCTCCGCCCCGACGAAGAGAAACTGGCATTCTCCGTCATTTTCAATATGAATGAAAAGGGAGAGGTGAAAGACTCGCGCATCGTGCACACCATTATAAAGAGCGACCGCCGTTTCACCTATGAGGAGGCGCAAAAAGTGATTGAAACGGGTGAAGGCGACTACAAAGAAGAAATTCTGGAGCTGAACAAACTGGCACAAATCCTGCGTAAACAAAGATTGGCTGCCGGTGCTATTGACTTTGACCGCATAGAAGTGAAATTTGAGATAGACGAAACCGGCAAACCACTCAGTGTCTACTTCAAAGAATCCAAAGAAGCCAATAAGTTGATAGAAGAATTTATGTTGTTGGCCAACCGCACGGTTGCCGAAAGAATCGGTAAAGTACCTAAAAACAAGAAAGCCAAAGTATTCCCTTATCGTATCCACGACCTTCCGGACCCCGATAAACTGGAGAACTTGAATTGGTTTATCAATCGCTTCGGATATAAGATACGTACATCGGGTAGCAAAACAGAGATATCCAAATCCATCAATCGTTTACTGGACGACATAAAGAATAAGAAAGAACAAAATCTGGTGGAAACCGTATCCTTGCGTGCCATGCAAAAGGCCCGTTATTCCACTCATAATATTGGCCACTATGGTCTGGCATTTGACTATTATACTCACTTTACCTCACCTATCCGCCGTTTTCCGGATATGATGGTTCATCGTCTGCTCACCCGCTATCTGGCAGGAGGACGTACGGTACAGGAAACGAAATACGAAGAGTTGTGCGACCATAGTTCTGAAATGGAACAAATCGCCGCCAATGCAGAACGTGCTTCTGTAAAATACAAACAAGTAGAGTTTATGGGTGAACGTTTGGGCATGGAGTTCGATGGAGTCATTTCCGGAGTTACCGAATGGGGACTTTATGTGGAATTGAACGAAAACAAGTGCGAAGGTATGGTTCCCATGCGTGACCTTGGTGATGATTATTATGATTTCGATGAAAAGAACTATTGTCTGACGGGGCGCCGGCATCACAAAAAATTCAGTTTGGGAGATCCGGTTACCATTAAAGTGGCCCGCGCCAATCTGGAGAAAAAGCAACTTGATTTCGCTTTGATCGAGAAATAAAGATTAACATCCTGTTGTAGGGGCAGACTGGATCTTTCCCTACAACAAGACAATAGTTTCATTTACTTCACTCTTCTATTCAACTGATTATTCGCTTTATCCGGCTTGGATTTACCGATCCGTTTGCCACCGGACTTCTTTTTAGTTTCCTGTTTCACCTTAAAAGCAAATGGATTTTTCTTATTTACCATAAATATTCCCTTTTTCTGCAAAAATAAAGGATTAAAGTCAATATTCATTCTATTTATTGGCAATAATATAGAATTTACTTACTTTTGTCCTTCCAAAACATTCAATTCATGACTACATTCAATTACACGAACATATTAACGCAGGCAGTAGATGAATTATCTGAAAGCCAGTCCTATAAAGGATTATTCCATCAACACAAAGATGGAGATCCTTTACCATCTGCCAAATCCCTATACAAGATAGTAGAATTGGCACGCGCCATTATCTTCCCTGGTTACTTTGGTAATTCCACCGTTAACAGCCATACCATCAACTACCATATCGGTGTAAATGTAGAAACCCTGTTCGGCCTGCTGACTGAACAAATTCTGGCAGGACTTTGCTTCGGACAAGAAAACAGTAAAAATGCAACCGATGACAATGAACCGTGCAGAGAAACAGCCTCTTTGCTGGCAGCTCGTTTCATCAATAAATTGCCCGAACTCCGCCGCATTCTGGCTACCGATGTAGAAGCCGCATATTATGGTGATCCCGCCGCCACATGCTTTGGTGAAATCATCAGTTGCTATCCAGCTATCCGAGCTATCAGCAATTACCGCATCGCACATGAGCTGTTAATACTGGGTGTACCTTTAATCCCACGCTTCATTACAGAAATGGCACATTCGGAAACCGGTATCGATATTCATCCGGGGGCACAAATAGGACATCATTTCACTATTGACCACGGTACAGGTGTAGTAATCGGAGCAACCAGCATCATCGGAAATAATGTGAAGCTCTATCAAGGGGTAACATTAGGAGCTAAAAGCTTTCCGCTAGACAATAATGGAAATCCCATTAAAGGCATTCCACGTCATCCTATTTTGGAAGACGATGTCATTGTATATTCCAATGCAACAATCTTAGGGCGTGTTACTATTGGCAAGGGGGCTACCGTAGGAGGTAATATTTGGGTAACAGAAAATGTACCTGCCGGATCACGTATCGTACAACGAAAAAACAAAGACGAATAAAGACCTTTTGTCATCATAGATTAGTTTGGATTACATTCATAATTTATCAAGTTTTAAATATGTGTAAATCCATGTAATCTATGATCAGAAACTTCTTTATGCACCCACGGAAGTCTCAGCACAAAGCAGCATCTCTGTGTATAATCGGCATCAATCACAAGAGAACCTCCAAATTTCTCAGCCAGCAACCGGCAGATAGGAAGCCCTAATCCTGTCCCTCGCATAAAATCATCTAATTGGGTAAAACGTTCAAATACAAAATCATGCTTGTCTTTAAGAATTCCTTTCCCTGTATCAATAATAAGTAATAAGTCTGCCGCCCCATGCAAAATAGTAATATTTTAAATTATCCAGCCTCAAACATACTTTCTTCACCTCATCCGTCTGTTTCAATATATTCTCTTCATCATTCTTATAATAAAAATAATCCAGCTTAATACAATAAGAAATAATTTGCATATGCTTATCGCCCGATTCCTCACTTCTTTGCAGAAGAGTATCACACATACTTAAAACAAGAGGGGAATCCATAATTTGAAGAAAAACATAAATTGACAAATAAAAACAGAAAAAGGAGCACCGACACTCTGATACTCCTTTCTCCTAAACTAAAGCAAACCAACGGTTACTTTGAAGCATATGCGCACAACATCCACACCATTTTTTCCTGTTCCTTCAAATAGTCACTCATCACCGCTACAGTAGCCTCATCACCGGCTTGTGAAGCGACAGCCAAAAGTTTACGCTCTTCCACGATGAAATGACTGTAAGTTTCCAAAATGTTGTTCAATGCTTCGTCACCGTTTGTAACACCCTCTACCTCTTTTATATTCGATACTTTCAAATAATCGCTATACTTGTTCTTCGGGACGCCTCCCAGCATCAGGATACGTTCTGCCAGTTCATCCACTTTCTCGGCTGCATTGTTATACAAATCCTCAAATTTGCTGTGCAGTACAAAGAAACCATGCCCTTTAATATTCCAGTGGAACCCACGAAGATTAGCATAAAATACTTGGTAGTCTGCCAATAATTGTTGCAATGATTCTACTACCTTTGCAGCTGCCGCTGAATCTAACTTGATATAATCTAATGTTCTCATAATGTTTTTATTTTTAAATTGATTACTTTTATTTTTTTCTCTGATGCAAAGATAAGGGGGAAAGTAATGCGTGTCAAACTGATAATTTCTATCTTTGTATAGATAAAATCTATTAAGCTGAAAATTATGAACCTGCAACAACTGGAATATATCCTTGCCGTGGATGAGTTAAGGCACTTTGCCAAAGCTGCCGAATACTGTAATGTAACACAACCCACCTTGAGTGCCATGATACAAAAGCTGGAAGATGAGTTAAACACCAAATTATTCGACCGTACCACCCAACCCGTCCAACCTACACTGACAGGACGGAAAGTGATAGAACAAGCCAGAATAACCTTGCGCCAGGCCAATCTGATTAAAGATATAGTAAAGGAAGAAGCATGTTCGTTAGGAGGTATATTCCGTATAGGAGTCCTGCCTACAATCGCACCCTACCTGCTACCCCGTTTCTTTCCCGAACTAATGGAAGAATACCCTTCCTTGGACATCAGAGTTACAGAGATGAAAACACAAGAATGCCTGGAGGCACTGAAAGCGGGTGAACTGGAAGCTGTCCTTATTGCCGGAGCAGCAGAAGGGGCCCATTTCCACTCCATACCTCTTTATTATGAATCTTTTTTAGGATATGTTTCAAGACATAACGCTCTCTTTAAAAAAGAAATGATCCGTTCCAGCGAAGTCAGCGGTGAACAGTTGTGGCTGTTGGACGAAGGACATTGTTTCCGCGACCAACTGATGCGTTTCTGCCAATTGGAATCCGCCCAGTCTTGTCAAATTGCATACCGGCTGGGAAGCATGGAAACTTTCATGCGCATGGTAGAAAGCGGAAAAGGTATCACATTTATCCCCGAACTAGCCGTATTGCAACTCAATGACGAACAAAAACGACTGGTGCGTCCGTTTGCCATGCCACGTCCCACACGGAGAATCTACATAGTGACACGTACAGACTTCATTCGTCATACCCTGCTCAATATGCTGATAGAAAAAATCAAAGCCTGCATACCTAAAGAGATGCTGACATTGCAAAATGGTCAAAAAGTAGTATGACAGCAAACTTTTTAATAAAACAGTAACGTCCTATACACCTTCCTGTAACAGGTAAATACGATATTTGCAGTACAATAAAAAAGGAGGTATATATGAAACTTAAAAGCAATGAATATCAGATAGAATGTACACCCGACGGGGAATATTACGCCTTTTTAACAGACTACCACCAATGCTGCACTTACGGTGAAACTGCCGAAGAAGCATTGGAAACCCTGTCAGATATCGCCGATGAGTTTTTCAGCGAAGTAAACGAAGTCTATCTGGCAGAAGAACTCGCATAAAAGTCACTCAACCTATTAATCATAGAATTCTCTTACAGAAACCATACCTGTGCGATACAGATATGGTTTCATTTTTATCCTAAACATGCCCCATACGGTATAGACTGTATCCCAGATAAACCAAATACAAACAAGAGACCAGTATCATTAAAGCACAAACCACATATCCTTTACGTTTCTCATTCGTCAATTCCATTTTCATTCTGATTTCTATTTAAGTTTCTTGATTCAGCAAAAATGGCAAATTCCTGTGTAGAATTTATTTCTATAGGATAACAATTATATTGCCGGATACATTTTTTCAATTTATTCCAAAGATACACCAAATCCCGTTTTCAAAGACTTTTTATAATTGAAGATAAATAAAGAACCCCGGCAAAGAGAGCGGATGTCCCGATTTCATCCTCTTTTTTGCTTCATCAGACAGATTAATTCTCTAAATAATTGATTAGCAAACAGAAAATCATTAAATTTGTCCCATCAATTGAAATTACGTAATTATCATTTAAGATGAAGGAAGAATTCGAGCTAATCGCCAAGACTTTCCAGGGACTGGAAGAAGTACTGGCAAAAGAACTCACCGAGCTGGGAGCCAGCAATATAGAAATAGGAAGACGCATGGTAGCCTTTATGGGCGATAAAGAAATGATGTATAAGGCAAACTTCTGCCTGCGTACTGCCATCCGCATCCTGAAACCCATTAAACATTTTGAGGCGAAGAATGCCGACGAAGTTTACGAAGCTATCAAAACCATTGCATGGGAAAACTTCTTGGATAAAGATAAAAGTTTTGCCGTAGACGCTGTGGTTTTCTCGAACGAATTCCGTCACTCCAAGTTCGTGGCCTATAAAGTAAAAGATGCCATTGTGGACTATTTCCGTGAAAAGACAGGAGAGCGCCCCTCGGTACGCATCAACCATCCCGATGTGGCACTGAACATCCATATAGCCGAAGATAAATGTACTCTGTCACTAGATAGCTCGGGTGAGTCACTCCACCGCCGGGGTTATCGCCAGGAAGCCGTAGAAGCTCCTTTGAATGAGGTACTGGCAGCCGGTATGATCCTGATGACCGGATGGAAAGGCGAATGTGATTTGATAGACCCGATGTGCGGTTCAGGAACAATCCCTATCGAAGCCGCCCTGATAGCACGTAACATCGCTCCCGGCGTATTCCGCAAGGAGTTCGCTTTTGAAAAGTGGAACGATTTTGATCAGGAACTATTTGACCGCATCTACAATGACGACTCACAGGAACGTGAGTTCACACATAAAATTTTTGGATATGACAACAATCCGAAAGCAAATGAAATCGCCACTCACAATGTGAAAGCAGCCGGACTGAGCAAGGAAATTATCTTAAAAATCCAACCGTTCCAGCAATTTGAGCAACCCAAAGAAAAAAGCATCATCATCACCAACCCTCCTTATGGAGAACGTATCTCAACCAATGACTTGCTGGGCCTGTATCAAATGATAGGCGAACGTCTGAAACACTCTTTCACCGGCAATGATGCATGGGTACTAAGTTACCGTGAAGAATGTTTTGACCAGATTGGTTTAAAGCCTTCTATAAAAATTCCCCTGTTCAACGGTTCGTTGGAATGCGAATTCCGCAAATACCAATTATTCGACGGCAAATTCAAAGAATTCCGTAGTGAAAATGCCGATCGGGAGTTCAAGCCCCGCCGAGAAGAAATCCGTCCGCGCCGTAACACGGAAAAAGTAGAATATGGAGAACGCAGAGAACATCGTAGTTTTGACAACAGACGTGAAGGACACGGAGAGTACAAAGGAGGAGAGCGCAGAGAAAGACGCTCTTTTGATGACAAACGTGAGAGACGTGGCGATTTCAAAAGAGGAGAACACCGCAACTTTGGTGACAAACGTGAAGGCCGCGACAATTTCAAAAGCAGCCCCCGTAAATTTGACGACAATAAGGAAAAGACAGAAGAATAAACAGTTATGAGAAAATTAATCAATCTGATCGCCTTATTAATCATGGCTTCATCTGTAACATGGGCACAAGACAAGAAAAGTTTCACACTGGAAGACTTGATGCCGGGAGGAAACAATTACTATAACCTGCTTCCACAGAATCTGTATGGTTTGCAATGGTGGGGGGATGTATGCATCAACGCCGACATAGAAGAGGTAAAAACCATCCATCCGGCAAATGGAAAGGAAAACGTACTTATCACTTTGCAGGAAGTGAATGAACTGTTGGCAAACAAGAAATTAGGGAAAATCAACCACTTCAGAAATGTATCTTTCCCATACGCTGAAAAGATGATGTTGGTAAATACCACATCCAATAAAGTGCTGATCGATTTAACTAAAAAGGAAATAATATGGAGTCAGCCTCTCTCTCCTAAAGCCGCCAACCAGGACTGGAACAAGGAAAGCCGTTCATTGGCTTATACCCTTGACAACAATCTGTTTGTAACGACTGCCGACGGGAAAACACAACAAGTCACCGATGAACCGAAAGGCATCGTATGCGGACAAAGCGTACACCGTCAGGAATTTGGTATCTCAAAAGGTACTTTCTGGAGTCCGAAAGGAAATCTGCTTGCTTTCTACCGTATGGACGAGAGCATGGTAACCGATTATCCACAAGTAAATACCTCCACCCGCATAGCGACACTGGAGCCGGACAAGTACCCGATGGCAGGAATGACCAGCCACAAAGTGACTGTCGGCATCTACAATCCGGCTACCCAAAAAACAGTTTATCTGAAAGCCGGAGACCCCACCGACCGTTATTTCACCAATATCAGCTGGAGTCCTGACGAAAAAAGCGTTTATGTCATTGAACTGAACCGTGACCAGAACCATGCCCTGCTATGCTGCTATGATGCGGAAACAGGAGAGCCACTGAAAAATAACCCCCTTTACGAAGAGGAGCATACTAAATATGTAGAACCTCAACATCCCATTGTCTTTCTGCCTTGGGACCACACGAAGTTTATCTATCAGAGCCAGCGCGACGGCTACAACCATCTTTACCTGATGGACACCAAGACTTCCATATATCCGGAATCACATGGAGCCGCGGCCGGAGGTTCTTACCGGGAAAGCTACAAAACCAGACAGCTTACCCAAGGCAACTGGGTAGTACAAAACATCCTCGGATTCAATGAAAAGACCAAGGAAGTCATCATCATGAGCACAGAGGTTTCCCCTTTACAGAGCAACGCATACGCTGTGAATGTAAAGACAGGCAAACGCCGCCTCATCGGCAATAAAGATGGTATGCATCATGTACAACTATCCGGTAGCGGCAACTATGTAATAGACAATTATACTTCTTTCACCATTCCCCGGAATATCGAGATCGTTCCCACTTCCGGAAAGGAAAAGACTGTCAGCCTGTTGACAGCTACCAATCCGATGGAAGCATACAATATGCCCGAAATCACCGTCGGTACCCTCAAGGCTGCCGACGGCAAGACCGACTTATACTACCGCCTGATAAAACCGGTAAATTTTGACCCAAACAAAAAATACCCGGCCGTAGTCTACGTGTATGGCGGTCCACATGCCCAGCTAATCCACAACAACCGCAACTATGACGCCCGCGGATGGGATATTTACATGGCACAACTGGGTTACGTCATGCTGACCGTTGACAACCGGGGCAGTGACAACCGGGGACTGGAATTTGAGAACTGTACGTTCCGCCAATTAGGAACCGAAGAGATGAAAGACCAAGTGAAAGGAGTGGATTTCTTAAAATCGTTGGGTTATGTGGACAATAACCGCATTGGCGTACACGGTTGGAGTTTCGGTGGTTTCATGACCACCAACTTGATGCTGACTTACCCCGAGTTATTCAAAGTAGGAGTAGCCGGCGGCCCTGTCATCGACTGGGCTTACTACGAAGTAATGTACGGCGAACGCTACATGGATACTCCACAAACCAACCCCGAAGGCTACAAGAACGCCAACCTGAAGCTGAGAGCCGGAAATCTGAAAGGACGCCTGGAAGTGATCATTGGCGCCAATGACCCCACTTGTGTCCCTCAGCACAGCATCAGTTTCCTCCGTGCCTGCATTGATGCCGGGACCCAACCCGATTTCTTTATGTATCCGGGCGACGGCCATAATATGTTCGGACGCGATCGTGTCCACTTGTATGAACGCATTACACGCTATTTTGAAGACCATTTAAAATAAACAAAAGATAAGATTATGAAACTGTTGCTATTAGGCTCAGGCGGACGTGAACACGCCCTGGCATGGAAGATTGCTCAAAGTCCCAAAATTGAGAAACTATATATCGCTCCGGGAAATGCCGGCACAAGTAATGTAGGCGAGAATGTAGCGATTAAAGCAGATGACTTTACAGCAATCAGGGAGTTTGTAGTAAAGAATAATATAGATATGGTAGTGGTAGGTCCCGAAGACCCGTTAGTCAAAGGAATCTATGATTATTTCAAAAAAGATGAAGCGCTGAAAAACATTCCTGTTATCGGGCCTTCAAAAGCAGGTGCGGTACTGGAAGGCAGCAAGGAGTTCGCCAAAGGCTTCATGCAACGCCATAACATCCCGACAGCCGGTTACAAAAGTATCACTGCCGCAAATCTGGAAGAAGGATTAGCCTTTCTGGAAACATTGGAAGCTCCATACGTACTGAAAGCCGACGGTCTTTGCGCCGGAAAAGGCGTACTGATTCTTCCCACCTTGGAAGAAGCCAAGGAAGAATTGAAAAAAATGCTGAGCGGAATGTTCGGTAACGCTTCCGCCACCGTAGTGATTGAAGAATTCCTGAGCGGTATAGAATGTTCCGTATTCGTTCTGACCGATGGAAAAAACTACAAGATTCTGCCCGAAGCAAAAGACTACAAACGTATCGGCGAAGGCGACAAAGGGCTGAACACCGGTGGTATGGGTAGTGTATCTCCTGTTCCGTTTGCCGACAAAGCATGGATGAAAAAAGTGGAAGACCGTATCATCCGCCCCACAGTAGAAGGACTGGCAGCAGAAGGCATCGACTATAAAGGCTTTATTTTCTTCGGCCTAATTAATGTAAAGGGCGAACCGATGGTCATTGAATACAATGTACGCATGGGCGACCCGGAAACGGAAAGTGTCATGTTGCGCATCAAGAGTGACTTGGTGGAACTGCTTGAAGGAGTGGCAACAGGCAATCTGAATGAAAAAGTCTTGGAGATAGACCCCCGTTCGGCAGTATGCGTCATGCTGGTATCCGGCGGATATCCGGAGCATTATGACAAGGGATTTGCCATCAGCGGAATAGAAGAGATTGAAAACAGCATTGTATTCCATGCAGGAACGGCACTGAAAGACGGCCAGGTAGTCACTAGCGGCGGGCGTGTCATTGCAGTCAGCTCCTACGGCGCCAATAAAGAAGAAGCCTTGGCACAATCATTCACCAATGCGAAGAAAATCAATTTCGACAAGAAATATTTCCGTTCTGATATTGGATTCGACCTGTAATCAGCGGACTATTAACCCATGGCAGGCTATGACAAATTCCAGACAGATATGGCAAAGGGAAGATTCACCTTCCCTGTTGCCATCCTTATATGCCTGCTTCTCCGGATCATCACCGGCAATGAATGGCAGGATGTAATCAATTTGCTAGTCTGTGCTTTGACTGCTTATCTGCTGATCGAGATAAACACCGCCTTCACGCTGATACGGACACGCAGTACCTTGCATGTCAGCTTTTACATATTCCTGTCCACAACCTGTCTGTTTCTGCATTCCTTCCAGTATGCCGTTTTTGTGCCGCTCGCCTTTCTGATCGCTACTTCCCAATTATTCAGTAGCTACGAATCTCCCTATCCGGCGGGAAGTATATTCCACGCTTTCTTTTTCATCGGACTGGGAAGCCTGTTGTTTCCACAGTTACTTTATTTTGTACCTCTGTTCTATTTGGGAATGATTAGTTTCAGATCCCTGTCACTCAAAAGTTTCTTTGCCGGGCTTACAGGACTCTGTATGTCCTACTGGCTCTTTTTCGGTTACGCGTTCTATTACGACAAAATGAATCTCTTCTATCACCCTTTACAGGAGCTTATTCATTTTCAACCCATCAGTTATGGGACATTAGGAATGGACAGGATCATATCCTGTGGAATCATCACCTTGATATCACTGGTCAGCAGCGTGCATTATTTCCATGTTTCTTATTTAGATAAGGTGCGCACGCGTATATTCCTTTCTTTCCTGATCACCGTTGAAGCCTGGATTTATTTACTGGGTATCTTACAGCCACAGCATTTCGACATCCTGTTACAGATGCAAATCATTGTAGGGTCCATTTTAACAGGACATTTATTTACTTTAACCCACAACCGCTTTACCGGCATCTTTTTCATCATTACATTTGTTCTATTAATAGTTCTAACTATATACAATTTATGGATGCAATTCTTCAATTCCTGATCGACTGGGGATATTGGGGCCTTTTCCTAGGCTCTTTTATAGCCGGAAGTGTTCTCCCGTTCAGCTCGGAGGCCGTACTGGCAGCCTGTGTCGGTCCGTTGGGCTTAGACCCGGTGATCAGTATAGCTGCCGCCACCGCCGGCAATGTTGCCGGCGGCATGACCTGCTACTGGATGGGACATCTGGGCAATATGGAATGGATCGAGAAATATTTTCATGTAAAAAAAGAGAAGATGGACCGTGCGGAGCGGTTTGTACACGGACGGGGTGCCTGGATGGCTTTCTTCGCCTTTATCCCTATTTTGGGAAGTGCCATATCCATTGTATTAGGCATGATGCGTGCCAATATATGGATTGTCATTCTCGCTATGACCATCGGAAAGATACTCCGCTACGCCTTATTGGTATGGGGGGTATTGGAAGCCTCCGCTTTAATGCATTAAAATTATGAAACTGGAACAAACAGCAGATGGAAGTTATACCCTCTATGTACCCGAACTGGACGAACATTATCATTCGGTGAAAGGGGCACTGACGGAGTCACAACATATCTTTATCGAAATGGGATTAAAACATTCTCCCGTTTCCGAGCCCCACATTCTGGAGATAGGACTAGGAACAGGGCTGAATGCCTTTCTGACACTGCTTTCAGCAGAAGAAACCCGACGGAAAGTACATTATACCGGTATCGAACGCTATCCGTTAGCCGAAGAAACCTTGAAACAACTGGACTACCCCCGCCTGATCGGCAAACAGCATGAGGAGGATTATTACGCCATCCACCAGGCACCCTGGGACACGGAAACAGAGGTATCCCCTTGGTTCACATTACATAAAATTGAAGACGATTTTACCCGGCTTTTCAACCCGGTGGAAGGCAGCCGCCCTGCCGTTCCCTTATACGATATCGTCTACTTTGATGCCTTCGCTCCCGAAAAACAACCCGAAATGTGGGAACAATCTCTCTTCGATACTTTATACAAGGTATTGAATGACGGAGGTATCCTGACAACTTACTGTGCCAAAGGGGTGGTAAGAAGGATGTTGCAAACAGCCGGATTCACAGTAGAACGCCTTCCCGGCCCTCCGGGGGGAAAACGCGAGATACTGCGGGCAACCAAGTCTGATTAAACTTCTAGGACCGAAACTGATGAATGGTCAAGTTTCACCTAAAACAGTAAAACCGTTGTAAAATCCTTCAAATCCGTCATATATGCATAACTGCATATTTATCAGCAAATTACCATGAAACATTCATCGCTGAATCCGTCATAGATTCTTCATATTCTTTTTCCACGCTGAGATGATTGCCGTTATATACATAAAAAATCTCCGGCTTATCACAAGCCAGAGATTCTGTTTTATAAATTTAAAGTTTTTATTATATCTAAGGTTCTCTCACTAGAGAAACACTTATTCCTTTTTTAAATTATATATTCCTTAAATGTTAGGAACAATCGTCATATCCATCTCAATTACACGCTCATTACCGAAGTTATCTTTAACTGTAATCTTCAGAACAGCAGCAACGTTACCGGTAGGATTAGAATTGAAGTCAAGAGCTTCCAAACTTGTTGGTCTATTATTAGACCAAACAATTTTAAAGTATCTGGAAGGTTTGCCAGGATTATCTGAAGTTTCGAAAGAGCATTTTTCTTTAACGATTTCCAAACCATACTTATAATTTGCCAACCAACCATTATAGATTGCATGATATGCACTTGTTCCATAAATGGCTGTATCCATATAAATTGATTTGCTTTCTGATATATAGAAATGGAAATCAACACCATAAGTAACCTTGGCGGCTTGTTCTGCAATTGAGTTACCCTCCTTAGCCATCCATTTTTCATCGAAGCCGGTCACTGTTTCCAATTTGTCATTCTTGGTCCAGTCAAATGAGTAGGAAGCACCATGTATATTACAATAGATAGCTTTCCAGTTCTCCTTCTGATTGTCTATCACAATATCTAATGTCGGAGTCTTGGATGAAACCTTGCCATAGTTATAAGTGACATAAGCATCATAAGGTGTAACATCGTCAATCATCTTGAATTCGTTATCAGCTTTTGTCAATGTCAGCAAGTTAGCGTCGGCATACCCTGCTACTTTTCTGTTGACCTTCGGATCGTTAGTAGTGAAGTAGAATGCATATTGGTTTGCATCACTGATCTTTTCATCAATGTCAAACATATCTGTAATCTTCATAGTGGCTGTTGTAGCATTTGTAACGCCCCAAACGTTTGGCAGAACATAACACTTATAAGTCTTACCGTCTGACTGTAACTGTGCAGGATTCCATTTAGTACCAGCTGGCAATGTAGTAGGAACAACTTTCTTCATGGATACGTTCAGAGTAGAAATGGCGATACCATTCTTGTTTGTAATGCTGACAGTACCATTATATACCTGATCGTCAACATAATCTGTAATCTGAATATTCTCATTACGAGTGGTCACAATACTCTTGATCTTGGCCAGATCTGTAAGATTATCACCAATCTGAGTCTTGAAGTCGTCAAGTTTTATAAGCTCGTCCTCTCCCTCAACTTCAAAGTAAACATAGAATGCATTGGTACTATAAGCTGTTCCATCAGTCTTCTTGTAAACTTTGTCGGTTTTGAGAACAAGATCATTGAATGTTTTATCAGCATCTTCTTTTGCGAATCTGTCCTTCATAGCTTGAGCAACATCAACCTTGGCAGACTGGTTCTTGAGCATGTTAGTAACTGTTCCTGTGAAGTTAGCATCACCAATGATAGTAGTTTCAGCAGAGATCACGTCAGCCACAGCACCTACTCGTACATAGAATGCACGACCATCCGGGTCAACCAGTGTACCGTTTGAGTTCACAGCATAAACACGGAAACCAATCACATCGTTAATGTCATTGATCTTGAAGCCGATTGTTACTTCCGGTCCATGACTCTTCACTTCATATACTTCGTTGATACCGATGATGTTTGGCTCATACAGGTTCCAAGTTCTGATTTCAGAATCATCAGAAGAGAGTGCACGTTTCTTGTCAAGTTCGACATAGAAATGAGTTGCGGATGCCAGTATATCGTCACTCAATTTGATCTTGAAAGATTCTTCGGTTGAAGATACGACTGGTTCTGCAACAACACCATTGGTTATACATTTAGTCTGACGATCGTCATTAGTGTCTTCGTTAGTATTAGCCAAAGCACCTTCAAAGACCGGTGTTGCAGCAACACCACTTTTCCAAGTATATTCTTTAGGAGCAACTTCTTGAGTAGGATCCTCCTCACTGTATTTAAAACGGTTGTGCAGGTTTTCTACGTTGTAACCCTTATTGTCTACCCAAACGAAATAATCAAGTTCGTCTTTAGGTGTAGCTTCTTCTTTTGTGAATGCCAGAGCATATTCAGAAACAGCTGCTCTAGAAACATTGTCACTATCAGCGACCTTTACAGCAAACAATACAGACTTTTCGGATGGAGTTGATATCTGGTTTCCAGTATCACCTGCTTCATCTTTGATATCATTTTTAACCACAGTTGTTGCCTTGTCAAAGTCTGTTTCGTCATAGTCTTTGTTCACTTCCACTTCCACAGTCCATAGACCTGTGCTGGAAACCGCACGTGTCAGCACCTCACCATCATAAGGTTTGACATCAACAACTTCCACCAGTCCTTTTTCCACCAGATCCACAGGTGCTCCATTTTCCAACTGAGTACTGATAAAATGAATATCCTTCTTATCCAGAGAAGCGGTGACGGGAGATACACGTACCACCATCGTAGCTTTCAGTCTGGTTCTTTCACCTTTAACGAATGATACCGCATTTGTATAGTCCTCTCCGAATGTCCAAGTTGAGAGCGCTCTAGCTGAGAGCAATGGAACATTTGCTTGAGTAGCAACCACTGGTTTATCATTGATAATCATACTGCCAGACGCTTCTATACTACCACCAGCATGTAAAGAAACGTGAGTTACTCCCTTAGCTATAGCAGCCCATACCATATCAAGTTCACTATTGATATTTTGTATTTCTGTTGACAAAGAAGTAACTTTATCCTGAAGTGCTTTCACGTTACTTGCTAATTCTGAAAAGTCTTCAGTATTGCTCAGATTGTCCAAAGCATCTTGCAGCTTTTTGATTTCCTCCTGAATACCTGCAACGTCAGTACCTGTTGCTGTCTTGAACTCTTCAAGAGCAGTCTGCTGGGCAGCCAATGCAGCCTCCATCTTACCGATAGCTACAGCATTCTCAGCAACTTTCTTATCAAGCTCAGCGATGCTTCCAGCCAAAGCAACATCAGCAGCCTCAAGACTGGTTACTTTGTCATTCAAGGCCATTAACGTTTCAACCTGACCTTGAACTTTAGCCAACTCTGTATTGATGGCTTCTGTAGCTTTTTTAATAGACTCTTCCGTAGCAGAAGCAGAAGCTTCAATTGCCTTCTTTAATTCTGATTTGGCAGCTTCCAAATCTTCTTTGGCAGCTTTAATCGCAGCTTCCTGAGCCTTCAAAGCAGCTTCTTCAGCAGCAGACTGCACATTAGCAATTTGTTGTCCCAACTCGGTCTGTGCAGACTGCAAGTTAGAAATGGAAGTCTCGACAGCAGCCAACTTCTCACTTAAGGTTTTCTGTTGATCTATTTGGTCTTGTAAATTCGTGATGTCGTCATCGTAGTCTTTACAAGACACAAACGTTCCTGTCGAAGAAACCATCAAGGCTCCGAACAGGACTGCACTTAAAAATTTTTTATTCATAAATAAAGATTTAAATTTATAAATTAAAAAAACTAAAAATTGGTTATACATATACTGTTATAAAAGGACTTCATTCTCTATTTCCAAGTTTACCAGATTCCTCTCGCGCGCCGCATACCGTTTCGGTGTCATACCCGTCTGACGGACGAAAGCCCGATAGAAAGGACTCTTCGAGCCGAAGCCACTCCGTGACGGAACCTCACCCAGCGGACAACCGCCGTTGCGAAGCAACTCCTTAGCGTATTCCACCCGGTAGCGGTTAAGCAACTCCTTCAGGTGACAACCGAAGTAGCGGTTCACCGCATTGCTCAGGTAAGTCTGGTTTGTTTCGAGCATCACACTCAGTTTCTTTAACGAAAGAGAGGAATCAAGGAATGCCCGACGTATCTCCAACTGATACAATATACCTTTATATATAAGGCTGTCTGCCGGACGAACATCCGACAGTGACGAGAACCGCGCCGTCCACTCGCGACCGGCGGCACGATAGAGCAATGCCTTCTGCCTTACAGAAGTGCCGCTCGTCTTTTTACGTCTCAGAAACAGGTATTCCATCTAAACTCGTTATTCGTTCTTATTGGCTTTTTATGCAGATCTCTTAGTAAGAGATCGACAAACAGACGATAACAAGCTTTAAATCAAAACATTAACTATACACATACAAGGTTAAACCAGAGCTGGCAGAACTAGAAGAAATACTTTTTTTCACAATATTCCATATTTTTTCCGCGAAAAGTGTACTAGTTATCAAAACTTTCCTTATTTTTGCACGTGAAATGTCGATCTCTTACTAAGAGATTTATATTTTTTCATCTTCCAGACATATAATAACCTATTGATTTTCAACCATCCACAACTAATCCCTACTTCTTCCCTTAACATATAGTAAGATAAATACATGAAACAAAGATTGAAAGGATTTTTTTACAATTCTTAGTCTTCATGAATACGAGAGCCTTATATGGCCTCTTAAAAAGATTGACAAACGATAAGACACTTCCCACAAAATATAAAGCGCATATTTATAGAGAACTATAAAGACTACATAGAATGCCATATAGAATCTCTTACCTGAAACTAAGGCTTCTCATACAGCCACAGAGCAACCGTATGAAAAGCCTTAACCAAACTGAAATTGCTTATCAATTGAGCAATTTGGGAAGTATTTGTACCTGATTAATGAGCAATTTGCGTATATTTGTTGTTGTTAAACAGAAAAGATAACATTCATGAGAACCAGACATCACATATTTTCCCAATTGCATCCCGGTAAAAGTATCCTTTGTTCATGCTGCATGGCACTGATAGTGTGCCTGTTTACCGCCTGTGACAGTAAACAGCCCACTTCCAGAAAACCGACCCTGACTGTCACCCTGGAGCCCTTGCGCTATTTCACAGAAACCATTGCAGGCGATAAATTCAAGGTAGTCAGCATGGTTCCGAAAGGAAGCAGCCCCGAAACCTACGACCCTACCCCCCAGCAGCTGGTCAATCTGGATAAGAGTATCGCCTACCTGCGCATAGGCTATATCGGTTTTGAACAAGCCTGGATGGATAAACTGACCACGAATGCCCCTCATCTGAAAATATTCGATACTTCAAAAGGGATAGATGTCATACAGGAAGCAGGATACAACCACGGTGACCATCATCACGAAGGGGGGATAGAGCCTCATATATGGAACTCCGCACGCAATGCCTCAGTAATCGCCCGTAATATCTACGCCGCCCTGAGCGAACTGGACAGTGCAAACGAGCCCTATTACAAACATCGTTTGGACAGTCTGCAACAAATTATCGCACAGACAGACACGGAAGTTCGTAACCGGCTACAGAATGCCGACACCACTTTCCTCATCTATCATCCGGCACTCAGTTATTTTGCCCGGGACTATGGATTGAAGCAAATCAGCATTGAAGAAAGAGGAAAAGAACCCTCGCCCGCCCATCTGAAAGAATTGATAGAAACCTGCCGCCGGGACAATGCCCGGGTTATTTTTGTCCAGCAGGAATTCGATACGCGCAATGCCAGACTGATAGCAGATGAATTGGGGATTACCGTTGTTCCCATCAATCCGCTAAGTTACGAATGGCAGGAAGAGATGATTAATGTAGCAAAAGCACTTGCCAAATAATACAGCCTTATGACGAATCCCATTATACAACTTACAGATATTTCCGCTTCTTACGATGAGAAAACAGTGCTAAGCCATGTCAACCTCACCGTATATGAGCATGACTTCCTAGGTGTAATAGGTCCCAATGGTGGTGGAAAAACCACATTAATTAAAATCATACTAGGATTACTAAAGCCTATTTCAGGCACAATCCGTTTCTATAAAAATGGAAAAGAAATACCCGAGATAGCCATGGGATACTTACCACAATACAACAGTATTGACAAGAAATTCCCCATTTCGGTGTACGAGGTGGTATTATCAGGGCTCAACAAGCAGAAATCCCTGTTCCACCGCTACACTCCCGAACAGCACGAACTAGTGAACCGGATTATTGCCCGCATGGGATTGGAAGGTTTGGAAAGCCGTGCCATCGGCGAACTGAGCGGAGGACAACTGCAACGCGCGCTCTTGGGACGCGCCTTGGTTTCAAACCCTGAGGTTGTCATTCTGGACGAACCCAATACCTACATTGACAAACGGTTTGAGGCCAAACTCTATTCCCTGCTGGAAGAAATCAACAAGGAACGGGCCATCATCCTGGTAAGCCATGATATAGGCACTGTGCTGCAAAATGTAAAAACCATAGCGTGCGTCAACGAAACGCTGGATTATCATCCCGATACGGAAGTACCCACCGAATGGCTGGAAGAGCATTTCGGATGCCCCATCGAACTGTTAGGACATGGAAACTTCCCTCACCGCATCTTGAAATGCCATCATCACGACGAATAAATCCGATTATCGTGACCTAAGTCTTTTCATGCGGCAGGTTAAGCCCTATCCACCTTATCATTAAGCATTTTCTTACGGTAGGCTTCTACAGTCGCCGGCAGTGCTCCGTACAGTCCATTGCAACAGACCGTACGGACCACTATAGCAGACTGTACAGTCCACTGTAGCGGTCTATACTAGTTTACCGTATAAAAGACCTTAACCTAGCCATTAATCAAGCTTAATCATAGAGTAGAAAAAGGTTAGGAATCCAACGATTCCCTCCATCTGCACAAACTGAAATTTCAGAACACAGCATACAAACCAGCAATAAAACATAGAAATTCCGTTAAGGACTGAAAGAAACATTTTCTGCCGCATCCCCGAAGGATAACACTAAATAACAGACCATTGTACCCCTATTCCAACTTTCTTTCGTATCTTTGCGCCCATTGAACGTTAACGAAACAATAATATATTCATGAAACAGTACAAATTAGTCAACAACCTGGTGGGTTGGTTCGCTTTTGTCATCGCAGCTTTTACTTACTGTATGACTATAGAACCGACAGCCAGTTTCTGGGATTGCCCGGAATTTATCACTACCGGATATAAATTAGAGGTAGGTCACCCGCCCGGCGCACCTTTCTTTATGCTTACCGCCAACTTATTCAGCCAATTTACAAGCGACCCCAGTCAAGTAGCCAGAATGGTCAATACCATGAGCGCTCTGATGAGTGCGGCTTGTATCCTATTCCTTTTCTGGAGTATAACCCATCTGGTGAAAAAACTGATATGCCCCGATGACAAGGAGATGACCTTAGGCAAACTCATCACCATAATGGGGTCAGGACTGGTAGGAGCCTTGGCTTATACATGGAGCGACACCTTCTGGTTCAGTGCCGTAGAAGGTGAGGTATATGCTTACTCCAGTCTTTTCACCGCAGTAGTCTTTTGGTTGATTCTAAAATGGGAATCCGTTGCCAACGAGCCTCACAGCGACCGCTGGCTGGTTTTAATTGCTTACCTGACCGGACTTTCCATCGGTGTGCACTTGCTGAACTTATTGTGTATTCCGGCCATTGTACTGGTGTACTATTATAAAAAGAATCCCGATGCTAACCTTAAAGGCAGTCTGTTGGCACTTACAGGCTCCATGGTGTTGGTTGCAGCAGTGCTGTACGGTATCGTGCCGGGCGTAGTAAAAGTGGGAGGATGGTTCGAACTGCTGTTCGTCAACAGTTTCGGTATGCCTTTCAACAGCGGTCTGATTGTATATATCATTCTACTCGCCGCATCCATTATTTGGGGTGTTTACGAAAGCTATACGGAAAAGAGCCGCAAACGCATGAATATCTCCTTCATGGTAACTATCGCCATGCTGGGCATCCCCTTCTATGGCTACGGATGGAGCAGCGCCTTGATAGGCATTATCATACTAGGAATCTTGGGCGTTTATCTGTTTGCTGATTTGAACAAGAAATATCAGATTAGCGCACGTACTTTAAACACCTCTTTGCTGTGCATCATGATGATTATGGTAGGATACTCCTCGTACGCATTGATTGTGATTCGTTCTACCGCCAATACTCCGATGGACCAGAATTCTCCGGAAGACATTTTCACTTTAGGCGAATACTTGGGCCGTGAGCAATATGGAACCCGTCCTTTGTTCTATGGACAGACATACGCCTCCAAACCGGCACTGAAAGAAGTGGACGGAGGATGCGTATATGATGTGACGGAAGGCGCTCCCGTGTATCAACGGAAGGAGAAAGCGACTCCCGATGAAAAAGACAGCTACGAAATAGTGCGTCATAAGACCGATTACAAATATGCACAAAATATGCTCTTCCCACGCATGTACAGCGACGCACACGCACAGGCCTACGAAGACTGGCTGGGCGGCATCAAAGGCGTGCAGGTTCCTTACGACCAGTGCGGACAGATGGTGATGGTGAAAGTCCCGACCCAATGGGATAACATCAAGTTCTTCTTTATCTACCAGTTGAACTACATGTACTGGAGATATTTCATGTGGAATTTTACCGGACGCCAGAATGACATACAGGGACAAGGTGAAATAGAACATGGCAACTGGATTACCGGAATACCGTTTGTGGACAAGTTCCTGGTGGGCGACCAAAGCCTGCTCCCCTCCGACCTGAAAAACAACAAAGGACACAATGTATTCTATTGCCTGCCGTTGATTCTGGGACTTATCGGTCTGTTCTGGCAGGCTTACAAGACAAGACGTATCACGACCCCCAATGGGGAAGAAATAGAAGAACCAATAGGTATCCAGCAATTCTGGATCGTATTCTTCCTATTCTTCATGACTGGTCTGGCCATCGTACTTTATTTGAACCAGACACCGATGCAGCCCCGCGAACGTGACTATGCATACGCAGGTTCATTCTATGCATTTGCCATCTGGATAGGCATGGGTGTGGCGGGTATTGCCCAATGGCTGCAAGGCAAACTGGGTGAGAAACCAGCTTCCGTCATTGCAACTGTAGTTTGTCTGTTCGTACCCATCCAGATGGTGAGCCAGACCTGGGACGACCACGACCGCAGCAACCGTTATGTGGCACGCGACTTCGGACAAAACTACCTGAGCACCGTACAAGAAGAAGGTAACCCGATTATCTTTACCAATGGTGACAACGATACTTTCCCCTTGTGGTACAACCAGGAAACGGAAGGTTTCCGCACCGATGTACGTGTATGTAACCTGAGTTACCTGCAAACGGACTGGTACATCGACCAAATGAAGCGTCAGGCATACGACTCTCCGGCAGTACCTATCGAATGGAGCCGTTTGGAATATGTACAGGGGCATAATGAAGGAGTGGCTGTACGACCGGAAGTGATGGAAAGCATCAATAACTTCTACAAGCAGAATCCGGAAGAAGCCGCCAAGGAATTCGGAGACAACCCGTATGAATTGAAAAATATTCTGAAATACTGGGTACGCTCACCCAAAGAAGGTTTACAGCTGATACCGACGGACAGCATCGTCATCAAGCTGGACAAGGAGGCTGTGAAACGCTCGGGCATGATGATTCCCGACTCCCTGCATGGTGAAATCCCCGATTATATGAGTATCTCCCTGAAAGGCAAACGTATGCTGTACAAGAGCGAGCTGATGATGCTTGAGATGCTGGCAAATACCAACTGGGAACGTCCGTTGTACATGGCTATTACGGTGGGTAGCGACAATCATCTGAATTTAGGCAACAACTTCATGCAGGAAGGTCTTGCCTACCGCATCACTCCGTTCAACACCACCCAGCTGAACGCACGCATCGACAGCGAGAAAATGTACGACAACCTGATGAACAAGTTCAAGTTCGGAGGAATTGACAACCCGGATATCTACATTGACGAAACTGTGATGCGTATGTGCCAGACCCACCGCCGTATGTTTATACAGCTGGCTACCCAGTTGATAAAAGAAGGCAAGAAAGACAAGGCGTTGAAAGCCCTTGACTACTGTTCGGAAGTAATCCCAAGCACTACCGTGCCCCACGATTACATCATGAGCAGTTCCAAAGAAATGGCCGATGATTATCTGGCGTTAGGTGAAAAAGAGAAAGGTGAGGCTATTCTGAATGATTTGGCAAACAAATCGGTGGAATACATCACCTGGTACCTGAGTCTGAATGACCAACGTCTGCAAGGTTCATACGAGGACTGTCTGCGCAATTTCTATATTCTGGATGAAATCAACAAGAGCCTTGCCCGCGCAAATGCTGCCGGCGGTGTACAAGGTGAAGGCGAACAACAGAATAAATCGGATATGGCAAGCCACTATGCCAAGAAGTTTGAAGAGCTCTATGAGGTGTTCAACAAACGTGTAGGCGGCGGAGCAGGCAGAAAGTAAATAAAAGGTGTGGATTCTGCGGTGAATCCACACCTTTATATTTGTATAACCAACAAAAGCACACACATTCATGTTTATAGAACAACCCCCGCTGATACTCCGCTGGCTTTATCCACGCGCCTTCTGGCGAATGGACAAGAATGAAAAAGCGGTCTATCTGACTTTCGATGACGGGCCGATTCCCGAGATCACACCGTGGGTACTCGATTTATTAGACAAGTACAATATTAAGGCTACCTTCTTTTTGGTGGGCGACAATGTGCGCAAGCATCCCAAGGAATTCCAGATGATTGTAGAACGAGGACATCGTTTGGGAAATCATACTTTTAACCATATCCGGGGATTCGAATACCGAAGCAAGAATTATCTGGCCAATACGGACAAAGCAAACGAACTGATCCATACCAACCTGTTCCGTCCGCCACATGGCCACATGCGCTGGATGCAGTACATGGTGCTGCGCCATAAGTATCAAATAGTGATGTGGGACTTAGTAACCCGTGACTATAGCAACAAGCTGAATGGGAAGCAGGTACTGAGGAAAGTAAAACATTATGTGCGGAATGGTTCCATCATTACTTTCCATGATTCCATCAAGGCAGAGAAAAACATGAAATATGCCTTGCCCCGGGCCATAGAATGGCTGCTGGAACAAGGCTATGAGTTCAAGGTATTTGACTGATAAGGCCAAATACCTTGAGTTATTTATTTAGTATATGTAAACCCCAGTTTATTCAACCCATTCTGTACATCGGGATGGCTCATAAACAGTTTCCATAACAATCCCGAACGATAATTCTCTATCATCACTGCTATAGGGCCCTGGTCAATAGCCAGATAACGTTTCGGATACCAGTTATCCGTTTCACTGAAAGCATCATAAAAGCCATACGGGCCGAATACTTTCTCACCCATTCCATACAGATGACGCATTACCTGCAAAGAATATTCAGGAGTATAGACAATAGAGGATAAAGCGGCAGTCGGAGAGATCACTCCCAAATCTTCTTTCTCATTAGGAGCGTGTGCCGCATAACCGTTTACCGAATAACTGGCAGTCAATCCCCAACAATCCGGGCCAAAGCCGGTATAATGCTTGGGATTACGGATGCAGTAGGCACGGTTGACCAAGGTAAGATTACGCATTTCATTGAAATAACTGGGACAATATTTATCCTGCAAACCGTTGGGATTCATGCCCAGAAAAGAATATTGCGCCCAGAACAACGGTCCTGCTTCCGTACCCTGATAACGAAGATGTAATTTAATCCCCTCTACCGTATGAGGAGAAACAATCTGTCCATTCTGTGCCCAGCCCTCATTATAAACCGTGGCAGGTATCCCATGAGTAGGAGAAGCAGCAGCCAGAATATACATAATCATACATTCATTGTATCCATGCACCGGAAAGTTCATGGCCCAGCCATCTGTGGGGCTCCAATGCCAATAAAGCACATTTTGCCCGTTCTGACGGTAAAAGTTCCAGTCTACCTCACGCCACAATTTATCAATACGTGCCGCCAACTCTTTTTCATCCGAAGTGCCATTTACATAATATTGATGCACAGCCAGCAAGCCTTGCATCAAAAAAGCAGTTTCCACCAGGTCACCGCCATTATCTTTGGAACCGAAAGGCAATACTTTGCCTGTCTCACCATTCCACCAGTGAGGATAAGCCCCATGAAAACGGTCGGCTTTCTCAAGGAAAGTCACAATCTTGTCCATTCTTTCGAGCCCTTCCTGCCGGCTCACATAGCCCCGGTCTATACCGGACAGAATAGCCATGATGCCAAAACCACTTCCTCCCGAGGTTACCACCTCGGGTCCTCCTGCGGGATATACATTATCTATATGATAACGCTCACGAGCCATACCGCTATAAGGTTCGCCCCCCTCCCAGAAATATTGGAAAGTACGACGCTGGACAGTATCCATCAAAGCATCATCGGAAAGCGTGTCGGACGCCGATGCCGGACGCTTGTCAGAAGAAGCTGCCGGCTTGTTTTTACAAGCCAGCAATGAGAAAAGCAGCAACACCGCTGCACATAAGGGAATTCTTTTCATTTTTTCACAGGTTTAGGTTAGTGCAGCACAAATGTTGCTGTTTTCACATGCTGGCTGTCCGTACCAATCATCAAATCGAAAGCTCCGGGTTCGGCCACGTATTGTAACTCGTAATTATAATATTTCAATAAATCGGGAGTAATCTTGAAGGTTATCTCACGGGATTCACCTGCTTTCAGGAATACTTTTTGGAAACCTTTCAGTTCTTTTACAGGACGGGTACTTTCAGCTACCTTGTCACGGATATACAACTGCACTACTTCCGCACCATCCCTGTTTCCTGTATTTGTCAGTATCACTTTAGCTGTCAGACTTCCGTCCATAGGTATTGAAGTACGGTCCAACGTAATATCTCCATAATTGAAAGTAGTGTATGAAAGCCCATAACCGAATGGATAAAGCGGTTCATTGTCCACGTCCAGATAGTTGCTACGGAATTTCTCAAACCATTTCCCTTCGTGCAGCGGACGTCCGGTATTCTTGTGAGCGTAGTACAAAGGAATCTGCCCCACATTCTTCGGGAAAGTCATAGTCAGTTTTCCACTTGGATTAATAGCGCCAAAAAGTACGTCACCAATAGCATAAGCAGCTTCGCTACCTCCAAACCATACGTTCAGAATCGCAGGAACATGAGCCTGTTCCCACTCCAACGTCAGCGGACGTCCGGTGAAAAGTACCAAGACTACAGGTTTTCCAGTTTTTAGCAGTTCCTTCAACAAAGTACGTTGTACATCGGGGATATCCAGTGAAGTACGGCTGCTGCTTTCACCGCTCATTTCTGAAGATTCGCCCAAAGCAGCTACTATGACATCGGCTTTCTGAGCTACCGTCAATGCTTCTTGCAACAGTTGGGCATCGGTACGGGCATCCCGATGAAGGCTGCGCCCGAAGAGAGTCGCCCGTTCTTCATAGGCGGCATCACTGGTCAGATTGCTGCCTTTAGCGTATGAGATGGTAGCTTTTCCGACAGTCATCTCTTTCAAACCTTCTATCAGTGAAGGGGATTTATCCAGTATGGCAGCCACGCTCCAAGTTCCGGGCATATTGGTACGAGTATCTGCCAACGGGCCTATTACGGCAATATTACCCTGCATCTTCAAAGGAAGTACAGGTTGCACTGTGCTTCCGGACGGATTCGATCCCGCCCTATCGGTAGAAGGTTCGTTTTTCAGCAAGACAAAGCTTTCTCCGGCAATGCGGCGGGCTACGGCACGGTGTTCCGGAGTGAAGATATCACGTGCGGGACGTTTCAGATCACAATATTTATAAGGATTGGCAAATAACCCTAATTTATACTTTGCCTCCAGAATAAGACGACAGGCAGTATCAATGGTCTGCATGGATACCTTTCCTTCCTGCACCGACTGTTTCAATGTTCCTACAAAAGCATCGCTCACCATGTCCATATCTACTCCGGCATTGACAGCACGGGCAGCTACGGTTTGCAAATCACCGATTCCATGGTCTATCATTTCATAGATTCCGGTATAGTCCGTCACCACAAAGCCCTGAAAGCCCCACTGGTTACGCAGCACATCAGTCATCAACCATTTACTGGCTGTAGCCGGAATGCCATCCACTTCATTAAAGGAAGCCATCACACTACCCACTCCGGCATCAACAGCTGCCTGATAGGGGAGCATGTACTCATTGAACATGCGTTGACGGCTCATATCCACCGTGTTATAATCGCGTCCGGCCTCGGAAGCTCCATACAAGGCGAAATGCTTGACACAAGCCATTATCTCATCATTGCGTTTCATCTGGCCGCCTTGATAGCCACGCACCATGGCTTTAGCTATCTCAGCACCCAGGAACGGGTCTTCCCCACTCCCTTCCGAAACACGTCCCCAACGGGGATCCCGGCTGACATCTACCATCGGACTGAAAGTCCAGGAGATACCATCCGCACTGGCCTCAATGGCCGCAATACGGGCCGATTCCTCAATGGCTTTCATATCCCAGGTACATGACAAGCCTAAAGGGATGGGGAAAATCGTTTCATAACCATGAATCACATCCATACCAAACAGTAGAGGTATCCCCAGACGGCTCTCTTTCACAGCCAGTTCCTGCACATCCTTGATACGGGCAACTCCTTTCAAGTTAAACAGTCCTCCTACTTCACCCCGTTTTATACGGGCTGAGATATCGCTGCTCTTTGCCTGTCCCGTAGTGATTTCACCGGTAACGGGCAAGTTCAACTGGCCTATTTTTTCTTCCAAGGTCATCTTTTTCATCAAATTATCAATGAAACGATTCATATCCTGAGGTGATTTCTGCGCATGCACACTCAGGGTGGCAAATAGCAGCATGGGAGCCACTTGCTTCATTCTTTGAAATATTCTATTCATCATCTTAAATAATGTGCTAATGTGTCAATGTACTCATGAGCCTATTGACATATTGAATAATTATAAATAATCAGGATTCTGTTTCAGCACTCCTTTCGACTTGTCTATTTCATCCTGCGGTATAGGCAAAAGTGCATTCTTCGGTTGATAATTCAACTTACCTGCCGCATGAAGAACTTGCTCGGCGATTCCCCAACGCACCAAATCATAGAAACGATCGAATTCCAGTCCTAATTCCACCCTACGCTCGTGTCGGATTGCTTCACGCAATACCGATTGGTCCAAAGAAGTAATTTCAGGTAGTATATCCGGATTACCGCCACGCGCACGGGCACGCACCATCTCCAAATCCTTTTGCGCTTCCGAAGTATTACCTAACTCGTTTGCTGACTCCGCTGCCATTAAAACGACATCCGAGTAGCGGATCAGCCGGATATTCACCCAAAAGCCTTTATTGGTAAACTCCTGGCGCAATGCCGGATTGGTATAGGCTTTCTTGTTGAAGTAAGCACCTTCTGCCTGCGACACCGGGGACTCTCCGTATGGCGTATTGGTATTCTCCGGAGTAACAGGGTCGGAATCACTCTTACGGAAATAAAGCAAGGTGGCATCCTTACGGGGGTCACCAGGCTCAAAAGCTTCCGCCATCAGTTCGGTAGCCATGTGCCATCCCCAACCCAAATCCCATTTTCCGGAACCACGAATCCCCTGTACTTCACAGAATTGGCTTCCTATCTTATCACTTTGCGGCAAGGCGGCCGTAGACAAGCACTGCAACTCAAACACCGAACCACCGCTGTTCTCTCCCTCGTCAGTAAAAATCTTATCGTAAGGGGTATCCAGATTATAAATTCCTTTTCCCATTACATCCGAGGCTGCTTTGTACATATTCTGCCAATCATTGCGCATCATATAGGTACGGGCATGCAGGGAACGGGCAGCTCCCCACGTCAGACGTCCCAAATAGGCAGCCGGCCACTGTTCGGGAAGCAAATCTTCCGCATCTTTCAAGTCCTTGTCTATCTGTTCATAAATTTTGTCTACCGTTGTTTTGGGTACATTAGCCTCCGAAGCTTCATTTACCTTAAAGGTAACCAATGGAACCTCCCCGAAGGCTCGCACTAAATTAAAGTAACAGTAGGCACGGAAAAATAACGCTTCTCCTTTATTATAGAGGTCATTCTCTTCTGTCAGATGACCGGTCTCAATGGCATCCACCACCTCATTGCATTGATAAATAATCGCATAATTCTGACTCCAATAGGCCTTTATCAACCCATTGCTGGCATTGTACTGAAAATCATCATACATTGCCGCCTGTTCCGACCCGTCGCTGGAAATACTTCCTTTCTCCGAATCTTCGGAACGGAAACAATGAATAGCGAATGCGGGAGTTCCTGCAGTAATATTGAAATTACGCATCATGGTATAGATGTTGAATATCTTTCCTTCTGCCAATGCACCGGGATTATCATCCTCCGTGAACTGACCTTGAGGACTGCGGTCAAGGAAATCATTACAACCGGTAAAGGCCAGGATTCCTCCAATCGCCCAAATGTATAGTATATATTTACTTCGTTTCATAATCAATCAAAATGTAATATTGAGTCCAAATGTATAAATCGCAGGTACCGGATAACTTCCATTATCCACACCAAAAGCAATGGCAGAACCACCAAACTCAGGGGTGTAGCCGGTATTATGTTTCCAAGTTTTCAGGTTCTGAATATTGAAATAGGCTTTCAAAGCCTTCAAACCGATTTTGGATATCAGGGCCTTATCAAAAGTATAGCCCAATTGCAGGTTACGTATACGGAAGAAACTGCCGTCTTCTACATAATACTCCGAATTTTCAAAGTTAATGGCATGACCGGTATTTAGGACAGGTTGTGTATTGGATGTACCTTCGCCGTGCCAACGGTCCAGACGCTGCTCCATATAGTTGAACTGCGCCCAATTGTAATTGTCCCAAGTACGGTAAATCTGATTACCGCCCTGTCCCATCATGTCAATACCCAGTTCCCAACCTTTATAGGAAACACCTAATGAGATTCCATAGGTAACATCCGGAGTAGGATCACCAATCAAAGTACGGTCTGCCGGTGTAATCTCACCATCCCCATTCACATCGGCGAACTTCAAATCACCGGGAGTCACTGTAGCCAATGTATTCTTGGGCGAAGCATCAATATCGGCCTGTGACTGATAAACACCATCTACCTTATATCCATAGAAGAAACCGATGGGATAACCCGCCATAGTATAGCTCTGGCTCTTGTCTCCGGCAATAATGGAATAGCCGTCTTGTACCAGACTCTTCACCTTATTCTTGATAGTAGTCAGGTTGACTCCCACATTATACCCCCAATCGCCAATCTGATCCCGCCAAGTGGCAGACAATTCCACCCCTTTATTCTCTATCTGTCCCAGATTTCCTATTCCGGGAATGGTTCCGGAAAGTCCGGGAACCTTTGCCAGCAAGTCCTTCGTATTCTTTTTATAATAAACTCCTTCCACATGCAGGCGGTTGCGAAACATATTCGATTCAAAGCCTGCTTCCCAAGCTTCCACTTTTTCCCATCTAAGGTTCGCATTAGGCAAATAGGCCAACTGATAGCCCGGATAGATGGTGGACGGATTGCCAAACACAGCTCCAAAAGCATTTTCAAGCAACGGCTCAGCCGGATAAGCAGTATCCAGATTCTGATTGCCCAACGTACCCCAGGAACCTTTCAACTTCAACATATCCAACCAAGAAATGTCTTTCATAAACTCTTCTTCGGTCATCAGCCATCCGGCACCTGCCGAGTAAAAGTTCTGCCATTGGTTGCCCGTATACGAAAAAGCCGAAGAACCGTCCCGACGGAAAGATCCGTTGAACAAATATTTTCCTTTGTAATTATAAATCACACGCCCCAGAAAAGAAACAGTAGTACGTTCCCACTGTGTACTTCCATTGGTAGCTGTGGCCAAATCACCAATACTGACGAACCATTTATCGGGATTATCGGGAATAACCAATCCAATACCTTGCCCACGGGCGGCATCCAGACGGCTGAGAGAATTGTAATAAGTAGTGAAACCGGCGGTTGCCGTCAGATTATGGTCGCCAAAACTATTTGCATAAGTCAGCACATAATCACTTTGCACCTTCGTTTCATTCTCCTTGAACTGGCTCACTTCAGTCTTACCCGTTCCCAGTGTAGCCACATTTCCTTTCACTGTGTTATCATATACCTTGATAATCGGCTGATAGGTACGCCCGTTATTCGAGCCGTAATCCATAGAGAACACAGCCCTGAAATTAAAATGTTCCAGAAAATCCACCTCTCCATAAATGTTACCCGATGCACGATAATTCTCTGCGCGAGTGGTGTTGGCTTTTAAATCCACATCCACCATCGGATTCATCATCTGTGCTTTCTGAAACTCCGGCAACGCCGCATACAACTGATATTCTTCATTGAATACAGGAGCTATAGGAGTGGTACGGACAGCATTCAGGACTGATTTACTATCAGCAGGCAGCATACGTGCTCCGTTAAACTGAAACCCGACCTTTATCTTATCGGTTATCTTATACTCATTGCTGGCATTCAAGGTGATTTTGCTGAACTTCTCGTGCTTTATATTTCCTTGTTCGTATGAGTATCCCATCCCCAGATAAAAACTATGTTTTTCAGAAGCTCCTGTCACACTGATATTATTATTGGTAATGAAGCCATTCTGAAGCACTTCATCCTGCCAGTCGGTATCAGCATTCCAGCCGGAAAAATCAAAAGCGGGATTCTTTTCATTAACAAGCTGCTCACTATACAATTCTTTGAACTGAGAAGCATTCACCATCTTGATTCTGTCCACCACATGTTTCCAGCCGAATGAGGTGTTGATATTCACCAAAGTCTGCCCCTCCTTAGCCTTCTTTGTAGTGATAATGATAACCCCATTAGCTCCACGCACACCGAAAATAGCCAATGAAGACGGGTCTTTCAACACTTCCATAGACTCAATATCCTCGGGATTCAGAAAGTTAATGTTATCATTGAACAAGCCGTCGACAATGTAAAGAGGTTTGTATCCGTTAATGGAGTTCGTTCCACGTACACGGATTTCGGGGTCCGAGCCTGCTTGTCCCGAGTTGATAATCTGCACACCGGCTACCTTTCCCTGCAAGGAAGACAAGGGATTTGTAGAAGGTTTATTAGCGATTTCGGCTCCCTTGATATTCGTGATAGAGCCGGTCAAGTCACGCTTCTTCGCACTACCGTAACCTATCACTACTGTTTCAGCCAGCATTTGTGAGTCCTCTTTCAGCTGTATATTTATCACATGCTGGCTGCCTACTTTCACATCTTGCTTCACCATTCCCACGTACGAGAATTCCAGTACATTGTCGGGTGAGGCGGTAATACTGTACTTCCCATCTATGTCGGTAATCGTACCATTGGAAGTACCTTGAATCACTACGGATGCTCCAATCAGAGGTTCATTGGTCGAATCGGTTACCGTTCCGGTCACTGTCTTCTCCTGAGCAAACAGCGACGTAGTCATCAACAGCAGACAGACTAAAGCACTAAAAGTCCTCAATCCCTGCCGCCCATGTTGTAAAGGTTTAGGTTTATTGTCCATTGCATTTTCTATTAACAAATAAATAACTAGTTTAATTTCTTATATTGCAATGAAACAAAAGGAACCGGAAAAAGATGTTTAAGACGAGAGAATTAACACTTTAACATCCCATGAAAAAAAGTTACCCGAAGAGCATGTGCTCCTCGGATAACTTTTATTATTCTTATATCACCATTCTATGGTACATGGACCACCAACGGATTACGTACCTTCTGAGCGTATTCTTCCAAATATTTGTTCCAATCGGTATCGGCTTCGAAACCATATTTGCTCCAGCCTGATCCCCAATAATAAATATACTCGGAACCCGGTTCATAATCACTGACCGACAACACATGACCTAAAGCACCTCCACGTTCTTTCTGCTCTTTTTCGGAGAACATTTGGGGCAGCGCTCCTTTTATATTAGCCGGAAATACAGCACCTATATAAATCACTCCATTGTTATTGGCTGCATTCTCTGTAGAGTCCGCATAGGCTATATAACCTGCATTTGCATCAAAACTATACCCCGTAGGATTCTGTTTGTGCAATACAATGCCGGTCACCACCGGAGTTGTTTCCTGCAAATTATCAAAAGAAACCACAGTCTTGTTCAACTGCGATCCCTTGTCCAAAGAAATGATACGCGTTTCTATCACATTTGAATCTCCTTTTACAACCAACGGATTATAAACCAACTTGGTGGTGAATCGAAGCGGACCGTTATCCAAGACTTCACAATCCTTGTAACAATAGGGATAAACAATGGTACTATCGGGGAATAAAGCTGCTGTTCCGCCACCCAGAGTCGGGCCCACTGCATAACAATCCATTCCGTTTCCATGATCTATGTGATAAGAGATTCCTTGATTCAAATCACCGTCATAACGATCTTCCACCACCGGTTCGGGTACATTCTTGGTCCAGATGTCATAACCAAAGGCACGCTCGCCCTTCTCCTGCAAAGCAGGACCGTATGCACGATAAGCGGCGCGATCGTTTTCCCATGCCACATCATCCAGACGCTCGGGATATTGACGCCCACAAGCAACCACATCCACCGGCTGTGGAGTTCCTTCTGCAATTGTATAAGTAACCGAAGCTCCCCCTTTCACCGAAACAGGAAAGATAAGCATATCATCGTATGTTATCTGATAAGGTACTTCAAGCCCGTTCTCGTCCAATACGATAACTTGTGCCGTATCGGGTAATTGTAGTTTGCCTGTTATTTCAGCCATAGAGATTTCCACCATTTCTCCATTCCTATCAATAGAAAGCGGATTGGTTATAGTGACAGTCACCGGCTCCTTTTGCGAACAGGAAAACATAGCTAACGCCGTTGCGACTGCTAAAAAGATTTTTCTCATACTATTTATTGTTTGTCGAACTGAAAGACAAAAATACAAAGAATCTGCAAGTATCAACAAAGACACAAGCAGATTCTTCCTATTTATATCTACTAATTATTTAGGCTGTTTACCAATGTAGGCCAGAATACCGCCATCTACATAGAGAATATGGCCATTGACGGCATTAGATGCTTCGGATGCAAGGAATACAGCAGGACCAGTCAATTCCTGCGGATCCAACCAGCGGCCGGCCGGAGTCTTGGCACAGATGAATGTATCAAACGGATGACGGCTTCCATCGGGCTGGATTTCACGTAACGGAGCAGTCTGCGGAGTAGCGATATAGCCCGGACCGATACCATTACACTGAATATTGTATTCTCCGTATTCAGAACAGATGTTACGAGTCAACATCTTCAAACCACCTTTAGCGGCAGCGTATGCAGAAACGGTTTCACGACCTAACTCAGACATCATAGAGCAGATATTGATGATTTTACCATGTCCTTTTTCCATCATCGCAGGCAAAACTGCTTTAGAAACAATGAACGGAGCATTCAAGTCAATATCAATAACACGGCGGAAATCGGCAGCTTCCATTTCGTGCATCGGAACGCGACGGATAATACCGGCATTGTTTACAAGAATATCAATTGTACCTACTTCCTTTGCGATAGTGGCAACCATAGCCTGTACGGCAGGCTCGTCAGTAACATCACATACATATCCGTGTGCTTTAATTCCTTTTTCAGCGTAAGAAGCCAAACCTTTATCCACCAATTCCTGATTGATGTCGTTGAAACAGATGGTTGCACCTTGTTCTGCAAAAGCAGATGCAATAGCAAAACCGATACCATAAGAAGCGCCTGTTACAAGGGCGACTTTACCTTCCAAAGAAAAATTCAAATACTGATTCATGATACTTATATTATTAAATTAATGAAGTTATATTATTTATTTCAAGTCTGTAATCAATGAGAAGTCTTGATCACCATAATCCAAATTCTCTCCACCCATACCCCAAATAAAGGTATAATTGTGTGTTGCCGCCGCACTATGAATAGACCATTCGGGAGACAAGACTGCCTGATCGCCTTTCATCCATATATGACGTGTTTCATCCACTTCTCCCATAAAATGACAAACAGCGTGTTCATCAGGCACTTCAAAATAAAAATAAGCTTCCATACGACGGCTGTGCACGTGTGCCGGCATGGTATTCCACACACTTCCCGGTTTCAGTTCGGTCATCCCCATCTGCAACTGGCAGGTAGGCAATACCTGACTTACCAGCATCTTGTTGATGCAACGATGGTTGGAACCTTCCAGTGAACCCATTTCAGCAACGATGGCATCTGCCTTGGTCACTTTTTTATCGGGATAGTTACGATGAGCGGTAACAGAGTTAAAATAGAATTTGGCAGGATTTCCGGCATCTTTACTTTCAAAAGTCACTTCCCGGTCTCCCGAACCCAGATAAAGCGCTTCTTTATAATCCAGTTCGAACACGGCATTTCCAGCTTTGACCACACCGGGACCGCCCACATTAAAAATACCCATTTCACGTCGGGAAAGAAAGTAAGATGCTTTCAGCGGATCAATGGCCTCCAGTTTTAATATCTCTCCCACCGGTTTGGCTCCTCCTACAACCATACGGTCATACATGGAGTAAACCATGTTCACCTCATTGTCCGAAAATACTTTTTCTATTAAGAAATCCCGTCGTATCCTTTGAGTGCCATAGCTTTTGGCATCTTCGGGATGCGCGGCATAACGGATTTCATAATTTGTCTTCATAAGCAGCTATTTTATGTTTTTATAGTATTCCGAATTATTTCGACTTGGGCAAAGTTACGAAACAATCTTGTTTCGATGCTGCAAAAATCGTTCAGAATAGGTATAAATTTTGTCCTATTATATGCAAAATCTGCTACTTAATACGTTTCAGAACACTCAAAAACTCAAAATCAACGAGATAAAATATCACAAAACTTATCTTGAAACGCACGCGCCCGGCTTAATTTCAGTACGTTTTGGTTAATGATAACAAAGGCCAATTGATGTCCATTAGCAGCTTTTACATACCCTGCCAGTGAACTGACCCCGGTTACAGAACCGGTTTTTGCATGCACATTTCCCCGAGCCTTGGTCTGTTTCATCCGATTTTGTAAAGTACCGTCCACTCCTGCTATGGGCAGAGACTCATAGAAAGGAAGAAAAACTTCCCGATGATAATAGGCATACTTCAAATACTCCAATAGTAAACGTGGAGAGATATAATTATAAACGGAAACACCGCTACCGTCCGCTATCTTATAGTTCTCCGGATTAAACCCTAAAGCTGTTTTCATAAAGGCGTGAATGGCATCGGTTCCATCTTCTCCTGTCACCCGTTTATGCAGGGAACGCTTGGCAGCCAAATGATAAAACATTGATTCGGCACACAGGTTATCACTTTTCTTCAAAGCTCTTTCCAACACTTCCTTGAGTGGTCTTCGGACGGTATAAAGCGTAACTATACTGTCGGCCGTTACAGGACAATCGGCATACGTGCAGGTTCGCGCTTCAATTCCTTTGCTGCGCAAACGGCTGACAAAGGTATGAAAAAAGAAATCTTTGGAAGTATATACATTCAATTTCTCAGTATAGGGATAAGAAACATTCCCGGAAACGGTAATGATATTGCCATTGCTGAGCCAGTTACGAGTGATTTTCAGCTTTCCGGCTTGCGGATTACGGCTCACCCCGTGATTATGAACCTGATAATAATCGGAAACCGGCGTACAAACTACTTTGGGCAACGAGTCTTTCTGAGCAGGAGAAACCGATACATCCACGCAGCCCCTATTCAGCATGAGAGGGGAAAGATAGGGCTGGAAGGAATAAGGAGTATCGTCCCAACACCAACCGGAACCCCAATAAACCGAGTCTGTCATGGAAACATCCGCCGCAAGAGTATCTGTCACATAACGGATGCCTTTACTTGCCAATGCATCTACCAGACGGTCCAGATCCTCGTCCATAAATTCCGGATCAAAACCGCCTATCAGATACAAGCTGCCTTTCAACGTGTCATTTTCTATTTTTCCACGATAACGAAGACTGGTATCCATGGTATAATCTGCTCCCAGTTGTACCAAGGCGGTAACCGAAGTGATTATTTTCTCAACAGAAGCAGGCCGGTACAGTTTATCGTCCTGATAACGGTAAACGGATTCTCCGGCGGTCAAATCGAATACGGCAATACCCACTTCGGATGTTTTCAGAACTTCTTCATGCAGTAAAGCGTCCAGCCGCTGAGATAGCGGCTGGGCGTTTATGGAGTGAATAGATAAAATCAGTAGAAAGAAAAATAAAACTCGTTTCATTATAGTTCCCTGAATATCTCACACACAGTAGGATGAGGGAACACATATCGTTTCCAATCCTCTATGGTCTTACCATCCTCAATAGCCATACCTGCCAATACAATCAGCTCGGAAGCAGGATTACCCAACATGTGCGCTCCCAATACAGTACCGTCTTCGGCTGTCAAAACTTTGCAGACGCCGTTCACTCCTTCATTCTCGGCTACAAAACGCCCGGAGTAAGCCATCGGCAACTTAACGGCTCGATAAGGAATACCTGCGGCCTGCAAAGCTTCCTCGCTCATACCTACCCCGGCAATCTCGGGATTTGTATAGACCACACCCGGTATGGCACGATAACTCATCGCATCTTCCTTACCTGTAATATGATGGACAGCCACTTCCGCTTCACGCACGGCGGTATGTGCCAACAAAGAGACTCCGTTCAAATCACCGCATACATAGACACCGGGGACAGAAGATTGCAAATGTTCATCTACTTTGATGCATCTGCGCTCCGTCCATTCCAAATTCAGATTTTCCAATCCGAAACCTTTTGTCACCGGACGACGGCCCACACTCATCAATAACTTATCAGCTGTAACAGTTCCTGTTCCATCTGCATTTTCATATGACACAGTAATACCGGTTTCCTCTTTGGACACCCCTACTACTTTCGTACTGAGCAGGAACTTGATTCCTTTTTTGGCATATTCAGCCCGGAGCATGGCCGACAGCTCTTTATCCATGCCACCCAGGATCTCATCCAACATTTCGACAACTGTCACCTGTACTCCCAAACTGGTAAAGAAAGAAGCAAATTCCATACCGATCACTCCACCGCCGACAATAGTCAATGAAGCAGGTACTTCTTTATTATCCAGTGCATCACGGTGCGTCCAGTAATCCACATTTTCCACTCCCGGAATAGGAGGAATAAATGTTTCACTGCCAGTACACAGCAGCAAATTCTCACATTCATAGGTTTCCCCACCACATTGGATGGTATTCTTATCTACAATCACAGCTTCTCCCGTTACTATATTTACCTGATGCGCAGTCAGTTTTGCCTTGATACCCAGTACCAGTTTACGAACCACCTTTGATTTACGCGCCACAATTTTTCCTAAATCAAAAGAAGCTTCAGGCACATTCACGGCATACTTTGAAGCATGTTTTGCATAATCATATACTTTAGCCGAATAAAGCAAGGTTTTGGTAGGAATACATCCCTCATTCAGGCATACACCGCCCAAACTTCTTTTTTCGAACAATACAACACTCAGTCCTGCCTTTCCGGCAGCTTCGGCAGCAGTATACCCTGCGGGACCTCCACCGATGATTGCAATTTGATATTTCATGGTATTTATTTTGGGTTAATTAGTTTTTATCTGTTCAAAGCCTTCAACAGACAGATTTGGATCTATTTTTATCAATGCTTCTACAAATTCCAAAGGCTTATCAGGGTTAATCATTACAAAACCTTGGGCATGCTCTATTTTCACTTTTTGCATTCCTATTGCATTCGGATTATAAGACACTTTACGGATTCCGTCTACACATATTCTGTTCCCCCATCCCGGTTTGATTTCCAGAACACCATTGTCTTTTACAATATAAGTAGTTTTCGACCGCGAATAAAACATTAATACAGGAATAATAATTCCCCCAAGCGCCGAAAAAGCCCAACTTTTCTCCAAATACACATTCAGAAAAATAATCAGAACAACCAGACCGACTATAATGATCCACCAGTTACGGGTTCTTTTTGTTTTAAATACTTTCTCCATAATTTATTCCTCCTCTATCCTATGCTCCAACCGCTTCACCAACGCATTGATAAATTCTTCCGGCTTTACAGGAACCAATGACAATAAATTTTTCTTCCCATAATGTATCAATACATATTTCGAAGGCATAATTCCACCAAATCCGGAACTTCGTTTCAGCTCCACATCCGTAATGTCAATCAAGGGAATGGTCTTCCCTTTATAAAAACGACCATAATACACCACTAACTTTCCATCCGCAGTCAGCGTATAAGTAGAATGGATAATACGTTCAATAATAATGATCAGACCCAATGCTACTACCAATCCTATCATTGCCTTCATACACCAAAAAGCAAATACCATGACGGCTGTCAGCAGTATCAGGAGAAAATAAGTACCTCCTGCTATCTTCACATGAAAAATTCGATTCATCATCTTATTGTAATTTGCCCGAAAGATAATAAATTTATCGTTTATCGACCTCATTACGGCGCAGAATGAGAGAATTTATCCTTTTTTTGTCCTCTTTACTGTACGTTTCATCTTCAAAGCATACAAATTTAATTCGATAGAAGATTCCGTTTCTGTTATATCACCCTCATCAGTCAGCAGTTCATTCAGCAGTTCTCCACTACGTTGTACCAGACTCTTCCTCTTTTCCTCATCATACTCGGTAGCCATGATATTTACATTCCGTACTAATGTCCTTAACTTAAAGAATGATTCGATAATGGCAAAAGTAGTTGCGGTAGCTCTCGGACTTCTTAAAATTGTAGCCAGCATATAAAGCCCTTTTTCGGTAAATGCTTTAGGTTCTACGGGAGAATGTTTCAAACTACTGAACCGGTCGAAATTTTCGACCAGTTGCTGTTTTTCAGATACTTGCAACGAAAACATATAACCATTTGGGAATTTGTCCCGATTGTTTTTTACTGCTTCATTAATTCGTTTGGTTTCTACGCCATAAAGCTTAGCTACATCCCGGTCTATCAGTACTTTCTCACCCCTCAACTCAATTATAAGTTCTTTTACCTCACTTTCGTGAATGATTTCTTTATTGTTTTCCATCCTATTCTATTTAAAAATGCAGAAAGTTACACTTTTAATTTCATACTTGCATTATCTATTTCGTTTATTCTTCACGAAAAAAATAGTAAAAACAAGAGTAAAAGGTACAATGAATAAAGGTTTTTCGTAGCTTTGCACCCATAAAGCATATTATCATGGTTAAAAAATTCGATTTCCTTGTTATCGGCTCAGGACTTGCCGGAATGAGCTTCGCACTGAAAGTAGCTCACAAAGGTAAAGTCGCCCTGATTTGTAAAGCAGGACTGGAAGAAGCCAATACCTATTTTGCTCAGGGAGGTATAGCATCTGTTACCAACTTGAAAGTAGACAATTTCGAGAAACACATTGAAGACACGATGATTGCCGGCGATTGGATCAGTGACCGCGCGGCTGTAGAAAAAGTAGTGCGAGAAGCACCTGCACAAATCCAGGAACTGATAAAATGGGGAGTGGATTTTGATAAAAAAGAAGATGGAGAATTCGACCTCCACAAAGAAGGAGGACATTCCGAGTTCCGCATCCTGCACCACAAAGACAATACAGGAGCTGAAATACAAACTAGCCTGATAGAAGCGGTAAAAGCCCATCCCAATATTACCATATTTACAGATCACTATGCGGTAGAAATCATTACCCAGCATCATTTGGGAATTATCGTCACCCGCCATACACCAGGCATCAAATGTTTCGGTGCTTACGTATTGAATGAGAAAACAGGAGAAGTGGATACGTTCCTGTCCAAAGTAACTGTAATGGCAACAGGCGGATGCGAAGCGGTATACCGCAATACAACCAATCCACTGGTAGCTACGGGAGACGGCATTGCTATGGTGTACCGTGCCAAAGGAGCAGTAAAGGACATGGAATTTATACAATTCCATCCCACCGCCCTTTTCCATCCGGGAGACCGTCCCAGTTTCCTCATCACCGAAGCCATGCGCGGTTACGGTGCTGTCTTAAAGAATCAAAGTGGCGAAGAATTCATGCAAAAATATGATCCACGCCTGTCATTGGCTCCACGTGATATCGTAGCACGTGCCATTGATAACGAAATGAAGCAGCGTGGTGAAGATCATGTATATCTGGATGTAACTCATAAGGATCCGGAAGAAACAAAAAAACATTTCCCCAATATTTATAAAAAATGCCTCAGCCTGGGCATTGATATTACTAAGGACTATATTCCTGTAGCTCCGGCTGCTCATTATCTGTGCGGAGGTATCAAAGTCGATCTGGACGGACAGAGCAGCATCAACCGTTTGTATGCCATCGGTGAATGTTCATGTACCGGTCTGCACGGAGGTAACCGTCTGGCTTCCAATTCACTGATAGAAGCTGTGGTCTATGCGGACGCGGCAGCCAAACATGCACTAAATGTACTCGACCGATATGACTTTAATGAGGATATCCCCGAATGGAACGATGAAGGAACCATGAACAATGAAGAACGGGTACTGATAACCCAAAGCATGAAAGAGGTGAACCAAATTATGGAAGCTTATGTAGGTATTGTACGCAGTAATACGCGATTAATCCGTGCTTGGAACCGATTGGATATTTTATATGAAGAAACCGAGCGTCTTTTCAAACGCTGTAAGGCTTCACGCGAGCTTTGCGAACTGCGTAACATGATTAACATCGGGTATTTGATCACCCGTCAGGCAATGGAACGGAAAGAGAGTCGCGGACTGCATTATACGATTGACTATCCACATGCCGCTGAAGAAAAAAAGTAAAAAATATTTTTTTACTTCAAATAGAACTGATTATTTTTATAACTCCCGTTAGCAGAATTACTTTTTCTTGTTGACCATTATTGCACTACGAAAATTAAATCAATTCTGCTAACGAGATTATTTTTGTCCCATTCGTATAAACATGAACTAAAAACAGCAGGAACAATGACGGAATCATCTATCCGTAATAATTATTTTTCCTCAAGCGGATTAATATTCAGAATGATTCTCTTATAAGATTTTAGATTGGGAATTCCATTATCTGTAAGTTCAAGTATCAAATGTAACTGTTTGCCCGGATTATCCGGTACAATTATCTCCGCCCTCTTCTCATCGGCGTGCTTTATAGCCACCTTTGTTTGCACACTGCCTGCTTCCCGATATTGCCACCATTGGTAAGACAATGAATTTTTATCAGGGTCAAATGAAGAAGAGGCATCCAGTATTATTTTTTCTCCCGGCCGGACTGTGCGTACACTTTCTCCCAATATCCGGGCAACAGGTTGATGATTTGCCTTTGAATATTCATCAGCCACGCACCAGTCGGCACGAGCCGCCCAGTCATTTTGTATAGCAGGCAACCAACGCTGGAAAGTATAATGCGAATCCGACACACCGTTTTTCAAATCATTCCCATCTTGCATGTGATTGCCATTTTTATACTCCGGGCGTCCTCCCCATCCTCCTAATGTATAGTCTGTATGCTGTTCAAGTCCATTACGTATAAGAGGCATAAAAGAAGGAGTATCCCCCTCACTGGTATATTCCTGAGGATAGGCGGCACAAAGTGGTCCGTGCCCATTCTTAATATGGTCAGCCAACCAAGGTTTATCCATGATTTGTTGCAACTCTTTTGAATTTTTACTAAGTCTGTTTTTAAAATAATAGTCCACACTCATGTAATCCCATACATATCTCCATCCTCCATCATGATCCGGCGCGCCCGATTCATAAATAATGATTTCAGGAAGATTCTGTTCTATCCATTTTCCACCGCCGTCCTGATACCAAATACAATATAATCTGGCTTTTGATACCGCTTTTGCCCATTCTGCAGCAGAATATTTCTGCTTGATCTGCCATAAGGCATTGGCCTGGGTGTTGGCTCCGCCCCATGCTAAAATATGAACAGGCCTCGGATCAGAATCAAGCAATGTCCTTATGATGAGCTGTGCCCCCTCGCTATCAGACAGTAAAGGAGGCAATTTATGCAAGTCCTCTCTGTTCTCATTACCAACCGCCAAGACACTTAGCAGATATTCAGCATCGGGATAATCGGGATTATGTTTCCTCAAATTAGGCAGACATTCCGCATATTTGGCAATTTGTGATTCGATCCATTTATCTTTGCTATGTCCGTCTTTCTGTACCCCATTGACTTGAACAATGCCTGCGACATCATAATCAGAAGAATACATAAGAAAACGAATCATAGAACTTTGATCGTCAATCTCACCATCCGTAGTGACAATAACCCGGGGCTTCTCCTGCTGTCGGGCAACAGCAGATAACATTGACACAAACAAAAAAACAATACAGCATAAAATAGTGGTCATTTTCATATTACAAACTGTTAAATTAGTAGGCCAACACATTCCAAAGATCTCTGATACGTTGTTCGGGGTCCCATTTGCCATTGAATGTCCACTTGGCGGTAACGCCATAAAACTCCGGAGCATTCTCCGCCTCCTTCAAATTATCGTTTAACCAGCCACTATGCCCTCCTTCACGGGTACAACCATAATAATAGGTACGTAGCCCCCACGGACAGGGATCAAGCACTTTATCCGAATAAGCATAATGAATATTCCCGTCAAGCACATTCTTCGACATTTTACATTTGATGAGATAAAATTGGGAATCATGATGATAGCGTCCTAAAAGTGTCGGTGTCTTAGCATCAAATGAAGAATTGGTAATAACCAGTTTCTTGTTCTTGTCACCTCGTCCGTCATGCCAAATCATGGCACGGCTATCACCATAAAAATGGCAGCGTGTGGCATAGCACCATCCGCGAGGACAAAGAAAATCCACACCCGGACAACGAAGATAGAGATCGGCATGATAATACATACCATTGCTTCCGGGCGCCCACAAGGAAAGGGCATCATTTCCATCGGCCCATACATTACTGTTGATGATGATGGTACGAGTGGCACGTCCAAAAATCGCCATCTGATGGATGGTCGTATTTTCAACGGCAGTTCCGTAATTGTTGTAAACAGTCAGTCCGCTAATAACACAATCATCCGCACCTTCCTGCAACACAATGACACCATTGCCTACCGGACGTCCATGATATTCCGTGATGGCACGTGTCTGGGCTGTTTCAGCCAAGACAATCCGCGTACTGTCACGGTTTTCCCCCACCAAAACAATATTAGGCCTGTCAATAATCACTTTTTGATGATACGTTCCGTTCAGCAATAAGATTTTAAAAGGTTCTGTCGGAATTTCCGGAGCCTTTTCAATAGCTGCCTGAATACTCTCTCCCGGCTTTACCACCACATCAAAAGCCGTACGCTCTGCCATGGGACGACGATACATTTCAATAAGCCCGTTTTCATTCGCTCCTTTGGTTGCCAGACTGATTGCCACCTTATGCTTCGGATCATATTTGTCCGCCCATGCATTGTATATGGCAAAAAGCTCAGCCGGTCTGCTATTGTACCAACTATATCCGTTACGACGTTCTGTTCCTATTTCTTCCAAATGGCGACGTGGCAGCCCATCACGGTCACATACATACGGTTCACAATATTTCAAATCATAATAACGCGCCCAAATAGGCTTGGCTTGAGGATCTTCCACAAGACGAGTATCCCGCTCACCATTTGCCAGCACGATACGCTCGCATTTCAAACCGGTAAGTTTATACCTGTCAAACCATTTCATGGCTCCGTGAACCGCCCGCTTCACGCGTGCGTCGGGTGCAGGTAATTCCATGAGCAGACGCACAATTCCGGCACTCTCCGCCGAACAATAAGACGGCAACTCATACGCACGTGCCGGTGCAGGCTTCAATGTTTCCCTATCATTCTGCTGACACCACACTGAAGGTTCTCCATCCTTTATAATTTGTGTAGCCAGTATACACTCTATTCCTTTATTAAAGGCTTTTCCCAAACGTACACACAAAGCCTTGTCTATCAAATCATCCTCATAAGGCGCTTTGTGATTCATCATATCACGTATCATATTCAATGTATTGACAATGGCATCGTCATTAAAAGTAATATGTACCTGATAACCACGCGGACCGGGCCAGAATTGCGGCCATCCTCCGTTTTCGTATTGACCACTCAGCAAATATTCCACTCCCTGAAGGAAAGCATCCCGATAACGTATATCCTTAGTCTGCCTATAAAGACGGGCTAAAAAAATCATCTGGGCAGTTGTGGCATTATTATCTATCGTAGAATCATCACGACGTGATTTATCCTTTATCACTTTAGTCAGCTCTTTATCATTCATGCGGCGGGCCATATCTATATTCTTCGGCCAACCGCCCGTACAGCGTTGAAAAGCCAATACATTTTCAGCAATCCGCCGAGCTTCATCTGTCAGAAAGAAAGAATCCTGCTCCATACGTGCTATTTGTTTCCATTCCTTAGGATACGACTTATTATCCTTTTTATGAGCTCTTTGCTGCGCAAAGGAGCCGGTTGCCATGGCAAAAGCCATAAAGCCAATAAACACTTTTTTGAATGTATTTTTCATTATTCCTATATGTTTTGATAAAAACCAGCAAACAAAATTATGCGTTTTCCAATCTGAATACAGAGAATATTTGGTCTTTTTCAGGCAGATTTTGCACAGACACTGCTCAACCGACATAATTTCCATCAATGAAAACACGGAATTACATAAAAAAGCAGTGCTATGGACTTGTCCTCCATAACACTGCCACCTATATTTATTATAACTGACAAACTCCTACAGCTACAAACCTCACTCCTCCTATTTTATCTCATCCCACTTCGGTGGATTCACCTGCATCAAATGACGGACAAAGAAATCATACCGCTTATGTTCGCCAAAATCTTCCCCCATTGTATGATGCGCTCCGGGAATCACGACCAATTCAAAATCTTTATTCGCCTTTATCAATGCATTGACCACCTGCATGGTAGAGGCAGGATCTACATTATCATCCAGTTCTCCCACCACTAACATCAAAGGACGACTCAACAGATGTGCATTTTCCACATTAGACCCTTCCTTATATTGATCTCCTACCGGATAGCCCAACCAAAGTTCATTCCACCAAATCTTATCCATACGGTTATCATGACAACCACAAGCTGAATAAGCCGCTTTATAGAAATCAGGATAAAGCAAAACTGCATTTGTAGATTCCTGACCACCGGCAGAACAACCGTAAATACCTACCCTGTCCACATCCATATAAGGATATTTCCGTGCAGCCGCCTTAATCCAAGCAATATGGTCCGGCAAACCGGCATCTTTCAAATTCTTATAACATACATTCTCAAAAGCACGCGAACGGAAAGAAGTTCCCATTCCATCGACCATTACGACGATAAAACCAAGTTCGGCCAAAGAAGTCATGTTCCAATCATAAGGGCGGAAAGTTTTCGGGACATACTGATCACCGGGACCTTGATAAATGTATTCAATAACCGGATATTTCTTATTCGGATCAAAGTTAGTGGGCCGGGCAATCAATCCCCACATATCCGTCTTGCCGTCCCGCCCTTTGGCAACAAATACCTCCGGAGCGTTCCAACCTTCAGCCTCCAAGCGAGTGATATCAGCTGTTTCCAACGGCATCATCACTTTACCATCCCTGGCACTACGTAACACAGCTACAGGAGCCTTATTCACCATAGAATAAACATCTACCAAATACTTCATATCTTCCGAAAACCAGGCACGGTGCATCCCTTCTTCGGGAGTAAGACAGGTAAGACCTTTGCCATCAAAACCAATGCGGTAATAACGGATGAGATAGGGGTCCTCACCGGCTTCCATACCATTTGCCGAGAAATAGATCTGACGGTTATCCTCATCTACCCGAAGCACTTCGCGTACATACCATTCTCCTTTAGTAATTTGATAATCGGGCTGTGCGGTAATACGGTTGTACATATAAAGATGATTCCAATTGTCACGCTCACTCATCCATATCATCTGCTTGCCGTCTTTTAAGTCATGACGGAAATGACGGGTATAATTCACATATTTATCGCTGGTTTCTTCTACCAACGGGCGCACTTTTCCCGTTTCGGCAGAAAGTTCAAGCACTCTGTACACCTGATGTCCGCGCTGGTTATATTCAAAAGTCACGGCACGGCTGTCGGGGTTCCATTCGGGACCATATACTTCATATTGTCGGTCGAACAATTCGGTAGAAGGAATAATGCTTCGTCCGCTTTCCACTTCATAGATGCAGGGCACTTTAAAAGGAAGTTCGTCTCCCGGCTTCGCATACTCCTGTTTGTGAAGCTTGGGCTGAAGCTGATCAGCCGGAGAAGATTCCACATAATAAACATAGCGCTTTTCCACCGGACGGATCTTGCAGGAAGCCACCTTCTTACTGTCCGGTGACCAGCGAATATAGGCTGAATAATAATTACCCAGTGTCCCATCCAAGCTCAGTTGCTTTTCTTTTCCGGTAGCCACCTCCTTTACGTAGATATTCTGATTTTTAATAAATGCTATCCATTTACCATCAGGAGACGGAACCGGCGATGCTGTCTTCTCATCATCCACCTCCATCCAATGCTTTTGCTTGGGAGGGAGAGGAAGCGCCCCTTCATTGACCAGCTGATTTTTCCGGGATGCATACATCCAACGTTGATTATTAAACACAAAGTGTAGCGTATCCAATCCCTTACTGACCGACAAATGCCCCAATGCAAGAGCTTCCGGCTTGACCTCTTTTCCGGATGCAGCACCCAGCGCCTTTGCCAGACGATGAGAATCAAACAATTCTTTTCTAGCTTTTTTATCTGCATCTACAGATACATACAGGCGTCCGTCCGGAGTATTCCGCACATACCAAAACTGATGAGTACCCTCTATCCATTGCGGATTGACATTGGAATAGAAAACTTTATCCGCACTGAACTTCTCTTTCAATGCATAAGCACGCCGATAATCATCAGCCGTACCTTGAGCAATAGCCATGCCCCCACTAAGGAACATGGCTACCAGCCAACCTAACTTACCAACCTTCATTTTGAATTATTCTATTTCACTTCCCATTCAAACAAACCCGATGAATTATCGGCCGGCTGAACAATCTCCAGTTTTACCGCTTTTGTCTTTACCGGGTCAAAATTAACTGTATTCCCCGTACCTTTTTCCACTCCATACTTATCCGCTCCACTCACCGGTTGCCACTGGCCTTGTGCATCTTTATAGTACACCTTCCAACTTTGCGGTATGCGGCATCCTCCCCAAGGAGCATCATCATACCAATATACGGTAGCACTGGAAACAGTCGCTTCAGACGGAAACTCATAGGATATCCATTCGGTAGTTCCCTGTTTGGGCCACCAATGGTAATAGGGTACGGAACGGTCATTCTCATCTTTCGGTACCAGACGGTCATTAATGGCGGAGATGGATTTCACCTTATGCGAAGCATCCACTTTGCTTTCCGATGCCAGCGTAGCAGGCATAGTCGGACGGGAAGCACTTAATTCCTGAGGCAACCATACAGCCATAGCGCCTGCTCCCCGGTGTGCCCATGCATAGTAAGGAATCAAAGTCAATTTTACGTCAGTAGCGGTCAGACGGCCTCTATCGTCATAACCCAGAATCTGTGCATCTGTTTTCAATTGGTTAATACCATACAGCAAATCCGACTTTTCAACAACCTCAAATTCCGGAGTACGATTCATAAATACACTCAGCACATCAAAATCATTATCCGGCCATTCCGCACAATAGACTATCGGTCCACGTTCCACAGCAATACGTCCACGATCTGCTTCCACCTTATTATTGGCTTTTACTGTACGAGGCTCCATATCGAAATGAACGGCTATCTTATCTCCTTTCTTCCAACGGCGGTCTATGCAGAAATAACCATCTTTAAGCTCACTCTGCACCGGTTCCCCATTTACTTTCACTGTATAGCTCAAACGCTTTCCATCCGAATAAGTGTACAGGTCACTGGGAACTACCTGATTACGCACCCATCCCGGAATACGGATTTTCATTGTAAACTGTCCGGCATTGTTTTTGTTGACGCCGATAGTGACATCACCGTCCCAAGGATAATGAGTGGCCTGCTCCAAAGAAACAGCCTTACCCTCTACCTTCAAGTTCGAAGTATTGGACATAAACAGATTCACATACACGTCCTTGTCCTTCACCGCATAAACATATCCCGGCAAAGAGGGGATAAAACGACAGACATTGGACGGGCAGCAGGCACAACCGAACCAAGGCTGGCGCTGATGCTGGCCGATACTTTCCAACGGATTGGGATAGAAAAAGCCGCCTCCGTCCAATGATACGCCGGAAATCAGGCCATTATACAAAGTACGTTCCAGCACATCATAATATTTGGACTCGCCGTGAAGCAGGAAAAGACGATAATTGACATACACATTGCCGATAGCCGCGCAAGTCTCGCAATAAGCCGACATATTGGGCAATTCATAGTTTTTGCCGAAAGCCTCTCCGTTGCTGGTCGCCCCGATGCCGCCGGTAATATAATATTTCTTGCCTACAATATTATCCCAGATACGGTCGATGGCATGAATATAAGCCGAATCCCCGGTCAATGCGGCAACGTCTGCCATACCGGCATACATATAAGCGGCACGCACGGCATGTCCCACCGCCTCATCCTGTTCCGTCACCGGCTTATGCGCCTGGCTGTATTCATCCGTACGGCTGGTATGTCCCCGCTGGTCAAGGAAGAATTTTGCCTGATCCAGGTATTTCTGCTGCCCCGTTACCAGATAGAGCTTGGCAAGCGCCATCTCGGCAATCTGATGGCCGGGCACACGGACTTGCTGTCCGGGACCGGAGCCTATCTCACGGCATACGCAGTCGGCATAACGGATAGCGATATCCAGAAAATTACGCTTCCCGGTCGCCTGGTAATGAGCGATGGCCCCCTCTACCATGTGTCCCAGATTATAGAACTCATGGCTCAGTTCCTCCACCTTTTCCCAACGCTTGCTGCCCGCCCATTCGTGCGGATGCTTGGGATTCATGGTACGGCTGGTGTAAAGGTATCCGTCCGGCTCCTGTGCGGCAGCGACGATCACCAGCACGCTGTCAATGTATTTGGCCAGCTTTTTATCCGGATAAGTCTGCAACAGGTAACTGGCCCCCTCTATCGTCTTATATACATCCGTATCATCAAAAGCCAGCCCGCCCACTTTGATAGTATCGCTGGGATGGGCCGCATTGATAAAATTCCGGTATCTTCCCGTCTCCTCACATTTGCTGAAAGCCAGGGGAATGGTCACTTCACGGCTGGCCTTGAGACGCTGCCCCCAAAACGAGTCGGTCACTTTCACCGAAGTGAAAGGCACAGGGTCTATAGGATAACCGTGTGACTGGTGTTTCACTTGTGCCTGACCGCCGGTTACGGCAGGCGCCCATAAAATAGAAACTAAAAAATTTTTTCCAGTTTGTGA